>Ga0268299_1000045_pt1 | contig 478033 bp, 476 predicted proteins | sample NOBtaG_FD_193484 | JGI IMG/M metagenome (GOLD analysis project Ga0268299, IMG submission 193484) | Activated sludge microbial communities from bioreactor in Nijmegen, Gelderland, Netherland - NOB reactor | ecosystem: Engineered > Bioreactor > Aerobic > Activated sludge | place: Netherlands...
CCAGCGTTCGTTCTGAGCCAGGATCAAACTCTCATAAAGGTTCTACTTGAATTGGACCCGAGGGCCACCTCTTCAATACACCTTACCTTACTCATTTCTCGCTCTATTCAGTTGTCAAAGAACTGTTTCGCGTTCGTCACGCGAGCCGCGCACTTTACTACGCTGGCCTGACCGTGTCAAGAGGGTCAGAAGATATTTTTTTGATCAGGGCTTGCTGAGAATCCGTCGCGGGGCTTACGACCGCATCGGCCACCTGGCTGGATCAAACGTGCATTCTTATACCAACCTCGATTTCTGGAGTCAAGCCTTGAAAAGATCTTTTTAATATCGCAGAGTATTTATCATGGAACATTGGTTAAGCGTAGGCCGACGGAGTCTTCTAAAACTCACTGGAATTGCGGCCGCGGCCGGCCTCACCGGCGGCTGCGATGGGGTCGGATCTTTTTTCGGACGCATGTTCGCCATGCCCCCACGCGACACCAATTATTTCACGGAGAATAAAAAGTTTTACGTGGTGAACTATTCCGACTCGCCATTTAACGTATCTCGCGATCTCCGACAAGAGGAATGGCGATTGTCGGTGAAGGGTGAAGTAAAAAAACCGCTGTCCCTGGGGTGGCGAGAATTATTAAATCGCGAAAATTTTGAGCAAATTTCCACCCTAATGTGCATCGACACCTTGCCCGGCGGAGACAGCCTCGGCAACGCGCGCTGGCGTGGGATTTCATTAAGAAAATTGCTTCGGGAAGCAGAGATCGATGAGGAGACAACGCGCGATATCGTGTTCCGCGGCGCAGATGCGTATGACGACAGCATTCCGCTGGGACGTGCGATGCAGGACGACGTCATGCTCGCATTTCTCATGAACGGCGAGAAATTACCCAAAGAGCACGGTTTCCCCCTCCGTCTCCTCGTCCCCGGCTTGTATGGCATCAAGAATGTGAAATGGATCGTCGAAATCGAAGCCTACGCAGGAGATTATCGAGGCTATTGGCAGCGCAAAGGATGGACAGACGATGCTACCATCAAAACCTTCTCCCGCATCGATTCGCCCGGCCATTACCAAACATTGCGCGGCCCTGAGCAACGATTCCGCGGCATTGCGTTCGGCGGACCCCACTCCATCAGCAGCGTGGAAATCAGTCTGGATGCCGCACGAACCTGGGATTCCTGCGAACTTGAAACACCTATGTCGCCCTATTCATGGGTCATTTGGAATTACACCTGGCGACCCCAGAAACGTGGCCGATATCAGGTCGCTGTTCGCGCCGTTGACAGCCAAGGAAAGCCCCAAATCGCCGAGCTCATCCGCCCTCAACCGGCCGGCTCGAGCGGACTCCACACGATTATCGCTGATGTAGAAAGCCTATAACTCTTCTGTTTCTCTTGTCGCCATGCCCCACTGAGGTTGTCACTTCGATGCCGGCTCAGAAGAGCCAGCACGAGACGACATCATCCAACTCGTTACCTCTTGGCCGCCAACCAAGATCTACGCAAGCACATCTGTCGTGAACGTCGTTCCTATCGAGGCATGACTTTTCAGCGGTGGCGTTCTTTCACGGCGACATGGGTATCGAGAATAGAACCCTGTTATCATCAACGCGAGCAGTCGCAGGGCGACGTCAGCGCACGAAATCGCCACTAGGCGCGTACGTGAACGACTGCTTAGTGGAGAGAGTTCTCCATTGCGCCAAAGAAATCCGTAGTTCTTGGCGGCTACCACAGCCATCGCAAACAAGGATATGTGAATGGGAATGTAGAAGAGACTGAAGAACTATTCGTAAGCCGGGCACGGCAATCGGACATCTGAAACGAATGCCTCGGGCGATCAACCGCCGAGGCAATAGTCTATGCTAACGGCCGCCGCCTTCGGCGCGAACTCCGGCGAACGTGGTGGCAAATAGTTCTACCATGGCACGCACTCCTTTTCGCACCGCGTCAGACACTTCATCCCTGGGGCCATATCCGAGAATCGCCTGATTCCACAAGCCCCCGGGCGTCTTTTGCGCCGTGTAGGAACCCGCATTGCAGTCCACATGGTAGGCCGCAATATACTGCTCGCCCACGGTCCACACTTCGCAGGTAAAAAAGCCCAGTTGATTGGGTCGTTCAGACGCATCGGGAGATGGACCACTGGAACCTTCAAGCGCAATCCCCGGCACCTTGTTGAGGAGTGTCACCCTGGTCACATCGGTTAATTCGGCGGCACTGATACCGAGCTTTTCCGCAGTTCCTTGGGTCTGCACTTCGACGGCCACAAACTTTTTAATGTGCCGCATATCGGCCAAGGGAACTGAATCCGTACTGGCCGCCAACACCGGCGTCGATGCAACAAGGCCGGCACCCAACAGCAGGAGCACAGAGAATCTGCCCATCACACTCGCGCGATCCCACATAATCATTCTCCCTCTCGGCCGATGCGATTCAACGCCGGACGCTCTCAGCTCCTCGCCTGATATACCTCAGCTCGACTCTTCATATCCAGTTTGAGATTCGCTTGGAGCGACAAACACCTGCTCAACCCTCTCGACATCTGCCGGAATTATCCGACGGTGTGGGACTGACACGTCCCAGCGAATCCAGATCGTTCGAAGTGCATCCGCGAGAGTCCCTCTCAAATCAAGCGAAAGATCTCAGCGACCTCGCCTGTCGTGAGTTCCCGCCATTGACCGGGCTGAAGATCGCCCAGCGCAATTGGGCCGATTGCAATTCGCACCAGCCGCAAGGTGGGATGGCCGACCGCCGCCGTCATTCGTCGCACCTGCCGGTTCATTCCCTCACGTAAGGTGAGTTCCAACCAGGCCGTGGGAATATGTTTTCGAAACCGAATGGGGACGGGCCGCTCAGGCAAGTGCGGAGGCTGTGGCAGCAGGCGCGCTTGGGCCGGCCGTGTAAGGGTCACGCCTAATACCACCCCGCTCTGAAGACGTTCCAGAGCCGTCGCATCAGGGACACGCTCAACCTGTACCAGATACACCTTCGGAAGGGAATGCCGGGGGTCGGTAATGTGATGCGCCAAGGCTCCATCCGACGTCAGCAGTAGCAGCCCTTCACTATCGCGATCCAATCGGCCTGCTGGATAGACGTCCGGCACACTGATGTACCGGCCGAGCGTCGGACGCCCGCCAGGATCGGTAAAGGAGGGCAGCACGTCATAGGGTTTGTTGAAGGCTAGGGTACGTGGAAGACGGCGCCCTTTCATAGGATGGCCGTGCTCGCGGGACATCGTCGTCTCAAACTGAGGCAAGGATCGTATTGCGATGCAGGATGAGGATCAGTCAAGCCGCCTAAACCTGGCCGCATACTCCTCAGGGGGAACTGGGGTGCTGAAAAAAGCGGATTTGCTCTGGTTGATGATGCGGGTTTTGACGAGGAGACTCCCGTCTCCTTCCACGGTCAATTCCTGGGCATATTCGGAAATATTGCGCAGCGGTTCCGGGTCCACGCCGCCTTCCGCGCGGGTGCGATGAATCCGGATCCGATTGGGCTCACACACCACTCGATCTTCCGGCTGCAAATCCAACTGATGCGCCGTAATCGCTCCGTCATAGCGATTGACGAGCTCGAGCGTATCGTCATGTACCAACTCAACCCGGACCGACTCCTGGGCCAGATCCGCGGGAGCGGCTACCCCCAACATCGCATTCAACGTCAATTTGTGATCGCGGTTTCGATAAAAGTTCATCGAGCCGGGCAACGCTTCTCCTTGCAGTTCATACATGCCACCGATCTTCGGGCATTCCGGCCAGGCCAAACTGGGCTTCAAGGCAGGCGGCAGCGTCGTCACGGGCACCGGCCGGCATGCGGAGAAAATCATCAATGCGATCAGCGCCAACGGGAACAGACGAACCAGCTTCACGGTCTGGCGATCATCAATGAAGAAATGCGACAACATAGTTTAAGTCTAACGAAGCGCTCACAGGCCTGTCTAGAGAGAAGATTCGATGAGCGCATCGACCAGCGAAAGGTCTGCCTTCACACCCTCCAATCTTGCTCAACTGCGGCAAATATGTTTCCATCGGCTGAACGTTACCCTGAGGGACTCATACCGGAAGACGACGATCACTTCTACGCCGCAAACAAGGAGCGCAACCATGCGATGGCAAGGCCAGCGGGAAAGTCAGAACATCGAAGATCGTCGTGGCATGGGCGCAGCCCGTTCCGGCGCGGGCATTGGATTGGGCGGGCTCGTCCTCGTCCTGGCCGTCAGCTTTCTGACAGGCACGAATCCCCTCACGCTGCTCAACCTCCTCAGCGGCGTACAGGAGGTCACGGGTCCCGCCGAGCCAGACCGCCCTGGACCGACCGGTGCGCCCAGCGACAGCCTGGGGAAATTTGCCTCCGTCGTACTGGCCGACACGGAAGACACCTGGCGCGCGCTGCTCCCGCAAATGGGTAGCGCCTACGAAGACCCGCAGCTGGTGCTCTTCACGGGCGCAGTGCGGTCGGCCTGCGGGACGGCCTCCTCCGCCGTCGGACCCTTTTACTGTCCGGGGGATCATAAGGTCTACCTGGACCTCTCGTTTTTTCAGGAATTGGCCCGTCGGCTCGGCGCGCCCGGCGACTTTGCCCAGGCCTATGTGATCGCCCACGAGATCGGGCACCATGTCCAGAATCTGCTTGGCATCGCCGGCCAGGTCACCCGTCTGCAACAACGCAGTTCCACTGCCGAGCGCAACGCGCTTTCGGTCCGTATGGAATTGCAGGCCGATTGTTTTGCGGGCGTGTGGGGCTATCATGCGAAGCACAATCGCCAGCTCATCGAGCCCGGGGATTTTGAGGATGGGTTGCATGCGGCCGCAGCCATCGGCGACGATCGGCTTCAGCAAATGGGGCAAGGCCACGTCCAACCGGAGAGCTGGACGCACGGGTCATCCGAGCAACGAGTCACCTGGCTGCGACGAGGTCTGCAGTCAGGCGACCCTCGTGTGTGCGACACCTTCGGAAACGGGCGAACGTAGCCGCTTGCGAGAGACTGATCCGCGGCCATGATCTGTCACGACCTCGCGCATCATGACACGGCGTCATCAATGTGAATGCGATCACCCGCTGCGGTGATGGTGGGAGTTCCTGAATGAACCGGGCAATGGACTAAAATCCGATGCTGATACCGCCGCCGCTCCGACTGCCGCCACCGCCGAATCCGACCCCGCCGAATACGTTCCACCAAGGCCCGGACACCGGACGCTGCTCCGCCCGTTTGGCCTCCCAGCGATGCAGATGCTTCACATCCAGCAGGGGAAAACGATAGTCGGCTTCATCCATCTTTTCGACAGCACTTCCCGTGACCTCTCCGACAATCGTCACCCTGGTGCCTTCAGCGATAGTGGCCGGATCGAGGAAGTCTTTGTGTAGGGCCAAGAAGCGGCCTTTGGATTCCATCCGGTCGGTGACCGGTTCTTGATCGCCATCCAAAGGCAACTGCAATACTTCTAACTCCGTTCCCCCCTGCAAGGCCTTTGCGCGGAGAACTTCACCCCCGATCAGGACCACGGTGCCGCGATACGAATCGGGTGACGCGACCACTTGATGGAAGGTGACAGTCTTGTCGACTTGAGACTCGAGCGAGTCAGGGATGACAGACGTCGCACAGCCGGCCACCACGACCATGAGCGCCATCGTCAGAGTGTGAAGGATCCACAGCATGGGCTCAGTATAGCGCAGCCCGGCGGTTGATACTATGGCGCTGCCCCTCAACCAGATTCCCTCCGGCCCCGGCACTGGTTTATACTGCACAGACCTGACGGCCTCCTCACGAAAGGAACGGTTCGTATGTCACGCTTTCCGATGCGTTGCCCCCTGCCCCTTGCACAACAGCTACTGGCCATTGTCTCGCTCTCGTTCACGGCGGGCCTATTCGCCATCCAAGCCTCGGCCTTCGATGCGACGGCACTGGATCGCGCCAAACTGGCCACCATCGGCGTGTTGGAAGATACGCAAGATCAACGCACACCGGACAAACCGGGCAAGATTTTGGTGCGCGGCACCGGCTTTCATTTGCGCGACGGATATATCGTCACCGCCCGCCACGCGGCCGAGAAACAGGATGTGACGACCGGAGCCGTCATCCAGAAACAGATCCATGTTCTGACGACCGATCTCCACGAAATTCCCGCGGACCTGGTCGGCGAGAGCGCCTTCATGGACGTCGTCGTCTACCGTGTCGCCGAAGCGCATCGTGCCAAGTTGCCCGCCACCGTGGCATTCGCTGCCGGCGACGTGCTGCCGGGCCAGGACGTCTTCACGGTCGGGTATCCCATGGGCTGGGGTCCGACGATGTCATTCGGTCACCTGGGCAACACGAACACATTCCTCCAGACGGTGGATACCCGCCTCATCCAAGCCGACGTGGCGGCCTGCAGCGGCAACTCCGGCGGCGGCCTCTTCAACGACAAGGGCGAAGTCGTCGGTATCATGCACGCGATCATCCAAACGGAACGCGACGATTCCACTGCCCACTGCAGCCGCATGGCCTTTGCCATTCCCGCGCTGCTGGCAGAACGAATCGTCACGGCCGCCTTGGACGGCAAGCCGCTGACCTTCTCCAAGATGGGCATTCATATGGTTGCAGTGAAAGACGGCACCCGGTGGCGCATGGCGGTGAAAGATGTCATGGAACCGGCCAAGTCCGCCGGTATTGAGAAGCACGACATCATTATTGCCGTGGACAACACCGACATCCAGGATGCCGCGCACTTGAAAAATTACTTGATCGAACGGACAAAGCCCGGCCAGCAAGTGAGCGTCAAAGTCCGCCGCATCGATACCAACTTGACGTTTACGGTGACGCTGGGGGGAGGATAGGGAGGGCGCCGGCCCGATGTCATAGGCAGATCTGACGCATAACTAGACCCTGCAGGCACATTCATCCGGAGCGTTGGATGAAACTCGCCTTCAGTCTCGGGAACCACTCACGTGCCCAGACCTTGAGTGTCTGAACGTAGGCGACTTTCTCGGGGTACCTCGCGATGTACCCGACAAACCACACTCTCCCGCCAACTTGCCACAGGCGCTGTGACAATGCCTGCTTCCTCTGGATTAAAGTAATAGATCGCGTTGAGATATCCGTTCTTATCGGCCAACCTGAACGTGACGGATACGAGCGTGTGGGGAACATTCACCTGTCGAATCGTCAAATCTCCCACTGCCGCACGCACCAATGGATGCGCCATGGCCTGTTGCCACACCCTCGCATCTTGATGGTTGATCACCCAACATTCTTGCGGCCCAAACTCTTCATTCGAAACGATCTCGATATGTACGACATTCTTTCGCAGACACTGATCGTATTGCCGATAGCCGGTTCCGAGACGCCTCTCAGAGTCGGTCGCTATGAGCACAACCGCTCCTGCCAACTGCCCCTCGACGATACGCGCGAGAAACATCGTGTCCGATCCAGAACCTCCCGCTCCTCCCATCATAGAGGCCGACACCACCCATTCACCGTTGGGTAAAGGCACCTGCCACCCCTTGAACGGGGCACTACTCAAGAAAGTTCGTCCCACCATGTTTCCGCCGACGCTCGTACCAGCCTGAGCCGGCGTAGCCAGGGAAGGGTTCGGCATCACAGGAGCAATGGCTTGTTGGGAGGTCTGTGTAAAAACCGGACCTTCCCCTGCGGCAACCCATCTCTGCGCGGTAGCCCCTTCAACAGCACCTGGGTCATAGGGAGCATACCCTGTGGGTAACGGGAACACGAAGGGCGTACGGCCGAAATTGGCGGTCCAAGAGTCCGAGTCGCTCTTCTCTCCAGAGGGGGGAGCAGCCACGGTCACAAACGGTACATATTCTCGCCCCGTATCAAGTCGAAGACCTGGGCCGCGTCCCGGAGGACCTGACATCCACTGTCCATTGACATGGAAGTACAATGCTCCTTGCTCCAGATCCACTGCAAAACCCACAAGATCGCCATCCTTAAAACTTTTCTGCTGCCCCCATCCAATCGCCCGAGCCTGTGCGGGCAGGTTGGCTTGAGAAAATGACAGGTCCATGCCGACTTGAACGATTCCAGCATTTGTCCATGTCCCCGGACGGGCCGAACCCTTGGCAGTTCCCAGCCGCAGCTCAAAATAGTACTTGCCCGACGCGTAGGAACGTGATGCTCGAGACGTGGACATTGCCCCAGCGCAACAATACGTGACGGTCAGTCCATCAGTTGTGACCACGCCGCCGAGAGGGCTCGAGCGAAAGAACACAGCCGCCGCTGGGCTGCCAGAAGGAGGGAGATTGCGACGGGCCTTGGATGAAGTCGCAGAGTCTACCGCCGGGCCGCCCGGCAGGGGTACCGGGGCAGACGATGGGGGTGGAGCGCTGCCGGCGGACGGCTTCCCCGGGACGCTGACAGGAGAAGCTGTGTAGTGACCTACTGGCTCAGGAGTAGCCGAGACTCGGTGAGATTGAGGCAGGCACAGGACAACGACCAATGCCGTACAGAGCAGCGCCGCATACGCGCACCAACGCCAGAGCGGGGCTCTCGTCCATAACGCATGCGCGGCGTCCCAGAATGACTGCCGACGGCAATGCCCCGCAGAAGACATGTAGTGTGTGGAAGATGCGCGCCCCATGGAATTGTCACGCCGCTTGCGGCTTAGATGGTTCTGCGATCACCGCCCCGTTCCGTTCGACCAGACGAATACAAGTGACTCCTTTCTGTCGGACGTTGATCAATGAATCGGCAATCATTTCTTCAAGGGCGCGAACCAAGTCCCGTGACGAGCCGGCAGCCCCAAGCTTTTCATGGCGCTTCATCAGATCCAACAGCAGGGTTGGGTCGATGCCTCTGTCGGCAACGGTGAGCCCGTAGCCCTGGATCATCCGCTCGATTTCCAATGCTCCCACTCTTGCCACATCGAGTCCGGATATGGGTTTGAACACAAAAATCCGATCGATGCGGTTCAGAACCTCCGAAGCAAACCCCGCCTCCCGGAGGGCATGTGTTGCGGCTCGTCGCAGCTCGTCCAAATCACGTTCACACTCAGTCGATAGTTCCTGTAAGGACTCGGTCGCCGCATTGGTGGTCAGCAAGAAAATGGCGCCAGTCGTCGGAATCTGTTTGCCGTCCGACGCTTCGGTAATGAATCCGTCATTCCATGCCGTGAGAAAGTTCTTATGCACCTCGGGATGCGATTTTTCAAACTCGTCCAGGAGCACCACTGTGTCCGGCACATCACGCAACGCTGCCGTGAGTCGCCCATAGGACTCGGAACCGACATAGCCTTTTGAAGAACCGAACAATTGCGTCGAAGCCGCACTTCCGCGAGAAAACTGGCTCATATCCAGGTGAAGCAGTTTACGTCCCAACTCGACCGCCAAACGCTTTGCCAGGTAGGTTTTCCCCGTTCCCGGAGGTCCGGCAAGAAGGAATACGCCGATGGGTTTCCCCCGCTGCTGTAATGCCGATCGGCGCCTGATTTGTGCCGCAAGATCATCACAGACGTGGTCCTGTCCGACAACCGCGCGCATCAGTGACTGACTAAGTTGCTTGGCGTCGATGAATGTGGGCTTGACCTCTTCGGCCAGTTTCTGTTGCAACTGCTCTTTATTGGTCAAACGATCGAGAATATCCATACATCGCTTCCCCCTTTGCATGAACGACGGTAACCGCTTGGCCTCATGCAACACTCCACATGCCACCAGACACCAGAAACCAACAGTCGCTGCCGCGAGATACCCTACATGCGACTCGAGGTAGCGAGCGCCCGCCGTAAGAGCATTCCGGATGGCGGCAGGAGAGGGGCCGACTTGGCCCCATAGCTGAACGACGGCCGCCACCACCATGAAAAAGAACATGAGCGGAAGATAGCGGTTGAGCGTGACAAGGAGGCGTTGCATCACAGCGTTAAGGAATGGTGGCAGGAATTCCGATGACTTGTCCTTCACTCATTATTGGAAGTGACACCGGCCTCACCCCTGACATCACCCCGACTGTAATGCCTCCGCCGCCATCCCGCATTCCAGTGATATTCATCACTCCGCTTTGCGGAATGGGAACGGCGAAGGTGGTCGGCGACTTGGACAGCGTGATCGTGCGTGAATACCCTTCACTGTCGAAGCGCACGGTATCTGAATCCATTGCGTCCGTATCCCAAAGCGTAATCCATGCAAGTCGCAGCGTCGTCGAGGCTTCTCGAACCGCCGGCGGCGCGACGGATGCCTGCGGGGGTCCCATTCCCAATTCAGATGACACAACATGAGAAGGCATGATCTGTTCGAGGAAGCGATCCCGTTCTAAGGGCGGAAGTTTCATCGATGCGACGGCTGCGTCCAGTTCCGCCGGACCCACGCGCCTCAACTCAATCGACTCCAGAGCGGAAAATGCCCGGCCGCGTTCACCGGCCTGCTGGTCGCTGACCTGATCGGTTTCTTCCCCTGGAAACAGTCCGACAACTCCCGTCAACCGTTCCACTCCCAACCCCAGCACCGCAAGCATGCAGAGGGCAAGGGCAATTGAACCTATGCTGGACATTCGCCCACTTCGAGCTTCTGGAAAATTCCTTAGGGCATCTTCCAACACCAAGTTTTTGTCCGTTGACTGCATGACAAAAACTATACAATAGCCGTACACACCGCCCTAGGAGAAAGCAGTTTGAAGCGAAGTCACGAAGGAAGACCCTGAAGGATTGTCGGACGCACAACCGACGATTTTCAGTCGACAACCAGATCCTTCAGGCAACGGGCAGCTGAAGCAGGATTCATCAAAACAAGCAGAAGGAGCGAGGGGCAATCCTCTACACACCGGACAATCACTTTACACTGACGAGCTAAGGGGCGAACCCCACAGACATTTATCCCGGCATTGCCTGATACCAGCCATTCGCTCGCACCAGCGTAATGGGCTGGTCGAAGAGCCGGCTGAGATTCACATCCGTGAGAAGATTGGTTTTTGCCCCGTCGGCCACAATTTCACCATCCTTGAGTAGAACCACGCGTTCGATCTCCGGTGGAATTTCGTGGAGATGGTGGGTCACGAGCAGAATCGTCTTCCCCTTGCGGATTTGCGCGCGCAGCAGATCGAGATACTGAAAACAGGCTTTGAGGTCGAGCCCGCTGGTCGGCTCGTCCAGCACCAGCACAGACGGATCATGCACGAGCGCACGTCCGAGGAGAAACCGCCGCTGCTCCCCCGTCGACAGATGACCGAATATGCGGCCGGCTAACCGGTCGATCTCCAGTTCCTCCGTGATCTCCCGGGCGCGAGCCACCTGCTCCTGAGTAAATGTTTGATGATCGTAGGTGTCGTTGCTGGCATAAAAGCCGGACAGAATGACATGCAAGCCTTCGGCGCAACTCAGGTAGTCCCGCTGCAGATCGTGCGAGACGATCCCGAGCTGCTTGCGAACATCCCATACGCTCCACCGCTCCTGGCCGAACAATCTCACTCTGGTGTCATCCAATGCCAGCGGATGAATCTCACCCGACAACAATTTCAGCAACGTCGACTTACCGGCTCCATTGGGCCCGACGATCGCCACATGTTCCCCTTCATGGAGAGCGAAAGAGAAATCCGCGAAGACACGGGTCTCCCCTCGGTAGACAGTCGCATGTTGAATATCGAGAATGGGGCGAGAAGCGATTGTGAGTTGAGGCTGACTGACCGGAGCAGGGAGGGGGTTGGATACCGGACGCGTGACCGGCTTTCCTGCGCGACGCGACTGCTCCAGTCCGGCGCGAGCCAGCGCATCCACTCGTTCATTGTCCACATGGCCGTTGTGTCCCCTGACCCAATGCCATTCAATGGTGTGCCCCGAGGCCAGCGCGTCCAGGCGACGCCATAAATCCTCATTCTTGACCGGCTCTTTGCCGGCCGTTTTCCACCCACGGCGTTTCCAGCTATGGATCCATTCGCTGATGCCCTTTTGGACGTACTGGGAATCCGTGTAGACGCGCGCTTTGACCGGCTGCGTGAACCACTGCAGCGCCTCGATGACCGCAAGCAATTCCATGCGGTTGTTGGTCGTTGCCGGCTCGCCGCCGCAGAGTTCCGTTTCCTCTCCGTCGATGCGCAGCAAGACCCCCCAGCCGCCGGGGCCGGGGTTCCCGCTACAGGCACCGTCTGTGAAGATGTCGATCATGCGAATTGCTCAAGAAGAAAAGGGAATACGGTTACCGGAAGCTATGCCCCGCTACGCTTCGGCAGGATTTGATTCAGCTAGTCGGTCGATTTCTTCTTCGTGGGAGAACCGAGCTTCTTGGTCGAACCGTAATCTTCGGGGTCGCAGTCTTCACATCCGCGTTTTGCGCGCGATGCCGGAGGGCATGGTCCATGAGCACGAGGGCCATCATTGCTTCAGCGATGGGAGTCGCGCGGATGCCGACACAGGGATCGTGGCGGCCATTGGTCTCCACGGTGACGGCGTTGCCGGCCTTGTCGATCGACCGGCGCGAGATTCGAATACTCGACGTGGGCTTGATGGCAATGGTCACCACGACATCTTGGCCGGTGGAGATGCCGCCGAGAATCCCGCCCGCGTGATTGGTGACAAATCCCTCCGGCGTGAGTTCGTCGCCATGTTCGGACCCCCGCTGCGCGACAGACTCAAAGCCCGCGCCGATTTCAACCCCCTTGACTGCATTGATACTCATCATGGCGCCGGCCAGATCCGCATCCAGCTTGGCATACACGGGAGCGCCCCACCCGACCGGCACATGTTCCGCCACGGTCGTAATTTTCGCGCCGACGGAATCGCCCGCCTTCCGCAATTCGTCCATGAAGGTTTCGAGTTTCTCCACCATCCCCGTATCAGCGGCAAAGAACGGGTTGGCCCTGACCACATCCCAACTCTGAAACGGCACTTCGATCGGGCCCAGTTGACTGAGATAGCCGCGAATGACGACGCCGTATTTCTCCCGCAGCCACTTCCTGGCAATCGCCGCCGCCGCCACACGCACCGCCGTTTCACGCGCCGAGGAACGGCCCCCTCCCCGATGATCGCGGATCCCGTACTTCTGCCAATAGGTGTAGTCGGCGTGGCCGGGACGGAAGGTGTCGATGAGGTTGCCGTAATCCCGGCTGCGTTGGTCTTCGTTCCGAATGAGGAGGGCGATCGGCGTTCCGGTCGTGATCCCCTCGAACAGGCCTGACAGAATTTCGACACGGTCGGATTCCTGCCGCTGCGTGACATGGCGGGAGGTGCCGGGCTTCCTCCGGTCCAGATCCTGCTGGATGTCCTCGGCGGAGAGAGCCAGCCCGGGCGGGCAACCGTCGACGACGCAGCCGATGGCCGGTCCATGGCTTTCGCCGAATGAGGTGACAGTGAAGACTCGGCCCAACGTGTTGCCGGCCATGAAGGGGATGGCTCCTGCCTATTCGAGAAGATCCAGCTTGATCCGAAGTTCCTTCAACTGATCGGGACTCACCGCAGATGGGGCCTCTGTGAGCGGGCACTGCGCGCGCTGGGTCTTGGGGAACGCGATGACATCCCGGATGGAATCGGCGCCGCCCAGAAGCATGATCAATCGATCGAGGCCGAAGGCGATCCCGCCGTGCGGCGGCGCGCCGTATTCCAGCGCCTCCAGGAGGAAGCCGAACTTCGCCTGCGCCTGCTCCTTGCCGATGCCCAGCAGATCGAGAATCCGGAACTGAATCTCGCTGCGATGATTGCGAATGCTGCCGCCGCCGATCTCACTGCCGTTGAGGACCATGTCGTAGGCCTTTGCTCTGGCTCTCAACGGCTCCGTATCCAGGAATGGAAGGTCCTCATCCATCGGCGCCGCAAAGGGATTGTGCATGAAGATATAGCGTTTTTCTTCAGGCGAATAATCCAGCAACGGAAACTCTGTCACCCAGAGCGGTTTCCAGGCGGTGTGGTCGATCAAATTCAATTCCTCGCCCATGAGCAAACGGATTCGCCCCAGCACGTCATGCACGACTGCCGGCTTGTCTGCGCCGAAGAGCACCAAATCACCGGGCTTCGCCTCCGGTAAGGCCGCCGCAAACGCTTGCGCGTCGAGGAACTTGGCGATCACAGACTCCAATTGTCCTTCCGCAGTCACCTTCAACCAGGCCAAACCTTTTGCTCCAAAGCTTTTCGCCGTGTCGCCGAGCGCATCAATGCGGCTCCGCGCAATCGTGGCCCCCCCGGAGACGATCAACGCTTTCACCAGCCCGCCCTTGGTTGCCGCATCCTTGAACACTTTGAAATCGCTCTTCGCGGCAAAGGCAGTCACATCGTAGAGCGGCATATCGAAGCGCAGGTCCGGCTTGTCGGAACCGTACCGCCCCATGGCCTCGGCATAGGTCATTCTCGGGAACGGAACAGGCAACTGCACACCGCCGGCATCCTTGAACACGGACACGATCATCCGCTCCATAAGCGACATCACCTGTTCCCGATCGGCGAACGACATTTCGAGATCGATCTGGGTAAATTCCGGTTGGCGGTCATTGCGCAAGTCCTCGTCCCGGAAGCAACGGGCGATCTGGTAATACCGATCCACACCGCTGACCATGAGAACCTGCTTGAACAACTGCGGCGATTGCGGCAGCGCAAAGAACAGACCTGGATTGACCCGGCTCGGCACCAGATAGTCGCGCGCGCCTTCCGGAGTGCTCTTCGTCAGCACCGGCGTTTCCACTTCGAGAAAGTGCTCCGCATTGAGGAATGCGCGCACGGCCTGCATGATCGTATGCCGCAAACCCAGCAGCCGTTGCATCCGCGGCCGCCTGAGGTCGAGGTAGCGATATTTCAGCCGTAGCGACTCGGTGATGTCGATATCGTCTTCAATCATGAACGGCGGCGTTTTGGCCTCGTTAAGGATCTCGACGGCATCGACGAAGATTTCAATCTCGCCGGTCGGCAGATGCGGGTTGCGGGACTCCTCGGGTCGCGCCATCACCAGGCCGGTCACCGATACGACACATTCACTTCGCAGGGTGTGGGCGGCTTGATGGACGGCAGCATTCCGCTCGGCGTTGAAGACCACCTGCGTCAGTCCGGTGCGATCACGCAAGTCGATAAACAGCACCATGCCGTGATCGCGCCGCCGTTGCACCCAGCCATTCAACACCACCTGTTGACCGACCTGTGCCCTGGTCAACTCCCCGCATCGATGGGTCCTGATCTTCATGCTCTTCTCCGCGTTGAATTCCGCGACTGCCTCGCAGGCCCCCGCTGTCCAGGACGCGAGCTTGAGGGCCCGCTCCGCCGGTCGGGTTGAGGTTTCCGGCCTGGGCCCGAGCGACCAGCCGGCAGGCCGCGAGCAGGCTCCCCCGCCTTCCTGAACGCATCAAAGTCCTTTGTCTTCGTGGGACGGCGGAACTTCGCACCAGGGCTGAGGGGCCGTTTCAGGCCGCTAGGACCCCGGCGTCCTGCCGTCGCCGTTTCCGGCGGCCGCTGAGGCCGAGAGGACAATTCCGGGCGTTGAGATTTCGGCCCTCGCCCTGAACGTTCAGGCTTTGGCGGCCTTGGGGGGGCGGGCTCCGTCGGCGGCGTCCATCGGACCGGCTTGCCTGACGCATCCAATTCCGGACGCTCGGCTCTCGCTACCCGATCCTCAACCAGTTCGCGCAGCCGATTCGCTTCACGGTCGGTCAGAAACCGATACGCTCCGGAAGCCAAATCGCCCAAGAGCAAGGGTCCCATACGGACACGCGTCAGTTTGATGACCGAATGGCCGACGGCCTCAATCATCCGCTTGACCTGATGTTTGCGGCCCTCATGGATGGTGACTTCCAGCCAGGAGTTGCTCTCGGCTCTGCTGACCTTATTGACCTTCGCCGGGGCGGTGAGGCCATCTTCAAGTTTGACGCCCCGTTCGAGCGCGTCAATCTTGGCATCGTCGAGCACACCCTTGACCTTGATGAGATAGGTCTTCGGCACGTGGTAGCGCGGATGCAGCAGCGCCTGCGCCAAATCCCCGTGATTCGTGAGCAGCATGAGTCCTTCGCTATCGAAATCCAACCGACCGACCGGAAACACGCGCACGGTCACGCCACGCAAAAAATCCTTCACGGTCGGACGGCCTTCGGGATCGTCAAGCGTAGACATGACGTTCCTGGGCTTATTGAGGATCAGATAGACGTAGGGTTGAGCGGCGCGCAGATGTTTGCCGTCGACCTTAACGTGGTCGCGGTCGGGATCGACTTTCGTACCGAGCTCTTTGACGACGTGACCGTTGATCGTGACCCGGCCGGATGCAATCAATTCTTCGGCTTTACGGCGCGACGCGATCCCCGTTCCGGCGATCAATTTTTGTAGGCGGACTTCCATGTAAACCTGCGTGAAGCGGATCTCGTCGTTCGTATCTCGTTTTTACCAGACTCTCACAAGATACGCTTCACGAACGACGCCTCAGACGTTCCTCTACTCCCATTCAATGGTTGAGGGCGGCTTGGAGCTGATGTCGTAGACGACTCGGTTGACGCCCTTCACTTCATTGATGATCCGGCTCGACATTCTTCCCAGCACGTCGTTCGGGATCTTGGCCCAGTCGGCCGTCATCCCGTCGAGGCTCGTGACCGCACGAATCGCAATCACGTACTCATACGTTCGTTGATCGCCCATCACGCCGACGGTTCGAATCGGCAGCAAGACCGCGAACGCCTGCCAGATTTCGCGGTACAGTCCGGCCGCGCGAATCTCCTGATCGACGATCGTCTCCGCACCGCGGAGAATCGCCAGCCGCTCTTTGGTAACCGCGCCGAGCACGCGAATGGCCAACCCGGGACCGGGAAAGGGCTGCCGCCAAATGATGTCGTCCGGCAACCCCAGCTCCTGCCCCAAGACGCGCACTTCGTCTTTGAACAATTCGCGCAGAGGTTCGACGAGCTTGAGTTTCATTCTGGTCGGCAATCCGCCCACGTTGTGATGGGTCTTGATCGTCGCCGATGGACCTTTGAAGCTCACGCTTTCGATGACATCGGGATACAACGTGCCTTGGACGAGGCATTTGATTCCCTTAAGTTTCTTGGACTCGGCTTCAAAATTCTTGATGAAGAGACGGCCGATGATCTTCCGCTTGCGTTCCGGATCCGTCACCTTCTTGAGGCTCTCCAAGAACTGGCTCGTGCGATCGAGGACCCGCATGTTCAAATGCAGCTGCGACGCGAAGGTCTTCTCGACCTGATCCCGTTCGCCGGCACGCAACACCCCGTTATCGACGAAGATACAGGTCAGTTGATCGCCGACTGCCCGATGCGTCAAGGCTGCCGCAACCGACGAGTCCACTCCGCCGCTCAACGCACAGATCACACGCTCCGTCCCGACCTGCTGCCGGATCTGCTCCACCGCCGTGTCGACATAGGACCGCATGGTCCACGTCGGCTTGCAGCCGCAAATATCGTAGACAAAGTTTTTCAGGATCGTCGCACCCTCGGAGGTATGGGCCACCTCCGGATGAAACTGCAGGCAATAGATACGCTGCTTGGCATCATGGCGCTTCATGGCCGCAATGGGGGAATTGTCCGTGTGGGCGATCGAGCGAAAGCCGGGCGGCATACGCTCGATGCGATCCCCATGCGACATCCACACGACAGTGGACCCTCCGGCTCCAATGCCCTTAAACAGATCGGAGCGATCGTCAAGTTGCAGCTCTGCCCGGCCGAATTCCCGGTGGGGAGCCTTCTCCACTTCACCGCCCTGCAGATGGGTGACCAATTGCATGCCGTAGCAGATCCCGAGAATGGGAATGCCCTGCTCGAAGAGCTGGTTAGGCACCTTGGGGGCCTTCTTGTCGTAGACACTGGACGGACCGCCGGAGAGGACGATGCCTTTGGGCCGATAGGCCAACACCGTCGCGAGTGGCACGTTGCAGGGCAGAATCTGGGAGTAGACCTGCGCTTCCCGGATACGCCGTGCGATCAGTTGGGTGTACTGCGAGCCAAAATCGAGGACGAGGATTCTATCGTGCCAGAGTTCCATGGATATAAGCTTTCAGCGGTTAGCGGTCAGCAGACAGCAGGACCAGACAACCGCATGGCCGGGAACGAGTGCTTAGTGTGAGGAAGATCTGATTGCCTTCCAGCTGATCGCTGATGGCTCAACGCTGATAGCTGCCGTTATTCCCAATCGGTGCGATAATTGGGCGCTTCTTTGGTGATGATGACGTCGTGCACGTGTCCTTCACGGAGCCCGGCCAATGTCTGGCGGATGAAGGTAGCCTTCTGCTGCAAATCGGGGATGGTCTTGCAGCCGCAATACCCCATACCGGATTTCACCCCGCCCACCATTTGATAGATATGCGGCGCGAGCAGCCCCTTGTACGGCACGCGACCTTCGATGCCTTCCGGAACCAGCTTCGGTGTCGGCCGGCCGCCCTGTCCGTACCGATCGCCGCCGCCGCGCTCCATGGCCCCGATGGACCCCATTCCGCGGTACACCTTGTAGGTCCGCGCTTGGAACAGCACCGTCTCCCCGGGAGCTTCCTCCGTACCGGCCAGCAAACTTCCCAGCATGACCACCGAGGCGCCCGCGGCCAAGGCTTTCGTAATATCTCCGGAATACTTAATGCCGCCGTCGGCAATGACCGGGATTCCTGAGCCGGCCAAGGCCCTGGCGCAATCGGCGATCGCCGTCAATTGCGGCATACCGGCACCCGAGACCATGCGCGTAGTGCAAATCGAGCCTGGTCCGACCCCGACTTTCACGGCATCGACGCCCGCTTTCACCAGGTCTTTAGCCGCCTGAGCCGTCGCAATGTTGCCGGCAATGATATCCAGTTTGGGATAGGCTTTCCGGACCATCTTGACCGTATCAAGCACCGCTTGCGAATGGCCGTGCGCCGTATCAACCACGACGACATCCACTCCGGCTTTCACCAGCAAGTCCACCCGGTCTCTGGTATCAGGGCCGACGCCCAGTGCCGCACCGACCCGCAATCGCCCATGCGCATCCTTGCACGCGTTGGGGTACTTGATCCGCTTTTCAATGTCCTTGATCGTGATCAGGCCCTTGAGCTCGAACTGCTTGTTCACCACCGGCAACTTCTCGATCCGGTGTTCGTGCAGAATCTCGCGAGCCTTTTCCAGGCTGGTCCCTTCCGGCGCCGTGATGAGCTTGTCGCGCTTCATCACCTGAGAAACCTTGAGCTCCATCCTGGTCTCAAACCGCAGATCGCGGTTTGTCAGGATGCCGACCAACTTGCCGCCCTTGGTTACAGGAATGCCGGAGATCCGGTACTTGGCCATGAGGTCGTGTGCATCGCGAATGGTTTGATCGGGCGAGATGGTGATCGGATCAAGAATCATCCCGCTTTCGGATTTCTTCACCCGATCAATTTCAGCGGCCTGATCGGCCGGGGACAGGACGCGATGGACAATCCCGATCCCGCCCTCTTGGGCCATGGCAATAGCGAGGCGCGCTTCGGTGACAGTATCCATTGCCGCGCTGACAATGGGAATGTTCAGGTGTATGTTCCGAGAGAGGCGCGTGCGGGTATCGACTTCGGTTGGAAGCACCTGCGATTTAGCCGGAACCAGGACGACGTCGTCATAGGTCAACCCGAGCCGAATCTCCTTCTCTAACATCCGTGGCCACCCTCTCCCGGGCTTCCTGCCCGCTGCGCCTACACTCGCGTGGTTTTATCGATCTGCCCCAGTTCCGCAGCGGCGTCCGCCTCTTCCTGCAACCGCTCGCTGCCTTCCTCCGCCGGCATGAACTGCTGCACCCTGGTATTGCCGCTATCGACGGCGAAGACACTTCCGCGTGGATCAACGACAATGCCGTAAGGGAAGTTGAATTGTCCGTCCCCCCCGCCGAAGCCGCCCCACTGAGAAATAAAGTTGCCCTCACGGTCGAACTTTTCAAGGCGGTGGTTGCCGGTGTCCGTGACATACACGTCGCCCTGGCTATCAACGGCGATGCCCCATGGTGATCGTAATTGTCCTGCTTCCTGCGCCAAGGGGCTGCTGGCATGGCCGGCTTCGGAGCTTCCCCCCCATTTGGTCAGCAATTGCGGTAAGACGTTCGTGCTCGTATCGAACTTCTGCACACGATGGTTCCCCATATCGACGACATACACGGTGCCGTCTGCCTGGTCCACCGCAATTCCGCGCGGGAAATAGAATTGGCCATCGCCGTTGCCGAAGCTTCCCCAGGACATGATGAATTCGCCGCTCATGTCGAATTTCTGAACCCTGAAGTTCGCGCTGTCGACGACGTAGATGTACCCCCGTACCCGGTCGATGGCGATGCCCCACGGCGCATTGAACTGCCCTTCGCCGTTCCCCCGCGAACCGAACTTCGAGATATAGCCGCCTAATTTGCCGTCGAATTTCTGGACGCGGTGATTGTTCGTATCGACCACGTAGACATCGCCCTTGGCATCGCAGGCGATCCCGGTCGGATTGTGAAAGTTCGCGTTGGCCGCGCCGAAATTTCCCCATAGGATGATGAAATTGCCGTTGCGATCGAACTTCTGAATCCGGTTGTTTCCATTGTCGACGACAAAGAGGGATCCTTGCTGATCGATGGCCAACCCGTACATCGGCGCCATGAATTCGCCGCCGTGCAACAAGGAGGCGCCACGACCGGGCTTGCCCCATTTGGACACGCAGAGGTATCCGGATGTGTTGACGAGAATGGTGGCGCTCGCCGGCGTTGAGATGTTGTTGCCGAGGTCTTTAAACCAGACAATGACGGTTTTTTGCCCGTCGCCTGGTGAGAGAATAAACGGAATCGTCGCGCCGAATTTGATGGCCGGCGGCACTTCGACCCATCCGGGTGTTCCCGCCATGGGGGTCATCGGATTTTCGGAGATATAGTACGCGGCCACTCCCGTGTCGAGGTCGGTCGCGGAAATCGTCACGACAATTTCCGGCGAGTTCGTCATGAATGCGCCATGGTTGATCACGGCGTACGGCGTTTGCGGGGCCGTGATGTCGATCAGCACCGGAGTAGCCGAGACCTCTTCGGACAAGGTGCTCTCCGTGCCGTCTTCGTAGACCGCGGTCAAAGCATAGAAGTACGCCTGGTCATTGGTCAGGCCGGTATGGTTGTAGGGACTGGTGACGCCTTCGATCTTCGTCCCGCCTTCCACCGTCAGGTTGGGAGAGGTATGGAAATACAGATTGTAGGAGGTGGCCTTCGGCACATCCAGCCAGCTCAGGAATGTTTCTGTATCGCCGGGCTTGATCGCGAGATTCCCCGGAGCAGGGTATTCGCTGACGGCCTGAGCGCGCTCACGTTCCTCTTTGCCGCGATTCAATTCTTCGTCCGTCGGCACGTACTTGATGATGCGATGATTGCCGCTATCGACGACATAGACCGCACCCTCTTTATCGACTGCGACACCCGAGGGGAAGTTGAGCTGGCCCTCGGTTTTCCCGCGATTGCCCCAGGCGCAGAGGAACGTGCCGTTCCCGTCGAACTTCTGAATGCGGTGATTGCCCTGATCGACGACGTAGACATTCCCCAACGCATCACAGGTGACGCCCCAGGGCGCTTTGAATTGGCCCGGCCCGCTGCCCTCGCGGCCCCATTTCGTCAGAAAGCTGCCGCGGGTATCGAACTTTTGAATCCGGTTGTTGCCCTCATCGGCCACATACGTATTTCCAACGAAGTCCACAGCGACTCCACGGGGAAAGAAAAACGCGCCGTCAAAGCTTCCGTCCCGCCCCCATTTCAATAATGGGGTGCCGTCGCCTTTGAATTTTTGAATGCGGGCATTGTTGGTGTCGGTGACGTAGATGTTGCCTTCCTGGTCGGTAGTCACGCCCCAGGGCGCATCGAATTTGTTCATATCGGCGCCGCGCCAGGCGAATCCGAACTTCCCCCAGGACTTCATGGGATTGCCGTCGGTATCAAGCCGCTGCACGCGGTTGTTACCGGTGTCGGCGACGTAGACCTGCCCGTCGTTATTGGTGGTCAGGCCGCGGGGATAGTAATAATTCCCTTCCGCGCTGCCGGCCTCTCCGCCCCAGCGACCGAGAAACGTTCCTTCTTTATCGAACTTTTGAATGGAATGATTGTCCGTATCGGCCACGTAGATATTGCCGTCTTTATCTACCGCAATGCCGGTCGGCGAGCTGAACTCCCCGTCATCCACCCCTTCCTGGCCGATGATTTTCGCAATCAGGTAGGGAGCCGGAATCGCCATCACTTCTTGAGACTCGGGACTCTCTCCCTTCTGCGTCACCACGGTCACGACATAGTGGTAGCAGGTTCCGTTCGCCAAATCGTCATGCATGAAGGGTGACTGCGCCCCTTCGATGCAGGTTCCCTTTTCTTTGGTCACACCGATGACGGTCTTAAAATCCTCTGCGCTGGCGATAGGACGGGTGAGTTCTGAGAACTTGATTTGCACGCCCTTCGTCGTCATGAAGTACAAGTTGTAATACATGGCGTCCGGCACGGCATCCCAGGTAATCATGACCCGGCCATTCCCGGCTTTGGCGGCCACCCCCGTCGGCGCGGGAGGCAGATCCTCTTCCTCTGCAACGGAGTCCCCGGCGCCCCACTCGCTCTGACTTCCCTCTGCGGTGAGATACCGGCGGTCAAACCGAAACATTTCGTCGAGCAGCCAAGCCTTGATCATGGTGTTCCTCGTGATACGAGATGGGTGAAGATTGGCGGATGTTTCAACAACTTAGATCGGGCAGTCTAACAAAGCGAAAAGAAGGGAGTCAAGGCAACAGCAGCGCGTCTTTCCGCGCTAGCGCGGTCAGTGATTCTGTCGCAGTCCGGTCGGTCTGAGTACGGTCTTGTCCGGATCGACAGGCGGCAAGCCTCCATCCCTCTAAAGCTGGATGGACGCAATTCTTTCGAATGCCTTAGGCTCTGCCCTCTCGACGACTGAAGACAACGCGCGACGCCCGGCAAGACAAACCAATCGGAGGTGCACCATGTGGCCAACACGACTTCTACTCGCAATTCTCTGCGCGAGTGTCCTTCTCGCCCCCGGTGTGCAGGCAAGCGAGTCCTCCCCGGTTGAAATGTGGGAATGCCCAGGCCCCGAAGGAACAACCCTGTATACGAATAAGGAACGACCCGAATGCCAGCCGAAAGAACTCAAGGCGCTCTCCATCGTGCCTTCGCTGCCTGAGACGGTCTTCCCCCCTTCCGCCAACAGCCTGCCCACCCAGTCAGGGCCGCGCGCCAAAGAATTTTCGTATGATACTCCTATCGGCGCCGTACGAAATTTATCGCAGATTCCCGATTTCGGACAGGATTGGTATGCCGGCCTTACTGGCGGTGGCTCGGTGCAGGCTGAAGTCTGCTCCATGTACATGGAATGGATTCATCTCAATCAGAATAGCCGGGGCGGATTCATCTTCGGCACGGATCCATCCTACGGCGGCAACCCGACCGCCCGGAACTGGTACGCCCCCAGCTACTCGTTTTACGACAACGCCCGATACGTCACATTGTCACGGATGTTTGGCGCCGGCTTTATTCCAATCGGCTGCCGCTAAAGCAGCGATCCGGCAATCCGCACAAACGGCCTTTGGGCACTTCGTCGGGAAACGATGCCCAAAGGCCGTTCGTGCGTAAGGACCTACTGCAGCTTAAAACCAAGGGGGAAAGTAAGGTGGCGGACGTCTCGATAGAACCAGCAGTGGTGCTGATGCGCTTAGGACTCTTCTGCCACCTCGGCTGCTAGTAGCTCGGTATCAGAATCCATTTCAATCGCAGGCTTGTCGGACGAGAGATCTCCATTGCCGTTCATCTCCACATAGTCCGCCGACCCGTTTAATTCTGCGGGAGCATCCTCAGCGGCAATCTCAGTGGGAGGGGACGACGCTTCCTGCCCCACAGACTCAGTTTCGTCAATGGGCAACATCGCCTGCTCGGATTCGCCCAACTCTTTGAACTCCCGCAAAGGCGGCAGCTGCGACAAGTCGCGAAGCCCGAAATGTTCAAGAAAGAGCTTGGTCGTGCCGTACATGATCGGACGACCGGGTTCCTCTTTCCTTCCTACGATACGTACGAGTTTTCGCTCCAACAGCGTCCGGATGACGCCGGAGGTTTCAACGCCCCGAATTTGTTCGACTTCTCCACGGACGATGGGCTGTTTGTAGGCGATAATCGCCAGGGATTCAAGCGCGGATCGCGACAGCTTCGACGGCGCCTTGACCTTCTCCAGGCGTTTGAGCCAGGGAGCAAATTCGGCCTTGGTGACGATGCGGTAGCCCCCGGCCACCTCAGCCAATTGCAGGCCTCGACCTTCTTGCTCATAATCTTCACGGAGACCGGCCAGCGCCCGATCAACCTCCTGCTTGGTCACGGCCCCGAGTAACGCCATAAAGCGCGTGACAGGAATCGGCTCGGCCGTCACAAAGAGCAAGGCTTCAAGAATTCCCTTCAAGGCACGCATATCGGAGAGAGCGGGGTCAGAAACCGAGGCCGCCGCAGCCGGACCGGAGACGACCGAGTCCTCGATCCTGGACGCTTCCTCGAGTTCAGCAACCGGCTCGTCAGAAACCGCCGGCTCCCTCCCGCCGGGCTCGGCAGACTGATCGACTGCGTCCTCCACGCTGAGACTCATAGGTTCTTCCATTCAGACTCCTCCACTAGATCGCCGTCCGCTACTGCCGTAAAGGCCCGGGAGACCAGAATTGCGCCGAAAGTTTCGCTTTGAAAGACCCGCACGACCCGGATGCGGATCAGTTCGAGCAAGGCGAGGAACGTCACAATCACGACCAGCCGATGGCTCGATTCCTCAAACAGCGCCGTAAACGGCATGGATTCGTGCACCTCCAGCGCCTCGATGATCGCGCTCATGCGCGTGCGAACGGTCAGATTGTCCGGGATGATTTCGACCAGCCGTTTTCCAGGATGGCGAGACAGGACCCCCTGTAGGGCATCGACCAGGTCAAAGAGAGAAATCTCGTCGAGCAGGCTTTCATCCTTGGCGACCTCGATTGGTGGACCGGACTCGCGGCCAAAGGTATCCCGCCACAGGCGCTCTTTATAATCCAACTGGGAAGCCGCTTCCTTAAACTGCTTATATTCGAGCAACCGCCGCACGAGTTCTTCTCGAGGATCCGGCCCGTCCTCCTCATCCACGGCTACTTCGTCCACCGGCAATAACATGCGCGATTTAATATGCAGCAACGTCGCGGCCATGACCAAAAACTCGCCGGCGACCGCGAGGTTCAATTCCTTCATCACCGACAGATAGTCCAAATATTGCTGAGCGATCAGCGCGATGGGAATGTCGTAGATGTTGATTTCGTTCTTCTTGATGAGATGCAACAGGAGATCGAGCGGGCCTTCGAAATTCTCGATTTTAACTTGATAGGGCAGTTCAGGTTGGTCCATCAGGTACCAGACGTGGACTTGGATAAATTTTTAATCTTATACCAATTTATGGGGGGATGGGGCAAGACTAAAACTATATATTGGGGTTCTGAAAGACCTATTTCGCCTTGAGGATGTAGATCAAGGCTCCCATTGCCGCGACGAACAGGCCGATCGTCACCACCTGGGGAAACGGCGCCGCTTGCGGAGACCCAGGTGTAGCCGACACGACGCGGGTCGTTCTGGTCATGACCGGGGGGCGGGCGAACGTGGCCTGCGCCAGATCATCAGGCTCCTTGAAGGACGCATCGGAAAAATCTGCTTGGGAATGAAATCGCGCGGAGGCAAACGTCACCGCCCGCTCAAACCGGGCAAACAGGAAAAATGTCTCGCGATCGAACTGCGTCGAGGAGAAATCGCATTTACCGCGGCAGTGCGCGCCGGAAAATCCGGTTCCCATATGAAAGGCCGCGCGGGAAAAATTTGCCCCCTGCTCAAAGACCACTTCCAGAAACTCGGTGAGCCCGGGAAAGTCCGCGCCACGAAAGATGGCCGGACCGTCGAACACCGACCGGTGAAATCTGGCATGCGGGCCGAATCGGCCCTCCGTAAACATGGCGCCCTGCGTGAACCGGCCCTGCACGAAATAGCTTTCCTGCTCAAATCTCGCGTGCGATCCGTCCACCAGCCCGAGAAACACTGTGCGCGACAAATCCACGAGGCCGACAAAATCGGTGTGCATCAGCACCACCGGTCCGGTGATGAGCAAAAACCCTCGTTTGAGTCGATTGACGATCGTCCCCTTGACCCGGGAGTGCTTGATCACGAATGGGCCGCGGATGACATGCACCTCTTCGTCATTGAGCCCTTCAAGCACTCGGCGATCCTCCAGAGACAATCCCTGGACCGAGGCCACCTTCTGCGCGGGTAACTCATCGAGCAGCAGGTCTCCCTGAACAACGACTCCTGACAGGTCAATGCCCTTCCCGGCCGCCAAGGCCTGCAAGAGCTGTTGCGCCGGAATGGCCCGCGCCTCCCGCTCCGCCTCCGTGCAGGTGCTGCTCAAATGCAGCGTCAACACCGTGGTCGAACTCTTTCCACCGTCATCACTCGTACATTCCGCAAGGAGCAATGCGGGAAAAACGGCGATCACCCACGCCATCCCCAGCATGCCAAAGAATACGTGGTACGAAACTCTGCCCCAAGACGGTCCCTTCATAACACTCCAGCCGAAACGAAAACCATCACGACACTTTACACCGTCACAAGCTTTGTTACACTCGCCTGCAGATGCCGGCTACCACACATCCTTCGAGCTTCCGCCTCGCTCTGCGGCTCTTCTGCCTGTCCTCCCTCTGCTTCTGGCCGTTTGCCGTAAACCCGCGGCAGGCCGATGCTGAGTCGGTCGTCGAAGTGCCCATGTTGGCCGCCATGCAGTCCAACGACCTTGGAGTATTCGAAGTGCTTCTGTTTCGATGGGATCAGCAAGGGACGCCTGGCCCAATCGAATTACAGTGGCAAGGCGGAAACATCCAGCCAGGACAAACCAACCTTGGCTCTATGGCCCTGGCCTTCGCGTATGCCCTTGAGCATACGCCCGCAACCAGCCATACCGGAACCGTCAGTGCCATCGGTATTGCCTACGCCGCAACCGGCACCGACGGTCCCAGTGCCGGAGCAGTCATGACCGTGGGATTTGCCGCCCTGCTCAAGGGAGACCGCATCCGTCGCGGGATTGCCATGACCGGCACTCTCAACAAGGACGGCACGATCGGTCCCGTCGGAAAGATCCCCGACAAAATCCGCGCCGCGGCCCGCGAGGGATATCGCACGATTCTGATCCCGCAGGGCCAACGCGACGATCCGCGGTGGAATCTCACCCGGCTCGCTTGGGATCTCAATGTCGAGGTCAAGGAGGTCTACAGGGTCGAAGAGGCCTACCACCTCATGACTGGGGGCACTCTCGACTAGCGGTCTGAGTGGAGAGGAACCGCGCACCGATCACTGCTCCGCGCCCAAGCCCTCGACAATCGCCCGGTATTCCTCCTGTGAAAGACGGTGCATCCCCAGGCTCAGCCGCCTGGACAGCTCCGTCTGTTCTGCAATACCCAGCACTCGCTGAAGCAGTACTTGGCACTCGGGGGCCTTCCCCTCCCAGCGTCGAACCGGTGAGACCCGCACGAAGCCATAACGAGCTTCCGTCCGCAGCTCATCTTTCAGCAACTCATCCAACGCCTGAAAAGGGTGAACCGGCGAGATGATCGAAAACTCGGCTCGAATCCCTTCCTTCAACACATAGACGAGGCCGTGAGACTCAGGCGTCACGAATTTTTGGAGATTGTCGCGGATTAACGACGTGCAGAGGCCCCAGATTCCTGCGTTGAGCTGCAACTCGGCACTCTCCGGAGAGCTGCGTTCGCGCAAGGCACCGGCGATAAACAGAAAATGACTCATGCGAAGGGTGAGCGGACCGCGATGGCGACTTGTGCGGCGAGCCGCATGGTGCCGACAAGACCAAGGCCGAAGGTGCGCCGAAATTCCATACCGGGCGCACTGAAAACCACCATGGCATCAGGCATGTTCAGTGGGACCTTCACTGGTGAGAAAACAGGCGCGCAGAGACATCGACCAGGATGACCGGTACAGCTCCGCATCGCGCCGGGCTAGTTGTTACGATACTCGTCTGCGTCGTCGAGCAGATCTTCAGACTTGTCGAGGTAATCGACGTCGTCTTCTTCACCATCGAGTCCGAGTTCCTCTTCTATCTCTTCTTCGATTTCTTCCGACACATCCTCCAGATCATCGGCCATCTCCTCATCGTCGTCGTCGAGCTCAAGCTGCGGTGGCTCAATCTCGACCTTCGAAGGCTTGCTCACCTGTGCCGGAGCCGCAGACTTCACCGGCTTCGACTCTGCAACGGCCGAAGGAGCGTCCGGGGGCATCTTCGCCGCAGGCGGTGCGGAAGTAACCTTGGGCTTGGATCTGGGTTTTGGCGCAGGCTTTGCGGCCTTCGGCGCCGCTTTTGCTTTGGGAGTACGGGCAGCCTTCGCAGAAGTCTGCTTGCGGACGGTCTTTTTCGCTGTTTTCTTGACCGGCTTTTTGGAAGCTTTTGGTTGTGCGGCCTTCTTCGCCATTACCGGCTTTTTGGCGGTCGCAGCCTTCTTGGCCTTCACGACTTTCTTGGGCTTGCTCGCCTTTTTTGCCGCAACCTTTTTGGGCCGCGCAGCTTTTACGCCAGCGCCCTTCTTTTTCACGGTTTTCTTCGCCATTCCACGTCCTCCTCTCAGGTCTTCAACATGGTACGTCGGTGGTAAAGCGGCCTCCATCTAGCATGAACCGCCGGGTTCTTGCAACCTTCTCACACCCGTGCAGACCTGTGTCAGAATGTCACGCGCCGCCCAAGGCCCATGCGGGTGGCCCAGACTCGAAACCGCTGAGCCACGATCAGAGTTTCACCGGGAAAGAATCAACCACTGCGCTGACGGTAGCCCGGTGAATCCTTCGCATTCGGGTTGTCTCTAGGTATAATAGAGCGATTGTATTCACTGGAGTGACGAATCCCATGAGCTGGCGCATTCTCTTGTTGAGTCTCACCCTGGCAACGCTAATGGCGTGGCCTTCTTCCGCAACTCCTCCGGCGGTGCATGTTCTCATGGACAGCGGCTCGCCCTACTATGTGCCCGCCGCCGCCACCGTGACCGCAGGCGGCGCCATCAGATGGGACAACCCCACCCCGACCCACCACACTGTCACCCACGACGGCTGCTTTGAGGAAACCGGGCGCTGCGCGTTCGACTCCGGAGCCGTCGAGCCTGGCGGTACCTATACCATTCCCAACCTGCCTCCCGGCCGCTACCCCTATCAATGCCGCATCCATCCGATCATGCGCGGAATCATCATCGTGACCGATTCGCCGCTCCTTCCGTCACAAACCTAGGTCTTTCTTGATCCCGGGTTCTTGCAGGTCGGCGTGACCCTCGTGTAGGCTGCGGCTTCTTTCTTTTGGTGATGATGCGCCCGATGCGATGAAAGCTGCCGCAGCCATACAAGAGCCGCTCAATCTGAGCGGCGATCGTCTCAGCCTCCTCGCCTGGCGGATTCCCGACCTCGTCGCCTACCAGCATGCCTACGACGAATGGTGGTTGGCCCCGCTCGACGACGACTTTCCCCTCGTTCGGCTCAACGCGGTCGGAATGGAAATGCTGACCAGCATGAACGGCCACATTACGGTCGGTGCCCTCGTGGAGAAATACGGCCACAAGATCTGCGGGCCTGACGGCCAGCCCGGTTCCTGGCACCTGGCACGGTGGTCGATTCCCAACTATTCCCTCTGTTATTTCGGGACAGAACCGCCCGGAGGCCACCGGCACAAGGCCAAATGGGATCTTCTGCTGCAGCAAATACGCGAGAGCTGGTCAGGGCAACAGGATTTCGAAGGCGAAGAACATCTCGAAGATTTCCATGTTCACGAGCTCAAGGAAAGCGACCTGGAAGACGGTCACTTCGATCTGATCGAAACCACCGTCTCGCACCTCTTCCGTGAACCCTGCGAGGCGCTGGGCGGCACGACTTACGGGCGCCTCCTCATGCGCCAGCTGCGCCGCCTGGGCTGGTTCAAGCCAAAGCCCAAGGTGATTGTGGAGATCGGCGGCGGGCTGGGCTATGTCGCCCGTGAACTCGGACAGGAGCTGCTGCCGTTCGAAAAACAGGGGATCCACTATCTCTCGCTGGATGTGACTCGCCCGTTCCTCCAGCTCCAGACCAAGCGCGCGAGGGCGGGTGGCTGGGCCGGCGCCGGCACTCATGCCAATGGGGAATGGCTGCCGTTTAAGGATAACTCCGTCGATCTCCTCATCGATAACGAAAACATGGCGGATATGACTCCGGTCAAACTGAGTCGGAAAGAGCTCTCGGAAGGCCGTGGGGACACTGCGCAGCATCAGGAAGCGTTGGATTGGATCAGGCGACTGCGCTTGCCACTCGAAAAGGACCTGCCGGAAGAGGTGATTTTCAACCTGGGACCGATGCGATTCGTCGCCGAGGTTTGGCGAGTCCTAAAACCGGGAGGCCGGGCATTCCTGACGGAATTCGGCATTGAAACAGGCTGGCCTGCCGCAGTGAAGCTTCCGCACCACACCGAATACGAAGTCCAGTACAGCCACTTACGCCAGGCCGTGCGATGGCTGGGTTTTCAGGAGCGCTATCTCCCGCTGCCTCAATTTCTCCAGATCAAGCCCGACACGAAGGTCCTGTGCACCGGCGCGGCCTACACGATACAACGATTCTGCCAGGGACTCGGTCAACCCTTCGCCGTGAGAGCGTACACGGAAAGCGAGTTGGCCAAGACGTTGGGTGAGATCCTGCCGAAACTGCAAGGCTGCCACTACCATGATATCGCCGATCCCGCCTGGTTCGGCCTGATCGACTTCAAGGTGCTGCTTCTGGAGAAGCCCGGCGGCGTGCCTCAAGCCACCTTCACCGAACAAAAAAGCGGGTTCCGCTGGTATTCACAGCGGTAAGAGGAAAGCAGGGCGACCAGCCTACCCTTCGTGCTCGCGCAACGCGCGGCCTGTGAAGGCCCTCGTTGGACGCGCGCAGGAAGGGCAAGCCGATCACCCTGCAACGGCCCAAGCATCACCGATCCTCTTGCCGAACTGACCCTCGCTGAACATTCTCCATCGCAAGCAGTCGAGCAAACCTTGCTTTGATATAGCGCACACGGGTTTGCTTGTTATCGCCTCCCGCTTCGGCATAAGCCTTTGTCCAGAGATCTTTGTCAACCGTGTCGGTTTCCAACTCATTCGCGATCTGATCATAGAGGCGTTCTTCATGCACTGTGCTTACGCGTTGACCAGCTTCGCCCAGAATAGGATCAGGAGAGCGTGAATTCCCGATTGGCTGAGGGAAAAGACATCTCATCCAGTATTCCGGATGAAGTTCCCTGCATACGCATCTCCGAAGTCTTGTGCTTGAAGTGGGGATTGCCAACTGGTTCTCTATTTGTGATTGGCGTGTGGGCATCTACCCTTCGGTCTTGCTTTTCAGCATTGGCATCGGTAGCTGATGCGTCTTGCAGCACATCATTCATTAAGCTTGAAACATCGCCCTGGTCAGCTTTCACACTGTGCTCAAACGTAACCCGAACCCGTTTCGACCTTTGAAGGTATGTCACCCAAACAGCACAAGGAACTCCCCATTCCCAAAAACCTTGTATCAACAAAGAACCCAGCCCAGGAAACGGATTATATAGGCCAGCTAGGACAATGGCTGGCCATACACCAAGTAGAAGGCAGATTGATACAGGTCGAAAACATGAATGCTTTGAGAAGAACAGCCAATAGATGGGAAGCACGATCACCGCACGAATCCACAGCACCAGCTTAAGGAATGAGATTTCTGGCGCATCTAGCGCCAAAAGCTTACCAAGCGAAATTCCAGCCTTGAGGGCCTCCGCGTTAACAACGCTTAGCTCTCTAAAAAAATCCGAGCAGGGTGCTGAATGCAAAGAGCACAAGCCACCCACTGATGCCGTACAACGGGTGCTTCTTTGCCTCATCAACCGTGACCCGCTTCCAGGTGTCACCTCCCCAGAAAGGACTAGAATTTCGCAAAAAGTATTTGTAAGTCCCAGCAAATACTGCGGTAAAAATCGCATAGACGATGCCTACTAATACGCCCAAGACGGACCGATCAACGTGCGCAACCGATTTCCAGGTCGGCCTGGCCGTCGTAAACCCTACCAAGAATGCACTTAATACCCATAAGAGAACAGAGCGCCACGGATACGATTGCGACGTAGTCGTTCCTCCCTCTTGCCGTTTTGATTGTTCCGCTATCGACAACTCCTCCTGCTGCGAGCTGACAGGGAACTTAGGGAGTGGCGGTAGAATCTCTTGCTTTGTGCGGGCGGGGAAGTTACGGAGTCGCTCCAGACATTCCGGGCATTGGCCAGATTCAATTGCAACGTCCCACGACTTGTCGGCTTCAGTGAAGCTGAATCTGCAGATATCGCACTTAAATGTTCGCACGAATCCTCAAATGATTTTGCTCGATAAGAGTACCAGGTGCTATGGATTTTTATCGGGTACCGTCTTGATGGGCCCGATCACTCGGTTTTTCCGATCAAAGTGAGCTATGATTCCTTCTTCAACCGATTTCAGCAGTACGTCCATGGACAAATCTGCATGAAACTTTTTGCTACCTTTTTTCGAGAAATAAATGCCGCTACCAACCAATAGCATCCACTCTGCGGCGTGAACAAATTCACTGCGCGCCATGTAAAGCAAGTTAGCCACTTCCGCAATTGAAGTAAGCGGCTCTCCATTACTCTTGATCGCCTGGCACAGTGCCTCTTGATTTACTCGCGGAAGATTCTCAAAAAAGGCCTTGCAGCGACGAATAGAGCCATATTCGTCCTTGTACCTGTCATTGAGCTGAGATAGCGCCTCCTGATTATGAATCGGGAAAACATAATTTCCGGCTTCAGTGCGCAGCCACTGATAAAAGTCCTTGTATTCTTTGCAGGACAGGCTTTCGATAAGCGAGAAGAGCCCGACAATTTTAAAAGAGTTGGTTATGTAATCTATTACCGGATTCGAACGTTCAACGGAAACATGCCAATCACCCCTCTTTACAAAGAACAGGTAGAACGTGGCGGCGCGAAGAAAATCGTCTTTCATTGCTGAGTCGTTGAGCGACAAGTAGAACTGCTCAAAATCATCGCGACTGACGAAACGCGAAGTCAATGCGAGATATGCATCCTCCTTGTACGTCCCTTCATCAGCGATGTATTGACCGTTAGAGCCCACCAGTGTCACCTCACCGTGCCGGCCTCACCAAATCGATCAGCACTCCCTCTCGCAACCCCAAGTCGCTGACGAGAACCGTGCCCATGCCAAGCGTCTCCATCATCGTCTTGAGGATGATCGCCCCGGCGGCAATGACATCCTCTCGGCCGCGCTTGAGGCCCGGCATGCCTACTCGCTGCGCATTTGACCTGCTCAGGAGCTCCGCTTCGAGGCGCTTCACCACGTCGAGCGACAAGATGTAATTGTGAATTCTCGCCGGTTCATAGGCGGGCAGCTGCTGCGCCATAGCAGCCAGCGCCGTGATCGTTCCCGCGGTGCCGACGCAGGTCAGTCCCGGCGTCAAGGGCATGGTGGCGACAGCCGCTTGGGTCTCGCTTCGTATCCATTCACGCGCCTGTTGCAATTCGCCGGCGGTAGGAGGATCGCTCTTCAGCACCCGTTCGCCCACCCGCACCACACCGATGTCCATCGATCGCACCATCGGCAGGTGGCCGGGTCGGTCCAGAATACATTCCGTGCTTCCACCGCCGATGTCCAAGGCGAGGATGCCGGCGATATCAGCAGGCAGACCGGAACGAATCCCCAGCATTGTTCGCCGCGCTTCTTCCTCGCCGGAGATGATTTCCACCTGCAAGCCCGTTTCACGCGCGATCAACTCTAAAAATTCTTGACGGTTCCCCGCATCGCGCACGGCACTCGTCGCCACCACGGCCGTCGCCTCCACCTGGTACGCATCAATGATCTGACGCCATTCTTTGAGCGTCGCGACGACCCGCGCCATGGCATCGCCCCGGAGCACTCGATCCTTATCGACGCCCTCGCCCAGCCGAAGGATACGTCGATCGGATCGCACCTCTCGCAAGTGCCGGGATGAAGACACCTCGGCAATCAATAAGCGACAGGTCAAGGTCCCGATATCGATCCCGGCAACCATTCGTGGAGCGGTCGTCGCAGCACCGGTCATGCGATCGCTCAGGCCTCTTCTACCGTGATGTCGTTCATTTCGAGAAGGAGCTTGGTCCGTTCGTCTTGCAGGGTACGCACCTGTTTCATCATGCGCACAATCTCGGCATCACTCACCAGACGATCCGGCGCTTCGCCGCGATCATGCAACTCTATCGTCCGTTCACCGATGTCGGCATGCAGATCGTTGAGTTGCTGATCCACCTTTCGCAACTCCAGGCGGTAACGAAGCAACTCTCCCTCCTCCAGCGCCCTGGCGGCCGCTTTGGCAGTGCCATGGCGTAGCGTCACCCATCCGGCGCGAAGATCGTGACTCAACCGTTGCAGCATTCCCATCGATCGACCCTCCGCTCCTTCGCCAGGTGGCACGGAGCTAACTCACATCTCCTAAAGCCAACTTGCCAGTCCAGCGGCGACCCATTGCAGCCTTGACCGCCTGATGCTGGGGCAGGGTCAAACCCGGATCCCGGCTCACCATCGCGAAGGCCTCTTGTCTGGCCAGCTCCAGCAACGATGCGTCGCGCACGAGATTGGCCGCCCGGAATTCCGGCAGGCCCCATTGCCGCAATCCCAGGAATTCGCCCGGCCCTCTGATCCGCAGATCTTCCTCGGCAATGATGAATCCGTCGTGTGAATTCACCAGCGCAGCCAATCGTTGCTGGGCAGTGGAGACATTGGCGTCAGGCTTTCCGTCAGGGGTGACTTTCGGCCTAACCTCCCGCGGAAGATACGACGCCATCAAGATGCAGAAGGATTGATCCGTTCCACGCCCGACACGCCCGCGCAATTGATGGAGCTGAGCCAACCCGAACCGTTCCGCATGTTCGATGACCATGATAGTTGCGTTGGGCACATCAACCCCCACTTCAATGACCGTCGTGGCGACCAGAATCTGAATCGTGCCGGCTTTGAAGGCCGCCATCGTACGCTCTTTTTCAATCGTGGGCATCCTGCCATGTAAGAGCCCGATCTCGGCCTGCGGAAAAATGTCGCGGTGCAGCTGTTCAGCCCCCTGGATGGCCGCTTTGAGGTCACTCTTCTCCGACTCCTCCACCAGCGGGTAGACGATGTACGCCTGGTGCCCGGCCTTCAGCTCATCTCCGACCAGCTGCCATGTCTTGTGACGCTGGCCCTCTGAATAGCGCATGGTTCGCACCGGCTTGCGGCCCGGCGGCACCTTGTCGATGACCGAGACGTCCAGATCTCCATAGACGGTCATGGCCAAGGTGCGTGGAATGGGGGTGGCGGTCATCACCAGCACATCCGGGCGGTAGCCTTTCTCCAGTAGGGTCTTTCGTTGCAGCACGCCGAACTTGTGCTGCTCGTCGACCACCACCAGGCCAAGCTTGGCAAAACCCACGCGCTTTTGAATGAGGGCATGTGTCCCGATCGCGACCTGCGCCTCCCCCGATGCCAACTGCCTCAGTACGGCATGGCGATCCTTCGCCTTGCCGCCGCTCGTGAGCAACAGGGTCTTGAATCCGACCGCCTCCAGCAGAGGCTTCAGGTTCAGATAATGCTGCTCCGCCAGGATTTCGGTCGGGACCATCAACGCTGCTTGACAACCGGAGCCACAGGCCATCACCAAGGCATGCAGCGCCACAACGGTCTTCCCCGATCCGACATCCCCCTGCACCAGGCGATTCATGGGTCGCGACGTCGCCATATCGGTCTGGATTTCGTGCCACACCCGCTCTTGCGCGGCCGTCAGGGTGAAAGGCAAGTTCTGCGCAAGCTGTTTCAGTTGCGTCACATGAGGATTGAATCGAACGGGTTTGTGTTCTGCTTTCACCTGATGTTGCCGGAGCACCAGAGCCGTCTGGAGCAGGAACAACTCCTCGAACGCCAGCCGGCGATGGGCGGCCGTTACGCCGCGGTCAAGCGCCTCCAGGTCTGCGCCTGGCGGTGGGAAATGCACCTGCTGAATCGCCTCACCGATAGGCGGGAAGCGATGCTGCGCGCGCACGGACAAGGGCAGAACGTCCTGCATCTCCGCGCCATATTCGGCCAGCAATCCCTGTATCAGGATGCGCATCTGGCGAGAGGTCCATCCTTTCGTCTCGTGGTAGATCGGCACGATCCGTCCGACGTGGAGCAGCTCATCTTCCTGCCCGCTCAGAACTTCGAATTGCGCCGGCTCCAGACGCAGATCCATCCATCCACGCCGACCGGCGACGACTCGTCCGGCCATCATCACCCGCGCTCCCTCCTTCAACACCGCTTCCAAATAGGGTTGGTTAAAAAAGACGGCGTGCACCGTTCCGCTGTCATCCTGAATCGTCAGGTCGAGAATCGATAGACGACGAGACCGTGCCTGCGTGGCTTCCGCTCCAGTGATGCCTCCGCAGATACACTGCGTCACGCCTGGCAACAGTTTCCCGATCGGGGTGATGATCGATCGATCGTCATACCGCCATGGCAAGGTCCACAACGCGTCTTCAACCGTTTGGATGCCGAGGCGTTTCAAGAGCAACGTTCGCTTCGGCCCTACCCCTCGGGCAAACTGAATCGATACTTCTAAAAACGGCGACGCGGACACACTCGTACCGGCAGCGTGAGCAGAATGACTGTCCTCTGGCCTCTTGACGCGGGAAGGACTCGCAGATGAGCCGGCTTCAAGGCGGCGGAGAATTTGAAGCGCTTGGGTCAGTCGATGTTGCTGTTCGGCAGACGTGAGTCCTGCATGAAAATCGACAAACAGATTCCGCAGGGAAAGCAGATCCATCTCGAGCCCGCGAGGATGGAGTCGCTCACCGAGCGCGCCAATCACCTGTTCCGATACAAAACGGTCCAGATTTTTTACTGTCGGGAGATGAGCATAGGCATCCCGGCAGGCGAACTGAATGGGTCTGGCCACTCGTTGCAGGAATGCTCGAAAGTGCTGCTGGAACTCGGAGGAATCTGACTCAGAGGAATCAGGACGTGGCATCCTGCGCGGGATCCTATCATAGGCGGCCTGGCGGCTCAACGAAGGTCGGGCAGCTGATCACCATCGCACAATCATCCCCCGCCGGCTTTTTCGACTTTCCTTGGCCCGTTACCACCTCGATGCTAGAGTCATTTCGTGTAGGATTCACGGAAGGACCTCTCATGTACCGACGCAACATCAAGCATATTCTCGGGCCATTAGCCCTTCTGATTGCCGTGTTCGTCTTTTATCAGACCTGGCTCAAGCCGCGCTATTTCCACGATGTGCCTGCTGCGACTCCGCAGATCATTGAACAAGACGTACCCGCCTCTTCCGAAGCCGTGGCGCGCCTGCCACAAGCCGCTGCGCCTGAAGTGAAGCGATCCCGCACCATCGATCCTGTCAGCATTCCGGTTCCCCGGCATTCCGAATTGCTGGGCGCCATTCACGACGAGCTGGAGAAGCATAATATTGCCGCCGCGGAAGCAAAACTCGTAGAGCTCCCCGCCTCAATCCTGTCGGAGTCGGCCACCAAACGCCATGTGGCGATTCTGTGGAATAACCTCGGGATCCTTCAAGAAAATGCCGGCGGAACCGAAATTTCCGTCAAAGCGTTCAAGCAAGCCGTGATGCTTGATCCACACAATCCAGTGGCCCACCTTAATCTTGCGCACGCCTACTGGGGACTGCGTGATCCGGGTCTGACGGAGGAGTTCTTGCGGAAGGTGTTGACCTTGTCTCCTGATGAGCCTTTCCCGCACGTTGCCCTCGCAGACCTCCTCCAGGAAAAAGATCGCCTTACGGAAGCGGCCAAACATCTGGCGCAGGCCAAGGATCGTTTGAAAAGGGACCCGGGGCTTCAATCGTACGTGAAGGTCGTGACTGCCAAGGTGCATCGCGCGGAAAATGCCGAAGAGAAGTTCTCCACACATAACAGCGTCCACTTCACGGTCAAGTACGACGGTAATCAGGACCCCGAGACCTGGACCACTGTGCTCGACATTCTCGAGACGGCCTATCGAGAAATCGGCCAGAAGTTCAATTTCTTTCCAACCAAACCCATTATGGTCGTGCTGCATACCAAGGCCCAGTTCCAAGGAGCCACCGGGAGCCCGGTGTGGGCGGACGGGTTATTTGACCCTGTCCTCGGTCGCATTCAAATTCCGAGTCAAGGCGCCGCGACGGATCGCGCCTGGCTGACACGCGTTCTCCGGCATGAGTTTGTCCATGCGCTGATTCATGAGGAGTTGGGCGCGAGGGGTGGGGCGATTCCGACGTGGCTCAATGAGGGGCTGGCCATGCAACTGGCCAGCGACGCCTGGCAGGAGGTGGAGAACATGCCGCCCGGGGACCACAACTTGCTCCCACTGGCGGCGCTCGAGGGAAGTTGGGAAAGTTTACCGGCTGAATCGGTGGGCGCGGCTTACATGGAAGCGAATGCCGCCACTCACTATCTTATCGAACGATTCGGCATGCACAAGGTTCATGAACTGCTTCTTCATCTGAAGGCCCGCCAGACCATCGCTGCCGCCATGCAGGATCGTCTCCTGCTCTCCTATGAAAATTTCCAGCAACAGTGGGCGGAAAGCCTGGGCGCCACTATATCGGCGCCAAAATCCTCATAAGGATCGCAGCGCCGCTGGGTAGATGCCCGTCTCATTTGCACGGGTCGGATGCCAGAATGGAACCGCATGGGGATAGCCATTCGTCTCCGGCTCGGTGTCCGCGTCATCCTGACTGTGACCGATTTCCTCGAACGAGTCCTCCCACAACAGAATACCCGAACTGCGATCGTAGGTTCGCACAACCAAATCGAAAATGTGCCCGATGGGTTGGCCGATCGCTTTGACCGAACGGTTCCTGTATGACACCCCCGCGCGGCCCGTTTCTCTTCGGTTCCCCGGCGCAAACTGATCTTGCCACACAAGCTTACCGGTAACTGGATTGACCGCCCGCACAGAGAAGAGGGATTGGAATGCTTGTGGAAGGTGATGATCCGCGGCGGGCGCTGCGAAGGAAGCATGTGGAATGATCGTCGCCTTCACTTTCGCCGATCCGCCCTCACTCACTTTGAGCAAGTGTAATTGCCCCTCCCAGAGAAATCTTCCCGTTTCCGCGTCATACACCCTCAGCAAGAATTTCGAGTTCCCCTGACTGTCGACACCGATTCCTCCGGCGAATATGCGCCCCCTGTTGCCATCAGTTTCAGCAACCCCTTCTTCCTTGACGCTCACGTCGAATGAGTCTTCCGAGAGTACGGCGCCCGTCGGACCATCGTACGTACGAACCATTATTACCGACGATCCTGCAGCCTGAACACCGAAGCCCGCAGCCAACACCGGTGAATGATCGCCCGGCACCTGCGCCACCGGCTCGACGATCGACCCACCTCTCTTCCCACTTCCGGTTGAATGGTATGACGCAGCCATGGAAATCCCCGGGACAAAAGTCACACACACGATTGACCACAGGATCAAACACAGCGACCGCCGGATGCCCGCATGGCTCAGCTGAATCGACGTTGTGGGCCTGCGTGAGTTGTCGCTTCGATACCGACAGCTTTTCCGATGTGTGTGTAGGGTCACGTGAACCTCCTGATGAGAGGCGGATTGTCACGTGAGGACGGAGCTGCGGTAAATGACTCACCTGATCTGCTTGCCCCCTCAAAGGGTGGGCGGGCACATGGCATGGTCGTCCATGAGTGAAGCCTGGCGCGATACCCAAGAACGAGTCCGAGTGCTTGCGACAGAGAGGTGCTCGGGCTATAGTGCCGCAATGCCTCAAGCGCGTCCGGTCATCGTGCTCTTTGTTGCCCTCACTACCTTGGAGGTCGTTCTCTTCGGGATTGAATCGAATTCCTCACTGACGACGATCAAAAGTGGTGTCCTGCTGGGATTTCTGTTTGCAGGTCCCGTGCTTCTCATTGGCGGGATGATTTTGATCCGTCAACCATGGACCGTGATGGTGGCGGTCATCTACAGCACGATCGCCCTCGCACTGGACCTCGCAACGATCGTTCAGGAAGCCAGCCAAACATCACCGCGCATCACCTTCCTGATCCTGACCCTAGGAAGCAGTCTGCTCAATTTTCTTATCATGGTCCTTGGAGGGCGTTGCCTCCTCACCTTCCAGCCTCGCGCTCGGCCTGCGGGGAGCCAGCTTCACAAGCTTCACCTCCCCTGATCATCGTAGTCGGCCTCGCAAGCATCTTGGATCCTTAGCCAGTGGCATCCCCACGCTTCCCTATATTTGGAAAAAACTTTGAACTTGAGCATGTTTGTTGCGGAAATACATGCCGGCCGGCGAGATTCCAGTTCTCGCAACTGCACAAATAGAGAGGGCTGCAGGATTCAGGGAACAGCGAGCACTGGAATGGTCACCAAGGTGAGATGGGTGTCTGAAATGAAACGGAAGCGTCAGGACCCGATTCGCGAGGACTACGACTTAAAAAGATTTTGGCACCAGCGCACGGTGGAAAGAACGTCTTCATAGTGATCAAACTCGACCGCCTTCAGGAACGTAATCGCGACATATTCGTCGTTCATATCGGTCTGCTCAACGAACCCGGCCTTCAGAAGAGCGGGACGTTTCTTGGATACCGCCGGGCCCAGGAAGTACTTGGCTTGTTTGGCTACTTCATCAGTTCCTAAATCCTCAGTCGTCCCGTCACACATCAGACTCTTCACATCGTCCATGGCTATTCCATGCTGACAGAGCAATTGACCATCCGACCGCAGCTCCAGGACCCATCCATCGTCGCATAAATCGAGGACGAGAGCCCCTCCCGGCTCCAACTCATAAAATGCCGGAACATCGGCACGAAGCTTTGCACGAGCCGCCTCCCAGGCATGAAGAGCCGCAGTACTCATGCGCGCGACCGCCTGGGTTGGGGCGTGGGATCTTCAGCATCCAAGCGAGCTCGCAGACTTTCTAGCCGGGCGATGTTTTCGGCCAATTTCGGCAGATCATATTTGCGATCCATACGCACGACTTGCTCCAGCATTTCCACCGCGAGGTGTAATTGCCCCAGATCTTCGTAGCATTGAGCCAACACGTACCTCGCTCCTCCGGTCCGGAGTTCATCACGGCTCCGTTCGGCAATTGATTGACTTGTTTGGCAGCAGGCAATGGCGTCTTCGTATCGCTTTTGTATCGCGAAGGTCCGACCCATCATGCGCCAGGCATCCGCGACGCCGCCTTGGTTATTGAGACGACGCATGAGAACCAGCGACTGTTCGTAATATCGAAGCGCGTCATCACACTTCCCCGTTTCTCGAGCCACTAAGCCGAGATCGGAAAACAACACAGCCTTGCCCAATTCATCATGCACGCGAGTCATAATATCAAGCGCTTCGAGATAGTACGCTCTGGCGCGGTCCCATTCACCAGCGTCCGCACGGAGATTGCCCAGATTGGCCAATGTTGTCCCGATGCCTTTGTCGTCTCCCAGGACTTTTTGCAACTCCAGGACTTCTTGATAATAATTTTGCGCGGAGTCGCGGCGGCCGCTCACGGCGCAAATGTTTCCAAGATTCCCCAACGTGGCGCTCAGCGCGCGATGGTCGCCCGTCAAACGGTCACACTCCAAGGCTTTTGCGTAACAGGCATAGGCGTCCGTGTAGTGGCCTCGAGCAAAATGCTCATTGCCCTGGCGATTCAGTTCTTCCGACAATCCGTTTCGAAGCGCCATGATTCTTTAAACCTGGAGCGCATGCTCCACCGCCTGCTTGGCTCCTACGGTGATGCTAACCCCATCACCCACGAGAACAGAGTCGAAGTGATATTTCAACAACCGGCGAAGGCCTTCCTTCGCCTTCGCCACGTCCGCATATCGTTCGGAGGGCAGCAGACTCAAGGCCCCGGCCGGTTTCCCGATCAAGGCGTCTCCGACAATCAACACGCCTTTTCCCTGCTGGATATAGAGAGCCGACTCCCCAGGAGATTTCTGATCCTTTAGCTGTATCACCCAAATACCGCCGGGCAGAAGCTCTCCGTCCTTGTAGGTTTTTGACGGCTTGACATCCATGTGAGGCGCATCGGCCTCGGGTACCTGCAATTGGCAGCGGAATTCCGCCTGGCAGGTCTCTGCCTCGCGTATATGGTCGCGGTTCGTAATGATAATATAATCCAACCCTCCCTGGCGCCTGATAAGGGTACTCACATCGGCCGTCATCGGCGGGGGATCGATGAGAATCTTGTGTTCACCGACCGTGAGAAAGAGTCCGTTGAAATCGAGTTGTTTTTCTTCGGAGAACCAAGACCATTGCCACACGCCAGGTAGCAGCTGTTTCACGCGCTTTCCCTCACTGTGGACCATCACAAAGTTGAAACCGCCGCCTGCAAGGTTTTGATCATCTTTTCACGAATGCCGGACTCTGTCGGAAGATCAATGATATCGTCCTCTGATATCGTCAAGAACTTCCGGTTTGCGCCTTTGGTGAGGGAGATGAGAAACATGCTGTTGGTCGGTTTTGTCGGAATCACCACCTCAACGCCTTGGTCAATGCCCTTGATGACTTCAAGAAACGTGAGTTTCCCCTCTTCCCATTCGTCCATGAATCCTCTTCTCCCCGTTACATGGGGCCTGGTCCGCCAGGCGCAGAAGCCAGGAGTTTCTCCACCTCCTGAAGAATGACCTCGGCTCCGGCCAGTTCCATATTGCCCACCCGCTGCCATCGGATCACGCCACGCTGGTCGATCACATACACGTTGGGAATAAATTTACCGCCACCATAGAGTTTGTCCGTGATCTTGTTCGGATCAAGGAGATATGGATAGGAGACTTTCACCGGAAATGCGCTCAGGAACTCGCCCACGTCTCGCTTGGAGTTACCCGATGAATTGATACCGACGACCGCAACATTTTTTCCGGCCACCGCCTCATGAACCTTTTGCAGATTTGTTCCTTGCATCATGCAGGGATCGCAAATATGAAAGAGTCCCAGAACCACGACCTTCCCTTTTAACTGTTCGAGTGAAAGAGGATCTCCGGTGATTGAAGTGAGTGCGAAAGCGGGCGCAGGCTCCCCCACCTTAAAAAATCCAGCAGCAACGGCCACATGGGCTGCCGGTACAGGGAAGAGAACCAACGCAAGTATGATCAGAACCCGTTTCATCAGCGCCTCCTTTCGCAGGACAAGCGAGAGAGCAAACCGCTTTCTTCACTCGTCGATCCCTTGCATGAACTATTGTGACTGATCATGCTGGCATCCTAGCACGCGAATTTTTTCAGGAGCAACCACTTCGCAGGGAGGACTGCAGGCTGGCAACGAAGTACCTGTCAGGACAAGGCCGGATCACTATTAGCAACCGCGCAACCAGCGCACCAGCCTATCTCCGATTCGGTCCCACAGGATGTTTTTGGGGAGGGCTGTGAGGAATGGTCTCAGGCATCTCGACAGAATCTGCAGCTTCCTTTGCCCTCGGAACCATGGCAGCGACTGAGCACACACATCGGCATCGGTTCGACAAAGCACTAGGGCCAGTTTCCATCGTTCCCATGAGGAATCCGCGATGGTGACACACAAGGCGTCAAGACTATCTTCATCGATGCCCTGGCCGGAATACTTGAGTAACTGACGCGGCATTCTGCGCACGAGGACGGAAATGTCTCCGTCCTTTTCGATCTCAAGGCTCACCGTACGCGGTAGCACAATGTCGAAGAGATTGTGAGCCATCGCCAAGCCGAGCAAGACCATCCTCCGGCATTTCCATTCGCTTGCCTGGAACAATAGCCGGCTCCAGTCTAGTGCAGGTTTTCGGCGCACGAGCTCGGCTACATCGCATACCCATTTTAACTGCCCCCAGGCATGGATGGTGCCATGAACGCAGAGCAGAAGGAGCAAATCCTCCGGACAGAGCCCCATGACCGAGGTAGTCGGCAGACGGACCGGCTTCAGTCGGCTCCAAAACGCGCTCCGGTCCGCTCGAAAGCCTGCGTGGCGGCGAACAATAGCCCATTGCAGGTCAGCCGCAACCATCCCATTTCTTTTCAGAAACACGTGAGAGGACTCATGCGATTCGGCCCCGGTCTCCATTTCAGAACCACTCGGTCTGTATCCCTGCGACCAGAGCACTTTTCGTGCTTGGGAGAGAGCGCCCTCCTCAATAATCAAATCATTGTCCGCACATTCGCGCACCGTGAGATCACCGTAGGCAGCTTGAGCTACCGTGACGCCTTTGAAGGGAATTGCAGTGATCCCCTGTGCGGCCAGCGCAGCAAGCAGAACCATGAGTTCTTTCGCAAGCACATTGTTCATCAAGGTCGTTGCTTGATTGTGCCGGCGGTAGGCCTCATGAATCGACGACGGGACCGCCGCTGGACAAATGGTGGCAAGATTTCGATAGACCAACCGCGCGATGCCATGGTCTTTCGACAGGCTCCAGACCAACTCCCAGTTTATTGCGTCACAAGCCAGATCCGCGATTTCAACCCGGACAAACTCACTGACGGACGTTCGTGCGCAGAGCACGAGCAACCGACCCTCCAGGCTCATCGCCGGGAGGCCGGGGGACGAAAGCCTCTGCTTTCGAAAGGCTTCCACCCTGCGTGAAGGTTTCCATCGAGCGATCCTGGACCTTGTTTGCTGTCCCATCTGATGTCTATCTCCTGCCTAACGGCTTCTAAGAAATGGGTTACTCACCGCTGAACAACCCTCGCGCTAGTTCCGAAGGAACCAAAGAGGCTGGCTCCAGCCGGTGCTACAAAAGGCTGCTGGAAGCACTCAATCGTGGGCTTGCTCGAAATTGATACGGTGGCGGACATAACGAACAGCCTGATGCAATTCACGGATACCTTAAATCTCGCTGGGTTCTCAGCTCAGTCATGTCTGTGAGGTTGTCAGCACTTGCGCCGAGAGCATGGAACCGGTCGGCTGCGCTGTGGGCAACGTAGCCGCAGCATGCCGGTTTCTCTATTCCCAGACAGGTTGGGCAGGCATCTCTTTCGGGGGGAATGCAGCCAGTGGGCACACCGTCAGAAGTCGAGCGACGCACACCTTGCGCGGCGGCGGGAGAGACGGCATTCCTTGAATGCCTGCCGAGCAAGAGACACGACCGGGAAAGTGCGCGGTCAGAAGAGGGCTGTCAGTAACTCGCGGAATTCACGCCGGCGAATTCCAGCCATCGGGTGGAGCACACAGCTCATGTCAACGTGGGGGTTCGAAAAGCCCGAGCTGGAGTTCTTCCGCTCGAGTAAAGGAGATGGGATATTGTTCGGTGAAACATGCATCGCAATATTGGCCGGGCGCACCAGGCGCAGCCTTGACCATGCCGTCAAGGCTCAGATAGGCAAGACTGTCAGCGGTAATATATTTGCGAATTTCGTCGGTTGTATGGCTGGAGGCGATCAATTCTTTCTTCGTGGGTGTATCAATGCCATAGAAGCAGGGCGACACGATCGGCGGAGAACTAATCCGCATGTGCACCTCTTTGGCGCCCGCATGACGAAGCATTTTCACAATCTTGCGGCTGGTAGTTCCTCGCACCAAGGAGTCATCGACCACGACGACACGCTTCCCCTGAAGCACTTCGGGAACGGCATTGAGCTTGACCTTGACACCGAAATGGCGGATCGATTGCTCCGGCTCGATAAACGTCCGTCCCACATAATGATTCCGGATGAGCCCGCTTTCAAATGGGACGCCCGAGCCCTCCGAATATCCTAAAGCCGCCGGCAGCCCGGAATCCGGCACAGGGATCACGATATCCGCTTCCACGGCTGATTCCAGCGCCAATTGTCGACCGAACGCCTTCCGAATCGAATACACCGCGCTCCCGCCGAAAATGCGGCTGTCGGGACGTGAAAAATACACATACTCGAAAACGCACATCGCAGGGCGGGTCGGTGCAAACGGCTTATAACTGGTCACCCCCCGATGATCCAGTACGACCAACTCTCCCGGTTCGATTTCCCGCACATATTCCGCGTCAAGCAGATCGAACGCGCAACTTTCGGACGCGACAATCCAGGCATCGCGAAAGCGCCCCAGGCAGAGCGGACGGAATCCATGCGGATCGCGAGCCGCAATGACTCCCTGATCGGTCATGAGCACCACGGAAAATGCGCCACGAACCTGGGTGAGTGAATCGATCACTCGATCAAGCAGCGTATCCGCTCGCGAATGGGCAATCAGATGGATAATGACTTCCGTATCGGACGTCGACTGAAAAATAGCGCCGTACGCTTCCAATTCGCTGCGAAGCATGGTGGCATTGATGAGGTTGCCGTTATGCGCCACCGCCAGATTTCCAAAAGCAAAGTTGACGCTCAGCGGTTGCACATTCTTCAGACCGGCGCCGCCGGCAGTGGAATAACGGTTGTGCCCAATGGCCATGGAACCGGGGAGTCGCGCCAAGGCCTGCTGCGAGAAGATGTCGGCCACGTGACCTTGTCCCTTCTCGACATAAAACTGTTCACCGTCATTGGAGACAATGCCGGAGGCTTCCTGCCCGCGATGTTGAAGCGCATAGAGGCCGAGATAGGCGAGATTCGCCGCTTCCTTATGGCCGTAAATGCCGAAGACGGCGCACTCGTCATGAAATCGGTCGGCCGAGATGAGGGGTAATTCTTTGGCCATGGCGTCTCTACGCTAATCCAGAGCGAGGGCCCGTGGGATCGACATGGCCCAACGTTCATGCACGGTTAGCAGATCGAGATCGATAGAAGACCCAGGAGCACTCCGGTCGCCGTCCACCCGAATCACCAACCGCTCGCCTCCCACGATGCCGATGCGGGCTGCAGGCACGCCGGCCCTTCGGGCTGCATCCAAAACCTTGTCGGCCTCTTCCTGCTTGACCGACAGCACGATGCGCGATTGACTTTCCCCAAAGAGCAACGCATCGCGGCGCAAACCATCACGCGCCAATTCTACCACAGCGCCGATTGGCCCATCGGCACCCGAGATACAACATTCCGCCAGCGCCACCGCTAATCCGCCATCGGAGCAATCATGCGCAGATTGCACCAACCCCTCACGGATCAGTCGAATCGTACAGGCCTGTACCGCCTGCTCGTCCTCAAAATTTAGCAATGGCGGCGCCCCCTGCTCGCGATGGTGCACCACTTTCAGGTACTCCGTGCCACCAAGGTCTTCACGCGTTCGCCCCAAGAGAATAATGACATCACGAGCTTGTTTGAACCACTGCGTGGCCGTGCGGTCGGCTTGCTCAATCAATCCCACCATCCCGATCATCGGCGTGGGATAGATCGACAGATCGTTCGTCTCATTGTACAAACTCACATTCCCGCTGACGATGGGCACGCGCAATGCCTCGCAGGCGTCTTTCAGCCCTTCGATGGCCAGCACGAACTGCCACATGACTTCGGGTCGTTGCGGGTTGCCGAAATTCAAACAGTCGGTGACGCCGATCGGTTCCGCACCTGAACAGGCGAGATTGCGCGCACATTCCGCGATGGCAATCTTGGCGCCTTCGTAAGGATTCAAGAGACAATACCGTCCATTACAATCCACCGACAACGCCAGGGCCTTATCGGTGCCTTTCACCCGCAGCACCGCCGCATCAGATCCCGGCCGCACCATCGTGTTGGTCCGCACCATGTGATCATATTGTTCATAGACCCAGCGTTTACTCGCGATCGTCGGCGAGCCCAACAGTTCAAGCAAGGCCGCATTGGCGTCCTTCACGTCCGGTAAGGCGTCATAATTCAAGGCCTGCAACATCTCCTGATAGGCCGGCGGCGAGCTGGGCCGATCGTATCGCGGGCCGTCATCCGCCAGAGCCTTGGCCGGAATCTCCGCCACGATGTGCCCGTTCTCCTTGAGCACCACCTTGCCGGTATCCGTCACCCGCCCGATGACCGCGACATCCAAATCCCATTTGCGGCAAATCTTGATGACTTCGTCCTCACGACCGGCCTTCGCGACCATCAACATGCGCTCCTGCGATTCGGACAGCATGATTTCATACGGCGTCATGCCGGGCTCTCGACGCGGCACATCCGCCAATTCCAATTCCACGCCCGTCCCTTCCCGTGAAGCCATTTCGCAGGCCGAACTCGTCAAACCCGCCGCGCCCATGTCTTGAATGCCGACCAGACAATCGCCGGCCATGAGTTCCAAGCAGGCCTCCAGCAGAAGCTTTTCCGTGAACGGATCACCGACTTGCACGGTGGGACGTTTTTGAGCCGCTTCCTCATCGAATGAATCCGAGGCCATGGTTGCGCCGTGAATGCCGTCGCGCCCGGTCTTGGAGCCGAAATAGATCACCGGATTTCCGACCCCCGCCGCCTTGCCCAGAAAAATCTTTTCCTTCCTGGCAATGCCGAGGCAGAACACGTTGACCAAAGGATTCAGCGCATAGATGTCATTGAAGACAATCTCACCGCCGACGGTCGGTACTCCCATGCAGTTGCCGTAACCGGCGATGCCCGACACCACTCCTTTCAGAAGATGGCGAGTATTGGCATTGTCCAGGCCGCCGAATCGCAGCGAGTTCAGCAGGGCGATCGGCCGCGCGCCCATCGTGAAGATATCCCGGAGAATGCCGCCCACCCCGGTCGCCGCGCCCTGATAGGGTTCGATGAAGGAGGGATGGTTGTGAGATTCCATCTTGAAGACGGCGCACAGGCCGTCGCCGATATCCACCGCTCCGGCATTCTCACCGGGACCCTGGACGACTCGCGGGCCGGTCGTCGGCAATTTCTTCAGATGGATGCGGGAGCTTTTGTAGGAGCAATGTTCGCTCCACATGGCCGAGAACATCCCCAGTTCCGTCCAGTTCGGCTCCCGTCCCAGAATTTCCAGAATTTTCTTATATTCATCCTCGCTCAGCTTATGCTGCTCAAGGAGCGCTTGGGTAATGACCAGTGATTTCATGCGTTGCACATCTTTATCGTGAATGAGTCCCGACACATCAGGCGCTCCTGTTCTTTCGCCGAGTTCACACGCATACCAATCGGGACTGCTGTTCTGTCTTGCCGAAGGCGCTCAGCATGGACAAAAAAATCAGCCGGCCGTCCTCATTGCCCAGCAGCGTTTCCGCGCTTCGTTCGGGATGCGGCATCATCCCCAACACGTTGCCGTCGGCGTTCATAATGCCCGCGATATTGTCCAGCGAGCCGTTCGGATTGGCTTCCGGCGTCACCTTGCCCTCTGCCGTGCAATACCGGAAGATCACCTGGGCATTGGCCTTGATACCAGCGAGCGTCACCGGATCGGTATAATAATTGCCGTCCGCATGCGCGATGGGAATCTTCAGCACCTGGCCAGACTCGCAACGATTCGTAAACCGGGTCGCGGCATTCTCCACCTTCACATACACATCTCTGCAAATAAAATTCAGGGAGGTATTTCTCACCATTACGCCGGGCAACAGGCTCGCTTCGAGAAGAATTTGGAAGCCGTTGCAAATGCCGATGACCAGCCCGCCGTTGTCCGCAAACGCCTTCACCGCACCCATCACGGGCGAGAAACGCGCAATGGCACCGGTGCGCAGATAGTCTCCATAGGAAAACCCTCCCGGCAGGACCACGGCATCTAACCCTCCCGGCAGAGTATCCTTGTGCCAGATCATCCGCACAGACTGGCCCAGTACATCCTGAAAGACATACGCGCAATCGTGATCGCAATTACTACCGGGAAATACCACCACGCCGATGTTCATCCTTGTGTTCCTACCTCTTGCCATTCCGAGCTGCGAGACACATTGACCGGGCAGTCGAACTGGATTCTACTGCGCGCATCGAACGAGCGCTGTTTCATCGTGCGCGTTCTGCGAGCAAGGAATCGAGTTTGGCCGCCCGGTTATGAACCTACTGCAGTTCGTACCGATATTCTTCAATCACCGTGTTCGCCAGCAGTTTCTCGCACATCTGCTTGACCTGCGCATCGGCTTTCGCCGCATCCGTTTCATTGACGTCGACTTCCATGTACTTGCCCACCCGCACGTTCGCCGCATTCTTAAACCCCAGCGAGTCCAAGGCATGCTCGATCGCTTTCCCCTGAGGGTCTAAAATCCCTTGCTTCAGCGTGACATGAATTTTGGCTTTCATTCGACTTTCCCTGCGCGCTCTTGTGACTGCGCGGCGTTATTCACATATCGACGAATCCAGAAAATGACTCCAATCGTCCCAAGCCCAGCCAGGGACAATAACACGAAGGCCCAACGCCAGGGCGACTCATGGAGATGATAGGCCATCAAGGCGACCGTGGCCGCCCAGACGAGAATCGCCGCGACCAGGCCATAATGCAAAAACAACCGCACAAACCGATTCATCGTCCGGCGTCCCACATCTAACATTCCAGCAAGGTTGCCGAGAGGAGAGTGAGGCGGGGGGCTCCTGCGCGCGTCCAACGAGGGCTTTCAGAAGCCGCGCGTTGCGCGAGCAAAGCCGTCTGCTTCACTCTCCTCTACCCGCACACCCGTTTCAGCACCTCTTGATAGGCCTCTTCGATGCGGCCCAGATCTTTCCGGAACCGGTCCTTATCCATAGATTCTTTGGTCGCCTGATCCCAGAAGCGGCAGGTGTCGGGAGAAATCTCGTCGGCGAGGATGAGCCGATTGTGAAAGACGCCGAACTCCAGCTTGAAATCCACCAACAGCATGCGCCGCTCGTTGAAGAAGGGAACCAAAACCGCATTGATTTTGTGGCCCAGTTCGCGCATCTCGCGCAGCACGGCCGGCGTGGCGACGTTCAACAAGCGCAAATGATCGTCGTTCACCAGCGGATCGCCCAGGGCGTCGTCCTTGTAATAAAATTCGATGATGGCGGGATCGATCACCGCCCCTTCCTTGAGGCCCAGCCGTTTGGCAAGGCTTCCCGCCACGACATTCCGGATCACGACTTCCACCGGAACAATCGTCACCTTTTTGGTAAGCATCTCGCGGTCGCTCACGCGTTGGATGAAGTGCGTCTGGATGCCCTGTTGCTCCAGCAGCCGGAACAGACGCTCCGACACTTTATTGTTGACCACGCCTTTATCGACGATGGTTCCGCGCTTTTGCGCATTGAAGGCCGTCGCGTCGTCCTTGAAGTACTGCAACACCTGATCCGGCCGTTCGGTCGTAAAAATTTTCTTGGCTTTTCCCTCGTAGAGCATCGTGCCTGCCGGTTCGCCACTCATCCTCTCCCCTCCAACTACCGTGCGAACAATTCCAGAATGTCGTCGAGCGGTCTGATCGTTCCCAGCAACGTGGGGTGCCCGAACCGCCGGTCATGGCGGTATTCTTTCACCTGTTCGAGGGCGCGGATCAAACTGTGAAAATCGTCCAGTTTGTCCGTTTCGAAATAGGTGATGAAGTCGAAGTCGTCCAGCCCGCTGGAATGATACAGTTTCCGCTTCACGGTGTTGATGTAGGGCAGCGCGGCCTGCGTATGCTCCTGCATGAGCGTGGCGCGAGTGTCCTGATCAAGCGCCCACCATTCAGCGTCTTTTCTGATCGGAATGACGACGGCGTACAACTTCGCCCCTGCGTCGTTGGCGGGCGGCTGCAACGCCTTTTTCATCTGCTCCGGAAACCCTGTGGCATAGACAGCCTGTTTGGTCAGGCCATGCAGGTAACTTGTCGCGACGAGATGGCGCCCCAGGCGCGTGCCGAGTAAAGACGTGAGAAACTGCTGCGTATCCGAGAGGGCAGGCGCATGCACCCGGAGCATGAAGTCGGCATGGTCCGACAGGCCACGAAGCAGATAGGACTCGATCGCGATCTTATGCGAGAACTGCTCGATCAGCCCCTTGACCTCAGACACGGCGATCACACGCGCTTCGCCATTGAGATCCCACCAGTCGTGATCCATCTGAAACGCCGCAAAGGTGCCGTAGACACCGGGTTGGGTCAACAACGCCTCCCGATCGGCTGCCCGGGCCGGCCACACCGCTGCCCCGAGCATCAGGGCCACCAGCATCGCTACTCGCATCGTTGACGCAGCCTTCATGCGCGCCTCTTCCGGCGACGGCCGGACGGAATGGCGCGAGCCCCGAACACACGGCGAAACACCTGATCCAGATGCCGCAAATAATACATGGGATCGAAACAGGCGGTGATTTCGGTCGGCTTCAAGTGAGTCGTAATGAACGGATCGCGCCGGACCAATTCTTGAAATCCGATCCCGCCTTTCCAGGCCGTCATGGCATTGCGTTGGACGGCCTCATACGACTCCTTGCGCTGGGCGCCCTTTTCGATCAGCGCCAGCAGCAACCGCTGCGAATACACCAGCCCCCCGGTCAAATCGAGATTGCGCTGCATCCGCTCGGGGTAGACCACGAGATTTTTGACCAAGTCCGTGACACGAGCCAGCATGTAGTCGATCAGAATAGTGCTGTCGGGCATGATCACCCGCTCGACCGAAGAGTGGCTGATATCCCGCTCGTGCCAGAGGGCGACGTTTTCCATTGCCGCCAGACTGTTGCCGCGGACGAGACGCGCCAAGCCGCAGAGATTCTCCGAGGCAATCGGGTTACGTTTATGGGGCATCGCCGACGAGCCCTTCTGCCCTTCGGAAAAGTATTCTTCAGCCTCCAGCACTTCCGTCCGTTGCAGGTGGCGAATTTCTGTGGCGATTTTCTCGATGGTCGCCGCCAGTAATGCCAGCGCGGACGCATAAGCCGCATGCCGATCGCGCTGTACGATTTGATTTGAGACCGGATCCGACGCCAGCCCCATCTTGGCACAGACGTATTCTTCGATTTCAGGGCCCTGATGCGCGAAGGTTCCCATCGCGCCCGACAGTTTACCCACCGCAATATCGGCTCTCGCGGCGAGAAGGCGCGTCCGGTGCCGGCAAGCTTCCTCATACCAAATCGCCAACTTGAACCCGAAAGACACCGGCTCACCGTGGATGCCGTGCGAGCGGCCGACCATCACCGTGTGACGATGCTCCAGCGCGCGTTTTTTCAGGACGGTAATCAACTCGTCGAGGTCTTCGAGGATCAGATCGAGCGCCTCGGTCATCTGTACCGCCAGCGACGTATCCACGATGTCGGACGAGGTCAGCCCCATATGCAGGAACCGGTGGTCGGGCCCAACGGATTCCATGAGCGACTCGAGAAACGCAATCACGTCATGTTTCGTGACCTTCTCGATGTCGGCGATACGCGCCACGTTAATCCTCGCATGTTTTCTGATCCTGGCACTCGTGCCGCGCGGGATTTGCCCGGCCCGCTCAAAGGCCGCGCAAGCCTGCAATTCGACTTCCAGCCAGATCTCGTACTTGTGCGTGAGATCCCAGATGGCGCTCATGCGGGGCCGGGTATATCGCTCTATCATCTCTTCCTCAATGTGCGTTTCTCGAGAAGCGTCGTTCGTTCAGGAATCCGGGAGGGTACTCCACGAGATACGCTTCACGTTTCACGCTTCACACTTGTATCGTTGCCCACCACCGGCAGTTCGGGAAAGGCGCGTTTGCGTTCCAACCGGGTGTCCGACCCGAGCACCTTGTCGAGAATCCCGTTGACGAACTTGGAAGCTTCTTCATCGCCGAAACTTTTCGCCAGCTCGATCGCCTCATTCAGCGTGACCTTCGCCGGCACCTCCGGGGCGTACAGCAATTCAAAACAGCCCAGGCGAAGAATATTGCGATCGATGATCGGCATGCGACCGACCTTCCAATTGGTGGCGTGGCCGCCGATCAAAGTATCCAGTTCTTTCTTATGCTCCCTGACCCCGGCCACCAACCGCTCTGCAAACTCCCGCAGATCATCGGCCAGGGGATAGTGCGCCCAAAAATCGTCCAGCCAGGGACCAGCCTGTCCATGAATGTCATATTGAAAGAGAATCTGTACCGCCCGCTCACGGGCTTGATGTCGAGAGGCCATAGTCCAACGCCGGTCAGCGTGTCGACCTCGTGGCCGTTCGTCGGGGCTGTCGTGAGGAGGCGGCGGGCGGCACGCCCTCGAGCTCTTCTTTCTTCAGCTGCCGCATGACATTGACCATTTCAATAGCCGTCTTCGCGGCATCGGCCCCGCGGTTGAGTCTCGCCGGATCCGCGCGTTCGACCGCCTGCGCCACCGTATCAGTCGTGAGCACTCCGAAGACCACCGGCAGATTCGTGTCCAGAGAAGCCTGCAGGATGCCGCGGCTGACTTCGGCGCTGATAAATTCAAAATGAGGCGTGTCACCTCGGATGACGGCGCCCAGACAGATCACCGCATCGAAACGACCGGACCGGGCCAGCTGGCGCGCGACGAGAGGGATTTCGAACGCGCCGGGCACCCGCACGACCTCGATCGCCTCATCCGACGCCCCGGCGGCAGTCAGCGCCTTGATGCACTCGGTCAGAAGGCGGCTGGTGACGGATTTGTTGAATTTGCTCGCGACGATCCCGACAGCCAGACCTGCCGCGTTTTGGGAGCCCTTGCGAAGCTTCATGAAATGCGATACCGATTCAGACGTCTCATGGATTGCGCGTGTCGAAGAAAGAGGGCGATCATACCTGGAAACCCCCTCAAATGGCTACACGTTTCGGCTGCGCCTCTTCCTACGAACCCGCTCCGGAAGACGCGGCACCGCGGCAGGTTACACTTTTTTCAACAGGTGACCGAGCTTTGCTTTTTTGGTACGGAGATACTTTTCATTATCCGCCCGCGGAGCGATTTCAATCGGCACGCGCTCGACCACTTTGAGCCCATACCCTTCGATGCCGACAATCTTCCGCGGATTGTTGGTGATCAAGCGGATCTTGTGCAGCCCGAGCTGGACGAGGATCTGCGCTCCGACGCCATAATCGCGCAAGTCGGCTTTGAAACCGAGTTGAAGATTCGCTTCGACCGTATCGCTGCCGGAATCCTGGAGCCCATAGGCCCTGATTTTGTTCAGCAGGCCGATACCGCGCCCTTCCTGATTGAGATACAGCAAGACTCCGCGGCCGTCCTTCTGAATGATTTCCATGGCCCGGTGAAGTTGCTCACGACAATCGCAGCGCAGCGATCCCAGCACATCCGCCGTCAAGCAGCCGGAGTGGACCCGCACGAGCATGGGCGTCTCGGCATCCGCCTGCCCTTTCACCAATGCAATGTGCGTGGCCCCGTCGATTTCGCTCTCGAATGCAATCGCCTCAAAATCACCGAACATGGTCGGCAGGAACGCGCTGGCCGCCCGCCGCACAAAAGTCTCACGATGCATCCGGTACTCGATCAAGGCTTTGATTGTGACCATCTTCAATTTGTGCCGCTTGGCGAACTTGGTCAATTCGGCCACGCGTGCCATCGTCCCGTCTTCATTCATGATTTCGCAGATGACGCCCGCGGGATAAAGCCCGGCGAGGCGCGCCAAGTCCACCGACCCTTCGGTCTGCCCCGCGCGCCGCAGCACGCCGCCGACTTGCGATTTCAGGGGGAATATGTGCCCGGGACGCGCCAGGTCAGCCGGCGTGCTGCGCGGATCGATGGCCACATGGATCGTCGTCGCGCGATCGGCCGCCGAAATACCCGTCGTGATCCCTTTGCGGGCATCAACCGACACCGTAAACGCCGTGCCGAAGGTGGCCGTATTTTCCGCAGCCTGCGGGGCGAGCTGCAACTCCTCCACCCGATCCGGCGTCAAGGCCAGGCAGATCAACCCGCGCGCATGTTTGGCCATGAAGTTGACCGCCTGCGGGGTCACCTTGTTGGCCGCCATCACGAGATCCCCTTCGTTCTCACGATCCTCATCATCGACGAGGATGATGAACTTCCCCTTCTTGATGTCGCGAATGGCATCTTCGATCGAATCAAACGGTGTCGCCATAGTCCCTCAATTGTGCAGACCGGCCTGCGTGGATGCTCAGCTAACCCTTTTCAAACCACCCTGTCAACGGGAAAAACCTTGGGCGTTGGGGGCCTGCGCAACCGACCGGGGACGCCACCGCAAGGCCGAGCTCACCGTCATTGCGGCAGCCGCGCTCGCCAGCGCCAATCCGAGAAATCCGGGCACGAAGGTCTCCGTCCCTTCCCGAAGCAGACCGAATCCGATCGGCACAAAGAACCCGCCGATCCCTCCGGCGGCCCCGACCAGGCCCGACGCCAAACCGATATCCTGAGGAAACCATTCAGAGACGATTTGGAAGATCACGCCGTTGCCGAATCCCATGACCGCGATGGTCGCCATCAGCAAGCCGGCCATCCAGGGCAAGGCGGGAAGCGATGCAGCCAACGCCGCCGCGAGAGCAAGCACCACAAACACCCTGGCCAAGACCTGTAGGCCTCCCCAGCGATCCGCCACATATCCCCCTGCCGGGCGGATGAGGCTCCCGATCAATCCGCAGAGCGCGGCAATAGCGCCGCCGATGATCGGGTCGCTGCCGTACTGATCATGCAGCAGCACCGGGAGAAAACTCGTGAGGCCGACAAATCCGCCGAACGTGATCCCGTAGACCAGGCAGAGCCAATAGACCGACGGCACATGGACCATCCCCCAGGCATGCCGCCACCAGTCGCCTCCTATGGCAGAACGGGCCGGAGACTCTTTTCTCACCACCAAGGCAAACAGGCCCATGGTCACCAGGACCGGACCTGCCATGACCCCGCAGGCCCCGTGCCATCCCAGCTGGGCTTCCCAGCGTGGCGCCAGCAGCAGCACCAACACCGTTCCGATATTGCCGGACGCGACCAACCCCAACACCAGGCCTTGATGAGCAGGAGGGTACACCCGGCTGGCAACCGGCATGGCCACGGCAAAACTTGCCCCGCCGGCACCCAGGAGCAATGCAATGGCCAGCAACTCGACATACTCGGTCCCACTCCAGGCCGCCCAGATGATCGCAATCAGTTGCAGCCCCAAGACCACAAGACCGGTTCGCCTGGATCCGTACCAATCACAAGCCCAGCCGGCCACCACCCGCGATAACGCGCCGCTCAGGAGCGGGAGCGCGACCACCAGGCTCAGTTGCGTCGCGGTCAGGTGAAGATCGTCCCCGATCGCCACGGCCAACGCCCCGAACAGCACCCACACCATGAAACTGACGGTGAGATGCAGCCAGGCACCGGCCAGGGTCGGCCAATGCCCGCTGCGCAGGGCGCTTTCCAATGTTTTGAGACTTCCCCACGAGTTCATGTCCCGCTGCCGATCCTCACATGACTCCGGTTTTCAGTGCCCACGCGCACTATACGAGGCGCGATTTCACCGGCGCAAGAGAGGCAGGAACGTCTCGGCCGGTTCGTTGTTGCCCGATACCCGACATCTGGTATAGTCAGTCCCTGTCTTTCACGGATTCGATTCGCATGACCCGACGTAAGCCAAAGCGCGATGCCGATTCCGGTTCACAGGCGGAGCTGGACGAGGACGACACCCTTGAGTCGGAGTCTCCGGAGCCCATGGAGCCGACGGACGAGGAGGTGACGGAAGAACATGAGGCGGCCGACCGGCAACCCTCTAAGGAGCCGCAGTCCGCCCCCTTAAGCACGTCCCTGGTCCCCGTCACGACCCTGCAGCAATACCTGACGGAAATTCGCCGCTATCCCTATTTGAGCAAGGAAGAAGAGTTACGCCTCTTCGAGGAATACCAGCTGCGCGGCAGCCGGGATGCGGCAATGAAGCTCATTCTGGCCAATCTGCGGGTCTCCGTCTCCATCGCCTCCGAATACCTGCATACAGGCGCCGACCATATGGACTTGATCCAGGAAGGCAACGTAGGGCTGCTCCAGGCCATCAAGAAATTCGACCCGACGAAAAACGTGCGCTTTTACGCGTACGCGGCCTGGTGGTCGCGAGCCTACATTCTCCGCTACCTGCTGAACACCTATCGCCTGATCAAGGTCGGCACCACCCAGGATCAACGCAAGCTCTTCTACAATCTGAAGAAGGAGAAGGCCAAGCTCGAACGCGAAGGTTTCGCGCCGGACAGCAAACTCCTGGCCGACCGTCTCAACGTGCGAGAGCGCGATGTGATCGAAATGGATCAGCGGCTGGGCAATTGGGAGTTGTCGCTGGATCAGCCCATCGGCCAGGAGCATGACGGCACGTTGATGGACGTCCTCCCCGCCCATGAGGAGCCCGCTGACGAACAACTGGCCGACACCCAGCTGAAGGCCCTGTTTCGACGCAAACTGGCGGAGTTCACCAAAACCCTCGACGAGCGCGAGGAAGACATACTTCGCAATCGCATCCTCTCCGAAACGCCCCTCACGCTGGAAGACATGGGCGCCAAGTATGGCATCACCAAGGAACGCACCAGGCAGCTGGAGGCGCGAATCATTTCGCGGCTCCGGGATTTCATCAAAAAGGATGTGAAGGACTTTGACCGTCTTCGGATGTAAGACAGGTCCGTCCGCCGGAATCGTCCTTGCCGTTCTGATGCTCGCGCTCCTCATTGAATCCGCATGTGCGCTTCCCTGCTACGCCGCCTCACCGATTGCCAGGGAAAATGCCCGGCCCGGCCAATCCGACTGGATCCTGACCGATCCCGCCGACCATGAAGTCGAGGGCTACGCCTCGGCGACCAGCATCCAGCGCGGCGAGCCGCTTCGCCTGTACATACACAGCCTCGATCCCGCCGTAGCACTCGCGATCTATCGCATGGGGTGGTATGGCGGGGCCGGCGCAAGATTGGTGCGCGGCGGTATGACAATCCCGGGCATCCGGCAACCCATGCCGACGCCGGATCCCGTGACCGGCCTCATCGAATGCCAGTGGCGGGTGTCCTACATCCTAACCACCGCGTCACCCGAGGCCTCTGACTGGCTCAGCGGCGTGTACCTCGTCAAGCTGACCGGCTCGGCCAGCGGCAAGCAGAGCTATATCATCTTTGTGATCAGGGAAGACGATCGACGGTCGGATCTTCTCTTCCAGTCGAGCGTGACGACCTTTCAGGCCTACAACAATTGGGGTGGGAAATCGACCTACCCGTCCAATAGCCGGGATGAGCAATGGGCACGGAAGGTCTCCTTCAACCGTCCCTACGGGCGGAGCCAGCATCCTCAGGGCGGGAGCGGCGTGGGGGCGGGCGAATTCCTGACCGCCATGTCGATTCATCCGACCCGTGCCCTCTCCACTGCCGGCTGGGAATACAACATGGTGCGATGGCTGGAACGGAAGGGATACGATGTGACCTATAGCACCGACATCGATACCCACACGCAGCCGGAATTTTGGAAGGGACATCGGGCATGGCTCTCCGTCGGGCATGACGAATATTGGACGCGTGACATGCGACGCCATGTCGAGGCGGCTCGCGATCATGGGGTCGGGCTCGGGTTTTTTTCCGCCAATACCTGCTATTGGCACATCCGGCTGGAACCCAGCCTCCTGACGGGAGAACCGGACCGTACCATGGTGAGCTATAAGGAAGTCGCGCTCCAGGAAGACCCTTTCGCCCTGGATGGCGACCCCTCGAATGATCACCTGATCACCGTCCAGTGGCGCGAATCTCCGGTACAACAGCCGGAACAGACGCTGTTGGGAGTGATGTTTGGAACGGTCCCGGTGGATGGAGATATTCTCGTTACTCAACCTACGCATCCGCTGTTTGAAGGCGTCGACCTGCCCGCCGAACATCGTCTATCCAGCCTGTTGGGGTATGAAATCGACCAGGCGTTTCCCGGCGGACCAGCCGGTTTGACCATCCTGGCACATTCTCCCTACCTGAAGGATGGACAGGTACACCATGGCGACATGACCCTCTACCGGGCCGAAAGCGGGGCTCCTGTCTTCGCCACAGGGACGATTCAATGGAGCTGGGGCCTCGACGATTACAATGCCCCGGCCTTACGCAGCGCCCGATCCAGCGACGCAGTGCAACGACTGACCGTCAACGTATTGAGATTGCTCGTCTCTGGGGCCGCCGAACCGCCTCAGTGAGAAACGCCGGTCGTCTCCCGACTCCCACAGCAACCTGCGCGGGATTCGTAGAATCAATCACTTGCGCGATACTTTGTCGTTGCATCTCGCGGAAGAATAATTTTATAGTCATCCATTGACTTCCCTCGTCATAGCGCTATCTATGACTCGAGTTTTCTGCAGGTAGCCCTTGCAGTAACACGTCAGAGCTGAATTTCCAGCTTTCACACAACTGTACATCGGGGCCTCGACGCTCACTAATCTAGAAGGAGGATTGGGTATGGCTACGGAATCGAAAGAGAAGAAATCAACGGCGGCGAAGAATTTCCAGCCGCTCGGTGATCGCCTGTTCGTTACCTACACCGAAGAAATGGAACGAACCTCGGGCGGCATTTATGTGCCTGACTCCGCGAAAGAGAAGCCGCAGCGGGGTATCGTGCAGGCCATCGGAAAGAAAGTCGAAAACATCAAGGTCGGCGATCAGGTGTTGTTCGACAAGTATTCCGGCAGCAAGCTGCGGATCGATGACGAAGAGTGCCTCATCCTCAAGGAAGAAGACATCCTGGGTATCTTCACCCACTAATTTTCACCAACCCGACGAACGACTATTCTGACGATTAACGGAGGACGACTATGGCAAAGCAATTGTTGTATAGCGAAGCGGCGCGGGCATCCATCCTGCGAGGGGTGAACCAGCTCGCGGATGCCGTGAAGGCGACGCTTGGCCCCAAGGGCCGGAACGCGATTTTGGACAAGAAGTTCGGCGCCCCGACGATCACCAAGGACGGCGTGACCGTGGCGAAGGAAGTCGAACTGAAGAATCCGTACGAGAACATGGGCGCCCAGCTGGTTCGCGAAGTCGCCAGCAAGACCAGCGATACGGCCGGTGACGGAACCACCACCGCCACGGTGCTGGCCCAGGCAATCTACCGGGAAGGCGTCAAGAACATCACCGCCGGCGCCAATCCGATGGAAATCCAGCGCGGCATCAATAAGGCAGTGGAAGTGGTGATCGCCGAGCTCAAGAAGCTCAGCAAGCCCTGCCAGAACAAGACCGAAATCTCCCAGGTCGGCACCATCTCCGCCAACAACGATAAGACCATCGGCGACCTCATCGCAGAAGCGATGGAAAAGGTCGGCAAAGATGGCGTCATCACGGTCGAAGAAGCCAAGTCGATGACCACCTCGCTGGATGTCGTCGAAGGTATGCAGTTCGATCGCGGTTACATCTCCCCGTACTTCGTCACCAACGCCGAGCGGATGGAAGCCGTCATGGACGAGCCGCTCATCCTCATCAACGAGAAGAAAGTCAGCAGCATGAAGGACCTGCTCCCGGTTCTCGAGCAAGTCGCCAAGCTCGGCAAGCCGCTCATCATCATTGCGGAAGAAGTCGAAGGCGAAGCGCTTGCCACCTTGGTGGTCAACAAGCTCCGCGGCACGCTCAACGTGTCGGCCGTGAAGGCACCGGGCTTCGGCGACCGCCGCAAGGCGATGCTGGAAGACATTGCGATCCTCACCGGCGGGCAGGTCATCTCCGAAGACCTCGGCCTGAAGCTCGAGAACGTCAAGCTGACGGACCTCGGCCGCGCCAAGCGCGTCACGATCGACAAGGATAACACCACGATCGTTGAAGGCCATGGTGACCCGAAGAAGATCGAAGGCCGCGTGAAGCAGATCAAGGCCCAGATCGAAGAAACCACCTCGGATTACGATCGCGAGAAGCTGCAGGAGCGGCTGGCGAAGATCGTCGGCGGTGTGGCCGTCATCAATGTCGGCGCCGCGACCGAGACCGAAATGAAGGAAAAGAAGGCGCGCGTGGAAGACGCGTTGCACGCCACGAAGGCAGCCGTCGAGGAAGGCATCGTTCCCGGCGGAGGCACGGCCTATCTGCGCTGCCTCAAGGGATTGGATTCCCTCAAGGATCTCCCGGCCGAGCAAAAAGTCGGTGTGGACATCGTGCGCCGCTCGCTCGAAGAGCCGGTGCGGCAAATCGCGGCCAACGCGGGAGCCGAAGGGTCCGTCGTGGTCGGCCGCGTCCGCGAGGACAAGAATCCGAACGGCGGCTACAACGCCGCGAACGATGAATATGTGGACATGATCAAGACCGGCATCATCGATCCGACCAAGGTCTCGCGTTGTGCCTTGCAGAACGCGGCCAGCGTCGCGGGCTTGATGCTGACGACCGAAGTCATGATCACCGAGTTGCCGGAAGAGAAGAAAGAGCCGGCCGGTGGCCATGCTGGTCACAACCACGGCATGGAAGGGATGTACTAAGGTTTCCGTTTCTTCTTCGCTGTCGAAGACCGGTCCGGCGGTGGCCCCGCCGGGCCGGTCTCTTTTTCGAGCCGAGACGGGCTGCGGCGGGAGTGGCCTTCCGCCGCAGCCACCACCGCGTGCAACAGCGCAGACGTTTCAGGCTGATAGAAGAGCGACCGGAACATGTGATGGACCACCGCCATATGCCGCTGCCGATCCGCTAGGAACTGCTCCCTCGCCCGCTCGCGCGATTCCGCCTCGTACCCCATACGAATCGCACAACGCTGCAACTCATCGTGGTCGTCAGGCAGGGCATGCGTTTGCAAATCGTGCATCATTTGCAACTTGTGCTCGACATCCCTCAAAAACCAGTAGGCCTCAGTCAGATGCTGCTGTTCGTCTTCATTGACGAAGCGATGCCGGCAAAACCGGTGAAGGGCTCCCACGGTCTTACGATCCAGAATATCGGGCACGGCTTTGCCGAGGAGCACTTGAATCGTCTGCACCAAAAATTCGATCTCCCGGATGCCGCCGGTCCCTAATTTCACATTGCGGTGCTGATGCCCGCGCATCGCGATTTTCTCATCGATCATTTCTTTGACTGACCGCACATCGCGGATCACCGCCATCGCCCGCTCTCGCGTCAGCGGCTGCGGATCGGGCTGAAAGACGAACCCTTCCGCCATGTGCACAAAGGCCTGCCCGACCCTGGGCGAACCGGCGACCGGCCAGGCCTTCAAAAGCGCCAATCGCTCCCAGACCTGGCCGCGCTGGGCGTAGTACTTTGCATAGGCTTCCACCGGGCGCGCCAGTTGCCCTACGGTACCTTCGGCGCGGAGCCGGAGATCGACTCGAAAGACGGCCCCCTCACGGGTCTGTTCCGCCAACGCCTTCGTCAGTGCCCGCGCGAGCATCTCGAAATACTCTTCATTGGACACGGTCTCGACCGTCGCCTGGCGAGGCCCCTTCCCCTTTCGAGTTTCCCCGTCCGCCGACGCATAGACATAAATCAGATCCACGTCCGAGCTGTAATTCAGCTCATGGGCGCCCAACTTGCCCATGCCGATCACGGCGAATTCGGTTTCCACCCACGTACCGTCTGGTCGTTGATGCATGGGCGTCCCATGCTGCGCCCTCAAGTCTTTGTCGACGATCTCGTAGGCCGCATGAATCAGCACGGAGGCGAGATCGGACAGCGATCCAACCGTCTCTTCAACAGTCGCCAGGCGCAGGAGATCGCGCACCCCGATTCGCAGCATTTCCCGGCGCCGTACGCGCCGCAGCACATCCAGCTTCAATTCCGTGGCTTTGAGCGAACCGAGGCTCTGGCGCAACGCCGCCACCATTCCGTCCCTGGTCGGAGCCGCCGTTAGCACTTCTTCTTCCGCCAGCCAGTAGACCAGCATGGGATCGCGGATGAGGGCAAAGGCCAGCGAATCACTGTTTCCGAAGATTGTGCAGAGCAGTCCCAACATCCTGGGCGAGGCCTGCAGATATTGCAGGAGGGAGGACCGGTTCGCGCTTCCGGTAAAGAGCCGTTCCCAATGATTCAGCGCTTGATCCGGATCGGCAGTGCGGGCCACCTCAGCCAAGAGACGAGGCAGAATCCCCGCCAACAGGCGGCGCGTATGAGGCTCGCCCGCCATGCTTTGAATGTTCGTATCTGCATCAACCGGATTGACGAGTCCATAGGCGCTGAGGATCCGCACGACTTGGTCCGGCTCGAGGCCGGACGCCACCAGCAGCGGCGCCGGATCGGGAAACACCGTGGAGCCCCCGGCTTCAGAAAGCGGGGCGAGCGAGTCATGCGGCGAAGAGCGTCGTGCCATGGCGCCGCATTATACTGGCGCAATTCTTCCGGTACAACGAGACCACCTTCGGGTATACTCCTCGGCATCATGCCGCATGCGAACATCGATCGCGACCGGATCCTCGCCACCCTGGCCCCGCTCTGTCCGAGCGTCGAGGCCGACATCCTCCAAGACTTCACGACCAGGATGGATCAGGACTATTTTGCGGCGTTTCCGCCCAATATTCTCGCCGAACATATCAAGCTGGCCGCGCTGCTGACACCTGATCATCCCTGTGAAGTTCGATTCGCAAAGCTCGACCGCACACGGTGGACGATCACGATCGTAGCCTACGATTACTTTTCGGAATTCGCCACGATCTGCGGACTGCTCTCGGCATTCGGATTGAATATCGAAGAAGGACGGATCTTTACCTCCGCGGAAAGCGAACCGGCTCGGGCCGGTCATTTGCACGCTCCCTACGGCACCCGCCCCAGGCCGCAGGGCCGTCCGGGTCTGACGCGAAAAAAGATCGTGGACGTCTTTACCGTGCGTCCCACCGAGGCACAGACGTTCGCTGCCGAAGACCAACGTCGGCTGGCGGATCAACTTTCACGCATGATCCTGCTGCTGGACAGCAACCAATTCGACGAAGCGCGGCAGCAGGTCAACCGGCAGCTGATCGAACACCTGGGAAAACAGCGCAGTTCTTTCAGCGGCCTGCTGCATACCGTGCACATCACCTTCGACAATAGCCAGTCGCCGACCGACACCATCATGGACATCCGGTCCGACGACACGCCGGCGTTTCTCTACGCCTTCGCCAATGCGCTGGCCATGCGCAATGTCTATATCAGCAAGGCCCAATTCGCGATCGAAGACGGGAAACTGCACGACCGGTTCTATGTCCGCAACCGTTTCGGGCAGAAGCTGTTGGACCCCAGCGACCAGGAGCAACTCCGCCTCACCGCCGTGCTCATCAAACAGTTCACCCACGCGCTCACCTGGGCGCCCGACCCTGCCAAAGCGCTGGAATCGTTTGACCAGTTCCTCGACCTCGTGCTCGAGGGTTCGCGCCGCGCCGGAAAGAAACAGGCCTGGGACTTCGTCAATGACAAGAAGACGTTTCCCATCCTGGCGAGGCTCCTCGGGGCCAGTGACTTTTTGTGGGAAGATTTTCTCCGACGGCAACATGTCAACCTGCTGCCGCTGCTCAAAGACTATCGCGACGCGCCGCTGATCAAGCCGCAAACCACGCTGCGCAAGGAGCTCAACCGCGCCATCGCCAAGGCCAAAACGGATGCGGCGCGCAAGGAGGCTCTCAACCGCTTCAAGGATCAGGAATTGTTCCGCATCGACATGAAACACATCGTCGAACCGGGGACGAACCTTCCCGACTTCTCGCTCGCGATTTCGGAGCTGGCCGAGGTGATCGTAGAACGCAGTCTCACCGATTGCCAGGCCAAACTCACCAAGCTGTACGGGTCTCCTCGCCTCACGAACAAGAAACCCTGCCCCTTCGCCATCCTGGGCGCGGGAAAGTTCGGCGGCCGCGAACTCGGCTATGCCTCCGACATCGAAGTGCTCTTCGTCTACGGAGGTCCCGGGCACACGACGGGCAAACACGGCATCGAGAACAGCGAATATTTCGAACGGCTGGCGCAGGAACTGCTGCAATGGATTGAAGCCAAACAGGAAGGCATCTTCCATATCGACGTCCGCCTTCGACCGCACGGCGGGAAGGGGTCACTGTCGAACGCCTTCGACGAGGTCTGCAAGTACTATAGCGCCGACGGACTGGCGGCTCCCTTCGAACGGCAGGCCCTGATCAAGTTGCGCCATATTGCGGGAGACGCCGGGCTCGGCAAGAAGGTCGAAGCCCATCGCGACAGCTTTGTCTATAGCGGCGCTCCCTGGGATCTGACCACCGCGCTCGACCTGCGGCGGCAACAGGTGAAGCAGCTGGTCGAGCCGGGACAGATCAACCTCAAACATAGCCACGGCGGCATCGTCACGCTGGAATATGCCATTCAATACCTGCAAGTCATGCACGGCCATCGCCACGCGAGTTTGCGAACGCCCAACACGCTGCGAGCCTTGGCCGCCCTGATCGACGTGGGCCTGATCCCGCGCACGACCGGCGAGACTCTGCGCAAATCCTACCTCTTCATCCGCATGTTGATCGACGGGCTGCGTATGGTACGCGGCAACACGAAGGACCTTGTCCTCCCGCCACCGGACTCCGACGAATTCATTTTTCTTGCCCGCCGCGTCGGCTATCAAACCGAAGATTGGCAAGCCGGGGCGAAACACCTGCTCTCGGACATCGAACAGCATATGAAACAGAACAGGGAATTTTTCGAGCAGATGTTCGGGAAGGTGTGAGGGAAGGAGCTGATGCTCCCCTCTGCGAGATCGTGAGACTGCCCTCCCCTGCTCCCGTGCTTCACCTTGTCCAGCCCTCGTGCTACTATCACCTGGCCACGCGAGTAACAGGCATGCCCACAGTACTCAGAGCAGGTCCCTATCGTTTCTTCTTTTACGCAAGTGATCGTGATGAACCACTTCATGTGCATGTCGAACGCGAGGATCATGTCGCTAAATTTTGGCTTGATCCAGTCAGATTGCAGGAGAGCGGCGGCTTTTCCCGTTCGGAATTGAACCGCGTGCAGCAACTCGTCCACACTAACCAGCATCGACTTCAAGAGGCCTGGCATGAATACTTTGGCCGTTGAGACTGTCATTCCGACAGCAGAATCGGTCACCGTGACAAACGATACGTTGACCATCGAATTGAGCGACGGTCGGAGCCTCTCCGTTCCGCTCGCCTGGTTTCCGCGCTTAGTACATGCAACGGCCACAGAGCGGAAGGCCTGGCGGCTGATCGGGCGGGGTCGCGGCATTCATTGGGAGAAGCTTGACGAGGACATCAGCATTGAGGGGCTCCTGGCTGGCAAAGCATCGGGAGAAAGTCAGGCCTCGTTCAAGAAATGGCTCACTTCCCGCCAAGGCACCCGAAACAGGCGACCAAGTTCACGCGCAAGTATCCGACGGCGCTAGCCGACCGTCTGTTTCAGACACCGCACTCCGACGAATTCATTTTTTCTCGCCCGCCGCGTCGGCTATCAAACCGAAGATTGGCAAGCCGGGGCGAAACACCTGCTCTCGGACATCGAACAGCATATGAAACAGAACAGGGAATTTTTCGAGCAGATGTTCGGGAAGGTGTGAGGGCGGGAGCCTATTGCTCATCCTTGCTCGCGCGACACGCCGCATCAGAAGCCTCAAACGGTCCGAGTCTGTCCAGGCGCAGGCAGTCAAGCATCAACGGTCACGCTTTCTCATCCACCACCGCCTCTCTCTTATGGTTCCCTTTCCTACGTCGCGTATCGCGGCGCGTCGAGATTAGGCCAAACCATGGTACAGTGGACACTGCGGAAGAAGAGGGGATTGCCATGTTGAGGCGACTGTTGGCGGGGCTGCTGTTTGGCGCGGTACTCACGTCATGCGGACAAGGCGACGGCGGGGTCGGCTCCGGCATCAAGCCGGTGGGAGAATGGGCCAAAATCGGCGAGACGGACAACTACGTCTATTATGCCGATTACGCCAGCATCAAGAAGGCAGATGAAACGGTCGTTATGTTGGACTTGTTCGACTACAAAAGCGCGCAGGCTGAAGGGGGAGGCGCCCCGGCCATGTCCAAAGCGACCGAGCGCGAATATGACTGCCAAAACAAGAAAAGCCAGCCGCTCAAGTCGAGTTGGTATTCCGGGCAAATGGGCGCCGGAGCCGTCGTGCGCTCCGGCGGCACCGCAAGTCAATGGGCCTCTGCGACGCAGGGCACCGCAACCGGCGGGCTGTTAAAGGCCGCCTGCGGCAGCTAGCAGCCGGATCGGCCGAACCACAGCATCGCGTGAGGTGTTCTGCTCGAGCGGTGGTCTCTGCGTTTCCATCCGCCTGCGGCTATTCAACGCAGGAGACGTAGGCCTTGGGACAAGCTGCATCCAGCCCCCCGGCCGGGTTGCCCTGTAGCGGAATTCGCTGCAACTGGTCCAACACCTGCTGGAAATGGCCGGGTGCGCGCGTCCAGAACAGGTAGTTGGCTCTCAACCGGTCACGGCCGAACGCGAGCAGTTCGGCGATAGTCGGCACCCGCCCCTTCCCGTCATGACGGGTGTTGTCGTAATTGGCCTGCATCACCGAGGGCGTCAATGGAATCATGCCTGACATGTGCGGATAATAGAGATAGATTCCTTTGGGCTTGTTCGGATGATCGAAATTCAATCCCGGATCGTCCGGAAAAATGTCAGGCCCTCCCAACCCGGAGCCGATGGCCTTCAGGTGGTCGACAAACTCGGCCAGGATCTCGCGCGGGTAATTCACAAACTGGTAGGTCAGTGTATTCGGAAAGGCGGCACGCATCTGCCGCTGCACCTCCAACAGATTCTCGTAGTACTTGTCGGTCTCGTGGCTGGACACGAGCTCGATCGGCTGCCCGAAGGCGGTCTCCGGCAGACCGATGCCTTCAAAGCCGGGCTGACCGTTGAAGCGTTTGCCCAGCTCAGCCAGCAGCGCCACCAGCCGATCGCGCACACCCGAGTTCCAGAGTTTGAGGTTGTACCCGCGCGGAGTGTGTTGCCCGAAGGTGCTGAAGGGAAAGGCGCCGCCTCCGTAAACTTCCGTCCGCATATATGACGGCACCGGCAGGACTTGCGGATTGAACGACTTCAGTTCCAGCAGAATGACCAACTGTTTGTTGAGGGGAGCGAGTTCCGCCAGGATTTTTTCGATCCCTCTGAAGTCATAAACGCCCTCCTCCGGCTCAAGCTCCGGCCATGCAAACCGCACGTGGAGACCACGTAGCGCCGGCGTGGCCCTCAACTCAGCATAGATTTGGGTCATGATGTTCGGATTCGCCCGCATGAAGGTCATCGGCGCATAGTAGTGGCCGGGATGCCATTTCACCACGCCGGGCGTCCTCGGGACTTCGCCCGCAATTGCCGCGGGATCGCCGAGACAGGGCCAGAAGAGTACGAGAATAGTGAGGAAGAGGAGCTGCATACATGTCCTTTCGAAAGAGATGAACTGGGACGTGGCTTGTGAGCACCACAGGTACTGATGAAGGAGGGGGCCATGCTAACACGAGAGGCCCTGTCATGCTGTCCTGTGCGGTTCCGTTCGAATGTAGTCCGAGTGATGAGGAAATCGGCTGGTGCCCGTCTGAGACCAAGTCAGCGGGAAGGATCGGCCGAGACTAAATGGGGAAGCATCAAAGGGAGGCGCGGGCCGCACCGCGGTCGTTCTCGCCCCGCCGGTGCGACCCTGTCACCATCTCGCTTAGAGCTCAAGCATCTTTTGGTAGGCTCGCAGAAGATCTCCCACCGACAACACACCGATGATCGTGCCGTCTTCGGTGACCGGCAGGTGACGGATGCCTTCTTTCTTCATGACCCGCAGCGCTTCCTTGATCGGTTCGCTGTCTTCAATCGTCACCACGGCCTTGCTCATGCAGGTCACGACCGTCGTACTGTTCGGATCCAACCCCTTCGCCACGGCTTTCCGGCTGAGATCGGTATCCGTGATGATGCCGATATAGCGGGATCCGTCATCGACAAGGAGCGAGCCGATCCGCCACTTCTGCAGCAGGCGACCCGCCTCCTTGATGAATGCGCTCCTATGCACACTACGGACTTCCGCCGACATGAACTCCGCGACGGTACGGCCATCGATCCGCTCTCCAAGGGTTCGCCGCCAATCGCGGCCGACCCTGGCGCTCCTCTTCAATTCCAGCTGTGCCAGGCAGCTTTCCAGCACCTGCTTGCGTTGATGCAGACTCTCACGATCCAAATTGTGCGCGCCCGCCTCCTGCGCTTCCTCCGGGAGAATCGCCGCTTCCCCGAGTTTCGCGTACTGATAGGCTTCGAGTTCCTCCGATGCGGCCCCGAAGGTTTCACTGAGCACCTCTTCGGCCTGCTCGTCGAATCCCTCCAACGAAGCGTTCCCTTTGCGACGGGATAAAAACGGCTGGAATGCCACCAATGTCTCGCGGATCTCTTCTATGTGCCGGCTCAGCAGATCAGCCGGTTCTTGACTCGATTTCGATCTCTTGGCCATGCTGCCTCCCTTGTTGAGTCCAAGAGAATAACCGAACTCTCCTATCGGCTCAAGCCTTGGAACAGCGCAGCGGGCTGAGCATGCTCTGCACCCTTCCAGGGCAGGTTAAGCAGGGAGCGGTTGAGGTGTAAGCCCGGCCGCTTCGTTGCCCGACGCGGCCGGCTTGGCGGACCCCGCCGGTTTCGGTGCGGCTTTTCCTCGCACGCGGTGCATTTTGTCCCTTGTATGATACGGCATGAGATTTTCGAGAACGGCCGGCAGTTTGTCGCAAGGCACGTCCTCCATGATTTTGGTTGCCAGTTTCGGGTCCGGTCCCGAACGGCCACCCACGAAGATATCGACGGCATCGACCACTTTGCCGCCCACTCGGGCTTTCTTGCCGAGCAGCCCGATATCCGCGACGAGATGATTGCCGCACCCGGCCGGGCACCCGGACCAGTGCAGCGTAATCGGCTTGAGTCCCTCCCCCAACTTCCCTTCCAGAACGTGCGCCGTTTCCACGGCCCGCCGCTTGGTTTCAATCACGGCGAGATTGCAGTAGTCGCTGCCCACACAGCTGACAAGCCCTTTGTAGAGCGGTGAGGGATTATAGGCAAATTGCTTCACCAGCGGTTCCTCGGCCAATTCGCCCACGACGCGGTCATTGATGTGCGGAATCACGAAGGCTTGCGCAGGCGACAGGCGCACCTCGCCCGTCCCGTATCGATCTGCCACTGCGGCGATGCTGCGGAGATCGGCGGCCTTGATCCTTCCCACCAAGACCTTCAGGCCGATATAGTTCAAGCCGCGTTGCTTTTGCCGGAAAATCCCGATGTGATCGCGCTCGCCCGCCGCCCTGGCATCGACTCCTGCGGGCGACAATGAACGACCCATGCGCGCCTCCACCTCGTGCCGTAGCCTGGCCTCACCCCACGCTTCCACCAGAAACGCCAACCGAGCCTGGGTGCGATTTTCACGCGGTCCGTGATCACGGTAGATATGCAACAGCGTCCGGCAGACCTCGAAGGCTTCCGCCGGATTCACGAACATGTCCAACGAACTGGCGATGCGATATCCGCCTGAACCCAGCTTGCCGCCGACCAACACGTTGTAACCGAAACATTTGTCGTGCCCTAAATCATGATAGGCCGGCACCAGCGCGATATCCTGCGTCTCCGTGTGCAGGCAGTTGTCTGTACAGCCGGTGACCGCAATATTGCACTTGCGCGGTAAATTCGTATAAGCCGGGTTCCCCAACACCTCCTGATTGAGGGCACGAACGATGTCGGTTCCATCCATCAACTCATTCGGATTCAAGCCCGCAACCGGGCAGGTCATGACGTTGCGCACGCTATCCATGCCGGTTTGGATCGACGTGAGTCCGACTTCGTCCAATTTGGCAAAGACCGCCGGCACGTGGGCGATCGTCAGATGGCGAAGTTGCACTTGCTGCCGCGTGGTCACGTCGACCACACCGTTGCCGTAGGCGAGGGCGATGTCCGCCAAGGCTTGCAGTTGAACCGATGTGGTTTGCCCGCCCGGCATGCGCACGCGCAGCATGAAGTACCCCGGCGTCGGGTTCCGCAGAAACAACCCGTACCATTTCAGCCGTTGGATGTCGTCTTCCGGAATAGTTTCCCACCCTGCTTGCGCATAATGTGCCAACCTCTCGCGAACCGACAATCCGTCTCGCTCTGACTTGATCGCTTCAATTTTGTTCATCACGCGCCCCCCAATGCGACGGAATAGTCCGGTCCGGATTTTCTCAACACCACCGCCCCCTCCCGGCTCAATCGATCCACCACCAGCAAGATCTGTGACGCGCTCAGACCAGAGAGGGCCATCAATTCCTCGAATGACTGCGGCGCCTGCCGCCGGAGAAGCGTCAGCACTGCGGTTTCTTCATTCGTCTTCATGATGTCCTCCCTTCGTCTGAGTGCCGCTTCGGCGGCACCGGTTGACCGATGCTCAGAACGTTTTGTACTCGAGCCATTTGCCGTTCAGCGTGATCTTGCAGCGAGCTTCTCCCTGGCTGCCGGTGACCTTTTCCATATCCAGGGTGAAGTCGATCGCGCTCATAATTCCGTCGCCGAACATTTCATTCGCCATCTCCCGCATGGAATCTCCGTAGACCCCGATGACCTCCATCAAACGATATTTAAACGGGTCCGTCGCATTGGGAAAATCGGCCCGGATAGGGAACGTGCTCAAGGCGCTGATTTGCTCCTTATCCAAATCCAGCAGCCTTCCCACTTTGCTCGCTTCATCCGGTGACAGCCGGTGGTTGCCGTTCAGCGCCGCGGCAACGAACGTCGGATTCTTACCGACCGCCTTCGCCACCTCTGCAATCGTGACCTTCTTGTTCAGCCGTTGCTCCTTGATCGCCTTTCGCATCGCGTCCTTTTCCATCATTTCCTCCAATATGTAAATTGATCCGCCTGCCATGATGCGCGCTCACCATTCCGCTTTACGACCCGACCACCGCTGATGTGGCCGGGCTGGACACCGGTGCCACCGGAGCTTCGGCTACACGATAGGGACTCACCATCCAGTACAGCCCACCGACAAACAATCCGCCGCCGACCAGATTTCCGAGCACGACAAATAGCTGGTTGTACCAAAAGGCCGCCCAGGTCACGGTCGCCTCATGCGGTAACAAGAGCGCCATGCCCAGTAGCGATTGGTTCGCGATGCTGTGCTCGAAGCCCGTGCCGATAAAGGCGAACAGGCACCAGAAGATCAGCAAGATCTTGGCCGTGTCGTTGCTGGTTCGTCCGCTCATCCAGACGGCCAAACAGATCAGCCAATTGCAGAGAATGCCCCGCACAAACAGCTCCCAGGCCGGGAGCGACATTTTCACCGCCGCCACCTTTTCGATGAGCTCTGCCGTCGGGCCCTTTGCGAAGACACCCGATTGCACGATCAACCAGGCCAGTCCCATCGAGCCGGCAAGATTTCCCATCCATGACCAGGCATTGAGTTGAATGACTTGCGACCAGGAAAGGCTTCGTGAGAGGCCACCGACGACGCCGACTAAATTGTTTCCCGTGAACAGCTCCGAACCGGCAAAAATGACGAGCGTCAAGGCAATGCCGAACGACACCCCCATGACGAGTTTCACCACCGGCGACCCGGCCGCCGCCAATGGCCCTCCGAGGCTGAAGATCAACGCGATGCCGAACCCGAGATAGATCCCGGCCAGGGCCGCCAGAATGACATATCCGCCCGGCGACCGTTCGAAAAAGGACCACTTCTTTGCCGCCACTCCTGCGATTCGCTCATGATCCGCTGTATGCATCAGGCTCTCCTTTCGGTGGTCATTCTGCCCACGCACGACAAAAAAAAGACGCCCTCATCCCGCAACTGGGAAAGGAGGACGTCTTTGTCCCGTTCGACGAGGTCCCACCACCTCGTCGTTATGATGTGCCGACTTCAGCGTCGACAGAAACTAAAAAGGCGTCCGCCACTCTTGGAAGAATGACGGACGCCTTTGTCCGTGTGCCGTATGTGATGCAGGTTCGATGTCAGGCGCCGTTGCCTGATCTCCCCCGCGCCCTGCATGTATACCATCGCCTCCCGGATTCGTCAAGCGCTCTCGACGAAAAATCGGCAGGGCTACACGTCGTAGTACAGGAAGAATTCATACGGGTGCGGCCGCAACCGCATCGTATCGACTTCCTTGGTCCGCTTGTACCCGATCCACGCCTCGATGAGATCTTCGCTGAACACCCCACCTTTGAGAAGGAATTGATGGTCTTTCTCCAGGTGGTTGAGGGCCTCGTCGAGGCTGCCCGGCATAGTGCGGATCTTGGCCGCTTCCTTGGCCTCGAGATCGTACAGATCCTTTTCCGCCGGTTCTCCCGGATTAATCTTATTCTCGATGCCGTCCAAGCCCGCCATCAACATCGCGGAAAAGGCCAGGTAGGGATTCGCGGCCGGGTCCGGGAACCGGACTTCGATCCGCTTCGCCTTCGGGCTCGGGGAATACATGGGGATGCGGATACCGGCCGACCGGTTGCGGCTCGAATAGGCCAACAACACCGGCGCTTCGAAGCCCGGCGTCAACCGCTTATACGAGTTGGTCGAGGGATTGGTGAGCGCGGCCAGCGCAGGCGCATGCTTCAGAATGCCGCCGATGTAGTGGAGGCACATCTGCGAGACGCCGGCGTATTCTTTTCCGGCAAAGAGCGGCTTGCCGTCCTTCCAAATGCTCTGGTGCGTGTGCATGCCGGACCCGTTATCGCCGAAGATGGGCTTCGGCATAAAGGTGACGGTCTTGCCGTGCCGGCGAGCCACGTTCTTGACGATGTATTTGAACATCATCATTTTGTCTGCCGTGCGTAAGAGGCTATCAAAGCGGATATCGATTTCCGCCTGGCCTGCCGTGGCCACTTCATGGTGATGCTTTTCCGTGGCGATACCCGCCTTTTCCATTTCGAGAATCATTTCCGTGCGGATGTCCTGCTGCGTATCGGTCGGCGCCACGGGGAAATAGCCTTCCTTGTGGCGGATCTTTCCGCCCAGGTTGACGCCTTCCTGGCCCATGTTCCACACGCCTTCGTCAGAATCGATGTGGTAATACGCGCTGTGGTTCGTCTGGTCGTAGCGGGCATGGTCGAAAATGAAGAACTCGGCCTCCGGCCCCCAATACGAGGTGTCGCCGATCTTGGTGCTCTGCAGATATTTTTCCGCCTTCTGGGCGATGTACCGCGGATCGCGATCGTACATCTCCCGCGTGATCGGATCGACGACATTGCCGATCAGGCTCAGGGTAGGCACGGAGCAAAAGGGATCCATGCAGGCGGTTGCCGGGTCCGGCACGAGCAGCATGTCGCTGTTGTTGATCGCCCTCCAACCGCGAATCGACGAACCATCAAGCCCGGAGCCGTCCTTGAACAGGCCTTCGGTCAACTCGCTGACAGGAATGGTAAAATGCTGCCAGGTGCCGATCAAGTCGACGAACTTCATGTCGACGACCTGGACCTTATTCTTCTTTGCAAACTCTAACACCTCACGAACGTTCATCCCCTCCTCCTTTCAACCGCCGATAAAAACACCCTTACCACAGCCGATCGTTTACGCCGCATGAGCTCCGAGAAACCGTTCAATTTCGTTAAGAATCGACGCCCGAATTGTTTCCAGGCGGCCGGCGTCTTCCACCTTTTTGCCGTCTGACCCCGTCACGTAAAATACGTCGGCCACCTGATCGAGACGGGTGGAAATTCTGGACGCATGCACCGACAAGCCCAATTGAAAAATGGCGTTCGTGATAATGTACAGCAATCCCTGCCGATCATCCGCAAAAACATCAAGAATGGTAAAACGATCGGACGTTTCATTGTCGATGCGCACTTCAGCCGGTTGCCCATGAGCGGGTAATGATCGGCCCATGCTCAACCGGGCCCCGCGCCGCATCACCGCTTCGATCGAGTGGCGGCCCTTCAACACCTCCGTGATGGTTTCCCCGATCGATTCGCATCGTTCCGCAGGCGGCTCGCCCTGGTAGTCGGGATCGGCCACTTGGAACGTATCGACAACCACGCCGTCTTTTCTGGTCACGATCTGCGCGTCTAAAATCTGCAAGCCGCCTGCCGCCATCACCCCGGCAATTTTGGAAAACAATCCCGGGATGAGATCGTTATGCGCAATCACGGCATACTCACAGGTCCCCAACGGGGCATGGAATTCCGTCTCCACCACGACACCACCCTCCTCCAGGCGGCGAATAGCTTCGAGGTGCGCCGCGATACGTCGTGGGCTGGTCCCATACACATAGCGCAGGGGAAACTGTTCGAGTTCAGAGCGAATCCAGGCCTTGTCGGCCGGGAGCTGCTGATCCCCGGGCGACTGTGCAGCCACATCATCGGCAATTCGCGCCAGCCGCCTGGGCTCATCGGCCGTCTCCCGCTCGCCGGACACTTCCTGCATGGCCCGCAGGTACAGCTCGACCAGCAGAGATTCTTTCCATTTTGTGAGCACGTCGGGGCCCACTGCCGCGATGTCTGCGGCGGTTAACGCCAGCAACTTGCGCAGCACTTCCGGCGTGCCGACTTCGCGCGCGAACGGCAGGAGCACCTTTTCATCGTAGGGGTCGCGGCGGAACGCCGTGTGGGCCATCAACAAATGGCGGTGGACCAGCATGACCAGCGTGCGCGTGTCTGACTCGTCGAACCCCAGACGCGCGGCCGTTTCTTCCGCCAACCGCTTCCCGACTTCGCTATGATCTTCTTCATGGCCCTTCCCCAGGTCGTGAAGAAGGAGCGCCAGGTGCAGCAGATCTTTCCGCTTGATCTCCCGGTACACTTCACCGAGCACTCCGGCATGGTCGGCAAGCGCTTCGGCTTTTGCCACCGCCAGCAGACTATGCTCATCGACGGTGTACTTGTGATACTGATTGAATTGCATCAAGCCCCGCACCCGCGAGAACGCCGGCACCAGCTTTTCCAGGAGGTGCGCCCGATGCATGGCTTCCAAGGTCCGTGCCGTCCCCGGTCCCGCCAAAATGGAGAGAAAGGTGCGGCCGGCCTCCGGCGTATGGAACTGTTCGAGAGACAGCGTCTCCGCATGCCGGTGAATATCTTCCAGGAGAGACGGATCGATGCTCAGTTTGCGTGATCGGGCCAGATCGAACAGGGTCAGGAGCAAGGACGGTTGCCCGAGCACCTGGGAACGGAGTTCCGGCGGCACGGTCAGCGCCTCCCCGTCGACGGCAAAATATTTCTGAATGCGCGGAGACGGGAGCCGGCGCACGATTCGCTGCCACAGCGAGCGGCGGCGGCAGCGCTCGACAAATCGCATCATGGCCGCATGCAGCCCCATCGTGTGCCGATAGTATTGCTGCATGAACTGCTCGACGGCGAGCAAATGCGGACGATCGGCGAACCCGAGATGCTTCGCCAACCATACCTGTTCGTCGAACGTGAGAATTTCCTGCGCCATGCCGGCTCGAATATGCAGAAACGAACGGACTCTCAGCAGGAATTCGCGCGCATCCTTGATGGCACGATAGTCGGCTTGGGACAAAATTCCCCGGTCGGAGAGTTCGCGAATGGTGGGCGCCTGGAATCGCGCCGCACCGATCCATTGCAGCAGGTGGAGATCGCGTAAGCCGCCCTGGCTTTTTTTGACATTCGGCTCCAGCAGGTACACCGTCTCGCCGAACTTCTGATACTCCCGCTGCCGTTCGGCCACTTTCTGTTCGAGATACCCGTCGAAGCCGCTCGACACAACTTTGCGCGAATACCGCGCATGGAATTGCTGGAACAGCTCGGGGCTCCCGGCCAGAAACCGCGCCTCCATCATAGAGGTACGAACCGTCAGATCCGCCAGGCCCAACTCGATACAATCCTGAATGGTGCGTACGCTATGGCCGACCTGAAATCCGATATCCCACAGCGGATGCAGCACCTGCTTCACCAGCTCAGGCATCACCTTAGCGGTCTCCTGGTGAAACAGAAACATGAGGTCGATATCGGAGTGCGGCGCCAGTTCCCGCCGACCGTAACCGCCGATTGCCACCAGACAACAATGTTGGAACCCGACCGTGGTGAGGGCCTCGCCGCCGGTCCGCGCGGCGGTCCGGTACCGGCCGATGATCACCCCATCGACCATATCTGTAGTGGCCGCGACCACCTCGTCGCCCGACGCACCGGCCATCAACCGGTGCCGGATCGCCTGGCGCTGTTCAGCCAGCAGGTGGGACACCGAGATGGGAGCCGAGTCCTGCACCATATGTGAATCCGCGTCCAACGCCTGCGACATATCTAGAGCGCGCTTTCTCCCGTTTCACCGGTCCGGATCCTGACGGCGGCCGTCAGGTCCCGCACGAAGATTTTGCCGTCGCCGATGCTGCCCGTCTTCGCCGCGCGCGTAATGGTTTCGAGCACGCGCTGCACCTGCCCGTCATTGACGGCCACTTCGATCTTCACCTTGGGCACGAATTCAATGGTGTACTCCTGGCCGCGATAGGTTTCCTTGTGCCCCTTCTGACGGCCGAATCCCTTGACCTCGGTGACCGTCATGCCCTGAATCCCGATTTCAAGAAGAGCGTCCTTCACTTCATCGAGCTTGAACGGTTTGACGATCGCTTCGATTAGTTTCATCCTTGCCTCCAGGGGTAGCTGCCAGGTCTCGGCTGCCAGCGTTCAGCGAAAGAAACACACTCCAAGCATCATGCTGAAGGCCGACGACTGATCGCCTTCCGACTCACGAATAGGCGCGTTCGTTATGTTGACTCAAATCCAGGCCGGTCGCTTCCTCTTCTGGCGAGACCCGCAGCCCCGTCATCGCATCGACGATTTTGAGGATGGCAAAGGTGCCGACCAGTGTGAAGACCGTCGTGACGACCACGACCAGGAATTGGATGCCGAACAAGCCGGGATTGCCGAAGACCAGTCCATCGGCGCCTCCGGGATTGACGACCTTGCTGGCGAAGAGCCCCGTCGCCAGCACTCCGATCACCCCGCCGACTCCGTGGATGCCCACGACGTCAAGCGAGTCATCATAGCCGAATCGCCCCTTCCAGACAATCGCCGCGTAGCAAGACATGCCGGCAACCAGGCCGATGAGAATGGCCGGCAAGGCGCTGATATAGCCCGCCGCCGGCGTGACCGTCGCCAGGCCGGCCACCGCTCCGCTGGCTACTCCCAGCACCGTGGGTTTCCCGCGATGCACCCATTCCGCCCCGCACCACGAGAGGGCCCCCATGCACGCCGCCGCATGGGTCGCGATGATGGCCGAGACCGCCACGCCGTTCGCCCCCAGCGCGCTCCCCCCGTTAAATCCGAACCAGCCGAACCAGAGAAATCCTGTCCCGAGCAACGTCATCGGCAGATTGTGGGGCGCCATGTAATCCGTTCCATAGCCCCGCCGCTGTCCCAGTACAATCGCGCAAACCAAGGCCGCCGTGCCGGAACTGATATGGATCACCGCCCCGCCGGCGAAATCCAAGGCGCCCATCTGAGCCAGCCACCCTCCGCCCCAGATCCAATGTGCGAGCGGCACATAGACCAAGATCGACCACATGGCGGCAAACAGCACGACCGACGTGAACCGCTTGCGTTCGGCAAAGGCGCCGGTGATCAGCGCGGGCGCGATGGCGGCAAACATCAACTGAAACAGCATGAACGCCTGATGGGGAATCGTGGGGCCGTAGACCGGGTGCGGCTGGCTCCCCACCCCGCTGAGCCCGATCCACTCCAGTCCGCCGATTATCCCGCCTTTATCCGGTCCGAAGGCCAAGCTGTAGCCAAATAAAATCCATAACAGGCTCACCACCCCCAGGATCATGATGCTCTGCATGATGGTCCCAAGCACATTCTTGGTGCGCACGAGCCCACCGTAAAACAGGGCAAGTCCCGGCATCAGCATGGCCAGCACGAAGGCTGACGAGACCAAAACCCACGCCGTATCGCCGCTATCGGCCTTGAGCGGCGCATTCTCCGCCCAAGCCTGCTCCGCTCCCGATCCCACTGCCAGGGCGAGTGCCCCTGCCAGGCCCACGATCAACGTTTTCCACTGCGCCGATGCCTTCACGCTCTCCTCCTTCGGCTACGCTGCTTGCCAGAAGGCCCCCTCCCTCACCACGCTCAGGAGGAGGCCCGGCAGAAGCTTAAAACGTCTTCGTGAACTTCAACTTATAAAAATCCTGATTGTCCGTGAGATCTTTCCCTGCCGTGAACCGGAAGGCCATGTTCCCGGGCAGCTTCATTTCAACGTAGGGACCGATCCAGCGATAGTAATCTTGAGCCGCCCCCGGCGCGCTACTGTCACGCGTCGTCAACAAATGCTCATAGTGCGCCCCGACAGACCACATGCTGTTCATGCGCACGCCGGCACTCACCCAGTAGTGCAGGAAATCCCACGTGCCTCTCCCGCCGGTCTGGCTGGTCCCCAAGCAATTCGTGTCCACCAGCCCGCTACAACCCGTCGCCCCTCCGCCGCCGCTGCCGCCTTCGCTGCGGATGGATTTGTAATAGCCCAGGTAGAATTCGCCTTCAAAACGGTTGTCGATATAGTTGGCGATGATGTTCGGAACCGCGCCTTCGAACGCCGTCGTGCGCTCATTGACGCTGCCGCCGCCGTTCGGAAAGAACCCGCCGCGGGACGACAAGAGGCTGCCGTGCACAAACCCGATCATCGGGGTAACGGAAAGGCGTTTTTCCAGGAACGTAAAATTGAGCCCCACATCCGTTTCGAGCCAGGGCGCGTTATCGTGCACACCGATGCCGTTGATCATCGTCCAATACGTAAAATTAAACGCGAGGGCGATATTATCGGTCAGACCGTAGGTTCCATAAATAGAGGGATTGAAGCCGAAAAAACTGTCGGCCTGCATCGCCATCGTCACCGACACCGGGTGCTTGGTGGTGTCCATTAGGTCGTCCGTCGTCGCAGCCTGCGCCTCGACACATGCCCCTCCCACCCCAAGAACCATCAAGGTTACCCCCAACACCCATGCCCGTGCCTGTCGCCCAACCAGCATATTCATGACGCCTCCAAAGAGAGAAGAAGTGAAAGTGGCCCGCTTCCAACCCGCCGTGCCCGACGATCTGGAAGTTCCGTCTCTCTGGCTCCATTGCCAGTGTTGCTGACCGACGTCGTTGTCGGTCGGGATACGACCTGCCTACCGATATCCGTTGGTGATCGGCATCCGCCGGTCCTTGCCGAATGCCCGATGCGTGATCTTGATGCCGAGCGGCGCTTGCCTGCGCTTATATTCGCTGCGGTCGACCATCACCATGACCCGTGCCACGGTCTCCCGATCAAACCCCATGGCCACGATGTCCTCGAGGGCGCGATCTTCCTCGACATAGGCCTTCAAGATGGGGTCCAACAGGGGATAGGGCGGCAAACTGTCTTCATCTTTTTGATCGGGCCGCAACTCCGCGGTCGGCGGCCGCTCCAGCACGCGTTTGGAAATCACCGGTTCCGGTCCGCGCAGGTTCCGCAGATGCGACAGTTCATACACCATCGTCTTGGGCACATCCTTGATCACCGCAAATCCGCCGGCCATGTCGCCATAGAGAGTCGCGTACCCGACGCTCATTTCGCTCTTATTTCCGGTGGTGAGGACAAGGTGGCCGAACTTGTTGGAGTAGGCCATGAGCAGGTTGCCCCGGATCCGGGCCTGCAAATTCTCTTCAGTCGTGTCGGGGCGATGCCCGGCAAAGGGCTTGGATAACGCCCGGAGATAACTCTTGAAGGTCGCCGTAATCGGCAGGGTATCGACCTGGATGCGCAGTCGCCGGGCGAGATCGGCCACATCCTCGCGGCTGACCCTCGAGGTATAGGGCGATGGCATGAAGACGCCGAGCACATTTTCCGCGCCGATCGCATCGACCGCGATGACCGCCGTGAGGGCCGAGTCGATGCCGCCGCTCAAGCCGATAACCACTCGCGTAAACCCGTTCTTGCGTACATAATCCCGCACACCCAGGACCAGCGCGCGATAGGCCTCCTCCAGCCGATCCAATGGCGATTCCATCGACGGCACCAGGATCGAGGAGGACTTTCTGTCCGGCACCCGCACCGCAACACGATCCACCAGCGCGGCGACACGCGGCGGCAAGGGCTTGGCTTGCCGCCCTCCTTGTCGCGCCCGCCCCACCGCCGCAACATCCAGATCCGCAATCAGAAGATCCTGCTCGAAGGACTTGCCCCTGGCGACCACCTCTCCGGTTTGATCGACAATCATGCTGCCGCCGTCAAAGACCAGTTCATCCTGCCCGCCGACGGTGTTGGTGTAGGTGACGATCACGCGATTTTCACGCGCCCGAGTGGCTAACACCTGCTCGCGCAGGCGACTCTTGCCGACATGGAACGGCGAGGCGTTGATATTCACGATCACCTCGGCGCCCGCTGCGGCCTGCGCACGGGTCGGTCCCTCGGGAAACCAGATATCCTCACAAATGTTGACCGCGATGGTCGTGCCGTTCAGGACCAGCAAGGGCAGGCGAGTGCCGGGACGAAAATACCGGCTCTCATCAAACACCCCATAATTCGGCAACAGCCGCTTGCAGTAGTGGGCTACCAGCCGGCGTTCGCACAGCACGGCTGCCGCATTGTAGAGATCATGCCGGCCGGCCGGCGAGAAGGCGTTTGCTTCCGGCGCAGACGCTCCGGTTCCCTCGCGCCCCACATATCCCACCACCACCACCAATCCATGGGCTTCCGACATAATCGCGGTTAACGCCCGGCGGACATCTTCGATGAAACGGGACTTGAACAACAGATCTTCCGGAGGGTACCCGGTAATGGCCAATTCAGGAAACGCCACCAGGTCGGCCTTGGCCTTGCGCGCGGCCTTGATCGACGCCTGAATCAGCGCCGTGTTTCCCACGATATCGCCGACCGTCGGATTGATCTGCGCCATGGCCATCCGCAAGAACCGCATCAGCAGGTTTCTCCTGGAATCGCAGCATGCTCAAATCGGCCATTCAACGAGGCCGCAAGGAGCTCAGACACCGAGGCGTACTGTGAGCCGTACGTCGAGGTGGATGATCGACTGAGAACGAAGTTGAGGGCCGATTTCAGCATGCTGTTGCCAAAAAAAAAGTCCTCGGACCCACCGGATGCGGTGGATCAGAGGACGTCGTTGTCCTGTGCCATCTTGAGAACGGGTAGCCTCCTGAGACTCCATTGTCCCCGGAAAAGCTGGCGATGATATAGCACCAGCCGGAATCGGCTGTCAACCGATACGGGATGAGTTTGTGGGAATTCCTCCGGGGCGCAGAGGCCGGTCTATGTTACAATCCTGCCCCATGCGACGTACCATTCAACCGATCCTCGCCCTGGCTAAGCAATTACCGCATGAATGGAAAGCCGGGTTGTTGATGCTTCCGTGCCTGCTCCCAGTCGCATGCAGCGCCGTCTCCCCGCTCACGACTGTCGGTGAAGGGCCGTTAGGGGCCGTTGCGCTCGAACGTCTGGCGAGCCGGGGCACGACTGCGAAATACGGCAGCCCTCAGAGCGCGTTTCAGGCATCCCATCCGGCGACCGTCCCGGCACCGATCGTCTCACGCCTGCTCTCCGGGCTCTCCGTTTCAGGCCTCGACCGGCCGGCCATCGCCGTGAGCCATGAGCCGTATCCGCTATTTTCTCAGGAAGAAGCGGAGTTTTTTACCCCGCTGATCGTCCGTGCCCTGTCGCAGGCCGAACCGGATCAACGAGTGCGCTTCACGCTCCAGGACGACGGACGTATCACCCAAGGCACGCTGTACCTCCATAGAACGATACTCCGCGTCAGTCTCTCCCACTATCGTGCCTCGCGGGGTCAAAGCGCCAGCAGACCCGCGACACTCACCTTGTCTTTTACGCCTTCGGAAGCGCTCGTGCGGGATGATGTACCGCAGTCTTGGATGAATATCGAACCGGAGCAGCCCCGCGTGGCAGTTGCGCTCGAGGGCCTGAATCAGCTCTCGACTGCGATGCCTGCCCCGGCCGTCAACAAACCAGTCGCCGATACGACAGTTGCTCCGACCGCATCGGGATCCGACCAGACGAGATTGCAGCAGGAACTGCAAGCCACCAAGGATGTCGTCGTCAAGCAGGCCCAGGAACTGCAATCCCTGAAATCGGAACTGGAATCGCTGCGACGTCAACTCGCGGAGAAGGAATCGGCCGCTCCGAAGGCGAAACCGAAGACGCCCCCGCGCAAAACCTCTCCCGCACCGTAACGCCCCAACAAGCTGGCGACCTAGCGCCAGGAACGGCGACCTGCCCTGTCAGGCCCGGTTCTTGTCGGCCCGATCTTCGATCTCACCCGCCAGCAAAATCGCTTCGGCAATCTCGCGCATGGACTTGCGGAGGTCCATGCTCTGCCGCTGGATCAGCTTGAAGGCTTCTTCTTCCGACAGGCGTTTGGACCGCATCAGATACCCCTTGGCCCGATCCAGCAATTTCCGGACTTGCAGGGCTTCCTGCATCTCGAACGATTTCTCCAGCAACGTGGTGTGCTCGATGGAAATTGCCGCTTGATTGGCAATGGCCTGCATGAGTTTCACGTCCTCGGACGTGAAGGTGTGCGGTTTGGAGGTATAGGTATTGATCACCCCGATCGCTTTCTCCCGCACCAGCATGGGGACGCAGAGGAGGGAGCACAGCCCTTCCTTCGACGCCATGTCCGGATACATATAGGAGCCTTCTTTCGTGACGTCCGGAACGATGATCGGCCGGCGATCCTGCACCGCGCGACCGCTGATACTTTGGCCGATCTTGACATGGGGCTTGCGCCGGTACTGCTCGCTCAAACTCTGGGTGGCCGCAATGCGTAGTTCACCGGTCGCCTGATCCAAGAGAATAATGGAACAAATCTTTGAGCCCATCATTTGCGCCGTCATCGTCACGATCAGCTGCAACACATCTTCCATCAGCCGATTCGACGACACCGTTTCCGATACTTGAGACAGGGTATCGAGCTGCAACGCCTTGCGGGTCATCTGATCGTACAGCCGAGCGTTTTCGATGGCGCCGCCGACTTGCGTCGCGATGGTCGACAGCAACGCCAATTCATCGGGGCGGTATCGGCGCGGCCGTTTGTGTTGCACGTTAATGACGCCCACCACCTCCTGCTTGGTGGTAATGGGCACGGAAACAAAGGCCTGGTAACGGTCTTCCGGGAGATTATGAAAAAACTTAAAGCGCGAATCATCGCTGGCGCTGTTTGGGATCACCACGCGAGTTCTCTCGCGGGCCACCCAGCCAGTGATGCCTTCTCCCAACCCGATTGTGATACGCCCGATGAGCTTGGGATGAGGATTCTTCGACGCGCGCAGAATCAACTCGTCCCGATTATCGGACAGTAAATACAGCAAACAGGCATCGGCTTTTGTCGCTTCGACCACCACATCGACGATGTGCCGGAGGACGGACTCCAGATCAAGCGTGCTGCTGATCGATTCACTGATGCGGTGCAACACGTCGACTTCGCGTGTTTTCTCACGCAACGCCTGTTCCAGCTGGGGCACGGTTCGCTTCGAGGCCATCGATCTCCTACCGCGGCGGCTTTCTGATTGAGCTTCGCTGCCGGGAACCTGTGGTACCCGTACGGATCGTTGCATACCAGGCGCGAGTTTCCTCCTTCGCCAGCGGAACTATTTGCACCGACCCGATTCGTTCGGGGATCACACAGTACACGGTCCCGGCGGACACTTTTTTGTCCTGCTGCATCGCGTCCCACAATGCACGGAACGGCACATTCGGCATCCGGATCGGCAGCCCAGCCGCCGCAATGAGTGTGCGCAAACGGGTGACCACCCCCTGATCGCAATACCCCAGGTGTCGTGCCAGGTCTGCTTCATACACCATTCCGACGGCGACCGCCTCGCCATGAATCAGCCCCCGGTAGCCGCCGAGAGATTCCAATGCATGGCCGATCGTGTGTCCGAAATTCAGGATGCGGCGACGGTCGGCTTCGCGCTCGTCCTCCGACACGACTCGTGCCTTGATTTCACAGGATCGCTTGACGATGTGTGTGACAGGGGCATCGCTCAGCGTCAAAATCGGCGGCATATGCTGTTCCAAATACTCAAAAAATACCTCATCCTCGATGACTCCGTACTTGATCACCTCCGCCAACCCGGCGATCCATTCCCGCTCGGGCAATGTGCGCAAAGTAGCCGGATCGATCAAGACGGCTCTCGGTTGGTTGAATGCGCCGATCAGATTCTTACCTTTGGGATGATCCACTCCGGTTTTTCCGCCGACGCTGGAATCCACCTGCGCCACCAGACTGGTCGGCACCTGCACGAACGGAATTCCTCGCTGATAGATGGCCGCGGCAAAGCCGGTAATATCGCCGATCACCCCTCCCCCCAGGGCAAGCAACGTCGAACTGCGTTCAAAACGGGCCTGCACCAGGGCATCCATGACCGTTCCGATCGAGCGCAACGTCTTGGTTCGCTCACCCGGTGGCAATACGATTGGGACGACTCTGTAGTCAGCGGCTTTCAGGGCGCGGGCCACCGGCTTCAGATAATGCGCGGCAAGGTTACGGTCGGTCACCACGCCTACCTTGCCGGAACACCGGAGTCGCGTCAGTTCGATGCCGACGTCCTGCAGCAGTCCACGCCCGATCTGAACGTCGTAACTGCGGGCCCCCAATTTGAGATGGATGATTTCCCGTGAACGGTCAGCTGTTGCCATGAAATGTTATCCCAAAACCTCGATCGCGCGATGTATTCGCGATCGCGCGGCGCGGACGTTCCACATGGCCGCGCCGCCCGTCGAGTCACCCGTGGCATAGTCGAGAACCGGATTGAGCGCGGTACGATCGCTGAGGGGAAGAAACCAGGAAGAATCGCCGTCTACAAGGGGGGAGAGGACAGGTTCTACGGGATTCGCCCCCATTGAGATAGCGTGCCATCATCAATGGGGGCGATTATTAGCGTGTCGAGCCGGGACCTGTCAAGTTGCAGACCGCACGATCGTCGGAGTCAGGAAGATCAACAGTTCCTGCTTCGAGACGTTTTCGGTCTTGTTCTTAAACAACCAGCCCAGCACCGGGACCCGGGACAGATAGGGAATACCCGCGACGTTGTTCGATTGGGTATCGACGAACACGCCGCCGATGACCATCGTCTCCCCGTCGCGAACCAGGACTTGAGTCGTCGCTTCACGACGATCGATGCTCGGACCGGCGGGATTGCTTCGCGCACCGACTGCGTTTCTCGTCGCCCGCACTTTCATCAGAATCTGCTTCCCGATTTCTTTCGGATCACGGGAGGTGATTTGCGGAGTGACGTTCAACTCAAGATTGGCATCGACAAAGGTGGTCTGAGTGCCCTGTAAGGAAGTCGTCTGGAACGGGATGGATTCACCTTGCGCGATCTTCGCATCCCGCTTGTCCAGCGTCGTAATCTTGGGCGCGGCGATGACCTTGGTCAATCCCAGCAGTTCACCGGCCGACAGACGCACATCCAGCATCGCACCGTCGGTTTTCCCGATTGAGAAGCCGGCGCCCGGCACGGAGGGTAATCCAGGGTTGGCCGGCAGGTTGATGAGGAAGTCCGACACCTGGGCCCCGAAAGCCCCCGTGGTGCCGGTCTTAAACGCAGACATCCCGCTCGATGAACCCAACTGGTTCACGTTTTGAATGCCCCACTGCACACCCAGCGACCGCGTATAGGTCGTGTCGGCCTGAACGATGCGCGCCTCGATCTGCACTTGCGGCACCTCGAGATCCACCCCGTCCAGCAATTGCCGGAGGACTTCCAATTTGGACTCCGTATCGCTGATGATCAACGCATTGCTCGCAGGGCTGACCGTCATCGTTCCCCGCGGGCTCAGATTCTGCCGTAAGGAGGTTTGCACTTCTGTCGCGTTCAGATTGCGGATATAGAACACCCGCGTGACGAGCGGCTCGGCCTTGGCTCTGGAATCCTTTGCGCGCGCCTCCTCGTCCTGCTGCTTGGCAATATTCTGAAGGGTATCGACCCACACGATATTGCCTTGGCGGATCATTCCGAGCGCATTCATCTTCAACAGCATGTCGAGGGCCTGATCCCAAGGCACGTTGGCCAACTTCATGGTGACTTTGTTTTTCACGCCTTCGCCGACGACGATATTGAAGCCGCTCACTTCGGCGATCAAGCGCAGCACATTGCTGATGTCTGCCTGCTGAAAATCGAGAGAGATACGCCGCCCCACAAAGCGCGATGCACCGTTCACGACTTCGTTACTCTCCGGCTTCCGATCTTCCTTCTGGAAGGATTCCGCCGTCAGTTCAATCGGCTGAACACGGAACAGCGCAGGCGTGGCCTTGTGAGAGACCACCTTCGATCGAGGCGCGACAGCCTGTTCGGCCGCCGGCGCAGCGTCGCTATCCGCCACCTTCGCGTCATTGGCAGGCGCAATACGCCTTGGCTCGAGCGTGAGGACCAGACGCCCGTCGATTGATGTGACACTGTGCTCCGCGGGCTGGGTAAGATCGAGAACTAATCGCACCTTGTCAGGGTGGTATCCGAATCGCACTTTCGACAGCAGCGCATGACCAACGGCCAACTGCGCCTGCCGCCCCTGCGAGTGGATGTGCGGCATATCGAGCACCATCCGGCGATCTCCGACCATTTTCACCGTATGGTCGAACAGGCCGTTGCCGGTCAAGATCAGCGCCACCTGCCCGCCTTCGGCCTTGGCTTCGACGCCTGTCAGCAACGTCGCGACGGGAGCAGCCCCGGCCGGGGGGGCATCCTTCGCTGATGCACGATCCGCAGGATCTGCGGCACCCTGATCAGCGGCCTGCGTGAATGCGGCCAGTCCGGTCGTTTCCTCCGGCAAAGCGGCTTGCACGTATCCGGCAAGCCCCAACAGACCGGCGATCACAGTGACACTCAGCAGCGGATGTACACCAACCTGTGTTTGTTTCATTCTGTGCCCTCTTTCGGGTGCAGGAGCTTGACGTACTCGCGCTCCTGCTTATTCCCGTACACGTCCGTGAACCGCTCTTGAACGATGATGCCTCGTTCGGTGATTGAACTGACCACACCATTGTTGGGCCCGATTCGTGTTCCGCGGCGGATGCTGTACCCCTTGCCATCCGGCGTTTGAACCATGGCCGTGTATCCGTAATTGCCCCAGAGCACACCGATCAAGCTCACTTCCGTGAGGCCGACACGCTGCAGCGGGGGAAGACTGGCGTCCTGCTCCACCTGCTGACCGAGCTGGACCATCGGCAGGAAGGGATCTCGGCGCCCGGATGGGTCATAGGAGGCGCCGGAAAACTCCATCGACAGTGAATCGGCCGGCTGCGAGATCGCGCCTTCGACGCGAGGAGTCGACGATTCAATGGCAGGAACCGGCTTCTGCCCTTCGGGCAACGGCATGACCTTGAGTGAATCCGCCGGCCGCATGGAGGCAATTTGGCGCAGATGCGGCAAGGGCTTCGAGTCCGCCGGCAGGGAGATTCCCCCCACCACCAGAGCTACCGCTCCGATGCTCATCGGCCGTATCCACGCATCCCAGCAGACTCGTGTCTTCACGGTACGTCCTCTTACATTGGGCATGAGCTGGACTCCATTCCTCACTTCGGCTTCGCCGCAGGCGCCGGCGCAGCAGCTTTCTTTTCCTGCGGAGCGGCGTAGGCCACCAGATCGAAAACTGTCTGCGTCACCACGCGGCCTTGATCAACCCGGGCGGCGCCGATTCGGACATCCTGCACGGTCACGATACGGGACAACTTGCTGATGCGATCGAAGAAGATGGCGGCCGTATGGTATCCGCCGGCCACTTCCACATTGATGGGCATTCGAATGAACAACTTCGACGGATCTTCGGCTTGCGTGCCCGGCTTCCATAGTTTCACATCCAAGCCCAACCGGAGGCCCAGATCGGAAACTTGCTTCAGCAGCATGACCGCCTCTTCTTCGGGCGGGAGGCGCTCTTTCTTTGCCGCTAATTCGATCTCCAACTGTTTATTGGCCGCCACGAGCTCATCCAGGTGTTTGACTTTCAGCGTAAGATTCTGAATCTCGGTATCCAACTGAGCCACCTGCCCTTGCACAGCCTCGAGCTCGACGGTCTTGGGATCGACCACGTAGAAGTAAAATCCGACTAAAATTCCCGCCACCAGTAATCCAAGTAGCGCGACCTTTTGGCCTGTCGGAATGCTACGGAGGCTGTCCAAGCTGATTGCATTCAGACTCATGTTAGCCTTTCATCGACAGGTCAAGTCGGAATTGATAGGTGTTCATCTTGTTGTCCAGGCCGGCCCGGCTTTCCATCAACTTGATGGCGCCGAACTGGTCCGTCCGCCGGAGATTGTTCACAAATTCCACGACGTCGTCGTTGGTCAAGGCTCGCCCTTCCAACTCGACACTGTTCCCTTTCAGATTCATCCGCACCAACCAGACTTTCAGGGGATTCAGGCTCTGGCTGACATGGTCTAAGACTTTGACCGGGCCCGTCCGGCTTTTCTCCAACTGATCGATGATACGATTCTTGGCTTCGAGCTGCTTTTTCCGTTCTTCAAAGTCCTGGACCGCCTTCACCTGCTCTTTCAGCTGCGCCACTTGCTTGTCCTTGAGCTGCTTCTCAGCCTGCTTGGCCTGAATGTCCTCGTCGAGCGAGGCTGCATAGAACCAGCATCCGGTCAAGGTGATCAGCAGCACTCCGACACCGATTAAGGCCTCGGCGCGCACATCCCACTGCGGTTTGGCTTTCCTGGACCGCGGTCCAGTTGCGAGCAAGTTGATTCTAATCATCGGTCCCCCACCGTCCGCAGTGCGAGGCCGACCCCCACTGCCGCCAGCGACCCCATCTCCGCCAATTGCTCAGGATCGACGTTGCACTGCGAGGTGTCGATCTCATTAAAAGGATTCGCAATTTCCACCTCGACATGCATTCGATCTCGAAGCTGTTGAGCCAACCCCTTCACTTTGGCCCCACCGCCGAAGAGCAGCACGCGAGCGATTTCACTCTCTGAAGACGTGGTTCTGAAGTAATCGATCGTGCGCGCAATCTCCGATGCGACTTCGGCATTGACGCTTTCCATCACGGCCGCAAGTGTATGATCGTCATCTCCATCGTTTTTCTTGAGCTGCTCCGCTTCCTCGTACGACACCCCCATTTCCCGCTGTACCGCCTCCGAATAGCGGTTGCCCCCCAGCGGGATGTCGCGAGTGAACAACGAGACTCCGCCGCCGACGATATTCACATTCATGACGCTGGCGCCGATGTTGACCAGAATGGTGGTGTCCTCCTGGGTGGAGGGAGACGTCACGCCATACATGTTTTCCACGGCAAACGCATCCACATCCATCACGACGGGGACCAGGCCGGCCGCCTTGACCAATTCGGTCAGCTCATTGATTTTGTCCTTCTTCGCTGCGACCAGCACGATCGACATTTCGCTCTGCTCATCCGGGTTTTCCGACGGCGGCAAGACATAGAAGTCGAGATTGACCTCGTTGATGTCGAAGGGAATGTACTGCTCCGCCGCCAGCTTTACCTGCGCATCGAGTTCCTCGTCGGGCATCGGGGGCAGAGTAATCTTCTTGACGATGACGGCATGGCCGGAAATGGACACTGCGACCTGCTTCAATTTGACGTTATGTTCCGCCAGCAGTTCCTTGATGGCCGAGACCACCCGCCCTTCATCCATCACCGTACCGTCGACGATCACTTCAGGCTCGAGCTCTTTCACGCCGAACTTCTGCAAGGTATAGCGGCCCCTGTGCTCCTTGATCTGCACCAGCTTGATGCTGCTCGACCCGATGTCCAACCCCAACAGTTGCCGCTGGGGGGAAAACATCGACAAGAAATCCATCTCGGTCAGGTGTTTCAATGAAGCCAGCATGCTTATACCCTCTCTACGCAACCTCTTTGCGTCCGCCACTCATCACATGCTTGATTTGCTCGACATTCTCGGCCGTGTATAGACGCCAGTTGCGCCAATCTCGCGGCGGCCCGGTGATCAACCCTTCGCGCTCCCAGCGAAACAACGTCGCGCGCGAGATGTCGAACATCTCGCAGACCTCATTGGTCTTGTAGAGTTTCTTTTTGGGTCCATCGCTCACTTTCTTCACGCACCGCCTCAAACGCCAATATTCATCGCATAATTCGAGCTCACGAAATTAAGTATAGTTGATATAGTCCACCTGTCAAGAAAGCGGACCGCCGGAGAAGCGAGCGGGAACAACGGAGAAACGGCGCTCTGGGACTACGATTTTTGCAGATCGCGATTGGTCACGGACACATCGTAACCGAGGGCGGCAAATTGTTCCCGGAGGCGCAACGCCATGGTCACCGACCGATGCCGCCCTCCGGTACAACCGATGCCGATACTGAGGTAGCTTCGTTGATCCCGCTCGTAGAGTGGAATCAAAAACGCAAAGAGCTGGTGCAAATGTTCGAGGAATTGACCGGCGGTCTGATCGCCAAAGACATATTGCTGGACCCGGGCGTCTTCCCCGGTCAACGCCTTCAGCTCAGGGACGAAGAAAGGATTGCGGATGAATCGCACATCGAACAGCAGGTCGATATCGTACGGAACGCCGAATTTGTATCCGAACGTGATCAACGAAATGGTCATGCGCCGAACGGCCGTCTCGTGACGGAACTGCCGGATCAACAAGTCGCGCAGCTCGTGCACCGTGAGCGTGGACGTATCGATGACTCGATCGGCATGTGTTCGCAGTTCGCTAAGGCGCTCCCGTTCGAACCGCACCCCCTCCACGACGGGCATGTGCGGGAGCAGCGGATGCGGGCGTCGACTCTCCGAGAATCGGCGTACCAGCACTTCCTCTCGGGCTTCCAGAAACACGAGCTGCAGGGCGTGCCCCTGCGTCTTGAGTTCACCAAGCACCTTCGCGAGATCTCCGAAAAATACGCGCTCGCGAATATCGATGCCAAGGGCGACGTTCTTAATCTCACCGCCCTGCTGGTGGCATAATTCGACGAATGTGGGGAGCAAAGCGGGGGGAAGGTTGTCGACGCAAAAATAGCCCGCGTCCTCGAAGGCCTTCAGGGCATGGCTCTTTCCGGACCCGGACAGACCGCTGATGACGACGAGATTAAGCGCGGCCATGAGCGACGCGAGCACGGTCGCTCGCAGGATCAATCAGGGACAGTCTTCCATTGGGCAACCGTTGCAACACCTGAATCGATCCGGTCAGCGCGTTGACAAACATCAACAGGGGGAGTTTCTGGGCGTTGAGCGTCTCAACCGCCTCCTCGACCGTCAGAGCGTCGAGCCTCGGGCGCACCACTTCCATCCCGTTATCTTCAGCACGAGGGGCTTTGCGGGCGACCGCGCGCACGCGCGGCTGATCGCCGAATTTATGATTAACCTTGCGCTCCTTCACCTTACGCAATTGAGCGCCGAGTTTATCGACAACTTCATCGATCGACGCGTACATTTCTTCGGTCGAGGTTTTGGCTTGTAACCGTCGTCCCTGCACCACGCCCACCACTTCCGCCACATGGTGGAACTTCTCCACACTCAGGAGAATTTGAAGGGTCCCCAGCTTCAACCCGTAGCGATCGAGCCGCTCCATGCGCGCCTCGATGTACTCCCGCAAGGCCGGGGTGACCGCCACATGCCGTCCCGTGATCATCAAACGCATGCCATCCTCGTTTCTCGGGCCCTGCACACCACTGTGCGTTCAAGCCCGCCGCGACGATTGTTGTACCGCCATGGAGCGCTCTCCATGGTGCCGGACTTCGCGTCCCTCAAAAAAACTTCCGGCGTTGTGTGGCAGAGGGAATGTTGTCCTCCGCGCGATATTTGGCAACGGTCCGGCGGGCGATTAACACCTGCTGCGTCCGCAATCGCGCGGCAATCTCTTCATCCTTGAGCGGTTTGCGTGCATCTTCGGCCGCCACCATCTGCCGGATCATTTCCCGTACGGTCAGTGATGACAGCATATCGGCCGGTTGATCGGCGCGCTGAAGTCCGGCATTGAAGAAGAACTTCAGCTCCAGCATCCCTTGCGGACAATACATGTACTTGTTGGCCGTCACCCGGCTGATGGTGGATTCATGCATGCCGATATCTTCAGCCACCTGCTTCAAGACCAAGGGTTTCAGGTGCTGAATCCCGTGTTCGAAGAAACCTTCTTGGAATTTCACGATGCTCGAGACGACTTTGACGATCGTCTTGTTACGCTGCTCGATGCTCCGGATCACCCACTGCGCCGCGCGGAGCTTATCGTCAAGATACGCCTTGGTTTCAGCTGATCCCGACTGCCCCGACGACATCAATTGCTTATAATACGGGCTGATCCGCATACGCGGCAGTCCGTCGTCATTGAGCAAGACTTCCCACACGCCTTCGTTTTTGACCACAAAAACGTCGGGTACGATGGCGTAGTTCTGCGTGTTGGTGAAGGGACGCCCTGGCTTCGGCTCCAGGCCTTCGATGATTCGAGTCGCCTCGAACACGTCGTCCATGGAGATATTCAGCGCCTTGGCAATGCGATTATATTGCTTCTTCTCCAAATCCTTCAGGTGGTGGATCACGATGGCTTCAAGCACCGACCCCTTCAACACCCCGGGCCGCGAACCCAGCGAGCCGAGTTGGCTCCGCCCCAGAAACTTGAGTTGAAGCAGCAGGCACTCGGAGAGGTCTCTGGCCGCCACGCCGTTCGGATCAAATCCTTGCACGTCTTTCAGCACAGATTCCGCTTCCGACACGGAATACTCGGACCCCGCCACCAATTCTTCCAAGGTCATCCGGAGATAGCCGTCATCGTCCAGATTTCCGATAATCAAGCGGCCGATCGCCTTCTCGCGATCGGATAAACCCGACAAGGACAACTGCCAGACCAGGTGATCTTCCAACGAGGTCGACTTGGCGACGGTCTGCTCGTAGGAGGGAAACTCTTCCTTGGATGACGAGCTGTATTCAGTCTCGCCGCGACGCATGTCGGTATCGAAATAGTCTTCCCAGGTAGAGGCGGAAAATTCTTCGGCATTTTCCCCGCTCTCCGCTGGTTTATCGTCGCCATCCCCACGCGCCTCGGCAGCCGCCGTCGTTGCGGTATCCGGCTGTTCACGTTCTGTGGCCGCGGCTTCTTCGCTCTCTTCGGTTTCCGCGACCAGTTCGTCCAGCAAGGGATTTTCCATGAGGTGCTGTTGCAGACTTTGCTGAAGCTCCAGGCGGGACAATTGCAGCAACTTGATCGCCTGCTGCAATTGCGGCGTCATAATCAGTTTCTGACTCAGCCGAAGATCCAGTCGCAACTTCATCGCCCCACTCCCCTGCCTGCTACAGGCGAAATCCTTCGCCCAAATACACCGCCCGGGCCATTTCACTCTTCTCGATCACGCCGGGAGGACCGGCTTCCAGTATCGTGCCTTCGTTGATGATGTAGGCGCGATCCGTAATCGAGAGCGTTTCTCTCACATTGTGATCCGTAATCAACACCCCGATCTGTCGCTGCTTTAGTCGAATGATGATCTGCTGAATATCCGCGACCGCAATGGGATCGATGCCGGCAAAGGGTTCGTCCAGAAGCATGAAGAGCGGACTCGTCGCCAGCGCGCGCGTAATTTCAAGCCGCCGGCGTTCCCCTCCCGACAAGGCATAGGCCTTACTTTTCCGAATATGCACCAGATCAAGCTCTTTCAGCAACGTCTCCACCCGCTCCATCCGCTCACTTCTCGAATAGCCTAGCATCTCGAGAATCGCAAGGATATTGTGTTCCACCGACAACCTGCGAAATACCGACGATTCCTGCGGTAAATATCCGATGCCACGCCGAGCCCGCTTGTACATGGGCAGATCCGTGATGTCGCTGCCGCTCAATGCAATCTGTCCTTCATCCGGCTGGCACAGCCCCACCATCATATCGAAAATCGTGGTCTTCCCCGCACCGTTCGGGCCCAGCAGTCCGACGACCTCGCCGGCCTGCACTTCGAGGGAGACACCCTTGACCACTTTTCGCCCGCGAAAACTTTTAACCAGCCCGCCGGCCGCCAAGCGATCCGCTGCACCCGATGGCCTTGCCAACCCTTCCTGCGTGGTGTGAGTGACCGGCGTCGTCTCAATCACTGTTTGCCACCGCCTTCACCTTCGATGATGACTTGAGAGTCCCCTTCCACCACGCTACGGTCTTCATCGAGAAACATAATGATCCGCTTGCCTGAGACACGCGTTCCCTTTTGCCAGGCTACCGGTTCACCCGTGAGGACAATTTTTTTCTGCTCCTCATAATACACGGCCTTCTGGCACGTGGCATGGCCGTCTTCCTTTTTGATATTCACTCGCCCCGTCGCTTCAACCATGCGAATGCCGCGCTCGGAAACTGCCGGCGCCGTATCCCGCTCCTTCGACTCGGCTGTCGTTGCGTGCGAGAGGCTCTTCGATTTGTTTCCCGCTCCTGAATCCTTATTGTCCGCGCCATTGCGACTTGGATGGAAAGACACCACCATGTGGTCTGATTGCACCACCAGCAGTCCGCGCGTCAACACAACGGCCCCGTCAAAAATCGCCGTATTTTCTTGGTTGTTGACCGTCATGGTGCGAGACGTAATCGTCGTGGGCGCGGAAGTCGCCGCAGGTTCTTTGCCTGCACGCGTCTCTGCGGCCTGCGCTTCCAGGCTCCCCGGCACGGCCTCGGGGCTAAGAAGCAGGCACGATATCCACATGCACATCGTCAAGGACCTGGAATTCCTCTGAATCCATCTTCCCCAACAACCCTTTGCCGGTAACTTGCAATCCATGTCCCTCAATCGTGACATGATCTTCAGTGTGAATTTCATGCCGTGCATCAGTCCATACAAGGTGATTCGTCTGAATGGTATAGCCACTTTGCGTCTCAACTACAATCGGCGCGGACCGATTCGATAACTGGAAGTTTTTCGTTTGAGTGTTCAGCGTCCCATCGTCGCCTGACAAGGTCAGCTCTTTTCCCTGCGTGCCATAGAGGGTGATCTGCACATTACTCAGGACGGCTCGGCTCTCCTTTTCGTAGAGGCGAGCCTGTTGAGCTTCCACTTTCCACTGGACGAGATTGCCCTTGGTCTGGGTGAACGTAAAATCCTGAATGCGCGCATCCGCAGACTCGGCAGCGACCGGGGCGACCGACCGCGACGAGCCACCGGGATTGGAGCGTGTAATGAGCAGATACCCCAGAAAAGCCGCAAGCACCACGCTGAGCGCTAGAAGACCTCGCCGAAGCCAACGTTCCCACATCGAAAAAAGCCCATGATTTAAAGAGCTTCCCGGATCAGGCCCGGTGGCATGATAGTAGCATTCCACCCAGACCAAGTAAACAAATCGGGCGACCTTACGGTCTGAGACAATCAGCGGAAGGGCGGAGAGAGGCAGGGAAGAAACCACAAAGCCACGGCGACGGTGACGTCGCCGTGGCTTTGTGGTTATCAGGCTTCGGCAGGGGACGGACTCTTGTCGGTTGAGTCTTTCTTCTCACCCGGTACGGTTTCAGCAGCAGGCACCGCCTTAGGCTTTTCCGCTCTGGTGACCAACTCTATGGCAACCATCTCAGCGGCATCCCCGATGCGGCGACGGGTTCTGATGATCCGTGTATACCCTCCAGGACGATTCTGAAACCGAGACGCGACGTCGCTGAACAATTTTGACACCACGGCCTTGCTTCGCAAGAAGCTTAACGCACGACGACGAGCAGGCAAGCTCCCCTCTTTGCCAAGAGAGATCATCCGATCCGTAAAGCCTCGAACTTCCTTCGCCTTCGCTTCCGTCGTTTCGATACGCTCCTGCTCTAATAGCGACGTGACGAGACTTCTGAACAACGCCCATCGGTGTTTGGTTTGACGTCCGAGCTGTCGACCCTTCTTTTTGTGGCGCACGGTAGTCCTGTTCCTTTCTTACTCTGAACGCACGCCCGCGTCGCCGGACGGCAAGGCGTCGACTTTCATTCCAAGGCTCAGTCCCATTTCGGTCAGGATTTCCTTGATTTCATTGAGCGACTTCTTCCCGAAATTCTTCGTCTTCAACATTTCCGCTTCGGTTTTTTGCACCAGATCGGCAATCGTCTTGATATTGGCATTCTTGAGGCAATTGGCCGCGCGAACGGACAATTCCAATTCGTTGACGCTGCGGTACAGATTCTTGTTCACTTCATCGGATAGATCTTCGCCGCCGGCCGAGGGTTTCGCATCGGAACGTTCTTCAGGATTGATGAAAATATCCAGGTGTTCTCGGAGAATTCCTGCCGCATTGGACAAAGCATCCCGGGGAGAAATCGTGCCGTCGGTCCAAATCTCGAGCGTTAACTTGTCATAGTCGGTCATTCGACCAACACGAGCGTTCTCGACGTGGAAATTCACCCGCTTGATAGGAGAGAAGATCGAGTCGATCGCGATCACGCCGATCGGCAATCCCTCTTCCTTGTTACGCTCAGCGGGGACAAACCCGCGACCATGCTTGATGGTCATTTCCATATCGAGCGAAGCATCCTTGTCCAATGTGGCAATGTGCAAGTCCGGCGTGAGGATCGTCACGTCTCCATCGTGCGTAATATCGGAACCCTTGGCTTCCCCTGGCCCCTTCTTTTTGAGACGGATCGTCTTCGGCTTATCGCCCTGAAGGGCTAGCCGGAGGCTCTTCACGTTCAAAATAATGGACGTCACATCTTCTGTCACACCAGGGATCGTGGAGAATTCATGCAAGACGCCTTCGATCTTGACGGTGGTCACCGCAGCCCCGGTCAAGGAGGACAACAATACACGGCGCAAGGAGTTTCCTACGGTAGTGCCGAATCCTCGCTCAAACGCCTCAGTCGTAAATCTTCCGAATGTCGGGGAAAGAGTGTCCTTGTCGACTTCCACCCGCATGGGGATCTGAAAGTCTTTCATCGCTTTAATCATGACTCCCCCTTCAGTAACTCGTGTATGCCCATATATCGTTCGACCATGATTGGATGCGGCACATGGCTCGCCAACCAGGCGTGTCTAGCGTGAATACAGTTCGACGACCATCTGCTCATTGACAGGCAACACAATATGTTCCTTGGTCGGCAAGGACCGAATCGTTCCCTTGTAGGCCGCTCTGTCCAACTCGAGCCATTCAGGAATGCCCCGACCGTCCACAGCCGCAAGCGCCCCTTGAATCGGAAGCAATTCACGGCTCTTTTGGCGGACCTCAATGGAATCACCAGTCTTGACCAGCGCACCGGGCGCCTTCACCTTGCGGCCATTGATCATCAAGTGACCATGATTGACCAACTGCCGCGCCTCTTTTCGTGAGGCACCGAAGCCGAGCCGGTACACGACATTGTCCAAGCGGCATTCCAGGAGACGCAGCAGGGTATCGCCCGTCACGCCAGCCTGACGTTCCGCTCGCTCGAAGATGCCCCGGAACTGGCATTCCTGGAGGCCGTAAATTCTTTTCAGCTTTTGCTTTTCACGCAACTGCAAACTGTAGTCTGACGTTCGTTGACGGGCCTGGCCGTGCTGCCCCGGAGGATAGCTCCGGCGCTCAATCGCGCACTTTTCAGTCATGCAACGAGAGCCCTTCAGGAAGAGTTTCTCGCCCTCTCTCCGGCACAAGCGGCAGACAGGTCCACTATATTTTGCCACGCTACTACCCCTCCTCTACCTCAACACCTGACATACATCTGAATCAGAAATTTCGTTCCTGCGAAGCTGCGCGAATCTCGTCTAGACCCGCCGGCGCTTCGGCGGCCGGCATCCGTTGTGAGGAATCGGCGTCACGTCACGGATCAAATTGATACGCAAGCCGGCGCTTTGCAATGAGCGAATGGCAGACTCTCGTCCAGCACCCGGCCCATTGACATAGACATCTACCTGACGCATGCCGTTTTCCATGGCTTTTCTGGCCGCAGCCTCTCCGGCTCGCTGCGCGGCAAAGGGGGTGCTCTTGCGTGACCCCTTAAATCCCTGGTTGCCTGAACTGGCCCAGACGACCGTGTTACCGCTCATATCGGTGATGGTCACGATCGTATTATTGAACGAGGCCTGAACGTGAGCCACCCCGCTCTGCACAATCTTCCGTTCCTTCTTCTTCCCCTTCTTCACACTCATAGCATCTCCCTCAGCGCATGGCGCCTGCTCGGTCTAATCTCTTATGCTCTGGAGCCAGCGGGCTTCTGCGGTTTGCTGCCCACACCTGAGCGTCTTCCTTTTCGGGTGCGCGCATTCGTCTTGGTCCGCTGCCCTCGAACAGGCAACCCTTTGCGATGCCGAAGCCCACGAAATGTCCCGGTGTCGACCAAGCGCTTGATATTCATCGAAACTTCCTTGCGCAAGTCGCCTTCCACACGATAGTCTCGCTCGATCACCTCGCGAATCTTGACAATTTTGTCTTCGCTGACATCTTTCACACGGATCGAGCCATCCACCCCGGCTTTCTTGAGAATCGCCTGTGCCGCCACGCGGCCGATCCCGTACACATACGTCAAACCGATTTCGATTCGTTTGTCTTTCGGCAAATCCACGCCAGCAATACGTGCCATAGTTACCCCCTGCTTCCTTTGTTCGATCGTATGTTAAGCTGGCTTAGCAACGCTCCAGGAGCCCCGTGGCATCGTTCTGCTGACGGATTCAGTTCACCCCTTGGGCACGCCTTGCCAAGGCAACTAACATTCGCTCATCCTTGTCGTTGTTTATGGCGAGGATTGGCGCATAGGACGCGAACCACCCCACGCCGGCGAACGACTTTGCATTTTGCACAAATCGGCTTAACTGACGACTTGACCTTCATAGCAATTCCATTTCTCCACTACTTGAAGCGATAAGTAATCCGGCCCCTTGTCAAATCATAGGGCGACAATTGAATCGTCACCTTATCGCCGGGAAGGATGCGTATGAAGTGCATCCGCATTTTTCCGGAGATATGAGCCAATATTCGGTGCCCATTTTCTAACTCTACGCGAAACATGGCATTGGGGAGGGTTTCAGCCACCGTGCCGGTCACTTCTATGACATCTTCTTTTGGCACGTATCGATACGCCTCCCCGTCTTAGTGTGACAATTGCGAAAGAATCTTGGCCGGGCCAGCCGGTTGAATAGCGATGGTGTGCTCAAAATGAGCAGACCATCGGCCGTCTTGCGTGACCGCGGTCCACCGATCTTCCAAAATACGAACGGCGCTCCCTCCCATATTCACCATGGGTTCGATAGCCAATACCATACCAACTTGAAGCCGTGGGCCCTGGCCAGGTTTGCCATAATTTGGCACCTGCGGCTCTTCGTGGAGTTGCCGGCCGATACCATGACCGACAAATTCCGTCACGACGGCAAAGCCCGCATGCTCAACATGGGTCTGTATAGCATGAGAGACATCCGAAAGGCGATTCCCCACCACCGCCTTCGCAATCCCCCGATACATCGCTTCCTCGGTCACCTGGATCAAACGCAAAGCTTCTGAGTTGGCAGCCCCGACCGGCACAGTGACGGCGGAGTCTCCATAGAAGCCGGAGACTATGGCCCCGAGATCGAGCCCGATAATGTCGCCTTCCTTGAGTTTGCGTTTCGAGGGAATCCCATGCACCACCTGCTCGTTAATGGATGCGCAGAGGGTTTTGGGATAGTTACGATAACCTTTGAATGCTGGAATGGCCCCGCGACCACGAATGGCCTCTTCCGCAATACGGTCCAAATCCTCCGTCGTGATCCCAGGAGCGACTTTCCCTTTTAACAGCGCCAAGACTTCCGCCACCACCTGCGAGGCGTGCGCCATTAGGGTGACCTCCTCGGGCGTTTTGAAGACAATCATTGCGCGCCGAGCCCGAGCAGTACCGCGGAAAGCCTTCCATAAACCGCAGCCATTTCGCCGGAACCATCCAAGTCACTCAAGAGGCCCTTCGCCTGGTAGTAGGCGATCAGTGGGGCAGTTTGCTCGTCATACACCTTCAAACGAGCTTCGATGGTTTCGGGCTTATCGTCGCTCCTCTGCACCAAGGCTGTTCCGCATCGATCACATTGCCCACTGACTTTTGGCGGTGCGAAATCGAGATGAAATACGCTCTGACATTGGGGGCAGCTCCGTCGTCCGCTCAGACGTCTTACGACATCCTCGCGTGACACACGGAAGTTGATGACGCGATCAATGTTCAGGCCACGAGCATGTAAAAGGCGCTGTAGTTCTTCCGCTTGAGGAACCGTTCGAGGAAAACCATCCAGCACAAAGCCATTTTGGCAGCCCGGCTCGGCCAATTTTTCGCGTACCATGCCGATAACCACGGCATCCGGCACCAATTTCCCAGCATCCATGCTCTTTTTCGCTTCAATGCCAAGCTCGGTTTGCTTCCGGACGGCTTCCCGCAATAGATCGCCGGTCGAAACTTTAGGCCACCCAAATTGAGCGGTAACCCGATCCGCCTGAGTGCCCTTGCCAACCCCTGGTGCCCCGAGAAAAACGAGTCGCATGTGATGTCCTAGGACGTTCTGCCTCGAAGTTTGCCTTTTTGAAGGAATCCGTCGTAATTGCGGTTTAAAAGATGCGATTCAATCTGTTGAGCAGTGTCCAACCCCACTCCGATCACAATCAAGAGGGAGGTGCCGCCAAAATAAAACGGCATATTCAGTTTATAAATAAGAAACTCCGGAATGACGCATACGATGGCCAAGTAGATGGCACCCGCAAACGTAATCTTCGTGAGCACTGAGTAGATGTAATCCGAGGTTCGTTGACCGGGCCGGATGCCCGGGACGAATCCGCCATATTTTTTCAGATTGTCGGCCATATCGACAGGGTTCATCACGACTGCCGTATAGAAAAAACAAAAAAACACGATCAACCCGACGTACATCAGCGTGTACAGTAGCGATCCCGGAGCGAGCTGCGACCCGATCGCCTTGATCCATGGCGTCTCAAAAAAGCCGGCAATGGTGGCTGGAAAGGCAATAATGGAAGACGCAAAGATCGGGGGTATTACTCCTGCCGTGTTGATTTTTAGGGGGATATGGGTACTTTGCCCGCCATACACCCGTCGTCCGATCACACGCTTCGCGTACTGAACAGGCACCTTTCTGCGTCCACTCTCGAGAAATACGATTGCTGCGACAACCGCGAACATAACCAAGGCCAACACCACCAATAGCGGGAAACTTAATTGCCCAACCTTATACAGATCAAATGTCTGGGCAACGGCCGCAGGTAGTCGAGCCACGATCCCGGCGAAGATAATCAACGAAATCCCGTTGCCAATCCCGCGCTCGGTGATCTGCTCGCCGAGCCACATGAGAAACCCGGTGCCCGCACAGAGGGTAATCACCGTCATGAAACGAAAACCCCACCCTGGGCTCAAGACGAACGCGCCTTGATTCATCTGCTCAAGACCGACGGCGATGCCGAACCCCTGAATCAACGCGATCACGATGGTACCGAACCGCGTATATTGGATGATCTTCTTTCGTCCGCGCTCGCCTTCCTTCGCGAGCTTTGACAGGTGCGGAATGACGACGGTAAGCAGCTGAAGAATGATCGAGGCGCTGATGTAGGGCATGATGCCCAACGCAAAAATCGTCAGGCGAGAAAGCGACCCGCCGGAGAAAATATCCAAAAATCCGAGGAGGGCACCACCCTGCTTTTGGAGAAATTCGGATAAAGCTTCGCCGTTGATGCCCGGCGTGGGGATATGGGCGCCGACGCGATAAACGATCAGCATGCCCAGCGTGAAAAACACGCGGGTTCGCAGCTCGGGAATCTTGAAGATGTTCTGGAAACTGGTCAGCAGACGCTCAAACACAGGGAATGACCTCGGCCCTCCCCCCGGCTGCCTGAATCTTTGCCTCGGCTGACTTGCTGAACTTGTGAGCCTGCACCACGAGAGGTTTCGTGAGTTCTCCCTGGGCCAGGATCTTAATCAGCTCTCCCTTACGTCGAACAAGGCCTTCGTTCATCAAGAGTTGGGGGGTAATGGCTTCTGTCGTTTCCAGACCAGCCAGGCTTTTTAAATTAATGATCGTGTACTCAGTTCGGAATTGATTGGAAAACCCATATTTCGGGACACGGCGAATCAGCGGCATCTGGCCGCCTTCGAATCCGGGCCGCTTCCCGCCACCCGAACGAGCTTTCAGACCCTTGTGACCTTTAGTCGCGGTCTTACCGTGACCGGAACCAGGGCCACGACCAATTCGTTTTGGTTTGTGTTTCGCTCCGCGAGAAGGAGCAAGATCATGCAACTTCATTGGGGACTCACTTCCAGTAAATAACCCACCTTCGCGATCATGCCCTTAACCTGATCACTGGCAGGACGCAGCACAGTGGCATTGAGTTTGCGCAGCCCTAATCCTCTGAGAACCAACCGATGTTTATACGGGGTCCCGATCGGACTACGCTTCAGGGTAATGCGGAGACTTGCTTGAGTAGTCGACGTTTTCTTTTGAGTAGCCATGATAGTCCTATGCTTCGCTACCAACAGCCCGGCGCAATCGCATAATTTCCTGCGGATCGCAGAGCTGTTGAAGGCCATTCAGCGTGGCTCTGACCGCATTGAATGGATTTCCGCGTCCCAGTGTTTTGGCAATAATGTTGTGCGCGCCAGCCAATTCCACAACCGCTCGCACGGCGCCGCCGGCGATGATCCCTGTGCCATCAGCCGCAGGCTTTAGAAGAACGTGTTCAGCGCCAAACAGACCATGCACTTCGTGCGGAATGGTTCCCCCTTTGATGGGAACGCGAACCAAATGCTTTTTGGCCTGCTCAACGGCCTTTGAAATGGCCACCGGGACTTCGGCAGCTTTTCCCTTGCCGACTCCGACATAGCCTTGCCCGTCACCGACAACCACCAACGCGCAAAAGTTGAATCGTTTTCCACCTTTTACAACCTTGGCCACGCGGTTGATGAACACCACCTTGTCTTTGAGACTTAATTCTTCGGGATTGACTCGCACAACGTCATTCTCCTTTAAGGTCGCCCATTTCCCTTGCTAATCAGCCGAGGCGCCTATCCCGCCCCATGCCTAGAACTGTAATCCACCCTCGCGAGAGGCATCGGCCAAGGCTTTCACCCGGCCATGGTACTGGCGTCCACCACGATCGAACACGACCATCGAGACTTTGGCCGCCTTGGCTCGTTCAGCAATCAGCTTTCCCACGGCTTTAGCGCCCTCAATGCTTCCCGTTGATTTTACGGCCTTCCGCAAGGATTCATCCAAGGTCGAGGCGGCCGCTACAGTGTGCCCGCGAAGATCATCGATGATTTGCGCATAGATATGTGCACGGCTGCGGAAGACGTTGAGACGCGGGCGCTCGCTGGTTCCAACCACAGACTTTCTCACCCGCTGTTTACGTCGCGCTAATTTTCGGTTTTTTTCTTGAGTGTTCATGAGATGCCTCTACTTGCCGGTTTTGCCCGCCTTCTTCCTCAGTACTTCCCCGGCGTATCGGATTCCTTTTTGCTTATACACATCAGGTGGCTTGATGGAACGAATGTTGGCTGCAACTTGACCAACTAGTCGCTTATCGATACCTTTCACCGAAATGAGTGTCTGCTTATCGACCTTTACATCAATTCCTTGGGGCACCGTGTAAGTGACCGGATTGATGTATCCGACGTTGAAACTCATTTCCCGCCCCTGAAGTTGAGCCTTGTATCCTACTCCCGTGATCTCCAGCGATTTCTCATATCCTTTGGTGACGCCTTGGATGATATTGCTCAATTCGGCGCGAACCAATCCGTGCATGGCGCGTATCTCACGCGCGTCACCGGATCGATTGACAACCAGCTGTCCGTCAGCGACCGCGACGGTCAATCCATCAGTCAGCTTCCAATCAAGCTTGCCCATAGGTCCCTTCACCGACACGAGACGCCCAGCGACTTTCACATCAACGCCGCTTGGAACTGCAATTGGTTTCCGCCCAATCCTCGACATACGAACCCCGTTACGTTACAGCGATACCGGTTATTACTGCGTGTGAGCCGACTCGTCCTACCAGACAGAACAAAGCACTTCGCCGCCCAAACCTGCGCGCCTGGAATCACTGTCGGTCATAAGACCTTTCGAGGTCGAAATGACGGCGACGCCGATTCCGTTTCTCACCTTGGGTACATCATCTCTTCCGACGTAGACACGGCGGCCAGGCTTACTGATTCGGCGCATGCCCGTGATCATCGGGCGCGCGTCATCGACATAGCGAAGTTGGACAGAAAATACCGGATGGCCATCTTCCTGCATTTCGCCGTACCCCAGGATGAACCCTTCCTTGCCGAGAATATTCAGAATCTGGCGCTTTACCTTTGACACAGGGACTTTGACAACATCCTGGCGCCGACGAGCAGCATTCCCCAGTCGAACCAACAAATCAGCAATGGGATCAGTGATCATGCGTTCCTCTTCTATGCCTGCACACGCAGGCGTCCTCTTCCGCAACTACCAGCTGGATTTGCGCACTCCGGGAATCTCTCCCTTGAGGCTTAAAGACCTGAAACAAATACGGCACATTCGAAAGCGACGCAGAAATCCTCGCACTCGACCACAGAGTCCGCATCGGTGATAGTCACGACACGAGAATTTGGATTTGACTGCCGCCTTATTCTTGAGTGCTAATCTTGACACGATATCCCCCTTTACTCCTGCGTGGCCAGCCAAGGCCATGCCGACCTGTCTCTATCAGAATCCTTAGGCACGGAACGGCATGCCGAGGTGTTTGAGCAAGGCCTTGCCTTCATCATTCGTACGCGCAGTGGTGACGATGGTGATATCCATGCCATGAATGGATGCGACGCTGTCGTATTCAATCTCAGGGAAGATTAGTTGCTCCTTTAATCCCAGGGTGTAATTCCCCCGTCCATCGAAGGCCTTAGGAGAAATCCCCCTAAAGTCTCGGATACGAGGAAGCGCCAGGGAAATCAACCGATCCAAGAACTCCCACATTCTTCGACTGCGCAGTGTCACCTTGGCACCGATCGGCATTCCCTGCCTGAGCTTGAAGCCCGCGATGGCTTTTTTAGCTCTGGTCGTGACCGGCTTCTGACCGGTGATAATACCCAGCTCATTGGCGGCGCTCTCGAGCAACTTCACGTTCTGAATTGCCTCTCCCATACCCACATTCAGGACAATTCTTTCGAGACGCGGCACTTGCATTAAGTTACCGTAGCCGAATTCCTTCATGAGAGCCGGGACCACCTGATCGCGATAGGTTTCTCTGAGTCTCGGCGCGAATTGATGTTCAGTCCCGGCCTCCTGGGAAATCTCAGGTGCCGCTACTTCTTTCTTCGTCGACGATCGAGGAGTTGCCCCCTTGCCGCCCTTTCCCTTCTCTACTTTTGCCATGAACGTCTTTCCTGTTCCGACTATTCAACAGTTTCTTTTGATTTTTTGCTCAGTCTGGTCCGTCGGCCATCCTCCTGGCGCTTAACTCCCAACCGAGTCGGCTTCTTCGTCACTGGGCACAAAAACATCACGTTGGAAATGGCAAGAGGAGCCTCGCGCTCAAGGATGCCACCCTGCCGAAGCTTCTGATTAGGCTTGGTGTGGCGCTTGATCATGTTCAGTTTCTCGACCAGGACTTTTCCAGTTGCCGTATCGACCGACAACACCTTTCCTGACTTGCCTCGCTCTCGCCCAGTCATCACCACAACGGTGTCGCCCTTGCGAATTTTCGTTTTGATTCGTGCCATCCCTACCAGAACCTTTCTTCCTTCGACTACAACACTTCCGGCGCAAGCGAAATAATCTTCATGAACTTTTTCCAACGCAGTTCGCGAGCGACTGGGCCGAAAATACGGGTTCCTACTGGCTCACCCTGGGCATTGATCAGCACGCAGGCATTGCGGTCAAACTTGATATACGAGCCGTCGTCGCGCCGCACTTCCTTTGTCGTGCGCACAATGACCGCCCGACTCACGTCCCCCTTTTTCACGCCGGCCTGCGGAATAGCCTCCTTGACGGCGACCACCACGATATCGCCCAGCGACCCATATCGACGCCTGGTTCCGCCAAGAACGTGAAAACACATGACCTGCTTCGCGCCGGAATTATCGGCCACATCCATGTATGTGTAATTCTGAATCATACCCCGCCCTATTCACCGCCAAAAGGATCTGGACCTTCAGCTCTTCAGGTGTGTTCCGTGTTTACTTTTCAGGCTGCCCTTTGACCATGACGCGGACCACGCGCCAATGTTTGTCCTTGCTGATTGGACGTGTTTCGCTTAACTGAACACGATCCCCGACCTTACAGACGTTGCCCTCGTCGTGCGCCTTCAGTTTCGTCACCCGGCGAAGAACCTTTTTGTAAATCGGGTGAATAACCGAGCGCTCAACAGCAACGACAACGGTTTTATTCATCTTGTTACTGATGACGTTGCCATACCACTCACGTCGATGTTGTTGGCCTTCCTTCATACGCCCCTTCTCTCTTACTTTCCGACCGACGGGTCGGCCTGCGTCTGCAGCAATTCTAATTGACGTCTGACCGTTTTCAGGCGGGCAATATCGCGCTTGGTGCTTCGAACCTGCATCGGGTTTTCGAGACGACCAATGCCGAGCTGGAATCGGAAATTAAACAATTCTTGGCGCAACTGTTTTTCCTTTTCGGCCAACTCCGCCAGCGAGAGCCCGCTTAGATCCTTCACATCCATTACATCACCACTCAATACGCGCTACAGGTTACTGAAACTCGCCGCGGACCACGAATTTCGTGGCGATGGGCAGCTTATAGGAAGCAAGCTTGAGAGCCTGCTTGGCGACATCAGGAGCGACACCACCCATCTCATACATAATGCGCCCAGGCTTCACCACCGCCACCCAATACTCGGGATTTCCTTTTCCCTTACCCATGCGAGTTTCTGCCGGTTTCTTGGTAATGGGCTTGTCCGGGAAAATTCTTGTCCACACCTGGCCACCGCGTTTTACGAAACGGGTAATGGCAATTCGGGCAGCCTCAATTTGTCGGCTGGTGATCCATCCTGGCTCAAGGGCTTTTAAACCGAACTCTCCCAGGGTAATGGCTCCCCCGCGATAGGCCTTCCCTCGCATCCGACCCTTCTGCATTTTTCTAAACTTAACTTTCTTTGGCGCTAACACAGACCCACCTTTTCCTTATCGAAGTTCCTTAGCCAAGTCGTCCGAGCGTAGAATCAGGTTTCAACTGAATTGCTGGCAACAACTCACCCTTATAGATCCAGGTCTTGACCCCGATTTGCCCCATGGTCGTATGAGCTTCCGCGAAACCGTAATCCACTTCGGCGCGCAAGGTATGCAGGGGCACCCTTCCTTCGCGATACCATTCCGTTCGAGCGATTTCAGCGCCGCCCAGACGTCCCGCAACCATGATCTTGATCCCTTGGGCTCCCAGGCGAAGAGCGGACTGCACACTCCGTTTCATCGCCCGCCGAAACGCCACGCGCTTTTCCAGTTGGGTAGCCACATTTTCACTCACGAGTTGAGCATCCAGCTCAGGCTTTTTGATCTCCTTCACGGTGATGTACGCCTGACCCGAATATTCTTTCTCGAGGGCGGCTTTTAGCTTATCGACTTCAGCGCCTTTTCGACCGATGATAATTCCAGGTCGGGCAGTATGAATGATCACCCGAGTTTGATCTCCGGATCGTTCGATCTCAACCTTGGCGACGCCTGCATGGTAGAGCTTGGCCTTCACCATCTTCCGAATCTTGATGTCCTGGTGAAGGAGTCGCGCATAGTCTTTATCGGCGTACCAACGCGAGCTCCAGGTGTAGTTGTACCCGATGCGATAGCCAATTGGATGTGTCTTCTGACCCATGAAGAATAACCCTCAGTCTAAATGTAAGTGCGTTAGCTGCTGTGCGCGGCGTTCGGAGCAGCGACTGCGATCGTAATATGGCTAGTCCGCTTCTGAATGGAATTCGCGCGCCCCATCGACCGTGCTCGAAAACGCTTATAAATAGGTCCGCAGTTCACGACGGCCTGCGACACCCACATCTCGTCACTGTCGCCCAATTCCTTCTGCTCGGCATTGGCCACCGCAGATCGAAGAAGCTTCTCAATGACACGCGCCGCATGCTTTGGGGTATGCCGAAGCATAGCCAATGCCATCGGCACTTGTTGGCCGCGAATCATATCGATAACGACTCTCGCCTTCCTAGGCGTCACCCTCACGAAACGTAAATTTGCTTTTGCCTCTGCCATAGCTGACCCCATTCCACCCTGCTGGCCCACCAGCGAACCAGCAATTACTTAAGCGCCACTGCCTTTTCGGTTTTCGCTTGTCCGTGCCCTTTGAAAAAGCGCGTTGGAGCAAACTCTCCCAGCTTATGGCCGACCATATTCTCCGTCACAAAAACAGGAATGAATTTTTTTCCGTTATGGACCGCAAAGGTATGACCGATCATGTCCGGAATAACCGTTGAGCGGCGCGACCAGGTCTTGATGAGTTTTCGGTCCTTCGTCTGATTCATCTGCTCGACTTTTTTGATCAGATGATCATCGACGAACGGGCCTTTCGTGATTGAACGAGGCATTATCCTCTCCTACTTTTTCCGACGCGCGATGATGAACTTATCGGTCGCTTTATTCTTGCGTGTTTTGTAGCCCTTGGCCGGCGTACCCCAAGGAGAAACCGGGTGAGGATTACCCTGGCCTGATTTTCCCTCTCCGCCGCCATGCGGGTGATCAACCGGATTCATCACCACACCGCGAACATGGGGACGCTTTCCTTTCCATCGCGTCCGGCCGGCCTTACCCACCACCACGTTCTCATGATCCACATTGCCAACTTGGCCAACCGTGGCCATGCAGGTAGACAACACCTTCCGCATTTCACCGGACTTGAGACGGATTTGAACGTAGGCGCCATCTCGACCCATCACCTGGGCAGAACCGCCGGCACTACGGATCAATTGCCCCCCCTTACCGGGCTTTAATTCGATATTGTGGATCGTGGTGCCGAGCGGCATACTGACGAGCGGAAGGGCATTTCCTGGCCGCACTTCGGCACCTTCACCAGACTGCACAGTGTCGCCGACAGCCAGCCCGACGGGCGCTAAAATGTAACGCTTTTCACCGTCCACGTAGTGCAGAAGAGCGATTCTTGAAGAGCGATTCGGATCGTATTCGATGGCCGCAACCTTGGCAGGCACACCCGCCTTGTCACGCCGAAAATCGATTTGCCGATAGAGGCGCTTGTGACCTCCCCCTCGGAAGCGGATGGTTAGACGCCCGTCATTGTTCCGTCCCCCAGTGCGAAGATGGAATCCCGTCAAAGACTTCTCAGGCTTCTTCTTGGTGAGCTTTTCACCTTGAATCGCGGTCATACCGCGACGTCCCGGGGATGTCGGCTTATAAACTTTTAATGCCATGGCTGGATCTCACTTTATCGAAAAGCTCGCCGCTACACAGTTTCGTACAGTTCGAGCTTCTCGCCTTCCTTCAACGTGACAAATGCCTTTTTCCAATCAGATCGCTTTCCCACAAAACGCCCTAGCCGCTTGATCTTGCCGCGAATATTGACCACATTGACGCGCGACACTTTGACCTTCAAGAGCGATTCGACGGCTTGCTTAATCTGAATTTTATTCGCGTCGGGATGAACCAGAAAACCCACGGTGTTGCTTTGCTCGCGCAAGGCGGTAATCTTCTCAGTCAGCAAGGGCTGAATTAATACCTGGTGAAGGTCGCCTTTCATGACCACACCTCTTTCACACGATCCAACTCACTCTGCGGAATGACGAGCGAGTGGCATCGAAGCACATCATAGACGTTCAATTCTTCCGGTCGCAGCACCGTCACGCCAGAAAGATTTTTTCCAGCTTGGACCACATGAGATTGCGCATCGGCGATAACCAGCAAGGCAGTTCCCGTGATTCCAAGCTGCGCCAAAAGATTCGCCAGCAATTTTGTCTTGGCCTCAGCAATGGACAACTCAGACACTACAACGACATTGCCTTCGGAAACTTTTGCGGAAAGGACACTTTGAAGAGCGGCGCGATATTTCTTCCTTGGCATCCCAAACGCGTAACTTCTCGGCTTAGGACCAAACACTGTACCCCCGTGCCGCCATACGGGAGATCGCAAAGACCCGGCGCGCGCACGACCCGTGTGCTTTTGCTTCCAGGGCTTCTTTCCTGACCCGCTTACCTCGCCGCGGCGCAACGTTGAAGCGGTACCCTGACGATCACAGGCCCTCTGCATCACAACGGCCTCATGGACCAGCGAACCATGGGGCTTGCAACCGAAGACTTCATCGGGCAGATCGACGCTACCGACTTTCTTCTTTTTGGAATCAACGACATCAACGATCGGCATAGCTCAACTCTTTTTCGATTTCCGCACAATCAGCAGCCCATTCGCACCACCAGGTACTGCTCCGCGGACAAACAACAGGTTTTCATCTGGACGGGCGTCAATCACTTTCAAGCGCTGAACCGTGACACGCTCATCCCCCATATGACCAGGCAAGGCCTTATTCTTCCAGACGCGCGACGGATACGAACTTGCCCCGATCGAACCAGGAGCACGGTGAAACATGGAGCCGTGCGTCTCAGGCCCGCCGGCATAATTGTGCCTCCTGACGACACCCTGGAAACCCTTGCCCTTCGAAACACCAACAACATCCACCCAGTCGCCTTTTTTGAAGATATCGACTTTCACAGTTGCACCAACAGCTACATCTCCCGTCTTCGGGAATTCACGCAGCCACCGACTGGGAGGAGCCTGATGCTTCTTTAAGTGCCCGAGCTCTCCGCCGGAAAGCCGTCGCTCCTTGACTTCGCCGAATGACAGCTGAACGGCTTCATAGCCATCACGATCCTTGGTCTTGATCGCAACAACTCGGCAAGGGCCTGCCTCAATGACCGTCACTGGCTCCAGCACGCTCTCATCATAGATTTGGGTCATCCCCAATTTTTTACCTAACAATCCGTTTGTCATGGCCTTCCTGTCGGCTCAACCATGGTCGAGCCGGTTCAACCCTCAGAGCTTAATCTCTACGTCTACACCAGCCGCCAAATTGAGCTTCATCAATGAGTCCATCGTCTCCGGCGTAGGCTCCATGATGTCCAACAGACGCTTATGCGTACGAATCTCAAATTGTTCCCGCGATTTTTTATCAACGTGAGTCGAACGCTGCACCGTAAACTTCTCAATTCGAGTCGGCAATGGAATAGGCCCGACCACCCGTGCGCCGCTCCGCCTGACCGTCTCGACAATCTCCACCACGGACTGATCAAGCACGCGATAATCAAACCCACGCAACCGGATCCGAATTCTTTGATCGACTTTCACGCTCTACTCCTCACATGCCGGCCTACAGACCCGGACATCCCTAAGCTAGAATTTCCGTGACGACGCCCGAGCCGACGGTTTTGCCGCCTTCGCGGACGGCGAACCGCAACCCCTGATCCATCGCAATCGGGCTGATCAACTCGCCCGTCACCGTGACGTTATCGCCCGGCATCACCATCTCCACCCCCGCCGCCAGGGTCACGATCCCCGTCACGTCCGTCGTCCGGAAATAGAACTGCGGCCGGTAGCCATTGAAGAACGGCGTATGTCGGCCGCCTTCTTCCTTCGTCAACACATAAATCTCGGCCTTGAACTTCGTGTGCGGCGTAATACTCTTCGGCTTGGCCAGCACCATGCCCCGCTCCACGTCTTCCTTCTTCGTGCCGCGCAGCAACACCCCGATGTTGTCGCCCGCCTGCCCCTCGTCCAACACCTTGCGGAACATTTCGACCCCGGTCACGATCGTCGTCTGCGTCGGCCGCAACCCGACGATTTCGATTTCATCGCCGACTTTCACGATCCCCTTCTCGCACCGGCCCGTCACCACCGTCCCGCGCCCACTGATCGTGAAGACGTCTTCGATCGGCATCAAAAACGGCTTGTCGATGGCGCGTGTCGGGGTCGGAATGTAGGTGTCGACCGCCTCCAGCAACTTCAAGATCGACGGCACCCCCAACGGCCCTTGATCCCCCTCGACGGCTTTCAAGGCCGACCCTTGCACGATCGGAATCTTGTCGCCCGGGAAGTCGTACTTGGTCAGCAACTCCCGCACTTCCAGCTCGACCAACTCGAGCAATTCCTTGTCGTCGACCTTGTCCGCCTTGTTCAGAAACACCACGATGTAGGGGACGCCGACCTGGCGCGCCAACAGAATGTGCTCCCGCGTCTGCGGCATAGGGCCGTCGGCGGCACTGACGACCAGAATCGCCCCGTCCATCTGCGCGGCGCCGGTGATCATGTTCTTCACATAGTCGGCGTGGCCCGGGCAGTCCACGTGCGCATAGTGCCGGTTGTCCGTCTCGTATTCGACGTGGCTGATCGCAATCGTCATGATCTTGCTGGCATCGCGGCGCCCCTGACTCTCGCTCGCCTTGGCCACCTCGTCGTAGCTGACAAATTTCGCCATCCCCCGATCCGAACAGATCTTGGTCAACGCGCTCGTCAGCGTCGTCTTGCCATGGTCCACGTGCCCGATCGTCCCGATGTTCACGTGGGGCTTTCGTCGCTCAAATTTCGCCTTCGCCATCCCCGATCCTCCCTAGTTCACGCAAACCAGACCCTACTCACCACGGTGCTTCGCAGTGATCGCTTCCGCAATCTGCCGCGGAACCTGGTCGTAGCGGTCAAATTCCATACTATAAGTGGCACGACCCTGCGTACGAGAACGCAGATCGGTCGCATATCCAAACATTTCCATCAACGGTACGGTAGCCTCAATCGCCTGAGCCCCGGCACGAACCTTCATGCCCTGAACTTTTCCACGGCGACCGTTCAAGTTCCCGATGACATCGCCCATAAAGTCTTGGGGCACAAGCACTTCAACCTTCATAATCGGCTCAAGAAGAACGGGGTCGGCTTTCTTGCAGGCATCGGCAAACCCCATGGAAGCCGCAATCTTAAATGCCATTTCATTGGAATCGACGTCGTGATAGGAACCATCGATCACAGTGACTCGCACGTCGCGCAGCGGGAATCCAGCGACGACACCCGTCTCCATTCTCTCCTTGACGCCCTTTTCAATGGCTGGAATATATTCTTTGGGGATAGATCCACCGACAGTTTTGTTGATAAATTCCAGCCCCTTACCAGGCTCTGACGGCTCAACAGTCATGACAACATGGCCATACTGACCACGGCCACCCGTCTGCTTGATGTACTTCGATTCCGATTCAGCTTTGCGGCGAATGGTTTCACGGAAGGCGACTTCAGGTTTTCCAACATTCGCCTCAACCTTGAATTCGCGCATCAACCGGTCGACGATAATTTCCAGGTGCAGCTCACCCATGCCGGCAATAATAGTCTGCGCGGTTTCCTCATCAGTACGAACCCGAAACGATGGATCCTCCTGCGCGAGCTTTTGCAACGCAAAGCCCATCTTTTCCTGATCAGGCTTCGTCTTCGGCTCAATAGCCATAGCGATGACCGGCTCGGGAAATTTCATGATCTCGAGCAGAACCGGCTGCTTCTCATCAGCCAACGTATCGCCCGTCGTCGCACTCTTAAGACCGACCGCGGCAGCGATATCGCCCGCATAGACAATCTCGATCTCTTCACGTTTATTCGCATGCATCTTCAAGAGGCGCCCGACTCGATCTTTTGTCCCCTTGGTGACGTTAAGAACAGGCGTTCCCGTCTTCAATGTCCCTGAATAGACACGAAAAAACGTCAGCTGCCCGGCAAATGGGTCCGTCATTATTTTGAACGCGAGCGCAGAAAAGGGCTCAGAGTCGGACGGGCTACGCTCCACATTTTTCCCGGTGGCTGGATCCACACCAATAACAGGAGGGATATCGATTGGAGACGGAAGGAAATCGACGACGGCATCCAACAATTGCTGCACGCCTTTGTTCTTGAAGGCCGAACCACACAGCACGGGCACCACCTTCATGGCAATGGTTCCCGCACGAACAACGCGCCGAACCTCATCCTCGGTCAGCGATTGCCCGTTGAGGTACTTCTCCATAACCTGATCATCGAATTCGGCTACCGCATCGAGCATTTTTTGCCGATAGTCATTGGCCTGATCGACCATATCCGCCGGAATTTCGCCGATCTTATATTTCGCCCCAAGCGTCTCGTCATCGTAAAAATAGCCCTTCATCGAAATCAGATCCACGGACCCGCGGAACTCCGACTCCCGACCAATCGGAATCTGAATCGGGACAGGGTTGGCCCCAAGCCTGTCGATAATGGATTGGACACTTGCATAAAAATCCGCCCCAATCCGATCCATCTTATTCATAAAGGCGATGCGAGGCACCTCGTACTTATCCGCCTGACGCCAGACAGTCTCAGACTGCGGCTCGACCCCCTGAACCGAATCGAATGCCGCGACCGCACCATCAAGCACGCGCAAAGATCGCTCCACCTCAATCGTAAAATCAACGTGCCCAGGCGTATCAATAATATTGATACGGTGGTCACGCCAAAAACAGGTCGTAGCAGCAGCCGTGATCGTAATACCACGCTCCCGCTCCTGCTCCATCCAATCCATGGTGGCAGCACCCTCGTGCACTTCCCCCATTTTATGGGTCATGCCCGTGTAGAAGAGAATGCGCTCGGTGGTGGTTGTCTTTCCGGCATCAATGTGCGCCATGATGCCGATATTTCTTGTACGTTCTAACGGTGTCTGCCTAGCCACAACTCCCCCAGAAAAAACGATTGTGCCGCTATCGAAGCCGAAGACCACTCACTACGATATCCAGGCCGAATCACGATATCGCAGGCCGGCTCAACAGCAGCACAACTCAACACTACCAACGATAATGAGCGAAAGCCTTATTGGCCTCCGCCATACGATGGACATCCTCCCGCTTCTTGACTGACGCACCGGTGTTATTAGATGCATCGAGCAATTCAGCGGCAAGCCTATCCTGCATGCTCTTCCCACCGCGAGAGCGCGAATATTCCGTAATCCATCGCAAGGCCAAAGAAACCCTGCGAGAAGGCCTGATCTCAACAGGAACCTGATACGAAGCACCACCCACCCGACGTGACTTCACCTCCACGACCGGCTTCACGTTGTCGATCGCCGACTTGAAGATCTTCATCGGATCTCCGCCGTTGGTTTTCTCCTGAATCAGATCGAAGGCTCCATAACAAATTCGCTCGGCCGTACTTTTCTTCCCGCCACCCATCAGGACGTTCAAGAATTTCCCTACAAGCTTGTCACGGTACTTCGAATCGGGCTGCGCTTCTCGATGACCGAAAAATTGTCCGCGTGGCATCGTTGTCCTATAGAATAAAATCGGTTTTCACTACGCATCCGCGCGATGCGGGATAAATCCTACTTTGGCCGCTTGGCCCCGTACTTGGATCGAGCCTGCTTGCGATCAGCCACTCCAACCGCATCCAAGGAACCGCGCACAATGTGATAACGCACACCCGGCAAGTCCTTGACGCGACCACCGCGAACCAGCACGATCGAGTGCTCCTGAAGATTGTGCCCCACACCAGGAATGTAAGTCGTCACTTCCATTCCATTAGTTAAACGCACACGCGCAACTTTACGAAGCGCAGAGTTCGGCTTTTTCGGAGTGGTGGTGTAGACACGAAGACAGACCCCGCGTTTTTGCGGGCAACGCTTCAAGGCTGGACTCTTCGTCTTGGATTTAACGAGCGTCCGTCCCTTCCGCACTAACTGATTAATCGTTGGCATGCACTATACTCTTTCTTGAAAATCAGACGGTTGCCCTAATGAGCTTCTGAGCGAAGCCGTCGGATTATAGAGATGTGTACTACTTATGTCAAGAACCTTCTTTTTATTCACGCATGATTTTCTGATTCGCTGCCGGCTGTATCGACCTGCCCAACAGCAACTGGCTGAGGCTGAACAGCCCCCGGCAACTCTCCCGGCGTCTTCGCGCTGGCAACAAATGTTTCGCGATATTCTTCGAAACCGCTGCCGGCCGGGATCAACCTTCCGACAATCACATTTTCCTTCAAACCAAGCAGATTGTCCTCTCTGCCGTTGATAGCGGCCTCCGTCAACACCCGTGTCGTTTCCTGGAACGAGGCCGCAGAGATGAAGCTGTCCGTGGTCAGCGCCGCTTTGGTGATGCCCAGCAGGACCGGCTTTCCAAGAGCCGGCTTTCCGTCCTTTTCGAGGACGCGCTGATTTTCGACATCGAACATTCCCTTGCTCACCTGACTCCCAGGCAAGAACGACGTATCTCCCGGATCCTCAATGCGTACCTTACGCAACATCTGACGGACAATGATTTCGATGTGCTTGTCGTTGATGGATACGCCCTGAAGCCGATAGACGTCCTGCACCTCATCCACGAGATACTTCTGCAGCTCCTTCGGCCCGAGAACATCCAAAATATCGTGCGGATTCGCGGACCCGTCCATGAGAGGTTCGCCGGCACGAACCCAGTCCCCCTCATGCACATTGACGTGCTTACCTTTGGGGATGAAATACTCCTTCACATCGCCCATTTTGTTATCGACCAGCACCTTCCGCATGCCCTTCACAAATCCGCCATAGGAAACTTCACCGTCGATTTCGCTAATGACGGCCTGCTCCTTCGGTTTCCGCGCTTCGAACAATTCAGCCACGCGCGGAAGACCTCCGGTGATATCCTTGGTCTTCGTTGTTTCACGCGGAATTTTGGCCAACACGTCACCGGGATGCACCATGGCGCCTTTTTCGACGAAAATGTGCGCGCCCACCGGCAACAGATACCGTGCCACAGGCGCTCCGGCGCCGGACACTTTGGCCGTCTTCCCGCTGTCGTCCTTGATGGACACGCGCGGCCGAAGCGTAGCTCCGCTTTGTTCGATAATGACTTTTCGAGACAGACCAGTCACTTCGTCAAATTCTTCCTTCATCGTCACGCCTTCGAGAATGTCGCCATAGGCGACCTTTCCGCCCGTTTCCGTGAGGATGGTCAGCGAGTACGGATCCCATTCGACCAGTTTCTGGCCCACTTCAATCCGATCACCGTCCTTCAACTTGATCTTGGCACCATAGACGACCGGGTACTTTTCTCGCTCACGACCGCTGTCGTCAACAATCGCGATTTTCGCGTTGCGATTCATGACGACCCATTCGCCTTCTTTGTTCCGGACAGCAATGCCGGCATTGTGCACATCGGCATTCTTCTTCGCATCCAGGCTCATATACTTCAGATGACCGGCGTGTTTGGCTTCCAGGACCGTTTGTTCGACCACCTTACTCGCCGTACCACCGATGTGGAACGTGCGCATGGTCAACTGCGTGCCCGGCTCGCCGATGGATTGCGCCGCAATGACTCCAACCGGCTCGCCCTTTTCGACAAGCCGTCCTCGCGACAAGTCCCGGCCGTAACAAAGCCGGCACACCCCGCGTGCCGACTGGCAGGTCAAGACCGATCGGATCTTCACTCGATCCACGCCGGCTTCTACCACCGCTTTAGCCTGCTCTTCGTCAATTTCCTCATTGGACGAGACAATGATTTCACCCGTCACCGGATCGCGAATATCTTCGCCGGCAAGGCGACCCAAAAGACGCTCTTCCAGCGGTTGGATGATTTCACCGCCTTCAAGCAGCGCGCTCACCAAAATCCCGTCGGTTGTGCCGCAATCTTCCTCGGTCACGATGACATCTTGCGCGATGTCGACCAGGCGGCGCGTCAGGTAGCCGGAGTTCGCGGTCTTCAACGCCGTGTCCGCCAAACCTTTCCGGGCACCGTGCGTTGAAATAAAGTACTGCAATACCGTCAGTCCCTCACGAAAGTTCGCCGTGATCGGGGTTTCAATGATTTCTCCGGACGGCTTCGCCATCAATCCGCGCATGCCGCCAAGCTGACGAATTTGCTGCGAACTGCCACGGGCACCGGAATCGGCCATCATGAAAATCGGATTGAACGACTCAGCCTTGGCGGGATCGCCCCCGGCGCCCAATTCTTTCATCATCTCATTGGCCACCTGTTCCGTGACGTGCGCCCAAATATCGATGACTTTGTTGTATCGTTCCCCGTTGGTGATCAACCCTTCGGAGTACTGCTTTTCGATTTCATTGACTTCATGCTGAGCCTTGCCGATAAGATCCTCTTTCCGGGAAGGAATATGCATATTGTCGATGCAGATCGACATGCCTGCCCGGGTCGCATAGTGGAACCCCAGGTCTTTGATTTTGTCCAAGAAGGTGACCGTTTCGCGATGACCGGCCTGCCGATACACCGCATCGATGAGCTTGGACATTTCCTTCTTCGTCATCAACTTATTGGCATCGGCAAACGGCATCATCGGAGGAAGGATTTCAGACAGAATGACGCGTCCGGCCGTCGTCTGCACGAGCGTGCCGTTACAGCGGACCTTGATCCGGGCATGCTCGTCCAGCGCGCCGGCATCGTACGCGATCCGCGCCTCTTCCGGAGAGCCGAACAACTTGCCTTCTCCCTTTGCCCCGACACGCTCCTTCGTCAGCCAATAGCAGCCAAGAACCATGTCCTGTGACGGAACGGCGATCGGCTTGCCGTTCGCAGGGGACAAGATATTGTTGATCGACATCATTAGGACTCGCGCTTCAACCTGCGCCTCTACCGACAGCGGCACGTGAACCGCCATTTGGTCTCCGTCAAAGTCGGCGTTAAACGCCGCGCAGACGAGGGGGTGAAGCCGGATGGCCTTTCCTTCGACCAAAACGGGGTCAAAGGCCTGAATGCCGAGCCTATGCAGCGTCGGGGCGCGGTTGAGCAATACCGGGTGCTCGCGAATGACTTCATCCAGCACGTCCCACACTTCGGGACGCTCTTTTTCCACCAACCGCTTGGCGCTCTTGATGGTCGTCGCGGCGCCACGCTCTTCCAGCTTATGGAAGATAAACGGCTTGAAAAGTTCCAGCGCCATCTTCTTCGGCAATCCGCACTGGTGCAATCGCAACTCCGGACCGACGACAATAACGGTTCGGCCGGAATAATCGACGCGTTTTCCGAGCAGGTTCTGCCGGAATCGGCCCTGCTTTCCCTTCAGCATGTCGCTCAAGGACTTCAATGGACGCTTGTTTGGTCCGCGGATCGCGCGGCCGCGGCGGCCGTTATCAAACAGCGCGTCCACTGCCTCCTGCAACATCCGCATCTCATTGCGAATAATGACACCCGGAGCCTTGAGCTCGATCAAACGCTTCAAGCGATTGTTCCGGTTGATGACCCGGCGATAAAGGTCATTGAGGTCTGACGTCGCAAAACGGCCGCCATCCAGCGGGACCAGGGGACGCAATTCCGGCGGCAGCACCGGGATGACATCCATGATCATCCACTCAGGCTTGTTGCCGGAGCGGCGAAACGCCTCCAGGACCTTCAACCGTTTGGCATATTTTTTCTTGAGCGCGGCGGAGGCGGAGGCCTTTGCCTTCACATGCAGTTCATCCCACTGAGTGTTGATATCGACCTTGCGCAGCAATTCCCGAATAGCTTCCGCGCCAATCCCGACCTTGAACGCGCCGCTTCCATACTCGGACTGCAACGAACGCAACTGCTCTTCCGAAACCAGCTCTTGCTCGCTCATGCTTGTCGAGCCGGGATCGACCATCACATAACTCTCGAAGTAGAGGATCTTTTCCAGCTGCTTGAGACTCATATCGAGCAGCGTCCCGATCCGGCTCGGCACACCTTTCAAAAACCAGATATGCGCGACCGGCGCGGCCAGCTCAATGTGCCCCATCCGCTCACGTCGCACTTTCGACTGAATGACTTCGACACCGCACTTATCGCAGACGATGCCGCGATGCTTCATGCGTTTGTATTTACCGCAATTGCACTCCCAGTCTTTGATCGGACCGAAAATCTTGGCGCAGAACAAACCGTCTTTTTCAGGCTTGAACGACCGGTAGTTGATCGTTTCCGGCTTCTTGACTTCGCCATAGGACCACGAGCGGATTTTTTCGGGCGACGCAATGCGAATACGCATCGAGTCGAACGACACCGAATCCCGCGGCTTCTCGAATAATGTGTATACACCTTCCAAGGTTGATCCCTCCTTAACGGTCGCCTGAGCGCAGTTCTGAGTGGTGAGCTATCCGATCGTGGCTCTAAAACTCAGCACTAGAATCAGTCCTTTGATTTAACCAGCTCCACATCGAGCCCAAGACTTTGCAGCTCTTTGACCAGCACATTAAACGATTCCGGCAATCCGGGCTCCAGGAACGGCTCGCCCTTCACAATCGCTTCGTACATGCGCGACCGGCCCGGAACATCGTCCGACTTCACCGTCAAGAATTCCTGAAGAATGGAGGCAGCGCCATAGGCCTGCAACGCCCACACTTCCATTTCTCCCAACCGCTGGCCGCCGAATTGAGCTTTCCCTCCGAGCGGTTGTTGCGTCACCAACGAATAGGGGCCAATGGACCGTGCATGGATCTTGTCGTCCACCAAATGGTGGAGCTTCAACACGTACATATATCCAACCGTTACCGGACTGCTGAACGATTCGCCTGTTCGGCCGTCCATCAACACTGTCTGGCCGCTCGGTGACAACTTGGCTTTCTTGAGAAGTTCTTTAATTTCTTTCTCGGATGCGCCATCGAACACGGGGCTGGCCACTTTGATCCCAAGTGCCCGAGCCGCCCAACCAAGATGGGTCTCCAGGATTTGCCCCACGTTCATACGGGAAGGCACGCCTAGCGGATTTAAGACAATCTCCACCGGCGTCCCGTCAGGCAGATAGGGCATATCCTCTTCAGGCAACACACGTGACACCACGCCCTTGTTGCCGTGGCGACCCGCCATTTTGTCGCCGACCTGGATCTTCCGCTTCATTGCGATGTAGACCTTCACCAGCTTGATCACACCCGGCGGAAGCTCATCTCCACGTCTCAGCCGACCGACTTTCTCATCGTACAAAGTCTGCAGAATTTCGATTTGCTCTTTGGCACGCCGCTCGACGTCTTCCAATTCCTTCTGCTCATCCGGATCGCTGAGAATAATGTGGCGCACCATATCATCCGGCAAGCGCTTCAGAATTTCCGCGGTGAGCTTGCCCTTCTTCTTCAGGATGACGTCGCCCGTCTCAGGATCCATCAGATCCCGTCCGACGACTTTTCCGAGCAAGAGCTTGCGAACCTTCTTTGTTTTTTCGTCCTCAATGATGCGCAGCTCTTCCTGATGGTCGCGCTGCAATTTCATGTGGTCTTCGCTCTCGATGCTCTTCGAGCGCTCGTCCTTATCCAAACCCTTGCGGGAGAAGATCTTCACGTCGACGACAATCCCCTCCACGCCGGGAGGAACCGTGAGAGAGGTATCCTTCACGTCGCCGGCCTTTTCGCCGAAGATCGCTCGCAGCAACTTCTCTTCCGGCGTCAACTGGGTTTCACCCTTCGGCGTGACTTTGCCGACAAGGATATCACCCGGCTTGACTTCAGCCCCTATGCGGATGATGCCGCTCTCGTCCAAGTCGCGAAGCGCTTCTTCTCCGACGTTCGGGATATCGCGCGTGATATCTTCCTTGCCCAACTTGGTATCGCGAGCCTCTACCTCGAACTCCTCAATGTGAATCGAGGTGAAGGCATCTTCACGCACGAGTTTTTCGCTGAGCAGGATGGCGTCTTCGAAGTTATACCCGCCCCACGGCATGAACGCGACCAGCACGTTTTTACCGAGCGCCAGTTCGCCGTGATCGATGGCCGGGCCATCCGCCAGAACCTGCCCGCGCTTAACCGGCTCGCCGATCCGAACCACCGGAGTCTGGGTGATGCAGGTATTTTGATTCGACCGTTGGAACTTGATCATTTCATACACATCAAGCCCGGAATCGTTCCGCTTGCGGCCTTCTTTCGAGTCGGCACGCACCACGATCCGCGTGGCATCCACGCTTTCCACCACGCCTTCCCGCTTCGCTTGCACGACGTACCCGGAATCACGGGCCACCACCGCCTCCATTCCGGTGCCGACCAGCGGAGATTCCGCCTTCAGCAACGGCACCGCCTGGCGCTGCATGTTCGATCCCATCAAGGCGCGGTTGGCGTCGTCGTGCTCAAGAAACGGCACCAGCGCCGTCGCGACGCTGACGACCTGCTTCGGGGACACGTCCATGTATTCGATTTTGTCGGGGGTGGCTGTAATAAAATCACCGGCCGAACGAGCTGAGACGGTTTCCGACACGAGTCGATTGGAGCCATCCACCTTCGAATTGGCCTGGGCAATGATGTACTTATCGCCTTCAATAGCAGAGAGGTATTCAAGGTCGTCGCTGACGCGCCCCTTGACGACCTTCCGGTAAGGTGCCTCGATAAATCCGAATTCGTTGATACGGGCATAGGTGGCCAGAGACGTGATCAGTCCGATATTCGGACCTTCCGGCGTTTCAATCGGGCAAATGCGGCTGTAGTGCGACGGATGCACGTCACGCACCTCGAAACCGGCGCGTTCGCGGGTGAGCCCACCAGGTCCCAGGGCCGACAACCGGCGTTTGTGCGTAATCTCCGCCAGCGGATTCGTCTGGTCCATGAATTGAGAGAGCTGACTGCTGCTGAAGAACTCTTTCACCGCCGCTACCACGGGCTTCGCGTTGATGAGGTCATGCGGCAGCACCGTTTCCATATCCAAAAGATTCATGCGCTCTTTGATGCTGCGCTCCATGCGCACCAGGCCGAGGCGGAATTGATTTTCCAACAACTCGCCGACGGACCGCACGCGACGATTACCCAAGTGGTCGATGTCGTCGATTTCTCCTCGACCGATCTTGAGGTTCACGAGGTATCGCACGACTTCGACGATATCCTGGGCGGTCAGCGTCCTCTGCTCCAGGGCAAAATCGAGCCCTAGTTTTTTGTTCAACTTGAGGCGCCCGACAGGGGATAAATCATAGCGCTTCGGACTCAAGAACAAATTATCGAACAGGGCGCGCGCGGTTTCGACGGAGGGAGTTTCTCCAGGCCTGAGGCGGCGATAGATCTCGACCATCGCCTCTTCCTTCGAGCCGGTGCGCTCCATATCCAGCGTATCCAGGATGACCAACGTCGCATTGGTCGTATCCAGATAAATGACCTTGAATTCCTCGATATCGCTCTCCAGAATTTTTTCCAGGATTTCTTCGGTCAGCCGCTGGTTTTTCTCGGCCAGAGACTGCTTCTTCCCGCCATCTACCAAGTCCGTCAACACCGCGCGTCCGACGAGCTCAGCAGGCGTGACAGGGATTTCTTTAACCCCTGCGGCCTTGAGTTCAGCAATCTTTGCCTTCGTCAGCTTCGCTCCTTCCCGCACAAGTGGGTTCTTACCACCCTTCTCCATCACCTCCGTGGAGCATTTCAACCCATGATGGATTTCAGGATCGAGCTTCCGAAAGAGTTTTCCCTTGGAGACGCGGATCTCTTCGACCGGATAGTACATCCGGAGCAAATCGTCGGTGCTGTAGCCGAAGGCTTTCAGAAGAATGGTCGCCGGCATCTTCCGCCGGCGATCGATCCGTACGTACAAAATGTCGCGTGCGTCGAACTCAAAATCCAGCCAGGACCCGCGGTACGGAATGATTCTGGCCGAATACAGCACCTTGCCGCTGGCGTGCGTCCGCCCCTTGTCGTGGGTAAAGGACGCGCCCGGCGAGCGGTGCAGCTGACTGACCACCACTCGCTCGGTGCCATTGATCAGAAACGTTCCGCGCTCAGTCATCAAGGGCAGTTCGCCGACATAGACTTCCTGCTCCCGAACGTCCAGGACCTTTTTCTTCGGGCCCTTGTCTTCTTTATCGAACACAATCAGCCGCACGCGCAGCTTCAGCGGCACGGCGAAGGTCATTCCCTGCTCAAGACATTCCCGCTCATCGTACTTCGGGGTCCCCAACGAATAGTTGGAAAACTCCAACGCAGCCGTGTTGTTATAGTCGGTGATGGGAAAGACGCTGGCTAACGCCGCCTGCAAGCCTTGATCCTTGCGGCGGTCGGGCTCGACTTCCATCTGGAGAAACTCTTCGTAGGACCGTTTCTGGATTTCAATGAGATCGGGAATATCGATACTCGTGCGAATCCGAGAAAAATCCTTACGTTCGACAAACTCCGAAAGAGTCGATTCCGACATTCGTTAGCCCTCCAAGCTCATAAGCAGATGAACGCCTTGCGTCATCTCAACGGACAACCCGCACCGCCACGCCCGGAACAGTGACTGAATCTGTACTACTTGATTTCGACTTTGGCGCCGCTCTCTTCGAGCTTCTTCTTCATCGTGTCGGCCTCTTCCTTCGTCGCGCCGGACTTGATGGGCTTCGGAGCGCCTTCGACCAGGTCCTTGGCTTCTTTGAGCCCCAGGCTGGTGAGCTCGCGCACAACCTTAATGACCTGGATCTTCTTGTCGGCCGGAGCGCTGGCGAGAATCACATCGAACGAGGTCTTCTCTTCCGCCGGAGCCGCGGCCGCACCGCCGCCACCCGCTGCCGCCACGGCCACCGGGGCCGCCGCCGTGACACCGAAACGCGTTTCGAGGCCCTTCACGAGATCGGCCAATTCCAACACGCTCATGCCTTCGATTGCCTTGATCAATTCTTCCTGTGACAACTTGGTTCCTGCTGCTGCTGACATGTCGCCCTCCCCTTTCTTTTTATCCTGAATGGCTGCAATGACTCGCACAAACTTGCTCAGTACTCCGCTCAACGCATAGACCACACCGCGTATCGGACCCTGCATGGCCGACAGCAACATGGCAATCAACACGTCCTTCTTCGGCAATTGCGCAATGGCCGCGAGATCCGCCGCCTGCACCAGCTTGCCCTCCAAGACGCCGACCGTCACCTTGATCTTCTCAGATCGCTTTTCGGCCTGGATGAAATCCCGCAAGATCTTCGCCGGCAACACCGGATCGTCGTATCCGATCACCAGACCTGTCGGTCCCTTGAAATGATCTTTTGCATCGGCCAGGATGGTCCCGGCTGAAGCGCGGACAGCCAGGGTATTCTTGATGACACAGTACTCGGCTTTGGCGCCGCGCAACTGCCGCCGCAGCTCGGTCATCTGATTGACGGGCATTCCGGCGCATTCCGTCAGAATGGCCAAGCGGGCGCGACCGAACTTTTCCGTCAACTCCGCGATCGCTGTTGCCTTCTCTTCTTTCTTCATGCCTCTCCCCTTACTGAGAACCTGTCCGTTCTCAACTCCACAACTTCGACAACGCTACAGGATCCAGCTTCACGCCGGGCCCCATGGTGCTCGACATCGTCACACTCTTGAGATACCGGCCCTTACAGGATGACGGCTTTGCCTTGACCACCGACTCCAAGACCGCCTGCGCATTGTCGTATAATTTCTGCACATCAAACGACACCTTGCCGACAGGCACCTGCACGATGCCGGCTTTCTCCACCTTAAATTCCACGCGGCCCTTGCGAATCTCGCTCACAGCCTTACCTACCTCAAAGGTTACGGTTCCGGTCTTAGGGTTGGGCATGAGCCCGCGCGGCCCGAGCACCTTTCCCAGCTTACCGACCGAGGCCATGAGGTCAGGAGTGGAGATCGCGCAATCAAAGTCCATCCATCCACCCTTGATTTTTTCCATCAAGTCGTCAGACCCCACGTAATCAGCGCCCGCCTGCCGCGCCTCCTGCTCCTTCTCACCCTTGGCGAAGACCAGGACGCGGAGCTTCTTGCCCGTGCCATGAGGGAGCGCCGTGGTCCCACGTACCATTTGATCCGATCGTTTCGGATCCACCCCCAGGCGAATCGCCAGGTCGACAGACTCATCGTACTTGGCAAAGGCTGCCTGCTTGACGGCTTCGACCGCCTCCTTCAACTCATAAAATCTGGGCTCAATTTTCTCCTGAGCCGCGGCCATCTTCTTTCCCATGCTGCTGCTCCTTCACATCCGCCGGAGGTTCACTCGGCACGAATTTACTGGACGGTGATGCCCATACTACGCGCTGTGCCCTGAATGATCTTGATGGCGCCTTCCAGGTCAGCGGCATTCAGGTCGGACAATTTCTTTTGCGCGATCTCGCGAACCTGCGCCTGACTGACCTTGCCCACCTTATCCTTGTGCGGGACGCCTGACCCCTTGATGATCCCCGCTGCCTTCTTGAGCAAGTCCGACGCGGGCGGCGTCTTCATGATGAAGGTAAAGCTCCGGTCCTTATAGACCGTAATGATCACCGGGATGATGCTGTCACCATCTTTCTGGGTCTTCGCATTGAATTGCTTGCAGAACTCCATGATGTTCACACCATGTTGGCCCAGCGAAGGACCGACCGGTGGAGCAGGATTGGCCTTTCCGGCCGGGATCTGCAATTTAATTTGAGCTGATACTTCCTTGGCCATGAGTTACTCCCTGAGAACTGCGGACTGCGCGTGACGACCGAGAATCACTCCCAGTTCACCACCAATCCTGTGACTCAAATACGTTCGACCTGCAAGAACCCGAGCTCGACCGGAGTAGACCGGCCAAAAATACTGACGAACACCTTCACGCGGCTATGATCGGCGTCCACATCATCGACGGCGCCATTGAAGCCCAGGAACGGACCATCCACAATGCGAACATTGTCTCCTTTAATGAACCGAACCTGCTCGCGCGGACCGGCCGCTCCGGCATCAACCTGCTTCAGCAACGCATCGACCTCGTCCGAAGAAAGCGGCGTCGGCTGAGCCCCCCCACCGACAAATCCCGTCACCTTGGGGGTCTCTTTGATCATCTGCAAGGTTTCGTCGGCCAACGGCGCTTCCAACTCGACCAGGACATAGCCCGGGAAAAACTTTCGCCGGGACGTCCGTCGCTTTCCGTCCTTGATCTCGATGACGTCTTCCGTGGGAACCAGGACCTGTCCGAGTCGCTCGGTAAGCCCCATTTGATTTGCGCGCTCGAGGAGACTGGTCTTCACGCGACCCTCAAACCCCGCATAGGTATGGATGACGTACCAGTTCTTATTGCTCATCATCTCCTCTCAGCTGAACATCAGCATCGTATCGTCCGGCAATGCCGGACCTGTCCAGCCGCACCACGCAACTAAATGACCTTGCGCATCAGCCAGCCCAGCACGGAATCCATCATCGACAGATAGAGCGACATGAGAATGCAGAACACAATGACGACCGTGGTGGCGCCGATCGTCTCCGTCTTGGTCGGAAACGAAACCTTCCGCAGCTCCCCGCGCACACCCTCGATAAACTCTCGGACAGAGGCGATCAATCGCTGAAACACGGTTACAATCCTCTCGTAGAACTACCCGGCTGCCAGACTTTCCCAGACCGAACGATCACGTCACACACCTACCCATAACAAAAGGGCCCGGCTTGGCAGGGGCACTAGGATTTGAACCTAGACTCTCGGTTTTGGAGACCGATGTGCTGCCGTTGACACCATGCCCCTCCATCCGGATAGGACCGCTGCCGAGCCGGAGACGAGGCCCCGCCCGGCATCAGAGGCTCTACTTCACTTCCTTATGCGCAATGTGTTTACGGCAAAACTTGCAGAACTTATTTCGCTCCAACCGATCCGGATCGTTCTTTTTGTTCTTGCGGGTCGTATAATTGCGCTGTTTGCAGACCGTACAGGCCAAGTCAATGATTTCTCGCATGTCGTATACCCGTGAGGCGTATGGCGTGAAGCCGGAGCGTGGGATCACCTCCGCGCTTAAAACGCCGGCCGCCTCGCGCCTCCCTCTACTAAGCTAGAATTTCCGTGACGACGCCCGAGCCGACGGTTTTGCCGCCTTCGCGGACGGCGAACCGCAACCCCTGATCCATCGCAATCGGGCTGATCAACTCGCCCGTCACCGTGACGTTATCGCCCGGCATCACCATCTCCACCCCCGCCGCCAGGGTCACGATCCCCGTCACGTCCGTCGTCCGGAAATAGAACTGCGGCCGGTAGCCATTGAAGAACGGCGTATGTCGGCCGCCTTCTTCCTTCGTCAACACATAAATCTCGGCCTTGAACTTCGTGTGCGGCGTAATACTCTTCGGCTTGGCCAGCACCATGCCCCGCTCCACGTCTTCCTTCTTCGTGCCGCGCAGCAACACCCCGATGTTGTCGCCCGCCTGCCCCTCGTCCAACACCTTGCGGAACATTTCGACCCCGGTCACGATCGTCGTCTGCGTCGGCCGCAACCCGACGATTTCGATTTCATCGCCGACTTTCACGATCCCCTTCTCGCACCGGCCCGTCACCACCGTCCCGCGCCCACTGATCGTGAAGACGTCTTCGATCGGCATCAAAAACGGCTTGTCGATGGCGCGTGTCGGGGTCGGAATGTAGGTGTCGACCGCCTCCAGCAACTTCAAGATCGACGGCACCCCCAACGGCCCTTGATCCCCCTCGACGGCTTTCAAGGCCGACCCTTGCACGATCGGAATCTTGTCGCCCGGGAAGTCGTACTTGGTCAGCAACTCCCGCACTTCCAGCTCGACCAACTCGAGCAATTCCTTGTCGTCGACCTTGTCCGCCTTGTTCAGAAACACCACGATGTAGGGGACGCCGACCTGGCGCGCCAACAGAATGTGCTCCCGCGTCTGCGGCATAGGGCCGTCGGCGGCACTGACGACCAGAATCGCCCCGTCCATCTGCGCGGCGCCGGTGATCATGTTCTTCACATAGTCGGCGTGGCCCGGGCAGTCCACGTGCGCATAGTGCCGGTTGTCCGTCTCGTATTCGACGTGGCTGATCGCAATCGTCATGATCTTGCTGGCATCGCGGCGCCCCTGACTCTCGCTCGCCTTGGCCACCTCGTCGTAGCTGACAAATTTCGCCATCCCCCGATCCGAACAGATCTTGGTCAACGCGCTCGTCAGCGTCGTCTTGCCATGGTCCACGTGCCCGATCGTCCCGATGTTCACGTGGGGCTTTCGTCGCTCAAATTTCGCCTTCGCCATGATTCACTCCTTTTCTCAGAAAACGCTCAAGGATTTTATCCGGTCGCTAAGAACCATCTTCCGGGCTCCCGGTCGGGTCAAGCAGGGTATGGAGCCCACGACGCGAATCGAACGCGTGACCTCGTCCTTACCAAGGACGTGCTCTGCCAACTGAGCTACGTGGGCACATTCTGCATAGCCTGTCTCCGCTCGCACACTCTCGGTTCGCGCCCATGGTCGAGTACGCTGATTTGGAGCGGGCGATGGGATTTGAACCCACGACAGCCAGCTTGGAAGGCTGGAACTCTACCACTGAGCTACGCCCGCCCACGGCGACCCTTTACCAGCACGTCGGATACGCTGCAGCGTTCGCTGCATACATTCATCGTTATGTCCAACCCGCCGCGCACCCGCGGATTGAAATCGGCTCAGTTTGGTGGGCAGGCAAGGGTTCGAACCTTGGAAGCCATAAGGCAGCAGATTTACAGTCTGCCCCCTTTGTCCACTTGGGTACCTGCCCGCGAGATAGCGCTATCCAAACGTAAGCACGCCACAAATCGATTCGAATACACGAGCACCAGAGACGTTCATTTCTGGGATCAGACAATGAAGTAAGCCCCGCCACGCACAGTTCTCCAGCAACTTGTCAGAGCTGGAGAGCTGATAAAATGAAGGGCGATCTGGCTTCGAAAGCAGCCGATTTTATTTGTGACGCGTTCTATTGTCAAGGGGGTATGTTCTATGCAGGAACAAAACTACGGATCGATCGAGGACTGACAGCTCCCGAGCGTACTGGGAACGGGTCGCGGACGTTGAAGCACCTGAGCGGCTTGTCGAATAATGTCCGGCTGACTCCCCAACACATCCTTCATGAGCCGCAGGAGCTCTTGAGGCGACAGGCGAAACTCAGGGGCCAGAAACCGCTTCCGGGCCATTTGCTTTTCGCCCGGGTCTTCGGGCTCGTAGTATCCGCTCAAGGTTGCCTCTTGCTCAGCCTGATTGAGACGGGCGAGCCAACCGGATGTTTTAGGTGAATCCCGAGACTCCCGCCTTGGTTTGGTATCGACTTCCAACTGTGTCCAGACCGCCCACCCGATGAAGAGGGCCCAGGTTTCGTTCAGCGCCTCCCACGATTCCGCGTCACTGAGAAATCGTTCTTCTTTAAGGGCCCGTTTTTGAAGCACCGGCGTGATAAAGACCTGCTGATACCGGCATCGCTGCTGCTCCCGGGCAAACGCGATCAAGGATGCGTGCGACTCCGAGGGTGCAGCCTCCTGCTCGAGAAAGTCCATGTATACGTGGAACAGTTCGTGGTACAGGGTCTCCAATTCCTTGTGTGTCAGTCGTCCCAACGGACGTAGCGTGCGGCCTGCCGCATTCAGAGACAAGGATCGATCAAGCACCATCCGGTGGTCCGCCGGGTGATATTCCGCGGCAAAAGCATGCAGGTCCTCGAATTCAAAGGTCACGAATCCCGCCGGTATTTGTTCGAGGAATCGAGTGGGAAGAGCGAGGGCCTTGGCCTCTGCCACCAAGACAGGCCACAGGCGCGAGGAATCAGCCGTGCTCGCCGGACCCGCAGCATGGGCCGGCGCGGACAGCAACAATCCCAGCAGCACTCGTAGGACCAAGGCTGCGACTACGCCTGGCAGTAGGCCGAGATAGGCACGCACACACGGCATGTTTGCCTCGAATGGACACCCGAGCGCGGGGAGCGTTTAGAATCGAGCGGCAGCGGTCCTAAAGGTACCGATCCCGATCACGGTCCCACTGACCGTGCCCCTCCTCAACCAACGCCAGCGATTCGAACAGGCGAGGGGACACGTGATCAAGGAACCGGGAGGGTTTGGACAACAACATCCCCGAGCTTCTGTCGTATACATTGATCGGATAGGTCAAAAACAGATAGCGCTTCGCGCGCGTCACGGCGACATATAGCAACCGCCGCTCTTCTTCCAGCTCTTCATCCGTATTGAAGGAAAACACCGAAGGAAACTTCCCGTCCACGACCCACAGCAGAAACACGCATTGCCATTCCAGCCCTTTGGCGGAATGAATTGTGGACAGGACGACTTGCTCGTCGTCAGACCCCGATGGTTCCACCCCGACCGCACTGCCGTCAGGCGGAGCCAAGGCCAAGTCCGCCAGAAATTCAGTTAAGCCGGGGTAACTCTCTGCGATCGTATGGAGATGATCGAGGTCACGAATCCGTTTCGGGTAGTCGTCATGGTGGTCTTTGAGAATCGGCAAGTAGTATTCGTACACACGGTTCACCTGCTCGGTCGGGCTCAAATCATCGCTCTTCGAGAGATTCTCGAGCACCAGCGCCAGTTCCTTCAATCCCTTCCCCGACCGGCCGCCGCTGTCTCGCAACACCTGATACGGATCGTTCAGCCGCACCATGGCCGCCACGAGATCCTGGGCTTTTTTGGGACCGACACCTTCGACCAGCATGAGCACCCGATGCCAGCTCACCGCATCGTGGGGATTCACCACCACGCGTAAATGGGCCAACAAATCTTTCACATGCGCGGCCTCGATGAACTTGATGCCGCCCCGTTTCACAAACGGCAACCCGCAGCGTGACAGCTCGATTTCCAAATCGAACGAGTGAAAGCTGGAGCGAACCAGCACCGCGATCTCATTGAGCGGGACGCCTTCCTCCCGCAGCTCCAGAATTTTTTGCGCGACAAATCGGGACTGCGCGTTCTCTCCGGCAGCCTCGACCAGCGCCGGCAACGGTCCATCCAACTTGCGTGTGAAGAGATGTTTCGTATACTTCTCCGGCGCTTCCTGAATAATCTCATTCGCCAGGCTGAGAATCGGCTGCGTGCTGCGATAGTTTTCTTCCAGCTTATAAATGGTCGCGCCGGGAAACCAGGTGGGGAATTCCATGATGTTGCGAAACGTCGCGCCGCGGAAAGCGTAGATCGATTGCGAATCGTCCCCCACAACCATGACATTGTCATGGGTAGCAGCCAACTTTCGGATAAGTTCCGCTTGAAGACGGTTGGTATCCTGATACTCATCCACCAAGATGTAGCGGAATTGCCGTGAGATAGCTTGCCGGGTCGGTTCATCCTTCGTCATCACGTCGCGCAACAGGACTAGCAGATCGTCATAGTCGAGCAATTGGCGCTGGCGTTTCGCGGCTTGGTAGGCTCGCTGGAGCTTCCCCAGCGAATCGAGGTGATCGGCAAAGTGCGAAAACTCATCGAGGACGATCTCCTCCAGTCCTCGCAGGGTGTTTTCACATTTGCTGTAGATTTCCGCGATGGTGCCCTTGCGCGGGAACCGCTTGTCTTTCTCATTGAGCCCGAGTTGAGCGCGCAACAGCGCAATCAGATCCTCGGCGTCTCCGCGGTCCATAATCGTGAAACTTGGCTCGATTCCGAGCACCCGACCATGGCGGCGCAAGAGCATGTTCGCCACCGAGTGGAATGTCCCGCCGCACACCCGCTGGCTGCGAGAACCGATCAACGCGCCGACCCGTTCGAGCATTTCTTCCGCAGATTTGCGCGTGAACGTCAGCAGCAGAATCTGTGAGGGATCGACACCGGAATCGATCAAATAGGCGACCCGATGGACGAGGGTGCGCGTCTTTCCGCTGCCCGCACCGGCAATCACGAGCGCGGGGCCCTCCGCTGCCGTCACCGCCGCATATTGTTGCGGATTGAGCTCTTTGGCATAGTCCAACGAGAACTTCTTGACGATGTCCTGGTCGGGAGTTCGTTTCAAAATGTAGGGTTTTGTTTCTCGATCCATACTGGCATCCGGTAGGCGCTAGGCTCGCGACGGGAGCGGTCGCGCTGTATAACATACCATCCCATGCCTTGCAACGACACGCAGCTGCCCACGATCCATGGTCGAATCGAATGCGATCAACACTTGGAGCTTCATGGTGAGTTGTATATAATGCCGGACCAGCAAGGGATCTCTATGTCGATCAAGTCACATTCGTTTGCTCAACAGATGCGCACCGTCGCGGAACTCATGCTCGCCGTGTCGGGTGAATCCGTGTCGGTTATCAAGCGGGCCGCTCCGGAACAGGCTCTAAAACTGAAGCGCCAGGACGAATGGGGGATTTATCTCGAATTTTTGCGGGTGATGTTCAACCTCACGGATCGGGTATCCGTCCTGCACGTCCCCCTCAAAGAACAACCGCAATTCATGGACGAACTGACCGATACCGTCATCGATCAACTCAAGAAAGTCTTGGAACCGGCCTTCGGAGCCGGCGACGATCAGATGGAAATCGTCATGACGATCGGAGCGGCCGTATCCGAAAGCCGCCAAGCTTACGAGCGGTACCGGTTTCTCGTCACCGAAGACAGTTCCGCCAAGAACGATTTGTACCGGGATTTCAGCGACCGAGTGGCCCGCGCCGTGGGCGCGCCGGGCAATCCGAAGGTGACGGCAGCGGCCACGCTGTGTATCGCTGCCGTGATTCCTGCCCTCACTGGAATCTTCGAGGGCCAGACTCCACCGATACCGGCGGAAGCAACGGCCGCTTCCAATCCGAGCGCCGCGAGCAGCACCCCGCGAGGGGCCACGGGGACCGATATTAAGCTCGTGAGCGTGATGTCGAGCATCAAAGGAGAAGAGGTTGAAACGCGGTGGGGACTCCATCCGCGGTTTCGTCAGGACCTGACACAGGAGGAGGCGAAACAACTGACGGCAACCATGAATCGCGTTGCCAAGATCCTCGGAGAGCGCTACGCCACCGTCGCCTTTTCTGACCAATGGGCATCCTGGCACAAGGCCGGACACGCCTGACACCCATTCCGGAAGCGGGATGGTACCGCCCCCCTTCCTCACCCAACCGATCACATTCCACGGAGGCGTCGTGCAAGCACCCGATCACATACAGCCCCCTCAAGATATGGTTCCGCAAAGCCTGCATCGACTCGGAGAACTGGCCCGCAATCTCTGGTGGAGTTGGAACCAGCCGGCGCGGCAACTATTTGAATCGATCGATCCGACCCTGTGGTTCCTGACGCACCATAATCCCGTTCAACTTCTCGCCGGGGTCAAGCCCGAGCGGTTCGCCGCGCTGGCCGCGGATCCCACGTTTGCGCGGCAATACTCCGCGGTTCTGCGCAGCTTTGACGAATACATGAGCAGCAAGCACACCTGGGCCGCCACGGAATTCCCCGCGCTCCAGAATTCTCCGATCGCGTACTTCTCGGCGGAGTTCGGCCTCCATATCTCAATTCCGATTTACAGTGGAGGCCTGGGCATCCTGGCCGGAGACCATTGCAAGGAAGCAAGCGACTTAGGGATTCCTCTCGTCGGTCTCGGCTTTATGTATCCGCAAGGATACTTCAAACAGCGCATCAATCCCGAGGGCTGGCAGGAGGCGACCTATGTGCCCTTCAATAGGTACGATTCGCCGATTCACCAGGCGCTGACTCCCGCCGGAGTTCCTTGCACCATCAAAGTAGAAATCGGGCATCGCCAGGTCACGGTGCTTGTCTGGCAGGTCCGAAACGGCCGGATGTCTCTGTACCTGATCGATACCGATGTGCCAGAAAACACTCCTGAAGATCGAGCGCTCTCGGCAAGACTCTACGGCGGAGATCAGGAAACGAGGCTCTGCCAGGAATTTCTTCTCGGCATCGGCGGCGTCCGGATCCTGCGCGCCTTGGGCATCACTCCCGCAGTCTGGCACTGTAATGAAGGCCACTCCGCATTCCTGACGCTGGAGCGGATTCGCGAGCTTGTCAGCAAGGGCCACAGTCATGCAGAAGCCAGCGATCTGGTCCGACAGAGTACGGTGTTTACGACGCACACCCCCGTCCCGGCCGGGCACGATATTTTTCCGTTTCATCTGATGGATCGATATTTCCACAATTACTGGGGTCAGCTCGGCCTGTCTCGCGAAGAATTTTTGCGGCTCGGGGAAACGCCGGAGAGCGCGGGCCATGGGTTTAACATGACGGCGCTCGCCATGCGGCTGTCGGCCCATGTCAACGGAGTGAGCCGGGAACACGGGCGCGTCTCGCGCCAGATGTGGCAACACCTATGGCCCGGTTTGGCCCAGGATCTGGTTCCCATCCGGAGCCTGACCAACGGCATTCACGCGCCGACCTGGATCTCCCCTGAATCGGATTCGCTCTATGCCAAATATTTGAGCCCGGACTGGGCCGAGCGAATCGACGATCCCACAATCTGGCAGCGAGTCACCGACCTGCCTGATGACGCCTTGTGGGCTGTTCGGCAAACCACCAGGCGCAAACTCATGCGATTCATCCGCGAGCGCGCGCGTGATGGATGGATTCGGGGCCATCTTCAACCGATGCAAGCCATCGCCAGGGGCACACTCCTCGACCCGGAAGCCCTCACCATTGGATTTGCCAGACGGTTCGCCACCTACAAGCGGGCGACCCTGCTGTTTCGCGATCTCGAACGACTCAAACAGTTGCTTCATAACAGGTGGCGGCCCGTCCAGATCGTCTTTGCAGGGAAAGCCCATCCCGCCGACGAACCAGGACGGTACTTTATTCACGAGGTTCTGAATTTCTGTAACGATCACAAACTCGGCGGGCATATTGCCTTCCTCGAAGACTACGATATGCACATGGCCAAATATTTGGTCCAAGGCGTGGATGTCTGGCTGAACACGCCCCGTGCGCCCCTTGAAGCGAGTGGCACGAGCGGCCAAAAAGCGGCCCTGAACGGCGTAATCAACCTTAGTGTGTTGGATGGGTGGTGGCAGGAGGGCTACAACGGCGCCAATGGATGGGGCATCCAACCCCTCCCCGAAGGGTCGGACACCCAAGCCCAAGATGCGCATGATGCCGAACAACTCTTTCGCCTACTCGAGCAGGAAGTCGTGCCGCTGTTCTATCAACGCGATCTTGACGGGATTCCGCGCGGATGGCTGCACATTGTCAAAGAAAGCATCAAAACCGTTGCCCCCCGGTTCTGCACCAAACGGATGGTCAAGGAATACATGAGGCAGCTGTATGCACCGGCCACCGCGCGTACACCGAACAAATGGTAGTATGATTGGAGAGAGGTCTTCGTCTACCCGCGCCCGGAATTTCTCCCCTACCGTCGCACTGCCTGCCGGCCTCGTGTTCTTGCTCTCGACGTGTCCCGTGTTGGCATCGGCGGCCACCTCTGCGTCAAAAGCTACACCGACACCACTGGAACGGGAAGCCCAAGCTCTGTATGAAGCGGCGAACTTCAGCCGCGTCGTAGACCTCATTCAGCACCCGCCCGCCGGGCAAGAACCAGGAGCAAAAGCCATTCGTTACGCCGTCCTCAGCTTCATGAAGATGGGAAAACCCGAAGAGGCGTGGAAACAGTACCCCAAACTTACCTCGGGGGATCGTCCTGATGACCTGGCATTGTTACGAGAAATCGCCAGGTCGTTCATCGTGTCCCGGGTCCGTGACCCGCAGGAACATATCCGGATTGCCGCCTATACGGCGTTGGCAGAAATGGGCGACCGCGATACCCTGCCGCTCCTTGAAGACGGGCTCTTGGATGCGTCGGCCCTCGTTCGCGCCAGAGCTGCAGAAGCCATTGGTCGGAGCGGATTGGCCGGGCGCTCCGCCGCACTCACACGCGCGCTTCGGGATGAAGCTCCCGGAGTGCGTATCGCTGCCATTGATGCGCTCAGCGAAGCCAAGGTATCAGGCATTGCGGATCGACTGACCGAGATTGCCCGGGTCGATGAAGGCCCTGAATCCATTTTTGCCTTTGCGGGTCTCTACAAACTAGGCCGTGCTGATGTCCTGACGGACATTTCCAGCTCGGTCACCCTGCCCGATCCAGAGGTACGCATGGCGGCATTGGGGGTGCTGGGGCGACTGCGTCGCCCGGCAAGCCTCTCGATCCTGAGCCAGGCCGTGTATGATCCTCATCCTGCCGTACGTGCCTTTGCGGCGGGAGCGTTGGGAGAATTCGGCAGTGCTGAAGGAATCGCACCACTCACTCACGCACTGGGAGACGAAAATCCCCGCGTCCGCAGCGTCGCCGTTTCCAGCCTCGGCCGCCTCGGTGTCGTGGAGTCCCGAAGCGTCATCCAGCCCTTGTTGCGGGATTCAGACGAACATGTGCGCATCAGCGCTGTAGAAGCACTGCTCCGTTTGGGCGATGCCGGTGCCATTTTGAATGCCGCAGCGCTTGCGCGGCATCCCGACCCATCCATTCGCGGCGAAACCGCCCATGCGCTTGCGCTCGCGACCACCACCAATGCGCTTCCCATACTCGAAAACCTGCTCCGAGACCAGCAGCCGCTTCCTCGGCTCATGGCCGCCCGCGCCCTAGGAAAGTCACCTCTCAAATCGCTCATTCCCACCGCGAAAATCGGCCTGCAGGACTCCGATGCCGCCGTGCGTATTACCTCGGCGGGAAGCCTCCTGCGCATTTTGTCCCGTATGGACACAAGTCGCGGCCACTAGGGCACGCCGACATGCGAGTCCATCGAGTCGGTGATACGTCTGGTCCTCTAGCCGGGTTGAGATACCTCCGCGCAAACAACCCGCGAACTCCCTGTAGGTAGAGAACTCTCAAAATACGGCGGAACAGAGATGTGGAAGCGGACCTTTGGCCCGGCGCCACCGCGTCGTTGATCCAAAGAGGAGAACGCGCCGGCCGAAGGTTGAAATTGCTACAAGGATCTGGCGGATCTAGAAGGTGATAGACAGAAAGCGCGAAATCGCACGAGCTGCTGCCTAAAGAAACCCGGGTAGGCCCGACGAGCTGATAGTGTACGGCTGAGGTTAGGGGTGGTCAAAGTTAACCTGGCAGAGGAACGTCGAAAGTCAGATCGGATGACTGCGGAAAGAACCGAATTGACTCCTTCGCAAGGAACGTCTTCTATGAAATAGCAGCCGGCTGCTTCTTCCACTTGGCAAGAATGCGTTCCACCCGCATCTTGACCACCATATCCGTATCTTTCAGCAAGGGCTTGATCGCCTCGCGACCACGCTCATCGCCGATAGCCTCGAGTGCCGCTGCCGCCGTCAATCGGGTAAACCAGTCTTTGTTCTGCAACATCTCGATCAATGGATCAATGGCTTCAGGCGACTTAATTCGGCCCAATGCTATCACCGCCTGCTTCCGCACTAGTTCCTCTTTGTCCTTTAACGCCTTGATGAGGCCAGGCAAAGCGGGCTCACCGAGATTTACCAACGCATCGGTCGCATCTTCCATGAATTCGTCGTTCCGAAGCTGCTGCATCAGAGGTTCAAGCACCCGCTCATCACGGATTTTCCCCAAAGCCATGATCGCAGACTTCCGGACATCCCAGTCGCGCAACAATTTGAGCAGTACGTCGACGGCAGGAGATCCAATTTGCCCAATCCCTTCAATTGCAACCTCGCGAACCTGCCAGTCCCCGTCACGAAGCGCCGCGGCGAGAGGCTCGACACACCGTTCATCTCCCATTTCGCCCAGCGTAATAGCGGCTTCCCGCCTCACTACCCAGTCTGGATCTTTGAGGAGGTCGATCTGGATATCGATTTCATCTTTAATCTTCTCCTCTTCCAGCACCACCTCTTGCGTAGCTTCCGTCAGTTCCTGCCCCTCTCCGGAAGATTCGATGGACTCAGCAAGTTGGTCTGAGACTTGATCGGTCAACGCCTCGTCTGCAGCTTGGCCGACAGGCGAATCAGCCTGCGCTTGCTCTTCTCTTTCACCAGCATGTTCCATATCAAAATCCTTATCCCGCGGGAGAGGTGAGTTGAGGTCGGACAGTTTGGTACCGCGACTCGTTATGATTTGGCTTCAGCCTGTTTCCCTGCTGCATGCTTCTTCCTTAACGATAGCGCCCGTCGCTTTCGTTGGGCTCGCTTGAGTCGTTTACGCAAGGAGCGCACCGCAGTATCACCCGACTTACCCTCGTCTTTCGTAGCAGCGGCGACTTTCTTCTTCAGGCGCATTTCGTCTGATTCACCGGTCGGTTTCTTTCCCATTCAGTTCCAATCTCCCAGGATTAAGGCCAGTACAGACAAGATAACAGCCCGCTCAAGGGCTAATCTAGAACGGGCAGTCTAATCAAGTGCAGGAGGAGGTGTCAACTAACTGAATGTCGTGTGTTCGACTTAGGAAACGAGGAGCCCCGGGACGGTACTATGCGCCGAATGGTCGGCAGCTAACATATTGCCGATCCGCCGTTCACGGCGAACATATAAGGCTTCCTGTGGCATCAGGCGAAGAGGCAGGACTGGAACGTTTAGGTCTTGTTCCGGGCTCGTTTTCCGCTTCAGGGGGCGGGTATTCGTATTCAACAGCTGACCCGCCACAGACAGTATCCCCGAGGAGGGCAGATGTGTCACAGGAAGATGATTACCGATGACTTCTATTTGCACAGCGCTGGTACCGGCTTCCAACATACCCAGTTCACGAGCCGCAGCCTGAGAGAGATCCAGCATCCGCCCTGTCACATATGGACCTCGATCGTTAATTCGAACCTGGACAGATTTTCCATTGCTTAAATTGATCACACGCACGAGACTGCCGAGCGGCAATTTACGATGAGCGGCGGTATAGGCTGTCATGTCAAACACCTCGCCATTCGCCGCAAGTTTCCCGTGAAACTCCTTTCCATACCATGAGGCGACGCCTCGATCTTTGATACCGAGATCCAAGGAGAGTTCGCCTTTCGGAAGGGCTGAACAGGCACTGAGGAGGAGGCAGGAGACCAAAGGAACAACAACAAATCTCGTTTTGCAACGAGAAGGGTTCCGAGTATTCCTGACCATAGAAGCACCTCGTATGAAAGGCCTGAAATCACTAGCTGATTGAACCTGCTTCCAAAAGTGATTTCAAGCTAAGGGAGATTCTCCTCGGCGACAATACCGTCTGGGTAGCACGGCCCCCTACCAACGGGCAGACCTCGCATCACCGAATTGACGTCACACCTGGTCTCACCGGCACACAATAAGGGATCAACATCATTAGTAGGCTGACCAGCGCGTGATCGAGAGAGTGCAGCTGTCCAGCCCTAACTTGGCCTTGAGGCGACCTGATTACGGATGACTCACTACCGAAACCGAATAGAACGATCTTCCAACTTGGTGTTCACAACGAACCGTTCAAAATTCTTTTCCAACACTTCGGCGAGAAGCTCTTCCCCGTCCTGGGGTTCAAACCAGAAGACATTGTCATGACTGCCTGAATGCGCATCAGTTCGAACGATCGAGCTACCGTCCTCGCGATTATTCGCCTGAATCACCAACTTGCTGCGCGCCTCAATATCCGTCAAAAAAACTCCCCGTTTTGCATCGACGGTCAGGTCCAGAATTTTGCCGGACAAGAGGATAGTGGGAGCAGCTTCGGATTCCGATGGAGCAACCTTCTGGTACTGCACCAACCAGCCTTTGCGCTTCAAGTAGTCGGCAAACGCTTGGCCGGTTTCCTCACCTGCATTCCCACTGGTGACGCGAAAATCCGTTTCGCCACCCCACATCGAGCTTCGGCTTCCAATCTTGGCATGATCGGCTCGAACGTCTTCAAATGGCACCACGACAACCCGTGGTCCCGCCATCGGCTTAACGGCTGGAGCAGTGTTCGCCATATCCTTGGAGACCTTGGGAGCCAGATTCATTGAAATGATGTCGCCTTTGCCGGAGCAGCCCAATAGGAGCAGCAGTCCAACGGCTACCGGCGCAGACACCACCCGCACCACATACTGTCGAATCATAAAATCTCACTACCTCCTTATGGAAAATAGATCGCGAATATCAAAAAAGTTTCAGTTCAATTGCGCTGGAGGACTATCGATCGAACGTTCAACCCGTCTCGAGTCTTCACGTATTTCAATGTCACCTTGTCTCCGGCATGGATTTGATCGAGGGAGATCCGTTTTTTCCCGCGTGTAATAGTGGCGCCCTGCTTAACCACTGCCCCGACCACTATGGCTTCGCTCGACCCATGCTGCCCCTTTACCACAATGACTGGAGGATCCTCACCGGCATTCACACTCTCAACTGTGCCCTTGATCTCATAGACAGGGGTGCCTGCTGCGTAGACTGATGTCAGGGCGCTTCCGAGTCCGGCGAGGGCCACACACAACGCAGCGCCGATTACCAGCACACCGAGCAAACTCGGCCGCGGTTGATGCGGGTCACTCTTCATTCAATGCGCTCTCGTCGACAAGCATCGGACGTGGCTGCCCTTGATAAAGTCGCGGAACTGTAGCAGTTACGCATCACGCTGTAAAGACGGGTGTCCCCTTTTCTCGGTCCGGTTGATCTATGCCGCATCCTTCTCTTGACTGCATCCCAGACGGTCGGTAAGATCAGCCGCGATCGCCACACCACACGCCGTATCAACAAACAGCAGGATTCACGCCCAGCCGGCCGTCAATTCCGACTGCATGATCGAAGTCCGCAACATCACGAAACGGTATGGCCACCTGACCGCGATTGATCGCGTCACTTTCCGTGTGGAGAAAGGTGAGGTGCTGGCCTTTCTCGGCCCCAACGGGGCGGGGAAAACGACAACCATGCGCATCCTCACCTCCTTCATCCCGGCGACAGAAGGAACCGCGCACGTGGCAGGCTTCGATTGCGCGGAGCAGCCGGAAGAGGTGAAGAAACGAATCGGCTATTTGCCGGAAACTCCGCCCGTCTATCAGGAACTCACCGTCGCCGAGTACTTATCTTTTGTCGGAAAACTCCGTGGACTGGTTGGAGCAGGCCTCGCACAGGCGTTAGACCGGGTCATGGAACGGCTTTCGTTGGGGTCGGTCCGGAAGCGGCTTATTGCAAACCTCTCGCGCGGCTACAGGCAACGGGTTGGACTGGCCCAAGCACTGATCCACGATCCACCCGTTCTCATCCTGGACGAGCCCACCGTCGGGCTCGATCCGAAGCAGATCATCGAAATTCGTGAATTGATCAAAAGCCTGGCCGGTTCACATTCGGTTATCCTGAGCACTCACATTCTGCCGGAAGCCACCGCGGTCTGTCAGCGCGTCGTCATCATCAACGGGGGGCGAATTGTCGCGGAAGACACCCCTGATCAACTGTCTGCCCGCTTGCGGAAGTCGGAAAAAATCAGCGTCACTCTCAAAGCCCCGCCGGCCGATGTAGCGGAACGGTTTTGCGCTGTCCAGGGAGTCGAGCACGTCCTGGCAACTGCCGACCCGCAAACCGTGCTGATCGAATGCGCGCTGGGGAAAGATATCCGGGAGGAGGTGGCGCGCTTCGCCGTCGGGCAAAACTGGGGCCTCCTGGAAATGAAACCCGTCTCAATGACACTGGAGGATGTCTTCCTGAAATTGACGCAGCGGGAAGACGAAGTGCCGGCGTCGAACGCAATCCGCGTCGGCGAACGATCGTAAACCATGCCACCTGTCCAAGCCATCATCGCGAAGGAATTGCGCTCTTACTTCGTCTCGCCGATTGTCTACGTTGTCGGCGCAGTCTTTCTCCTGACCTTCGGATTCCTCGCCTATCTCTACATCGTCTTTACCGGAGCCCAAGCCATCCAGCTGATGCAAATGCAGGGCAGCACGGCGCAGATCAATCTGAACGATCTGGTGTTTCGCAATCTTTTTGCCAGCATGCGATTTGTTCTCCTGCTGATTCTTCCCATACTCACCATGCGACTGCTGGCCGAAGAACGCAAGCTTCGGACCTTTGAGTTTCTGATGACCGCTCCCGTCCGGATCAACGAAATCATCGTGGGGAAGTTCATCAGCGTTTACCTCGTGTTTATGGGCATGTTACTGCTGACGACCTTGGTCCCGCTGACACTGGCCCTGTTCAGCGATTTTGACTGGTATCCCGTGCTTACCGGTTACCTTGGACTCCTGCTCCTGGGCGGCTTTTTTCTCGCCGTCGGCCTCTTCGCTTCCTCCATCACCGAAAACCAGATCGTGGCCGCGTTCACCAGCTTCGGCCTGCTGCTGATGTGCTGGTTGCTGGCCGGCCTCGGCTCCCTGCTGGGGGATACGCCGGCGGGACACGTCATCTCTTACCTTTCGTTTATGGAACACTACGACCACCTCGTGCGCGGCCTGATCGACACCAAAGACCTCATGTATTACCTCAGCGGAACGGTGCTCATGCTCTTCCTTGCCCACCGCGTCGTGGATGCCTCCCGATGGAAATGACGCGCAGTCCCCTTCCCATCGGCGCCATCGGAACCGGTCTCGCCATTGCGGGAGTCATTAGCTATAGCCTCGCTCCCGACAAACTCTGGCTCGTCACGCTGCTGGAAGGGGTGGCCCTCGCCTGCTTTATCTGGGCGTTTGCAACCCATTTTGACCAGGTCAAACGGTTCTCATCCCAACGATCCACGCGCATGGGCGCCAACAGCGCGCTGGTGGTCGCGCTGTTCCTCGCCATCTTGGCCGTGGTGAATTTTCTGGCCGCACGCCATTCGATCCGTTGGGACTTTTCAGAGAATCAGAACTACACCCTCGCCCCGGAAACCTACCGGGTACTGCGCAATCTCACACGGGACGTGAATATCACCGTGTTTACGCGAGAAAAAGACCCGGGCTACCAGGGCTACAAGGAACGCCTCGACAGTTATCGTCAAGCCAGCCCGAAGTTAACCGTGCAATTCATCGATCCCGAACGCCAGCCGAAAGTCGCGCAGAATTACGGCGTCACCCGGACCGATGTGGCCATTTTTGAAAGTGGCCCGCAGTCCGTTCGTATTACATCCCCGGCAGAGGTGGAAATTACCGGCGCGCTCGTGCGGGTCTCTAAAGATTCGAAAAAACGGATCCTGTTTTTAGAGGGCCACGGTGAACGCAGCTTGGAAGACAAGGACCGTGGCGGGATGGCCCTCACCAGGGACGTGCTAGAAAAGCAGGGCTACGAGGTGGGTACCGTCACGCTGCTGCAAGAACCCGCAGTGCCAGAGAACACCGATGTCCTGATCGTCGCAGGCCCGCGACGCGCTATCACGAAGGGAGAACAGGAACGCATTCAGGCCTACGTCTCGAAGGGCGGTCACGTGCTGATATTGCTCGATCCGGACACGCAAGCGAGCATGGAGGGCCTCCTCAAGGTCTGGGGTTTGGAACTAGGCCCTGGGGTTCTCGTCGATTTACAGGACCGGCTGGCGCAAGGCGATCTCACGGCCCTCCTTGTGCGCACCTTTACCGACCACGAAATCACGCACGAACTGACGGCTGCCGTGTTATTCCCTTTGGCCCGCCATCTGGTTTTTCACGAAGAACAGGGCAAGGACTGGGACTACGTTCCCTTGGCGCGCACGTCACCGCGTAGTTGGGCCGAAACCGATATGAAGGGGCGGGTCGTCAGCTATGACGAAAAAGCCGATGTGCAAGGACCGTTGGCGCTGGCCGCCGCCTTAACGCCCAAACAAGCTACCGAGGATGGCAAACCCCGCCCCGCCGTGGTCGTCGTCGGCAATTCCGCATTCGCCAGCAATGGATACATCAATTTCGTCGGAAATAGTGACTTTTTTCAGCGCACCGTTGGATGGCTTTCGGAAGAAAGCGACCTGATTTCCCTCACCCCGAAAGACCCGGCCGTTCGACCATTTACTCCCAACCCGCTCCAGGAACGGATCCTGCTCTACGTGCAGGTGATTTTCCTCCCGGCCATGACCGTCCTCTGCGGCCTCCTCGTCTGGCGGAAACGGCGCCGTTTGTAAACCATGGCGCGTTATTGGCCGACAGTGCTTCTGGCAGGCGTCCTAGCAGGCCTAGGCCTGTACCTCTACTTCGTCGAACTCCCTGAGCAACGCACCGAACTGGCCACCGCCACCCAAGCCACACAAGTTCTGCCGTTTGAGCAGGCTCAGATCACCGCACTACGGGTTCGCAGCCATTCCGGTGAAGTAGTCCTCAGCCAGACGCCCGGCCACCCGTGGACCATTACCGCACCCATTCAAGGCGACGCCGACCAACGTCAGGTGCAAGCGCTCGTGCGCGCGCTCGTCACAGGGAAAGTCTCGCGGCTGGTCGAAACGCATCCGGTCTCATTGGCGCCGTTCGGTCTGGATCATCCTTCCACGGTCGTGACCGTGACCGCAGGCGATCGGGAGGACACGCTTTCGATCGGGGACGCCGGCCCCCTCTCCTCGACCCTGTATGTGCTCAGAGCCTCGGACGAAGCGGTGCTCCTGACCGATCTCGCACCCAAAGACTTTCTGAACCGGACACTCCTCTCCTTCCGGCGGAAAGAGCTGTTGCAGTTTAACCAGCAGGACACAGAGCAACTCCGCCTCACCTATCCAACAACGGAGATCGTGCTGCAGGGCATCGAAGAGAAACCCAAGAAGAAATGGCGTATCCGATATCCCATTGAAGCCGAAGCGGATCGTACGGAAGTCCAAGCCCTCCTGTTCCGCTTGGAAGATCTCAAGGCCTTGGCGATCGTTGATCCCGGACCAGAACGGGAAAAACTCGTACCGTTGCTGACCAAACCCAAGGTAAAGATCACCGTGCATGCGGCCGGTGCGGATCAGGCCGTGCGGATTTTTCAGCCCGATCCGGCCAGTGGCGAAGCCTATGCGCAAACCGCTCAGGACGGCCCCATCTACAAGATCAGTCCGTCCGTGATTAAGGAATTCACCAAAGACCTGTTCATGTTGCAGGACAAGCGGCTCCTCGGAGTCGAAACGGGCGACATCGCACTGCTGTCGATCAAGACACGGGAGGAACAATACACCCTGGTTCATGACCGCGACGGATGGATGCTCGACGATCAGCCGACGGAAAAATTACGCCAGGACGTCGCGGATCTCCTGGTCAGCCGTATCGTGAATCTGCCCGCCGAAGAACGGGTCCTCAAGCAAGTCGGCCCGCTGGCTCCCTATGGACTCGTTGCCCCGGTCGCCGAATTCGTCGCGACCGGAAAAGACGGTCGTGTGGCCGGGCGCCTGGCCCTCGGCAATCAATCGGGAGGACTCCTGTATGCCATTGGCCACCGGATCCCCGGCATCTTCCAGGTTCGGCCCGACATCCTGACCCAGATTCCCTCCCGGTTGGCCCTGCTCGCCGGCGGCCAGGCAACTCCGCCCTAACCGCCCGCAGAGGTGTTTCCAGGAAGAGGAAGATTATGCTACTGTGCGCCCATCGCTCTTGATCAAGGAGGATCCTTCAATGATGAACTCGCGTTTTCACGGGGCCGTTGTACTGTCTTTATCTTTGCTTTTCCTCAGTGCCTGTGCCACCGAGCAAACCACGACCAGCAGCGGATCCGCGCCGGCGGCAGCGGCGAGTGGGCCAATGAAAACCGCCGCCCAGGCCTACGACTCGCTGCAATCCTGCATGGACCGGATCCCGTCCTCAGGCACGGCAGGGAATCGCATGATCGCGGAAGAGAGCTGTCGCCGGGATGAGACGCTTCGCCAGTCCATTGCCGGCAACGCAACCACCAAGAGCGGGAACCGCGCCGCGGCCGGTGCCGCCGGTGATAGTTTGGAAGCCTGCATGGCTCGCATTCCAAAGGACGGCTCAGTGGGTCAGCGGATGCTGGCTGAAGAGAGCTGCAAGCGCGATCAGGCCAACCAGCGGTAATCCGGCATTCCGTTATGATCCGCCATGCGCCTCCGAAGGTGACCACACCCCTTCGGAGGCAACCCTCGCGGTAGACAATCTCGACGGCTTTCAGTATCGTACGACGACGCCCCCGTAGCTCAGTTGGATAGAGCAGCGGTTTCCTAAACCGCGGGTCGCACGTTCAATTCGTGTCGGGGGCACCAACCACTCCTCCTGCTCTGACTGCCGGCTCGCGAAACAGACCTGCTGTCGCCTTCTGCATCTCGGCTTCGCTCCTCCGCCATCTGCACGGCTGCCCTTAGGTCTTCCGGCTCAGCGCAAATTGTTCTCATTGCACAGTTCTCTCCTGTGAATCTCCGCTCCCAATCAGGCTCCGAATATCTCATGGCCTTGCGCCACCAGTAGAATCAACGGGTTGCTTTAGCACACGACAGCGGTACTGAGCTTGCAGTGGGGACTCCGCATAACAAAAGGAGTTCCATCATGATTGAGTTTCCGCTGATCCTCATAGGGTATGCTCTTCTGCCGATCATTGCCTTGCAGCTCATGCTCATGGCTGACCGTCCCCAACCGAAGGCCGAACAAAACGCCTTTCCACAAGTCGAAATCCTGTAAGCCTGCGGCGGCTTCACGAGCCATGCGTGGAGCCGCCGCCTTGCCGGGCAAGTGTCACTTTCCGCCGACTCATCCGCTACCACAAGTCAGGCGCCGGTTTATCGAGCACATTCACCGCTGAGCAGGCTTTCATCTGCTTGTGCTTCTAAGTAGGTCAGGGTATACCAAATAGCGCGCACTGACCAATATACTCGACGAACGCCACAGACGTAGGTAGAATTGGTCATGTATACTGTAATGGGATCATCGCGTTCGCGCTCTGCAGGCAACAGGAACGGTTCTTGAGACAGATTCACTCTATAGCAGGCAATCAGGGCTCATCTTCCTCTCGCAGGTCCATGAAACGGACCCCTCCATTCATCAGCCTGGTCGTGCTCCTGCTCGCCATGGCCGGATGCCATGGATATAATCTTGTTGAAACTCCGACAACCGACGGCTTCCACTCCAAGCTGCCTGCGCCCTACACGAGAGCCGTCGTCTGGGGCGGACGCGCCGACACAGTCCAAAGCGCCAGCACCTGGCTCCTCAAGAAGGGCCTTCTAGTCGTCGACCAAACCAAAGTCCTCCAAGCGGCAGCTGATCAAAAAGTCAGCCTCTCGGGATATCAATATCTGGAAACCGACGTGCTGAGAATGGCGAAACTGGTCGGTGCCCGCATAGTGATCTTCAGTAACGCCGAGGTGGGCTCCTGGGAGGCGCTGGATTGGCGGTCGGGAATCCCCCGTAGCCAACGGGTCTATTCCGCCACGATTGCCTTACGGGCCGTGGACGTCAACACGGGCGAGATTGAATGGAGCGGGAAAGCCCAGTCCACTGAACGATTCAGCAATATCGAAGAAGGGATCAGCCTGCTCACCTGCCATGCCCTCGCCACCGCTTGGGGCATGCGTAACCCCGGCTCCGTGGCTCCTGAAAATATCTGCCCACCGGGATCGGGCCTCATGAGCACGGAGACCACCAGGCCACAACCCGCTCCGGCGGCATCATCTAGCAAAGAAAACCTCACCCCCTCGATGAATAACTAGCCCCCGCATCCTTCCGCCGAAGCCGGAAACTCGCATCTGCACGACGGCCCTCACACCGGCGGGCGTATAAACTCGCTCTTTTGTCGATTTTCTGGTTCTGCGCGTTATACTGCAGAAGCAGGGCTCACGACTGCCTCGTCACCGGTTTTTACCATGGCGCAATATCTGCTCATTGTTCTCCTCTGTGGAAGTCTCCTTGCGGCGTCTATTGCCGAAGCCGGGGAGAATCATCCGTTTTGGACGGAACAAGCGCTGTTTCATTTCGGCGAGGATGTCTTTTTTACCGGACGGGCCTCTTGCGCACCCACAGTGGAAGAAGGGCGTCAACGTGCTTATCTAGCCGCGGTCCAGGAGGTGAAGAATTTCACACGCGCCGAGGAAATCGGCGGGTTTCCGCTGGATACGCAGATGATTTTCGAGGACAGCCATCCAGCCGACTGCGCCGCGGGGCTGGTCACGGTGTGGCGGTTGTTGCGCGCTCCCCGCGTGGCCCTGCAAGGGCTCGCCCGGCATGCCGGCCGCGGCAAGCCGGCCGACATTTCGCCGATTCTTGCACAAGTCGCTGCAGTTCGGAACCTCACGCCCCGTGTCGGCATGCTGCGCGACGAGGTGTGGAACCGATACGGCTTGCCGCGATCCATTTGGGCACGCCCTGAACAAGGCGAATTGATCTGGGATTACGCCCAATTCGGCCTGACCATCGTGTTTAACCAGGAGGATGTTTTGACTCGCTGGCGGCTCACCGGTCCGAACCCGCGCTCCAGCGATGATGGTTCACCGGTACCCCGCCCCGAGCCTGTCACCGGTAAGGATCTTCCGGCCATCGACCTCACGAGCCGTCTCCAGCAACTTGAAGCACAACAGGATCTTGAGCGCCGTCATCAAGCTCAGCGTTATTGCTCGTTGCGATTCGCGGATGTGCCCGAACCGCTGCGTCCCGCTCAAGGCACCTGCGAGCAACGGGAATACCAACGGCTCAAGGAGCATCAGCCTCGATTCTAATCCACAGACATGAGACACCCTCATGAAGGAGTTCCGGCATGGCCACCCACGGGACACAACACGTGACCATCCTGATCGTTGACGACGATCCCTCGACGCTCCTGCTGGCAGCCAAACCCCTGCAGGACCATGGGTACCTCGTGCTCAAGGCGCCGGGAAGCGCAGAGGCCCTCAAGCTCTATGCGGAACACCCGGTACCCATCAACCTCGTCATCACCGATATCTTTCTCCCACCCCCCGGGTTTCAACTCTCGGTCGAGAAAAATCCCTACCCCCGGGTCAACGGCCTCGAGATGGTCGACCGCCTGCTGGAGAACAAACGCGAGTTTCGCGTCATTCTCATGTCCAGTACCTCAGGACCCGACCTGCAGAGCCGCGGCCTCATCCGGGAGGGTTTGCCCTTCCTGAAAAAACCCTTTACGGGCGAAATCCTGCTGGCCCTCGTCGAGGAGACATTGGCCGGGCCTCCGGCCTCACAGGGTCCTGCTAAACCGTCTGCCTCCGCCAAGGGTGACGTCGAATGGGTCGACTGAATATCCCCATGCTTCTACCTCACGGCGCCGGCGAGTAAAAACAGGGATTGCTTGTCAGGTCACACCCCCTCGGATAGACTTTCTCACGAGAGGGAGACTTCGCATGGCACGAGGGAAAGCCAACGAGGCGCTACGCAGCAAGACCAAACCGAATGCCGTCGATGAACTCACACGCGGCATCGCCACGCTCCGGGAATTGAGCGTACAGATCGAGGATCTGAGCCGAGATGGATTTCCCTACCGGGAAGCAGTCCGCGCCAGAACCGAACTCTCGTTGCGTGAAGCCATCAGACGATTGTTCGGTGAAAAGTCTCCCGAATACCAGGCGCATAAACATCACAAACTCAAAGTCGGCAGCCGCGCAGAATCCGCCCAGAGCACCGCGCTCTTGAAGGAATGCATCGCGGCGCTGGAAATTCAGAAAGCTGAGTTGCTCGGCCTCAAACCCGATGAAATCCTTGCCAGGGTCGCGCCGGAACCGGATCGTCCGGCGCTGAATGTGGTTCCACCTATCACCTCGCCCGATGGCCCGTCAGCTTCGGCAGCGTTAAACCCTGCCCCGGTTGGAACCGGTTCCCTTGCCGACTCCCCTGTGCAGGCCGCCATAGCAGCAGTCCCCATCAACCAGCAAGCCCTATCGCTGCCACCCTCTATGGTTGCGGTGGTTCCGCCCTCCGCAACGCCTCCGGCCGCGGACAGCATGCCAGTATCGTCTCGCGACAGGCCGGAACCGCCCCCGGTCCCGCAATCGGTCTCTACCGCCTCAGCACCGACCGAAGTCGCGGTGGTGTCACTGGCGAGCGGCTCATCATCTCCGACTGCGCCATCGCCCAAGACCACCAGCACACCTTCATCCACGCCGCCATCGACAACCCATCCCATCTCGAAAGCAGCCGTACATGTTCCCGTTTCCGAGCCAGCTATTCCTCCTGTCGCGCCGACTACGAATGCCATTCCCCAAGGAACCATGCCACCCGTGCCTCATACGACCTTGCGCCCACGACCCGCGCCACCAGTCAGCACCGAATTTCCTTCTCCGACTCAACCGGCAGTGAGCGTCGCGACCACGGTGACACCGCCGGCCCCGAAGAATCCTGAGCCATCACATCCGGTCGCCTCAGCCTTGCTTGCACCTTCCGCCGCCTCCGGCACTGTTCACGCTCCAGACATTCGAACCGCGCCTCCAAGCGTTCAGGCTCTGGTGGAGACAGGACCCAGCCCGACACCGATGCTGCAGCGGGAACCGCCCCCTCCACCCAGCGTGGTGCCATCTCCTGCACCAGTGCGATCAGCAATCCCCGTGTCACCCGAGATCCGAATCCCCGAAAAGACTCCGGAGGCCAAGGTTTCCGCCGAACCGGGCACGCTGGACATCTTGCGGAGGATCTGCGCCAGATTTCACCTGGTCGCCCGCCAGCTGCGGCTCAGGAAGGAGTATCGCCCGACGCTTGAGATCAACGACGAGTACGATTTGCAGGATCTCTTCTACGCGCTGCTCCGATTGCAGTTCGATGAAGTCGGGACGGACGAGTGGACTCCGGCCTATACGAACGGCACGCCCCGCACCAGCTATCTTATCGATTGGGAAAAGACCGTGGTCGTCGTCAAACAAACTCGCTCCGGGCTGACCACAAGGGATCTTGCAGAACAGATCGCGGCTGATACCGCCCGCTATTCCGCTCGGCCGAATGCGGCCACGTTGGTGTGCTTCGTCTATGACCCGGACGGACGTGTGGGAAACCCTCGGGGATTGGAGGCCGACCTCTCCTCGGCCGGAGGACCTCTCCGCATCGAAGTCATTGTGGCGCCCAAGTAAGACAAGGCCTTTCTGGGTGCGCGGAGTCGCCCGCATCGTGTTGACTTCATCCTCAGCAATCCGATAGGTTTCGATTCGCGCAAGCCTGCACCGCGCCTACGCCATTCCAAGGGAGACGTCCTGCATGCCCGACCGAGCCTACGTCCTGATCAACGTGCACCCCGGTCAAACCGCCGACGTCGTGAAAGCCTTGGCGGACATCAAAGAGATCAAACAAATCGATCCCTGCTGGGGCAAACCGGACATCTTCACGATCGTGGAGATTCCCCATCAGGACGCCTTGACCCAGCTGGTGCTGGCAAAAATTCACGCCATTCCCGGTGTCGAACAGACGGATACCCATAACGTCTACCGGCTTCAGGAGACGAAACCCAAATGACGCGGCTGATCCGGAATGTTCTACTCCTCACCACGATCGCCGGCTGCGCCGGAGGTCCTCCCCCTCCTGCGCCGGATGTGATGGAGGTGAGGCTCGAGGCCTCCGCCGACAAGGTCCAAACCGCCGTGACTGATGTCTTGACCCAAGGCGGCTACACCGTCGAGCAGGAGGAAGGCGGCAACGTGACGACCGGGATGCGACAGGAAGTCCGCGGGCCATGGAATGGATTGTTGCGCTGGAGATTTGGCGTCGGGAAAAGCCGTGTCGAAGCGCGCATCGTGCCGCAAGACGACAACACCACACGCTTACGGCTGCAGGTATTTTATCGCGGGAAGGACGGGCTGTTCGACAGGTGGGAGGATGCGGAAACGCCGCTGCCTCAGAGCGCCGCCAACGAAATTCGGTTGATCAAGAACGCCCTCCGATTGTTGTAGTCCCCGCCTACTTTTCCTCGTTGTCTTCGCCGAAATCCAACCCGAACCGTTCTGCCATTCGATACAGCGTACGCCGATCGATACCGAGGATCTTGGCCGCCTTCACCTTGTTGCCCTTCGTCTCTTTCAGCACCCGCGAGAGATGGCGCTTTTCTACTTCGTCTAAGGTCAGCAACGCGTCCTGGTCCCCCTCGGACAATCCAGCCGCAGGCTTGTCCGGCGGACCGGGCTCCGCCCTGATCGATTCGGGAAGATCTTCAGGCAAGAGCAACGGACCATGACTCAGAGACACGGCCCGCTCGACAGCATTTTCAAGCTCGCGCACGTTGCCCGGCCAATGATAGCGCTTCAAGCAGGCCATTGTGTCGGGGGCAAATCCTCTCACACGCGAGGACTGCTTGGCATATTTCTGCAAAAAATGATGCGCGAGCATCGGAATATCTTCCTGCCGCTCGGCTAACGAGGGGAGCGCGATTCGCACCACATTCAACCGGTAGTACAAGTCATCGCGGAACTTTCCTTCTTTGACCAAGCCGGCCAGATCCCGGTTCGTGGCGGCAATAATGCGCACATCGACTTTGACGGAGGAGGTGCTGCCGACGCGCCGAACTTCCTGCTCCTGCATCACTCGCAAGAGTTTGACCTGCAGGGCCTGGCCGAGATCGCCGATCTCGTCCAGAAACAACGTGCCGCCATTGGCCGCCTCGAATAAGCCGGCCTTCGCCCCGACAGCCCCGGTGAACGCCCCCTTTTCATAACCGAACATTTCCGATTCGAGCAGATGATCGGGCAGGGCGCCGCAGTTGACGGGTATGAATGGTTTGTCGCGACGGGGGCTATTCAGATGCACCGCTCGGGCGATGAGTTCCTTGCCCGTTCCACTTTCCCCCTCAATGAGCACCGTGCTCCGCCCGTCAGAGACCCGAGCGACCAGCTTGTACACTTCCAGCATGGCCGGACTGCTGCCGACCAAGTGCGACCAGGGTTCGCGCTCGCGCGCATCTTCTCGAAACCGGACATTTTCCCGAACCAGACGGCAATGCTCCAGGCTGCGCTGCACGACCAGACGAATCTCGTCCCGCTTGAAGGGTTTCGCCAGATAGTCGTAGGCCCCCTGCTTGATGGCTTCGATCGCGCCTTCCAACGATCCGAACGCCGTCAGCAGAACAATCGAGGTCTCCGGGCTGAACCGTTTGAACTCTTTCAGCACTAAAAAGCCGTCGCCTTGTTCCATGCGGATATCGGTGAGGACGACATCGGGAGGAGCCTGTTTCCCCCGTTCCACCGCGGCTTGGCCGCTGGCAAACGCTTCGACGTCGTACCCTTCCTTAGTGAGCGCCTCTGCCAGCAGGCTCCGGGCGGCTTCATCGTCATCGACCACGAACAGTTTTGCCTGACTCATCAGCCTCGTGCTCCTACGGTGCCGCGGGATTCGCCGGCAACCCGGGAAGTACCACGGTCGCCGTCGTCCCTCGTCCCACTTCACTCTCCAGTGTCAGCCGCCCGCCGTGCGCCACCACGACCTCGCGGCTGAGAAACAATCCCAAACCCGTCCCCTTGCCGATGGCCTTCGTCGTAAAAAACGGTTGGAAGGCCCGCTCCACATCCTCTTGCGGGATTCCGCATCCGGAATCCGTCACCACCAGTATGGCCGTCGTATCGAGATCGGCCCGTCCCGTACAGGCGCCGCGCTCCCGTTCTTCTGCCGATGCGGGACGCGCCGCGGCCGACACGGTGACCTGCCCTCCCGATCCGGTCGCCGCCAACGCATTGGTGAGCAGATTCACCAATACTTGATGAATTTTTTCGGCGTCCGCCCAGACCAGCACCGAAGGCGCGACCTCGGCGTGAAGCGCCACGCCTTTCGCATGGTATCCCGGCTCCATCAGCGCGACCACCGGCTCAATCAGGCGCTCGGCCGGATACCAGGTCGGTTCGGGTTTGCGTTGCCTCGTGGAGGAGAGCAGATCTTGAATGATTCGGACCACACGATTCAACTGTTCATCGATGATCCCGATCCGTTTGCGCATCTCCGCGGTGAGACCCGGTTCTTCCGCCAAGGCTTCCACATGCCAAGCGATAGAGTGCAAGGGCGTCCCCACTTCGTGGGCCACCGACGCAATCAATTGCCCCACCGCCGCCAGCCGCTCCGACCGTGCGAGTGTGTCCTTGAGCTCGACCAGCTGCGTATTGGCCCGCAGCAGATGTTCGGTTTGAGTTGCGAGCGCCGCCCGCGCCGCTTCTTCCCTGGCTTTCCGCTCCTCCCACGTCACGCCGAGATAGGCGACGCCGGCCAGCACGCATACGACCATGATGCGATTAAAGACGACCGTCGTGAACCGTTCTTTTTTCTTCGCCGGCTGAAACAGACCGATGAACGTCACGAGAATGCACAGGGCCAGGGTCAACACCATGAGCTGCCGGTTCCGAACAGTGGCCACGAGAAAAATCGGGAGCACAAACCCGAATGCGCCCACCACATTCAACGGAAACATCCATTCCATCACCGTCACGATGAGGAACAGGCAGGCGGCAATTCCGAGCACAAGTTGATTGCGGCTTTTCATTACGATCCTGCGCTTTGTGAGGCGGGCGGCGTGGCGCCGGCGGCCCGAACAGGCCGCACTGCCACCATGGCCGCCTGCACCTGTGGGCAAGGCGAGTCTAAGGCCAGGGCTGTGTCCCGAACGGAGCTACGGGTGCGCGGCAGGAGGGCGGAGCGTACGGATGGCTGCAGCAAGGGATTGTACACGCTCATCCTGTTGGAGGTCCTCCAGCGACAGCGACAATTTGCGCGACCAGTTCGGATAGGCGTCTACGGTACCAGGCAAATTCATCTGTGTCACTTCACCGATCACATCGTCGAGGTTGGCCAAGACCACCCAGGCCGGCGACCCCGCGAGATACAGGTGGATCGCGCGGCAGAGATCCGGCGTCATCACCGGTACGGATTCCTGCTGAGCGCTCACGCCGGGAGGCAACAACCCCGCGCCCTCAAGCGCCGTGAGGAAGTGCTGTTTGTCTCTCGCGCGTTCGCCTAACGCGTGCTGCACCGCCTGCTCATGCGCATACATGCCGAGCCTGGCGCGCAGCCGGATATCCTCCCCGCTCCAATATCCCGTCAGCGTGGGAAGATCATGGGTGGTGACGACCGCGAGTGATTGATCGGGATAGGCCGACGGGGGTTTGCAGGAGCCGTCCCAGTTCCGTTCGAAGTAGAAGACGCGATAGGAGAGAATCTTGTACCGGGCCAGCTGCTCGCGAACATAGTCCGGCACCGTCCCCAAATCTTCGCCGATGACCAGGGTCTGGGCACGGGTGCTTTCCAGCGCGAGAACCCGCAACAAGTCCTCCGCCGGATACTGCACATACGCCCCCGCCGCCGCCGTCAACCCGCGAGGCACCCAGAACAGCCGGAACAACATCATCACATGATCGATGCGAATCGCCCCGCCCTGCCGCAACGTTTTCCTAAGCAGCTCAATGAAGGAACGATACCCGGTCGTTTTCAACCGGAGCGGATGAAAGGGGGCGAATCCCCAATTCTGGCCCTGGGGAGCAAAGGCATCCGGCGGGGCGCCGCAATCTGCCTCCAATGCCAGGGTATCCTGCAACATCCAGGCTTCCGCCCCGTTGCGATCGCTCCCCAGCGCCAGGTCCGGATACAGCCCGACCGTCATCTGCACCTGAGACGCGCGGGTATTGGCAGCCCGCAGCTGATCGGCCGCCACCCATTGCACATACTGAAAAAACCGGACCCGTTTGCGATGGCGCCGCGCAAATTCCCGCAGCGCAGGCGAGCCGGGACTTCGGTACTGGGCCGGCCATTCCGGCCAGAGCTTCGGCGCCTGCTCAATGAGGCGCCGGTCCTCTTCCAGCACCTGAAACAAGGCAAACCGCTCCAGCGATTCCCCTTCGTCCCGGATGAAACGCTCCAGCAGCCATCCCCTGGCACTGGTGGGCTGCAGAGAGGGTTCGGTGCCTGCATAGTTCTCCGTCAGGAATTGCCGGTAGGCGAGATCCAGCATCGTGCGCTTCGCCTTGACCACGGACTCGGAGTCCACGAAATCCGCCGCGCGCGCCTGCTCCACGATGGTCTGAAATTCCGGGCTGTGCCGGAGCCGCTGCGCCTCAGGCGAAGCGTGGTATTCAGGCAAGCGATCCAGATCGACGTAGAGCTCGTTCAGGAACAGGCGGCTCGTGGGGGAATAGGGACTGAGGTGATGCGGGCGTGAATTTTTCAACGCATGGAGCGGGTTCAGCCCGATAATGCCCGCGCCCAACTCCTTGCCCGCCCATTCGACCAGACGGGTCAAATCCGTAAAATCGCCGGCGCCCCAATTCGTCCGCGATCGCAACGAATAAAGTTGCACCGCCAATCCCCACACCCGCTCCCCTTGCGCCATTCCGGGAGGCACATAACAATGCGTGGGAGCCACTAGGATACGGAGCACCCCCTTCGTGGTGATCGTTCCAACCGTGCCTGCCACCGAGAGGTCGTAGTAGCCCAGATCCAGATTCGGCACCAGCGGTAACTCAAGACGGACCATGCGCCGCCCTGCCACCACCTGAACCTCGCGTGGGGTCAGTCCGGGACCGGCATCCTCACGATGCACGATCGTGCCCTTTTCATCGCTGAGGTGCCATGCCAGGACCAACTGCTCCTCGTCCTTCTCCTCGAGCGGGAGACGAAATGCCCATGCCGTCGGTCCGTATCCCTGTTCGAGAATCAGCATCGGATCGCAGGCTTGCCTCCACGGCGCCTCGTCCCAGTCGATGAGAGCTTGCGCCAGGGACTCGCGTGTCGCCGTGTCGAACCCCATGGCGGAGAGGATGGCGCGACGCGTGTCGTCGCTGGTCACATGGAGAGTTCCGGCGATGTCGTAATAGTCAGGAGAAATGCCGGCCCGCGAGGCGAGAAGGCAAAGCAGGTCTTGCTCGGTGCCGTCGTACATACGTGTCGTGGCCGAGTGTGAGTGAAGACCTCCTTCAAGTCAAGGCGTCCTACGTTTTCCCGCACGGAGTGCGCTACAATCTCCGCATGACCATGCTGGTGGAGAAACAGCCCTCCGCTCGAACTTTCGCGCCGATTCTCGCCCGAGTACGCCGTCTATCCAGGCGATGTCTTCGATGAGCCACCGGTCACTGGTTCGTTTCGGCACGAGTTCCTGGGCCTACGAGGGCTGGCGTGGCCAAATTTATCACCGCGCCTATCCGGCCAATCGGTTCTCCAAGGATAGCCTGGCCGAATATGCCGCCTTTCCTTCTGGTGAGGCGCCGCTGTTTCGCACCGTCGGCATCGACCATTCCTTCTACCGGCCGGCGAGCGCCGCTCAACTCGTCCATTACGCCAGCCAGGTTCCGCCCGATTTCCACTTTTGTTCGAAAGTGTGGGAAGAACTGACGGTTCCCGTCTATGCCGATCTCCCGCGGTATGGCGCCAAAGCAGGAAAGCCCAACCCGCGGTTTCTCGACGGCAGTCTCTTTCGCGACCTGGTCCTGCAGCCGTTTCGCGAGGCCCTTCCCGGCCGGACCGGCCCCTTCATCTTCGAATTTCAGCGCACCGGATTGGATCCTCGCGCCTTTCTCGATGCCTTGGACCGATTTCTGAGCGATCTCCCAGCCGGATACCCCTATGCCGTGGAAATCCGGAACCCGGCGGTCTTGAGTCCCCGCTACCGGGACCTCCTGCTTGCGCATCAGGTCGCTCACACCTACAACTACTGGACGGGGATGCCGCCGCTGCTGGCCCAGCATCGCCTTCTGAACGAACGTTTCACCGCTCCTTTCGTCGTGCTGCGTCTTCTCACGCCGCTGGGCCTCCCTTATGCCGATGCCGTGGAGCGTTATGCCCCGTATAGTCGCATCGTCGCCCCGCAACCGCAGATGCGCCGGGATGCTGCTTCGTTGATCGACGCGGCCACTTCCCAAGGCGTGACGCCCTACGTGCTCGTCAACAATCGTTCGGAAGGCAATGCGCCTCTCACCGTTCAAGCCATCGCCGAGATGTTGGCGGCGCTTCCTGACCCACCGACATTGCTGCCGCCTACCACGCGTGGTAGCATAATGTAATGCGAGCACTCCGCTTGAAGCGCGTCCATCAGAATCTCGCATGAAAGGGGAGGATCTCGTATGACTCCGCTGCTGTCTTTGTCGCGAAGTGGCGCCCTCTTCGCGGTCGCCGTCCAGTGTTTCGCCTCGTGGATCCCGGCCCAGGCCGCATCTGATCACTCCCGCGTGGATATCACCGGAGATTATCGTTACGCGTATCACCAGCCCGAAACGGCCTCGGAAGCCAAGCAGCATGCCTGCACTGAAGCGCTGCATCAGGCCGTCAGCACCTCGGCGGCCGTGCGTGAACATACCGCATCGATCGTCGACTCCAAACTGTTCCACACGCTGGTCCATACCCTGGCCGCTCAACACGTCACCGATCGGCAGATCCTTCAGCAAAGCGAACAGGGCCGCACGGTGTACTGCAAGGTCAAGGCGGTCTTCGAGGCAGACGCCGTGGAACGCGTTCTCATTGCGCAGACCGCGAACGGATCAGAGCAAGTGTTGGATCAGAATCGAGCGCTCAAAATTCTCGCCGCGCACGAGGAGGCAGACGGAACGCTCGTGATCACCTATCAGGCGCGCAAGCGTCTCGATTGGTTGGGCACGGCCTATCAGGGCGGGCTGCGCGAAGCCGCCGACGTGATGGTGGACTTCTACGATGAACAAGGCATTCTGGTTCGAAGCAGCCGCCACCCGGCGAGAAAGTCAGCGGCGGCGGGCGATGATGTGATGAATCCCGGTGAGATCGGGACGCTCAAAATCCCGAAACCGCTGAATGCGAAAACCTTCCGTGTGTGGGTCGTGAAGTAGCCGCGATCCTTGCGAGGGGTAAAACCGGATCACTCCGGTTTTACCCCTGGTCTACGTCACGTTCACCTCCAGCACCGTAGATCCCTATCGATCGCCGGACGACGGCATATTGATGCCGACCCGTTCCAGTCCCATGATGACGGTCAACGCCGTCGGGGCATGTTGGACGATTTCCTTCTGGACTTCGATGCGGCGCAAATCGACAAATTCCGGCGCGGTCAATCCCAAGGATTCCCGGTAGGCGCGATCGGCGATCCCGCGCTGCTTCTCGGCCTTTTCACGCGCCTCTTCGGCCTTTTGAAACTCGACCATCGTAATCTTCCGTTGTTCCTGGACGATGGTTTGCGTGGTCTGCTCAACCACACCCTTCGGCGGGAGGATGCTGCCGACCACCACCCGATTCAACCGGATCGGCATGTTTTGCTTATCGATGAGCTTGCTCTGCACCTCGCGCGCAATCGCGTCCTGCAATTTCGTCCTGGTGGTCGGATCGGTCGTCAATTGGAAGAGCGGGTACCGTTGCACCTCCTCGCGAACGAAGGTCCGGAACGCTTCCTTGACGTTGTTTTGATACCACGTCGCTCCATAACGACCGATGAGTTCAGGCGAACGCCCTTCGACGACATTCGCGATCAGGAATGCATCGAACGACACCGGGGCGTTTTCTGCGGAAATGATGTCGAAATGTTCGGAATACTGCAGTGGCCGGACATCGACCTCGATGACCTTCGTCGTCGGCGCCACCCACACCCGGCCGGTCTTGGACGGGGCCGGATCAATGCCACCGTGGCCGAAGAAGAAGGGCTGCTCGACCATGACGCCCTCATGTCCGGCCTCGATCGCCACACATCCCGACGTCGACAACGATGCCCCCAAGACCCCTACCACCCCCAGCATGAACCAGGCTCCCTGTCGCATAGGTTCCTCCTCTGAATAGGCCTTGCCAACGAACCGAGCCGCCCTGCGGTCCAGGCTGGCTTGATAGGCCGCGTTGGCTATGCACGTACCTTACGAACCACTGGAGCAGGTTGTCAAACCAGGCCTGAAACCGGAGAAGAAGACCGAAGAGGTTGAACCGGAAGGGATGACAGGTGGGGGGCTAGTAAATTCCCGCCTCGCGCTGCAGCCAGCGTACGTACCGGATGATCTGCTCCACATCCGCCGGGGTCACGCCCTCGATTTTGGGCATGTTCCCGAACTCCCAGTGGTGCGCGCGCACGCCGTTCTCCGCTGCCCGCTGGAACGCCATATCGGCATGATGATTCGGTTCATAGATCTTGTGGACCAACGGAGGGCCTTGCTTGGTTCCGACAGCGCGGAGGCCGTGGCAGGCGGAGCAATTGGCGGAAAATTTTGCCTCGCCGACCTGCAGCTCTGCGGGCGTTGCCCCACCGGCCGGCTTCGCCGCGTCTTGATTGGTGGCGTTCGATTCGCAAGCCGGCAAGGCCGCGGCGAGGACCACCAGGCCGAAACCCGCCACCCAGGCTCTTACCGCCGTATGTTGACGCATGAACCGATTCATCGCGCTCACTCTGGTGGATTTTTCGTGGACTGGCCGGACGGTGATTGGTTCAATTGCTCGCGCAACATCTGCGTGGTCCGGTGCAAGGTCATCCGCCGGTAGATGCGCGCGCCGATTGGCGCAATGATCACCAGCGCGATAATCAGATACATGAAAAATTCTTCAGGCGTCATGGGTGTGCTCGTTAGAGTATCGCATAGGGGACGGGATCCTCAACTCCCGCCTGGCGAAAACCTTCTCGCCGAATCCGGCAACTGTCGCAACGGCCGCAGGCTACGCCTTGCACATTCGGATCGTAACAACTATGCGTCAACCGGAACGGGATCTGGAGTTCCTGCCCTCGCCGGATAATGTCCGCCTTAGATAACATCAACAAGGGTGCGCGGATCTCAACCCCATGTCCCTCCACCCCCATCTTCGTTCCCAGCCGGGCGACGGTTTCAAAGGCGCGAATAAAGTCCGGACGACAATCCGGGTATCCCGAGTAGTCCAGGACATTGGCGCCAAAGTAAATGGCGGACGCCTGCAGGGTTTCCGCATAGGCCACGGCCAATGAAAGGAAGATGGTGTTGCGGGCCGGAACATAGGTAACCGGGATCTCTGCGCCTCGTGCCTGCTCCGTGAGGTCTTTGGGCACCTCGATATCCGCCGTGAGGGCCGATCCGCCGATGGCCCGTAAATCAACCTCGACCACAACGTGGCCGCCGGCTCCCAACGTCTCAGCGACGGCGCGCGCCCGTTCGACCTCCACATGGTGGCGCTGCCCGTAGGAGACGGTCATGCAGAAAATGCGGTATCCCTCCTGTTGCGCAATCGCTGCCGTTACGGTGGAATCCAATCCACCGCTCAACAAGACGACCGCATTCGGCTGGAGAGGAGTCATAACGGCGGGAAGGTGTAGGACGCAGGCAAGGAGGGGGACTCACCTCGTGGGTCAGTCCCGATCCTCTTCCTTCTCAATTTTCTCGAGGAGTTCCTGGCGGGATTGGCATTGCACGCATAACTTCGCGAACGGCACTGCCTCTAAGCGCTTTTCACTGACTTCGATGCCACATTCGGCGCAGATGCCGTAGGTCCCTTCGCTCAGCCTGGTCAAGGCCTCATCGATCGCCTGCCGCTTGCGGTTGCGCATCTCCATCAGAGAGATACCCAACTCGCGGTCCAAATCCATGAGGGCTTGATCGCCGACATCACGGGCCGATTCCAGGCGGCGCTGCTGATCTTCCGTCAACGACTGACCGAGGTTGCCCTCGATCTCGCGCATGATTTCCTGACGTTTGCCGAGCAACATCCGCTGGAGGACTTCCCGCCTCCGCTGGCGTTCTTCCTTTTCTTTCGGGGTTTCTTTAAGCGTCAGCGCGGCCACGACGCGGGCGGCTACGCTATCTTCGTCTTTTTCAGTCATAGTTGTAACAGGAGCCGGCCGCTCTTTCTTCACGGGCTTTGCCGGAGCGACGGCTTTTGCTTTCGTAGTTGGTGTTTTTTTCTTCGCGCCGACTTTCGTCGCCATAGAGTCTCATGCCCTTTCGTGATGAGTGCAAGGCGAAAAAGTTCGGGAGATATATCACGCTACAGATCGTTTGACAAGTACCAAGATCCCCAAGATCTTGGGGACTACGGATACACGATCATGGAGTGCACGTTGTACCCCGCCAGCCGCTCACGCCCGTGCAGACTTTTCAGCTCCACGAGAAAGTCCAAGCCTGCAATCTCTCCGCCGAGCTGGCCGACCAAATCGACGGTGGCCGCCGCCGTGCCCCCTGTCGCCAGCAGATCGTCCACGATCAGCACCCGTTCCCCGGCCGAGACGGCATCCCTATGAATCGCAAGCACGCTGGAGCCGTATTCGAGATTGTATTCGACTTCATAAATATCGGCCGGCAGTTTCCCCGGCTTTCGCACCGGCACGAATCCGGCGCCAAGTCTGGCAGCCAGCGTACCGCCGAGGATAAACCCCCGCGATTCGATCCCGATGACTTTCGCAATGCGCTGCCCCTCATACCGGGCGGCCAGCTCATCGGCGATCGCACGAAAGGCTTGCGGGTCTTTGAGGAGCGTAGTGATGTCGTAGAAGAGAATGCCGGGCTTAGGAAAGTCGGGAACTTCGCGGATGAGAGACTTGTAGTTCATCGGCATGATCGAATCGGAACGTTCTCATAACAGATCCGCCCGCTTCATGGTTTTCCGCTCAATGATCCCGCGGAGTCTGGCCAGCGCGGCGGTTTCGATCTGGCGGACTCGTTCGCGAGTCAGCCCCATCTGTTGGCCGATCTCTTCTAACGTCCGCGACTCGGCGCCGTCAAGCCCAAATCGCGCCAAAATCACCGTGCGCTCTTTTTCGGGCAATTCATTGACCCAGGCCATCAGTTCGGCCCGCCGCATTACACCCTCGGTGGTGTCGGCCGGCGTCAGACACAACGGGTCCTCGATGACATCCCTGAGAAAGGTGTCTTGCCGGTCGCTGATCGGACTGTCGAGCGAGCAAGTAGTGCGAACCAGCTGCTTCAGATCGTCCACCTCGGCAACACTGGTCTTCAATTTGGCCGCTACTTCCTCGGACCGCGGCTCCCGGCCGAGTTCATGGACCAGTTGCTCCACCTTACCGAGGTACCGGTTCAACCGTTCGACGACATGCACCGGCAAGCGGACCAGTTTGCCCTGATTGATGATCGCTCGCTCGATATACTGGCGAATCCACCAAGATGCGTAGGTGCTGAAACGGAATCCGCGTTTGTAATTGAATTTCTCTACCGCCTTGATCAGGCCAAGATTGCCTTCTTCGACGATGTCGGCAAACGGAAATCCGCGATTCATGTAACGCTTCCCGATACTGATGACGAGCCGGAGATTGGCTTCGATCATTTCCTGGCGCGCCGCTTCGTCACCGGCCATCACGCGTTTGCCCAGCGATTGTTCCTGCTTGAAGTTCAAGAGGGTCGACTTGCGGACTTCGCGCAGATAACTCTTGATGGTGTCGAGGCCTTCCGCACGCCCGGATTCCTGGCGCTCCTCTCCACCGGAATCCTCCGGCTCGGACAGGCCTTGCGGCTCCGCATCTTCATCCTCCTCCGCGCGCGCAGCACGCGGGCGCCGGGTCAACACCGGCGTATGGTCTTCGCTATCCTGTCGCACGGTTGCACGTCGAGCCATAATGTCGTCACCTACCGGATCGTAAAATCGTGGTACCGGCCCGTCGCCTTCCCCCACTCCACCTGAACCTGGGTCACACGCGCCCCGACCGGCCCCTTGTTCAGCTCTGCCAGGAATGCCTCAAGAACGGGCCGCCCGCCTTGCACATCCACTGCCACCTGGCCGCTGTCGAGATTTTCCACGCACCCTGCCAACCCACGCGCAATCGCCATGCGGCAGGTGAAGGCCCGGTAGCCCACACCTTGCACACGGCCACTGACGAGTATGCGGGCGCGCACGGATTCGCCGGTATCGGTCATCGTGTCACCATGGTCTGAAGGGAACGTTTCCGTGTAAGCCGATTTCGCCGTCTCGCACAGAATACTCTCACAGCGCCTCTCGGTCGTCACGCGATTTACCACTTTACACGGCAGTTCCACACTCATACGCCTATCTTATCGGCAGGTACGTATCAAACCATGAGGGCGGCGGCAGAATGCGAGCCGGAGAGCCTAAATGTCACGAGGGAAGTCCCTGGTACGACGAACGGCGCCTGCAGGCGAATCTCTCGTCTTCGGACGCGCTGAAGGGGAAACCAGACAGGTCGAATGTGCGCACGACACGTACCCGACGGGTGGGCATCACGTAACGGCTGCTGGAGAGGAGTTCCTGTCTTCGGAAAGAAAGTCTCAGTATGCGGGGAGATGTGTTGGTCGGGGCGAGAGGATTTGAACCTCCGACCCCTGCGTCCCGAACGCAGTGCGCTACCGGGCTGCGCTACGCCCCGACCGGGCGGATCAAAAAACGGAAGCCGGATTGTCTTACAACGGAGGGGTAAAACGCAAGCCGTGAGATTCGGCCACCGCCTGGCACGTAATCTCCCCATTCATGACGTTAACACCTTTCGCCAGGCCGGGGTCGGACGCAATGGCCTTCTGAACCCCTTCCGATGCCAGCCGAAGAATGTAGGGCAAGGTCACATTGGTCAATGCTCGCGTCGACGTGTGCGGCACAATCCCCGGCATGTTCGTGACGCAATAATGCAGGACCCCGTCGACCCTGTACACAGGATCAGAATGCGTAGTGGGCCTGGTCGTCTCGGAGCACCCGCCCTGATCGACGGCAACATCCACGAGGACGGATCCTGGCTGCATCTTCGCCACGAGATTGCGTGTGATGACTCTGGGCGCTCGCGCTCCGGGCACCAGCACGGCGCCGATGACCAAGTCTGCCTGCACGACCGCTTGTTCGATGGCCGATTCCGTCGCCGCGCATGTGGCGATACGACCTCCATAGAGATCATCCAGCATGCGCAGCCGATCCAGATCCAGATTGATCACTGTCACCCTGGCACCCATCCCAACGGCGATTCTGACCGCCGACGTTCCCACGACGCCCGCGCCCAATACCACGACATGGCCCGGCTGTACCCCGGGCACGCCCGCCAGGAGCACGCCGCGGCCCCCTTGCACCGTACCAAGATAGTGGGCTCCGATCTGTACGGCCAGACGGCCGGCGATTTCGCTCATCGGCCGCAGCATCGGCAGGCTATGATCCTTCGCTTCGACGGTTTCATAGGCGATGGCGGTGACCTCTGCCGCCATCAGCGCCTTGGTCAGATCCGGCAAGGACGCGAGATGCAGATAGGTAAACAACACCTGACCGGGCCGGAACAACGCGCATTCGGAGAGCTGAGGCTCCTTCACTTTCACAATCAATTCGGCCCGCCGGAAGACCTCTTCCTTAGAGACGGCGATTTCCGCACCGGCCTGACGATAGGCCTCGTCCGAAAATCCGCTTCCTTGTCCGGCCGAAGGCTCCACCAGCACCTGATGGCCTTGCTGCCGCAACAGCCGCGCGCCGTCGGGCGTCAAGCTCACGCGATACTCGAAATCCTTCACCTCTTTCGGAATCCCGATCAGCATAGGCCCCTCCTCGTCCTGCGTCCGCCCATCGTTCTTCTCTGCATTATACCTCCGGCCGACCTATCTACGCGTCCCGCTCCACCTTGCTACGCGAAAGACCAGTGCGGTAAGATCCGAACTCTTTGGTTCTTCCTTCTAGAGGAGCACGTCGCGCATGGATGCCGGAACCTGTAACGCCTGCAGCACCGCAGGCACACCCTTGATGAAGTTATCGCTGGGGAAAGATTTTTTCGGACGCACGTATGACCGCTTGTCCCCTGCATCGGACCAAAGCCCGAAATGGTATTGCGAACCCTGCTCCATGATGAAGAATCTGCAACGCGATTTCCGCGATATCCGGACCGAATTCGACAAACTCGCTCAGGGTCAGGCCTCCGCACTCTCGGAACCGGAGGCGAAACAGCGCGCGCAGCTGCGCCTGCGGGAAATCGCCGCCATCGCCGGCAGCCAGACTGCCAGCTCGTCGCTTCTGAATGCCGCAGATGTGAAACAGCTGATCGACCAGTTTCACGCGTCCGCCTGAACGCTCAGAAAACAGATGGACTCAATCCATTGACGCGTTGACGATGACCGGCTATCAACGACATATTTTTGTCTGCACCAATAAACGCGAGCCTGATGATCCTCGCGGCAGCTGCTCCAAGCTCGGCTCAGAGGCGCTTCATGCCTGCTTCAAGCAAGAAGCCAAGCGGCTGAACCTCAAGGGAGTCGTGCGGGCGAATAAGGCCGGCTGCCTCGACTATTGCGCCCAAGGCCCCAGCGTCGTGGTGTATCCCGAAGGCATCTGGTATCGCGTGCGGTCCGAAGCCGACGTGAAGGAAATCATGGAACGCCATATCGTAAACGGAGAACCGGTCGAACGGCTCCTGATGCCGGATCAGCCACGGCCTCCCCTCCTCTCTCCGCTGAAAACTTGAGACGCTCGATCCACCACCTCTCGCGAGAGCTATATGCCAGCCGATGACAAATGGAAGGCCAACATGGAGAAGGTGGCCTGCATGAAAGCATTTCCCGGGTTGCTTCGCTCCTGGGATCAGCTGATTGGAAAGACCGTAGAGGTCGTTCTCCCGCTGAAGAGCAAGACAGGCTCCACTGCCCTCATCTGCAGCGACGGCTCGTTTCTCGTAGCGGCGCCGCTGAGCGCGGAACCGTACGAATTGGGCGAAGCTCTGCAGGCAGGCCGGCAATACCTGCAGCCGAAACACGCCGAGGCCTATGCCGGGTACGACCGTTTGGTCAAGAAGGACCGGGATGCGCAACGCACCGCCCGCCTGGAGAACATCCTGGGCGCCATTCAAAACAATGTGGAGCAGATCCCGGAACTGAAAGATCGGCTTGCGCAGCTGGTCAAGGAGTGGAAGTGAGCAGTCTCCCGCAAAAAAATATGTTCGAGATCTTTTCGCAGGGTCTCTTCGAAGGAGTGAAACCGATGCTGGTTATCCGTGATCACCTTGTCCGCCATCCTGATCGCTGCACCCATCAGGCGATTTGTGTCCCCATTTGCCCGACCAGCGCCTGGCTGTCGACGCCTCCCTACAAATTCGATCCCTCCCGCTGCCTGGAGAGCTGCCGGCTCTGTTTGGACGCCTGCCCCTCCCAAGCCATCTATGCCGTCTTCAGAAAAGGCGAAAAACTCCTGGAGCCGCAGAAAAAGTAGAGGGAGTCGCGGGTGGCGAACGGCACGCGGCCTCGGCGACACCATAATGCGTTGCATCTCACCAGCTAACTGAAGTTTCTTTCATTTCCCGCAGGCTCCTATGAGGCGCTGCCCTTCAGGCAGCATGCCGTCGCCTGCTTTTCTGATCATGCCCTGAGAATTCTTTGGCGCTACGGTGTTGCCTCGGCGCGGATCCGTTCCATCCGCGACGGGGAGAAAAATAGAAGAAGGCCCTCGTTGGACGCGCGCAGTGGGGGATCAGCCAGGCAACCCCTGAGACCTGAATAGAAAGAAACATCTCAGGCAGTCTCCGCATTCCTACCTCAATGGCTTCGTAGTTCTGGCAGTGCCAACAGAACCGCCTCTCCCCACCCACCTACTCTCACTGAAAGAAACAGGCTAGTAAGTAACCAGCGCTGCCTTGGCTTTTTCATTCGAAACGAGATCCAGCTTATATCGCTTCCATGTTTCTATCTGCCTTATTCGAAGGCACAGGCCCAGAAGTTTGCGGTTAGATTAGACGATCTGCTTGCGCAGATGCCCCCAGTAGGCGGTGCCGACGTACCCGCAGGCGCCGGTCAAGGTCGTGAGGGCCATGACTCGGTAGACCACCGAGCGCGGAGCCTTGACGTTCACGATGGGGTCGAGTAGATCCGGGGCCGCGGCGACACGTTTGAGCGTTTCACCGGCCAGCAGAATCGGCCACATGCAGGCGAGTCGCTGCCGGATTTCGAGCCGCGGCAGCGCCATGGTGTAGAGCCAGCCCTGGTCCAGATGGTCGACGGCCTGGCGGATCAGCCTCAGCAGAATCGGTCGGAATGCAGGAAGATTTTTTGGCTGCAGCAAATCCGCCGGGGTCAGCCCGACTTCTTCCAGCCACTGCGCCGGCACGTAGCAGCGGCCGTTGCGAAGGTCGCGGGCAAGATCTTTCACAATGTTCGTCAGCTGCAAGCCCTTACCGAAGCGAACGCCGACTGCAGCCATCCGCTCCACATCCCAATGCGACATGGCCGGCCGATGTGCGCAGACCATACGCGTCCAGAATTCCCCCACGCAGCCGGCGACGAAGTACGTATACTGATCCAATTCTTCCGGGCGCTCCAGCGCTGCGAGGGCTTGGTCCGATGAGCCGGGGAACTTCGTCAGGTCCATTTCCATTCCCTTCGGCAACACGTCCATCAGCCAGCGGATGCGTGCTCGATCCCCCTGCTCGAACTGCCGGTAGAGAGACACACACTCCGGCAGTCGCTCCAACAGCACGCGTTCAGCCGAGTCGGTCTGGTGCGGCAGAAGGCCCGCCTGAATCGCCTCCAGCGCTTGCGGCTCAACCTCGTCCCCGGCGAACTGGGCGCGAAACATGTTGAGGTACTGAAGACGTTGGTCTCGCCCGATCAGATCAGTGTCGGCAATGGTGTCGGCCGCCCGCGCGAGCAAGTAGGCAAGCCCCATCTGGTCCCGGACATCCGACGGGAGGACATTCAACGTCAGGTAAAACGAGCGGGATACCTGCTTGAGAATGACGTGAAGGAGTTCGTGCGTGGAAGACGGATTACTCGTAGCGCACCCTGCTATCTGACTTCGAGTGTGCCTTCCATGCCTTTTTCCCGGTGGCTGGGGAAAAAGAGGAGCTTCTTATCGCAATAGAAGGCGTACCTGCCCGGTTTCGTCGGCGTAAATTGCACCGTCACCGTCTTGCCGGCGCTCACATCCCGTTCGATCGAGAAGCCGGCTGCATCATCTCCCAACACAAAATTGTGCGGAGTGATGGTGGTGATACTGGTCAAGATCAGCTCAACGGGTTTTCCGGCCTGCACGATCAAGTGCTGCGGGGTATAGGAATAGCTATCCAGGATCACCGTGGCTCGCTGCATGCCGTCCACCTGATCGACCGGCACCCGCAAAGGGGGACCTTGCGGCGACTCTTCGGCCCCCAGAACCGCAGTTGGACCCTGGACGCTGCACAGTCCTGCCGTGATCAACAGACTGAGGCACCCTGACCTGAGACCATTCCACATAGCGGAGTTTCTAGCAGAAGGCCGCAGAATGGGTCAACCGGCTGCACCGAGCCGGCAGATGCCGTCTCGGCGACTTGACGGACCGAAAACCTGGTATTATCTGTCAACACCGGAAGGCATCCTGGCTCCGCTGCCCAAGGAGCCAACAACCGGTTCGGACATTCGGTATAATGACATCCAAGGTTCGCGCCTCTCCGTAGTAGAAGGGCGAACCTCCAAGGAGGAGAGATATGAAGTCGTTGAAGGGTATCGGGCTGCTGATTATTTCGAACATTCTCATTTACCTCACCCTGTCGATCACCGTCAGAGTGCTGGTCAACATCGTCCTGCCCGCGTTCGGCATCGACGTACGCGGAGCCTTCAGTCAGGAATTGCTGGTCTGGTCGTTGGTCATCGGCTTCGGCGGCGCGTTTATCAGCTTGCTGTTTTCCAAACAAATGGCCCGGGCCATGTTGGATTGCACGCAGATCACGCAGCCCCGCACGCAAGCGGAACAGGTCATTTACGGCTCAGTCCGCGAGATCGCGGAACGCCTCCACATCACCATGCCCGAAGTGTGGATCTACGATTCACCTGACCCCAACGCCTTTGCCACAGGGCCCAGCAAAAACAACGCGATGGTCGCGGTCTCGACCGGTCTCTTGGCCAATCTGCGTGAAGATGAGGTGAAGGCGGTGCTCGCCCACGAGATGGGGCACGTCTTCAACGGCGACATGTTCTCCACCACGGTGCTCGCCGGTTTGATGAACACCTTCGTGCATTACATCAGTAACTTCGTCTACCAGATCGTGGCGCAGCCGCAAGGCGATCGAGAGGAAGGACAGAGCGGGAGCCCGATTTTAGGCTTCGTCGTCTATCTGTTCTTGCAGGTCGTGTTGTCGGTCCTGGCCATGCTGGTCGTCAGCTGGCATTCCCGGCGCAGGGAATATGCGGCAGATGCATTTTCCGCCAGGGTGTACGGCAAAGAGTCCATGATCAAGGCGTTGCAAGCCATCGATCGCTGGGTGAACCGGGCCCAGTTCGAGTACTCGACGCAAGATGCCTTGGCCACGATGAAGATTTCCGGCAATACCTCCGGCTTCCTACACTTGTTGGCGACGCATCCTCCGATCGAAGAACGGGTTGCGGCGTTGGAACGTTTATAACCAAGGAGTCTTACTATGCCGATCATTCGACCGACGTGTTCATGGAAGGGACTGGTCCTCGGGCTCATCGCGGGTCTCGGGCTTGGCGCCATCGAACTAGGCCTGGGTTCGGTCGATGCGGCAGAACAGGGAGCGACACGCATGGCTGCCAAAGCATCAACCGTGTACGATTTCACGTTGAACGATATCGATGGGAAGCCGGTCTCGCTGAGTCAATACAAGGGGAAGGTGGTGATGCTGGTCAATACGGCCAGCCTGTGCGGCAATACTCCTCAATATGCCGATCTTGAAAAGATCTACGAGACCTATAAGGAGAAGGGGTTCGAGATTCTCGCCTTTCCGGCGAATAACTTCGGTCAGCAGGAGCCCGGCAGCAACGAAGAAATCAAAGGATTCTGCCTGACGAAATACAGCGTCGGCTTCCCGCTGTTCAGCAAGATCAGCGTGAAAGGTGGCGACAAACATCCTCTCTACCGCTACCTCACCGAACAGAGCCCGTTCCCCGGCGAAGTGGAATGGAATTTCCAGAAGTATCTGGTGGATCGCTCAGGCAATGTGGTGGCCCGGTATCATCACGGCATGAAACCGGTGGCCGACCAGATCGTGAAGGACGTCGAGCGGTTTCTCGCCAAGTCTTGAGCCGGCTTAGGTCTTCTTCTCGAAGGTGATGTGCGATCGATACTCTTGGATGGCCGCACCCAATGCGGCCTTTCCAAGAGGAATGTTCGCCTCTAACGCATCCTCCACGCCCTGGTCGTCGATGATCACGTCATACCGATCCTGGATATTGGTTCGAACCGCTGTGCCGTCCTTGAACGTGCGCGGCATATAAATTTCGGTCCACACTTCCTTTTCCACCAAACAGACATCGCAAAAACGCTCATACAAGAGCGTCAATTTCTCCGGATCGGTTTCCTTCATGCCCCTGCTCCCTCGATATGATCAGTGATTCGCGCACCTGCATGCTCAGGCGCGGCCATCGAACGTTAGACCAAGCAGGGGAACAGATTCAACGGGCGGGAGAATCGGAGAGGGTGGGGAGCGACACATCACCGGACGGCTGATCGGTCACCGCAAACCGCATCGTGCCGACTTGATTCACCGCATGGAACGGTTGCTGCCCGAGCGACGTGATGTAAATCTTCACCAGATACTTGCCCTCGGACCAGTGCTGCGACGGCTTCTTCAACTCCAGAAACCCATACCGTTCGTGGCCCGGAACCTCCAGGCTGTCCTGGACGATGACCGCATCGCGGGTTTTCCCGTCTGCTCCGATGGCAAACACTTGAGCGGCAAACTGGGCTGGATCTTCAAGCGGGGCGACTTCGAACACGATGTACACCGCCGGCGTATCCGGCGCAAAGACCGTCGTTCCAGGCGCAATCGGTTTGAGGCGAGGGTCCTGGGTAAACCAGCCTTTGCGTCCGAATGTATCCCACTCCACTTCATAGCCGCGCGCCATCTTGATCCACGTGAAGAGCGACTGCGGCACACCCTTTTGCTGCACATCCAAGGACGGCGTTTCGGTAGGCTCAAACTCGGTCGTCAACTGCTCTTTGGGAACCATCAGATCGCGCCCTTCGGCGCCCGCCTGCCACCACCCAAGAATCAAGGCGAATGACAGCGCAAGCGCCAGCGGAGGGCACAATCGCCTCACCTGCCGGCCGATCCAAGCTCCATGTTGTGGTGAGACCAAGGCATGCATATGAATATCGTACTCACTGTGAGAAGGGAGGGTCAACCGGCCTGCAGGATTTGATCGAAACAGAGGGCAAGGCAACGGCCTCTGATATAATCCGGTTCATTCAATATTGTTGCGCTGCGCACCTGCGCCTGACAGGTTTCATGAACCATTCACCTTCCTTCTCGGCGTCATCTTCTCACCAGGTTTCCCTGCCGGACGAGCGTGACAGTGCGGGCCATGAGGCCAAAGCCAGGAGCCAGGAGTACGGCGTCCGCGATGCGGCCTGCCAAGCTGCGGCGCAGGGCGGCGGGGAACACTATTTCTCTGCGTTTGCCCTGCTCCTGCAAGCTTCCCCCTTCCACATCGCCATCCTTTCGGCGCTGCCTCAATTGGTCGGCGTCGTCGCGCAACTCTCATCAGTGAAGCTACTTCGCTATCTGCGACTCCCCAGGCGCCTCCTTCTGGCGGGAGGCCTCGCTCAGGCCTGTTGCTGGCTGCTGATTCTCTCGCTGCCGCTGATCGGACCTCAGTACGGTCCCTGGCTGTTGATCGGGTGCGCCATGCTCTATTTCGGCTTTGGGCATGTCACCACCCCGGTCTGGAACAGCCTGCTGGTCGACGTCGCGGAGGCCGACGGTCGCGGCGCTTATTTTGCCAGGCGGGCTCGCACGACCGCGCTCGCCAGCTTTCTGGCCCTGGGGCTGGCAGGGGTCATCCTGACACTCGGCCAACGATGGGAGATGAGTTGGCTTGGATTCCTCATCATTTTTCTCGGCGCCGCTGCAGCCCGGATGGGCGCCACCAGCTGTCAGGCCCACGTGTCACGGCTCATGCCGATGCACCGGCTCGACGCGCCACACGGGTTCCGGCATTTTTGGGTCCACGCCGCCAGCGGCGATTTTCGCCGGTTTCTGCTCTTCTCGGGATTGATGCATTTCGCCGTGCTGCTGTCAGGGCCGTTTTTTGTGATGTACCTCTTGCGGGATCTGCACTGGTCGTATTTGCAATACGCCGGGTGGATGGCAAGCAGTATCGTGGCTCAATTCCTCACACTTGGCCCCTGGGGGCGGATCGGCGACCGCTACGGGAACAAAGCCTTGCTGGGGATGACCGCTTCGGCCGTGCCGTTTCTCCCGATGGGCTACCTCTTGAGCGAGCACTATCTGTTTCTGCTGACCGTCAATTTTTTCGGCGGCGTGATCTGGGCCGGGCTGTCGCTGGGTTTACAGAATTATGTATTCGATTCGTTGCGGCCGCAGGAGCGCACGAGAGGCGTGGCGCTGGCCAATGCCGTCAATGCGGTGGGATGGGGCCTCGGCGCGCTGACCGGCAGTTGGCTCGCTGTCCTGATACCTGCCGAACTCTCGATCGGCTCGTGGCACCTGGCACCGGCGTCGAACCTGCCGTTTCTGTTTTGCGTTTCCGGGGGGTTGCGACTCGCCATCGCCGCGAGCCTGCTGCGCACATTTGCCGAGCCTCGACGTATTGCCGTTCCGTCCCAAGGGCATCCGGTCTGGGAGTTGCCCTTCATGAAGCCTCTGATGGCGCGGCTGCCGCGGAGAAGCTCACGCATGACCCCCTAGACTGCTCATGAGCCCGCTCTACATGCCCGAGGGTCGGCGCTCTCCCTCTTCTTGCTTGAGGCGGTCGAAGCCTCGATCCGCATTGCCTTTGACCTGCTCGGGTGACGGTTGGGCCATCGGTTTCGGTCTTTCGCTCGCGCAGCCCGTCACGAACAGCATGGCGACGGCAATGCCGGCGACCAGACCGATGACGCGCCCTCCCACACGTAGCCTGCTCCCTGTCTGCTCCATCTTCGCCTCCTCCGGTTAAGATGCGTCAGTCGCATCTGTCTCGCCCGCATTATGGGATAGTGGCTTGCCCCCCTCAACAGGAAAACGCGGGCGCGTCGGCCACGTTGACTGGTCTGGGTAAAGGCGTTATTCTCCGCACCTGCGCACTTCTCCGATGAAAGGAATCCGATGTCGCTCCATGATCGTTTAACCCAAGATTTGAAATTGGCGATGAAGTCCAGGGACCAGCTGCGCATGGACGTCATCCGCATGATCAAAGCCGCCGTGCAATACAAGGAAGTCGAACTGAAGCAGGATCTGGACGATGCCGGCATGAGCCGCATCATGACCACCCTGATCAAGCAGCGCAAGGAGGCTGCGGAGCAGTTCGAGAAAGGCAATCGTCAGGACCTGGCTGCGAAGGAACGGCAGGAGATCAGCATTATCGAAAGCTATCTTCCCGCTGCTGTGTCTGCCGACGAACTGGCGCGCATCGTCGCCCAGGTCATCAACGAGTTCGGCGCCACGTCGCTCAAAGACATGGGCATGGTGATGAAATCGGTCATGGCTCGCCTGGCCGGCCAATCCGTGGACGGAAAAGTGGTCAGCGACCTGGTGAAAACCGCCCTTCAACGCTGAGCGGCCCGGCTGCCAGGCTCAACCTCTCCGGTTTTTCCGCCGATACTGAAACCGTCAATCGGCGGCGGAGGGGCGGAACCTCCTGCTCCACTCCTTTGTGCTCGGCTCGTGAGAGCGAACCGCCGCCATCTCTCCCCTGGCCGGATGAGGCTTCGACATGAGCATTTTGATCGTTGACGATTCTCCCGATCAGCAACTGCTGCTCAAAACCATCCTCCACAAAGCGGGCCACCAAGACCTCCTCATCGCGGACTCGGCCGCCTCGGCCTACGACCAGCTCGGCATTCAGCAGCCGCATGAAGGCCCCCATGCCGTCGATTTGATTCTCATGGATTTTCTTATGCCGGGCATCGACGGCGTGGCCGCAACGCGCCATATCAAGAGCCTGGACGCGCTACGGGATATTCCGGTGATCGTGGTGACGGCGAAAACCGCTCTCGGCGACCTGCAGGCCGCGTTTGCCGCGGGCGCCATGGACTTCATTACCAAACCGGTCAACAGCGTGGAGTTGCTCGCGCGGGTTAATTCCGCCCTTATGCTGAAGAAGGAAATGGATTGCCGGAAAACCCGGGAACTGGAGCTTCGCCGCAGCAATGAGGATCTGCAACGGGCGTTGCGCGAAGTCAAAGTGCTGAAGGGACTCGTGCCGATCTGTGCCTCGTGCAAGAAAATCCGCAACGACCAAGGCTTCTGGCAGCAGTTGGAAGAATATATCCAGCAACATTCCGAGGCGGAATTCAGCCACGGCCTCTGCACGCCCTGCATCAAAAAGCATTACCCTGGTGTTTACCCAGACTAGCTGCTAGCATCGGCTGACGACATACTTTCAGGGAGACACTGACCATGGGTATCCTGATCGTCGATGATTCGGCAGACGATCGTCTGTTGATCCAATCCATCCTCGCCAACGCCGGGTACGAAGAAACATTTGTGGCAGAATCCGCCGCCGCCGCATTTCGGTTGCTGGGCCTGGACGGGATGCGCCAGATGACCGGCCGGGTGGATCTGATCCTGATGGACATCGTCATGCCCTCCACCAACGGGATCGAAGCCTGCCGCCAGATCAAGGCCGTCGAACGGTATCGCGACATCCCGATCATCATGGTCACCGTCAAGACCGACCCGGTCGATTTGCAGTTGGCCTTTGCCGCCGGCGCCATCGATTATGTGGCCAAACCCATCAGCAAGATCGAACTGTTGACCCGCGTCCGGTGCGTGCTGCGCCTCGTGCATGAAATCGAACGCCGCCGGGCGCGCGAACAGGAACTCCTGGAGGTCATGCGCCAATTGCAGGAGGCCAACCAGATGCTGTTGCGCCTCTCCTGCCTCGACGGGCTCACCGGCATTACCAACCGCCGGCAGTTCGATGACTTCCTCGATCAGGAATGGCGCCGGGCCGCCCGCGAATCCACCCCGCTCTCGCTCATCATGCTGGATATCGATTATTTCAAAACCTACAATGACAGCCACGGCCACCAGGCCGGAGACGAGTGCCTCCGCCAGGTTGCGCAGCTCATTTCCAGCCATGTCAACCGTCCGGGCGACCTGGTGGCGCGCTACGGCGGCGACGAGTTCGTCATCGTCCTGCCCGGCACCACCGTGGATGGCGCCGCACAGGTCGCCGACACCCTCAGGCGAAAGGTGTGCGAGGCGGAGATGAAACATCCGAACGGCGATCCGGTCACGATCAGCTTGGGCTTTGCCAGCACGGTCCCGAGCCGCGTCGCCGCCCCCACCGACCTGATCCGTGCGGCCGACCAGGCGCTCTATCAAGCTAAGCAGGAAGGGCGCAACCGCGCGAAACAAGCGGGCGTCCTGTCGCTCGTCCACCATACTCACAAGGACTGATGGCCTCTCGCCGCTGCGACGACTGTGCCGTTTCCACCGACTCGCGACACGATGCGGCCAAGATGAACTGACGACCTCCGGACGAAGACATGGCCAAACGCATCCCGCAAACCAGACGCACAACAAGCACCACCCCAAAACGCACCCTTCGCACCACTTCCCGCCCGCAGACGGCACTCCAGCGCGAGCAAGCCGCGCGGCGCCGCGCCGAACGCGCGCTCGAACGCGCTTCCAAGGAGCTGCAACGCCGGGTCGAAGAGTTGCAGAAGGCCAAAGATGCCGCCGATGTCGCCAATCGCGCCAAGAGCGATTTCCTAGCCAGTATGAGCCATGAAATTCGCACACCGATGAATGCCATCATCGGCATGGCCGATTTGTTATGGGATACGACGCTGACTCCGGAGCAACGGAAGTATCTGCGGATCTTTCGGCGCGCCGGGGCCAGTCTGTTGAGTCTGATCAACGACATTTTGGATCTCTCCAAAGTCGAATCCGGCCGGCTCGACTTGGACAGCATCGATTTCGATCTGTCTGAACTCATCGACAAGGCGAGCGAGATGCTGGCGCTCCGGGCCAACGAAAAAGGGCTCGAACTCGTCTGCCACCTGGCGCACGATGTGCCCTGCCATCTCATCGGTGACCCCAACCGCCTCTACCAAATCCTGCTGAACCTGCTCGGAAACGCGATCAAATTCACCGAGAAAGGTTCCGTGGTCATGACCATCACCAACGATCCGGATTGTTCCGCGCCGGGCGCCATCCGATTTTCAGTCACCGACACAGGCATCGGCGTTCCCCACGATAAGTTGACCGCCATCTTCGACACCTTCACCCAGGCACACAGCACCATCGCGCGCCGCTACGGAGGCACCGGGCTGGGATTATCGATTTCCCAACAACTCGCCGCGCTCATGGGTGGGCGGATCTGGGTGGAAAGCACCATCGGCAAGGGCAGCACCTTCCATTGCGCTGTTCGACTGAGCGTGCAGACTGCCCCGGCCCCCTCCAAAGCGGCGGGCGCCCTAAATCTAAGCGGGGTGCGCTGTCTCGTGGTGGACGATTACCCCACCAACCGTCTGATCCTGCGGGAGACGCTCTTTTCGTGGGGGGCGACCGTGGTCGAGGCCGACAGCGGAGAACAGGCGATGGAGGCCCTTCACGCGGCACTGGCATCGCAGGAATCCTACGATCTGTTGTTGCTCGATTGCCGCATGCCGGGAATGGACGGATTCGAGGTCATCGAGCGTATCCATGCGGATGCCCGGCTGCGGGACCTTACGATCATCATGCTGGCCTCCGACCGCTGGGCGGACGACATCGCCAAGACCTACGATCTCGGCCTCGGTGGCTACCTGGTCAAGCCGATCCGCCGCTCCGATCTCCAGCAAACCATCAGCATCGCCTTGGGCCGAAGCAAGCGGGGCTTGCCGGCCGCCACGTCGAATACACCGGCGGCCGCCGCACCGCAGGGACGATCCTTGCGGATCCTGCTGGTTGAGGACTCGCCGGACAATCAAGTGCTGATTCAGTCGTATCTCAAGCAGACGAATCACCGGATCGATTTGGCCGACAACGGGCAAATCGGCGTGGCGAAATTTCAGAACGGGCACTACGACTTGATCCTCATGGACATGCAAATGCCGGTCATGGACGGACTGACCGCCACTCGCACCATCCGGCGCTGGGAGCAAGAACAGGGATTGCCCGCCGTTCAAATCGTCGCGCTGACCGCCTTGGCTTTGAAGGAAGAATCAGCCCGGATTTTCGAAGCGGGGTGCAACGCCCACATGACCAAGCCGCTGAAGAGAACCACGCTCTTGGAACTACTTTCGGCCTATGAGAAGACCCGCGCGCAATGATGCCTCCGCTACCTGAACCAGGACGAGGCAGAATTATCATCCGGATCGATCCCGACCTCGAAGCGATTGTCCCCGGCTTTCTCGCCAACCGCCGCCGTGATCTCGAAACCATCGAAGCCTGCTTGAAGCAGGGCGACCTGAACACGATCCGCCTGCTGGGCCATCGCATGAAAGGCGACGGAGGCGGGTACGGATTTGACGAGATCAGCGCGATCGGCGGTCGGCTCGAGCAGGCCGTGATGATTCACGACCGGCCGTCGATCGAAGAGCAAGCGGCATCATTGAAAGATTTTCTGCACCGTGTCGAAGTCGTGTACGCCCGCGAGAACGTGTCCTAGCGCTTCCGGTCAGACGGGGCCGAAGAGGGCACACTCGAACGGCAGCAGGTCCAGGATTTCCGCTTCGGACGTTCGACTCCCATCGTAGCGGCTCCATTCGGAACTGAACAGAAGAGCCGGCAGGTCTCTCGCAGGCAGGATCTGAGGCGCATCGGTCAGGTTGAAGAAGGCTTGCAGGGTCTTGTCGCCTTCAGCCTTGGTTCCTCCCCTCACCAACTCGAGCACCACCGGACCGCCGGCTCCCCGATGCAGCCGGCTCATGCGTTCCGCGTAATTACGCAAGGCCGGCCAGACCCGCCTGGCTTCCAGTAGCTCCTTATAGAGCCGGCGCAACCCTGCGCGATACGGCACCTCCTCCCACTGCCACGTGAGACGGGAGCGGGCGAACGTGGAGGGCGACTGGGGATCCGGCACTGGGATGTCGCCGCCATGGAACGCCTCAAATTCCTTGCTGCGCCCCTCGCGAACGGCTTCGATCAGTTCCTTTGCTTCGAACGAGCAGAAGAACTGGAACGGATGCTCCTCGCCATACTCTTCCCCCATGAACAACAGGGGAAGGTGTGGAGCAAGAAGCAGGAGGGATGCGGCAAGTCGCTGGAGGGGCGGATGAACAAGATGACTCAAGCGCTCGCCGGCCGCCCGGTTCCCCACCTGGTCATGGTTTTGGATGCAGACCACAAACCGGTTGCCGGACAGGCCCGCCGCCGGCGCACCATGGCATCGGTTTCGATGGCGGCTGAAGCGCCCGTCCAAGACGAAGGTGTGTTCCAGCGCATGACACAGGTCATCCGGGTCGCCATAATCCACATAGTAGCCCTGGCGCTCGCCCGTGAGCAGCGCATGCACGGCATGATGAAAATCGTCGCTCCATTGGCCGTCGAGATCGTAGCCGCCTTGAGCCGGCGGACGAAGAATACGCACATCGTTGAGATCGCTTTCGGCGATGATATACGCGGGATATTCTCTTCCCTGGGCAGCGTCGTCGGCCGCCTGCTTGATCTCGCTGAGAATATGGGTTGCGCCGCTGTCGTAGATCGCGTGCACGGCGTCCAACCGCAATCCATCCATATGGTACTCGCGAATCCACATGCGGACATTCTCGGTAATATAGCCGCGAACCGCTTCGCTTCCCGGCCCGTCAACATTGACCGCCGGTCCCCACGGCGTTCGATAATGATCGGTGACGTATGGGCCGAACTCGGCTTGATAACTCCCTTCCGGGCCGAAATGGTTGTAGACGACATCCAGTACGCAGGCCATGCCCTGTTCATGGCACGCGTTGACGAGCCGTTGAAGCCCTTCCGGCCCACCATAGCTGTGTTGCGGTGCGAAGGGATGCACCCCGTCGTACCCCCAGTTCCTGGTTCCCGAGAACTGACCGACGGGCATCAATTCCAGCGCGGTGACACCAAGCTGCCGGAGAGACGGAAGGCGCGGAATGATCGCGTCAAACGTGCCTTCAGCGGTGAACGTCCCCACATGAACTTCGTAAAACACGAGATCGTCCCACGCAACGCCCTTCCATGCGGCATCGGTCCAGCGAAATTGATTCGGCAACACGACTGCAGAAGGCTGTGACACGCCTTCCGGTTGCCAGCAGGATGCAGGATCCGGTCGGTCAGGGCCTTTATCGAGCGAATACGCATAGCGCCGGCCATGGGCCGGCGCCGCCTGCCGGAAAAGAAAGTAACCATGCGGTTCTGCGGTCATCGGCTCAACCTGCCGTGCCGCGCCATCAAGCAGAATGAGGTCTACCGTTTTGGCGTGCGGAGCCCATACACGCCATTCCATCATGCCACCGGCTGCCACATAGGCGCCGCACCGCCGTCTCACCGTCTCCATTCCGTTGTCTCCAGGTTTCGACTGCTACCAGGCCCCCGGGTCTCGATACCCATCGGGCGGCACTGGTGCAAAGGATAGACCACAGCCCGATCATGGTCGTATGTGAAAGTCTCCTGCGCCATCGTGCCTTCTTCTCTCTCCCCGTACTCATCAGCATACGAGATGACAGGACAAGTTGTCTGCGGAGGGACAAAAGGCCGCGCGTAAACCGCGTCCCCGCCTCCTTCTCCTGATGAAACCCCGCCAATCACTCGACCCGGCGATGAGTCCGAACATTGCATAGCGGATGAGCGCTCCCATACGACAGCACGGCCATGGGATCACATTCTCATATTCACACGGAGGCGAGACCATGACCAGCCGAACGACTCAGTGCGCGTCTCTCGATTTCACATCGGCCGGCCTGCTGGCTGGCCTCAAGGCAAGACTGGTGATCATCGTCATCGCCGCGGCGGCAGCCGGCACATGGATGCTGCCTTCAGACAGCAGAGCCGCATCCGATCGCGACCCGCAAGATCGCGCCGCTCCGGCGGGAGCCAAGATGCCCGGTGTCGATGAGGGCCAGGTCTTAACCACCAACCAGGGTGTACGGATCGCGGAGGATGATAATTCACTGAAGGCCGGCGAGCGCGGCCCCACCATCATTGAGGATTTCCACTTTCGCGAGAAGATGACCCATTTCGACCACGAACGAATGCCGGAACGAATCGTCCACCCGCGCGGCTCCGCCGCACACGGGTATTTTCAAGTCTACAAGCCGCTGACTCAATACTCAAAGGCGGCCGTCTTCGCCGACCCGGCGGTCAAGACCCCGGTCTTTGTTCGCTTCTCGGTGGTCAATGGCTCGCTCGGCACCGCCGACACCATTCGTGACGCTAGGGGATTCGCCACGAAGTTTTATACGCGTGAGGGCGTCTGGGATCTGGTGGGGAATAATATTCCCGTCTTTTTCATTCAGGACGCGATCAAATTCCCCGACCTCGTGCATGCGTTTAAACCGGAGCCGCACAACGACATGCCGCAAGGCTCCACGGCTCACAACTCCTTTTGGGATTTCATCTCCCTGACGCCTGAATCCATGCACATGATTATGTGGATCATGTCGGACCGGGCGCTCCCGCGCAGTTACCGCATGATGGACGGTTTCGGCGTGCATACGTTCCGTCTGATCAATGAGCAAGGCAAATCTACGCTGGTCAAATTCCATTGGAAGCCTCTTCTCGGTGTCCATTCGCTCGTCTGGGATGAGGCGCAAATTCTAGCGGGGAAAGATCCTGACTTCCATCGGCGTGACTTGTGGGAAGCCATCGAAAACGGCGCCTTCCCGGAGTATGAACTGGCCCTTCAGCTCCTCCCTGAATCAGACAAGGACAAAGTGCCGTTCGATGTCCTCGATCCGACCAAGATCTGGCCCGAGGATCTCGTCCCTCTGCAGCGAGTCGGGAAACTCACGCTGGACCGCAACCCCGACAATTTTTTTGCAGAAACGGAGGAAGTAGCCTACCACCCCGGTCATGTGGTCTCGGGAATCGACGTCTCCGATGACCCGCTTCTGCAGGGTCGTCTCTTTTCCTATCTCGATACGCAACTGAACCGGTTCGGGACACCGAACTTTGCGCAGCTGCCCATCAATCAACCTCGGTCGCCCGTGAATAATTTCCAGCAAGACGGAATCATGCGGTTCACGAACCGCCCGGGCCCGGTGAATTATGAACCCAACTCGGTCCAAGGGGCGCCCAAGGAAGCCCCGGCGGACAAAGGCGGATACGTCCATTATCCCTCCCCCGTTGAAGGCAAGAAGACACGCGAACGGAGCAAAAGCTTCGGCGATCACTACAGCCAGGCCTCACTGTTTTACAATAGCCTGGCCCTGACAGAGCAGGAACATATCCAGCAGGCGTTGCAGTTCGAGCTGGCCAAAGTTTCCAAGAAGGATGTTCAGCAGCGCATGATCACCCATCTGGCGAAAGTCGACGGTCAACTGGCGAAACTGGTCGGCAATTATCTCGGGATCAAAGCCCCGCAGGGTCAGGACAGCACCAAGGCCGGCAAGGCCAAAGGGTTGAGCCAGGAGGAAGGACCCAAGGATTCCATCAAAACCCGCAAGGTCGCCATTCTAGCCGCTGAAGGCGTCAACAGCGCGGAGCTGGTCCGCATGGAAGACCGGTTGAAACAACAGGGGGCGACCGCGGAACTCGTGGCGCCGCATGCCGGCACGCTGCAGAGCCTTTCGGGCGATACGTTGCGAATCGACAAGGCCCTGGCCACGGCAGATTCGGCCATGTACGACGCGGTCTACGTCGCCGAGGGGAAGGAAAGTGTCGGTCAGTTGCTGAATGACTCCGCGGCGCGCCGGTTCGTGCGGCAAGCCTACGACCATGGGAAGGCCTTGGCCGCAGGTCCTGAAGGAGCCGCATTGCTGACGGCCGTCGGCATCGCCTCCTCCCCAGGCGTCATACTCAATAAGCAAGGGGCGGATGAAGCAGAAGCCTTCGTGCACGCCATCAGCCGCCACCGGCATTGGAACCGGCCCAAATAGCAATGAACGGTGACGGAAGCAGGGACCGAGGGGGCAAACCGGCATGAAGACCGATGCATGGGGGATCCAAGTCGAGTATGAGGATGCTGCGGGCAAGACACGACAGGTTGCGAAACAGACCCTCGCGCGTATTCGCGCGGCCATGGGCGATCAGCCGAAACCTCGCGGGTCCTGGCTCGATGAAGACGTGCTCGTGGTACGGCAGGACGAGGGGCTGACGCTTCCGGCTGACGCGGTCTTGATGCTTGAGGATGGCACCCAGGTCGAACCCCCGGACCGGCCTCCTCATCCATTGCCCATCGGGTATCATCGGCTGACGGCGGCCTCCGGCAGCGAATCAGTGGTACACGTCATGGTCACGCCCGGGCGGTGCCATTTGCCGGACGATTTGCGCATCTGGGGCTGGAGCGCGCAACTCTACGCGACTCGGAGCCAGGAAAGTTGGGGCATGGGCGACCTGGCCGATCTTGCCCGTCTGAGCCGATGGGCAGTACAACTCGGCGCGGGGCTGCTGTTGATCAATCCGCTGCATGCCGTTCCACCGCTGATTCCTCAGGAGAGCAGTCCCTACTCGCCATCCAGCCGCCGGTATCTCAATCCCTTATATCTGCGTATTGAGGACCTGCCGGGTGCGCAGAACATCGGCCCCGACCTCTCGCGACTGGCCGGCATGGGCCAGGCCTTAAATGCCGATCGTCACATCGACCGCGATCGTGTCTATCGTCTTAAGCAAGAGGCGCTGCAACGCTTATGGAAAAGCTTTGACGGAGACGAGGAGTTCGAGCGGTTTCAATCTGCAGGCGGGCGATGGCTTCGCCAGTATGCCCTGCATTGCTGCCTGGTGGAACGGTTTGGCGCAGACTGGCGTGCCTGGCCCGTAGAGTATCGTCATCCTGATTCACCGGCGGTCGAGCGCATGGCTTCCGAGGAAAAGGATCCTGTGACATTTTATATGTGGCAGCAGTGGTTACTCGACCGGCAAATGGCCGCTGCCGCGCACATCATCCCGTTGATGCACGATCTTCCGATCGGATTCTCCCCGGACGGCGCGGATGCCTGGGCCTGGCAAGACCTGATTGCTGCGGACATGACCGTGGGGGCTCCTCCCGACCTGTTCAATGCGACCGGTCAGGATTGGGGGCTTCCCCCGTTTATCCCGCATCGACTCCGGGCTGTGGGGTACCAACCAGTCATCGAGACGATCCGCTCGATCATCGGCCATGCCGGAGGCTTGCGCATCGACCATGTGATGGGGCTGTTCCGCCTCTGGTGGGTGCCGAAAGGCAACCAACCGAAGAACGGCGCCTTCGTGCGCTATCCGGCCCAAGAACTATTGGCAATCCTGGCGATTGAAAGCGCTCGAGCCCAGGCGATCGTCGTTGGGGAAGATTTGGGCACGGTGGAGGAAGGAGTGCGGGACATACTAGCAGAACACAATATCCTGTCCTATCGTCTGCTGTGGTTCGAAGACCAGCCCCCGTCAGACTACCCTCAGAAAGCCTTGGCCGCCGTGACCACGCACGATCTTCCTACCTTGGCCGGCGTCTGGACCGGAGGCGACCTGGAGTCGCAACAGCAATGCGGCGCGAGGCCGGATACCAAGGCCCAGGAACAGTTTCATACGAAACTTACGGAGACAAGCCACGTGGAACCGGGAGCCGGCGTGGAGGAAGTGATTGTCAACACCTACGCTGAATTGGCGGAGTCGCCTTGCGCGGTCGTGATGGCGGATCTCGAAGCTGCCTGTGCAGTGAACAAACGACCCAATATGCCTACCTCCGCCGGGAAGTATCCGAATTGGTCGCTGGCCCTACCCTGCTCCTTAGAACAACTCGAAGCCGCCGACCTTCCCCGAAAGCTGGCGCAGATACTGAACCGTCGCGTCGCAGATAAAATCGGCGTCTCTCCGGGGCCTGATTGAAGCAGCGCGGATCCCAGCCAGCCGTTCGACCGCTCACACTTGTGAACGCATCGTCCCTTCCGCACTAGCAACTGCATCCGCATCGAACCAATTTCGTACCAGCTCTGGCTCATCCGCTGCGGTGAGCCTCATGCGCTTTTGACCGCAGAGGAAACAGGTCCAGCGCTCGAATTCAAGCTGGCCGGGGCTGTTATCGGAAACCCAATGGTGTGCGTGAGGAGTGCGTTTTGAAGGCTTGCCCCCAACGGGGAAGGGATAGGTGGCGACGAATTTTTCGTTCAGCATGAAGGCACCGTACCTGAGTTCGAGCCTTCACGGGATTAGGAAGATCCCTGGTTGCACGAGCTTTGTGCTATTTCTCACATCACCGTTGCAGGGAGGCGAAGGAACCGTGGGCGGGCACAGGAGCGTAGGTCGACCCAGCAGGGACCTTGGTCTGAGGGAGGAACGAGGGGATTTCATATCGATCAATGCGGTCAAAGATCCTATGCAAGTTGAGCGCAGAAAGCCGGGCGGCGAAACGTTCCACCGGCACACGTGGGTCACGGAACATGGCGATCTCGACCTGTAATGTCTTCTCGGCCGTTCCATCAAAGGGGACAATGACGAAGAGATGATAGCGCCCCGCGACTTGCCGCGACAGGATGCTGGCCAGGGGAAAACTATGAACCAGGTACCGGATGAGTACGGTGACCTTATCTTCGGCGTCTTGATTCCGATACCAAGCCATCACCCTCTCCGAACCGTGAATGTTCCGCCCGACTCAACGAGTCTATCGCTCACTCCAACGGACCGGTCTCGTCAGCAAACCCACTGTTGCGAGGCCGCAAATCAAAAGCAACAGAAAGAAACTCGCCAGGAGAAACAGCCATCCTTTGATTTCCTGTGCCATGACACTATCGTAGCTCTTCCCCGACGCTGCATGACCTAGGAAAACCGCTGGGCCTAGACGAGAAACGCCCGTGAATATTCGAGGTGAGGCGGGATAGATCGCGAAGACAATGGCGTGGGGGAATAGGCCTCGATCAAGCCCGTTCCGTAGAGGTGTCGTCGTGAAGTGCCATTGCATAGTCAGTGGTTGATGGGCCGAACTCGCATTCATACCATCCGATGGTGCGTCTCAGACCTTCTTCCAGCGGCACGCGCGGAGTCCATTGCAAATGCTTCTCAGCTGCGTGGAGATCGGCCACGCGAACCTGCTCCAATACACGATCCGGCTTGCTGCCGAATGGGGGCGCCGCTTCCTGATTCATGAGGCGCGCGAGTCTTCGAACCAGTTCACGGACGGTTTCGAGCTTGCCCGAACCGATGTCGATGGTTTTTCCTTCGATCTGTTCCGCGACAGCCGCCGCGATGAATGCTTCCACGACGTCATCTACATAGATCCAATCGATACCACGCCGGCCGCTCGTCAATTCCGGGACCTGCCCCGTCAAAAATGAGCGAATCACGTATGGGATGAGTTTATTGACATCGCGTTGTCCCGGCCCGTAGACCATGAAAACCCGCAAGATGACCGCTGGGAATTGGTATAAGGCGTGGAACATCCGCGCATAAGCGCTCCCGGCCCATTTGCTTGCCGCATAGGGAGAGCTTGGCACTAGCTCCCCGGCGTCTGAAGAGGGCTCCTCCAGCGAACTCGACAGAATACATCTTTTGCAGCCGACGGCATTGGCACTCGTCAGCAGATTCACCGTGGTGAGGAGGTTGCCATACAACGTCGGGACGATGGCGTCCGCACCGCGCTCACCGACCACGTGGCCGGCAAGATGATAAATGATCTGCGGCTTGATCGCTTCGACTAGCGACCGAGCCGTAGACGGATCGGCGAGGTCCCCCTGGTACCACTGGACTTTTGTTCTCGTTTCCCGCTGCCGCTTCCGGGAAACGGCACAGACTTGGGCATTTAGTTCACTCAAACGCATCAGTAACCGGCTTCCGATAAATCCTGTGCCGCCGGTCACGAGAATCCGCGTTCCCGCCAGAGTGTCTCTATCCTGCATTCTGATTTTTCTCTCCTGTCTTGCTAAAGACTCCCCACAAGCATCGCGGGGAAGAGTTGTCACTTTTACTTAAGCCCGGCCCGCAGGCTGTGTCGATCAGCAAGGGCTCGAACTGTGCTCCCACGGCTACGTACTCTATGAGGATGGGCATGAACTAGTGAGACGAATGCACTCTTATACCCAACGCTGGGCCTGCCGAACAACCCAGCGAAAACCCTAGTCCCTGTTTTCTATTGGCCTTGGGAGTGGTCGGTGACGATGCCTTCTAGGACTAGCACGCTAGCTTGATCTTTCGCCGCTCCATGCTTTCCTCCATTTCACGCCGCTATCGTCTTGATTCGGCTGGCATCTCCCGGCCTGGACCAGGCGTCACATGAAATAGGTTTTTACGATGGATTACGCGCTTATTATCTATTAGCCGGTGGAGTCTGGTGGAGGGTATAGGTGTGTACTACAACTACTCGACGGGGCTCGCCGGCTGGTGCTGGTCGCCAATCACGGCAGAGGAATCGAGGATTTACTCATGAGGCCTACAATGAGGACTTCTTGGATCAGACCATATCGAGCGTGCGCTCTGCTAAGCCTTACTACCTGGCTGTATCCTATGTGGCTCATGGCTGCCGTTCCCGGCGAGCGGTCTGAAGAAGAGCAAATTGTTGGACTATACCGGGAAGTCGTACAGGCGACGGTCCATCTCGCCTCTTCATTCGGCACGGGGGCCGGTCGTCGATCAGCCATCGGCTCCGGATTTCTCATCGATGACGCAGGGACGGTGGTGACCAATGCGCACGTCGTCCAGGGAGCGCACCAAGTCGTCGTCAAGCTCTACGACGGCCAACGGGTCAAGGCTGAGGAGACCTTCCCCCCGAAAACTAGACCATTGGCTAGGAAGTCCGACTGTGCTGAGATAGGCCTCACAGGAGGGGCCCATGACACGGAAACGGCACACGGAGGAACAGATCATTGCGGTGCTCAAGGATGCCCAGGCGGGCACCGGGATCCAGGAGCTCTGTCGCAAGCACAGCATCTCGGACGCTACCTTTTATAAGTGGCGGGCCAAATATTCGGGACTGGAAGTCAGTGATGTGCAGAGGCTCCGCCAGCTGGGCCGCGAGGAAGAAGGCTAGCGCTGATGAAAGGCCGACACAAGCGAGGTTGGTTTGGTGGAGGGCAACCGCTACGCCCGTCATTGGCACAAGCAGTTATGGTCAAAATAGCTTCCTACAGAAATCCATCCCGCCTTGCGTCGATAATAAACAAGCTAATGTTGCCGGCAAAAGCCTCATTGTACGTGGTGGTAAATAAATTAATCCAACAAAACGGTAGCAACCCGATCCAACTGACGCCTGTTTCACTGACGTTGTACCGATAACTCCCTTTCAAAGTATTGTTCACGAATACATCAAAGTGAGTCTCGTTTTGTGTGCTATGAAAATAGCAAGGCACAACACCCAACGTCCAGATAGATACCTTACACCATGCTGAAGCGCCTCGATCACCAGTCTGATAAACATTAACATGTACACCGTTCGCGGGAACGCTCGGGCTGACTACAACTTTTATGAAGCGAGAATGATTCTCGAGGGACTCTTTAATCAACTGAGTTTGCCAGGAAAGTGTCTGACTACTCCCCTCTGCAGGAAGTCCCGAAAGATAGAAAAACGAGAGAAACTCTTTTCTGTCGTGGATGTAGACGGACGGGATATTCATTGGCTCGCTATGATCGTAGGTTACGATCGTGCAGCCCGGAGTGGAGAGTAGAACGGTTACCAAGAGAAGATGATTTCTCCATAGTTGCATTACTAGTTGGTTGAACATGCGGAAAAGCCAGTTGGTTTACTCAGTGTACACCAGGTCTACGAATCCCCACATCTGCCTCGACTATCCTTCCCAGGGCGTTGGGACTGCCTCCGCTCCTTCGCACACGAGTCAGGGACATCAAAACGGACGCTCCGATTCCAGGCTCCGGCTAATGACACACACTCCGAGACCGGGAAAAGAGCCGTAGCTTGATGAGCCGCCGCGTCGCATGAGCGGAAGAAAGGCAAACGACTTGAGGTAGTGATCCTGCGCCGCGAGGAGGAAGACTAGCGCTGATGAAAGGCCGCCACAAGCGAGGGTGGTTTGGTGGAGGGCAGGGGAGTTGAACCCCCGACCCCTACGTTGCGAACGTAGTGCTCTCCCAACTGAGCTAGCCCCCCACAACTGACACGGCATTATACACAACCGGCGCCCCAGTCTCTAGCAGGATGCGGAAAAAGTCCGCCAGCGGCGTTCTCGCATCAGTCAAAGCCTCACCGTACGGCACGAGTACGATTCGCCTCTTCGTTCGCTGCGGCCTTGCTGGACGGCCTTTTTGCGCATCCTTCGGGCTACCTGGCGCGAGACAGCTCACGTCTGAACACGATGTGTGACGCAATAATCGAGTTTTCCGCAGCCTGATAGCGGGCCGCGGAAAAAGTCCGTTGGCGGCGATCTGCGTCACACTCATGCTTTTGAGACAGGAGCAGAATCGGCGAGGCATGTCATGCCGGATAATGGAACCCGGCCGCGGGCGGGTCTGGTTCCGCCACCACCACCCGCCTCCCTTCCACTCGCAACCGCCCCTCGGCATACAGCTGAATGGCTCGCTGATAGATGCGGTGTTCATGCTCCAGGATGCGAGCGGCTAAGGTCTCGGGCGTATCCCCTTCAGCAATCGGTACGGCCGCCTGAATGATGATCGGCCCTTCGTCCACCCCTTCCGTGACAAAATGCACGGTACAGCCGGAAATCTTGCATCCGTGCTCGATGGCCTTCTTCTGCACCTCCAACCCCGGAAAGGAAGGGAGCAGCGACGGATGAATATTCATCATCCGGTTTTCATAGGCGGAAATCAGAACGGTGGTCACGATCTTCATGTAGCCGGCCAAGAGTACCAGGTCCACTTCGTGCTTCTGTAAGACCTCCAGAACAGCCCGATCATAGGCCTCACGAGTATCCGGTCGTCCCGCGAAGGGCTTCGGATCGAGCCAGACCGCCGGCGCGCCATGCTTGCGAGCCCGTTCCAGCGCGAGGGCCTCCTGCTTGTTGCTGAGCACCACGGCGATTTCGGCCGAGAGCGCATGCTTCTCGATCGCGTCGATAATCGCCTGAAGATTGGACCCCCGTCCCGAGGCCAAGACCCCGAGCCGCACAAGCCGAGGAGCCTTAGCCGACATATTCGACGATTCCTTCCTCGGTCTGTTGCGCGACCATCTCCCCGATGTGATAGGCCTGCTCCCCTAACTCGCGAGCCTTGGCCACCACGCGGTCGGCATGCTCGGGAGCCACGACGACAATCAGCCCGATGCCCATGTTGAAGACGCGGTACATCTCGTCTACCGCCACCGATCCGCGCGCCCGAATTGCTTCGAAGATCGGCAGGATCGGCCACGATCCGCGGCTGATCCGCGCACCACAGCGCGCCGGAAAGACCCGCGGCAGGTTATCAGTGATGCCGCCGCCGGTGATGTGGGCAATTCCTTTGATCGGGCCACAGTCCATCAGCGACAGCACCTGCTTGGCATAGATCCGCGTAGGCGTCAGCAAGGTTTCGCCGAGCGCCCCGCCCAATTCCGGCAGCACCGACTCGACCGTCAACCGCTGTTGTTCCAGCAACACCTTCCTTACGAGCGAAAAGCCGTTGCTGTGCACGCCGCTCGAGGCCAACCCGATGATCACGTCACCCGGAACGATTCGCTTTCCATCGATGATCTTCGGACGATCGACGACGCCTACGGCAAAGCCGGCCAGGTCGTATTCGCCGTCACCATAAAATGAGGGCATCTCGGCCGTTTCACCGCCGATCAGCGCGCATCCCGATTGGCGGCATCCGTCGGAAATCCCCTTGACGACAGCCGTCGCCGTCGCGATGGAGAGTTTGCCCGTGGCAAAGTAGTCGAGAAAAAAGAGCGGTTCCGCGCCGCTCACGGCGATATCGTTGACGCACATGGCGACCAGATCGATACCCACCGTGTCGTGTTTATCCATGAGGAAGGCGATCTTCAGCTTGGTCCCGACGCCATCCGTGCCGGAGACGAGCACCGGATCCTGGTAGCGATTGGCTTGGAACCGGAAGAGGCCGCCGAAGCCGCCCAGATCGGTCATCACTTCAGGGCGAAAAGTCGCCCGCACATGCGGCTTGATCCGCTCGACGAATTCATCGCCGGCATCGATATCAACCCCGGCATCACGGTAAGTAGTCATTGGGGCCGCATCTTAACGAGCCGACTGATAGCCGGTCAACAATAGTCTCACCCTCTGAGACGCTTCATGAGTCTGTCGGGCATTCACACGACAAGGGCTGCTCAAACAGCTCATCCAACGAGGCCACAGGCGAGAAAGAACCGGAGGGCCATGCATGACCTTCAGCCCCCCCTCCCCATCAAATGGGGTCCTGCAGCCTCCTTATTGCGCGCATCGGACGAGCACCTTCAAAGGTGCGCGTTCTGCGAGCAGAGGAAGCTACAGGACACCGTTTGCCCCCCTCACATTTCGGGACGCATCTCGACATCCAGCAACTTAATCTTCCGATGCAAGTGACTGCGCTCGATCTTGAGATCTTCCGCCGTGCGGGAAATGTTCCAGTGATGCTCCCGCAATTTTCGCGCGATGAACTCTTTCTCGAAGGCGTTCCGCGCATCACGGAGGGAATCGTAAGCCCTGGTCAGCAACGAGTTGGCCGGTTGCGCGCCGGCGGCCGGTTGGGCGGCGGACAGTTGAGGGCGGACCTGGAGCGCGACGGACGCATGCGCCGCTTCGATCACCGGTCCCGGCACCATGATCATCAGGCGCTCGATCAGGTTCCGCAGCTCCCGGATATTCCCCGGCCATTCATACTGCATAAAGACGTCCATGGCCTCCGGCGATACCTGCTTGATCTTCAAGCCTTGCTCCTCCGCATGCACGCGCAGGAAATGCTTCACCAGCAACGGAATATCCTCGCGGCGATCGCGCAGGGTCGGCACGACGATCGGCACCACGTTCAGCCGGTAGAACAAATCTTCCCGGAACGTTCCTTTCTCGATCTCTTGCAATAAATCCTTGTTTGACGCGGCCAACACCCGCACATCGACCTTGATCAGCTTGGTCCCTCCCACGCGCGTGAACTGCTGTTCTTGGAGCGCGCGCAACACCTTCGCCTGGGTGCTCAGGCTCATGTCGGCAATCTCATCCAAAAACAAGGTGCCGCCGTCGGCCTGCTCGAACTGGCCGCGCTTCATGGTCGTCGCCCCGCTGAACGCGCCCCGCTCGTGGCCGAACAGTTCGCTCTCGATCAAGGTTTCAGGAATCGCCGCGCAATTGACCGCCACGAACGGCCGGTTCGCCCGGTGGCTGTGTTGATGAATGGCTCTGGCCACCAATTCTTTGCCGGTGCCGTTCTCGCCGCCGATCAGCACCCGGCTGTTGGTGGGACCGGCCGTCTCGATCAGTTGTTTCAGCTGCTGCATGACCGGCGCCTGCCCGATGAGTTCGAACTTTCGCTCCACCTTGGTGCGGAGCGAGCGATTCTCCTGCTCGAGCCGGTGTTGATCCAAGGCGTGTTTGACCCGCAAGGTCACATTTTCGAGGGAGAGCGGCTTTTCAATATAGTCGTAGGCGCCCAGCTTGATCGCTTTCACGGCGGTCTCGATCGATCCGTGCCCGGACATCATCATCACTTGCGTGCTCGGGACCAGTTCGCGCAGACGCTTGAGCGTCTCCAGCCCGTCCATTTCAGGCATCCAGATATCCAGCATCATGAGCTCGGGCGGATTGATGGCGCACAGCCGGAGGGCCTCCATGCCGCTTTTAGCTACGCTCACGTCATACCCTTCATCCTCCAGGATGCTGCTCAAGGAGTTCAGGATAGACACTTCGTCGTCGACAATGAGAATCGAAGCAGACATGCATCCCCCACATACGATCCGGCGACGCCCACACGATCGCCTGTTCCGTTACACCGGCAGTTCGAAGGTGAACAGGGCTCCTTTCGGCTGATGGTTGCCCGCATGAATCTGGCCGTCGTGATCGGTCACGATCCGCCGCACGATGGCCAAGCCGAGGCCGGTTCCCGTTTTCTTTCTGGAAAAATACGGCACAAACATTTTGTCTTGATCCTCAGGCGCGATACCCGTGCCTTCATCCGCCACGGTCACCACGGCGCGGCGCTGCTTCGTGTCGTACCGCGTGGTGATCCACAACCGGCCTTTGTGGTTCATGGCATGGATCCCGTTATCGCACAAATTCACCAAGGCCCGCTTGATCTGTTCGCGATCGAAATTGAAGGGCGGCAGATCGGCATCGAGCGAGACCACGCAGGTAATTTCTCGATGCGCGCTGTCATAAAGCGCCACGACCTCTTTCACGACATCGTCCAGGGAATTCACCGTCATGTGAGGGGCGGGCATCCGCGCGAACTTGGAGAATTCATCCAGCATCTGCTTGAGGCTGCCGACTTCGTTGACGATCACCTGAGTGGATTCGTCGCAGATGCGGTCGAAATCCGGCGCCTTATCCTGGAATTTTTTGCGGAGCCGCTGCGCGGAGAGTTGAATGGGCGTCAGTGGATTCTTGATCTCATGCGCGATGCGCTGCGCCACTTCCCGCCAGGCCGCCGCCTTCTGCGCCTTGATCAACTCCGACAAGTCCTCAAAGATGAGCACAAAGCCGAGATCCTTGTTCGACTCATCCTTCATGCGCGAGCAATGCACCCCCATGGTCAGGAAGCGCCCTTGCAGATCCAACTGCCCTTCCAGCGCGATGTTGTCCCGCTGGTCCGCCAGCATGCGGTCATACACGGATTGGAACAACTCCAGCTTGTATTCTTTGAAGACTTCGTTGGCCGATCGGCCGCGAAACCGGTCGGCCCACAGCCCCAGCATGCGTTCTGCAGACGGATTAAACGTGGTGATGAGGCCCTGGCGATCGATCGACATGACCCCCGCCGCAATCGTATCGACCACCGTTTCGATATAAGCACGCCGGCGATCCAGTTCGAGGTTGGATTGCCGCAGGGAGACGTTCGCCTCCTCGACTTTGCTTTTGCTGCTCTGCAGGTCGGCGGTCATGCGATTGAAGGATTCGACCAGCGTCCCGATTTCATCCGTGGCCTTCGCTTCGATGCGCACCGAGAGATCGCCCTGCGCAATGGCCTCGGTTGCTTCGGCCAACCGTTGAATCGGCACCGTGATGCCGCGCGCGACGTAGAACCCGAACCAGGTGGCGCTGAACAGAATCATCACTGTGATGACGGCCACCAGCAGGTAGGCCCCCGCCTTGATGGGATTTTTCATCGCCTTCATCTGCTTGTATTCGGCATATTGGCGGCCGATGCTTTCCATTTTGCCGAGCAATGATTCGGGCACATAGGCATCCACCACGACGACGCCGTCGATTTCTCCGCGCCGCACGCTGGAGGCGATCGGTACGCCGGCCCGCACCAGCCGGCCGGTCTGCGCCTCCTGCACCGACGTCAGCTCCTGCTTGCCGTTGATCACCTGCAACACCAGCTGGCCGATCGGCAAATCGAGCACAGTCACCGGCACCTCAGGATCCAAGGCCTTCGTCAGCGTCTCCATTTTCGAGGAAAAGACCTCGATGCCGGCCGTGGCATATTCGGCGCGTTTCCTGGCGATCGCCGCCACCAGCAGGTCACGCTGTTCGGGCAGCAACAATTCCTCGCGAAAAATCTCATGGCTGATCGCGCGCGCGCTATTGATCGCCAGCGACACATGCCCCGCATGGTGCATGCGCGCGACCTCGTAGGAGTCCTTCATCACATGCTCGATCTGATCGTTGAACCAGACATCGACCGCCTTGTTGACCAACCCACTGGCCACCAACGCGAGCAAGACGGTGGGAATCAGGGAGAAGCCGATAAAGGCCGCGACCAACTTGGCCCGAAATCCGGACCCCACCAGCCGGTGCCGCCGCTCGAAGTAGGCTTTGATGAGGTTGCGGGAGAGGAGCAGCGTGAGGACGACAAAGCCGATGAGGTCGAGGTTGACCAGCAGCAGCACGAACGCATAGCCGGTGCTGGGGAGAAAGGAATCGGATTCCTCCCCGACCGGGACGGCCATTTGCGCATAATAGAAGGTCAGCGCGAGGCAGGGCAGGAGGAGGATCAAGACGATCCACACCGGCCGAACATGGCGTTTGCGCCGCTCGCTTTCGATGGAGGCAGGCGACGACGGCTCTTTATCGGGCAACACACCCGGGGGAATGAGCTTGGTCATGTCCGTCGATTCAGGCATCGGCATCACTCCGGATCACTCCCGGATCCTTCGACTCTGCCACACTATAACGAATTCGCGAGGAAAGTCTCAAAAGCCGGAGGAGTGCTTCTCACAGGGGCCCACGACAGGATCGGTTGACTGGGAGGGACCGAGCGGCCGGGCGCCACCGGGGGAAGGACGGACCATGCGACACAGGAACAGGCGAAGAGAGCGATCACCACTTACGGAGTATGGATCGATGATTTCCCGGAGGTCAGGCTGACGAACTTCATTCGCAAGGCATAGAGCATGTCTTTCATCACCACCTGCTCATCCGTCGTCAGGTTGCCCCGCGTTTTCTCTTCCAGCATGGACAGGAGATCGATGATCTCTTTCGCTTGCGGGAGATTCAGCGGCATGGCGGGCTGTTGCGGATCCAACTGTTCCCCCATCAGCATCAAGGCCGAGCTTCCCATGGAAATCACAAAGGAGGAAAAATTGACCGGAAGATGTCCCGCATGTCCATGCTCATCACTATGCCGGGACTCGGCCGGAGCCGGTTCGGGAGCCGGAGGTGTGGGAGGCGCTGAGGCGGCCGGCGCGTCTTCGCTCCGCCCTCGACGATCGCGGATGACGAATCCTTGTTCCTTCTCATCGCCCATACGCATGCCCTCCGATCGTCCGTCCGTCCAACGCAGGGCGGTACCCTATCATAGGCCTTGGAGAGGCGCAAGGCGGCAGGCCCCGTTGAAGGTGAACCAGAACTCAGTTAGAGTGACGCCACGGGGGAAAGACATGTCCGAACGTTTTGATAAAGTCGTCGCCATCATGGCCCGACTCCGGGCGCCAGGCGGCTGCCCGTGGGATCGCAAGCAGACTCACGAATCCCTCAAACCCTACCTCATCGAAGAAACCTACGAAGCGCTCGACACCATCGACAGGCAGGATTTTTCCAAACTCAAGGAAGAACTCGGCGATGTCCTGCTCCAGGTCTTGTTCCACAGCCAGATTGGGACGGAAGCCGGCACCTTCACCATGGATGACGTGCTCGAGCAGCTGAGCGACAAACTCGTGCGCCGCCACCCGCATGTCTTCGGCGAGACGGCAGCCGTCGCATCAGGGCTCGATTCCGAACAGGTCGTTCATCGATGGGAAGACATCAAACGGGCCGAGCGCAGAAACGCCGGAAAACCCGAATCGGTATTGCAGGACATTCCTCAAGCCCTCCCTGCCCTGCTTCGCGCCTATCAGACACAGGTGCGCGCCGCGCGTGTCGGCTTCGACTGGCCGGACAGTCCGCAGGGCCTGGCTGAGGTGTTCGGCAAAGTCGAAGAGGAAATCGGTGAATTGCGCAGTGCGGTGAGAGACGCGGCAGGGGCTTCTCAGCCGCCGCCGGAGCCTACCGCCGGCATGGCAGCGGAAGTGGGCGACCTGTTGTTCTCACTGGTCAACCTGGCGCGCCATATCAAGGTGAATCCCGAAGAATCGCTGCGTCAGGCGACGAACCGGTTCACGTCCCGGTTCCAACACATCGAACATGAGGCTGCGCGCAGCGGACGGACCGTCCAGGATCTGACCCTGGCCGAAATGGATCACTATTGGAATGCGGCCAAACGATTGGAATCGGCCGACCACTCTGCGACCGGGTCGCCGCATGGTTCTCAAGAAGAGGCGCCACAGACCTCCCTATGAGCAACGAGCAGAATCCATATCAAGAGGGCAAGCGAGCCGGGCTCCATCCTCTGTTCGTGCTCTTCGGCGCGATTTTGATCATGTGGCTGCTCATCAATCTTGCCGTTCCCAGCGGGAAACAAAAACAGGCTGCCGGACCGGAGATTTCGCAAGTGGGCCCGGAAGATCCCGATGCGGCGCCGGTCATGTACAAAGTTCAGACGACCTTGACGGAATTTAACGCCGTCAGCATTGTCGTCCCGCCCCAGGTGACTACCAGCCAGGTCGTCGGCTTGCTGAAGCAATTGCAACAGGCGAGACTGAATCAAACGCTCTCGGGCATCATCCCGGCCACCAGTCCCGGCCACAAGCTCGGCGATCTGGCCGTCGCCGATTTGTACATCTTCTCGGACCCCAAATATGCGACGGCCGAGGTCGTCGGCACGTTGGCGCGAGGCGCCCACGCCCCCGGCAACCTCTATCCGCAGGCCATTCCCTTTGAGGAAGCCATGGAACAGGTGCGCGGACATTACCGCATCGATTTGAACGATACGAGTAATCCCGACACCGGCTCCATCGGATTTGCCGATGATTCAGGGGTGCACAGCAAACAATACCGCCGGATTTTTTAAGCGGTTCTCTCGAAATCCCACGACTGATGCGCCTTCGCTATCCCCAAGCCCGCTTAGGACGGCAAAGATCTCCCTAGGGGTTTCCATCTTCCACAGCATCTAGTAGGCTCCTCGACTGGCACCCCCAATGCCTAAAACTTGTGCAGGCTGCTCAAGGGCCGTTCTGCGAAGGGGCTCCCGCCTCATGGAGGACGCTATACACATGCTTATCCACAGATTCTGTGCGTGAGAGAAAAGGAGAGTTCGCCCTCGACGCCGCCTATGTGAACGATCTGCAAAAAGCGGGCATGGGCCGAGGCTGAAGGCCGAGCCTTTCCTCCTGTCTTCGATGACTTAAACGGCTAAACCGATCGTCTGGGTGATTTCGCTGCGCAAGGATTCTGCATGGGCCTGGACCCACGATTCCAGCTGCGGAAAATGGTGCGCCAGCGGCCCCGTGAAAGGAGGCACCAACACATCGGCCCGCTCCTTGAGCCACCCTTCCTCCTCGGCTATCCGCAGCTTTTGATCGCCGATCTTGCGCGACAACAACTTATTCAGCATCAGCTGCTGACCGGGGCTCCCGGTCACGGTGCCCAGCAGCTTGGTTTTGACATAATCCAACTCTTCCACGAGCGCGATCTTCACGCGCACCGCATGGGTCGCGGCCCAGGTTGCCCGCTGGATCGAATAGTCGTACGAAAACACCGGTTCCCGGGGTTCGCGAAAAGGACCGGCGACATTGGAAATCACCAACTGATCATTGAGCATCGTTCACATCCTTCTGATAGCATCGCATTCACGCTTGCGCCTCTCGCGCGTTGGCCGTCTTCAGATACCGCAGGGTCCGGGCCGCCGCTTCCGCTCCGTCTCTGATACAGTCCGGCAGTCCGACGCCGCGATACCCCGCTCCCGTGACCGTCAAGCCTCCGAACCGGGACAGCGCGGCCTCGAGTTGTGCCAGTCGATCGAGATGCCCGAGCGTATATTGCGGCATCGCCCGATGCCACCGGTTGACCTCGACATACTGCGGGGCCGCCTGCAAGCCCACGATGGACGCCAATTCCTCCCGCACGCAACGGACCAATGACTCATCGTCCTGCTGCAAAATGGCCTCGCGTCCCACCCCGCCCAGATAACAGCGCACGGACACCTCCTCGGGAGGCGCGCGATGCGGCCACTTGATCGAGGTCCAGGTCGCCGCAATCAGGTCACGCCCCTCCACCCGCGGAACCACAAAACCGAATCCCTGCAACCTGCTTCCCACCGCCGCGACCGGATAGATCAGCGAGATCGTCGCCGTCGAGGCATAGGGAATCGTGTCCATCAAACCGGCTGCGAGCGGACTCAAGGGCCGAACAAGGTCGGCGCTCACGTAGGCCGGCGTCGCCAGCACCACCGCTTCGGCCGACAGAGCCGTACCATCGGCGCAGATCACATCGTACATCCAGCGTCCCGCCTGGTGCGAGCGTACCCGGAGCGTTTCAGCCTGCACGCCGGCTTTCAGCGTGCCGCCGGCGTCCCGGATACGCGCGGTCAACCCGGCGACCAGATCCGCCAGGCCGTTTTTCAGCGTCACGAACATGGTATGCCGCGGAGGGCCGTCGGACACCTTGTGCGCCCGCGCGCGGCGAGCCGCCATCATCCCGCGAATCACGCTGCCATGCTCTTGCTCCAGCTCATAAAATCGTGGAAACGTCGCGCGAAGGCTCATCTGCTCGGCATCGCCGGCGTAGATGCCCGCCATCAGCGGTTCCATGACCCGCTCGCAGGCATGCCGCCCGAACCGGCGGCGAAAGAATGCCGCAAGCGATTCATCTTCCGGAGACCGCCGCGGAGGAATCAAGAGGTCGCAGCCCATCCTGGCGAGGTCGATCCACGACAATAATCCGCTGCGAAAAAACGGGCCCAGTTGAGTCGGCGTGAACGTCACGAGGCCTTCCGGCAATTCGTGCAGCTGCCCGCCCCTCAGGACGCTGGCTTTTTTGTCAACAGGGTTGGTGTTGATGAGCTCATCGGCGATTCCCAGCCGCCGGCAAAGATCCATGCCCCACGGCTTCTGGGAAAGGAAGGAATCCGGCCCTGCCTCCATGACCAGCCGGCCGACTCGATGGGTGACGATCTTCCCTCCCCAGACGGGCGCGGCATCGAGTATGGTGCAGGACAAGGCCACATCTTCCGCCGCGGCCTGGTCGAGCAAGGCAAAGGCCGTAGACAGGCCTGAGATGCCTCCACCGAGAATGATGACTGACTTGGGGGTGCGCGCCACGGGTGGTGCCGCTAGAAGAAAAGGCAACAGGGCTGCGACACTCGCTGAACAGTTCGAGCGTCGTGACAATTGACACATGCTTTGCGCAGGCTTTTCAACAGGGACGCGCAGCGGGGCCACAGCGAGCGGCGAGGCGAGTCGTGCCTGGCCGGGGACGTCGAACCTTGGAGCGAGTCGAGCTCTATGCTGAAGACCTTGTTCAAGATCCGCCTAATGTACCAGCGACGACTCATGAGCTTCCACGACCGACGTCAGGACGTCGATCAGCGGAGCCGAGGCATTGAGCATGGCTATTCGTTCCAGTTGCATACCGTTGGACTTGGCCCATTGGGCAAGCTCGATATCGATATCGTACAGGGTTTCCACATGGTCGCAGAGAAAGCCAATGGGTGCCAGGAGCACCTGCCGGTAGCCTTCTTTTGCCAAGGCTTCCACCGTCTCCTCGACCGTCGGCCCGAGCCATTTCTCGCCTGAGCGTCCCTGGCTTTGGTAGGCGAACCGCGTCGGTTGCGCGCCGAGTTGAGCACAGACGGCCTCGACGGTCCCGCGAACCTCCTCCGGATAAGGATCCTTCATAGCCACCACGCGCTCAGGCAGGCTATGGGCTGTAAACAGGACGGGCACCTGCGCGCGGACAGCCTCCGGGAATCGCTCCAACGTGCAGCGAACCTGTTCAACAATCGCAGCAATCAACAACGGATGGCGGTGCCAGCTCCCGACGAAGCTGATCGGCGTCTCATCGGCCAGTTCCGCGCGGGCCGCCTCGACTTTTTTGACATAGGCCCCGATGCTGAGCGACGAGTATTGCGGCGCCATACACAACCCGACGATATGATCCGGACTGACTTGAAGCATGGCGGCGTAGGCGTCTTTGATGAACGGATGCCAGTGCCGCAATCCCACGTAACAACGAAATCTCGCGTCCCCCGCCGCATTCAGCCGCTGCTCCAACGCTTGAGCCACCATGCGCGTCGTCTCGAGCACCGGCGACTTTCCACCGGTCGCCCGGTACCGAGCCCGGATTTCCTCCACCAATTCTGGAGAAGTCGGTCGCCCGCCGCGGACATCCAGCAGGTAGGGTTCCACATTCTCCAGACTATCGGGGCCACCCATTGCCATCAGCAACAGGGCAATCGGTCGTGGAGTTGCGGACATAGAGACCTCACAGACTTCCGGGACGGCAGCTCTCACGATTCGGATGCACGCCCCGCAGCGAGCACAAGCGCATCACCAAACTCAGCGAGCGCTCAATTTATGGACCAGATCGATCGTTGCGGCCACATGCTCGACGGGTGTATTGGGAAGGATCCCGTGCCCGAGATTAAAGATATGCCCCGGTCGCCCGCCGGCCCGGCGCAGAATATCCGTCACCCGGCGCTCGATTTCATGCATCGGAGCGAACAAGGTGACCGGATCGAGGTTCCCTTGCACCGCGCGGTCGTAGCCCACCATCGCCCAGGCCTCATCGAGAGGGATGCGCCAATCGATCCCGATCACGTCACCGCCCGCCTGGCGCATGGATTTGAGGATGGCCGTCGTGCCGGTGCCGAAATGAATGAGCGGAACTCCCTCATGCTTGAGCCCGTCAAAAATCAGTTGCACATGAGGCATGACATATTCCGCATAGTCTCCGGCGGACAGGCATCCGACCCAACTATCGAACAATTGCACCGCTTGAGCGCCCGCCCGGATCTGGCGGCGCAGGTACCCGGTGATGACTCGCGCGAAGGTGTCCATCAAGCGATGCCAGACGTCGGGCGCTCCGTACATCATCTGTTTCGTATGAATGTAGTTGCGGGAGCTTCCGCCCTCGATGGCATAGCTGGCCAACGTGAAGGGCGCTCCAGCAAAACCGATCAACGGCACCCGGCCGGCCAGCGTCTTCCGCGTCAGGCTGATGGCATCCATGACGTACTGGAGGCCGCTGTCATCGAACATCTTGAGCCGCTCCACTGCCGCCCGGTCCCGCACAGGATTGTGGATAATCGGCCCCTCTCCCTCCGCAAACTCCAGCGACAGCCCCATCGGTTCGAGCGGGAGCAGGATGTCCGCAAAAATGATGGCGGCATCGAGCGCAAACCGGTCGATCGGCTGGAGGGTGACTTGAGCGGCCAATTCCGGCGTTTTACACAGTTCGAGAATCGAGTGTTTTTCCCGCAAGCGGCGATACTCGATCATGTAACGACCCGCCTGGCGCATGAACCAGACCGGCGTGCAATCAACCGGTTCGCGCCGGCACGCTTTGAGAAATCGATCGTTCATAATGGGGCGCATTTTAGTGGGCCGATCCGAACAGAGTCAAACAATCTTGCGCGGCGACCGCCGTAGAATCGCACGTTGGGCTCTCACCCCTGTCTCCGATGCGGCGCCGATCGCCTACGGCTTCCGCCGATGCCCGGCCACCTGTTCCCCGCAAGGCAAAATTCTCACGACATTTTCTTGCGAATCCGTGTATAATGATCGCACGTGTCTTAAAGTCCGAGTCTAGACGCTCACTGATCGACACCATCCGAAACATTCAGCGGCCTGCCTCATCGCAACACTCGCAAGCGCCGCAACGATTACGTAACGCTGGTGCAACGGCGGCGCAACCCCTCGGTACCGCATCCAATTTCGCACAACTGTGGAGGTCGCATGAGTAGTGATCTGCATCCGCTCACCTTACCCGACAACGGTGCGCTGCCCAAGTCCGACGAACCGCCCGCAGCAGCGCCAGCCGCGAGCCACTCGCCCTGGCTGACCATTGTGCACTGGTTTGACTCCTGGGCCGGCATCGAGAACATGAAAACCGATGCGGCTCCCGCCACGGTCGACTGGCTGCGTGCCATTCCTCTGATCACAGTCCACTTGATCTGTCTCGGCGTGTTCATCGTCGGCTGGAGCTGGGTCGCGGTTGCTGCCTGTGCCGCCTTCTATTTCGTGCGCATGTTCGCTATCACCGGCTGGTATCACCGGTACTTCTCTCATCGGACATTTAAAACCTCCCGCGCGTGCCAGTTTGCGTTTGCGCTGCTCGGCTCGTCGTGCGCCCAACGCGGCCCTCTCTGGTGGGCCGGCCACCATCGCCACCATCACATCTATTCGGATAAGCCGGAAGACACCCACTCAGTGCGCCAGGGGGGATTTCTCTGGGCCCACATCGGCTGGATCAGCTCCAAGAAATTTTTTCCGCCGAGACTCAAGAGCATCGGCGATTTTGCCAAGTTCCCTGAACTGCGGTTCCTGGATCGATTCGACACCCTGGTGCCGACGATCTGCGGGTTCGGCATGTTCGGACTGGGCAAATTGCTGGAAGCCTACGCCCCCGAGCTCGGAACCAATGGCCCGCAAATGCTGATCTGGGGATTCTTCGTCTCGACCGTCCTGCTGCTCCACGGCACCTGCACGATCAATTCACTGTCGCACGTGTATGGATCGCAGCGTTACAAGACGGGGGACGACAGCAAGAACAATTTCATCCTCGCCATGATCACCCTCGGCGAAGGGTGGCACAACAATCATCACTACTACGCCGCCTCCACCAGACAGGGATTTTACTGGTGGGAAATCGACATCACCTACTACATCCTGCGCGCCATGCAGGCGATGGGATTGGTGTGGGATATTCGCGAAGTGCCGGTGCACGTTCGGGAAGGCAAAAGCAAACTCGCCTAGTGAATCGCGGGGGCGGCTGTCACGGCCTGCCCCCGCGTCATCGCCTCACACCCACTCCGACTCATTGATCGACGCAGAGCTGCTCCCGTACTGTGACGCCAAACGCTCCCGGATTTCACGGCTCGCTCCATCGAGCTCAGCCACCTCCGACTCCGTCGCGACCCAGGCGTCTTCCGGCAGCAATTCGATGCGGTAATGATTCTTTCGCAGCGAAAACCATTCAATGTACGGGTGCGGCACCAGATGGGGATGCGGATCGAATGAGATGATGCCGGCGTCTCCGATCTGCGGTATCTCGACGTCTCCCAACACGTGACCCGCAAGATCCTCGTCGGCAAACCGGCTGTTCTTAAACCGGATGACCTTACCGGCGATTTCTCCCCGGCAATTGCCCGCGAGGTACACCTCGACCACTCCCAGCACCGCAAAGGTGATGCGCCCCACCACCGTGCCGTCCTGCCGGTTGTCGAGAAACCCCTCCTGCACCCAGCGGCTGTTTCCAAACTTTTGCGCCATGTCACCTTCCCTCCGAACGCGCCACGACAGACTCCGGAGATGCCTGGGCGATTTCACCCGGCACTCGCGAGCCAAGCAACACCCCCCCCAGGATCATCGCGCTTCCGAACCAGCCTTGCGCATCCAGATGCTCTCCCAGGAAATACCATGCAAGCCAGGCCGCGACGGCCGGCTCCACGGCGAACAATAAAGCGACTTGCTGTGCGGGCAGAAGCTGCTGCGCCCACATCTGCACAGCGAACGCGCCGGTCGCCAGCACACCGGTGACCCCCAGGCCCAGGATCAACACCAGACTCGGCTCGAACATGGCCGGCGTCGGCCGCTCCCACCACATGGCGCCCAGCATCGCGACCGTCATCATGACCAATTGCCAGGCGAACAACGATACCGCGTCCGTCGATCTCGTGTACCGTTCCAGGCATACCATGTGTGCCGCAAACGCCGCAGCGCTACCAAGCGTCAGCAGGTCACCGAGATTGGCGGAGGCTGTCGGCTTGACGAGCAGCCACAGCCCGAACAGGGCAATCCCATTTGAAATCCAGGTATGAGCGTTCAACCGGCGCAGGTACAGCGGAACGAACACGACATACAAGACCGTGATGAAGGCGGAATTCGACGCCGTGGTCAGGTGCAGGCCCACTGTCTGCAGCACATATCCCAGGAACAGCCAGAGGCTCGCGATGACACTCATCCGCAGCATGGCGGCGTCACGCGCCAACGTGCGACGCATCAAGAACAGCATCGCCAACACCATGAACATGCCGAGGAAAAATCGCAAGAACAGAAACGACAGCGGCGTGATCTGTTCGAGAGCGGCCTTCGTGGCCGGAAATGTTGCGCCCCACACAAAGGTCGTGAGGAGAAGCGCAAGTTGAGGCATGGTCAGGTGATGGGAACGTGCCGAGTGATGGTAGAGATCCGGGAGGAATCCGGCCTATTCCGGCTCAATCGGCGCAGAACGGTCTCGCACACTCGCTAGGGTTTGCAGAGAGCGCATTTGCGCTCATCGGTGGTGCCGGCCTGCTCCATGGCTGCCAGGGCGCGCTCCTTGTCGGGATAATCAAACCACCCGCCCTCCCAGAAATCGCTACTGGAGATGCTGGAGGGAACTTCAGAGCAGCGGTCCCGATGAAGCGTGACTCGATCGATCGCGCGTGCAATATGGATCCAATAGACCATGGTACGCCTTGATTCCGCCGTCAGATCCGTCGCAGCTCACCCTACCACGCCTGTCTCGGAGAGAGCAACGCGCAGAAGATGTCGAGCCGCAACGACCTGCGGCGGCAACACACGTCAGATTGTGGGATGAAGCCAGGGGGCAGGCGCTAGGGCAGGAGCTGCCACTCGTCCTTTTCGATCACGGTTTTGACGCCGGTTTCCAGCTTTTTCACGTCCTTCTCTTCGAACAGACGCATATATCGCTCGATCCGGTCCGGATCATCAATGCGCTCTTCTTGCATCACACCGCCATTGCCTTTGTACTTCCGGATTAACAGGGGCATGTCCACCGCTCCTTCAATTGTAGCTCGCGTTTCGGCTCAGAGATTCGGTACAATAGTGCAAAGTTACGCGCAGGGTCAAGCGGTTCCCGACGGAGAAGACTTTCTCTCGCCCGCCCACCCGAGGTCGGCTACGGAGCGCCATTTTTAAGGAGTCGGCTATGCCGGTCTACGAATATCGCTGTGAACAATGTACCCATCAGTTCGAGGCGACGCAATCCATGCATGCGCGTCCGGAAGACACCGTCTGCCCTCAGTGCAATCGCCTCGGGGCCACCCGGATATTGTCCGCCTTCGCGTCGAAGGTCAAAGGCAGCCACAAGCCGGGGTTTGAGGAAATCAAGGCCTACGACATGCTCAATGAACGGATGGATCGCTTCGCTAAACTTCCTCCCGCCATGGGCAAACGAGTGGATGTGTCACCGGATATGATGTCCGGCGCCGTCACTCCGGCGGATACCCCAAACTCCTGAGGGAGAGGTTTCGTGACCGCCATGGACCGCCGCCCCGGCCGGCCGCGCCACGAAGCATTCCTCGGATGGGGATTCAGGGGCGATAAGGAGCCTTGTTCAGCATGTACTCCCGTATCAGCGCCTTGCTCTGTGCCGGACTTCTTACTCTCCTAGCCCTGCCGGCTGCAGCCGAAGTCTCCGGATCCATGGTGATCGCAGGCCATGGCCCCGAGCAACGTGTGATGGAAGCCCTAGCCCACGCATTCGAAAAGGCCAATCCCCGCGCCTATATCGACGTCGTCTGGGACGGCAACTCCAAACCACTCGACATGGTTAAAGGCAAGCAGGCGCACATCGCCGTCACCGGAGCCTCAGCCGATGGCTTGCGCTCCGTGCAAATCGCTTGGGATGGCATTGCCATCATGGTCCACCGTTCGAACTTCACAAAGGAAGTGACCAAACAAGAAGTCGCCGACCTCTTTACGGGGAAGTACAAAATATGGGCCGATCTGGGTGGACCGGATACCAAAGTGCTGCTGATCGACCGGCCGCGCAACGAAAATAATCGGGATGCCTTCGAGGAACTTCTCGGCATTGCCGGCAAAATCCCCGACACTACCAAAGTGATTGCGAAGGACGAAAAGGTCATCAAGACGATCGCGGGAACGCTCCCGCCCAATTCCGCCGTGACCTATTTGTCTCTCGGCCAAGCTTTGGAAGCGGTCGCCTCGGGAGTGCCGGTACGCCTCCTCCCGGTCGATAAGGTGGAACCCGAAACCCCCACGGTCAAAGACGGCCGGTATTTCTTGCGCCGACCGATTCTGCTGGTTTCGAATGCCGACAGTGATCCGCTCGTGGCTGCGTTCGAACAATTTGCCATGTCCGATGAGGGTCAGAAAATCATCAGCGAGTCGTATACCCCGCTTCCCAAGTCATCATCTCCCTGATAGGAGGCTTTTCATGCGCACATTTATAACTGTGGCTCTCGTCTCCACCATTGCTCCGGGCATCCTCTGTATGGCCGCTTCTCCAGGACATGCCCAGGAAGGGGCCATGGTGGAAGGTGCCGGCTATACGATGTTCAATACCGAATCGATCAAGGGCTCGGATGCGTCCAAACTGGAGAAGGATCCGGTCTGTGATCGCTCGAAACGCCCCTCCATCGGGAAGGTGGAGCCGGACGAAGCGAAACCCGGCGAAAAAATCGTGATCAAGGGCGAAAACTTCGGCAGCAAGGAATGTTTTCACGGGGTGACGTTCAGCGCGGCGCCCAAGGATAAAATCGAGTACCAATTCGTCAATGAGACGACCATCGAAGCCGTGGTACCCGAGGCGAAGGCAGGCATGTCGTTCATCATCGTGGTCGCCGGCGGCGGCAGCGCGCAGTCGAAACCGCTCCTCATTCAGGCCAAGTAATTCCGTTGCCATGGCAGGAGGCCCTCCGCCTCCTGCCGGATTCCCCCTGCCGGATCCGCCATTTTGCTTCCCGTCGTCTCGACAACTCTCTTGACCCTATGCTAGGTTACGCGATCTTTTTGGGAGGCGACCAAGAGGTGAGCTCCGGCTCCGCACCTCGCGCAGGCTCAGCATGTTCCGGAAGATCCTTATTGCCAACCGTGGCGAAATCGCCATGCGCATCATCCGCGGCTGCCGCGAGCTCAACATCGCGACCGCCGCGATCTATTCCGAGGCTGACTCCTCCGGCATCTACGTCAAGAAAGCCGACGAGTCCTATCTCGTAGGTCCCGGCCCCGTCAAAGGGTTTTTGGACGGAAAACAGATCGTGGAAATCGCCAAGCGCATCGGCGCGGACGCGATCCATCCGGGGTACGGGTTCCTCTCGGAAAATGCCAAATTCGCCCGGCTCTGCCATGCCTCGGGGATCACCTTCATCGGTCCCTCTCCGGAAACGATCGACCTCATGGGCAGCAAGGTCAAGGCCAGGCAGATTGCCCAGCAGGCGGGGCTCCCGATTGTTCCCGGGACCGAAGGCGGCGTCACCAGCATCGATCAGGCTCTGGAATTTGCCCGCCGGATCAGCTATCCGGTCATGATTAAGGCCAGTGCGGGAGGCGGCGGGCGCGGCCTTCGAGTGGTTCGCTCCGACCAGGAGCTGCGAGAAAATATGGAGGTCGCGGCACGGGAAGCGCTGGCGGCCTTCGGCGACGGCAGCATTTTCATTGAGAAGTATATTGAGCGCCCACACCATATCGAATTCCAGATTCTGGGCGATAAACACGGCAACATCATCCATCTGGGCGAGCGAGACTGCTCGATTCAGCGCCGGCATCAAAAACTGATCGAAATCGCCCCGTCCTTGGTTCTGACCGCAAAATTGCGCGCGCAAATGGGCGAAGCCGCCATTGCCGTCGCCAAAGCCGTGCAGTACGACAATGCCGGGACGGTGGAATTCCTCCTCGACCATGACGGCCACTTCTATTTCATGGAAATGAACCCGCGGTTACAGGTCGAGCACACGGTCACGGAACAGATCACGGCCATCGACATCGTCCGCAATCAAATTTCTATCGCCGCGGGCAAGCCGCTGGAGATCCGACAAAAGGATGTGACGCTGCAAGGGCACGCCATCCAATGCCGGATTAACGCCGAAGACCCGCGCAATAATTTCATGCCCTGCACCGGCACGGTCACCGCCTATCTGTCACCGGGCGGCATCGGGGTCCGCATCGACGGCGCGGTCTACCGCGACTACACGATTCCGCCTTATTACGACGCCTTGCTGGCCAAACTCACGGTGCGTGGACGGACCTGGGAAGAAACCGTGAGCCGGATGCGGCGCTCACTCGAAGAATATGTCCTTCGCGGCGTGAAGACGACCATCCCGTTCATGAAAAACGTGATGATGGAACAGGATTTTCAGGCGGGTCGATTCGACACCTCCTACCTGGATACGCATCCGGACCTGTATCAATACGAAGAATCCGAGGAGCCCGAGGACCTGGTGCTGGCGATTTCCGCAGCAATCGCCGCCTACGAAGGACTCTGACCTCCAGCCGCCAATTACGCACCACCTCAACCCTGTCACGCGAGCGATTCCGAGGCCGCCAGTATGGCAACGAAAAAGACCAAGCAATCCGCTTCGAAAAAACGTGTGGTGAAGAAAACGGTCGCCACGAAAACCAGCCGCCCGGCTCCTGCGCGCGCGTCTTTGTCTATGCCGTCCACGACGCCGCCGTTCACTGTGGCGCCGGCGCCGGGGAAAAAACTGTTGCTCACCGAAGTCGCCTTGCGCGACGGGCATCAATGTCTCCTGGCCACCAGAATGCGCACCGAAGATATGTTACCCGTCGCCCAGAAACTGGACTCCGTGGGGTTTTGGTCCCTCGAAGTCTGGGGCGGAGCCACCTTCGACACCTGCCTGCGGTTTCTTAAAGAAGATCCCTGGGAACGTCTGCGCGCACTTCGCGCGGCGATGCCGAAGACGAAGTTGCAGATGTTGCTGCGCGGCCAGAATCTCGTCGGGTACCGGCATTATGCCGACGACGTGCTTGACAAATTCATCGAGCGATCCGCGGCCAACGGCATCGACGTCTTCCGCATTTTCGACGCCCTCAATGACGTGCGGAACCTGGAGCGCGCCATCCGCGAAGTCAAAGCCTGCGAGAAACATGTGGAGGCGGCCATTTCCTACACCACGAGTCCCGTCCATCGGCTCGATGGATTCGTGACCATGGGCAAACGATTGGAAGACCTCGGCGCCGACACAATTTGCATCAAAGACATGGCCGGGTTGCTCGCGCCAGTGGATGCCTACCGCCTGGTCAAGAGTTTGAAGGCTGCGGTTCGTGTGCCCATTCATCTGCACTCCCACTACACCTCGGGAATGGGAACCATGACGGCCCTGATGGCCGTGATGGCGGGCCTCGATCTCCTGGACACCTCGATTTCCCCGTTAGCAGGAGGCGCGTCGCACCCACCGACAGAATCGATGGTCGCCGCCTTGCGGGGCACGCCCTATGACAGCCAATTAGACCTGGAAGACCTTCAGCCCATCGCGGAGCATTTCCGGAACGTCCGCCGGAAGTACCGGCAATTTGAAAGCGACTTCACCGGGGTAGACGCAGAAATTCTGACCTCTCAAATCCCAGGCGGCATGCTGTCGAATCTGGCCGCACAATTGGCGGAGCAAAATGCGCTCGACCGGATGAAAGAAGTCATGGACGAAATTCCCCGCGTCCGGAAAGATATGGGCTATCCGCCGCTCGTGACGCCCACCAGCCAAATCGTGGGCACCCAGGCCACGCTCAACGTGCTGACCGGCGAACAGGGCGAGCGCTATAAAGTCATCACGACGGAAACCAAGAACTATTTTCTCGGCCTCTACGGCCGCGCGCCCGGACCCCTCGACAAGGAGATCATGGCTCGGGCCATCGGGGATGAAGAGCCCGTCAAGGGACGGCCGGCGGACCGGCTGGAATCGGAATTTGAAAAGCTCAAAAAAGATCTGCCGGAATCAGCGACGACGCTGGAAGACCAACTATCGTTTGCGCTGTTCCCTGCCATCGCGCGGGATTTTTTCGAAGCGCGCGAACGGGGCGCCCTGCAGCCCGAGCCATTGGAGCCCACGGAAACCAAGGGTCCGGCCGTAGCGCACGATCTCCATCTCGCCCCGGCCGAATTCAACATTACCGTGCACGGCGAGAATTACCACGTCGTCGTCTCGGGCTCAGGCCGCACGACCGACGGCCGCAAGCCCTATTACATCCGCGTCAACGACCGGTTGCAGGAAGTCTCCCTCGAGCCGCTGCAAGAAGTGTTGGCCGGTGTGCCGGAATCGCCCGAGGCCGGCAGCACCTCGAAACCGAAACGCCCGCGGCCGACCAAACCCGGCGATGTCGCCCCTCCCATGCCGGGCCGTGTCGTCAAGGTGCTCGTGGCAGACGGCGCCCAGGTCAAAACCGGCGATCCGCTCCTGATCATCGAGGCCATGAAAATGGAAAGCCAGGTGCCGGCCCCCATGGACGGGCGGGTCACCGCCATCCTGGTCGCCGAGGGAGACAACGTGAAGATCGACGAAACCGTCATCCAATTGGAGTAGCCGGTGCCGCGCCCGGCGTGGGTTGCCCGATTGGCTGCAGATGCGCACCATCACCTGGCGATCTGGCTTCTCGCGAGTCTCCTCATGAGCGGTTGTGCGGCAAAGCCGGATGTTCCCCCCTGGTTCGACGCGATCCAGCGATTCCCCGTCCATACCACCTCCGTCAACGGGCACCGGCTCGCCTTTCTCGATGAAGGGCAAGGCCCGCCGCTGATCCTGCTCCACGGCTACGGCGGGTCCATGTGGCAATGGGAATATCAGCAGCCTCTCACCGCACATTTCCGAGTGATCACTCCGGACCTCCTCGGCTCAGGCCTTTCCGACAAACCTGACATCGACTACCGTCCTGCGGAGCTCATCGAATCCCTACGGGGACTCATGGATGCCTTGGGCTTGCCGGAGGCCACCGTCATCGGCAATTCCATGGGCGGCGGCGTGGCCATCGGCATGGCCCTAACCTATCCGGAGCGGGTCAACCGCCTGGTGCTCATCGATACCCTGCCTGATCATGTGCGGGAACGACTCGTCAGCCCGCTGATGCAGCGGGCGCTCAACACGCGGGTGCCGGCCTGGCTGGCCGGCGTCGGCGCGTCGCTGTTCGGCAGCCGGACGATGGAGGCGGTGCTGAAGGAAATCATCTACGATCACAGCTTCATTACACCGCTCGTGCTCGACCGTTCGAACCGCAACCGGCAGCGGGGAAATCTGGTCGGACCGTTGCTGTCGCTCCGTGACAACCTGCCTCTGTGGGAACAAAACTTCGCGCCGCGCCTCGGCGAGATCCGGCAGTCCACCCTCATCCTGTGGGGCGAACATGACCGGCTCTTCCCGCCGCAAGTCGGCCGGGATCTCCACGCCGTGATTCCGCATTCCAGGCTGATTGTGATTCCTGAGGCCGGTCACATCCCGCAATGGGAGCAGCCGCAGGCAGTCAACCGGCACATCAGAGAGTTCCTCCAACCTTGACAGTCTTCCCTGCGGGCCATAGAGTGACGAAGAGAACACATTGTCTCCATGGAGATTCCTTATGAGGGTGATCAACAGTTCGATTCTGCGCGGCGCGGTGTTTCCTCGTCTTGTGCTCGGCCTCTGCTGCCTCGGCGTTGCCGGGTGTGGAATAGGGGCTGGTAGCGGCAAGGCGGACTTTTCATACAAAGACATGCCCATCGCCGACGGGAGCGCGGTGGCCGGAGAAGGCAACAACATCCTGTTTCAAGGCAAACCGTTGATGCTCACCGGCATGGGAATCAAGGTGGGCGACAAATTGCGGGATGTCAAACTCGCCCAGATCGACCTGTCGATGATTCCGGTGAACGACACCAAGGGAAAAGGCAAGGTCCGCATTATCAGCATTGTGCCGTCGCTCGACACGAAGGTGTGCGAGCAACAAACGCACTACTTAAGCGAGAAGAATATGGGGCTCGATCGCATGGTCGAGCTGATCACGATCAGCATCGACACGCCCTTCGCGCAAAAACGGTTTGCGGAAGAAGCCAAGATCAGCAATGTCACCTTTCTCTCCGATTTTCGCGCCGCCGATTTCGGCAAGGCCCACGGGCTCCTGCTCAAAGATCTCCATCTCCTGAGTCGCGCCCTGTTGGTGGTCGATAAGGACAACAAGGTCCGTTACCTGCAGATCACCCCGGAGTTGGCCCAACTCCCTGATCTGGAGGAAGCCTTCAGGTTTGCACGCAAGCTGGTGACCGCCAGCTAGGAAAGCGTCCACTGTGAAGCGCCGTTCGTCTCTCGCGAGCCAGAAAAGAGCGTGTAGCCAATGGCTGATAGTACGGAGGAACAGGGAATAATCTCTATGGGCGTTCGACTCTGTGTCTCGGCGAGATAGGCTTCACGCTTCACGAAGTACGGATACTAACCAGGACACCATGGCCCATTACGATCTGCTGGTCATCGGGACCGGCCCGGCCGGGCAAAAGGCCGCGATCCAAGCGGCGAAGCTCGGCAAAAAAGTCGGCATCGTCGAGCGAAAACGGGTGGTCGGCGGGGTCTGCACCAACACCGGGACAATCCCCAGCAAATCCCTCCGTGAAGCCGCCCTCTATCTCTCGGGCTTTCACCAGCGCGGCCTCTACGGCGCCAGTTATCGCGTCAAACAAGACATCACGATGGCGGATTTGACCTTCCGGTCCAACCACGTCATCAGCCGTGAAATCGAAATCATCCAGAATCAGATGACGCGGAACAACGTCGATGTGTGGTACGGCACCGCCTCCTTCCTCGATCCGCACCGATTACGAATCGAACGCGATGACGATCACGTGGAACATACGGCCGACTTTCTCGTCATTGCCTGCGGCACCGTGCCGGCCCGCCCGGCCCACATTCCGTTCGACGATCGGACCATCATCGACACCGATGGCCTTCTGGGGCTGAAAGATCTGCCGAAGTCCATCACGATTATCGGCGGCGGAGTGATCGGCGCGGAATACGCGTCCATCCTGGCCACAATGGGCATTCATGTCACCCTCATCGAGCGCCGCCCGCGCCTCCTCGAATTCGTCGATCAGGAAACCATTGAGGCCCTGCAGTACCACATGCGCAGTATCGGGGTGGTCCTCCGCTTCAACGAAGAGGTCGTATCGGTCGAGCCGGTGGCCGACCAGCAGGTGATCGTACGTTTGAAGAGCGGGAAGGAAATCGGTGCCTCGACCGTGCTCTATTCGGTCGGGCGTACCGGTGCCAGCGCGACCCTCAAGTTGGACAGCATCGAACTCGCCGCGGACGATCGCGGGCGGCTGGCGGTCAATGAGCACTATCAAACATCGATTCCCCATATTTATGCGGCCGGCGACATCATCGGCTTTCCCGCCCTGGCGTCGACGTCCATGCAGCAAGGCCGCCATGCGGCCTGCCACGCCTTTGGCGTCCCCTACCAGACGCAGTCGGACCTGATGCCCTACGGCATCTATTCCATCCCCGAAATTTCCATGGTCGGTCGCAACGAAGACGATTTGACCAAAAACGGCGTGCCCTATGCCGTCGGCATTGCTCGCTATCGGGAAATCGCGCGCGGGCAGATCATCGGCGATGAGATCGGCATGTTGAAATTACTTTTTCACAATAAGACCCGGCAATTGCTCGGCTGCCACGCGATCGGCGACGGGGCCACGGAATTGATTCACATCGGGCAGACGGTCATGGCCTTCCAGGGGCAGATCGACTACTTCGTCGATGCGGTGTTCAATTACCCCACGCTCGCGGAATGTTATCGTGTGGCCGCGCTGGATGGCATCAACCAACTCCCGAGGCCGTGGACGCCACGAGCGTAACGCCACATCGTCTCTCGTGAAGCGTATCTCGTATCTCGCGAACGACGAGATCCATTGCAGACCACGAAGGAGGATACGGATGTCGTTTTCGAACCATCTCCGCAAGTTGGCTCAGCCGGTCTGGGATGCGCAGTTGACTCACCCCTTCGTGCTGGCGTTGGGCAAGGGGACGTTGTCGGAACGAAAATTCCGTTACTACATCCTGCAGGATGCCCGGTTCCTCGCCGACCTTGCTCGCGTCTTTGCCGCGGGATCTCTCCGGGCACCGGACTCTGAATCGGCCCTTCGTTTCGCCAAGCTGGCCGAAGAAACCATCACGGTCGAACGCAGCCTCCACGAAAACTACGGCAAACGCTGGAATCTTTCGCCGCAAGAGATGCTGAACGAACCCATGGCCCCGACCAACTATGCCTACACGCGCCACATGTTGGCCGTAGCTCAGGCGGGCACCGCCACGGAGATTGCCGTCGTCGCTTTACCCTGCGCCTGGATCTACTGCGTAGTCGGAAAGCACCTGCTCAAGAAGGGAGCTCCGCCGGCAAAACATCCCTACCGGGATTGGCTCATGCTCTATGCGTCGCCGGAGTTCGAAGCCGTCCAGGAATGGATGCGCGCGAGAATCGACACCTGGGCCAGAACCGCAGGCCATGAAGAAAAAAAGCGGATGGAACAGTCGTTTCTTCTGAGTTCGAAGTACGAGTGGATGTTCTGGGAGATGGCGTGGAATGAGGAGAAGTGGCCGGTATGAGGGGGCGAGGGAGATGGTCAAGCTCTTCCGCGTAGAATCCCGCACCGGCGTGCACTGCCAGAGGCGACCTTGGCGTCTGAACTTGCTGCGTTTTGCAGCTTCGAACAGCAGACGCCACCTGCGGGCCAGGACGGTTCGTCTCAGGTCAGCGCATAAAAATCGCCAATGCTGTGCAATCGCTCAGAGCCAGGCCCCACCTTCGCCAGTCGCACGTCCATTCTTAAGAGGAATGCGGGGACAGTGAGCCTCATGGCGGCCACCGGCAGTGGCTGATCTCCGTACTTCGAGCACTCAACCTGTCTTACGATATTCTTGTGGTTGCGGCTGATCGAGGTGCTGAGTACCCCAGTCAGGCTCTTCTTCGTTCATGGGGATGCTCTCTTGAGTGACTGAGGCCCAGATAGCAATAGCACAAAACAGGATCGTCAACGCGATGAGGAAGTAAACAGGCATGGCGACCTCCTCTATTCCTGGTTGTCTATTCTCACGCTACACCCCACGCCGTGGAGAGGCTACAAGGTAAAGACCTAGGTTTTGGCCTGATTTTTCCCTGGTTTCCAACAAGCCAGATAGATGCCGCCTCTCATATTCCCTCCTAGTTTGTGGTAGTCTGACCGGAACGCGTCACAGGTCACCGCCTCTTACTATGACCGCCGCCTCGCCCTCTCAAAACATCCTCAGCTCGCGCGAGATCCGGCTTCACTTGCTGGGGCTGGTGCTGCTGCTCGGCTTCCTTGGATTGTGGTACTGGCTCTCGACCGGAGCAAGGGCGGTCCCGACGTTGATCGAGTTGCTCAAAGACGATGATCCATCCACCAGGATTGTCGCGGCGGAGCAGTTAGGGCACATCGGCCCGGCCGCCCGGCGCGCCGTGCCCCTCCTGGTGACTCAGGCCACACAGGACGGCAGTCAACACGCCAACAGCACCGCCGCCTCCGCGCTGAAGTGGATCGATTTGACCGCCGCTCGCGGGGTCATGGCGTATTTTCTTCCGCATCTCCACGATCCCGATGTCCAGCAGCGCCGCACCGCCTGCGCAGTGCTCGGCAGCCTGGGACCGGTGGCCAAACCGGCAGTGCCGGCCCTGCTTGCGGCCGCGCGTGATGCCGATGCGCTCGTGCGCCGCAATGCCCTCATTGCCCTGGCCGCCATCGGCATTCCCTCGCCACCGATCGGAGTCGCCCTGCTGGAGGGGCTGCGCGATTCTTCCTCGCTCGTACGCCAGACGGCGGTCGCCCAATGGGCCTTTACCGTCCCCCTCTCCCAGGAGGCAGTTGCTGCTCTGACGCCGGCCCTCAACGACCCGGATAAGAGCATCGCCACCCTCGCGCACACAGCCCTGGACAAGCCACGCGCGGCGGATGCGGCTCATGTCGGATCATTGAGCATGATGCTGGCCCATGCGTCTGCGCGCGACTATGCGCTGCACCAGTTGGCCCAGCTGGGCCCGGCGGCCGGTGAGGCCTTATCGCCGATTGCCTCTCTGCTGGAGGATGAGCACCCGTTGATTCGTTACCTGGCGGTGGAAACCATCGGGGGAATGGGCGCTGCCGGCCAACCAGCCCTGCCGGGCTTGCGCCGGCATCAGGATGCCGATCCGGTCGTCCAAGCGGCCGTCACCGAGGCCTTACGCGCGATGGAATCGGCAGCCGCCGCCGCACCATCGTCCAAGGAGGCGTCGCCATGACCGGCAGCCTGCAGGACAATTCTGCCCGCCTCCGAATGCTGGCACGGTCGGGCATCTGGATCAGCCTGTTCGGCGGGTTGCTGCTCCCTTGGAGCATCATGCTGGCGGTCGAGATCCTGCTCCGTGACGTTCCCTTGCAACGAGCCTGGCGTTCGTTCACGTTGCATCTCTTTGCGCCCGGTTACAATCTTTTCCTCGTCGGCCTGTTGACGGCCCTGCCCTTCGTGATCCTGGCCGCAAGCATCCTCTTCCACCTGGGAACCGCGCCGGCCCACAACGTCCTGATTGCCTATCGGCGAGCGTGCGGCCTTTTTTCGGCTGCCTTGCTCATGGCCTTGATCGCAGGATGGATTCATATCGACGTGCTCATTCATCCCGATGCGCAGGGAGCGCTCGCGTATTTTTACCTTCCGATCCTCTTGCTGATGGTGTTGCCGCTCGGGTACGGGTTGGGACGAGCATTGGCCAAACTCTTCCTGCCCAGAGTCCCGCTCTGATCCTCGCGGGCTGGACAGCATCGGCGACGTGAGTATAATGTGGGCCATGCCTCACGGGAGCGTCAACCGGTGCTTATGATTCGTCTCGTCCCCTGCCTGGCCCTGCTTGTCTTCTGGCATTCCGCTTCCTTGGCTGCCTCGAAATATGAGGACAGTGTGAAAGAACTCGCCGAAGGTGTGGCGGCTGAGGCGATCAAGATGAAAAAGTCGCGGCTCGCGCTGCTGGACTTCGTCGACAGCAAGGGCGACGTGACCCCCATCGGACAGTTTCTGGCCGAAGAATTGGCCACCCACCTGCTTGTGGCCGGAGAGCTCAAAGTGGTCGATCGCCGATTGCTGATCGCCACGATGGAGAAGCACCACCTGACTCACCTCGACACCTCGCAAGCCAAGGCGGCCAAAAAAGTCGCCAAGGCCTTGCGCGCAGACCTCTACGTGACCGGCGCGTATCTCGAAATTCCTGAAGGTATTCAGGTCACCGCCAAGCTGATCGGCCCCTATACGGTCTATCCAGTCGGCGCCTCCCGCACGATCGTGCCGAAATCCGGCCCGCTGGCTGCCCTTCTCAAGCAGCCGGCCGCACCAGCCCCGGCCGCGGCATCGGCGGCGGCGCCGGAAGCGGGGCCGGTTCTGAGCGCCCATGAAAATGAGTTGTACACGATGACGATCCTCGGCATGGCCCGGCAAGACGATTTGATCGGTGTCGATCTCGTCTTCGCCAACCGTACGGCGCATCCGGTCAAGATCGCCTGCCAGTTGCTCGACACCTATCTCGTGGATGGGCAGGGGGAGCAATGGAAACAGAATGTCGCGCAGAATCGCGAAGGCCTCTGCACCCGCGGCATGGAACTGAACGCCCGGCGGCAACAGCGCGCCAGCCTGTCCTTCCTGGCCGGCAAGAAGCCGCCGACCGGCCCCATCACCTTGCATTACCATGAAACTTCGCCCAGGGTGGATCGCATCATCACCATGGACGGGCTGACCATCGATTCCGCCCCGGCCGCCGAGTCCGGCGCCACCGCCGCGCAGGAATCACCGCCTCCCGCTCCATAGCCCATAACCTCCGCCTACGTGGACAGGAACAGACCCATGATCAAACAAGTCTTGTCGATAGCTGGTTCAGATTCAGGCGGCGGCGCAGGCATTCAGGCGGATCTGAAAGCCATGTCGGCCAATGGCGTCTACGCCATGTCCGTCATTACGGCCATCACCGCCCAGAACACGGAAGAAGTCGCCGACGTGTTCGAGCTTCCCACCTCGATCATCGCCGCGCAACTCGACGCCATCTTCGACGACTTCGACGTCGCGGCCGTTAAGACCGGCATGCTCTCCTCCGCAGAGATTATCCGGACGGTGGTGCAGCTCCTCAAACCGCAACAGGTGAGGAATCTGGTGGTTGACCCGGTCATGATCGCCAAAGGCGGCCAGCCGCTGTTGAAACCCGATGCCATCGATACCCTCAAGAGCGCGCTCTTTCCCCTCGCCCTGCTCGTCACCCCCAACGTGCATGAAGCGCAGCAGCTGTCCGGGATCGAGATCACCTCGCTGGCCGACGCCCGCCGCGCCGCCAAGGTGATTCATCAATTCGGCTGCGGCTATGTCCTCATCAAGGGCGGCCACCTGCCGAAAGATCGCGGGACGGATGTGTTGTACGACGGACGGTTTTTCAATATCTTCAAAGGTGAATTCATCGACACGCCGCATACCCACGGCACAGGCTGCACCTTTGCTTCCGCCATTGCGGCGCATCTCGCCCGGGGGAAACCTGTTCCCGATGCCATACAAACGGCAAAGACCTATCTCACCGAAGCGATCAGGCACAGCCTGGCCATCGGACATGGGAAGGGGCCGACCAATCATTTTTATTTCTTGAATCAGGGTTAACGGTATGAATCGAGGGTTCGGATCGTCACTGTCGTTTATTCTGGCCGGATGGGGGTGGCTCCTGCTGACCTCGCTGCTGGGACTCGCGGCATTGTTAGGCATCGTCCGCGGCGCACCGCTTCCCTCCGGCCTTCGTCTCCTGCACGTCCATGGCGCGCTGATCGGCGGGCTGCTCCAATTCGTGACCGGTCTCGCCATCGCCGCGCAGGAGCTGGCCACTCACGAAGGCAAACGGCCGGGACACCGAGTGCTGTTTCTCAGCATGAACCTCGCGGCGCTTGGCTTTGCTCTCGGAGCCTGGCGGCGAGATGCCACGTTGACGCTGGGCGCTGGACTTCTGCTGGCCGCGCTGGTTATTCCCATGGCGCGCCGGATGCTGGCCGGGCTTCGGACCGGCTCGAATTGGACGCCGTTGTTGCAGGTCTATTTCGGAATCAGCCTCGCCGGTCTGTTCGGCAGCTTGCTTCTGGGAGGCCTGCTGGTCGGCGCCTGGTACCCGACCTGGCATGGCGTGATCCGCCTGGGGCATCTTCATGCAGCCCTGCTGCTGTTCCTGACGCTTGGGACAGTCGGCGCGATCCAACTTGCACTGCCGTTGATGTTCCATCGCCCCCTGCGAAGCGCGGGGCTGGGCCAGTTGGTTCTGCTGCTCCTGCCGGCCTCCGCCGCTGGCCTCATCACGGGTTTTGTCTTGTCGTCGGTCCCTATCCAGCTCGCGGCGGGAAGCGTCCTTGTCGTCGCGCTGGCGCTCTGCTGCGTCAACCTGTTCCGCACGTGGGCCCAGGCGGGTCAACCAGGCTCGGCTGCCACGGACCATCTCCTCACGGCCGTGATCTTCCTGCTGATCATGGTCTGCATCGGCCTCGCAGTCGGCATCAACGTCTTGTCGACCCCGCCGGCCATGCCCTACGGGACCTTGCACCTGATGGCCTATACCCACACGGCATGGCTCGGATTTCTCCTCCAGAGCGTGGTCGGTAGCCTGTCTTTCGTGCTGCCGTCTCTGTTGGCCGCAGATCGAGTCGCGAATCACAAAAAGCGAGGACCCTATCGCGAACAGCTTGAACAGGTGCTAAACCGCTGGCGCGCGGCGCAGGTCGCGACCGTGAGTTTCGGCTCCTTAGGGTTGGTGCTGGTCGCCTCGTTGACGTGGAATCTACCCCTATCCTCAGACTGGATTCACTTGGGCACATGGATCAGCTTGGGACTCTTGCTGCTCCACCTCACCATGGTGACCGTTAAGATCGCACAGGCGACCGGCACCCGGCCGCTCCATGAAGGGACGACCGCGAAATAACGGGCCAGGCCCCGCCCGGCCGTGAGCATCACTTATGGAAGAAACCCTGTCATTGCGCGACCCGGCCGGCAACCGGATCGCGGCCGTGCTGGCCGAACCGCAACAGCGCACCGGCCATGTAGCGGTGCTCTGCCATGGTTTTTTGTCGCACAAGAACAGCGCAAGCAATCAAGCCCTGGCTGAACTGTTGCAACAACGGGGCATCGCCTCGCTCCGGTTCGATTGTTTCGGACATGGTGACAGCGACGGACCCTTCGCCAAGCTGACGACCAGCCTCGCCGTAGCTCAGGCGCGCGCCGTGCTGACCTCTATCGTGGATCGGGGCTACCGGCGGTTGGCCCTCGTCGGCTCCAGCTTCGGCGGCCTGGTGTCGCTTCTCGCGGCCGCTGAGTGGGCCGGCCTGCACCAGTCAACGCCAGCGACCGTTCCGGCGCTCGCCTGCCTGGCCCTCAAATGCCCGGTGGTGGATTTCGGGGAGGAGCTCCGTCTGGAGCTCGGTGAAGAGGGTCTGCAGGAATGGCAACGAACGAACACGATCCCGGATCTTCATGGAGGGCCTGTCCGCCTCCCCCTCGATTATGCCTTCTACCAGGACTGCCTCACCCGCATCGCGTATGAACCGGCGCGATCCATCGCCGCCCCGACGCTGATCGTCCAGGGGGATCATGACGAATACGTTCCTCTGCACCAAAGCCAACGACTGTATGCCTCGTTGCCGGGGCCGAAACACCTGGAAATTCTCCCCGGTGCTGATCACCGCTTTACCAATCCGTCAGACTTCCAACGCATGCTGACACTGATCACGGATTGGATCACGACGCCTCCCGCCTCCTAACGCCTCGCTTTCGCCATCGACAGGCCGAACTCGTGTCGGAAAGCCGATGCGCTTCTCGCTGCGCGCAGCCTTCGCACACGAAGCATCGAAGGCATTCTCCTGCACCCATTGCTCGAACTTGCACAGCGAAAAATAACGGACAACATCTCACCACGCGATTCCCGGCAAAATGGCTCGTGACGCGGCTTTCTGGCCTTCGCGATCATTTTTTCGGCTGGCATGCCGGTTGCTCACCCAGCATTTCGAATTTTTCGGAGGAACAATCATGAAGACGTCCAAGGGTGTGCTGATATTCGGTGTTGCCGGTTGTTTATCTTCCGCGCTGTGCTCAACAGCTTCGATCCCAACCGCCGCTGCCGCAGACACCACGCTCAGCCTGCTGCAGCAGGCCTCGATTAACGAGGCCGTGAGCAAAGCCCAAACCAGCCGCACGGCTCCTATTGTCACGAGCCCGGCGGCCTTGGTCCTCACTGCGCCGAAGGGACAAACGGCGGTGGGCACCCTCAGCCTGAAAAAATCCAGCACGGATCAACATAGTTATTATCTCAGCACGAATCAGGCATGGGTCTGGATGAATCCGCCCTATGGCAGCACGCAAACTATTAGCACCGAGACCGATCAGCTGGTGATTACTGCCCAAACGGCCAACCTCCCGGCCGGCACCCATTCTGCCGTGGTGTACGTGGTCGATTCAGGCCCGAACAATTTCATGAATATGCTGCGCATTCCGGTGACGGTCATCGTCACGGCATCGGCGGTCGCTCCGCAGCCTCCGGCCCCTGCTGTGGTACCCCCTCCCGTCGCCCCCACGCCGAATCCCGCTCCGGCCGTTCCGCCGGCGGTCACTCCCACACCGAACCCTGTCGCTGTCCCGCCGCCACCGCCGGCGCCGGTCGCACCCCCGGTGGTGACGGGAACGGCCATCATGTCGAACCCGCCCGCGCTGGCTCTGAGTGCCGTCAAGGGACAGAATGCCGTCGGCACCTTGTCTCTGCGCAAGGGTGGGACCGATCAACACAGCTATTCTCTGAGCACAAACCAGGGGTGGGTCTGGATGAATCCGCCCTATGGCAGCACGCAAACCATTAGCACCGAAACCGATCAACTGGTGATCACGGCTCAGACGGCCAACCTTCCGGCCGGAACGCATTCCGCCGTGGTGTACATCGTCCAATCCGGACCGAATAACTTCCAGAATATGCTCCGCATTCCGGTGACGGTCACCGTCACGGCATCGGCGGTCGCTCCGCCGCCTCCGCCCCCCGCGGCGGTTCCTCCTGCGGTCATCCCCACGCCGAAACCCGTGGTTCTCCCCACGCCACCGCCGCCGACCCCCGTGGTCGTCCCTCCACCGCCGGCTCCTGCTCCGCCAGCGCCCGCGCCGGTGACCACGCCGACCGGACCGATCCAGGTCACGCCGGCAGCATTGAGTCTGACGAGCGCCAAGAACGTGGGTACCCTGACCTTGCGCAAAACGGGGAACAATCAACATACCTACTCCCTCAGCACGAACCAGGGGTGGATCTGGTTGAATCCGCCCTATGGCAGCACGCAAACCATCACCACCGAAACTGATCAGATTGTGATCACGGCCCAAACCAACGGCTTGGCGGCGGGCACCTATTCGGGGGTCGTGTACATTGTCGAATCCGGCCCTAACAACTTCTCGAATACGCATCGCATTCCAGTGACGTTTACGGTCGCCGCGGGCCAGGCGGCTTCCAACCAGCCGGCGACCCCGACCCAGCCAACGGTCACCTCCCCACCTCCGCCGCCGCCTGTCACCCCGTCGCCGGTCCCTGTGACCCCGACACCGAACTCGTCCGCCTCCACCTCGGGACCGAAGACGGCCAGCGCCACGGTGAGTTGGAACGCCAATACCGAGGTGGACCTGGCCGGCTACCGCATCTACGTCGGAACCAGATCGGGCAGTTATGGAGTGGTGGGACCGTTTGAAGTCACAAACCGCACCAGCTTCACGATCCCGAATCTGCCGCTCGGCACCACGTACTTCTTTGCGGTCTCGGCTTTTGACAAGTCGGGAAACGAGAGTGCGAAGTCAGCGGAAGTCAGCAAGAGCCTGTTTTAATCCACAGCGAGACACGTGAGCCGGGGCGCATGGGCGCCCGGCTCACCGTAACGCGGGCGACTCGCCGGACTTGGCGCAACGAAAACCTGTGTAACTATTGCGCGTGTCCGGCGGTAACTTAAATCGGCCATACGTCAGCAGGTACTTCGGCAGGTCAGACCAGGACCCTCCTCTCACCACGCGAAACATTCCCCCCTCAGGCCCAGATGGATTCTGACGCGGCCCGGTCTCATAGTAGTTCGCCCCATACCAATCGGCGACCCATTCCCCCGCATTTCCCGCCATCTGATTGAGGCCATAGGGGCTGCGCCCTTGCTCGTAGCGCTGTACGGGAGCCAACACCTGGCTATAGCTGAACCTGGCCCCTAACCCGAAATTGGCCGATTCTTCACGCGGACTCTGATTCCCCCATGGGTACAACCGTCCATCGCTCCCCCGTGCCGCCTTTTCCCATTCAGCTTCGGTCGGCAGACGCTTGCCCCGCCACTCGCAATAAGCCTGGGCATCGAACCAGCTGACGCCGATGACTGGACGGTCACCGTGCTGCGACAGATCCACCGATTCCCATTGCCAGGGCGCAGGGCGACTCGCGGAGACCAGAAATTCCGCGTAGCGTCCGGTCGTGACCTCGTCACGATCGATTTCAAACCGATCAATCCACACTTCATGTTGCGGCTTCTCGTCCTCCAGTGCGTCCGTGCCGTCGGCCCCCATGGAAAAGACCCCCTCAGGGATTGTGATCATCGGCACGTCGGCAATGACCTGCCTCTCAGTCCGCGGTTTGCGCAATTGCTCGAGCGGCCCCCCCGCCGACTCAGCCGGGCAGATCAGGGCTATGACCATCAAAACGCAGTATGCTGAGAGGAAGGCGGAATGGAAGACATGCATGGTCGCTATCGACAATGAACGTGTGTGGAGTCCGCGCGGCAGGGGAAGCGCGCTCCCGAGCCTTCGCTCCCCGTTCTAGCCTTCGGCAGAGGGTCAGGGAATGATTCCGCCGACCACCCAATGCCGATCGTCAGGCACATCGATGAGGAGCCGTGACAAATTCATTTCGGCCAATTGGGCCGCCACGTCGTCCTCGGTGAACGCCGCGAGCAACGAGTGAAAAAAGTCCCGCTTCAGAATCGGATCCTCATCAGCCGCATATTGCTCGACCAAGGCCTGGGCCGCCTCGGGAGAGTCCGGCCGCAACAAATCCATGACGAGAATGCAGGCGCCGGGTTTCGCCAGCTGCTTGAGACGGAACCAGAACTGTAACGGATTGGGCACATGGTGCAACAGGCTATTGGAGAGGAGCGCGTCGGCCTGTTCCGGCAAGACGATCGACTGAAAACGCTCGCAGCGGAGCTCGATCTGGTCTGCCAATCCAGCCTGTGCGATGGCTTCCGCGGCCAAGTCGAGCATGGGACGGCTCGCATCGACGGCCGTCACGCGCGCAGCCGGATAGGCGCGAAGAAAACGAATCGGAATATCGCCTGGTCCACAACCCAGATCCACGGCATGGCCGCCGGCCCAGTCGGGGAAATAGTCACGAAAACGGTCGACGAACCCTTGATTCTCCTCGGAGAAATCCGCCTTCGCATAGGCGCGGGCCTGCGCCGCATCATCCATGAGCTCCGGTTCAAGCACTCGCTTCATCATCGTTTCCCTCGATCGCGTTCATTGATCGCCGGCCGGTCACCGGCGGTCACCTCAAGCACAACCGCGTCGCCTGTCTTGACGACTCCCTCATGCAGGACTCGCGCATAGAGGCGGCTCCAACCCGGATGTCGCTCCTGCGCGATTCGACGGAACTCTCCGTCCGTAAACCATTGCGCATTCAATCGGCACGGGGTGGTGTACTCGGTCAGCTCCAGCCGGACCTGCTCACCGATGGCGAGTCGATCGCCGGGGGCCAAGTGTACCCAATCGAGACCCGCTAGCGTGAGATTTTCACCGGATGAGCCCGGTCCGATCGAATGCCCCTCCGCGCGCAACGCCTCAATCACTTCCAGCGAGTAGAGGCAGATAGCCCGATCAGGCCCTCCGTGATACTTCCGATTGCGCTGCCGGTCGCCGGTCAATCCGCGCACTGTGATCATGGCCGAATCGACGGCCCGCTTCGGCACGCCGCCGTCGGACAGACTGACCTGGAACACATGCGGAGTCGCCGGTGGCGCCATCGCCGCATCAGGAACAGACATCGCCGTCACAGGGTTCCATGCGGGTGGCTTCCAATGCCAGCCACCCGTCTCGTTCACGGATGGCGTTCACATAGACGCCGCGGGAGGCGTAGGCCGCTTCAATTTCCGGCCGCTGCTCGACCAACAGCCCAGATAAAAGCAGCCGCGCTCCGCCGGCGACATAGGTGCAGAGGTTTTCGGCGCATGCCAAGAGGGTCTGCCGATCCAAATTGGCGAGAACGAGGTTGGGCTGAAACGTGTCATGAGGCTCTGTTCCTTGAGCCTGCCCCACGGCCAGCGTCAGCCGCCCGTCGAATCCGTTGGCCTGCGCATACTCGCGCGCGCAATCCACCGCGACCGCATCGAGATCCACGCCCAGCGCTTCCGTGGCCCCGAGCCGCACAGCCACCATCGCCAGGACGCCACTGCCGGTCCCCACATCCAGCACGCGATCGCCCGGCCGCACGACCTGCTGCAGCCATTCAATCAGCAACTGCGTCGTGGCATGGTGGCCGGTCCCGAATGCCTGCTTGGGATCGATGATCAGTTCGATGTCCCCCTCATTCAGCAAGACCTGTTTCCAACTCGGTCGGATCACGACCCGACCGATCCTGACCGGTTCCACCAGGCGAGACCATTGTGCATTCCAATCTTGATCGGCCAGCTGGTTGATCGTCATGGCACGATCCACATCCGCGTGGCCCAATTGGGTCAGGACCCCTGTAAGCGCGCGCCAGGTGTCCGGTCCGCACCGGCTCGCGGGCCAATAGAGGTGGACGCGGTCCTCCTCCTGCCAGGCTCCGGTGACATCAGGATCGTTCAAAACTCCCAGCAGCTCTCCGGCATCCAGCGCTGTCCGCACCTCGACCTCGATCCAATTCGCAGCATCTCTTGCAGCGGTCTCGATCGTCGCGGCTCGATCGTCCTTGGAGGTTGACGCCATCTCAGACTCCCAGTATCGTCAGGGCTATTGTGAACCCCGTCACTTCAGGACGAGTGGCACCGGCCCGCGACCAGCATTTTGTGCGGGGCCTGCGGCGCGCAGCTCGGTTGGAAACGAACGGCCGCCGCATCAGCGCGCGGTTTACCACGGCTCGTCTGGTGATTTTTGCCGGCGCGCTCCTCGGCGCCATCATCCCGCACAAAATCGGCTGGACGGTGTTCGGCAATCTGGTGCTCGCCTCCGGCTTCATCCTGTTCCTCATCGTGGCCTGGTATCATAACAGGCTGGAAGACCGGTTGCATCGACTCCGGCGCTGGCAAAGCATCAAACGAGTACATCTGGCTCGCCTCGGTTTGACCTGGTCGGAGATCCCGCACCGTGACGTGGCCGTTCCGGAGCGGCATGGCTACGCCAGGGACCTCGACCTTGCGGGACCTCGCTCCCTCCTTCATTTGATGGATCACACCATTTGCTCACAAGGCAGGCAGCGCCTTGCCTCATGGCTCCTAGATCAGCCGCCCCATGCTGCGGAATGGTCGAGCCGGCAAGCCCTCATTCGCGAATTGACTCCGTTGTCACTGCTCCGGGACCGATTGGTGCTCGAAGCGCAAGCGATGGAGGAGGCGGATATCGACGGCCGCCGGCTGCTTTCGGTGTTGCAGAAGCGAGTGGATGATGCGGGGCTCATGCCGATGCTGGTGACGGAATCGGTGCTGGCCCTCACCACGGCCGCCCTGCTGCTGGCCGATGTGATCGCCGGACTTGGCAACTATTGGATGCTGTCGTTCGCACTCTATGCGATCTTGTTTTTGTCGGTCCGCAGCCGCTCCGAGGAAATCTTCGACCATGCCCAGTCGCTGCACCTGCAACTGGAACGGCTCAGCGCCGTGCTCGGCTACCTGGAACGGCGCTCGTATCGCGCGACGCCGCATCTGGCCCGGCTCTGCGGCCCGCTGCTGGAACAACAGAGCAGGCCGTCCCGGCTGCTGAAACAGGCCGCCTCCGTGATGAACCGGCTCAGTGTGCGCGCCCATCCCCTGGTGCACTATCTCATCAATGCCGTGGGCCCGTGGGATCTCGTCCATACCTATCGCCTGCAACAACTGCAAGACCGCATTGCATCCGTCGCGCCGCTCTGGTTTGAACTGCTCACCGAGTTGGACGCCGCATCATCCCTGGCCACCTTCGCCCATTTGCATCCGAACTACCTGTGGCCGACGCTCGATCATGCCGGCGGGCAGGACAACGGTGACAGGCCGCGGCTCGTCGCTGAAGGATTGGCGCATCCGCTCATTGCCGCCGCCGCCCGCGTGGCCAACAACGTGACCTTGGAGGGGCGAGGACGGATCTTTCTGGTCACCGGCTCCAACATGTCCGGCAAAAGCACGTTTCTCAGAACCATCGGCATCAACACCTGCCTCGCGCAGGCGGGCGCGCCGGTCTGTGCCACGACCTTCCGCTGGTCGCTGGTCCGCATCGGCAGTTGCATCCGTGTGGACGATTCGCTCGACGGCGGGCTGTCCTTCTTTTATGCCGAGGTCAAACGGCTCAAAACGATTTTGGACAGCACCAGGGACCAGGAAGGACCGCCGGTACTCTGGCTGATCGACGAGGTCTTCAAGGGAACCAACAACCGGGAGCGCCTCATCGGCGGGCGCGCGCTCATCACCGCCCTTGCGAGTGGCAACGGATTCGGCCTGGTGACGACGCACGATCTGGAGCTGGCCGAATTGGAGCAGCGGCTGCCCTCCGTCACCAATGTCCACTTTCAGGAAACCGTGGTAGACGGCGCCCTGCACTTCGACTACCGTCTCAAACCGGGCCCCTGCCCGACGACCAACGCCTTGCGAATCATGGCGCTCGAAGGGCTGCCGGTTGAACAAACCGAACCGGCGCCTCAGCGATAAGGAATTGCATCGTTCCGGCAGTTTCGGCAGACTGATCCGTCATCATTGTCAGGCCCTGGTCTTCCCTCAACCAAGGAGGCACCTATCGATCCGCAGCCGGATTCCTCATCATCCGCCGCGCGCCCGCTGCGCGGGTTGCTCATCGCGCAGTTTTGCGGAGCCTTCAACGACAACGCGTGGAAATTCATGGTGGCTCTGCTGGGCATCCGGGCCGTCACCGCAACCCTCGCGCCAGGCCAGGAGAGTGAAGCCGCCTCGCAAACCCAGACCACTCTCGCCATGGTGGTGTTCACCCTTCCCCTGGTCCTGACCTCGTTCGTGGCCGGGTATTTTGCCGATCGTCTCAGCAAGGGGACCGTCATCATCACCATGAAGGCGGTGGAAGTCGTGCTCATGGCGGGGGCGACGCTCGCCCTGCTGTCTCATCCCACCGGAGGCGTCTGGGCCCTGGTGATGCTGGCTTGCATGGGCGTCCATAGCGCCCTGTTCAGCCCGGCTAAATACGGCATTCTCCCGGAACTGCTGCCCCACGCCCAACTGGCCCGGGGCAATAGCATTCTGGAGCTGTTCACTTTCCTGGCGATTTTGACGGGAACGACGGCGGGCGGGTTCCTGTTGGCCGGCGCCGGCAGTCAACCCTGGCTCGCTCCCCTGGCCCTGACGGTGCTGGCGCTGATCGGGTTGGGCGCAGCCTGGACTGTGCCGCCGGTGCCGGCCGCACGGGCGGCCGGGGGCCTGTTCGATACCTTGCGTGGCGCCCTCTCGGCATTACGCGCGGATCGCCTGTTGCGACTGGCCATCACCGGCGCGGTGTTTTTCTGGACGATTGCCAGCCTCGTTGTGCAGAACGTCCTGGTTTATGCCAAGGCCGTGCTGGGCCTTTCGGATGCCCTGGCCACCGTCCCCTCGGCATTGATCTCAGTGGGCATCGGATTGGGCGCCCTCGTGGTGGGACGATTATCCCGGTCTCGCGTGGAATACGGGTTGGTCCCCCTGGGCGCGACGGGCGTCGCCACCTTTCTGCTGATTCTTGGCTGGTGGCAACCGCCGTTCGCCGGCACGCTCGCTTTGATGATCACCTTGGGTATGTCGAGCGCTCTCATCTTCATTCCCATCAACGCCCTGGTGCAATGGCGCGCGCCGCACGACCGCCGGGGCTCGGTCATCGCGCTGGAGAACATCTGTGTATTCACCGGCATTCTGCTGGGCTCCTTGAGCGGCGGTCTGCTGGCGAACGCCGGCCTCACGACCGCCGGCATTTTTCTCGCCACCGCCGGCGTCACCACCATCGGAACGGCCTGGGCCATGTGGTTGATGCCCGAAACATTCCTCCGCCTGGTCCTCGTGCTGCTCACACACACCATCTACCGGCTGCGCATCGTCGGCCAGGGCCATGTGCCGGTGACCGGTGGCGCCCTGCTCGTTCCCAACCACATTTCCTTCATCGATGGATTCCTACTGATCGCCAGCCTGGATCGCCCGATCCGGTTCGTCGTCGATGCCCACTATGTGAATCTTCCCCTGTTTAAACCGTTCATGCGGGCGCTGAACGTCATTCCGATTGCCTCGCAGGGCGGCCCCCGCGTCATTCTTCGCGCGCTGCGCGACGCGGGTCAGGCCCTCGACGCGGGTGATCTGGTTTGCATATTTCCCGAAGGTCAGATCACGCGCACCGGCAATCTGCTGCCCTTCCGCCGCGGATTCGAGCGCATTGTGAAGGGCCGCGAGGTACCGGTGGTCCCGGTGCACCTGGACCGCGTCTGGGGCAGCATTTTCAGTTTCGTCGGCGGACGGTTTGTGACCAAATGGCCGGAGCGCCTGCCCTACCCGGTGACCGTCTCCTTCGGCGCCCCGGTTCCGGCAGGCACCCCGGCGCACGAGCTCCGCCGGCTCGTCAGAGAACTCGGCGAAAGCGCCTGGCACTGGCGAAAAGCTTCCCGGCGCCCCCTGCATGCGGCCTTTGTCCGCGCCATGCGGCTGCATCCCTTTCGCCTTGCGATGGCCGACGCGACCAAACCTCGCGTATCATCGATCCAGGCCTTGATCGGCGCCATTGCCCTCGCCCGCGCGCTGGCGCCCCGCTGGCAGGGGCAGGCTTCCGTTGGCTTATTGTTGCCTCCGACCGTGGCGGGAGCCCTGACCACCGTCGCGGCCGCCCTCGCCGGCCGCACCAGCGTGAACCTCAATTACACCGTCGGCAAAGCCGGGCTCGAATCGGCGGTGCGGCAGGCACAGCTGACAACCATCGTCACCAGTCGCAGATTCATCGAAAAGGCCAAGCTTGAACTTCCCGAGGGCCCGGCGATCATCTGGCTGGAGGACATCGGCGCGTCCATCGGCGGGCGGCAGAAATCGTTGGCTGCGGCCCTGGCCATTCTGGCTCCGCTCAGGCTCATCGAGTCCGCCTGCGGGCAAACGCGGCGAGTGACGATGGATGATCTAGCGACCATTATTTTCAGCAGCGGCAGCACGGGTGAACCGAAAGGTGTCATGCTCTCGCACTTCAGCATCGATGCCAACGTCCAAGCCGTCTCCCAAGTGCTGCCCCTCGGCCCTGACGATCGCATCCTCGGTATCCTGCCGCTGTTCCACTCGTTCGGGTATCTCGTGTTCTGGTATGTCACGCTCAACGGCGCGGCGACCGTATTTCATCCCTCGCCACTCGATGTCACGGCCATCGGAGAACTGTGCGCCACACATCGCCTCACCTTTCTCGTCTGTACGCCCACGTTTCTCCAGCTCTACCAACGACGCTGCACACCCGAACAATTCAGCACGCTGCGGGTGGTGCTGACGGGCGCGGAAAAATTGCCGCTGCGTCTCTGCCAGTCGTTTCAGGACCGGTTCGGCATCGGCCCGATCGAAGGCTATGGCGTGACGGAATGCGCCCCGGTGATCGCCGTCAACTGTCCGGACTTCCGGGCGGCGGGATTTTTTCAACCGGCGTCGAGGCGGGGGACCGTCGGCCAACCGCTCCCCGGAGTGTCCGTGCGCATCGTCGATCCCGACAGCGGCGACATTCTCCCGCCGGGCCAGCCCGGCATGTTGCTCGTGAAGGGCCCGAATGTTATGAACGGCTACCTGGGGCGCGAGGATCTCACAGCACAGGCCATGCGCAACGGATGGTATATTACGGGCGACATCGCCACGCTCGACGACGACGGATTCCTGACGATCACCGATCGGCTGTCACGGTTTTCCAAAATCGGCGGCGAAATGGTGCCGCATCGGCTGGTTGAAGACGCGTTGCAACTTGCGTCGGGGGAAGACCTCCAAGTTTGCGCCGTCACGGGCGTGCCGGACGAGCGGAAAGGGGAACAACTGGCCGTGTTGCACACCCTCGCCGAAGAGCGCATGCCGCAGATTCTGGCGAAGGCCGCGGCGGCCGGCCTGCCCAATTTGTTTCTGCCTTCCCATAGCCACTGCGTGAAGGTCGAGGCGCTTCCCATCCTGGGAACGGGCAAACTGGATCTGCGGGCCCTGAAGCGCATCGCGATGGAACGGCTCCACATTCGTGAAACGTAATCGTCTCTGGCAAGCAGACCGATCGGCAGGTGAACAAGGCCACTGGTGGCCGACCATCCCATGACGACCCCGAGCAACACCGCGTTGATTGATTGCCATGTGCATCTGGCGGCATTGCCCGACGGCGACAACGGCTGTTACATCTCGCCGAAAACCTTGAGCAGCCCGTTGTTTCGTTTTTTATTGTGGAAACATGACCTGTCGCCGGAGAACCCGCGCCAGGCTAATCAAAAGTATCTCGCCGATCTGTTGGCTGAATTGCGCGCGTCACAGCATGTGCACACAGCCGTGCTGCTGGGTATGGACGGCGTGTATGACCAGAGCGGCAGGCTCAACCAGGCTCACACCGACTTTCTCATCGGCAACGATTATGTCCTGAACACCGCTCACGCCCATCCCGGTGAGTTCCTCGCGGGCGTGTCCATCAATCCGCAACGGCGCGATGCCGTCGATGAAGTGCATCGCTGCGCGGATGCCGGCGCCGTTCTGGTGAAGGTGCTGGCGAACGCGCAACAATTCGACCCGGCAAATAGACGCTACATCCCCTTCTATCGCGCGTTGGCTGAGCGCAAGTTGCCGTTGCTCAGTCATGTCGGCTATGAATTCAGCTTGATCGGCAAAGACCAGTCGGTGGGCGAGCCGGACCGGCTTCGCCTGGCCTTGGATGAAGGCGCGACGGTGATTGCGGCGCATGCCTGCAGCTACGGCCTGATGCTCTACGAGAAATTCGTACCGGTGTTGCATGATCTGGTGCAGCGTTACCCGCACTTCTACGCCGACATTTCCGCCCTCACCTTGCCGAACCGTCTGCGGATGCTCTTGCATCTGCGACGGTATCCGGCGATCCATGAACGCCTGCTGTTTGGAACCGACTATCCGCTGCCGGTATTTCACCTACCGGCATGGGGGCGCGTCGCCATGGGATCGCTCCGCAGACTTATGGCGACCAAGAATCGCTTCGACCGGCAGGTCGAGGTGTGTCATGGCCTCCAGCTGGGGTTTCGTTCGATCGGTGACCTCATTGTCTCCAAGTCGGCACAAGCACCTCATTGAGTGACAGGCACGTGACGCGAGACGAGATTCTCATTCACCTCCGCGAAAGGATTCTGGCCTTCGCGACATCACGAGTCACGAAGGATCTCGCCGAAGATCTCACGCAAGAGGTGCTGGTCGTCCTGCATCAGAAATATGGGCGCGTGGCGGAGCTGACGGAACTCGTGCCGCTGGCCTTTCAGATTCTCCGGTTCAAAATGCTGGACGCCCATCGCAAATCGCTGCGGCGGGGCGACTATCATCACGCGTCTCTCGATGACCTCCCGCCGGCCGATCCCGGCGCTGATCCGGCCATGCAATTCGATCAAAAGCAGCGGGTCGAGCGCTTGCTGGCGGCCGTGGCGCAACTTGAGGAACGCTGCCGGAAACTCTTCGCGTGGAAGCTGGAGGGGCACAGCTTTCCGGAGATTCAGCGGCTCATGGGGCAAACATCGATCAATACCATTTACACCTGGGACCTGCGCTGCCGGAAACAGTTATTGAGTCTGATGGGCGGCTCATGGGAATAATCCAGCACGAACCCTATGCCTGACCACGAGCTGGAAAAACTCTTCGGCGGTTTCGCGGCTGATACCCTGACGGCTGATGAACAGCAGCGTCTGTACCGGGCGGCCTTGCAGGATCAGCAACTCTTCAATACGCTTGCCGACGAGCAGGCGTTCAAGGAGTTGCTGGCGGATCCGGACGTTCGCCGCCGTCTCCTCCGAGCATTGCAGCAAGCAGGGCCATCGACAACCGGCGAGGCGAGACCTTGGTGGGCCTGGTTCACGAAACCAGCCGGGTTGGCCTGGACTGGAGGGTTGGCGGCAGCCGTGTTGGCCATCGCGTTCGGGACCAGAATCTATCACGAGAGCCTCGACCGTGCAGCTCAATCGGTCGTGACCGAAGAAGCCCGATCCGATAGGCCGTCCACGCAACCAGCACCGCCATCCATGCAAGCCCCTCGACCTGCGGCGCCCCCGGAACCGAAAGCCAAGCAGGAGGTCGAACCCGCCAACCAAGACAGGCGTACCGGCAAGCTCGCCAAGCGCGAGCGGTCCGTGGCCGGCAAGCTGGCTGAGCCGCCTGCGCCAACATCTCTCGCCGATGGTGCAGCGCCCCGGCCTGAGCGCGATGAACTCCGCACGCCTGCACCGATGGGGGCAGACGAGAAGGAATCCACACAGATTACGCACTCGGCCGACCGGAAGCTCGCTCCCCCCGCGCCACCTCCGGCAGCAGCCCCCCACCCATCGGCAACACCGCCGCCTCTCCTGCAAGCGCCGGCCGGCTTCTCGGCAGCGCGCGTTCCAGTCCCGAAGAAGAGCGCCCGGGCGCTGTTTTATGGCGAATCATCAGACCGCAACGGCGGCCAGTCAAAACCGTTCGGCCTTCGCTACAGTTTTGTCACCAGCGGATCTGGAGGCCGGACCGAGGAAATCACTGCAGCCATGGCTGCCCGGAGCGGCGAGCCCGTCCGCATCACCGTTGAGGCAACACAGGAATCTTATGTACAACTGCTCCAGAATCTCGGCTCCGCCGGCACGAGGCTCTGGTGGCCGCCGCAGGAAACCGGCAAGATTTCGCTCAAACTCCAGGCTGGAAAGCGGAGCGAGATTCCGATGCCGCCTCCCGCGGAGAACGGCTTGATCACCCTCATCATCCGGCTTTCTTCCAAACCCTTCGGGCCCTTGACGATGCAGGAAGTCGGCATGCTGGACCGGTTCTCGGCGAACCTGCTCGTCGAAACCGTCTCTCCCGGCCAGGTCGCCGGCGTAGAGGAACAGGCCACCTACGTCGTGAGCCAGGATCCCTCCACCAGCGCTCAGCTGGCCGTCGAGGTACCGGTCGCCCGATAGGTCCGGATCGATTGCCGCATCAGGGATAGAACCGCATCACCAGCATACCGGCGATCGCCGCGACCCCTCCGGTGACGCAAAGCACAAATCCCAGCGCGCCCGCCACGAACCAGGGTCGCACCCGGCGATATTCAGCCGTCTGGAGCAATGGGTGCAGTTCCACAAGTTTGTGCCACCACCTGGAGGGCAGTACCATGCGCGAAGACAGGGTGCGATAGAGCACGACGTGATACCACCAGCCGGTCGGAATGCCGATCAACAGGCCGGCGGCCAGGGCCCACAACCCATACGCCACCATCAGAGGCGGTGTCACCAGTACCGTCAGCAGGCCGATCAGGGCGATGACTGCGACGGTCACCAGCACGAGCAGCAATTCCAGCATGGGTCAAACGATACTCACACCATCGCGGAGAAGGCAGGCCTTGCCGCATCACGGCGGCGCATCGATATCCGTGCGGTTCCATGTGAAGAAGAAGAACATCGTGTACTGGTTATAAAAGGTCCGCCCCACCAGTGTGGCAGAAGAACCGAGGAATTCGCCGGTGCGATTGTCATAGATGTCGAGATGCAAGCGCGCATAGCCGCTCTGGTTCTGTTGTTTGTAGAGCGTCAATTCCGGCAGCGCAAAGGGAATCAGTACACTCTGAACCGGCGGCATCCCGAAAAACGTGATCCCCTGCATCGTCCCGAACGACTCCGCCATGACACGCACGAGATAGGGCGACTCGGTATCGCGCGCCCTCACCAGATAGCCCCTGCGTCCCAACTCAGCCGCCACCGTATCCCGGATGTACAGAATATCGCGATTGGGGCTGTTCAATGAACCCAGATCTGAATTCGTCATACGGAGGCGGGACCGATCGCTTTCGAGGCCCGTGGCGTCCAGTTCGACATTCACGCCGGCAGGCAATTGCACGGTGAGATTCGTGAGCGCGGAACTCACAGCTTGCGTCAGCAGCACTTGCTCGACAGCCGTTCTGGGCGTCCGGGACAGTTCCTGCTCAAGCGAGCAAGCAGCCAGTAATATCACGAGGCCGGAAATGAGGCATGAGCGAATCAGCATGGCTTCAGTCTCAACGGAAATACACGTGTTCACAAATGCTAATGGACTCCACGACGCTATTCAATGAGGCAGATCCCTAGAGGATGGGGCGCGGTGGCGGGCCTACGCTCTACAGCGCGCGTTGAACGAGAGCGTTCCGAAGCCGCGCATCCCTCCCCTTCTTCGAGCGAGGCGGCAGGCCGAACGCTCTACTGCGCGCGTCGAACGAGGGCTTTCTGAAGCCGCGCGTTCCGCGAGCAAAGAGCGTGAGGCCCGCCGCCTCGCCCCCTCCCCCCCTCTGAAAGGATTCCCCTCCTCGTTCCATACCCTCCCATGAAGGGAGGCATTCATGGAGCATCACCAAGCCGGCTCTGAGGCGGACCCGCCGGCATATCAGCAGGATCCGCGCCTCTATCAAATCGCGAGCCTTTGCACCCTCCTCGTGTACGGTCTGTGCTGGCTGCACTTCGATTTGTCGATCCGGCAGGCCGCCGTGACAATCGGAACCGCATTGCTGACCCAATATGCCGCTACGCGGCTCTTCAACCTTCCGTTCTTCGATCCCAAGAGCGCCCTCATCTCCTCCTTGTCGCTGTGCCTTCTGCTGCGGACCAATGATCTACCAATCGCCGCGCTGGCAGCCTTCATCGCCATTGCCGGCAAGTTTCTCTTTCGGTGGAGAAACAGGCATCTGTTTAACCCGACCAACCTGGCGCTGGCTGTGGTGCTCGCCGGCGGCCTCGGCTGGATCTCACCGGGGCAATGGGGGCAGGCCGTCTGGTTCGCGTTTCTCATCGCCTGCCTCGGAGGGCTGGTGGTCACTCGCGCCGCGCGGGCCGACGTCACCCTGGCGTTCCTCGGCTGTTATGTAGGGCTGCTGTTCGTACGGGCAGCCTGGCTGGGTGATCCCTTCACGATTCCTCTCCACCAGATTGAAAGCGGCGCGCTGCTCATCTTTGCCTTTTTCATGATCTCGGATCCGAAGACGACGCCTGATTCACGAGCCGGACGTATCTTCTATGCGCTCCTCGTGTCCCTGGCTGCGTTGTATGTGCAGTTCGGGCTGTTTCACCCAAACGGACCGCTGTGGGGACTCGTAGCCTGCGCGCCGCTCGTGCCTTTACTCAACGACCTCTTTCCCGGCCCACGTTATCACTGGCCCTGTCCAGTCGATCGTTCCGGTCGCCCGGATTCCGGACCGCCCAGCGATCTCATTCCGACTCCGTCACCAACCAAGGAGGTGTCTATGCGACGTGCCATCGTTCCTGCATTGCTGATCCTGGGCCTGCTCGCCTGGGGGAGTGACGCATCAGCCTTCTGCGGCTTCTATGTCGGGAAGGCCGACACCAAGCTCTTCAACAAAGCCTCCGAGGTGGCCATTGCGCGTCACGACAATAAGACCGTGATCACGATGGCCAATGACTTCAAGGGCGATGTGAAGGAGTTCGCGCTGGTGGTGCCGGTACCGACCGTCCTGGAAAAGGACCAGATTCACGTCGGAGACCCGGCGCTGCTCAAACATCTGGCCGACTACTCGGCGCCTCGCCTGGTCGAATATTTCGACCAGAATCCCTGCCTGCGCTATGAACTGCTCGAACGCCGCAGCATGGATGCCATGAAGAGCATGGCGCCGGCGGCGGCCGCCAGAGAGCGCGACAAGGCCCTCGGTGTGACCGTCGAGGCGCAGTATACGGTCGGCGAATATGACATTCTGATTCTCTCGGCTTGGGAAAGCAGCGGCCTGGAGGTCTGGCTGAGCGAGAACGGGTATCGCATTCCGCCGGGAGCGTCGGCAGTCCTGCAGAGTTATCTTAAACAGGGCATGAAATTCTTCGTGGCCAAGGTCAACCTGGGCGAGCAGGCCAAGCTGGGGTTGACACACCTTCGTCCGCTGCAGATCGCCTTCGAATCGCCCAAGTTCATGCTGCCCATCCGGCTCGGCACGGTCAATGCCGACGGCCCGCAGGAACTGTTCATCTACTTCCTTACGAAGCAAGGGCGCGTCGAAACCACGAACTACCGGACGGTGCGATTGCCGGACGCACAAGAGCTGCCGCTGTTCGTGAAGGACAAGTTCGGCGACTTCTACCGCGACCTGTTCAGCCGGCAGGTGAAGCAGGAACAGGAACGCGGGGTCTTCATGGAATATGCCTGGGATATGAACTGGTGTGATCCTTGCGCGGCGGATCCGCTCTCGGCTGAAGAGCTGCGGCGTCTCGGCGTCTTCTGGCAGGAGAGTCCCGCCCGGATAGGCAAGGGCATGCCCCTGGCGCAAAACGTCTTCCTGACCAGGCTGCACGTTCGGTACGATGCCGCGCATTTTCCGGAAGATTTGATGTTTCAGGAAACAGCGGATCGCGGGAACTTCCAAGCACGCTACATCCTGCGTCATCCATGGACCGGCACGGACACCTGTCCGGCCGCCACGACGTATCATCAACAACTGCGCGAGCGGTACGAGCGGGAAGCGCAGACGCTGGCCTCGCTGACCGGCTGGAACATCGGCGACATCCGCAACACCATGAACCTGGCATCACTGCCGGCCGGCGGGGAGAAGAAGTGGTATCAACGCTTGTGGGCTGAATAGCAGCGCGAACGGAACCGGAGGCCGGCAGTCCGGCCTCCGTCATGCCGCCATCGTGAGAGAGTGAAGCACGACTGACAGGGACTTATTTCGTGGCGCAATCACCCATGCGTTTGCCATCGACCTTCATCGTCACCGACAGCGCCTTGTCGCCTTTGGGAGTCGCTTTGCGGACGACGGAAAAACCGGTGTTGGATACGGTGCCTTCCACACGGGTGATCGCGTAGACGCCTTCGATCTCGTAACTGACCGTCCCGCCATGCATCGACACATTCATAACTTTGTTCGCCGGATTGGGTTTGAATCCGTTTAACGCGTAGTAGTTAAAGACCGCATCGGGATTGGCAAGATGTTCTTCCTTCACGCACCGAGTATGGGTATCCGGCTTGCCCGCCTCTCCATTGCTGCTTTCGGTCACGGCCGTCACCTGATACTCGCCCGGCTTGAGAGGTACCGTCTCCGCCCGCACGGGCAGCGCCCCGCAGAGGACGCTTGCGATTACACACAGTCCTACGCCGATCTTCATCGTGAACCCTCCTTGTAATACCGGGGTGCGTCTGCTCCTGGCTCATCACAGCGACCAGGCCGCCTCGCCCGAATTCGTGCCCCATCAAGGACCCGGCGATTGTGCTGATGCAGGGAGACATTGTCAACCGTAACCTCACCCGGGCGGCCCAGGCGATCCGCTCGAACGGAACCCTCGCAGGGTCATTTCCATGCCGACTATGATATAGTCGGCCCGGGCATCCCCGATTCGCTGCAGGAAAGGAGTGACTACGTATGGCGTGGAATCCTCATTCGATCTTGGCCGGAGCGGGCGGACTGTCCCTGATGCTATTGCTTGCGGGCTGTTCCTTCAAAGCCACATTCAAAGAGACCACGGACACCACGTCCAACATTACCGGCACCACATCCGGACGCATCTGGTGGAATGAAGACGGCCTGTTGAAAGCCGAACATAAGCTGGCCGCCTTCACCGCCTACACGGCCCAGAATCTGGAAGCCGATGCGGCGCGGGGAAAAGGCGACTATCTCGATTCGCTGGGGACGCTTGCTCATCTGCCGGATGCGCAGGCGTTGAATGCGACTTCGCAGGACGTCTTCAGCCGTTGGATCCGCGGCGGGCAGGGCTCGACCGCCGATCTGGTACAGGCATTATTGTCCGCACAGCGCTGATTAAAGAGACCGGGTACCGGGCCATCGGACAGAATCACACTCACCGGAGTTCGACAAGGATATGATCGGGTCGCGCCATCCTCTCGCCATCCATCGAATTTTTCACCCCACGGATTTCTCGCCAGACAGCCAGGTGGCATTCGCGCATGCCCTCAAGCTGGCGTTGGTCTTTCGCGCCGAACTGACCATCATGCATGTGGATCCTGACGTTTCGCCGGAAGGATTCGAGGATTTTCCCCGCATTCGCCCCACACTCGCGCAATGGGGACTGCTTCCGGAATCCAGTTCGAAGAGCGACGTGACCACGCTCGGCATCCGCATCAGAAAAGTTCGCGCCCTGGCGGCCGATGCGAAGCAGGCGATTATTCATCATCTCACCGCCGCACCCACCGATCTCATGGTCCTGGCCACGCACAAGCACGAGGGCTTCGCCGGATGGGTCCACCATGCGGTCGCGGAACCGGTCTCGCGCGAAATGCATGTCACCACGCTGTTCGTGCCATCCAATGTGGCAGGATTCGTCGCGCGGACGACCGGGGAGACGTCGCTGCATCGTGTGCTCCTGCCGATCTCCAGCCAGCCGCCGTCGCAGCCGGCCATCGACGCCGCGACCGTGCTGGTATCTCAATTGGGCGCGCCGCCCGTCACGATGACACTCATCCATGCCGGAGTGGAAACGGAAGTCGATGAGCTCGTCCTCCCGCAGAAAGCAGACTGGTCCTGGAATCAGATGTTTGGAAAAGGCGACCCGGTGGAATGGATTCTCGCGGCCGGCGCCGAATTCGACGTCGATGTGATTGTGATGGCCACCAAAGGGCAGGACAGTTTACTCGACCTGCTCCGTGGCAGCACGACGGAGCGGGTCTTGCGTGGCGCGCGCTGCCCGGTGCTCGCCATCCCAGCCGCGCTTATCTGATCAGAAACGGGCGTCTCGCTGCGCCACCTCGAGGACCGGCGGCTCCTGCCGCTCGTTCGCCTGTCGCCCGATCACGGCGCGCACGACCACGCCGTCGCGAAAGATGACGAAATTCGACGGCACCGCGGCGATCCGAGGCCCCGGCAGAATCACCCCGGCCAGATTCAGCGGATCGGCCGCTGAAATTTTGATGTCCTGCTGCGCGGCCATGCCGGGCCGCTTCTTGAGCGCCCGTAATGCCTCCAGCGCCTCGGGCAACGCAAACTGCTCTCCCGTGAACCCGCTCACAAAGCGTCCCCCGCGTAACTCTCCCGTCGATTCCAGCCGCCGGTAACAGACCAACAGATCCCGCCAGGAGGACACGCTCGACTCGCGCGCCAGCAGGTCCCGGAAAACCACGCCATAACGCTGTAACATTTGCCTCGCCAGCCGCTCGGTCGCCGATGAGGAGTTCGACGCCTGAGCGCTGACGGCTGAAGGCTGAGGGCTTTCCGTCGGCCTCAGCAGCGACCAGCGGCCTCCGACATGGCGCGGCCGGCGATTCCGGTCGGACGCGTCGGCGCGCCGGCGGCGGGGGTCGATGAGCGCGCGCAGGTTGTCGAACCCGTCGGCCGTCACCAGACCGGCCGCGACCAATTCCCACAGGCCGTCCTCCACTTCCGACGCCAGCAGGCGGGTGCCGTGCAGCAGCTCGCTGAAAAAACTTGCACCACGTTCCTTGAGGCAGCGGCGAATGGCCTGGGCGGATGGACTGAGTTTGGACGATAGATCCACCCGAGCCAAGTCTTCCGCGGTCGCTCCGAGCAACATGGGCGCATCCTCTCGCGCGAACAGGCTGACCGGCGCCACACGTGTCGGCACCACGCGGCGCCCCGGCAGCACCGCGAGTTCCTGCATCAGCCGGGGATGCGGCGTGACACGCCCCCACATCAAGGCGCCGCCCAAGCAGAGTCGATCCAGCCATTCAGGCTGGTACTTCGCCAGCCGAACCCGGAGAATGTGCGCTTCCCAGGCCGACGCGGCCGCCTCGAATCCGCCGAGCTGTTTGGCCACTTCCAGCAGTCCCGTCTCCCCATGAAGACGAGCCCCCGGTGACGCATGCTGCCACTGGAAGAGAAACCGCATGAACTCGGCAGCGGACACCGGCTCGATTTCCTTCCGCAATCGCCCGACCGTGAGGCGGTGAATTCTCGCCAGCAGGCGACGGTGGCACCATTCCACCGTCTCATCCCCAGCGCGCGAAGCCTGCTGCGAAAATCGCCCCCGGAGCACGTGGCCTTGCGCCTCGAGTCGCACCATCGCGCCGCCCACCTCGTGCGCGGTCAGACCCAGGCGCGCCGCAAGATCGGCAACCGTCACCGGTCCCACGCTTTCCATCCATCCCAAGACGACGCGATCGCAGACTTCTTCCCGATCCGGCTGGTTCTGAGGCACCGCCGGGGCGGTCTCCGGATCGATCCGGGCCCCGGGAAACAGTGCGCTCCCGTAATGGTGATGCTCAGCGGCCAGCCATCCCACCTTCGTCTCTCCTTGCCAGAGCGTGGCAACCCGACCGGCGGCGGCAAGCCTCGGGACGAGCAGGTCCCAGCCCGGCATAGATGCGCAGGGTATCCAACCGAGCGTCAACAAGGCATCGTGCAATTCCTCCGCGTCACGCACATCGGGCCAGGATTCCTCCACGACCTGATCGATGGCCGCCTGATCCAACGCGCCCATCTCACCAGCTAGCGCAGGCGGGAGCGTACGGCGCATGTCCACGGCCCTGGCCCGCCGTTCTTCGAGCGGCGCATCGTCAAGAAACGCATAGGGATTGGCGTTCAAAATTTCGTGACAGAAGGCGGAGGGCAGGGGCGTATCGACGGCGACGCAGGTGATCGCCCCCGACTCGATGCGAGTCAACACCGCGATCAACCCGTCGAGGTCCATCGCTTCCGTCAGGCAATCCCTGATCGTCTCCTGCGCCAGCGGATGGTCGGGAATCTGGCGCAGGGTCCGTTCTCCTTGAAAATTGTCCTGGCAGGCAATCGCGTCGGGGAAGACGGCAGCCAGGAGATCTTCGGCGCGCATCCGCTGGATTTGCGGCGGCACCCGCTTGCCTCCGGCAAATCGGAGCAGCGCCAAGGCTCGCGAGGCATTCCACCGCCAGCGGGTGATGAACATCGGCGCCTGCAACACCGCCTGTGTCAGCACGTCGCGCAAGGTGTTCACGTTCAAAAATGCGAACACCGTCTCGAGCGGGAAACTGTGTTTTTCTCCCAATGACAACACGATCCCTTCATCCGTCGCAGCGGCCTGCAATTCGAAATCGAAGGTCACGCAAAAGCGCTTCCGCAGCGCCAGCCCCCAGGCGCGATTCACCCTGCCGCCGAACGGAGCATGGATGACCAGCTGCATGCCCCCGCTTTCATCGAAAAATCGTTCCGCCACGATTGTCTGTTGCGTCGGCACCGTCCCCAGGACGGATTTCCCGGCCAGAAGATATTCAACGGCCTGCTCCGCCCCTCGCTGATCGAGACCACATTCCTGCTTGAGCCACTGCACGGGGCGCGCCGAGGAACCGGACACCGGCGCCTGAGCATGAAGCCGATCATCGAGATCGGCCCTGAGACGCGCGACTTCCGCAGACAAATCCGCCGTGCGCGCCGGCGCCTCGCCTCGCCAGAACGGAATGGTCGGCGGAGCGCCCTGCGCATCCTCTACACGCATTTTGCCGGTTTCGACGCCCTTGATACGCCAGGACGTATTGCCCAGGAGGATAATGTCTCCCGCGAGGCTTTCGACGGCAAAGTCTTCATCGACCGAGCCCACCACCGTACCGTCCGGCTCGGCAATCACGGCATAGTTGGCGGTGTCGGGAATCGCCCCGCCGGAGGTGATGGCCGCCAATCTGGCCCCACGCCGGCCGCGGATTTGGCGGTTGATGCGGTCGTGATGCAGATAGGCCCGCCCCCGTCCTCGATTGGTGGCGTAACCCTCGGCGAGCATGGCGATCACCGCATCAAACCTTTCACGGGTCAGGTCGCGAAAGGGCATGGCCCGGCGGCACAACTCATAGAGTTCCGTCTCATCCCAGGCCTGGGCGGCAGCCGCCGCGACGATCTGCTGCGCGAGGACATCCAGCGGAGCGGGCGGCACCTCGATGTGGTCCAAGACGCCGGCTCTGATCGCCCGGATCAACGCAGCGCATTCCATCAATTCGTCCCGCGTGGTGGCGAAGAGGCGGCCTTTCGGAATGGCATGAATCCAGTGACCGGCACGGCCGACACGCTGCAAACAGGTGGCGATGGACCGGGGCGATCCGATCTGGCAGACGAGATCGACCGTCCCGACATCGATGCCCAGTTCCAGCGACGCCGTCGCGACCACCACTCGCACCGCGCCCGTCTTCAATCGATCCTCCGCAGACAGGCGGATCTCGCGCGACAAGCTGCCATGGTGCGCCGCAACCACCCCTTCCCCCAGATGGCGCAGACGTTCTTCCAGGCAGTGCGACACCCGCTCGGCCAGACGGCGCGTATTGACGAAGACTAGCGTGGAGCGATGTGATTCGACCAGCGCGGCCACCCGATCGTAGATATCGCTCCAGATGGCATTGGTCGCCACAGGGCCGAGTTCATCCTTTGGAACTTCAACGGCCAGATCCATGTCGCGGCGGTGGCCGACATCGATGATGGTCACATCGTTCGGACAATCCCCTGCTGAACCCGCCTCCGACTTCGGCAGAGACGGCCGGCGGTTCCCCACCAGAAAATGCCCCATGCGCGCTATCGGGCGCTGGGTGGCGGAAAGGCCGATTCGTTGGAGGGCACCTCCGGCCAGCGCCGCCACCCGCTCCAGAGACAGGGCCAGATGCGCCCCTCGCTTGTTCGGTGCGACGGCATGCACCTCATCGACAATGACCGTCCGCACCGTCTTCAACATCGCGCGGCTTTTGTCGGCGGTCAGCAGGATAAACAAGGATTCGGGGGTGGTAATCAGGATATGCGGCGGGCGTCGGAGCATCTGCTGCCGCTCGGCCATGGGTGTGTCCCCGGTCCGCACCACCACCCGCAGGTCGGGGACCAGCAGTCCCGCCGCTAGCGCGGCCTGGCCGATCTCGAGGAGCGGCTGCTGCAGATTCTTTTGCACATCGTTGCTCAGGGCTTTGAGGGGCGAGACATAGAGGATCTGAGCTTCATCGCGCAGGTCGCAGTGCAGCGCCTGCTGAAACAGGCGATCGATGCAAGAGAGAAAGGCGGCCAGGGTCTTGCCGGAGCCGGTCGGGGCGGAAATCAACAGATCGCGTCCCGACCGAATCTCAGGCCAGGCCTGCAGTTGCACGTCGGTCGCGGCCGTGAATTTCGAGGTAAACCACTCAGCGATGATGGGATGGAACGGAAGGGTCGGCGCCATCGGGCGATGGTACCATAACGGCCCACTACAAAAAACGTGAGGCGGCTCGCCGGAAATCGCGACGGGATTGAGATAGGAAAACCGCCGGGGGATTAAACCCTCCCAATCAGAAAGCAGGCCACCTCATTGTTCACCATAGGTTTTCAGGATGTCGTACGACAGGCGGCACTCACTGCAGTAGTTTCTCGAAAACCGTACGAGAGAAGGTGACACAACATGCCGCGCCAGATAACTGGGAAAATCGACCCAACTATTCGCCCCCATGCAAGTCGACCCGTCGTCACGAACCCGCCGGCACAACTCACACATCGGTACGACTCGAACCATCGCCGTCTCCTTTTGCGCGCATCTGATGGCGTGCCGCCACCGCGGTTATTTTTTCTTTGGCCGGCCGATCCGCTTGTACAACTCGTCCGGACAACAGACCCGCTCGCCGTCCAGCACCCGGCGCAAGTAATGCCCCGGGTCCACCGTCCGGTGTTTGACCAGGTAGCCCATGGCTCCCACTTCAAAGGCAGCGTTCACATAGGCCGCATCTTCATGGGAGGAAAAAAACACGACTTTCGTATCCGGCAGCGCTTCCTGAAGCTGCCGCCCAACCGACAGACCGTCGAGAAACGAGAGCGAAAAATCCAGGATGACCAACTCGGGGGTCAGACGTTTGGCCGCCTGGACCAGGGCTTCGTCCTCGGTTTCCGATCCCACGACCTCAAAGTGAGATTCCAGGAGAATTTCCAGAAACGCCAGCATGGATCGGGAGGCATCCCCGATGAGGACGCGGGGGCGCGATATTTTTTTTCTCATAGTCCTACGGATCTCTGCTTAGAAAAGGGAAGCGTATAGTAGGGAAGTGAAGGGTAAACCACACGCGTAAAACCACGAGGTATCGCATCGAAAACATACCGGCCTTAATGCTGGTACGTAGAGCAGCGGCGAGGGGGAACCAAGGAGAAGGCGGTCAGGTTTGACTGGTCAGGCCTTGGGCCAGGGCGTATTTCACGAGTTCGACGGTGGTATGCAGGTTGAGTTGCTCCATGATTTGCCCCTTATGGAACTCAACCGTGCGAGGAGAGATTTTGAGAGTGCCGGCGATGTCCTTCACCGTATGGCCTTCGGCTAACAGCTGCAACACCTCGCGCTGGCGCGTGGTGAGTTCGGGGCCGGATGGGGCTCCGCCGTCAACGCCGCGCAACATGCTTTCGACCACTTCCTTGGTGACCAGGGGTGTGACATAGAAGTTGCCGCTCCGGACCGCGCGGATCGCCTGGGCCAATTCTTCGCCGACACAACGCTTGAGCAGGTAGGCGGAGGCCCCGGCCTCGAACGCCGCCCGCACATAAGCCGGATCGGCATGCATGGTGATAAATACGATTTTGACCTGAGGGAACTTGACCTTCATCATACGGGCGGCATCGATCCCGTTCAGCACCGGCATCGAGATGTCCAGAATGACGATGTCCGGTTTTAACTGGGCCACCGCCTCCAACAACGCCCGCCCATCGCCCACCGTGCCGACCAGTTCGCACTGGTCGTCCAGCAAGCGCCGGAATCCCTCCAGAACGAGGGTGTGGTCGTCGGCCAGCAATACGCGGGGGAGCGTCATATCGCCACCCGTCCGAGCGGGACGTAGAGTGAAACCGTCGTGCCTTTCCCCGGGATGGATTCGACTTCACATGTGCCTTGCACCGAGAGCAGGCGCTCCCGCATGTTCAAGAGGCCGAGCCCGCCCTCACATCGCTCCACCGTCATCTGATCGAACCCTTTGCCGTCATCACGCACCACCACGACGACCCCTTCGTCCTCCACCGTGACCTCCACTTCCACCCGCGTCGCTTTTGCATGACGGGCAATGTTCGACAGGCTTTCTTGAACGACCCGGTACAGCGCGGTCGACGCGGTTTTATCGAGCTGGTGATCGAGCGGTTGGTGGACGAAGAGGGCTTTGACGCCCGTCCGAGCAGAGAAGTCATCCAGCAGGCGCTGCAATGCCGCCTTCAACCCCAAGTCGTCGAGAATGGACGGATGAAAGCGATAGGCCATGTAGCGCACGTCGTCGGAGAGGGTTTCCAGCCCCTTGAGCACAGTACGCACCCCGTCTTGGGCTGCCGCGGGCGACAGCCCGATCTGCCGGTCGACCGCCTGCAGATCCAACATCAGCAACGCTAGCCGTTGATTGACATCGTCGTGAAGATCCTGCGCAATCCGCCGGCGCTCTTCCTCCTGGGCGGTAAGGATACGGCCGGTCAGCGTGTGCAACTGTTCTTCGTGGCGTTCCAACGCGAACCGGCTGGCGGCCAGATCGGCCGTTCGCGCCTCCACTCCTCGCTCAAGCCGTTCGTTGATTTCTTCCAGAAGCCGTTCGGTGCGACGCCGTTGATACACAAACGCAACCGGCGCCCACACGCCGAACAGGCTGAACACATGATTGACCCACTCGAACCAGGGAGGCAGGTTGGGAATCCGCGGGCTGAACGGGGCGGCAATGATGGTCAACAACGAGCAGGCGGTGGCGGTGGCGATCGGCAACCACCGGTAGTGACTGGCGGAGGACAGCAGCACGACGGCGCTATAAAGCACCGCATTCGCTACGCCCAGCGGTAGCTGCAGATCCAACACAAAAAAGAGACAGGCCAACAGGCCGGCGAGCCAGACAACGATCGGCTGACGCCGCTGCGCCGGCCTATCGGTCGAACGGCCGACCATGTCATCTGCCTCCTGCTGCCGTAAGGTGAAAGGCGCCATCGGGCCGGGATTTTAGCACGCGTGTCTGCCCGGAGACCAGAACCAGAAACGGGCTCAAATCGGCAGCAGCAAACGGCTCGGCGGTTCGGGTATGATGCGCGGATGCCCGCTCCCCGCCCCATGGTCATTCTCGGCACCGGCTACACAGGCCGGTGGATCCACCGGCTGGCCGTCGAAGAGTCCCGACCCGTTCTGGCCGGCAGCCGCCGACCGGAACAGCACCTCCGCGACCTGGCCCCGACCGCCCGCGTGCATTTCGATCTCGATGATCCTGCGACCTGGTCGGCGCTGCCGCCGGATGCGGACCTGATCTGGACGTTTCCGGCGGCGCCGCTCGAGCAGGTTCACGCGTTTGCCAAGGCTTCCCACTGCGCGTTACGCCGGGTGGTGGTGCTCGGCAGCACGTCGGCCTACGATCGAGGCGATGAAACGGCGATGGATGTGCCACCCTGGATCGATGAATCCAGCCCCGTCAATGCGGACCTCCTTCGCGTCCAAGGGGAGGAATACCTCCGGACCCGTCACGGCGCCATCATCCTCCGCGTGGCCGGCATCTACGGTCCGCATCGCAATCCGGTGGAGTGGATCCGGCAAGGGCGTGTCGGCCCCACCCACAAATTCGTCAACTTGATCCATGTGGAAGATTTGGCGCGGCTGTGCCTGCTTGCCCTGGCAAGCGGAGGGGCGGGCCACAGTTACAACATCAGCGACGGGCATCCGCGGCGATGGGCCGATATTTGCTCGGAAGTCTCGATGAGATGGGGCATTGTGAGTCCCCAAGCAGCCTCTCCCGGCGGGCAGGGAAAACGGATCTGCAATCGGAAGGCGGTGGAAGAGCTGGGCTACACCTTACGCCACCCGGATCTATATGAGGCGCTCGCAGCCCTTCAGCCGGCAGCAAGCAGCCGGACCGACCCGTAGCGCCGTCTCATTGTCTGGCCAGGCGAGGAGGCGGGCCGGCGAGCACCTGATGAATAGCCTCACCGGCCACGCGCTGCCCCCTCCGTGGTCCAATGTGTATCATCCGGAAGGTAGGTCAACACGCCCTGGGCTGCGGCTTCGCGGAGCGGCAGCGTCAAATCGATGAAGTCGATCTCCGGTGCCAGCTCCTTCAGCATGGACGAGACTTCATGGGGCAATTCGTTCACCGGCCAGGTCCTCATCTCTTCCGTCAACGGTTCGAAGTTGTCCAACCCCAGATGCACCCGGTGCTTCGCCGGCGCAAACGCGACCACCAGGCGAATGCCTCGTTGGCGGCTCAGCTCATAAGCTTCGGTCAGAATCGCACGCAGCCGGTTCAGCCGCAATCTGTCCGTCGGCTTCAAGGCCGCGAGCTTTTCCCAGAAATACAGCGTGGTGGTCTGTCCGCCGGCATCCTGAAACCTGCCGCGAAGACGCATGTAGTCGGGATGTGAGACGCAGCCCTGCGCGACCTTGCGCGAGAGCAGGAGGAGATTTCTGGTGAGCGACCGCATCCAATAGTCGTCCTGTGCGGCCCTGTTATCTTCTATGCGGGTTGCATCCTGCTCTTCGAGATCTAATTGGGAGAGATCGTTCCCCTCGAAGAACATCCAGACGATCGTCTTCGGCTGCAGGGCCAGCGCATACCGTTTCAGCACAATGAGTTCCTGCTCCGGGCCATAGCCGCTGATTCCTAAATTGGCGACAGAGGCGCCGAGACGATGGCTCAACCTGGTCGTCAACAAACTCGCACCGGGCAGCATGGGCGATTCGACATAAGAATCCCCGATGACCACGACATCCGCCTGGTCCATATCCCGGTCGTTTCGAAATCCGCGATGGTCGTACCGGAGGTCAAAAGGTTCCGGTGTATGCGCCGGAAGGCAGAGCGCCTCGCCGATATTCCCCCGCACAAAAGCCCCTTGCTCACGATGATGTGCCGCTCGCCGGTAGCCGAGTTCCGGGTCACGCACATAGCCTGAACGATCGAACCATTCGCGTCCGGGGGTGCCGAACAGCGTCTGGTAATCGATGAGTCCAACCACGCCCGCCAATTCGGCGGTGCCCAGGAGCACCACTCCGGTCAGGGTCATCAGCACGAATCTCGCGCGAATCTCCTTGCGCGGCAGAGTGGAGAGAAGGGCATACAACCCCCACGCCAGAAGGTACGCGGCGACCAGGTTGTCTGCCAGATGTTTGGTACTGGTCGCCCCGGTCAGCCAGAACACAGCCCATCCACCCACGAAAATCGCCACCGTCAACCATGTCGCGTTATCTTTCGCCAATCAACCGTTCCTCCATGATCGAATGCCCTTCCCTGCCCTGGCTCAGGCGGCGTCGCGCGCCGGACTGTTGTCAGCTCGTCACGAGCATCTATGAACCTGTGTCCAGTATGACTGGACAGACTACTTAGCGTGATTGTTGCGATCCGGGAAGCTGGGAAAATCCCCAGGGCAAAGGCGGGCGGGCGCGCCATTCATTTCTTGAGACTTTCCACAAAAACGTGTTACACAGGTACAAAGCCGGCTTGTACGCTCCGCTCCGTGCAGGGTTGTGTAACAGCGAGCAATTGATGACCGATACCGCAAAGATCAAGCCTGCACAACGAGTCCGGCCCTCATCCCCCAAACCAGAAGTGCACGTCGGCGACATCGTCCGGCGCCTCCGCAAATCTCATCACCTGTCCGTGCGCACACTGGCGGATAAGTGCGGGTTCTCTCCCAGCTTTATCTCTCAGGTCGAATTGCGCCAAGCCTCGCCGTCCATCGCCTCCACGGAAAAAATTGCGTCCGCCTTGGGCGTCACCCTGGGAGAATTTTTTCGGGCCATCGATCCCGCCCCTCCTGCGATCATCCGGTCAGGTGACCGGCCGGTCGTGCAGAGCGAATGGTCGCGCGCAAAAATCGAGGCGCTCGGCCCGTTCAATAAGGACAGTCAATTGGAGCCCATGGTCATCACGATTCAACCGGGCGGCGCCAGCGGGCACAAACCCTACGTACGCCCCGCCGAACAATTGGCCGTCGTGCTGATGGGAACGCTGGAATTGACGTTGGAGGAGAACGTCTACCATCTCAAGCGCGGCGACGCCGCGGGAATCCCCGCAGGACACCGGCACTGCTGGAGGAACATCAGCAAAAGACCCGCACAGATTCTGATCGTCACCGCCCACCGGACATCGTAATCTCCGATACAGCATCTCCGCGGAACACACCCGCTCGCACATTGCCCGCCGAGGCCGGATCGGCCCGGATCCACACCCGTTCTCAAGGCCGCAACAGCGCCATCACGCTCAGACACACCAGCAGATTGTTGACCGCATGCCCGATCATCCCCGGCCACAGACTGCCCGTGCGCTCATAGGCCCATGCCCAGATCACGCCGCTCCAAAACACGCTCAGGAATCCGATCACTCCATAGCCGTGAGCGAGGGCGAACAGCGCCGCGCTCAACATGGCCGCTGTTCCCCATTGAAACCGCCGCCGGAACACCCCGAATAACAGCCCGCGAAAAGCCAGCTCTTCGAACACGGGCGCAAAGAGGACATATTCCATCAAGCTGACGAGCAGCGTCGAAGGCGAGCCCCAGACGAGATCGGCGTCGAACCATTCGGTCCAATGGCTGATCAAATTCAGCGGCTCCGCAATGCGGCCCAACACCCACTCACCCATTAGCCCGGCCGCGACGACCGCCAGCACCGCCAGTCCGAGTTGTCCCACATGGCGCGGCGCAAAACTCAGCCCCAATCCACGCCAGAAGGTCTGCCGCTGGGGCCTGAGCAAGTGATAATACGCCAATGCGAGCAGCGGGAAATTCGACAGCGGCACCGCCACCACGCGCAAGGAAGGATAATCACCGACGGCGAACAGAAAGGCCACCGTGAGCAGGGCGCCGACGGCGCCCCCGCGGAGTAGGACGCCGGCGCCTAGACGTCCGGCCCACAAGGGCGGCAGTTCGGCGGATCCCACCCGGAACATGGCGGCGCCCTTGCCCCGCCGCACCCATACTATCAAGACGAGGCCCCCGACGATCATGAGCGTCAATTCGAGCAGCGCAAATGCCCGGGAGCGCCGGACCAGCGCGTCGATCCGTTGCTGATCGGCCGTCTCGATCGTCACGAGCAGCGGACGGTCTCCGGCCCGTTCGGCCAAGCGAGCCGCAAGCCGGCTATAGAACCATCCGGTGACCGGTTGCTCCGCTAGATACGCCTGCAGATCGAACGCGGTGCCCGGCGGCACATGCGCTTCGACGTATCCCGCCTGCAACAGCCGCGCGAACATCGGATACGGCGCGGCTTGCCGACGCCATGCCGAGATGCGCTGCTGCACCTCCGGAAGATGACCCGACTCGCCTTCCAAAATAGCCACATGCAGATCGACAAAGGGATCGGACGATTCTTCGGCGAGTTCGCGATACCATTCAATGGCCTGCTCGCGATCGTTCGCATCACTGCCCATCGTGAGGTCGTACAGCAGCTGCTCCCACACCGGCAGGGTCTTCACGCCGTCGGCCTGATCCATGAGGCGGCCGACCATGTGGCTGAGCGCGCGCTCCGCATGTGCCACTCGCTCCACCCTGGGAATATCGAACGATAACCAGGCCACTACCCCGATCGAGGCCGATAGGACCAGGGCGGACAACAGCGTGACCGCGCGAGAAAACCCGGGATTGTACGCATGCGGCGGAGGGGGGGCGCCGATACAGGGCGCGGGCGATTGTACAGGGTACGGGACCGGTGCGGTCGATTCGTCGGCGTCCACAAGACCTCCAGCGGCTACGGCGGGCCGGAGTATACCACCGGCCTCGAAACGGTGGTACTGGAGAACCGCGGCATCAACGACCGGCCGAACCCCGCGACAATCCCATGGCTGAACCCCCTCCGGTTTCGTTATACTACGCCACTTGTAGCGCCGGACGATTCCTGAGACACGGCGGCCTTCCCTGACGAACAGGCACGTTCAATTCGACCTATGCGCCCTTCTTCTCACGATCGCGAATTTGTCCCGCCGCATCGATTGCTCATGGGACCGGGGCCCAGCCTGGTGCATCCGCGCGTGCTACAGGCCCTGTCGAAGCCCCTGGTCGGGCATCTGGATCCCCTTTTCCTCGGCCTGATGGATACGATTCAAGGTTCGCTCCGCGCGCTCTTCCAGACCGGGAACGAATTTACCCTCGCCCTTCCCGGCACAGGATCGGCAGGCATGGAGGCGGTGATCGCCAATCTGATCGAACCAGGGGACCGGGCGGTGGTAGGGATCAACGGAGTGTTCGGTTCACGTCTGGCCACGATGATCGAACGCAGCGGCGGAATCCCGATCCCTATCGAGGCCCCCTGGGGGCAGATCATTGCTCCGGAAGCCTTGCACGACGCCTTGTTCCGAGGCGGTCCCGTCAAGGCGGTGGTGCTCGTGCACGCGGAAACTTCCACCGGAGTCCGTCAGCCGCTCGAGGCGGTCGGCGCCCTCTGCCGGTCGCACGGCGCCTTGCTCATCGTCGATGCCGTGACCTCGCTGGGAGGCATTCCCGTCGAAGTCGACGCCTGGGGAATCGATGCCTGCTACAGCGGCACACAAAAATGCCTGAGCTGTCCGCCGGGACTGGCTCCATTAACGATGAGCCCGCGCGCCATGGACATCATTCGAAGGCGGCGCACGCCCTGCCGGAGCTGGTACCTGGACCTCTCATTGATCGCCGAGTATTGGAATGACCGCAGCCGTGCCTATCACCATACGGCGCCGATCTCGATGCTGTACGGACTGCATGAAGCCCTGCGATTGGTGCATGAGGAAGGACTCCTGCCGCGCTTCATGCGCCATCAGCTGAACGGTGACGCCTTGGTGGCCGGCCTTGAGCCGCTGGGCCTGCTACCGCTGCCTTCGAACGAACATCGGCTCCCCATGCTCACCTGTGTCACGCTGCCCGACCGGATCGACGATACGCTGGTGAGGACGCAGTTGTTGCGCGATCACGGCATTGAAATCGGGGGCGGCCTGGGGCCGTTGCGCGGGCGGGTCTGGCGGATCGGGCTGATGGGCGAGTCCTGCCAGCAGGCCCACGTGCTGACGCTGCTCAACGCGCTGGAAGGAATTTTTGCTCAGCAGGGCTGGCTGGATCAGCCGGGTCGCGCCGTGCAGGCGGCGGTTGAAACCTATACTCACTCACAGGTGTCGGCGAGGAGGGGCGCATGAGTCGAAACGGGGTGTGGATCGTCATGGCTGGGGTCGCCGGATTCGTGGCGGCGATTACCTACTGGGTCATCGCGCTGGCCGTGGCGGAATCGCGCAAGGCCGACATGGTCGCGCCGGAACGCGTCACCAGTTTCATCCATGCGGTAATCGATGCCAATCGCGCCAATTATACGCAAAACGTCGTCGACAAGCTGCACTCCCAAGGCGTGGTCGAAGCCCTCGAACATTGGAAGGAAGAAAAGGGCCTTCCCCTGCCTGCCCAATTCCTCCTCGAATCCGGCCGCCTGGTTGCCCAGAAAGACATGAAACTCAGCTTCCGACTCGCCAGCCTCACGCCGATCTATGTCTGGAACGGACCGAACAGCGAGTTTGAACGGCGCGGCCTCGAAGTCGTCATGAAGGCGCCGGAAAAACCCTTCACGGGATTCTACCAGCAGGGCGGTGTCCGATACTTCCAAGGCATCTACGCCGACCGGGCGGTCTCCGAAAGCTGCGTGTCCTGCCATAATGCCCATGTCAACAGCCCCAGACGCGACTATAAACTCAACGACATCATGGGCGGCGTGATCGTCACCATCCCCATCAGCGAGGCGCCATGACCATCGCCATCCGCCAGGTTCGCATCATCGACGGTCAAGGCCGCACCATCGAGCGCGGCACCGTCGTGATCGAGGGCGATCGCATCTCAGCCGCCGGCCCTGAGAAGGCGACCCCTGTGCCTCGCGGCGCGCGACGGATCGACGGCCGGGGGCTGACGGTCCTTCCCGGTCTGATCGATTGCCATGTCCACTTCTGCCTGGGCGCTGAGGCCGATGTCGTGGCGGCGGTGGAGCAAGAGCCGGCGGCGGTGACCTTGCTGAAGGCCGCCGAATTGGCCCGCCGCACCCTGCGGGCCGGATTCACCACCGTCAGAGATGTGGGCTTCCGCGACCATGCCGTGTTTGCGTTAAAACGGGCCATCGAGTCTGGACTGACACCGGGGCCCCGCATCCTGGCCGCCGGTTTGGCGATCTGCATGCCGGGAGGGCATGCCCGCTTCATCGGGCGGGAAGCACAGGGAGTGGAGGCCGTGCGTGTCGCCGTGCAGGATCAACTCAACGCCGGCGCCGAAGTCATCAAAGTGATTGCCTCAGGCGGCGTCCTCACCCCAGGGACCTCTCCGGACGAAGCCCAGATGACCGTCGAAGAGTTGCGCGCTGCGGTGGAAGTGGCCGCCGCCCAAGGACGGCATGTGGCCGCCCATGCGCATGGCGCCAGCGGCATGAAGAACGCCTTACGCGCAGGAGTTCATTCGATCGAACATGCCACGCTCATGGACGACGAGGCCGCCGGGTTAATGACTGAGCGCGGCGTCTACATGGTCCCCACACTGTCTGCCCTCGCCACCACGGCCGCCTGTCCGACCGGTTGCGGGATCCCCGACAGCGCCCGCTCGAAAGCCAGAAACATGGTGAAGCAGCATGAGAAAAGTTTTCGCGCCGCCGTCCGGCGCGGGGTGCCGATTGCCCTGGGAACCGACGCCGGCACGCCGTTTAATCACCACGGAGACAATGCGCAGGAATTGGAGCGGATGGTCATCCTGGGGATGACGCCGATGGACGCGATCATGACAAGCACGTCGGCCGCCGCGCGCTTGCTGCGCCTCTCAGCGGATATCGGCAGCATCGAACCCGGGAAACAAGCGGACTTGCTGGTGGTGGAAGGCAACCCGCTCCGACGCATTGGCTTGCTCTTGAAGCAAGAACGGATCGCAGGCGTCATGCAACGGGGGCGCTTCGTGTCAGGACCGCTTTCAGAGGCGTGAAGCGTGAATGGTGAAACGTGAAACGTATCAGAAAGGACTGAGGGCGTTCTCACGCCTGAAGATTCATCGACGTTCGTACAAGAGTTCCAGCGCCGTGGCAAACCCATTGAGCCGGCCCTTGCGAAACATCTCCTCCAGGCGGCCGCGCAGCTCGCGAATCCCTCCTTCATCGCCCCGCGCCACCACCGCCTGGGACACCATCATTTGCACTGCCACTTCAAGGAGACGATGTTTGTGTTGCTCCATTTCCGGCGTGACAAACTCCTCCATCACCTCGGCTCCCCGCGCCACGACGATGGATTCCTTGAAGGTGTCATACCCCTGGTGCAAAACCGTGCGTTCGCGGATGAGGGCGAGTTCGGACTTGATCCGCGGGACCATTTTCATGAGGACGGCAAACACTTCCTTTCGCCCCTCGTCGAACAACTTCTTTTCCATTTCTGCGAGGATCAACGACGGATCGACGGCTTCGGCCCGCGTCTCCTCGCCCCAATGCAGGCGATCATAGGTGCGCCGGCTCTCCGGGTCTCCTAGGACCTCATAGGCAGAGTTGATCTCACGGATCCTCTCCTCGGCGCGGCTGTTTTGTGGATTGCGATCGGGGTGGTGCTCGAAGACGAGCTTGCGGTAGGCTTTCTTGATCTCGTCGTCGGAGATGTCCCTCGACACCCCCAGAACGCGATAATAATCGACTCGCGGCATAATGCGCGGAACTATACCATGCCCGCTCGGCGCGCTTCACCCCGCGGATCATCCGCCCGCAACAGGCTATGACCATGACTCCTCGTATGATCCAGCTGAGCGAGTCCGGAGTGACGGTTGAGTTCGGGGACTCGATTGACCTCCACACGAACGAGCTGGTGTCGGCATTGACCGATGCTGTAGACCAGGCCGGAATTCCTGGGCTCGTAGAAGTCGTTCCCGCCTACCGATCCGCGACCGTCTATTTTGATGCGCTCCTCACCGATGCCGTCACGATCATGGACAACCTGCGCGCTTTGACCGTGAACCTGGCAGTCGCGCCTTCGCGTCCCTCCGTGACCCACACCATTCCCGTGTGGTACGGCGGCGCAGCAGGACCGGATCTGGCCGAGGTGGCGGCGCAAGCCGGACTCACTCCCGAAGACGCCGCCGCGCTCCACGCCTCCGTGACGTACCGGGTGTTTATGCTCGGGTTCAGCCCGGGCTTCCCCTACCTTGGCACCGTGCCGTCTCCTCTCGCCGCGCCGCGCCTTTCGACGCCGCGCAAACAGGTCGCCGCCGGATCAGTGGGCATCGCAGGCGCTCAGAGCGGGATCTATCCCAAAGCCAGTCCTGGCGGCTGGCGCATCATCGGACGGACGCCGGTGCTGCTATTCAGCCTTCACAGGCCCGCGCCGTTCCTGCTTGCTCCAGGCGACTTGGTGCGATTCGTGCCGATCGACGAGGAGGAATTTGCGGAGCTGACGGGAGATCCGGCATGACCCGGCCGCGCAGCATCGATCTGAATGGTGATCTCGGCGAAGCGGCGACGGCAGAGCAACGGGATGCGGAAGCTCGCCTCATCCCCTACCTCACATCAGTGAATATCGCCTGCGGAGGGCATGCGGGTGATGCGGCACTGATGCGCAGGACCATGCAGCTGGCCCGGCAGTACAACCTGGCGATCGGCGCGCATCCGGGCCTACCGGACCGGGAATCACGCGGGCGCCGTGAACAGCCGCTGTCGCCGGCACTGGTGCGTGATCTCATCTGCTCGCAGGTGGGCGAACTGATGGCGATCGGTCAATCGGAAGGCATCCGCCTCTCTCACGTCAAACCGCATGGGGCGCTCTACAATATGGCCGCACGTGATGCGGAACTTGCGGATGCGATCGCAACGGGAATTGCCCAGATTGACCGGCGTTTGATTCTCGTCGGACTAGCCGGCTCCGAACTGCTCGCCGCCGGAACGGCATGTGGGCTGGTGCTCGCCGCGGAAGGATTTGCCGATCGTGCCTACCAGACCGACGGTCGCTTACTCCCCAGAACCGAGGCAGAGGCGCTCATCCATGATGACGCGACGGTGCTCGCCCGGGCCCTCTCACTGGTGGACGAAGACACCGTGGCTGCCGTCGATGGTTCCTGGCTCCATTTTCACATCGAGACCCTGTGCCTCCACAGCGATACTCCCGGCGCCGTCCGGCTCGCCCATGCGCTCCGGGCGATGTTCGATGAACGCGGGATCACCGTCAGGCGGCTCGATCATGCCCGTTAGGCCACCGGTCATTCACGTCTTGCATCCCGGCCTGTTCACGACCGTGCAGGATCTCGGGCGCTGCGGCTACCAGCGGTTCGGCGTGTCGGTGAGCGGAGCGATGGACTCCTGGGCGCTCATGGTCGGCAATCGCCTCCTCGGCAATCCGGATCGGGCTGCCGGGCTGGAGATCACGCTCCAAGGACCGGAACTCTTGTTCGAGCAGCCGCTCACGATTGCCCTGACCGGCGCGGACCTGTCGCCCACCAGCAACGGCCTCGCCGTTCCCATGTGGACGGTGTTCGCGATGAAGGCTGGAAGCCGGCTGCAATTCGGTGAGCGGCGGCAGGGCGCCCGCGCGTATCTCACGGTGGCTGGGGGTCTCGCCGGCCCGATGACACTCGGCAGCCTGTCGACGCATGTGCGGAGTGGATTGGGTGGACCGGGGGGGCGAGCGGTGAAAAAATGGGATCAACTCCTTGTGGGACCAGTCATGCGAAGGCCCGCACAGACATCTGAGCGGTCGCTGCCGGAGGCCTATCGGCCCCGGTATGTGCAATCACCCACGGTCCGAGTGATGCCGGGGCCGCAATTCGAGCATTTTACGGATGAAGCCTTTCGACGGCTGACCGGGAGTCCGTACCGGGTGACGAGCGAATCCGACCGGATGGGGTATCGTTTGCAGGGAGCGGAACTGCCGCATCGCGCTTCGGCGGAGATCATATCCGAAGCAGTCTCCTGTGGAAGCCTTCAGGTCCCGTCAAATCGCCAGCCGATTCTCTTGATGGCAGACTGTCAACCGACAGGCGGCTATGCCAAGCTCGCTACGATGATCAGCGCCGATCGTTCCCTCGCAGCGCAATTGGCCCCGGGAGACAGCCTGTCATTTCGTATGATCAGCGCGCAGGAGGCATCTGAACTACTTCGGTCATCTCGCGCCGAACTTGATCGCATCCTGCCTCCACACCGTTCATGAAAGAAGCCGAGCGGCGCAGGCTTCGCGCGCGTGCCATGGCAGATTCGTCATATGCAGCCTCATCGATCGAGAGAAGGCTTCGATGGCCTGAGTCCTTGACATTGCCCTGAAGCGATCTATTATTATTCGTATGGACACCACACTGACTCCTCGACAAATCACCCACGATGAGAAAAAGGCGGCAGAGGCCGCTTTCGCTGGTCGCCCATTCAATCCCAAATGGTCTGACGCGGCTCGCATCGTCTACGACGGCCTTGTTGCCGCGATGGGGAAAGAGGCGCGAGCCGTCGATCGGCATGACGACCTCGAGCCGGTTGAGCCGCTGGCTTAATCCTTCCCCGCGACTGCTCCTCTGCGGAATTGCGCCTTGTCGGTCCGCTTCCTGACAGGCCCGTAATCAGACTCGCTTCTTCTCCTTCATCATCAGGAACCTCCGCCATTGTTTTCATCGATCGCGATGCCCCGGTTTGGGCACGATGATCGAACCGTCGCCGCTCTGCTCCTTGCATGACCCGGATCTTATCTTTACCCCAACAACAAGGCCTTGGTCTGCTTGCATCACCATTCTCACGGAGAGTATGGTGAATGAAGGAAAGAAATGATTCGCGGACGGATTGATCCATGGCACATCAAGGCCACTCTTGCAGGCGACTCACCATCTGCACGATAACCGGAATAGTCCTGCTCGCGACCGGGTGCACCAAACTCACCTTTCACCCGGCGCCGGTTGTTCCGAGCAAATCATCGCTCCCCTATACCGCACAGGTGCAATTGACGGCACTTGCCGCCCATATGGTGGAGCCGGGAGCGACACTTCTGCCGATTCCGAATTTGCAGGACGCGGTGACACAGGCCACATCCGTTCCCGAACTCTCGGCGCAAGAATGGACCACCTCGATCACCAACTATGTATCTGCTCGTCAGAGCTTCCGCCAGATCGTGGAAGGAGGGCGGGCGGATGTGATCGTGGCGTTGCGAATTTTGCTGTATATCGATCCCGGTCTCGGATTCAAGTTTAGACACACCTACATCGCGAAGACCGATGCGGCCCTGAAAGACCCTCGTAATGGGAGGACCCTCGCAACCTACACCGGGTTCGGCAAGGCATTCGGCTTCGTCTCTCGAGGCTCCAGGGAAGACGACGAAGGGCCGATCAACAAATCGGTGCAGGCGGCACTGAACGACGTGTTCGGCAAGATCGAGACGGACAAGCGGATCCTCCCCTAGCCCACACCGCGCTCCTCGATCAAGCGCTCGGCCAGCTCCCGTTCCTCCGCATCACTCGTCACTTCGCCATCCAGCCTCGCCTGAGTCAGTCGCTCCAGAATGGTGCGGTACCGGGGCCCGGGGCGCAAACCCAATGTCTTGAGCTCCGTTCCCGTCAGTGCCGGCTTCACATGGCGATACGTCGTGAGGTATTGAGTCACGTGCCGTTTGGCGGTTTCGGAGGGAATTTTCGCGAGAAGGAACAGCGCACATTCCTCCGACAGGCTGCTCAACGTCGCGACCGTTTCCGATGGCCGGAGCGGCACGCGCCGGCTCAAGGTCCGGCACACGGGTTGCGTGAGGAATCGTGCCTGAGTGATCGCGCTCCGTTCCGCTTCCGTGAATGGGAATCGCGCGAGCATGTCACGGACGTCCTGGTCCGGCAACCCTTCGGCGAGTGCCATGGCATAGACCAGCCACCGGTTGATGGGGTGATCGGGACAGGATAGCCGATACCAATCCAGCGCCGCTTCTAGGTCGGTCACGCGTCGACTCAACCGAGCCGACCAGGTCAGCTTGGGATGGATGAATCGCAGGAGATCGAGTTCGGCCAGACGGCGGACGGCCTGGCCTGGTGTACGCTCGGAAAAGAGCAATCGCAACTCGTCCAACAGGCGATGGCCGGACAGCCGGTGGAACAATTCCATCTTCACCGCACCCTTGATCAACGCCGCTGTTTCTTTGCTCAGGTGAAAGTCGAATCGCAGCTCGAACCGGATGGCGCGGAAGACCCGCGTCGGATCTTCGACAAAACTCAGACTGTGAAGGACACGGATCAAGCGCTCCTTCAAATCGCGTTGCCCGCCGTAAAAATCGATGAGCCGGCCGAACGTGCGAGGCCTGAGCGCGACCGCCAACGTATTGATGGTGAAATCGCGCCGGTAGAGATCCTTCTTGATGGAACTTTGTTCCACCGTCGGCAAGGCCGTCGGATACTCGTAGTACTCGGTACGGGCCGTCGCCACATCCACCTTGAACCCGTCCGGCAGCAACAGCACGGCCGTGCCAAACCGGTCGTGCGCCTTCACCCGGCCCGCGCGCTCCTTCGCGAACATTCGGGCGAAGGCAATTCCGTCACCCTCGACGACCAGATCGACATCCAGATTGTCGAGGCCGAGCAACAGATCACGGACAAACCCTCCCACGACATAGAGATTGACGCCGAGCCGCTCCCCCGCTTCGCCTGCCGCCTGCAGCAGGTCATACACATGAGCCGGCAGCCGATCGCGCAGCATCCCTTTCAGTTCCCGCTTTCGCACGCCGCCGGGCGTATCCAGCCCCATCAGCGATTTCGGTTTACCGCGCGCCGCCGCCAGGACATCGTCATGCAAAGTACGGAGCAAATCGGTCCGGGTAATGACACCGACGGTTTTGCCGCCGGACAACACCGGCACGAAGCGCTGATTCAATTCGATCATGCGTGTCTCGATGTCATGAAACGGCATGTCGGGCGATACGGTGTATTGCCCGCTGCCGGCGAGATCTCCCACCGGCTGCGCACCCAGCTGGTGAAACAACGCCTTCTGAACGATCTCCCGTGAAATCGTGCCGACGTACAAGCCCTTTGCATCGACCACCGGCAGCACATTCACTCCGTAGGTGGTCATCGATCGTTCCGCCTCGCTCACCGACAGATCCATACCGATCGATTTCACGGGCGTGGTCATCACGTCGCGAGCCAACAACGTCGGGCGGTAGCGCTCGGTCAGCAGACGAGTCAGCTGTGCTTGCACTTCCACCAGCGTGCGGCCTTTGACGCTGGCCGCCGCCGCCACGGCATGTCCCCCGCCGCCAAACTCGCGGGCGATCCAGGCCACGTCGATCTCCGGCCTGCGGCTCCGCCCGATGATCTGAACCTTTTCGTCCATCGCGATGGCCACGATCACGGCGTCAAATCCCTGCAGTTCCGCCAGGCGCTGAACCGCCTCGGCAAGGTCGCCCGTATAACGATCGTAGGCACTGGAGGCGACGAGAATTTTCCGGCCTTCCAGATAGTAGATCTCGCCGGACTGAAGCAGGTCGTTCAGCAGCGCAATGAGAGCCGGATCGAGCGGGTGTTGCAGCGTCTCCGTGACCCGGTTTAAATCGGCCCCCGTGCGCAGGACAAATGCAGCCGCTTCCAGATCGCGCGGAGTCGTCGAAGGGTATGCGAGCGAACCGGTTTCTTCGTACAGGCCCATTGCCAGCACGGTCGCCTCAGAGGCCGTGAGTGCCGTCTGTTGCGCTTTCAGTCGCTCGATCAACAGCGTCACGGTGGCCCCTACCGGCTCCACATGCCGCTCCGCGACCCTCGGCCAGGCCGAAGGGGCTGGATCCTCGCCGGCTCCATGGTGGTCGAACAGGTACACGTCTACATCCTTCCGTGCCGCCAGCACCTTCAACGGACCGATCCGATCGGGCTCTTGCACATCGACCAGAATCAATCGGCGCACCTGGTCGAGCGGCACCTCCTTGAGACGGCGGATACCCAGATCATTCTCAGCCAAGAAGTTTCGCACGGCCTCCTGCGCGCCGCCAGGAAACACCAGGACGGCATCGGGATAGAGTTTTCGGGCCGCCACCATGGAGGCTAAACCGTCGAAATCTGCATTCAGATGAGTCGTGATCAGATCCATGCCGGCATTCTAGCAGGATCGCGCACATTGATTCAGGAGCGGGGGAGGAAGTTCATGTGACGTGAGTCGCGATTGAGAGAGGTACCAAAACGAGGGTAAGGTGCATCGAGAGAGGACAGATCCATGCCGTCCACAGGAAGACCTGTGGACGGCGTGGAGGCACCCGGCAAGAAGTACGAGCGCAGATTCCGATCGAGTCGACGTCTGGCACCGGTTCGCTGCCGGCGAACATCGGCCTAAGTCGAAAGCCTAGCGCTGGCGGTCGTGCTTCTGGCGAGCAATGTGACCCGATGTGCGATCCTGGGCATGACGCAAGCGGGCGAGCTCCTTCTTCGTCACCACACCGTCGGATTTCGCCTTGTCTTCCAAGTTATTGATGTGTTCCTGCTGATTGCTGAGGCGAGTGGCTTCGCGTGCGTTCAGTTGTCCGCTCGCAATACCTTGATCAATCCGCTTTTCCTGGTTCGCCTGCCGTTGGTCGATTCTGGGTGTCTCCGCCTGAGCCAACACCAACGACGGCACACACATCGACAACAAGGCCGCACTCATCATCACCTGCTTCATACATCCCCCTTGGTTACTGTGAAGAGTCCTGTCAGGCCTCTCAACGTACAAGGGCACCGGCAGGTTGACAACGAGTTTTGGATTTCCAGGACTGAGCCGCGCCTCGACCGGGCAGAGGCATCCCAGAGAAGCCTGAAGAGAACCGGCCGGGCAAAATTGAACAGATGTCGGCGTTTTCCACCCTTCCCGGCTCGCCGCAACCGTTCGAACCGGATACAACCGGCACAAAAGCGAGTGATTCTTCACCTGATTGCCGGAGGCATGGGGCTTGCTGAACTCGGTCTGCGAGCGCAGCCGTCACTCTTGAAGGAGGTGTGTATGAAGATCAGCGCTGAGTCCTCTCGACTGGCAATCGCGGTGGCGATTCTGGCCGCCATTGGCGTCATCGCGGAGCCGGCCTCGGCAAAGGAAAAGACCAAAAAAGGGAACCATTACTCGCAGGCCACGACCACATCGGCCGCCGCGGCAGCTTCTCTGTTAGGGTCGGTGCCTGAGCCGTCATCGGCCCCGAAACCGGGACAGTATGACTCAAAACCCGGCGTCGCATGGAAGACGGTGGGCGGCACCGTCAAGGACATTCAGGGTGAAACCTATACGGTTGAAGATTACGACGGCAGTCAGATGAAGGTGCGTGTCGGGCAGGGCACCAAACATCTGCGAGGCAGTAAAAAAGTGGGGGACCGCATTCGGGCCGAGATTACGCACGGCGGCTTCGCCAATTCCATTCAGTGACGCGGCGGAGGCCGGCCCCGTACAGGCCGGCCTCTCGACCTCCGTCCCCTGCTCGTGCGAGTCGCGGTTATTTCGGAGCATGGGAAAAGCGGATATCGCCGTAATAGGCCACGGCACGCTCGTTCGTATTGTCCGTATCGGTCATGATCGCCACACCGTTGATGGCCGGCGGGTCCTCCCCGAACGCCGACCGATAGTCCTCGTAGACATTTCGCTCTTCCTCCACCCAGGAGCCGGCCCGCGCTGCCCCGCTTTCCACGACGATCATCTTGGCGAAACTTGTGAACGCATTGTCCACGACCGTACCGACAGGGCTCTTGCTGTCCCAAATATAGTTGAGCGCGCCGATGGGGATATCGCCGAAGAGTGCCTGGCCGACCTTATATTTCAGTTTCTTTCCGACACTCACCTTATCCGGCTCATAGGCAAACGTGATGTAGAGGCGCGCCGGGTAATCGTCGCCGTCCTTCCGGGTCACGTCGCTCCGCTGCAAAATATTCTCGATTTTCCAGCGCCAACGGACAATCGGATACTCACGCGGATCGATTGTGACGGCTTTGGTCAATCCCGAAGCGCCGGCATCGCTCACGGCCCTGACGACCGCGACCGATTGGTCTTTGACGACTTCGTAGTGCGTCTGCCGCTCGATCTTTTTAAATGTCAACCTTTGCCAGCCGTCCGGCAACACTGCCCCTTCTGTGGCGGCAGAAAAGGTGCCCACGTCCAGTTGTATGGGTGGCTGGGCGGTCCCGGTCACCGCGGCACTGGCCAGTGCGAGACAAACGATCGAACACAGGCGTCTCATACTCCTGTCACCGCCGCAGCCAGGCAAACAGCCTGGTCAGCAGCGCCTTGGTACGCGGAGTGAAGTGGGCTTTGCGCCAGAGATTGACGGCCTTCTTGATGACTTCAGCACGGGTCGGATAGGGATGGATGGTCGCGGCAATCGTCTTGGCGCCCGCCCCGGCCTTCATCGCCACCGAGACTTCGCTGATCAGGTCGCCGGCCCGCGCTCCCACAATGGTCGCACCAAGGATCCTATCCGTTCCCTCCTGGATATGCAGACGGGCAAACCCCTCCTCGTCACCATCGAGAATCGCGCGATCGACCTCATCAAACCGGTAGGTATAGGTTTCGACCTTCATGCCCTGCTGTTTCGCCTCCGCTTCATGGAGACCGACGTGGGCGATTTCCGGAGTGGTGAAGGTACACCAGGGCATGTTCAGCGAATGCACGCTGGCATATCCCAATCCGAAGGGATGCGGAAACAGCGCGTTCTGAATGACGATCTGCGCCATGGCATCGGCGGCATGCGTAAACTTGAAGCGCGAACAGACATCACCGGCGGCATACACCCGCGGATTCGTGGTCTGCAGCCGATCGTTGACGGTGATTCCCTTGTCGTTGTATTCGACGCCGACCGTTTCCAATCCTAGCCCTTCCACATTCGGCGCCCGGCCCACGCCGACCAGAATTTCATCGACCGTCAGATCGTAGGGTCGCCCGTGAGAATCGACGATGAGCCGCTTGCCGCCGGGGACCTGTTCCACCCGGAGATCTTTCCCGCAACAGAGCAGGGTCACGCCGTCACGACTCATCGACTGGTGCACGAGATCGGCCGCGTCGCGATCCTCATTCGGCAGGATGCCATGCATTGCTTCAATGAGTGACACGCGGCTGCCGAACCGCGCAAAAGCCTGTGCCAATTCGCACCCGATCGGGCCTGCGCCGATCACGCCGACGCGCGCCGGCAGGGTGGTGAGCGAAAAGACCGTTTCATTAGTGAGATATCCTGTCTCTTTCAAGCCCGGTATGGAGGGGGCGGCAGCCCTCGCACCGGTACAGACAGCCGCCTTGACGAAGGTGAGAGTCCGGTTGCCTGCCGAGCCTTCCACAACCACCGTCTCCTCGCCGGCAAACCGGGCCTGACCGATATAGATATCGACGCCCAATGCCTTGTAGCGGTGCGCGGAGTCCACATGGCTGATTCTGGCCCGCAGCTGCCTCATCCTGGCCATGGCCGCACCGAAATCGTAGTTTCCCCCGTCCGGAATGTGGGCCCCGAATGCCTGAGCATGGCGCACCTGTGCCCAGGCGTTCGCGGCGCGAATCATCGCCTTGGAGGGCACACAGCCGACATTAAGACAATCGCCCCCCATCAGGTGCCGCTCGATGAGCGCCACCTTCGCGCCCACCCCGGCGGCGATGACCGCCGTCACCAATCCGGCCGTGCCCGCCCCGATGACGACGATGTTGTACCGGCCATCTGCTTCCGGGTTCACCCAGGCGGAGGGATGCACATTGGCGACCAGTTTCCGGTTGTGCTCGTCGTCCGGCAGAATGAGATGTTGACTCTCAGTAGCCCTCACGGACGTCCCCATGACCTTTCTTGCCCCGTTGCACCCTGCCGTCAGGGCGCCGTATTCAAGCCGGTTTACCGGCAAACCGCTTGTACAGGATAGGCATCAGCGCCAGCAGCCCCAAGAGGGTAAACGCCATCAACACATTGGGAGAGACGATTTCCTTGAGCGAATTAATCGTACCCAGTTGGCGTCCCGCGTAGGCAAACACGAAACTGCCGGGAATGATACCCAGTGAGGTCGCCGCCACATAGGTTCCAACGTTGACCCTTGTTAACCCCGATACCATGTTGACCAGAAAAAACGGGAAGAGGGGAATCAAGCGCAGCGTGAGCAAATAGCTGAAGGCATTCCGGGCAAACCCTGCTTGAATGGCCCCCAGCCGGCTCCCGAATCGCCCCTCTACCCAATCTCGCAAAAGATAGCGCGCAACCAGAAACGCCAGCGTCGCTCCCACCGTCGCGCCGACATTCACATACAGGGTGCCCAGCAGGCTGCCGAAGAGAAAACCGCCGGCAAGGGTCATGATCGCGCCGCCCGGCAAGGACAGCCCCACGACGGCGCAGTAGGCCAGGATGTAACCGGCAACGGCCGCCGGATAGTTGGCCTCCGTAAACGCCAATAACTGATCACGATTGGCCTTCAGCGCCTCCAGCGAAAGGTACCGACCGAGATCGAAATAGACAAACCCTGCCAGAGCAGCTCCCACGAGCAAGGCCAACCAGAGTTTGCCGCCACCCGCGCGGGCCTTGTTCAGTGACGTATCTATCGGAATCGTCATCGGTGTCTGTGCTCCCGGCGGTATCATCGTGTCTACCCGCGCCCGTGTCAATCGCCGTCACGCCACGGCACTGTCCCGGGCACAGTCTTTCGCCCTCTCCCTCCCGGTTTTGCCTACCCGGCCAGACCTGTGCCTCAAGTGCAGGATGGCAACATCCGAAAGAACTCTTGATGCCAGGGGGTAAGTGGAGGTAATGTCGATCCTGTACACGACGATTGATGTTTTGGATGCTGCCATGCCGACGACTCATTCGGTTTCCCAGCAGACACGTACCTCGCACCCCGCTTACGAATCCGCTTTACACGTGTGGATGCGCCCCTGTCCCCAGTGCCAGTGCCGCCTGAAAAAAATTTCCCCAGAAGAATCATGGCATTGCGGCTGCGGGTGGCGCACGGAGTGAAGTGGTACAATAGGAGGAGATGAAGGGGGTGATGTCATGGGACCGCTCTCGGTGCACGATATGAAAGGTGGATTCTTCCTCATCGCAAGTTTCGTGTTGCTGGCCACCATTTGCGCCATTGCCGCGCTGGGCACGTTGATGCGCCCGCAACGCTGGTGCGAGCGCGAAACCAGACTGCACGTTTGACGGTCCTCGCAGCGGTGCCGCCGCCGAGCGGTCTCACTTCTGTGCACCGCTTGGGATTGCCCCGAACGAGTTGCACCTGATCCGCCGCAACCCTTCTCTCGAATTCTCCCCGCGCAGAACGACTACAGGTTTTCCCGCAGACACAACGTAAGAGCCGCCTACTTCCCGCTGCAGACACCCGCCCTTGTCAGAACAGGTCGTCTTGCCCTACCCTGTCATCAGGGAGGCTGGAATGGATCAGAATGAACGGTTGATCAAAACCAAGGAACAGTGGGCCAGGGCGCGCCGCGGCGGAGAAGAGCGGGAAGTGTTTTATGAAGGGGATGATCGGCTGCCTCCGGGGCAACATCTGGTTGAGACATGGCCGGTACTCGACCTGGGCCAGAAACCCGACATTCCGCTTGCCGAATGGAAACTTACCATCGGAGGCGCAGTCGCGGCGCAGGCAAGCTGGACGTGGGCCGATTTTCTGGGGCAGCCCCAGTTCAGGGACGTCTCAGACTTTCATTGCGTGACCTCCTGGAGCCGTTATGACAACGAGTGGGAAGGAGTCAGCTTCAAGCATCTCGTATCCGTCGTCCAGCCGCTTCCTTCCGCCCGGTTTGTGCTGTTCAAATCCTATGACGACTACACGACCAATTTGCCGCTCAGTGCGTGCCTCGACGATGACGTACTGCTCACCTACAAATGGAACGGCCGGCCGCTCACGAAGGAACATGGCGGCCCGGTGCGCATGATTATCCCGAAGCGGTACGCCTGGAAAGGTGCCAAGTGGATCAAGGAAATCACCTTCTCGGATCACGACGAGAAAGGCTTCTGGGAGGTGCGCGGATACTCGAATACGGCTCTCCCCTGGCAAAATGATCGCTACGGATGAATCCTCCACGCACAGGCACGACGCCCGGTGAAATCCTCCCTCATACAGCGCATTGAGATCTGGCCGATCGATATTCCGGTCACCGATCCCTTCGTCGTCGCCACCGGCTCGCGCGTAACGGCTCAAAACCTCTTCATGCGCGTCACCCTGCAGGATGGAACACAGGGATACGGAGAAGCCGCGCCCTTTCCCGAAGTGGGAGACGAAGACCGAGACTCCTGCCTGATTGCCGCCAGGGAATTGGCCTCCAGCCTGATCGGACAATCTGTCGCAGACTATGAAGCCCTCGCGGACCGCCTGACTGAACAGGCGCCGTCTTCTCCTGCAGCCCGCTGCGGTCTGGAAACGGCCTTGCTCGATGCCCATTGCCGAAGGCAGGGTATCCCGCTCTGGCAACTATGGGGGAAAACCGGCGTCCGTGAGCGGGAGACCGACATCACCATCCCGATCTGCGACCTCGAAAAAACACTCGCCCTCTCGCGCGGCTGGTATGCGCGAGGGTTCCGCCTGTTCAAAATGAAAGTCGGAACCGATGTGGAAGAAGACATTCGCCGCTTACAGGCCGTGCATGAGGCGCTGCCGGGTATCGGCTTCATCGGTGATGGCAATCAAGGCTTTTCCCGGGAGGACTGCATCCGTTTTGCCGGCGGGGTGAAACAGTTCGGAGGGCGGCTGGTACTCCTGGAACAACCAGTCGTCCGGGACGACCTCGAGGGACTTCAAGCCATTCGGCACCTGACAGGCATTCCCGTGGCGGCCGACGAATCCGTCCGGTCCCTGCAGGATGCGCGTCGTGTCGTCGCCATGCAGGCCGCGGACTATATCAATATCAAGATCATGAAAACCGGTGTGGTCGAGGCACGGCGCATCGCCGCGTTCACTCGTTCGGCCGGGCTCCGGCTCATGGTCGGCGGCATGCTCGAAACCCGCATCGCGATGGGATGTTCCTTCAGCCTGGTGCTGGGGTTGGGCGACTTCGACGTGCTGGACCTCGACACCCCGCTTCTCCTCTCGACTGATCCCGTCATCGGCGGGTATCGCTACCATGGTCCATACCTACAACCCTGGCACGAACCGGGGCTGAGCCAGCAGGTGTCTGTTGCCGCCGACTGTACCACCGTTCAGTAATCGGACGGCCTCCAAGACCTGGCGCCACCGGCCCATCAACCTGCTGCACGTTTCCCGAAATATTTTGCCGTTTTTCCCCTTTTCTGAAAAATTAGCCTCAGGCACCCTGGTTCCGCTGAGCGGACCACTTTTCTCACTCATGGCCATCGTCCTATCCGGGAGGAACGTCCCATGCAATCAATGATCCCGTACCCGCGACTCGCATCTGTCTGTACGTTTTGCTGGATAGTGGGAGTCGCGGCCTTGACGTTGGGAGGCTGCGTCTCGCAGCAGACCTATGACAGCGCCAGACATGAAGTAAAAACGCGCGCCGGCGAACTGGCGCAAACGCAGGCCGATATCCATACTCTGGAACAAGAACGGGACGCGGCCCATCTAGCCAATCAGCGCGACGAACGCGCGCTCGCCGACCTGAAAAACGAATTGAAGAAGATTCAGGCCTCGTACGACCAAATCCACAAGGCGAATCAGGCCAAACTGACGCTGCTCGAGAACAACATCGCGACACTGCGTGCCCGGCACCAGGCCATGTTGAAAGAGATCAGCGACACAAAACGGATTGAACAACGGCTGGAAGCCCTCACCACCCTGCGCGAACGGACGATGCCGACGCCGTTAGCCGGACCGCAGGCCCAGGTCACGCCCGTCGACACCGTTCAACAGGAAGCGCGCAGGGTCGCGGTGATTACTCCGGAGGCCGCTGAGACGACCCCATCCTCGACGCCGCCGATTCCGGCCGGAGCATCCTCACCGGCGCCCCCTGCGCCGTCCATCACCGCAACGCCGGCACCGGCCACTGCTTCCGCCGCGTCGGTGGCCGCAGCCCCGGCGACCTCGAGCGGGCCGGCCAAAGTGGCGCAAGCACCGGTCGCTCCGCCGGCTCCACGCCCCGTACCAGCAACCGCTCCTCAAGATGAATCCTGGTTCTCAAGCGTGACAGGGTGGTTTTCTTCGTTGATCGATTGGCTCTGGGCCTAGGTGTGACATACGTCTCGCCGGGGATCCTTACGAAATGTCCCCGGCGGGACTGAATCCATCTCCCCCCTCCTCGCATTTTTTGCAGTTTAACTCCGTGCTGAGAAACTTCTTCCGCCCTTCTTCCGTCAGCACCCACGGCCGGCTCGTCATCGGCGGCTGATGACGCACATGCTGGCCATGCCCGCATCGAAGGTCGGCGACCCAATGCCCCTCTTCGTCCTGGTGATATCCGATAATCGATTGCAGCATCACCCACGCTCCTCGTAGTTGTCCGCGCTCACACTCTCCTCAGGAATCGCCGGAGATACCGGCACCGTCGACGACTATGGTACACTTCCGCGCCAACTAGAGTATCACGTTCTCCAGGAGGTCGCGGATGGTCCAGTCGAAGTTTCGCATCGGCATCGTCGGGGTGGGACGCATGGGAGCCAACATGGCCCGCCGTCTTCACGACCTTCAGTATCAGGTTGTGGCCGTTTACGACACCGAGGGATCACGCGCGCAGGCACTCGCTGAAGAACTCGGCTGCCGAGCCGTGTCGACTCCGGCCCAGGTCGCCGAACCGGCCGACACCATCTTGACGGTGGTGCCGGATGATGCAGCCATGCGCCACATCTATGCGCTCAACACACCGGACAGCTTACTTCGGCATGCGGCTGACCGGCTCTTTATCAACTGCGCAACCCTCTCGCCCGCTCTCCAGGCAGAAGTCCACCGGCTGGTGGAAGACCGGGGCGGCAGCAGCCTCGAAGCCTGTATGGCGAGCAGCATTCCCCAGGCCCGCCAAGGCACCCTCTATCTGATGTGCGGCGGACGGCCGGAGGTATTCGCACGCGCGACCTCCTTGCTCAAGGACCTGAGCGCGCACCTGCGTTATATCGGACCAGCGGGCGACGCCGCCAAGGTGAAAGCGCTGGTCAATATGGTCATGAACGCCAACACCGCCGCCCTGGCGGAAGGCCTCGGCCTGGCATCGGCTCTGGGATTGGATCTGACCATGGTCCGCGAGGTATTTTCCCAGACCGGCGCCAACTCCCGCGTCCTGGAGACAGACGGCGAAGACATGCAGCAGCGCGCGCATGACTGTTATTTTTCCGCCGCTCACGCCGCCAAAGATTCGGGGATCGCCTGCAGTCTGGCCGCTCAGGTCGGCTTGGACCTTCCGCTTGCGAAGGCGACGTATGATCAATACCGCCGGCTGATCACGATCGGCAAGGGCGAATGGGATAAGTCTGCAGTGGCGGAACTCACGTTCAAAGATCGGCTGGCTCGCTGACGATCTGATCAGGGCTTTTCGAACGACCGCTCGGGCTTGACGGACGCCGGGAAAAACTGCCACCGTTTCTGGGCATCTACATCGAACGAGCCCAAAAACGTCGACCGCCCCACCAAGGATTGAAACTCTACCAGGCGAATCCTGCAGCTCGTGCGATCAATCACCCGGGCATCATACTGTCCTAACAGCGTAATCGCCCCGGACTCCTGCTCGTAGACGTTGCGCCTCCCGGCATAGCCGGTATCAGGAAACAACTCGGCTGTATCGGTACAGCCATGAGGACCTTCCACCTGCAGAGTCAACCGATAGCGCGACAGAAAGGGATGGGTGGCGACACGCGTCACTCGCAGGCGAAGCCCGACCGACGTTACATCAGCCTCAGCCGACTCCGGACGATCACTGTTACAAGCTGTCAGGATGAGCACCAGCCCCATCACCACCCAGGCCGGTCCTCGTCCCTGCACCAGGTTCATTTTGCGGCGGGCATCTTTGAGGCGGCACCGATGGCATCAAGACCCGCCTCGGCACAGGCATCGTCCAGGTGGGTTCCCGGCGCGCCGCCGACGCCGATGGCTCCGATCACTTCACCGGCGATTTCGATGGGCAAACCGCCGCCGACCATCAGAATGTTCTCGTTCATTTCGCGGAGTGCCTGCAGCGCCGGCTGCTTGGCGATCATCTCGGCCAACTCCGTCGTCGCTCGCCGCAAACTCGCCGCCGTGTAGGCTTTTTTTCTGCTGCTATCGACGGTATGGGGACCGGCGCCATCAGCCCGCAACATGGCGCGTAACACGCCGGCGCGATCTACCACCGAGGCGCTGACCCGGTAGCCATCCTTCTTGCAGACATCGAGCGCCGCCTGCACGGCCTTCCCCGCCAGCGCCGCCGGCAAGACCGACTCTTTCGGCAAATCATCCGCGGCATACGCCGCTCCGAGCCATCCGGCGGCCATGAGCCCCGCGGCAAGGAGGCCGGCACATCCCACCACTCGACCAAACACCTGTATGCGTCCTGCCATCATCAGCCTCCTTCGTGTCCCTTTCGTCAGCGATGCGTCACCCACTGCTGCACCGCGCGAGCCTACGGGCATCACAGGGCTCTGTCAATATGAGAAGAGAGCTTCAAGGAGAGCAGAACGGTCGGCGGAAGTGACGGCGGCTTAGTAGATGGATATGGGATGGATCACGGCATCGGGGGTGCCGGGGCGATGCAACTCTTCAATCCAGACCTTGGCCTGCGCGACGTAGAAGGTGTAATCGCTTTCGGGGTAACTGTGCACCACGGCATGGAGGAGCTGCTCTGCCTCCTGCTCGCGCCCGGCGCTCAGGCTGGTTCGCGCCGCCTGCAACGTACAGGAGGCGGCCAGGGCTTTGGGATCGATCGTCGTGCGAACCGGTTGTTTCGTGACAAACCGATCCAGGCTCTTAGGAACGTCGGGCGCGGGGACGGCATGGGTATCGGCCGATTGCTGCAGCTGTTTCGCCGCAGACAGCACCGTTTCAACATCACCGCTGGATTGGCAATGCCGGTACAATTCCCACATCGACATCACGGATGGCGACCGCGGCGCCGCCGTGCGGGACGACGAGTCGAACCATTGGCAACCGGCCAGGAAGATCCCAGTCGTCAACAGCAGACAGAACTTGGCTCCAACAGACACCAACATAAATGTATCCTTACCGGAACGATTCCGGCGCTGTCAACAATTTCGGCGAGGAATGTGTCGGAAGAGATCCTGCGTAGGACTGAACCGTCACGACAATGACGACAGGTGGTCGTCGGTTGCGGGGCGTCCTGAACGTGGGTTACGCAGGAGGCGCATGTGGGCGGCGGCCGAGGCCGAGATCTTCGATGAGCGCGCGCAACGGCTCGGCCACCGACCAGGCTTGCGCAAAACAGCCACGGGAGCGGTGCGGATGCTGCCCGTCGAAAATTTCAGAAACCTGTCCCACGCAACCCTCGTCGAGGTGCTCGGACAAGCCGTCGAGAAACAGTCGCGCCTCGCGCAATACGGCGGGGCTCGCGCCATAGGTCTTGACCCACGCCGTCACGAAGGGACCCAGAAGAAAGGGCCATACGGTCCCTTGATGGTACGCGCCGTCCCGCGCGGAGATCCCGCCTTCATATGTCGCGCAGAATCGGATATCTTCCGGGGCCAGCGTGCGCATGCCCATGGGAGTGAGCAGGCGTTCTTTCAGGAGCTGCAAAATCTGCTTCGCCTGCGAATCGGTCACAAGCTGGTCATCCAACGACAGGGCAAAAATCTGGTTGGGGCGAAGGGACGCATCGTCCCCGGTCGGACCGTCCACGACGTCGAACAGATAGCCTCCGGTCCGATACCAGAAGCGCTCCCGGAATGAAGCAGTCGCACGAGTGCGGTCCTCCCGGCATTGCGCCGCATAGGCGGTCTCGCCGAATTGCTCCGCCAGTGACGCGGCCACCGCCAAGGCCCGCACCCACAGGGCTTGAACCTCCACCGGCTTGCCGTGCCGCGGCGTGACGACCCAATCTCCGATCTTGACGTCCATCCAGGTCAGTTGCACCCCATCGACTCCACCGGTGATCAGTCCGTCTCGATCCATGCGAATCCCGAACCGCGTACCCTGCCGGTACCCGTCCAGAATCTGTCTGATCGCCGGCCAAGCGACCGCACGGACCGCAGCCAGGTCGCGGCTATAGTGCAGATATCGATCCACGGCATGCACGAACCACAAGGAGGCATCGATCGTATTGTACTCAGGCTGTTCGCCGATGTCGGGGAACCGGTTCGGCACCATCCCCTGAGAGACATAAGAGGCGAAGGCCTCGATCACCTGCCGCGCGACGTCAGACCGGCCGGTCACCAGACACAGGCCCGGCAGCGCGACAAACGTGTCCCGTCCCCAATCGGCAAACCAGGGATACCCGGCGACCACTGTCTGCCGTGCACCTCGCTGCACGAGATACGCGCTGGTCGCGGCCCATAGCCGGCGCGTCAGCGGATCATCGGTCGGGATGGATTTCACGATCTCCTCGCGGCGAACGCGCTCGGCCTCGATCGCATGCGTCACATCGAAGGCGGGCAGCGCCTCCGTGGTGAAGACCAGTTCCGCCGCGGTCCCCGGTCGCAGGGCAAACACACATTCACCGGGCGACCACCAGTCCTCGATATGCTCGAGTCCCCGTTCCTGCTCGACACGATACTGCACCTGGCGATACCAATCGGGTCCGTGATGGTAGTTCCCATTGTGCATGGCGCGGACAGGGGGCAAGCCATCATAGGGATGCCAGATGACCTGGCCTTCCGTGACCGTGGCCTCAGTCCTGATGCCCGCCTCCTCTCGCTGCGTCGCATGAAAGTCGCGGCCTGACAGCATCGGTCGGACACGCAACAACACCGGGGCCGGCGCCTCCTCCAGCAGACGCCACCGCACAATCACCAGATCGCGGCCGTGAAGGCACAAGAGTTCCCGCACCAGTCGAATGCCATGACCGGCATACTGCCACGTCGGCCAGGGATCGGCGGAAAAGGCTTCGCAATACTGGTACCCATCCGGATGGACGGCGCCGCTGTACAGATTCGTCGATAAGGGCATCGCCTGCCCGGCGACCTCCACGAACTCTTCCAGGTGGTTCACCAGAACGACGCGATCCACGGGCGGATGCCTGGCGACCAGAAGCAGGGCGTGGTAGCGCCGCGTATTGGCCCCGGCAACTGTGCCCGAGGCATATCCGCCGCGGCCGTTCGTCTCCAGCCATTCCAGATTCAAAGCCTGCTCCAGATCCTGGCACCGTCTCGTATCCATAGGCATCACCGGTCTCCGCCCTACTCGCCTGACTGTTGAATCAATTTGGCCACCAAGCCGGTCCAGCCGGTCTGATGACTCGCGCCCAGCCCCGCGCCGTTGTCGCCGTGGAAATATTCGTAAAACAACAGCAGATCGCGCCAGTGCGGATCCTGTTGGAACTTCTCCGTTCCGCCGTAGACCGGTCGGCGACCATCCGGCCCTCGCAAAAACGTATGCGTGAGGCGGCGCGACAACTCGGCGGCAACCTCCGCCAGATGACGCTTCTGACCTGAGCCGGTCGGGTACTCGACGCGAAACGAATCGCCCAGGAAATAATGGAACTTCTGCAGCGATTCGATCAGCAGGTAGTTGACGGGAAACCAGACCGGGCCGCGCCAGTTCGAATTCCCCCCGAACAGGCCGTTGGAGGACTCCGCCGGTTGATAGTCGACGCAATGGCTGGTCCCCATCATCGAGAAGACGTAGGGATGGTCCCGGTGATAGCGGGAGAGGGCGCGCACCCCGTGGGGGGAGAGAAATTCCTCCTCATCCAGCAGATACCGCAGCACCTTGGTCAAACGGTGGCGATTGACCAACGAGAGGAAGCGGCGCACGCCGCCGTCATGCGATCGGGTTTCGATGTGCAGACTGAAATCGGGCCGGTTTTCGATGAACCATTGCATACGATGCTTAAACCGCGGGAGCTGGTCGATGAGTTCAGAATCCAATGTCTCCACGGCAAACAGGGGGATCAGCCCGACCATGGAACGGACTTTCATGGGAAACGTCTTGCCGTCCGGCAGGTGCAGCACGTCGTAAAAAAATCCGTCTTCTCTGTTCCAGAGCTCGATCTTCGCGTCGCCGATATTGTTCATGGCCCGGCAGATGTAGACGAAATGCTCGAAAAACTTGCTGGCGACATCTTCATAGGCCCGGTCGTCCCGCGCCAGTTCAAGCGCGATGGACAACATGTTGAGACAATACATGCCCATCCAGCTCGTGGCGTCCGATTGTTCGATATGCCCGCCGGTGGGAAGCGGCTTGCTCCGGTCGAACACGCCGATGTTGTCCAACCCCAGAAACCCGCCCTGAAAAATATTCTTCCCTTCGGCATCCTTGCGATTGACCCACCAGGTAAAGTTCAACAACAGTTTGTGAAACACCCGCTGCAAAAACACCCGGTCGCCGGCGCCTTTGCGTTTTTTCTCGATTTTATACACGCGCCAGGCCGCCCAGGCATGCACCGGCGGATTCACATCACCCAAGGCCCATTCGTACGCGGGAATCTGCCCGTTCGGATGCATGTACCACTCGCGCAGCATCAACACGAGCTGATCCTTGGCAAACCGCGAATCGACCAGCGCAATCGGCAAGCAGTGAAAGGCGAGATCCCAGGCGGCGTACCAGGGATATTCCCATTTATCGGGCATGGAAATGACGTCTGCATTGTAAAGATGCATCCAGTCGGCGTTCCGGCCGCGCAGCCGTTCGGGCGGAGGCTCCGGTCCCGCGGGATCCCCCTTGAGCCACCGATCGACTGCATAGTGATAAAACTGCTTGCTCCAGAGGAGACCGGCGAAGGCCTGGCGCTGCACCAGGCGCGCATCGGCGGAAAGGTCGGAAGACGCCAGATGGGCGTAAAACTCGTCGGCTTCCTTCAAGCGGTCGGCAAACACGGCGTCGAACGGCTCGGGATCGAGAGCCCCTTCAGCGGGCCCGTTGGTGAAGCGCAACCGGATGGTGACCGCCTGTCCGGGCATGGCTGAGAATACGTAACGAGCCGCCGCCTTGGATCCGACCCGATCTGGATTCACCGCGCGCTTGTCTCCGCGTACGACGTATTCATTGATGCCGTCTTTCACATACCGCGCCCCGTCGGGATCGCCGTACAAGCGGCTGGTATTGGTTTCATTTTCCGTGAACAGCAGCTCAGGGGCACCTTCGCAAATCAATCGGCGCGGCCCATAGTACTCATGGTCGAACTCGACGACACTGGCATTGCCGCTCGATTCACCCTGGCGCATGCGCGGGCGGCGGACGTCGAGTCCCCATGACCAGGTATTCCGGAACCAGATCGTCGGAAGGACCGTCAATTCCGCTGGCTCCGGACCGCGATTGATCACGGTGATCCGCATCAGCACATCCTCCGGCGATGCCTTGGCATATTCCACGAAGACATCGAAATACCGGTCGTCATCGAAGAGACCTGTGTCGAGCAATTCGAATTCCGGCTCCATCCGGTTCCGGCGGCGATTTTCTTCGATCAGTTGGGTGTAGGGAAAGGCGGCCTGCGGATACTTGTAGAGAAACTTCATGTAGGAATGCGTGGGCGTCGAATCGAGATAAAAGTAATACTCCTTGCAATCCTCCCCGTGGTTGCCTTCGTTGCCGGTCAGGCCAAACAGCCGCTCTTTGAGAATGGGGTCGCGCCCGTTCCACAGGGCCAGCGCGAGACAGATGAACTGGTGACGATCGCAGATCCCCGCCAATCCATCTTCGTTCCAACGATACGCCTTCGAACGCGCATGGTCATGGGGCACCGACTCCCAGGCCGTCCCGTAGGGACTATAGTCTTCGCGCACGGTCCCCCAGGCCCGTTCGCTTACGTATGGTCCCCAGCGTTTCCAATGTTTCCGGCGCAGGTCGTCTTCATCGAGTCGCTGCTGTTCAGCTGATTGCGCTGATCCGGCCTCCCTGTCCTTCGCCGTGGACCTCGATTCAGGCATACCCTCCCCTTCTCGAACGCCGATGACGATCGAAACCGCGCCAGCATGCGCCCGGCGTCGAAAAGATTCAACCGAGATTCGCGGGAAGTCGGAAGGCCACTGTGCCAAGAGATACGTGCGCGGGCAGGGAAGAACGGGGAGAGGACGCAGAGGGAGGCCAACGGAAGCAGAACGCTTAGCTCCAGACGACGGTTTCCTGGTTCATGAGATAGTCGATGACCTCGATGCTATCCCGTAATTGGAGCTGCGCCTGCTCGGACATGGGCAAAATTGCCCCCAAAAGCTTCCCGGACTCCACCTCCGCCAGATTGGGAATCCCGTCGGTGCTGCGTTTTTCGAGATCGAATCGAAAGCTGGCCACGTCTTACCTCCAATCCCTTGTCGGTCGTAGTGCAGCAATTCTTGAGCCACACAGGAGCCTGTGGAATCCCTTGCTCACCATGAAGCATAGCATAGGGGTTCCACGGCCCAGAGAAGCCGGGCAGCCTCGCCGTTTATTGCGCTTTCCGATTGAAGATCAGTGTGATGCGCTCAGGGGCGGGAGCGCCCCGAGATAGGGAAAGGTACCGATTTTCACCAGGGAGGTGTCGGCCCGAAGCCTGAAATCATCGCGCGCGGTGTCAACGAAACCCGGGTCCACCGTCAAATCGGAATCAGGCTTGAGTTCGGGGGCCGGTTGGTTCGGGGTACCGGAACGGAGATAGTTGGAACCGGAGTTCTGCATGGCGTTGTAGGAGAAGAGGACCCGGCTCGAGCCTCCCACGACGAACCCATAGCTATTCAGGCTGACGATATTGCCTGAAGCTTCGTTTTGCGACGTGCCCAAGAAGGCGGCTCCTCCGCCGTTCTTGACGAACGTATTGCCGAGCAGAATGGCCTGCGCCTGATCGTTGACGATCACGGCTTCAAACAGGCTCCTGGTGATGAGATTTCGTTCCAGCCGCACGGTGGATTTGCCCGCGACGCTGACCCCATGATCGTTGTCGTGGATGAAATTCCCCCGCATGACAGCCTGGGAATTGGCAAATTGCACACCGGTGGTTTCGCTGCCCCCGATATCGCAATCCTCAATCCGCACATCCTCCACCTGCTGGGTAAAGAGCATTCCCTTGACCCGCGCATGATGAAAATGGATGCCGCGGCCGTTGAACATACCCATCGCGTGGCCGCCATGTTCATTGACGGTGATACCGGAAATCTCGATGTTGGTCGCGCCATAGGGCCATTTGCCGATATGAAAGACGCCGACCCGCTCGCGACCCAGGATCGTCACCTGGTCCATGCCCGCCCCGATCAAACGCACATTTTCTTTGCTATGAATCGTCACATCTTCGGGATAGGCGCCGGGACGGATGAGGATGGTGTCGCCTTTTTTTGCGGCATCCACTGCTTCTTGGATGGACCGGTACTGGCCTGAGCCGTCCAGCGCCACGATCAACGGCGGCCGTTCAGTGGGAACCTCTTCGGCTCCTGCGGAAATCGCACTCAGCGAGACGAATGAGACACAGAGAAATGCCAACCGTAGGACCCACGAAAGCCTTGTCTTCATAGGATGGTCATACAGCCGGCTATGGCGAGAAGTCAACCGCGCTCGTTGCGGGGACCGGACCCCCGTGTTATCTTCGCGCCCCATGATCCTTGTCGGCCTCACCGGCGGAGTCGCGACCGGCAAAAGCACGGTGGCACAGATGTTTCAACGCTGCGGGGCTTTCGTGATCGATGCCGATGCGCTGGCCCACCAGGTGGTCGAACCGGACAAGCCGGCTTGGCGCGCCATCGTCAAGACCTTCGGCAAGGCCGTCCTGAACCCCGATCGGACCATCAATCGCCAGGCGTTGGGAACCCTTGTGTTCCGCAACCGCGCCGGCCTGCGCCGCCTGGAGCAGATCATTCACCCACGCGTCGCGCGTGAACAGGCCAGCCTTACTGCTCAGGCCAGGCGCAACGATTCGAAGGCCGTGGTCATCTACGACGTTCCTCTCCTGTACGAGGCGGGCATCGATAAACGTGTGGACACGATCATCGTCGTCACAGCCGATCGCGAGACCCAGATCGCCCGCCTCAAAAAACGCAATGGATTCACTCGCGCCGACGCCATCCGGCGTATCCGCAGCCAACTGCCGCTGAGGCAGAAGGCTCGAGCCGCACACTATCTGCTCGACGGCACAATGTCCCGCCCCCGATTGCTGACGCAGGTCAAACGGCTCTATCGCGAATTAGCCGAGCGCGCCTGACCGCGCGCACCAAGGAGCCTCCTCGCTTTTCCCTCGCGGCGTCGGTGTGTTAGCATCCGGCTATGCGCAATCTCGTCATCATCGGTTCCGGCCCCGCCGGCCTCACGGCGGCCATCTATGCCGCGCGAGCCAACCTGTCGCCGCTTTTGATCGAAGGCTGGCAATCCGGCGGGCAACTCACGACCACGACCGAGGTCGAAAACTATCCAGGGTTTTCCAAGGGCATCATGGGCCCTGAGCTCATGAAGGAAATGCGCGCCCAGGCCGAGCGATTCGGCACGGAGTTTTTGACCGGTGATGTCTCAGCCGTCGATCTGTCGGAACGACCGTTTCGTCTGACCATCGACGGGGAGCAACTCGTGGAGGCAGGAGCGCTCATCTTGGCCACCGGCGCCTCGTCCATTCGGCTCGGATTGCCGAACGAACAGCGCCTGACCGGGTACGGCGTCTCGACCTGCGCCACATGCGACGGCTATTTCTTTCGCGGCCGGGATTTGGTCGTCGTGGGCGGCGGAGACAGCGCAGTGGAAGAGGCGACCTTCCTGACCAAGTTTGCGCGCACTGTCACCATCGTCCACCGCCGCGACAAGCTGCGCGCCTCCAAAATCATGCAAGACCGCGCGATGAAGAACGAGAAGATTTCGTTCGCATGGAATTCCGTCGTTGAAGACATTCTCGGAACAGATCTGGTCACCGGCGTTCGACTCAAAAACCTCGTCACCGGCGCCACCACAGATCTCCCCTGTGCCGGAGTCTTCGTCGCCATCGGCCACCGTCCCAACACCGATCTCGTCAAGGGCCAATTGGAGATGGACCAGCATGGCTACATCCTCACGTCGCGCGGAACCGCGACCAACGTGGCCGGCGTCTTCGCCGCCGGCGACGTTCAGGATGCGAAGTACCGGCAAGCCATCACCGCGGCCGGCTCCGGCTGTATGGCCGCCATCGACGCCGAGCGATTCCTAGAGTCAGCGGTTCATCCTCTCTAACCCCCCACAGGATGCTCAAAATGGTTGTCCAACGAGGCCGCAGGCGAGACAGATACCGGAGGCGTACCCTCAGGGGTACGTTGAGGATATCGTCGAGCCGAGAACGAAGTTGGCAGCCATTTTCAGCATCCTGGTAATACTATGCATTGCGCGATCGTCCACTACCACGAACTCGCCCTCAAAGGCCGCAACCGCGATTTCTTCGAACAGCGGCTCGTCCGCAACATCCGCCTGGCGCTCAAAGATCTGAAGATCCGGCGGATCGAATCGCTGCAGGGGCGCATCCGCGTGACGATTCCCGATGACGTCATGCCGGCGCTGGTAGCCGATCGGCTCCGCCGCATCTGCGGCGTCTCCAACTTCCTGCTCAGTGAATCCGTGCCGCTCGATCTGCGGGAGCCGGACCTGTCGGTCATCAAGCAGGCGGCGCAGCGCCAACTCGCTCTGCAGCCGTTCACCTCCTTTCGCGTGACGGCCAAACGCGCGGATAAACGCCTGCCCTTGACCTCGATGGATGTGGAACGCGAAGTGGGCGGCTATCTTCATGAGACCACGGGCAAAGCCGTAAAGCTGAAACAGCCGGATGTGACCCTCCATATCGAGCTCCTCACCAAAGAGGCCTATGTCGCGGCGAGGAAAATCCAAGGGCCGGGCGGCATGCCGGTCGGCACGAGCGGCAAGGTCGCCTGCCTGCTCTCCGGGGGCATCGACTCCCCCGTCGCGGCCTACCGGATGATCAAGCGCGGTTGCAAAGCGGTCTTCGTCCACTTCTCCGGCCGCCCGTTGGTCAGTCGCGCCTCAGAGGAAAAGGTCGAGGAGCTGGTCCGGCTGCTCACGGCCTATCAATACCATTCCAAGCTGTACATCGTGCCGTTCGGTGAGATTCAACAGGAGATCGTCGCGAATGCGCCGGCGCCGTTTCGAGTGGTCCTCTACAGGCGCACCATGGTGCGGATTGCGCAGGAACTTGCGCGGCGGGAGGGCTGCTGGGCGCTGGTGACCGGCGACAGCCTCGGTCAGGTGGCATCACAAACGGCGGAAAACTTGTCGGTCGTCGAGCAGGCGGCGGAACTCCCGATGCTCCGCCCGCTCATCGGCATGGATAAGCTCGAGATCACGGAACAGGCCCAACAGATCGGCAGCTTCACCACGTCCATCGAACCCGACCAGGATTGCTGCAAACTCTTCGTCCCGCTCCATCCAAGCACCAGAACCAAACCGGATGACATCCTTCGCATCGAACGCGGCCTGGAGATCAGCGCGTTCGTCAAGCGGGGGGTGGAAAAGGCCGAGCTGACGATTTTCACCTTTCCTTCGTGACCACATCGAGCGCCCGTTGCCGCACGAGGCGGAAGTGCACCGTGAGCTCCCGTTCCATGGCGACGGCAATCAACCAATCGGGAATCATGATCTTCGGCTCGACCAGCAATTCGAACTCCGCTCTCGTCTGAGTTCCATCGCCCGCCGGTTGCAGCCGCCACTCCCGATGGTATTGTTTAAAATCGCCTCCTTTGAGATCGGTGACCAGCCCGCCCCCCGGCAACACCCGCGATTCGCACAGCAGTCGCTGTTCGCCGGGCAGGAGCGTGTGAGAAATATACAGGTCGGTCAGGACATAGCCTTCGCGTTCCTCGACCTGCGCCATGCGCATGCGAGTCTCGAACAACTCCGGCCACTTGCGGTATTCGGAGAGAATGGAGTGTAGAACGGACGGGGCGCCAGGAAACAACAGCGTGGCGGTTGCTTTCACTCCCCCGTCCGGATCGGTCTGCACTAGGAGCGGACGAAGCAAATGGATCGATCCCACCTCGCCGGACCAGGATTGAGCAGGCGCCAGAAGGAACATCGCCAGGCAACCAATCAACGTACCCAAGAACGACTTAGAGCCGAACATCACGCGCATCAGCCTCCCCCGATGAAACCGGCCCCTGGATTGTTGTGTGGAATGAACGCCGGTTTCCATCGACGAGGTAAGAGATCGTTCCTGCTCGAAAGACGATCACTGACAGGCCGCTACCATGAGCCGCGGCCGAAAGAGATCATGCGAGAAGTATACTGATTGACCGGCGCGAGTGCGAGGGGAGAGGGGGCTAGTCGGCGGAAGGACGGAAGACGAGCACCGCTCCGGCCGGCGCGCCGCGTTCGTCCTGAATGACCGTCGCGCTGTCGTGAATCAGGGACTCGATTCCGTGACGGCCGATCAACAGCAAGGGCCGCGTGCTCCGGGTCGCGTTCCGCATCGGCTGCAACGCGGAAAGGGCGGGATTCACGAGCGGTGTGCGACGCTCTGCGTCCACGACGACCATGACATCCTGGATGGCCTTTCCGAGCGCATTCGGTTGAGACCAGCCGGTCAACACCTCTGCGGCCGGATTGAGCAAGGTCACCTTCCCTTGCGCATCGATCGTCACGACTCCATCCCGCATCGACTGCAAGACCGAATCAAGCCAGCGGCCGCGCTGTTCGGCAATTTTGAATACTCGGTGACGAAACAGGGCCAATTCAAGGGCCGCGCGCAAATCGCTGCTCACGAAGGGTTTGATCAGATACGCCAGCGGCAGCGTGTATCGCGCCCGCTCCAGCGTGTCCTCATCAGAGAACGCCGTCACATAGATCACCGGAATGCCATAACGCGAGTGAATCGCGCGGGCGGCATCGATCCCATCGAGCGGCCCTTTAAGCTTGATATCCATCAGGATCAGATCCGGCCGGTGTTGCCCGGCCAATTCGACGGCCTCGCTGCCCGAATCCACCACACCGACTACGACATACCCCAGCGCACACAGCTGGCGCCGGATGTCTTCAGCCACGACCGCTTCATCGTCGACGATCAGAATTTTTTCCTGCGCCATCGTGCCACCGGAGAAGGGCTGACAAAACCGGCATTCGCCCGCCAGGGCGGGATGCCGGCATGGATTCATGCACACCGATCCATACGCCGGGATGCTCGCCGGGTCACGCAACTCGCATGCCACTCCCCCTTCCCTGTGTTGGCACCAGGTTACGTCTCGCAAGGATCCTGCACTCCCGCCACCGGCGGTGATTTTTGAACAATGTCCGGACAGGATCGGCAGAGACCGAGCAGAGTGGGGTGTTTTCAAAGCAGAGGGTTCGCCGCGGAAAGCGGGCTGTGGTACCATGCCGCTTTTTACCGGAGGGTCTGTCTGATGTATCGACTCATTTGGGTAATCGGCATGATGCTCTTCGGCATGCAGGGCGCGCTCAGCGTCATGCCGCTGGACGCGCATGCGCAAACACCCCCTGACTCTGCGGCCACCACCGAGCACTCATGCAGTTTCGGCATGGCCAAGGGTGACCCCGCTCATCAGTGCCAGGTACCGATCCCTTCCGGCTGTGTCATCGCGAACTTTCCCGGAACCGACAAACCCTGGACCACCGTGTCTAAGGCCGGCCGCACTTTCTGCGCGTTCGACAAGAAACGGACGGACTGGAAAACCACCATTACCGGCCAGTGCACCAGATGCGATTCGAGCCACTGCACCGGGCAATTCATGGTGCGTTTCGAGTGCGCAAGACCGTAATGCCCGAGCTTCAGACAGCGCTGATCAAACAAGCCGCGCGCGATCTGGGTTTCGACGTGGTCGGCATCAGCCGGCTGCCGCACCAGCCAGAGCCGGCCTTGAACGACCATACTGATTTTTCCTCCACCCCGCTCCGTGACCGACTGCAGGAATGGTTGCGGCGGGGATTCCATGCGTCCATGGCCTGGATGACACGGGATCCGGAACGGCGAGCCGATCCGGCAGTGGTCCTCCCCGGCTGCCGTTCCATCATTTCGGTGGGGATGAACTATTACACCGACCAGCACGCCGACGAGCGTCCGGGAAACGGGCGGATCGCCCGCTACGCCTGGGGACTCGACTACCACACCGTCCTGGGTGACCGATTAACGCGCCTGTCTGAACGGCTCACCGTCCTGGCGCCGGAAAGCCGCCACCGCGCCTACGTCGATACGGGTCCGGTCATGGAAAAGGCCTGGGCTCAGCAAGCCGGCCTGGGATGGATCGGCAAACATTCCAATCTGGTCTCCCCGCAGTTCGGTTCCTGGCTCTTGTTGGGAGAAATCCTCACGACCCTCGAATTAGATCCGGACGAAGCCGGCACCGATCTGTGCGGCAGCTGCACGTTGTGCATCCAAGCCTGCCCGACAGGTGCCATCACCGAGCCCTACGTCGTGGATGCCGGGCGGTGCATTTCCTACCTGACCATTGAACTCCGAGGCAGCGAGCCCTCCATCTCCGACGAACTCCGGCGGGGAATCGGCAATCGGATTTTCGGCTGCGACGATTGTCTGGATATCTGTCCGTACAACCATCAGGCCGAACCGACCAGGGAGCCCGGCTTTCAGCCTACCCCGCTCACGATCTCGCCTTCGTTGACCACCTTGAAAGAAATGAACGAGGCGACCTTCGCCGCCACGTTCGCAGACAGTCCCCTCAAACGCGCCAAACATGTGGGCTTCCAACGCAACCTCTCCTGGGCGATGGACAACGAGGTCAAGGCGGCCTCAACTCGCGCGCCGGCGCCGTCATCCAGCGGCGCCCCTCTCTGACCTTCCCTCTGTTCCTGCTCCACCGATAGTGGTAGGCTACTCCTCACGTCCTCGCGCATGCGGGGACCCACTTCAGCGGTTGCACAACCATGCACGCACCCACCCTCCTGATCGTCGACGATGAAGAACGCATGCGGCGTGTTTTTGAATTGGTGCTGAAACCCGCCGGGTATCAACTCTTGCTGGCGTCTTCCGGGGATGAGGCCATCCGCATGCTGCAGGAGCATGACTCGCTCGACATGATCATCACGGATCTGCAATTGGGCACCCTGTCCGGCATGGACGTGCTGGAGGCCGCCCGCCAGCAGCTGCCTGATGTGCCGGTGCTCATCGTGACCGGGTACGGAACCGTCAAGTCGGCTGTGGAAGCGATGCAGAAGGGCGCCTACGATTACATCTCCAAGCCGGTGGACAATGAAGAGCTGAAAATCGTCATCGCCCGGGCGCTGCAGGTCCGCCAGCTCGCCCGGGACAATCGCACGCTACGCGCAGGGCTGCACGAGCAGTTCGGATTCGACCGGATCGTGAGTGTCTCCAAGGAAATGGAGCTCGTGAAGCGGCTCGCCAAGGAGGTGGCCCAGACCGATTCCACCGTGCTGATCACGGGCGAGAGCGGCACGGGCAAAGACCTGCTGGCGCGAGCGATTCACCTCGTCAGTCCGCGCGCGCAAGGTCCGATGGTGGCGCTGAACTGCGCCGGCATTCCCGAGCATCTGCTGGAATCCGAACTGTTCGGGTATGAGAAAGGCGCCTTCACCGACGCGAAAAAATCCAAGCCGGGCCGCTTTCAACTGGCCGATCGCGGCACGCTGTTTCTGGATGAAATCGGCGAACTCAGCCTGACGGCCCAGGCCAAACTGCTGCGCGTGCTCGAGCAACATGTGGTGGAGCCGCTGGGCGGCGTGCGGAGTATTCCGGTAGATTTGCGCGTCATTGCGGCGACCAATCAGGAGCTGCCCGATCTCATCAAGGCCGGTCGCTTCCGCCTGGATTTGTATTATCGCCTCAATGTCTACCAGCTTCGCATGCCGCCCCTGCGCGAACGGCCGGAAGACATTGAACCCATCCTGACTCAGTTTCTCGACCAGGCCCGCCGCGAACGTGGCAGCCGCATCAAAGGGATTGCGCCGGACGCGCTGTCACTCCTGAAGCAATACCCCTGGCCCGGCAATGTGCGGGAACTGCACAATGTCGTGGAATGGCTCACCATCACCTGCAAGCAGGATAGGATTCAGCCCGAGCATCTGCCGGCCTCGCTGACCGCCACAGCCCCGCAGCCATCCTCGGCGCCGGCCGGCGCGCCGTCCCTGCTCTCTCTCGGGCTGTCGGTCGAAGAGGTAGAAAAAGCGATGCTGCAAGAAGCGCTGGCGAAGAGCGGCGGCAATGTTTCCGAAGCCAGCCGCCTCCTGAAAATCACCCGCAACACGCTCCGGTATCGAATGGCCAAACATAACCTGTCGCAGCCTCAAGGTTGATGCGCGCTGTACGGCGGACCGGCGGACTCCAGAGAAAATTTTTTATCGCGTTGTTGATCGTCGGCATCGTGCCAGGCATGGTTGCGCTCTGGGCGACCTACCATTCCAGCACCGCCAGCCTGAAACAGGCCATCGGTGAAGGGTTTCAGGAAATTGCGCGCTCCACCTCCATTCGATTGGCCGGCGCCGTCGATGATGAAATCGATCGCGCAGCGCGCCTGGCGCTCATCGTGGCCAATCGGCAAGAACCTCTCCACAAACCTGCGACGGGCCCGATCAGCGCCCGCTACCTCCACGAATGGGCGCAGGAATCCCGGCACTATCTGCGCGTCACGGTGGCCGATCACCAGGGCCGGGTCATCGCTTCTACCGACCCCGCGCTTTCACGTGAGCAGGCCGATCACACGTGGTGGAAAGAAGCCATGCGGGCCCCGGCCGGCGCGGCCTATGTGAGCAATGTCACCCATGATCCGGCCATCAACGACGCGATCTTCCACGTCGCGGTTCCCATCGCGGATAAGACCGGAGGCTCCGCGGCCGGCGCGATCGACCTCGTGATTCGCCACCAGCTCCTCACTCACCTGATCCTTCCTATTCATATCGGCACGACCGGCCATGCCATGCTCCTGGATACGCAAGGGACGCCGCTCATTTGTCCGGTGCTGCCGCCGACCGCCCACCTCATTCCTTCGAACCTGATGAACCGGTTGGCGCTCGACCATCCCTTATGGCTGGTAGCCGACGATGATGCGCATGGCGGCCGCGACGCCATCGTGGGCGCCTCGCCGGTTCGATTCACCCATCCCTTGACCCCATCCAGCCTGGACGGCAACCGGTGGTATGCGTTTGTGCGGCAGGCTCCCGAAGAAACCTATGCGCCGATTTTTTCGCTGCTGCTGTCGGTCGGCGTGATCGGCTTTGGCCTGGTCATCGCGCTGTCTGCCTTCGGCTTTGTCGTCGGCTACCGCATCGTGAAACCGCTCACCGCGCTCCAGCGAGAGGCAGAAGGGCTGCGCCTCACGCTCGCCATGCCTCAGGCAGGCCGCAGTGCCGAACCTGCCGCACCGCCGTTATCGCAGGAGTATCGCACCGGGGATGAAATCGAAGACCTGGCCACGACGTTCAGCGCGATGCGGGCGGTGCTGGAAGCCAATCTGCGTACCATCAGGTCGCAACAACATGAATTGATCCGGCAGGAAAAGCTGGCATCGGTGGGTCAACTGCTGGCCGCCCTAGCCCACGACCTCCGCAATCCCCTCGGCGTCATCCGCAGTTCCGCGCAAGTGGTCTTGGAAGGCCCTCAGGAAGAAGCCATTCGCCAGGAAATGGCCCGTTACATCATCGACGAAGTCGACAAACTCTCTCAACGCCTTCACGACTTTCTGCGGTATGCGCGGCAGAAACCGCCGGACCTGGCCGACTGTGCGGCGGAAGACGTACTCCGCGCCGCCTTGAAACAATGGGAAGCGCAGGGAGGGCATGAACAAATCCGGGTCGAGCACCGATTCGAGCGCGACCTGCCCCTGATTCGCATTGATCCGGAGCAGATCAAGGAAGCCTTGATGAATGTGCTGATCAATGCGCGGGAAGCGATGGGAGAAGGGGGAACGCTGATCTTGGCGACTCGTCGTGGCGAAGGACACACCGTGGAGATCGGCGTCACCGATACGGGAAGCGGCATTGCCCCCGCCGATCTGGCGCGGATCTTCGAACCGTTTTTCACAACCAAAAACTATGGCACCGGCCTCGGCCTGACCAACGTCAAACGGCTCGTCGAGGATAACGGCGGAACCCTGGCCGTCACCAGCCACCAGGGAACGGGAACCACCTTCACGTTACGTTTTCGCCCGGCGGCGGCAGGCTGAGCCCCCCAACCGTCGCTCGTCGTTCGTGAAGCGTCGTTCGTCTCTCGTCCCAAGAAACGAGCCTTTCGCACAGAACTCCGCACGTAGAGTCCAACATAGGCGGAAACGGCTTTGCTACCAGCTGACACCGCCCATGCCATTCCTGACGAGACCCGTTTCACGATTCACGCTTCACGGATGCTGGACACGCGGCCGGCAGCCATCTCAACCGCCGGGCAGGAGGCTCAAACAGGTCGTCCAGCCAGGCCGCAGCAAACGAAGGGGCGAGGCGTACCCTCGCGGTACGTTGAGCTGCTGAGCGCCGCGAGAACGCCGCTGGCAGCGATCTCAACCGCCTGGCAGGAGGCTCAAACAGGCCGTCCACCAAGGCCGCAGCAAGCGAGGAGGCGAGGCGTACACTGGCGGTATGTTGAGCCCCTGAGCGCCGCGAGAACGCCGCCGGCAGCGATCTCAACCGCCTGGCAGGAGGCTCAAACAGGCCGTCCACCAAGGCCGCAGCAAGCGAGGAGGCGAGGCATACACTGGCGGTATGTTGAGCCCCTGAGCGCCGCGAGAACGCCGCCGGCAGCCAATTTCAACATCTTGCGCTAGACGCGCTTAGTCATGCGCAAGAACCGCTCCTGCAACAGCACGCCGGTGGCGGCCAGCCGTTTGCTGTGAATCGTGTTCCGCACGGCCTCGATACGCGCTGAAAAATTGGGATGGGTTTTAAATAAGGCGCGGTCATCGCCCTTGAGGTCCCGCAAGCGCGCGAGCAAGCCCACGTAGGCCTCCGCATCGTAGCCGACCCGGGCCGCGAACACTTCGCCGACCGCATCGGCTTCCGTTTCTTTCTCCTGATCCAGACCTTCATCGAGCAGCTTTTTGACCGCGCCGTCGATGATCGTCTTGAATGCCGCCGGATTGCTCGTCGCATACGAGAGTCCTGCTTCCGTGACACCGGCCAGGCGTTTGCTGCGCTGAATGACATCGAGAATGTGTTTCTGGCTCACATGGGCAATTTCATGACCCAGCACCGCGGCCAACTCGGCCTCGTTCCGGATCTGCTTCAGCAAACCACGCGTGACAAAGATGTACCCGGCCGGCGCGGCAAAGGCGTTGATCGAGTCATGCTCCAGGATCGCCACGCGATACGGAATATCCGGCCGGTCGGAGGTATTGGCGACCGCGCGCGCGACCAGATTCACATACCGGACGAGTTCCGGTTGATCGACGACTCCGCCATACCGTGCGACGACTTGGAGGGCCATGGCCTGGCCGATCGACATCTCCTCCTCGTACCCGATCGGCAAGAGACTGCCGACCACATTGCCGACGCCGTGAATCGCACCGGCCAGGCGGGGATTCCCGGATTGCCGCGCGATGTCTTCGCCGGCCCGCTGTATTTCCGCACAACCGGCCGCGCTCAACGCCAACAGGATCAGCGTTGCCGCCAGGCGATGATTACTTCGCATATTCACCGAGCCCTCCCTCCCGCAGAAACTCTTCGACCTCCTGGTCGGGGATCTGATAGGCCGTCATGCGATCCACCGCGTCGCGATCCCGCGCAGAGACGCCGGCGCGATTGGCATAACCTTCGGAAGCCTTATCCAGTCCTCTGGCGCCGGCGGACGCCGTCGTGGCCGACGCATCGCCACCGCGCATACTCTGGCCGAGTTTGACCAGGGTATCGTTGGTGCCCGACGGTTTAGACGACGCTGTCTTGTTCGCGAAGATCCATCCTTTGGCGCCGGCCGAGGTCTTCACCTCCACCCAATTGCCGTCACGACCCACCACTTCCAATGCGTCGCCGAACTTCACGTTTCCCACGACTGCATCTAGCGACGTTTTCCCGGCGCGGAGTTGCGCGGTTCTGGCTTGCACGTAAATGGTTTCGGCCCAAGCCTCCGCCCCCCAGGCGAACAGACCGACGCCCAGCACGACCAGGGCCACTCGAAGCGTTCGTGGTGGACTCACAGCTGCCTCCTCTTCAACAGGGCTGCTACTTTGAAGTCATTTCATAGACGCCGTCCCAATCCGGGGACGGGGGCGTCTGGCGATACTTGGTGGCGCGTTCGAGATAGACCCGCGATGGGCCATCCGACGGGTCCAGGGTCACCGCCTCTGAAAACCTGGCGCAGGAAGTCGCGAAATCCCGCTTCTTATAAGCCGTCAAGCCTTCCAGATACAGATCGATGACAGGTCGCCTCTTCTCTTCGACCTGGCCCTTGCGGGCCAGCAGCTCAAAGACCACGACAGGGTCTTGTTTGCCCTTCACTCGTAGCAGATCGATCTCCCGCACTTCAACGTCGTTCTTGGCCAATTCGGCCGTCCGCTGGCCGATCAAAATCAGCGTGTCGTAATATTTGCCGGCGCCCTCCAAGCGCGACGCCAGATTCACGCTGTCCCCGGTCACCGTGTACTCCATCCGTTCTTCCGATCCCATGTTGCCGACGATGCAGGGGCCAGAATTAATGCCGATTCTCGCCCCGATCTCGGGCAGGCCTTCCTGCTTCCAGATCTGACGGAGCCGCACCAATTCCGCCTGGCAATCCAATGCCGCATAACAAGCCAGCGACGCATGGGTTGGATCGTTCAAGGGCGCGCCGAAAAGGGCCATGATGCCGTCGCCGAGATACTTGTTCACATTGCCGCGGTGCCGGCGCTTGATGATGGTCGTCATCGCCGACAGGTACCGGTTCAACAACGTGACCAGATCCTCCGGCGACATCTTTTCAGAGATCGTCGTGAAGCCGGCGATGTCGGAGAAGAGAATGGAAATCTCCTTCTTTTCTCCGCCGAGCTTGATGGCCGCAGGATTCCGCATGATTTCTTCGACCACCTCAGCCGACATGTATTTGTCGAACGCCGCCCGCATGAGCCGGCGCTGCTTGCCTTCCGTGACATATTCGACGGTGGCGGCCGTGCCGAACGTCAGTGCCAAGGCCACTTCCGGGAACACCAGCTCAAGCCACCACTCATGCCCGGCAAAGGCATGGGCCACCAATGCGTAGTACGCGATAGCCAATCCGATCGTGACGCCGAATTTGATCGGATAGGAAGGGAACAACATGAAGGCCCCGGCCGACGCGAGGCAGAGCAGCAGGAGGACCGAGAGCGAAAACCAGGCAGGAGCCGTCTGAAGGGCTTGACCGTGGAGCAGATTATCCAACACCGCCATGTGGATGAGCACGCCCGGGGTAGCGGACGAAAATGGTGTTACACGCAGGTCATACAATCCGGCGGCCGTCCCCGCGACAAACACGATTTTGTCCTTGAACAGCGAAGCATCCAGATCCGCTCGTACCCCTTTTTCTTGCTGCGCAAAGGCCTGCAGCACCCGTCCGATGGAATATTTCCCGGCATGGTAGGTCTGCTCCAAGGAGCCATGCCAGTCGATCAGCAGGTTGCCGTTGGCATCGAGGGGAACGGTGCGGCTGCCGATGTGCATGCGGTCGCGCCTGACCGCAACCTCGCTGGCACCCAACACATATTGCGCCACGGCCAGGGAGAGATGCGGCACAAGGTTTCCATTCACCTGACCCACTAAGGGAACACGGCGCGTAGGTCCATCCGCGTCGGCAGAGAGATTGATGACGCCCAGTCCCTGCGTCTGCTGCGCCAGCACAGGAATCGGTAGTTTCACGCCTTCATGCCTGGCAGGCCAGGCCTGTTCCGTATCGGCTCGCTCGAGCTTCACCGTGGCACGAGCCTGTAGCGCGGCCGCAATCGGAGCGGGCTCGGCGTGAAACAACATCGGCAGGAAGACATTCCCCGCCGCCTGCATGTCGTCGGCAAAGGATTGATCGAACTCTTCGGCATTCTCGTCCGGTTCGAAAAACATCACGTCGAAGACGACCGCCTTGGCTCCCGCTCTCTTGAGATACCGCACAACATAGCCGTAGCGGTCACGAGGCCAGGGCCAGCGCCCGAACGCTTCCAGACTGGATTCATCGATGGCCAGCAACACCAGATTGGAATCGGCCTTGGCAGGATCGGCGTGCCGCCGGACGAGATGATCGAACGCCTTGAGTTCCACCACTTCGAACCACCGGGTCATGCGGAGCCCCGCCACGAGGGCGTAGACCGCCATCCCGACGGCGAGCGCGGAGAGGATTTTTTTGGTTCGTGGAGACAATGGCATGAACACGACGGGCTCGCCCCTCTAATCAGCGAGCTATGGTACTGGAGAATGGGAAGGAGGGAAAGAGGCAACAGGGATAGGTTCGATTGAATCGAGCGCCGCCGGGAGTCGTTTCCATCACCGTGCTAAGGAGCGTCATTCGCGCAACGAAACCCCAACGTCGGCCCCCAGTAGGTCATCTCATCCCATCCTCGGTAGCCGGCGCGCAATTCCAGCGGCCGCTCCAGCCAACTGCCGCCTCGCAACACTCTGAAGGTTCCGCGCAGGGGTCCTTGCGGGTCGCGTGCCGGCGAGCTGCGGTAAAAATCTTCCGCATACCAATCCTTCACCCATTCCGAGACCTGTCCGATCATGCCGGACACGCCATAGGGGGAGCGGGAAGCCGCCGGCATGCCCGCCGGCTCGATCCCGTTAGGGGATAACTTCCCATCCACCAGCAGGCTCCGACTCTTCTGGATGACGTCGTCCCCGTTGCCCCAGGGATACCGTCGGCCGTCGATTCCACGCGCGGCCTTCTCCCATTCGGCTTCCGTGGGTAATCGTTTGCCGGCCCACTGGCAATAGGTCCGGGCCTGCATCCAGGTCACATCGGTCACGGGATGTTCAGCATGCTGGAGATCATCGAAGGCCACGCGCACCTTGGGTGGGAGGCAGCTCTCTCCTTGCACGCAGGCTCGATACTGCCCGTTCGTCACCCCATGTTGATCGATCCAATAGGAGCTGAGATACAGGCGGTGGAGCGGCCGCGCATCGGGCAGGCCATCCTCCATCCCCATCAGAAATTCCCCCGCTGGAATCAGCACCATTCCGGCGGGAGGCGTCAGCCCTTGCTCCGACAGCCGTTTCACGGCCTCCTGCTGCTCGGCCTGAAGTTGTGTATTCACTCGATCAATGGCCTCCTCTCCGACTGCGGGAGGAGGTTCAGACGGCCGGGCCAACGGCGCCGGCACACGGGCCATCGACGGCTGCCCGCTGCGCAGCGTATCCCCGATCGATGGAACCGCGGCAGACTGGCTCGGGGCGCCCGGCGGGTCAGACATGCGGATGGTGTCGATCCGTACCGAGGTCCGCGCCATGTCCAGCACGGGATCATCCCCGGTCGGCTTTCCCTTTTTGGATTCTTTTTTGACCCTGCCGATCGCAGAAAAATCGAAATCCGGAATGTTGGCCAACAAGGGCGTGGCGTAACTGATCGGCACGGCAAACGCCATGCCTTCCGGCACAATACCTGACGGATGGGTAAATTTCGTGGTGAGAATCCCGACGACTTCGCCGTGCCGATTGAAGACGGCTCCGCCGCTGTTGCCCGGGTTCACCGCCGCGTCTACTTGAAACACCCGTTGCACGCCTCTGGTCCGCACGGCGGCCACATGGCCCCTGGTGATCGTGGTTTCGCGCAACCCGAACTGAAAACCGACGGCAATCACCTCCTGATCCAGTTTCACGGCGCCGGCATACCCCAGGGGGGCCTCGGATAGTCCCACCGTTTCCGCCTTCAAGAGCGCGAGGTCATGCTCCGCATCCACACTAACGACGACCGCCGGCGCCCGAAACTCTCCCGGCGTCACAATCGTAATCCGTTTGGCAGCCGCGATCACATGATGCGCCGTGAGCACATAGCCATCATGATGCACGATGACGCCGCTGCCCGCCGGTTTCTCAACGGGCGACAGCGCGCGCTCATTCGCCTCCCCGCGATCAACCATACCCAGCAGGATGAGGACGAGAGCCAGAACGATCTTCATGGTTTGACCGGCAGTAACACGCTGATCGCCCCGGCGTTTTGTCCCAGAACGAGGCCTTCCCGTGGATAGCCCATGCGATCGGCCACGCCTTTAGGCTCGCCATGACAATCCAGGCAATGCCTCGTCGCATACAGCGGAAACATCAAACGGAAGGACGCGCTCTTGGCCGCCATCTCGCTGATGACGGTTTCCCGGGGGTAGGCCGCATCGGCAAACGCTTCCAAGGCGCGCCGTTCGTACGCGTCCGGACGGTTGGCGGGGTTTCGGGGGGCGAGCGATGTTTGTTTCAGTCGCACACCGGTGCGCTCGGTAAACCGGGCCGACACCCGTGCGCCGAATGCGGCGGGAATGAAGCCGGTCAACTCGTTCGCCCGGGGACTGAGCTCCCGGCGGACATCCGCAATCACCTGTCTACTGGTTTCGACCAATTCGCGGAGCAGCCGTTTGGTGCGCGGGCCCAGAGCCGTATGATCCAACTCTTGCAGGTCGATCCCCGCCCGGCCTCGGAACATATCCAGCAGTTGCCGTTCGAAGGCCTCCGGCGTGAGGCCCTTGCCCTGTGATTCCGCCAACAGGATTTGATTATCGTTGATGACCGCCCGGCCGGAATCGAGGAGCACGGCGAGCAGACGCGCGGTTTGTTCGAGTTCAAGAATCGTGTGGAAGGGAATCGATGACCGTTCGGGTGGCTCACCCCCCCAGGTCGGCGAGCCGCCGGTCAGCGCCCCTCCAGCCAGGAGACATACCACCATCCACGGCAGACGACGTCGCATGGGTGACCCCTGATGCGTTCGCGTTGCGGGCTGTAGGGAACCGTGCGCTGCCGCCCGCTTGAGCCGAATGGCAGCGCACGTCATGTGAATCGTACGAGTCGCTCAGAAACAAGTCAAGGCGCGCAGATGCCACACCCTGCATCCTCACTGATTGGGTTGAATATCGATCATCACATTATCCGCATCCAATTCGATCGTCACGGGCATACCTTCCTGAATCACCGACAACTTGCTGCCCGCCAGGGTATCCACCTCGAACCGTTCGAACCCTTCCGGAGTGGAGATCTGAATTTCGCCCCAGAAGGGATCGGCATAACGCACGCGGCCGGCCAACGTCTTATGGTTGCCGAAATCTTCACCACCCGGTTTGGTCGCGTCCAGCAGCACGTTGTTCAAATCGATCAGCAACCACACTTCATCACCGACACGCGCCTCATGCAGTCCCACACGATCCGCCTTATTGGGGCTGATCGTCCGCATTTGCAGCCCATAGGGAGTCTTCACAAACAACAGCCCGCTTTCAATCTTGGTAATTTGCCCGTTCACCGCCAGATGCATGCCGGGTGAGAACACTTCTGATGGTTCCGCCCCTGCCGGTACCAAGGGCCACACAACTCCGATCAACCAGACAAGAAGGCACGCCGTCCGCTTCATGGCAACCTCCTTTGATATCTTAGGATCCGCCGTTCTCCTCAGTAGCCCGGCTCACTGCCCGGAGCCGGTGGGACGGTAATGCCATATTCCTGAATCGGGGTGATCATGACAGCAAAGTTGAACAACTCATCAGCCGCGACATCATGAATGCCCTGATCACGAGCGCGCAGCATTTTGAACCACTTCCCCATCTCGGTCTTCACTGTCTTGGTATCCCCGCGGTCGACCGCCTCTTTCACCATTTGGAGTCGTTGGCTATAGGGCTCCCAATTTGAACCGGGGTAGCTGGTTTTATAGAAATTCAGTGACCCGTTGATCTCGTCGACCCAGGTCGACTGAGCCAACGCCGTTCCCATGAGCATCGCAGCGCCGAGGCACAATCCACATACCAATGCGAAGGGACCATATCGTTTGGTCTGACTGTTCATGGTACGCCTCCTTTACAATGGAATGATCCTGAGGGAACTCTCAGAAAGAGACTGCCGATCGACTGTCTGACTCTCGAGCATTGTCCGCATCGGTCGTGTCAGGCGTCTTCAGCATGTTCATGTCCCCGCCGCCTGGGGATCCGGTGTCCGGCGCCATCAGCGGCCGGTCGAACCCCTTTTCCAGATCGATCGCAGCAGGCTCGTGGGTTATCACTCCTCCTTCTGGGATCGCCTCCTGTTTGAGCGCGGGCGTCTCGATCATCTGATCAGGATGGATCACTTGAGCTGGAGCCTGCACTGCAAACGAGGCCAACAACCCCACCCCCAGAGCGACGAACAGCATGCGTCCTATATTTGATCCATTTTTCATCCTCAGTCCTCCTTTACGAAGAATGAGCGCGTCACACCGCCACCAACCGCGGCACTCATCACTGTAGTGGAAGATAGAACCGAGGCCTATTGCCCGGGGGATGGATTTTGGCTCAACCCTTCGGGTGATACGGAAGACCGAGGCGTGGGCGTTACCCGTTGCCGAGGTAGGCGAGCACGGCTTCAACCCGCCCGCTGACTTTCAACTTTTGATAGGTATGATGGAGATGCGTTTTCACGGTATCGAGTGAGACACACAGTTGATCGGCAATTTCTTTGTTGCTTCGGCCGGCGGCCGCGCAGGCCAGAATTTCGCGCTCCCGATCAGTCAACAGAGACAGCCCCCCCGGATCGGACCCGCCCTGCTGGCTCGCCAGGGACGCGGCCCGTTTGGCAAAACCATCCGGCATGAAGGCCGAGCGTACCGGCTTGCCCTGGTAGGTGGCCCGGATGATCCGCAGGAACTCCTGATGGTCGGCATCCTTCAAAATGTACCCGCAAGCGCCGGCCTGCACGGCGGCGACGATACGGGCGTCGTCGTCATGCACCGACAGCATCAGCACGCGACACTGCGGCAGACAACCGCGAATCAACCGGGTGGCGGTAATGCCGTCCAACCGCGGCATATCGACATCCATCAACACGATGCGCGGCTGTTGCGCCACGGCGAGGTCGAACGCTTGCCGACCGTCCATTGCCTCGCCGACGACCACAATATCCTCCTCATGCTCGAGCAACATCCGCAAACTCTGCCGGAACAAGCGTTGATCCTCGGCGATCAGGATGCTGATAGACATGACTGCTCCTGCCTGACCGGCAAGGCGACCGTCAAGACGGCTCCGCCCGTGCGACGATTGCCGGCCGTGATGTGCCCGCCATGGGCTTCGACCACGAGTCGGCAAAAATGCAGTCCGAGGCCGCGGCCGATCCGATAATCCTGGCCGTCCTTCTTCCGAAAGAACAGCTCAAAGACATGCGGCACCTCATCCGGCGCAATGCCTGGCCCTTCGTCCTCAATACAGATGGTCACTAAGGAGCCGGGGGTCGGCGGACCAAGCGCCGTGGCGATCGACTCTGAGCCCTCTTCCACTTGCAGCGTGACGGTGATGGTGCCCTGCGGCGGCGAGTACTTGAGAGCGTTGTGCAGCAGATTGATCAAGACGCGTTGGAGCCGCCGCCCGTCTCCCCACACCCACACCTCGTCCGGCGGTTTGCACACCGCAAACCGCACGCCCTGCGCTTCCGACTCGAAACGAAAGAGCCGCAAGGTTTCATGCAGGAGCACGCCTGCCGCTACCGGAGCGGTACTCAGCGGGAGTCCCGAATAGTGTTCCTGATAGACATCCAACATGTCGTTGATCATCCCGAGGAGAAGATCGGTCGTGAAACGCAGATCTTCCAGGCAGCGACGCGGCAGGTCCGGCGCCATTTCCGGACGACCGCTGAGCCATTCGAGCGTTTTCTTGATTCCCGCCAAAGGATTCCGGATATCGTGCGCGAACATCGACGCAAATTGACTCAACGACGCGAGCCGTTCGGATCGGAGCAATTGTTGCTCGAGGGCTTTCTGCTCGGTCAAATCTCGGAGTTGAACCATGATGGATTCGAGACGGCCGACCTTCGTGACCGGTACGCAGTCGATTTCCATCGTCAGTTCGCCTCCCGGCGTCGGCACTCGCATCACGCCTGCCGATACCTCCACGCCCTTGTGGCGCACCAGCTTCAGCTGGGCCTGCAGACGGGTACGCTCAGGCTCGGCCACAAGGTCGGAAACCGACCGGTGTAGGAGCGTCGAGGCCGGTCGGCCGAGCGTCATCTCGCCGCGCCCGTTCACATCCTGGATCACACCGAAAGGATCGACCAGAATTTTCGTGTCGATCGAGTGGTTCCAAAGCAGCCGGTAGTGTTCCTCAGAGGTGGTGAGGTCGAGATTCGCCTGCTCCAGCCTTCGAACATATTGCGCCTTCGCCTGTGACGCCTGGTCCAAGCGCTGAGCGAGTTCATCGAAACTTGTCGCAAGCGTATCGATCTCCTCAATCCCGCACAGCTGGTCGACCGACGCCGCCGGAGCCGCGGCGGGGATTCCCCCACCCGCCATCTGGTTGATGCGCTGAATCAGCATCCCGATCGGACGCAGGATTCGCCGTCCCAGCCGCCAGCGCAACCAGACAATAAACACGGTCGTACCGATCCAGAATGCAGCAAGTTTGCCGAGCAATGCCGCCAATGGCTCGAATGTCTCCGCCGGATTTTGCTGAACGAGGATGGACCAAGCCGGCACCTGTGCCACGTGTCCCGGGAGCACGACAGCGGCCATGCCGATGATGCCCCCCTGCCCGCCGTGGCTGTCGTGATCGACCAGGGTCCATCGGGCAGCGGCGCCCCCTGTCCCCTGCCGGATGACCTCCGCCGGAAGCGGCGCATGGAGGTTGGGCGCGAGCACGGAACAGGCGAGGATGGCGCCCTGCTCATCCAACAGCATCATGTGGCCTGTTCGGCCGAGTCGGCTTCCCAGGATCGAAGACAGGATGCGATCCGTCCCGATGACGACCTTGAGCACTCCACGAACCGGCTCACTCCGCTCGCCGATCGGGACCGCCACTTCCCAATAGCCATGGCCCTCCTCGTCAACCGTAAGCGGCCCTGCCCACGAACGCCCCTCCTGCACCACAGTCGTCCACCAGGGCTGTCTGGTGTAAAACCCCCTGGTGGAGTCACTCACCCGGCCTCCGACCAGCTGCCCGTCCGCCCGGACGATGGCTAGTGCATGAAAATAGCGATGCTGCTCTTCACGCCACCGCTCAATGGGCCGGGCCGTCTCCGCCGACAGCACGGCGCCTTCCACGGAGGCACGAAGATCAGGAAGCACGGCAAGCCGTTGCACCCATTCTATTTCTCCGGCGAGCAACAAGGCGGCCTTGTCGGCGCTTTGGCGGGCGATTTCCTGGAAGGTGATCCCGACAGTGGCCTGCAAGGATTGCCTGGCATGCCAGTAGGCATACGCAAGCCCCACGGTGCCGGAGAACAATCCCACGGCAAGCACTGACAGGGTAAACAAACTCTGAAGACTGACCCGCTGGCGCATGGCGGCAGGCCATAGGAAGTGATTGCGGCTTGACCGGCAGCTCGGGCCAAGCAGTGTGTGCGGCCCGGCTGAGCCCCGGCCCAAACGCAATGTGGGTTACGTCATGTCACGCTCCACACAGCATGGTTGCTTGAGGTGATCCGCAAGCAGCACCCCTTCAGCATACAAAACTTCTGGCATCGAACATAGCCCCCGGCAACCGGTCTATCGCAACTGGACAATCGTCACGCCGTCGCCCCCTTCTGCGCGGTCGCCCGGCCGGAAGGTCACGACATACGGCGAAGCCTTCAAGTACTCGCGCAGGGCACTTCTCAGCTTCCCCGTTCCATGCCCGTGAATGATGCGCACAAACGGGCTCCCGCCCAGAACGGCGCGATCCAGACCGGCAACCACCACATCCAAGGCATCATCGGCTGCCTGACCGCGAACATCCAATGTTTCCTGAATGTCCTCAGAGGCCAGCGTCTGGCTGGGTCGCCTTGAGGAACCGGCTGTCGTTTTGACCGGCCCTGGCGCTTCCGGCTGCCGATTTCTGCGGCTACCTGTCAGACTCCCCACGTTGGCCAATATTTCACCCTCGCCGACTTTCAGACGCACGCGCTTTTTGCCCTGGGGACTTTCGAGCAACGTCCCCGTCATGCCCAGGCCGACCACTTCAACCGCATCTCCGATGGAAAGCTGATCGACGGACACCGGTTCTTCCGACTCTCCAACCTTCAGCCGGACCGCCTGTTCCAATTCGACCAAGCGGGCTTTGGCCTCTTTGGCCTTGAGCAGTTTTTGATCGCGCTTCAGATCGTCCATCGTGGCTTGTACCGCCGCCCTGGCCCGTTGAAACTCCTGCGACAATTTTTTCTTCAACCCCTGCCGCTCGTCCCGTTCAGACTCCTGCAGCAAGGCCAGCAACTCCTGCGCTTCGCGAGCACCCTGTTCGGCCGCCTGCCGAGCCGCAGTCGCCGCCGTCAGGTCATCGGTGAGTCGCCGTTGTTTGTCCTGCAGATCACTGAGCAGTGTCTCCAGCAACCGGTTGTCACCTTGCAGGCGCGCGCGGGCATCCTCCAGCAGCGACTGATCCATCCCGAGACGCCCGGCAATTTCGATTGCGGCCGAGCCGCCTGGTTGCCCTTGGATCATCCGGTAGGTCGGCGAAAGGGTATCGAGATTAAATTCCACGCTCGCATTGGCGAAGCCCGGCCTGTCTTGGGCCAGGCCTTTCAACAGACTGTAGTGGGTCGTGGCCACCACCTTCACACCAGCCGCCGCGAGCCGGCAGAGGAGCGCACTCGCGAGTGCCGCGCCTTCGGCGGGATCGGTGGAGGTCACCGGCTCATCCAACAGCACCAGCGCGCGACCGGGAGGCCCCGGCATCCTGTCGCGGCCAGGCTCTGGCCCCTCGGATACTTCATTCAATAACTGCACCATCTGTGTGATGTGGGCCGAAAAGCTGGACAGGTCGCGCGCCAGATCCTGCGCATCGCCGATGTCCGCGTAGACCGAGGGAAAGACCGCCATCTCCGACTCCGGGGCGCAAGGCAGGTGCAAGCCGCAACGGACCATCAGCGCGAACAGCCCGAGTAACTTCAAAATCACGGTCTTGCCGCCCGTATTCGGGCCGGAAATGATGAGGACCCGCACCGATTCATCGAAGGCGAGATCATTCGGCACAACCTGATCCTTGCTCACCACCAGAAACGGGTGCCGCGCCTGCGTGAGGACGATGCGCCCCTGGTCATTGAGACGCGGGGGCGAGGCTTGGAGACGTTGGCTCAGACCGGCCTTGGCCGAAATGGCATCCAACCGGCCCAGCAGGGCCACACTCCCGGCAAGGGTCGGTTGATGAGGAGCCACCAGCGCCGACAGTTCGCGCAGGATTCTGCGCACCTCGCGTTCGACATCCAGGTCCACGACTTTGATGGAGTTATTGAGATCGACGAGTTCGCGAGGCTCCAGAAACAGCGTGGCGCCGCTGGACGATACATCGTGCACGATGCCCGGCATCCGGCCCTGCATCTCGGCCTTGATGGGGACGACGTACCGCCCTTCCCGCTGGGCAAAATACCGTTCTTGCAACACCTCTTCATACCGCCGCGAATGCAGGATCTGTTCGAGCCGGTGCCGCATCTGCTGTTTGAAATCATTGGCCCGCTGGATCAACCGGTGCAATTCCGGGCTGGCCGATTCACGAATAGATCCGTCGGGATCGATGGCGGCGTTCAGCGCGGCCGTCAGCCGGCGATACTCCGTAATCGGTCCCAACTGGGCGGTCATCGCTCCGACCGTCGGCGCAGTGGCCTGATGACGCAGCAGATACCGCTGCACGTCCACGATCAGATCCAACACCAGCGCGATATCCCTCAGCTCGTGCGCCTCCAAACAGGCGCCTTTCGCCACTCGCCCCAGCCAGGTGGTCACGTCGGGAAATCGCAAGACGGGAAAGGGATCCACGGCGGCCCGCAGGCGCAGCATGTCGGAGGTTTCCTCCTGGCGGAGCCGGGCCTGCGCGACGTCCCGCTCCAATTCCATGGCTCGGCATTGCTCTGCGCCGACGGTTGATTGGGCGTAGGTTGCCACCAGATCCAACAATTTGGCCCATTCCAACACCTTACAGGCCTCAGCCTGGAGTCTTGCAGATTGCATCACGCTCCGACCACCGGTTGTCGTAGGAAAAGCAGACTCTACCCGACCACCAAGGCCGAGGCAAGGCAGCCCGGCGGGCGAAGAGTTTCCCGGCCCCTGTGGCCGATATCACCCGCTCTCCCTTGTTTTTGTATGCTTGACACGCAGAAAGTCGGTCAGTACTATCGCCCCTGACTGACTCAGTTCAACCCGCTTCATTCTTGAGGATTTAGCCCCATGACCACACGCATCGGCATCAATGGATTCGGACGTATCGGCCGCAATGTGCTTCGTGCCTCCCTGGGAGATCCCAGCCTTGAATTTGTCGCCATCAACGATCTCACCGATGCCAAAACCTTGGCCTACTTGCTCAAGTATGATTCGGTTCACGGGACGCTCGCGGCTTCGGTCGAGGCCAAGGATGACCAGTTGATCATCGACGGCCGCGCCATCAAGGTCCTGGCGGTCAGGGATCCCAAAGAACTGCCCTGGAAGGCGCTTGGCGTGGATATTGTCGTGGAATCAACCGGCCATTTTACGGATCGGGAAGGCGCGGGCAAACACCTGTCTGCCGGAGCCAAAACGGTCATCATCTCCGCCCCGGCCAAAGATCCTGACGCCACGGTGGTCCTCGGCGTCAATGAGCAGGTATTCGACGCTAAGGCTCACCATATCGTCTCGAATGCGTCCTGCACGACGAACTGCCTGGCTCCGGTGGCGAAGGTCTTGCTGGAAAACTTCGGCATCAAGCACGGCGTCATGACGACGATCCACTCCTATACGAACGACCAACAATTGCTGGATCTCCCCCACAAGGATCTGCGCCGGGCGCGCGCGGCAGGCATGTCGATGATCCCGACCAGCACCGGCGCCGCCAAGGCCCTGCATCTGGTCATTCCGCAATTGAAAGGCAAACTGGACGGACTGGCGATTCGGGTGCCGACCCCCAATGTCTCCCTGGTGGACCTCACCGTCGAAACGGAAAAGGATTGTGATGTGGCCGGCGTGAATGCCGCCTTCAAAAAGGCCGCCGAAGGCCCCATGAAAAATGTGCTGGCCTACTCGGAAGCGCCGATCGTGTCCATCGACCTCAAGGACGATGCCCATTCCGCCATCGTCGATGCTCCGCTGACCGCCGTCATTGACAAGCGGCTGGTCAAAGTCACCGCTTGGTACGATAACGAGTGGGGCTATTCCTGCCGCGTGCGGGATCTGATCAAATATATTGTCGCCAAATCGGCGTAACAGGCGTCACGCACGACACGCTTTTCTGACGTGCAGCACCGGCCGGAGCTGCCAGCGACCGGCGCGGGACACACCAGAGAAGGAGTGAGGATTTGCCATGAATATTCGCAAACGGATTATCGAGGACGTGCAACTTCGCGGCAAACGCGTGATCATTCGCGCGGACTACAACGTGCCCCTTGATGATTCCTTGCAGATCACCGACGACACCAGGATTCGATCGACGCTGCCCACCATCAACAGGGCCGTCGATGAGGGGGCGAAAGTGATCCTGTGTTCGCACCTCGGCCGTCCAAAAGGCAAATTTGATCCGAAGTTCAGCCTGACGCCGGTCGCAAAGCGATTGCAGCGCCTGCTCGGCAAGGAAGTGGTGTTTGCGCCGGACTGCATCGGCTCGGCCGTCGAGGGTCTGGTCGCCAAGATGCAACCCGGCGATGTCATGTTATTGGAAAATCTCCGCTTTCATCCCGAGGAGGAAAAGAACGACGAAGGATTTTCCAAGGCGCTGGCCTCACTCGCCGACGTGTATATCAATGACGCCTTTGGTGCCGCGCACCGCGCCCATGCTTCCACCGTCGGCATTACGAAATATATTCCGGAAGCGGCGGCCGGGTATCTGCTCAAGAAGGAAATCGAATACCTGGAAGGAGCGGTGGAGAATCCGGTACGGCCGTTTGTCGCCATTTTAGGCGGCGCCAAGGTCTCCGGGAAGATCGGCGTGATCGAGAATCTGGGCAAGAAAGTCGATAAGGTCATCATCGGCGGAGGCATGGCGTTCACGTTCCTGAAAGCCATGGGCCTCGAGATCGGCCAGTCACTCGTTGAAAACGACATGCTCGACTTCGCGAAGGGGGTGCAGGACCACGCCTTCGCGAGCGGCGTGAAATTCTACCTTCCCGTGGACTGCGTCGTCGCGGCCGGCCGCGAGCCGGGAGCCGAGACGAAGATCGTTCCGGTTCAGGAAATTCCCAAGGGATGGTATGGCCTGGACATCGGCCCTGCATCCGTCAAATTATTCTCTGAAGCAGTCCAGGATGCGAAAACCATTCTGTGGAATGGTCCCATGGGCATGTTCGAAGTCGATGCGTTTGCCAGAGGCACCCTGGCCATGGCCCATTCCGTCGCCAATGCCTACGCCCTGACGATTGTCGGAGGAGGCGAAACCGCACTGGCCATTCACCGCGCCGGAGAGTCGGAAAGTATTTCTTTTATCTCCACCGGTGGCGGCGCGGCGCTGGAATTGCTTGAGGGAAAGACGCTGCCGGGCCTGGCCGCGCTTCCCAATCGCGCAGACTAACGACAACGTCCGCCCTTCCTCGCCATTGAGGCCTTATGAGAACCCGATACATCATCGGTAACTGGAAGATGAATAAGACCGCTACCGAAGCGGGGGCGTTCGTGCGCCGCCTCATGCAGGAACTGCCAGCTTGCGATGACATCCAGGTTGGTTTTGCGCCGCCGTTTACCGCACTGCATGCAGCCCGTGAAGCGCTCGGCTCGACATCCACTTTGCTCCTCGGTGCGCAGGATCTCTACTGGGAGGAGAAAGGCGCCTTTACCGGTGAAGTGTCGGGAACCATGCTGAAAGACCTGGGCTGCCGATTTGTTCTGGTCGGTCATTCGGAACGCCGGCAATACTTCGGTGAACAAGACAGCTGGACGAATAAGAAAGTGCTGGCAGCGCTCAGGAACGGACTCCAACCGGTTCTCTGCGTGGGCGAAACGCTTCAGGATCGCGAGTCGGATCAGACCGACCTGGTCATCCAACGACAGCTTCGCGCCGGGCTGGCCGGCATCGAAGGGCAGAGTCTCGACACCTTGGTCATCGCCTACGAACCAGTGTGGGCGATCGGCACTGGGCGAGCGGCATCACCGGAGCAGGCGGTGCCGGTGCATCGATTGATCCGCGGAACCATAAATGAACTGAGCGGATCCGAGGCAGGGCGGCAAGTTCGGATTCTGTATGGAGGGAGCGTCACCCCGCACAATCTTTCCGACTTCCTGGATTCTGAAGAAATCGACGGCGCATTGGTCGGCGGGGCTTGTCTAGATCCGGTCTCTTTTGCTACACTCGCCAAAGTTGCCATCGGGTCCAAACCCACCACGGCCTAAGATTCAACATGTATACACTGCTCATCATCGTTCATGTCATCGTCTGCCTGCTCATGATCGGGGCCATTCTGCTGCAATCCGGCAAGGGGGCTGAAATCGGAGCGGCCTTCGGCGGTTCCAGCCAAACCGTGTTCGGCAGCCGTGGACCGGCGAACTTCCTGAGCAAGTTTACGGTCATCACCGCATTTGTCTTCATGTTCACGTCATTGACGCTGGCTATTATCGCGAAAGACCGCAACTTTTCTTCCACGGTCATTGACTTGAACAAGAAACCTGCGGCCACAACCCCGAGCGCGACACCGTCTGAATCCACGACGCCACCGGCCAAAGATTCGCATTCTTCCAGCGAAGCTTCCCACTAAGCTTCCCGGTTCACCTCTCTTTCGAAACGATCCACGCCGGTCAACCGGAATAACACGCCTCGCCTGGAAAGCGGTGCTGTGCGGTTATTTAAATCAGGCAGCAGCCCGTGGCAGCAGGGAAGAAGATCTCTGGAGGGAGTCAGCTCGTGAGAGAAACGCTATCGGCGAGACTCAATCGACAGGCCTGATATTTGTGCCAAGAAAACGAGAGGATAGACTGGAGCGACTGCTAGACTGGAGTCAGCCACTGCCGGTGAGCGGCGTCGGTTCCGCGCACCACGTCAAAAAACGCCTTCTGTAATGCCTGTGTGATCGGCCCCGGTTTTCCGCTTCCGATGCGACGCTGATCAATTTCCGTCACCGGGGTGAGTTCGGCTGCCGTCCCCGTCACAAACACTTCTTCGGCCACATACATTTCATCACGCGTGAATCGCTCTTCGACCACGGGAATGTTCCGTTCTTTTGCCAGCTGAATGATGGAATTGCGTGTGATGCCTTCCAGAATCGAAGTGAGCGGCGTCGTCTTCAAGAGGCCACGTCGCACGATAAAGACATTTTCGCCCGTTCCCTCGGCCACATACCCTTCCGGATCGAGCATGATCGCTTCATCGTACCCGTCCGCTTTGACTTCCCGCTTGGCAAGAATGGAGTTCACGTAGTAGCCGGAAATCTTGCCGCGAGTCATGGACACATTCACATGATGGCGCGTAAATGAAGAGACTCTGGCGCGAATGCCCTTCAGCAGCGCCTCCTCCCCCAGGTACGTGCCCCATTTCCAGGCAGCAATACTCACCTTGATGGGATTTTCGCCCGGATACAGCCCCATGGCCCCGTACCCGATATAAACGAGCGGGCGGATGTAGCAGGCCTCTAGCCTATTGACTCTGACCGTTTCGACAATGGCTTCGGTAATTTGCTTTCGGTCATAGGGCATTTCGATGAGGCCGATGTGCGCCGACTCAAATAATCGATCCACATGCTCAGGCAGCCTAAAAATGGCCGACCCGTTGCTACCTTTATAACAACGGATGCCCTCGAACGCCGCCAAACCATAGTGGAGGGAGTGTGTGAGCACATGGACCTGCGCCTCGGCCCAGGGCACAAACTTGCCATCCATCCAAATTTTTTCGCTGGCTTGTAACATGCGCGGGATAATACCAGCGGCTCGCAACGAGCGTCAAGACAACAGCACCGCAGGCCGATCGACGGTGTTGTCGCACCCCGTCTTCTGCTCGTCTGCTGAATGCCTGCCGTCGCCCCGCCTTGCCATTGCCGCTTATCTCAGTCCGCACTAATTCTTGACACTCTCTCCGAGCCTATGATAAACACCCACGTTCTGCTGACGAGGAGAAAGACGCACATGTACGCTATTATCGAAACAGGCGGAAAACAGTATCGAGTGGAAACAGGAACAGTGCTCCAGGTAGAGTCCCTCCCGGGCGATGTCGGCCATTCCGTGCAGATCGACAAAGTTCGACTGCTGAATGGTGATAACGGATTGGTGATCGGCCAACCGGTCGTCGCCGGCGCGCACGTCACGGCGGAAATCATCCGCCAGGGACGCACCAGATCCATTACGGTCTTTAAGAAGCAACGCCGGAAGAATTATCGGCGAACCAGAGGCCACCGGCAGGGATTTACGCAGCTGCGGGTCACTGAGATCGCAACCAAGTAACGACTCGAAGGAGAGTTTGCCATGGCAACAAATAAAGGCGGCGGGTCGACAAGAAACGGCCGTGACAGTAACCCGCAATATCTCGGCGTAAAAGCCTACGGCGGGGAGACGATCAAGGCCGGCTCCATCATCGTGCGCCAGCGCGGAACGAAGTTTTTCCCCGGCCTCAACGTGGGCCTTGGTCGAGATCACACCCTCTATGCCTACGTCGCGGGTGTCGTAAAATTCGAAGGCGGCCGCGGACGGCAGAAGGTCAGCGTCTATCCGGTGACGGCAAAGGCCTGATCCCTCCACTGCCCCGACCCTGTTCCCCGGAATACAGGCCCTTCGCTCAGGCAGCACCCCATGATCCGGCGGATACGCTATACTGCAGTTCCTGAATAAACGCCGCCGGGTGGCTCGCTGCGATGTCAACATTCGTCGATCAAGTCCAAATCCTGGTCAAAGCCGGGCACGGCGGCAATGGCGCCTGCAGCTTTCGCCGGGAGAAGTTTGTTCCCCGCGGCGGCCCGGACGGTGGAGACGGCGGCGACGGCGGTAACGTCATCGTCGAGGCCACCACTCGCCTCAGCACTCTCCTGGATCTCCGGTATCAAAAACATTACGAAGCGGAACACGGCGAAGTCGGCGGCGGGAGCAACTGCCATGGGCGCCGCGGCGCCGATGTGCTGATTCCTGTCCCGGTCGGCACCATCGTCCTCGATGAGAATACGCAGGAACTCCTGGCCGATTTGACCGTGGACGGCCAACGGTGCGTCATTGCCAAGGGTGGAACGGGGGGCCGCGGCAACACGCAATTCGCGACCTCCACCAACCGCGTACCGACTCAGTTCGAACCTGGCACGCCGGGCGAGGAACGCCTCCTCCGCCTCGACTTGAAACTCCTGGCCGATGTCGGATTGGTGGGCTATCCGAACGCCGGAAAGTCCACGTTCATCGCCGCCGTTTCTGCGGCACGCCCCAAGATCGCCGACTATCCTTTTACGACCCTCACCCCGAACTTGGGTGTCGTCCGGTCGAGCGAGGAACACAGCTTCGTCATTGCAGACATCCCCGGGCTGATTGAAGGGGCCCATGAAGGGAAGGGCCTGGGCTTTCAGTTCCTCCGGCACATCGAGCGCACCAGCCTGTTGATCCATGTGATCGATATTTCCGAGTGGGCGACCGACGAGCCGGTCGCAAGCCTCACTGTCATGCGCCGCGAGCTGTCGGCCTATGATGAGGCGCTCGCCGCGCGTCCCTTTGCCGTAGTGGGCACGAAACTCGACGTCAAAGGCGATGGAGAACGGCTCGAACAGCTTCGGAAGTATTGCCGGCGGCGCAAGATTCCTTTTTTTGCCATTTCAGCGGCCACGCGAGAAGGGCTGGACGAGTGCATACGCTACATGGGCCAGCAGGTGGAACTGCTCCGGAAAACCCCGTGCGAGACGAACTCCTAAAACAAGCGAAACGCGTCGTCATCAAGATCGGAAGCAGCCTGGTCGCGTCACGCGAATCCGGGCTGAGTACCGAGCGCATCGAGCGGCTTGCGGCCGAAATTGCCCGGGTACGGGCCCAGGGGCGCGAAGTGCTGGTGGTCTCGTCGGGCGCAGTCGTCTCCGGGATCAAAAAACTGGAGCTGCGCGAGTACCCCAAAAGCCTGCCGGTCAAACAGGCCGCTGCCGCGGTGGGCCAGAGTCTTCTGATGTGGGCCTACGAGAAGGCGTTCGAGCGCCTTTCGCTGCGGGTGGCACAAGTGCTGTTGACCCATGGAGACCTTGCGGATCGCCGACGGTTTCTGAATGCCCGCCATACCTTGACCACGCTGATCAAATTCGGCGTTGTTCCCATCATTAACGAGAACGATACGGTGGCAGTCGAAGAGATCCGTGTCGGGGACAACGACACGCTGGCAGCCCAGGTTGCTCACTTGGTGGATGCCGACCTGCTGGTCATCCTGTCGGACGTCGACGGACTCTTTACCGCGGACCCTCGCAAAGATTCACAGGCCACGCTGATTCCGTTGATTCCGGAAATCACGGCGGACATCGAGCAACGCGCCGGCATGTCCTCCACGTTCGAAGGCACGGGCGGCATGGCGACGAAAGTCCGCGCCGCCAAAAAAGTCGGCGAATATGGCGTGGCAACCTTGATCTTGAACGGGACTCGCCCAGATCTACTTCCGGGCGTGTTATCCGGTCAACCGGGCGGCAGCCTGTTTCTCGGGCGGGAACGGCGGATGAACAGTCGAAAACACTGGATTGCGTTCACGTTGCGCCCCCGCGGGCACGTGCAATTGGATCAGGGCGCCGTCGAGGCGTTGGTGCGGAACGGCAAAAGCCTGCTGGCCTCCGGCATCCGCGACATCACGGGCGACTTCGAGGCGGGCGACCCGGTGACCTGCGCCGGACCTGACGGGAAAGAATGCGCCAAAGGCCTGGTGAATTTCTCCTCCACGGTCCTGACCCGAATCAAGGGCCTGAAGACCGCCGACATTCAAAAAATCCCCGGGCTCCAGGAGTATGAGGAGGTCATTCACCGGGACAACCTGGTGATCCTGTAGCGGCTCGGATTCGGACGCCGCCACGGCAGAGGCCGCCCAGGGCTGTCCTCCATGATGACCATCACGTTGACGAGTTGAACCGGAGCCGGCATGCGTCTAGGCCTGTTGGGCGGCAGTTTTAATCCGATCCACCGGTGCCATCTCTCGATCGCACAGGCAGCGCAACGACTTCTGCCTCTGGATCGCGTGCTGTTTATTCCGACCGGAGACCCTCCGCACAAACAACCAGGCACCCTGGCCCCCGCTCACCATCGCTATCGCATGGTCCAACTGGCGATCCAGGACGAGCCTGCCTTCACCCTCACGGACATTGAAATCCGCCGTTCAGGCAAATCCTATTCGATCGACACGGTCCGTGCGCTTCACGCCCAATATGGGCCTGGCACCGAACTGTTTTTCCTCATCGGCCTCGATGCGTTTATCGACATTCCCTCGTGGAAGCAAGCCGACCAGCTACTGGACCTCTGCAATTTCGTGGTGATTTCACGACCTTCTACACGTTTTCTGCAAGTGGCCTCAATGCCATTCTTTTCCGGCCTGCCCACCGATGAGTTGCGTGCGCTCGATGAAGGTCGTCGGGAGCGAGCAGAGGTGCCGATCAGAAACGGCCGGGCCCTGACATGCTTGAGGCTGCCGCCTTGCGACAGTTCCGCGTCGGACATCAGAACACGCATTGCCGATGGCCGCCCTCTGGCAAATCTGTTGCCGCCCCTGGTCGAATCCTATATACTTCGCGAGGGGTTATACAGGGAGGACAGTGAGCGTCTCTGAAACAAAAGCCAAAGCTCTCGCGGTGGCGGCCGCCATCTTGGACAAGAAAGCCACCGATGTCCTGATCCTGCATATCGCCAAGCTGACCTCTATCGCCGACTACTTGGTCATCGGTTCCGGAGAGTCGGAACGCCAAGCACGGGCGATCGCAGACCATGTCGGCGATGTGCTCAAGGCCCAAGGGCACCCGCCGCTCAGTATTGAGGGCGCATCGTCTGCCAAGTGGGTCGTCATGGACTTTGGTGACGTCATCGTTCACATCTTTCAGAAGGATATTCGCGAACACTACGCCCTCGAACGACTGTGGGGCGACGCAGGACAGGTCAAGCTGCCGGAAGAGCGCGCCGTGAAAGTGGCGCCACCGGCACGAACGACGGCCCGTCCTGCTCGCACCCGGAAACGGGTCTAGCATGTTTCGGCTCCTCTCGACGATTTTCCTCGTCAGTGTCGGCATCTTTCTCTATAGCTATTTCCGCGAACTGAACCCGGGGACAATTACGGTCCGGGCCAGTCCGACGGCCCTCTTTGAGCTCAGTCCCGTCTCATTAGTGCTCTTCTCGATGGCCCTGGGGGCCACGCTGGTCGCCCTTATTGTCACGATCAAGGAAACCTCGCACGTCTTCATGAATTGGCGCACCAATCGCCTGGTACGCCGCAAAGAAAAGGTGGACGCGCTCCACCGCGATGGGACTCATGCCTTCATGTCCAAGCGGACAGCGGATGCCGTGAGCCTGTTTGAACGCGCCCTGGTCATCGATCCCAATCGCACCGATTCGTTGTTGTGGCTCGGGAATATTTACCGCTCCGAAAGTAACTTCACGGAAGCCATCCGGCTCCACCAACAGGCAAACCGGATTGAAGAACGGAATGTCGAGGTGCTACTTGAACTGGCCAAGGATCTGGAAGGCGCCCGGCGGTATGAAGAAGCGCTCCAGACCCTGCAGAACATCCTCCGCATCGAACCGGATAATCTGATGGCCCTCATCCGCAAACGCGATTTGCAGATCAGATTGGAAAAATGGAGCGATGCGCTCGAGATCCAACACCGGCTGGTCAAGGCGAACCTTCCCGACAGCGAGCGGCGGGCCGAGGCCAATCTGTTGTTGGGCTGTATGTATGAGGTCGGCCGGCAACTGCTGGAGCGGGGGCACCCCGACAAGGCCCGCCGGTATTTCAGGGGCGCGATCAAGAAGGATCGCACCTTCCTTCCCGCCTATATCGGGATCGGGGAAATCCTGGTCCGTGAAGGTAAAATCAAGAACGCGGTTGAAATTCTGAAGAAGATTTACGCCAAAACGCGCAGCGTGATCATCCTCCATCGCCTGGAAGAACTGTTTCTCGAGTTGGGTGAGCCCGACGAGATTATTCGTGTCTACCAGGAGGCCCTCCAGCAGGACCCCCACAATGCCGTGATCCAGTTCTATCTGGGCAAGCTCTACTACCGGCTCGAAATGGTGGACGAGGCGTACGACGTGCTCTCAACCCTGGACGGCACGCAGGAACAGCTGGTCGATTATCATAAGATCATGGCCAATCTGTATCTGCGCAAACAGCACATGGATGAGGCGGTGGGAGAACTGAAGAAAGCCCTGGGCTTCAAGAAACGCGTCGTTGTGCCTTACCAGTGCACCCAGTGCCATCACGAGTTGGCCGAATGGTCCGGCCGCTGCCGGCGGTGCGGTCGCTGGAATACCTACGTCGCGCTTCCCTGGAGAGACAATACCAAGTCCGCTGCCGATCAGGAGGGACCGAGCGGACGATTACCCGCCGTCCCCTACCAAGGCATTGCATCTCCGTTTGAAACCGTGTAGGGTTTTCACCGCCCTTTTCTTTTCACAGACCAACCCTCAGCCGCGAGTGCGCCGATCGTGGAGCAGCGGCCGGTCTGTCTTTTCGAGGAGTAGCGTGCATGACTGATTTCACGATCCTGGCCGACAAGGCCTTGCAGGATGAATTGCTGACCCGCGAGGAATGCCTCGCCGTATTGAATGCGCCGAACGACCGGTTGCTCGAACTCCTGCAGGCCGCCTTCAAGGTCCGCGAGCGTTATTTCGGCAAGACCGTTCGCCTGCAAATGCTCCTCAACGCCAAGAGCGGCGCCTGCCAGGAAGACTGCGGCTACTGCTCGCAATCATCCGTCTCGACGGCTCCCATCGAGCGATATGGCTTGCTGGCCAAAGAGCAAATGGTGACCGGCGCGCGCCGCGCCGCGGCCGCCAAGGCCCAACGGTATTGCATCGTCATCAGCGGCCGCAGCCCCCTGGACCGGGAGATTGCCGACATCGCTTCGGCGGTCCGGTCGATCAAGCAAGACATTCCGATCCAGATCTGTTGTTCATTGGGACTGCTCAATGAGCGCCAGGCGAAAGACCTCAAAGCAGCCGGCGTGGATCGCATCAATCACAACTTAAATACGAGCGAAGCCTATCACGCGGAAATTTGCAGCACGCATACCTTTCAAGACCGGCTGGCCACAATTCGCCATGCCAGAACGGCCGGCCTGGAGATCTGCTCGGGCGGCATTGTCGGGATGGGAGAAGGCGATGAGGATTTGATTGATCTGGCCCTTGCTCTGCGGGAGGTCAAACCGGATTCGATTCCGCTCAACATGCTGCATCCGGCCTCCGGCACTCCGCTGGAACATTGCACGCCCTTGACCCCGCAGCGGTGCCTGAAAGCGCTCTGCCTCTTCCGATTCCTGCACCCACGGACGGAGTTGCGGATCGCCGGCGGCCGCGAGCACAACTTACGCAGCCTGCAGCCCTTGGCGCTCTATCCGGCCGATTCCGTCTTCGTGAACGGCTATCTGACCACGCCGGGCCAACCGGCCGCAGAAGTCTGGCGTATGATTGAAGATCTGGGATTCGACATTCAGGTGGACACACCGGCACCAGGGACTACTCCGGCGACAGAACCAGCTGTCGGCCTTCATTCATAGCGAAGTCCTTCCACCAAGGGTTGTCTGGCGGCCCAGCGGGCCGGCCAGAACCCGGCGACGAGCGCGGCCACCAGGGCCAAGGCGGCCACCCCCGCGATTAAGCCGAATGGCCAGAAGATCTGGATCGTCCAACCGAACGATTGCCGGTTGATCACCCGGATCAAAATGAACGCGAGGGCGCACCCTCCGACCAATCCCATCCCGGTCCCCAGCAACCCCAGATAGCCGGCTTCCCACAAGATCAGGGCGGTGATCTGCTTCCGGCTGCTGCCCAATGCCTGCAGGGTGGCCAATTCACGGCGCCGCTCCACAACCGACGTGACCAACGTGTTGATGATCCCCAGGGTCGCGATGATCACGGCAATGGCCTCCAGTGCATACGTCAGCGTAAAGGTCCGGTCAAAAATTCGAAGAATTTCCTGGCGCAACTCTGCATTGCTCAAAACCGTCGGCATCAGATTCCCTGCGGAGGCTTGCGCGAGGGTGCCGAGAATCGCCGTCCGGGCTCTTGCCATGTCTGCGCCCGATTCGACATAGATGGGAAATACCGTGACCCCCTCATCGTTCCACCATTGCCGGTATAAGGAACGATCAATGACGATCTTTCCTCCGTCGGTGGCATAATCATAAAACACCCCCAGCACTTCTAAAGACTGTTGACCCTTGGGCGTTACGAGAGACACCCGGCTTCCGCGACCCATTCCCAGGCGATTCGCGACCACCTCTGAAAGAATTGCGCCATCACCGGCCGCGGCACGGGTCAGGATTTCCTCAGACGCTCCTTCAACGAACAAATAGCGGCTCCGGGTCGCATGGAGAGCCAGATCCCTGGACACCAGCGCAACCGGCTGTCCCTGTAAGTCGATGCGCAGATCGCGGTACGTATCGACCGCCGACACAAGCTGCGCCCCTGCCAATCGGGATCGCCAGGCGCCGGGCAGTATGGGACTGGACGCGCCGTTACGCACGGCATGCGGCCACCCGGCGGGAGCGACGATAAAATCGGCCATGACGGTCTGATCGATCCAGATTTCCACGGTGTCTCGAAAACTTCGAATCATCACCAGCACTCCGACCATAATGGCGACGCCCACGAGAAACGCCGACACCGTCACGGCATTTCGCCCCATCCCCCGACTGGTCTGCTCGCGGGCGATATGCCGAATAGTCCCTCCTAAGGTCGGCGGCGGCGAAAGCACGCTCAATCCCCGCGTGCGACACAGGTGTTGTATGAGGGCGGGGACCAGGCAGGACAGGCCGGCAAGAAGGCAAAAGGTGGCCACATACCCGAACACAGGGACGCCGCGAATGGGACCGGCAAAGGCGCTCCCGCAGGCAATGAGCAACAGAAGCATTCCCGCCTGGCCCAACGACGCCGTCCGGACACGCTGAGCGACATCATATTCACCGGGCGCCAACGCCGCGACGATGACCGTGCGTCCGGCATCGAGACTCGGCCCGAGAGCTCCCAGCACCGATACCCCGCTCCCGATCAACACGGCTTCAACCAGCCACAGGCCCGCCCCGGGTGGAAAACCGAACGCTCCGCCGGCAGGAGGCATGGGGGCGTAGAGGTCATGGATGGTCCGACCGACCAGCGCGACAAGCACATCGCCCAGCAACAAACCGAGCAGGCCCCCCAAGAGCCCGCCGGCCACGCCGAACACGCCCGCCTCCGCCAAAAACAAGGCGACCACCATCGGTTCCGACATGCCGATCGCGCGCAGAATTCCCACTTCTCGCCGCCGCTGCGCTACCGTAAAAGAGACCGTGTTGTAGATGAGAAAAACTCCGACGAGCAGTCCGACCATGCTCAAGACCGAGAGATTGAGTTGAAAAGCACGCACCATCGACTCGACCTGCTGGCTACGCTGGATGGGGCGGCGCACCGTGACAGCCGGAGGCAACACCCGTCCGATCGCTTCCGCCACCTCCTCGACCGAGGTAGCCGGCAAGGTCACGACGTCGATGCGATCGAGACGACCGATGAGTCCGAACGTCCGCTGGATTGCCGCGATATCCATCACCGCCAGGCGATCCCAGGGGGAAGACGCACCAGGACGGCGGCCCATCACTCCGATAATCGATACCGTGACCTGCTGGTCCCCGCTGTGCAGCGCCAACTGAGCCCTTGGTGCGAGGCCCAACTCCGACGCAAGAGCCTGGCCCACCAGCAAGCCGTTGTTCGCCAGCAGGTCATCCAATGCGACGTGGCCACGGGCCTGCTCTCCGGCGTCAGAGGAAGGTTGGAGGCGTCCTCCGTCGGAACTCAACTCCTCCAATAAGTCCAGGCCAAGAATCGAAAACGACTGCCGCTGGGTCCTGCCATCCGCGACTTGCACTCCGACTTCCAGCACCGGCCGAGCCGACCCGACGCCGGGTACCGCCCGCACGGCGGAGATCAGGCTTTCATCGAGACCCGATTCTCCAGCCGACACTTCAAGCGTGACCGGGCCAGCAACGGTCAAGACGGACTCTTCGAAAGACCGTAAGACTTCGACATTGGCCGTCTGCACCGCGATCGTCGCCGCGACCCCGAGTCCAACGCCGATTAGAGTCAACACGGTCCGACCGGGATGAGTGGACAAATGTGTCCACCCCAGGTGCGCGCAGACTTTGAATAACGCGGAGTGGATCAACGACATCCGCATGCCCATTCGTCCGACAGTCCAGTAATTGTTTTTACAGATTTACCCAGGTATGCTAAGATTACTTTCAGTAGAATTTGGGGTACATAATCTTTATGGCACTACGCAAACGACCTCAAGCAAAAAAATCCACGAAGGCCGCCAAAGCTGCTCCCGCAGCGAAAAAACGAAAGCCCGTGAAGTTGTCCAAGGTTGCGCCGGTGCGCGCCAGACGCTCAGACGGACTGACTCCCCGTCAAAAGGAAATTTTGAAATTGGTGTCGCAAGGAAATACCAACCGCGACATCGCCCGCCGTCTGGATATCAGCGTGCGAACGGTTGAGGTACACCGGTTTAATTTGATGAGGCGGTTGAAAGTCCGCAACGTGGCCCAACTGCTCCGCCAGGCGCTGCAGCAGGGATTCCTCCCCAAGAATTTCGCATTCAGATAGTCCGACCGAACCTCGTGTGGCGCGGAACCTCCGCGCCACTTCTTATAACTCCTTCAACCGGCCCCGATAGTCGTCCATCGTTCGCCCCCCGCGAGAAACGAACTCCGCCGCCAATTCACGCTCCAGGCGCTCGAACACTCCCAGGCCTTCTTCAACCAGTACCGTGCCCACCTGAACAGCCGACGCCCCGCAGAGAACATGCTCAAAGGCATCGATGCCCTGCACAATTCCGCCTGTCCCGATGATCGGTATTCGCCCGCCGAGCAGTTTCCAAAAGGCGCGCACATTCGCCAACGCCACAGGCTTGATCAAGGATCCGCCTAACCCCCCGAATCCGCCCTTGGGTTTGATGACCGGAGTCTCGCGCGCCGGATCGATCACCAGGCCGTTGCCGACGGAGTTGATCAGATTCAGATAGTCCACCCCGCAACGACCGATGACGTCCGCCATCACCGCATGGTGAGCCGGATCAAAGTACGGCGGCAGCTTGACGCCCATCGGAACCCTAATGAGCGGCCGTACCCGCTTCAGGAGCCGTTCGGAATCGACCGGGTCATAGGCGATCTGGGGCTTACCGGGAATATTCGGACAGGACAGGTTCACCTCAATGAGATCGGGCTTCGCCTGATTGATGACTCGCGCCATGGTGAGAAAATCGTCCTCGCACAGACCGGCGATGCTGGCGATGACCGGCTTGCCGAACTGTTTGAGCTCCGGAATGAGCTCCGCATAGGCCAGATAGCCGAGGTTCGGAAGCCCCATCGAGTTAATCGACCCGCCGGAAAACCCGTAGTAGCGCGGTTCAGGGTTGCCGGCACGCGGTTCGACCGTCATCGATTTCGTCACGATGGCGCCGGCCCGCGAACGTCCCAGGGCCAGCAGTTCCTCGCGCGTCATGCAGAGCGCACCAGACGCGTTCATGAAACAGCTGGGAAAGCTGACGCCCGCAATGGTCATACTGAGATTCATACCGATCTTTTCTCCTCTCCATCACGAACGGACCCAAGGCTACGTATGCTGACCATACATCGCCCGCTCGAATTCAGTGGGTGATACGATTCACCAACCGCCCGTCTCGCATGTGCCAGACATAATCCGCGGCTTCGGCCGCGCTGTCGCTGTGCGTGACCAATAATACGGAATGGCCGAACCGCTGGGGCAATGTGCGGAAGAGACTCACGATATCGGCGCCCTGCTTTGAATCCAGGTTGCCCGTCGGCTCGTCCGCCAGAATCAGCCGGGGACGATGCACGATCGCCCGGGCGATAGCCACCCGCTGCTGCTCTCCGCCGGACAATTCACTGGGCCGGTGCGACCGGCGCGCCTCCATACCCACTGCCAGCAACACCTCATCGATCCGGTCCGCAACGCTCTGCCCCTGTTCGCCCTTCAGCAGCATGGGCAATGCTACATTCTCCGCAACGGTGAGACCGGGAATTAAATGAAAGGCCTGGAACACAATGCCGATCATTTCGCGGCGCAGACGAGTCCATTCTGTGGGAATGGCATTGGTGACGGGCCGGCCTTCGATCAGAATGTTCCCCGAAGTAGGTTGGTCCAACCCGCCGATCAAATTGAGCAAGGTGCTTTTTCCGCAGCCGCTCGGCCCCACAAACGCGCAAAATTCTCCCCGCTGCACCTCGAGCGTGACATCCTGCAACGCGCACAAGACGGTTCCGCCACGGCGATATTCTTTCGACAGATTTTGCACGCTCACGAGCGCTGCGGCAGCATCACGCATCCCCATCCTCAATCGTGAACGAGAGCGAATCTTCCACTCGCGCAGATTTGGCCGAACGGGTCTATATCATACCCCCTTTACGAGCCACAACCTTGACAGCCCGGAGGGTTTCCACACAAAATCCCGGCAGCAGAACGAGCCCGTGTTCGAACGACGAGGATGACTGTTCGCCAATGATCAAGGATTTGCTCCGACAAGCCTCACGGCTCCTGCTGCCGATGGACTGTACAACCTGCGAGCGGCCCCTCACGGATGATCCGGTGCCCTTCTTCTGCCGCCGCTGCTGGGGACTGATCCGACCCTTGCGCGGTCCTTCCTGCCCGCGCTGCCATCGCCCCTTCGCATCACCATCCGCCCTCAGCCATAGCCCGACCCATGAGTGCCACGACTGCCGCACTCGCCACCCGCACTACTCGCAGGTCTGGGCTCCCTACGCTTACTGCTCGCCGCTCCAGGATGCCCTAGCCCTCTTCAAATATCGCGGCAAGGTTGCCCTGGCGGACGCCTTGGGCACATTGCTCATCACGGCGCTGCCCGCTCACCTGGATGTCGATGTTCTGATGCCGATTCCGCTGCACCCCAACCGGCTCCGGCAACGAGAATTCAATCAGTCACTTTTGCTCGCCGACCGGGTCGGCCATGCTCTCGGGCGACCGGTGTCCGCTCGAAACTTGATTCGTACAGTCGATACAGATCCGCAGATCTCGCTCCCTCGTGCAGCTCGTTTACAGAACCTCCGGAAGGCCTTCGCCATACGAGCGCCGCAGGAGGTCGCCGGAGCGCGCATTCTCCTCGTCGACGACGTATTCACCACCGGCACGACGGCAAGCGAATGCGCCCGCGTGCTCCTCCAAGCGGGAGCCAAACAGGTTACGGTCCTCGCCTTGGCCCGATCCGTGGATGCGGCCATGGTGCCGGACACATGGCTGCCTCCCCCATCCGTCCACCAAAAGACAGTACCAGTGAGTGTAATACATGCCGATTTATGAGTATCGTTGCCGACAATGCGGAACGCGCGCCACACGTCTGATCCTCAATGCGAACGCGGTGCCCCCACAAAGCTGTGCCCATTGCCGGAGCGCCGACATGGAGCGGCTCCTCTCTCGATTCGCCTCGCCCAAGTCGGAGGAAGCGCGACTGGAGGCCTTGTCCGATCCCAGTCATCTGGGCGGGCTCGATGAAAACGATCCCCAGGGCATGGCGCGGTTCATGAAAAAAATGGGGCAGGAAATGGGTGAAGACCTGGGTGAGGATCTCGATGCGGCGATCGAAGACAGTCAATCGTCCCCGCCGGGAATGGACGGGACCGGCTTTGAGTAATCGACGTTGTCAGAATATTCTCTTGACAGGATGGTCCATGTCTCCTACCATCGGCAAGGAAACAGGAGAAACCGCTCATGTTTGCCGGAGAACATCTCTGTAAGGTCGATGAAAAGGGACGTTTCCTCATCCCCTCGCCGCTCCGCGAACGGTTCCAGGCGGAGGGCAATCAGGTCATGTTCCTGAAGAACACCGAGCAGACGCTCTGGATGTACTCAGCCAAAGAATGGCAGCAGGTGCTGGAACGGACCAGAGCGACCCTCGACGAAGATCAGACCCGCCTGTTCATGCACCATGTAATGGCTCAAGCCGGCGCCTCCGACATCGACAAGACCGGCCGGGTGTTGATTCCCAGCCGCCTCCGCAAACTCGTCCCGATGGATGAGGATCAGGAACTCGTCCTCGTGGGGATGTACCACCGCCTGGAAATCTGGGGTCCGTCGGAATGGCGACGATACCTGACGCGAAACGAAGACCGGGCCGAGCAAGACATGGCTAAGATCCAAAATCTTCTATAGGCAGGCCCTTGCGCCGCGTCTCCCCTTCCCGACAATCCTCCGTGACCATCCGAGCACTGTCCTTCAGGTCCCTGCCTCAGCAGGCCGCGCCGACGGACGGAGCCTCTCTCAGCCGCACTCGACCGGTTCGGGATCGCCGCCCCTTGGCTTTCCCGATTCCGTCGGACAGCAGGCTGAACGTGACCATCGACTCGATCACGCTCGTCTTGCCCATCCCGCCCAGCGTGAACCACCAGTACGCCACGGTCAACGGCCGCCGCCTGCTCTCCGCAAAGGGACGCGCATACAAAGACTTGATCGGACAGCAAATTCTGGTCGCGCTAGCCCAATCGCCGCATCGTGCGACGCTCAGACAGACCTTGCAGCAGTCGGGCCTTGCCTTGTCGATCCACTTTTTCTTCGCGTCCGCGCTGCGCCGGGACACCGACGGCGGGCTCAAAATCGCGCAGGATGCGTTATGCGAGGGGCTGGGCCTCAACGACAATCTGGTCGTCGAAACCCATCTCTTCAAGCATCAAGATCGTGACAATCCTCGCATGGAAATCCGTTTAGGCGTGGCGCACTCGCCGGCACCCGATCCATTGTTTCCTGCCTGACCCACGGCCGGGCTGCGTTGAGGTCCAGCCCCGTTCGGCAACAGGCGGAGCCGATCGGATGACCGGGTGAGACCGGCTTGAACGCCGCCCCCGGACAACCAAGACTCGTTATGGCACATCGACCCATTACCATCGACGCGCTTCGCATCGGCATGCATGTGGCCAAAATCGATGTGGCCTGGTTTCGCTCTCCCTTCATGCGCCACTCGTTTCTGATTCAAACCGACGAGCAGATCGAGAAGCTGCGCCGCGCTGGCGTCAAGCACCTCAGCATCGATCCCACCCGCGGGCTGGACCTCCAAGATCCACCCTCCGCCTCCGAAGACCCGTTGCCTCTCCCCCTACAATCAGCGCCTTCTGCGGCAGCAAAGGCACCGGAAATCCGCTCGCTCGCCGCCATGGCTCAAGAACTGCTGGCGGCCAGGTCCGCGCGCGCCAAACTCGAAGAATCCGTTCATACGGCCTTTTCCCGCATTGCCAAAACCGGCGTCGTCGATCCCGAAGAGGCCAGCCATACGGTCCACGCCATCAGCGCCGTGGCCCAGTCGCTGAACACCCATGCGTTGTTCATGGTCTTCAGCCAGGGGCGCGAACCCCATGCGCCCGTCAGTCAACATGCGCTCGCCACCTGCAGTTTCTCGATGATCCTCGCGCATGCCGCCGACTATAATTTACTGGCCATCCAGGAGTTGGCCACCGGCGCCCTGTTGCATGACCTCGGGCTGCTGCACGTGCCGGCCCCCATTCTCCAGCGTATTCACGATACCTCCACCACGCTCTCCGAACAGCACCGGCGGACCTATGAGGCCCATCCCCGCATGGGCGCCATTCTCTTGGAACGCCGGGGCGGGTTTGCCAAAGAAGTGGAGCAGATCGTCGCGGACCATCATGCCTACTTGAACGGCAGCGGGTTTCCTGCGGAAACGGGCGGCGCATTCACGTCGGACATGACCCGGATTGTGATGGTGACCGACCGCTACGACGAATTGCTGACGGGATTCGGGGGCGCCTCGCCGCTGACGCCGCATCAATCCCTGCAGCGGCTCTATCAGGAAGGGCAGGATGGCCGCTATGAGGGCCGGCTGATTTCGTTATTCGTAAAAGTCATGGGCATCTATCCGGTTTACAGTTTTGTCCAGCTCACGACCGGCGAACGTGCCATCGTCTCGGTCATCAATTCAGCAAAACTCCATCAACCCATCGTCACCATCACGCACGATCCTTCGGGAGAGGCCTACATCGTGCCACTCGTCATCGACTTGGCCAACCAGAACGAAGAAGCGCCCCCGCGCGCAGTCCGTTCGGTGCTCGGCACCATTCCGGAAGAATTCGAACGCGCCTATCACTGACGTCGGGTCGCGCCGGCCCTGATGCCGAAGAGCCGGCTGCTACGGCCCTTCGGCCTGACAGTCTATTCGTAGCGGAGCGCTTCGATCGGGTTGAGTCGCGCGGCTTTATTGGCCGGATACAATCCAAAGAAAAGACCGACAGCCAGAGAGAAGAGAAACGCCGTCAGGATCGCATCGACCGAAATCATGGTCGGCCAGCCGGCAATGATCGTCGTCAATTGCGCGCCGGCGATACCCACGATGACGCCGATCAGGCCACCGAACAGACTCAACGTCATGGCTTCGATCAGAAACTGGGTGAGGATGTGGACCCGTTTGGCGCCGACGGCCATACGTACGCCGATCTCTTTCGTTCGTTCGGTGACCGACACCAGGAGGATGTTCATAATCCCGATGCCGCCGACCAGCAGAGACACGGATGCGATGGCAAACAACATGACCGTCAGCGTTTGACTCGTGCCCTCCTGCACCTTCCCGATATCGACCTGCGTTCGGATCGTAAAATCGTCGGCCTGGTCCGGACCCAACCGATGCCGTGCCCGTAACGTCTCGCGAATGTGCTCCACCGCCTCCGGCAAATCGGCGCTCTGTTCAGTGGAGGCGAACAAGGCCCCCACCGACCCGAGAAACTGGCTGCCGAACACCTTGCGTTCCGCCGTGGTGAAAGGGATGAAGATGACATCATCTTGATCGGTGCCCTGGGCCGACTGGCCTTTCGGAGCCAACACCCCCACGATGTGGAAGGGCACGTTCTTGATGCGAATCGTCGCCCCCATCGCTTCTTCGCCCGGATCGAAGAGGTTTTCCAAGGTCGTCTGGCCGATCAAGGCCACGCGAGCCGCGCTCTCCATATCGGCCTGGGTAAAGGGCCCTCCGCTCGTAAAGGACCAATCGCGAATGGTGAGATAACTGGGGGACACCCCGTTGACCGGACCGTTCCAGTTGCGGTTCCCGTTGACGATTTGCATGACGTCGCGCTTCGCCCAGCCGGTGTCGGATAACAGCGGGCTCCGCTTTTTCAACTCCGCCGCATCGTTGATCGTCAACGTCACCGCTCCGCCCTGCCCGCCGCGGACCCCGCTGACCGTCGTGGAGCCGGGCATGATGACGATGACATTCGTCCCCATACTCGCCACCTGGGCCTGAACCGCCGCGCGGGCGCCCTGACCGATACTGACCATGGCAATCACCGCCCCCACGCCGATGACAATGCCGAGCATGGTGAGACCGGCGCGCAGTCGATTCCGATGCAAAATCCGCAAGGCGGTCATGACGGTCAGGAGGACAAATGCCGGCATCGGTGGCCCTAGGTCACAGCGGACAGGTGGGGAGCGCGACGAACATCCTGCACGATCTGCCCGTCCTTCATGACCAGCTCGCGCGAAGCATAGGCGGCGATATCGGGCTCGTGCGTCACGAGGATGATCGTGATCCCGTCCTCTCGGTTGAGATGTTCGAGGATATCCATGATTTCACGGCTCGAGGCGGTATCGAGATTCCCGGTGGGTTCATCCGCAAACAAGATCGACGGGGCGCCGACCAATGCCCTGGCAATGGCCACGCGCTGCTGTTGGCCGCCGGAGAGCTGAGCCGGATAATGCTGTTCCCGCCCGGCCAAGCCGACCCGCTGGAGCGCCGCGGCCGCCTGCCGGCGCTGTTCCTTGATCGAGACGCCGCGATAAAACAACGGCAATTGCGCGTTTTCCAACGCACTGGTCCGGGGGATGAGGTTGAAGTTTTGAAACACGAATCCGATCTGCCGATTGCGAAGATCGGCCAGCAGGTCAGGTTTCGCGGTACTGACATCCAAGCCGTCCAGGTGGTAACGGCCCCGCGAGGGCTGGTCCAGGCAACCGAGCAGATTCATCAAGGTGGACTTGCCCGATCCCGAGGTGCCCATCACCGCAACGAATTCACCCCGGTCGATCGTCAAATTGATGCCGCGTAGCGCCGGCACCTCGACATCGCCGATGCGATAAATTTTCCACAGGTCTTCGCACAGGATCAGGGGCGCCACAGTGGCCTCGCAGAGAAATGTCGCTGGACCGGCTGAGAGGGCGGTTCCTTCACCCAAAAACTTAGCGCAACGGGTCTTGCGCTACAGGCATCGGCGGGAGCAGTTTACTGGCGGGCGTTCACCGTGCCTACATTCCACGATCCCGCCGCCCGCTCCGCTGTTGCCCGCCGCCGAAACCCGGTGGAAGTTCTCCGGCCTTGCGCTCGCCGCGCGGAGACTCAATCCCCGTCACGACCTGGTCCCCCTCCTGGATACCCGCCGCCGAAATTTCGACATACGACCGGTCTGAGATGCCCATCTCGACAGGCACGCGCTCCAATTCTCCCGTCGCGTCCATTTTCCACACAGCCCATTGCCGGGTCAGGGCGTCTACGGGCAGACCGGCTGCCGGGCGGGCGCCTGCGCCGTTTCCATTCTTCAATGCGGTCTCCCCCCTCTCTTCCCGAATCACCTTGGGAGGCACGAAACGCAGGGCCGCATTCGGCACCTTGAGTACATCGTCCCGTTTTTGAACGATAATGGAAACATTCGCGGTCATGCCCGGCTTTAGACGAAACTCAGGATTATCGAATTCCACGACGACATCGTAGGTCACCACATTCTGAATATTGATCGGGGCATTCCGCACCTGGCGCACCCGCCCTTGAAAGGCTTCTCCGGGATAGGCATCGACAGTGAACGACGCCGCTTTGCCCTCGACGATGCCGCCGATGTCGGCCTCACTCACGTTCGTATCGACCTGCATTTTGGTGACATCTTCCGCAATCAAGAACAATGTCGGAATGGAAAAGCTGGCGGAAATTCGCTGGCCGACTTCAACAAGGCGCGAAATGACAACGCCGTCGACCGGCGAGCGGATGACGGTATATTTCAAATCCAATTCGGCCGCCTGCAGCATGGCCTCCGCCTGCTTGACGGCGGCTTCCGTCACCTTCAGTTGCGCCACCGCCCCCTCGGAAGCCGTCAATGCGACATCGACTTCGTTCTGTGAAATGAATTGTTGACCGATGAGCGACTTGGCTCGATCCAGTTCGCGACGCCGCTGCGCGAGATCCACCCGCGCTTTTTCCAATGCGGCCTTGGCATTGGCGAGGCTGGCAACGGCCTGATCGCGCCTGGCCTGGTAGGGAAAGGGATCGATACGCGCGACGACCTGGTTTGCCTTCACCTTGGAATTGAAATCAGCATGCAGGCTCTCAATCATGCCCGAGACCTGGCTGCCGACCTGGACCGTGGTGATGGGATTGATCGTCCCGGTGGCGGTCACCAGGGACACGACCGTTCCTCGCTCGACCGGCACCGTGCGGTACCGTACGGGAACCTTCCGTTCGCCGTTGAAAAACACGTATCCGGCGATCGCCAGGCCGAGTGCAAGCACCCCGATAATGATACTGACACGGCGCATGGACAGGCGTTCCTCTCCGCCAAGTGCTGCGGGCATTCTAGCAGAAAACAATTTGACGATGTCAGGAAGAGGTCCGCGGGTTCCTCTCGCGGAACGCCGTGGCAGGGAAGAAAAACGGCCGTTTGCCGGAGAGGGCAAACGGCCGTTCATGTCGCGCTGTCATGCAGCGCCGGTCTGCGCGGACGATTACGGACTGACGGTAATACGATCCTTGATGTCGTCGAAGACGTCTTTCGTCACCACGTTCTTGGCGACCAGCTCGCCTTTGACTCTATAGGGGCGGTTACTCACGATACGGTCCGCCACATCCTGTGAAATGCCGAGCGTGAGCACGAGATCGGTCGATGGCGCCTTGTTGATATTCAGCAACGACGCAGCCGGTGCCGGCGCGTCTAACGGTGATGGCGCAGGAGCGGCCTTAGAGGAAGACCCGGCGCCTCCAAGCGGCGCGGTGACCGCCGGTGCATCCATGCCGGAGGACAGGGATCGCGACCGTTCCTTCATTTCTTTCTGATACCGCGCAACCAATGATTTCAATTGCTCATTGTGCCGGCGGGCTTCTTCATACTCTTGTTTGACGCTTCGATTCTGCGCGCTCAGCTGCTTGACCTTGTCTTCCAGCTCCTTGGTCCTGACATCGATCGTATCGCGCTCTTTATCGCGCCCGTGTTGAATGCGCTGAAGTTCATCGCGGGCGATCTGGCTTTCGGACCCGAACTTGGCGTTCAGGTCTTTCAAGGTCTTGACCTGTTGCTCCAGGGCATTCTTCTGCGCTCGCGCGCGCTCCAATTCGCCCCTGGTGGCATCGGCATCGGCAAGCGCCTCATGATATTTCTTGTCACTTACGCACCCGCTGACGGCCATCGCGCTCACGAGCGCAAGCCCAGCCATCCACACATGCCTCATGCGACCCTCCCTGTTCGATCTGGACCGATCGGACTTCTTCTCTCTTGTTGTGTGTATGCCATCACCTCAACTTTGTCAACAAGTTTGCCGATTGCCCAGTCCAGAGCAGCAGGCGGCACTCGAGAAGAAGAATCCGCCCCAAATTCGACAGCGCTTGACTGCCGGGGACCAGTCTGGGAATATGCAATGACGGTTCAGGACAACCACGCAGCCAACCGCAGCCTTCCACACACACAGACCATCTCGCGCACACTATGATGAACTGGGGCCCGGAGCTCGCCGTCATTCTCGGCATCATTGAAGGACTGACCGAATTTCTTCCCGTCTCCTCCACCGGTCATCTCATTCTCGCGGGGCATGCCTTGGGCTTTACGGGGGACATCGCGTCCAACGTCGAGATTTCCATTCAGTTGGGCTCGATTCTCGCCATCATCGCCTATGAGCGCGCAAAACTCGCCTCGCTGGCGTCGCATGCGTTGCGCGAGCAACGGGAGTTTCGCCTGCTGGTCGCCGGCCGGGGCAGGAAATCCTGGGCGGAAACCCTGCAACAGTCGATACAGACCCAACCCAATCTGTGGTTCGTCATCGGGCTGGGCTTGGCCTTTCTCCCTGCGGCGCTGGTGGGGTTTCTCGCGCACAAGTCCATCAAGGCCTACCTCTTTTCCCCGACCACCGTCGCCGTTTCGTTGATCGTCGGAGGCATCATCATTCTCGCGGTCGAACGCATGCAAACCCGCGTGCACGTGAAGGAGTTGCTGCAGGTGACGCCGCGGTCGGCTCTGTGGGTCGGCTTGGCGCAATGCGCCTCCTTGATCCCGGGCATGTCCCGCTCCGGTTCCACGATCGTCGGGGGCCTGTTGGCCGGCCTCGACCGGCGTGTCGCCACGGAATATTCTTTCTTCCTGGCGCTTCCGACCATGATCATCGCCACGATCTACCAAATGCTGAAATCGCAGGCCTCGTTTTCCCAGGACGATTATGTCGCGCTCGGGATCGGCCTCGTGGTGTCCTTCGGGGTGGCCTGGGCCGTGATTGCCGCCTTCCTCACCTACGTGCAACGCCACAGCTTGAGCCTGTTCGCCTACTACCGCATGGTGCTGGGCGTCATCGTGCTGCTCGTGGTGCGATAAACCAATCTACAACCCGGAGTCGACTCGTTATGGAAAATGCGATGGAGAGCGTCCACGTCTACGATACGTGGGTCAAGGGCAAGAACGGCAAACTGCACTTTGACGTGATGACCACCAGCCAGGAAAAGGCGTTGACACTGGCGAAACAGCACTTGGTCCGGATCGGTGAACCGGAAGCCGTGATCACCCTCAAGGAATGCCAATTCTGCCATAGCGAACCGCTCGCGATGTTTTCCGTGGAGCAGCAACGGCAGTTCCAGGAGCAAGGTGGATTCATTATCACCCTGCCGGCATGACGGGAAGCACAGGCAGTCTTTCTAAGAGGCGTGCCTGTCAGGAGGGAGGATTCTCGGAGACGACCGGGCTGTGCTCCGGCTCCTTCTCCAGCGCAAAGTGGAGGATCAAGAACACCACTCCCACCGTAATGGCCGAGTCTGCCACATTAAACGCAGGCCAGTGGTATCCGTTGATATAAAAATCGAGAAAATCAATCACTTCGCCGTAACGCAGCCGGTCTAATAAGTTTCCGATCGCTCCGCCCAGAATCCCCGCCACGCTCAATCGTCCCATCCAGTCATCTTTCGGCATGCGCACCATGATCATGCCCAGCAAGCCCACCGCGAAGACCGAGGTCAGGCCGAAAAAGACAAACCTGAACGAGCTGCTGCTCGTGGAGAGGAAGCCGAAGGCTGCGCCGGGATTCCGAATGTAGGTGATGCTGAACAGATTGGCGATGACGGGAATGGATTCATGGAGCCGCATGGTCTCCATGACATAGACCTTGGTCACTTGATCCAACACGACGATCGCCAGGCTCAGCAGCCCGAGCAGCAGATAACGGATGGATGGGCTCACCGGACAGCCTCGAGGCAACGGTCGCAGAGGGTCGGATGTTCCACAGAAGAACCGACGGCCGACCGATAATTCCAGCAGCGCTCGCACTTCGCCCCGGTCGCCTTCTCGACCGTAATCGCAAACCCGGCGCTCTCCGGCACATGAGAGACCGCCTTCAGAACGACTTCGGACACAATACAGAACGACGGCAGATCCTGGCCGTACTGTTGCAAGAATTCGTATTGGCCGGGATCGGCTTCGATGATGACCCGCGCTTCCAACGGCGCGCCGATCACCTTGTCGCGTCGCTTCACTTCGAGCGCCGCCTGCACTGCCGCTCGCACGTCGAGCAACCGCTCCCACCGCTCAGCCAACTTCGGATCGGCCCAGCGCGGATCGGCCTCGGGGAACATGGCGATATGGACGCTGTCGGCCTTCGCCTCCGCTCGCACGCTCTCCGGCAACGTCCGCCAAATCTCCTCGGCGGTAAAACTCAGCACCGGCGCCATCAATTTGGTCAGGGCCACGACAATCTCGAACAGGACCGTCTGGGAGCCGCGCCGGAGCGGAGAATCCTTCCGGAACGTGTAGAGCCGATCCTTTAAAATATCGAGATACACGGCGCTCAGATCGACGGAACAAAAATTGTTCAAGGCGTGAAAGATCGTGTGGAATTCAAAGTCGTCATACCCCTTCCGCACGCGCGGGATCAGATCGCTCAGTCGCATGAGCGCCCAGCGGTCTAATTCAGGCAACTGCTCGAACGGCACCCGATGCTGCGCCGGATCGAAATCGTAGAGATTGCTCAGCAGGAAGCGGCAGGTATTGCGAATCTTTCGATAGGCTTCGATCAGGTGATTGAGGATCTCCTGGGAGATCCGAAGGTCTTCGCGATAGTCCTGAGCCGAGACCCACAACCGGAGGATTTCCGCACCGGATTGTTTGATGACATCCTGCGGCGCCACGACGTTACCGGCCGACTTGGACATTTTCCGTCCCGCGCCGTCCAACACGAAGCCATGCGTCAGCACCGCCTTGTAGGGCGCCTGCCGGTCGGTGATCACGCCGGACAAGAGGGCGCTATGAAACCAGCCGCGATGCTGGTCGGAGCCTTCCAGATAGAGATCCGCCGGATACCATTGGCGTGGTTTGAGCACGGCCGCGTAACTCACGCCGGACTCGAACCACACGTCCAGGATGTCGCGTTCCTTTTCGAATGCGGTCCCGCCGCACCCTTCACATTGAGTGCCCGCAGGAAGCAGCGCGCCGGCCTGATTGGCAAACCAGTAATCGGTCCCATGTTGACCGATCAAGTCCGCCACATGATCAATCACACGCGGGTGGGCCAGCACCTTGCCGCAGGACAGGCAAGTAAAGCCGGGAATCGGCGTACCCCAGACCCGTTGGCGTGACAGGCACCAATCGGGCCGGTTTTCGATCATGCCATTGATACGATCGCGGCCATAGGCCGGAATCCAGCGCACCCGGTCGATCTCCGCCAACGCTTCTTTTCGCAGCTCATTCGTGTCCATGGAGACGAACCATTGTTCCGTCGCGCGAAAGATGACGGGACTCTTACAGCGCCAGCAATGGGGGTAGGAGTGATTCAGCGAGCCGTGGCCAAGCAGCCGACCGTTTTCCTTCAAGCGCTCCACAATCTTCGGATTGGCCTTGAAGACATGTTGACCGGCGAATTCCGGCACGGCCTCCGTGAATTTCCCGCCATTGTCCACCGGCGCCAGAATTTCGAGCCGCTCTCCGACACTGGCCTTGGCATTGTGATCCAGCACCAGCAGATAGTCTTCCATACCGTGGCCAGGCGCGATGTGCACGCAACCGGTTCCCTGCTCCAAGGTCACGAAATCACCGAGGAGAATCGGCGAAAGACCAGTGGTCAGCGGGCGTTGCGTCTCCAATCCCTCAAATCCCTCCCGGCCTTTTTTGACCGCGACAATCGTATGTGTCGGCAGGTTGCATGCCTTGGCCACCGACTCGACGAGTTTCTCGGCCATCACCAGCAATTCGTCGCCGACCAGCACAAAGGCATAGTCGATGTCGGCATGCAGGCAGACCGCCTGGTTGGCCGGCAAGGTCCAGGGCGTCGTTGTCCAGATCAGCACCGAGGCGCTGGTCGCTTCGACGGGGAATGAAACCGGTCCGAACCTCTTGCTCAACACCGACGGCGGACTCACGAGCGGAAATTTCACATAGACCGACGGCGACGTGTGATCGTCGTATTCCACCTCGGCCTCTGCCAGCGCCGTCTGGTCTTGCGTGCACCACAAGACCGGCTTCAAGCCTTTGTAGACGCCCCCGCGCTCCACAAACCGGCCAAATTCGCGGATGATGGTGCCTTCATAGGCCGGGTTCAAGGTCAGGTAAGGCTCTTGCCATTCGCCCAGCACGCCCAGCCGTTGAAACTCTTCCCGCTGGATCGCCACATACTTTTCCGCATATTCCTTACAGAGCTTGCGGATGGCGAGTGCGTCCAGGTCACGCTTCTTGTCCCCCAGTTCTTTCAAGACCTGATGCTCGATCGGCAGGCCATGGCAATCCCACCCCGGCACATAGGGGACGTGATAGCCCGCCATGGTCTTCGACTTGACGATGAGATCTTTCAGAATTTTGTTCAGCGCGTGCCCGATATGGATACGCCCGTTCGCATAGGGCGGTCCGTCGTGGAGGATGTATTGTTCTCGCCCCCGGCGGGATTCCTGAATCCGTTCGTAGAGCTTGTCCTGCGCCCAGCGAGCCAGCATCTCAGGCTCCCGCTGCGGCAAGTTCGCCTTCATCGGGAAGTCGGTCTTCGGCAAATTGAGGGTCGATTTATAGTCCATGGTACTCACGCTGCCGGCCGAGAACCTTCACGATCAGCCTATCAAGAGGTTGCGAGCTTCGCCTTCGGTGATCTGGTGGAATATACCGGAAGGAGACGAGGGGAACCAGTGGTTTGTTAGCAGCCGGAGCCATCTAGCACGGTGAGTAGTAGGATCTGGCTGTCTTGCAAGCTGTTCAGAAAGGTCGTCCGGCAAGGCCGCAGCGAGGAAGCATGTGAGGCGTACCCTCAGCGGTACGTTGAACATGCGAGCGACGCGAGAACGCCGCCGGCGGCCTTTCTCAACAGCTTGCTAACTGAGCGCCATCATGCGGTCCAACGCCACCTTCGCCAATTGCTTTTCGTCGTCCGGCACGACGATCCGGTTGACGACATGGCCGTCGGCGAGATTTTCCAGCGCCCAGCAGAGGTGCGGGGCATCGATGCGGTACATCGTGGCGCATTGGCAGACCGTGGAGGAAAGGAAAAACACCTTCTTATCCGTCTGCTCATGCTTCAGGCGGTTGACGAGGTTGAGTTCCGTGCCGACGGCCCAGGTGGTGCCCGCCGGTGCCGCCGTAATCGTGCGGATGATGTACTCCGTCGAACCCACGAGGTCGGCATTATTCACCACATCTTCATGGCATTCGGGATGCACGATCACCGTCACCTCGGGGTGCTGCTTGCGGAAATAGTCCACGTGAGACGGCTGAAACATCTGGTGCACACTGCAATGGCCCTTCCACAGGATCAACTTCGCCCGCTGAATGGCCTCCACAGAATTGCCGCCACGCGGCATGTAGGGATCCCAGACGATCATCTGCTCGCGCGGGATGCCCATTTTATTCGCCGTGTTCCGGCCGAGATGTTCATCGGGGAAAAACAGGATCTTGTCACGCCGCGCCCAGCTCCACTCGATGACTTTCCGCGCGTTCGACGAGGTGCAGGTCAGTCCGCCATGTTCGCCGCAAAAAGCCTTGAGGATCGCGGCGGAGTTCACGTAGACCGCCGGCATCACCGTTTCTTCCACCGGCACCACCCGGCCCAGCGCATCCCAGCACTGTTCCACCTGTTCAATCGCCGCCATGTCGGCCATGGAACAGCCGGCGGCCATGTCGGGCAGAATAACCGTTTGATTGGACCGGCTCAGCACATCAGCGGTTTCAGCCATGAAGTGCACGCCGCAGAAGACCACATAGGGACGATCGGAACGCTGCTCGGCGACTTGCGCCAGAATGAGAGAATCGCCGCGAAAATCGGCATGTTGAATGACTTCATCACGCTGGTAGTTATGACCGAGCACCATGACCTGGTCGCCCAACCGGCGTTTGGCCGCACGGGTGCGCTCGAAGAGTTCTGCGGCAGACAGAGCTTGATAGTCGGTAATGGGACGGGGAAGCGTGGCGACCGTTTTCACCTGCAGCCTTTCGGTTGAGAGAGTCCAGCTGTGTCACGAACAGACACAACATTATTAATTCTACGCCACCCTATTGTGGGTACGCAATGAATTGAGTCGGCACAGATGGCCTACGAGGAGTGTTGGGATGGGCCGAGGAGGCCGCGAGACAGGCTCTCTTCGTTAGGGAAGTTTCCAATATCCTGGTCGGCGTCGGCCATGAGCAAGGGCCACCACCTGAACGGAGTCATTCACGATCCGGTAGACCAACTGGAAGGGAAACCGGCGAAAGAGATAACGGCGAGTTCCATGCACAAATAGCGGCCAGCGTTCAGGCGCGAGAGAGATGGCTTCAATCCCACTGTCAAGCTCGGCCTGAAACGAGTCCGCAGCGGACTGGCTTCGCTCCGAATACCATTGCCGAGCAGCCTGAGCTTCTTCAACCGCGGCGGGATGAAAAACGACAGATAACCCCGGCATCAGAGGCCGAGTATCTTTCGGCGGGCATCGCTCCAGGAAACGAGATGAGGGTGAGACGAATCGAGGTCCTTGAGGCGGCGTGCGATTTCCTGCTCCCAATCCGTTTCGGCGTCCGCATCAACGAAGGTATCCAGGCTGTCCAACAAGGACCCGGCCATGGCCGCGCGGACCTCTGGCGGAAGCTTTAGAGCCGCTTCTAACAATTTGGTTGCTTCAGATCTCATGGTTGAATTTTAGCAGAAGCAGTGAAAGCGGGAAAGCCTATCTTCCACACTGCAATTGAGTCTGGTGAGTCTGGTCACAGAATATTATCTGTTGCATGTAATCGGCTGCATCGGAAACGACGGGGGCGCCTGGCAGGTGATTGGTCCGCCATGAACAGCTGCATGAGCGCCCGACCAAACTCCGCCGGCCCGCAGCCTTTCAGCTCGCCGGTAACCGGCTCAGACAGGACAGGCTTCGCCTTTGCCTCAAGACACAACGGCCGACGGATAGGGCAAATGCGGTTCAAGTCTGACTTCTCCTGTCTGTGGTCTATCGTCTTGGCCATCGCGTTAGCCTGGGCGTGGTCGCATGACATACACCCGCATCGCCTTGCCCTCCACCTATCGCCCCAGCGGAATGGTCAGCACAATCCCTCCCATCACGTCCTGCGGCTTGAAATCCTTCTTTGGGCTATTCGGATGGGCATTGTGGCAGCCGACACAGGATTGCGACGCGGCTTTGTCTGCGTAGATGGCTTGGAACACCGGGGGGCCGCCGTCGTGTGTGACTGCGGTATAGGGCTGATCGGGATTGACGAGAATTTCCGTGAGGCCGGCTCGCTCGAAGTCGGTCACTGGCCGGTTCTTGGCATTGATCGCCCAGTTGCTGATCAGCCGGTATTGCAGGCCGCTGCGTCCCGTCGCTACGAGCCGCCCGGTTTCCAACAAATATTGAGCCGGAAGCGGCAGCCGCGAGGTCTCTCGCCAGTTTTCGGCGGCGAAGGCAATCCCCCGCATCTGCATCCGCTCGACGATATCCGTGGTGTAAAAGGTGCGATCAGCCTGAATGACGCTGTGCAGATACTCCGCCACCGCCGCGGCGGGAACACAGGCGGAGGGGTCGGTGTCTTTACTTGCGGCGGCAGGCCCCCATTGGCCGAGAATCCCCATCCCGATCACTCCTAGAAAGAGCCCAAGCCAAAACCCTCTTGTGTTCATGAGGTGCCTCCGTTTCTCTGAGCGCAGTCCGTCATGCACCCAAGAAAAAATCATACACCTGTCGAGTTGGCAACGCGAGCGCCTGCGGGCCGAGGCCTCATGGCGTCGGCCCGCCGGCGCACGATCCGGCCGGCTTAGCGAGAAACCGGCTCTTGCTCTTTCAGGCTGGACAGGGCTTCTTTGATGACCCGCATGGTGTGCTCGACATCACCGATTTTCTCTCGCTTGGCATCTCGCCTGACATCGCGGGGTTCTTTCTTCAGGACCGCTCCATGCTCCACCAGGGCCGCTCTGAACCGACCGAGATAATATTCATAATCCGTGCGGCCCAAGGTCGCGATGGCCTGCTCTTTTTTCTCGAGCAACGCGTTCGTATAGAGCTGTCGCGCTTCTTCTATATGAGGCGCCGCGCGGCGGAGACGGCCGCCGGCTTCCTTGGCAGACGCCATCTCCCCCATGCGGTCGCCCATATCGAGCACCTTGTAGTCCTTCGCCAACGGCGCAGCCAAGGCGACGCGCGCATGATAGGCCACCGCACGATCACTGAATCGGTCGCTCACTTCGCGCAGGGTATCGTTGCCTCCGCGGAGGACGGCACTTCCATCGAAATTGAGAATCCGGCCCACCTCATCGGAGAAGAAATCCTGCGCCACAAACTCCTCATCGTACCCGCGAGGCGGAGCGACACGAATGGTCAAGGCGTCTGAGACAATGTCCTCCGTCTCCATATGGAGGGCGATCTGAATGGTGTAGTAGCCAGGTTCGGCGATGTCCCACCCGTTTCGCCCCACGGAAATGAACAGGGAATCGGTGACAAACTCGCCGGGCATCACCACCTGCGCCTGCATGTTATGGCAATAGCGCGCAAACGGCAGGTACTGGCGAGCCGGTTTATCCCGCTTTTTGACGATGACGGTCATATGATCCGCCATGGACAGCAATTCCTTCTCCAGCACCAGCGGTCGCGATCCGATATTGGTCAGCTGGAGTTCGAGCACGACCGGCTCGAGAAACTGGTAAGTGGCTTGTGCCCGTTCGACTCGAAGGTTGAGCTTCAGCGACGGCTCCGGTGAGCTGCTCGCCTGCTCGAAACCATGGTGATCGAACCAATCGGCATTCCCCATCTGCACAAACCGCTCCGGCGCATGGCGCATGAATACCAACTCGTTGTCGCTGAAGCGGTAGCCGAAGTCGGAGAAAAATGCCGTCTGCCCGCCCGACACGTTGTACGGATAATTCATGAAGCTGCGAGCCTCCGGCTCATTGGCCAAGGGAATCCAGGGCGTGCCCCAGTCCGGGGGGTGCTGCTTCTGCCAGGAATGCGCCAGGTTGAAGGCGTGCCCCATTTCATGGCAGGCCGTCCAGAACCGCATCCGCTCGACCCACGCAACCGGCTTGGCATCGCCGGTCGGCGCCGTGGAGATGAACGAATCATTAAAAATCGCCGTGCCCTGACGATGGTTCGGCCCGATATCGTCGAACATGATGCCGCCCAGGTTTGTGCCCTGTTCGTGCAGCTTGGCGAAAAACACCCAGAGCGACCACTGTGCCTTGCCCGCAAATCGCGACCAGTACACCTGCATGGCGTCGTGCATTTCGTTGTCGCTCCAACGCGCATTCGTGCCCGCATCGCCGATGGGCACGATGGTATCGCTCCCCGATTTCCGTACGTCGAACCCGACTCTCCGGTAGACCTCCTCGATCGAGAGCGTTTCGTTCGGCAAGGTGGCCGGACGATTCGGGTGGTCATGCGTGCCGATTTTCGTGGTGGCCGTGACTGCGGTCGCGCAGTCAAACTCGAATTCGACCGACCGGAAATAGGGTGATTTGAACGCCAGCGTTCTGGTGCGGACCGACGTACCGCCGCCCGACAGTCGAACCACGGCTCTGCGCTGGCTGGAGAGAAAGGTTGCCGTCGTGGTGATGTCGACCGTCGTGTAAGGAAACCCTGCGACATCGCCATCTTTGAACCAGATCGACCCGGTCCAGGCATTCGGCCCGGATGCCGTGAGACGGGCAATCCAGTGCACACGTTTGGCCAGCACGCCGTAGAGTGTTCCGCTGGCCATCATCTGCGGATACCGCCCATCCACATCGAGGCGCAATTCTTCACGAAGCAGGCCCCAGGGAAGAAGTTCCTCAATCTGCCAAGGAGCGGCTGACGTGGGCACCAGGCCCGGCAGCGGCTGAGGAATCGGAACGGGCTGAATCGGCAAGGGGCCGGGGGCGGGAATGGGCGGGGTCACAATCCTCGATGCCACATACAACCCGCTCACCCGGATGCGCGGCGGCCAGGGGATAATCGGGAGAAGAGGCTCTATGCCGGGACGAGCCGCTTCGGATGCTTCGGCGAGGGACTCCTGATCAATGTGGTCATGCTCTTTCATGCTCTGCCTCCTGTTGTGAGAAGCCACGACCGTCATGCGGCACCGATCCGGAACGCCTCTCACAGGTATCCGAAGGGTTCGTGTGAGAGCTTCCAGACCAGTTCCCCTTCCATCGTGAGGGACAGGCCGACATAGGTCGGACGATCCACCGACACCGATTTGCGTTGAGTCACCCCCCGCTTGCTCAACACGACCTCCACCATGACCGGGCTGCGCGTCACATCGAGGTCCACGGAACCGGCATATCCGGTTTGTCGACGCGTCGTGACATCGCCGTTCGCCAATGCCTCCCGAGCATCCACCAGCACGCGCACCTCGTCATGATGGAAGCCCTCCTGAAGAGCAATGTGCAGCAACACGATTCACCTCGTCCGGATCGTTGCCATGGGGCGGTTGCGGGGAAGTGCTCCAATAGGCTGTCTAGAGCAAGCCGTGTACCGCAGCTGGCAGCAGCGCATTCAGCGAGTTCCAAAAGAAAGCACGTATTTGGAAGTCTGTGAAATACGGCGCGTCCAGCTCACCGCCTGGGAACGGCGACACACATACCTCTCGAAGATGCGGAAGAGCGGCGGCGGCGCGGCATCTGTTCTCGTATCCGATACGATACGAGATCGGTATCTGATGCGATACAAGCGCGCAGTGCTTCCCCCCGCATCCTCAGAATCATTCTGCGTCAGCATCATTCTGCGTCGTCGCTCTTGACGGTACGGTCTCTTCAGAACTCGACTCCCCGTCCGAGAGGGCCTTCCATCACTGGGCCTTCCAGCGCATTGACTTCGTATCCACAGGTCGGTACGATCACCGACGACAGCTAGGGGTGCCATCCGGCTGAGAGTCCGAGCGATCGGGCGACCCTCACAACCTGACCTGGGTAATACCAGCGTAGGGAAGCGACCGGTTTACTGGCTTCGTGATCGCTTCAAGCCGCACCCAAGCTGGATGCGGCTTTTTTATTTTTGGCCATCAGACCGCTCACCTTCGACGAAAGGAATTCCGCCATGAGCGAGGCCCATACACAGAACGGTTCACACAATGGTCACGGCTCCAAGCCCTCCACGGCGCGCCTGACCACCACCCCTTTTGCGGCCTCGCGCAAAGTGCATGTCGAAGGGTCGCTCCCCGGCGTGCGGGTGCCGATGCGTGAAATCAGCCTCACGCCCACGCGCTCCACCAACGGCAACGGCGGCATACCCAACCAACCGGTGACCGTGTACGACACATCCGGTCCGTATACCGATCCGGATGTGACGATCGATGTGCGCGCCGGCTTGCCGCCGCTGCGCCGGACCTGGATCGATGCCCGGCAGGACACGGAAGAACTCCCGCAGGTGACGTCGCAATACGGCCGCGAGCGCGCAGCTGATCCGAAACTGGCAGACCTCCGGTTTACACACATCCGCAAACCGCTCCGTGCCAAGGCCGGACGGAACGTCAGCCAGATGCATTACGCCAAGCAGGGGATCATCACACCCGAAATGGAATTCATCGCCATCCGGGAAAATCAATCGCGCGCACGAGCCAAAGCACTGATGGCCTCGACCAATGGCCATGGCGGCGGAGTGCGGCAGCATCCCGGTCAGGCCTGGGGCGCTCGAATCCCGGACATCATTACCCCCGAGTTCGTGCGCGATGAAGTCGCCCGCGGCCGTGCCATCATCCCGAACAATATCAATCACCCGGAAACCGAGCCCATGATCATCGGCCGGAACTTCCTCGTGAAGATCAATAGCAACATCGGCAACTCGGCCGTCGCCTCGACCATCGAGGAAGAAGTCGAAAAGATGATCTGGTCGATTCGCTGGGGCGCCGACACGGTGATGGACCTTTCGACCGGCAAAAACATTCACGAGACGCGTGAGTGGATCATCCGTAACTCGCCCGTCCCGATCGGCACCGTGCCGATCTACCAGGCGCTCGAAAAGGTCAACGGCAAGGCGGAGGATCTGACCTGGGAGCTGTTCCGCGATACCCTCATCGAACAGGCCGAGCAAGGCGTGGACTATTTCACCATCCATGCGGGCGTGCGGCTGCGCTACGTGCCCATGACGGCCAAACGCATGACCGGCATCGTCTCGCGTGGCGGCTCCATCCATGCCAAATGGTGCCTCGCGCACCATCAAGAGAATTTTGCCTACACGCACTTCGAAGAGATTTGCGAAATCATGAAAGCCTATGACGTGGCCTTCAGCCTTGGCGACGGCCTACGGCCAGGGTCGATTGCCGATGCCAACGACGAGGCGCAATTCGCCGAATTGGAAACCCTTGGCGAACTGACCAAGATCGCCTGGCGGCATGATGTGCAAGTCATGATTGAAGGGCCCGGCCACGTGCCGATGCATATGATTCAAGAGAACATGGAAAAGCAGCTCAAGGAATGCCAGGAAGCGCCCTTCTATACACTGGGGCCGCTGACCACTGATATCGCACCGGGGTACGACCACATTACCTCCGGGATCGGCGCCGCGATGATCGGCTGGTACGGCTGCGCGATGCTGTGCTACGTGACGCCGAAGGAACATTTGGGCCTGCCGACCAAGGAAGACGTCAAGGTCGGCGTGGTCACGTACAAAATCGCCGCTCATGCAGCGGACCTGGCCAAAGGGCACCCGGGCGCGCAAGTTCGCGACAATGCCATGTCGAAAGCGCGGTTCGAGTTCCGCTGGGAAGATCAGTTCAACCTGGCGCTCGATCCGGAGACTGCCCGCGCCTACCACGATGCGACACTGCCGGACAATGCGGCCAAGGTCGCCCATTTTTGCAGCATGTGCGGGCCGCATTTCTGCTCGATGAAAATCACGCAGGATGTCCGTGACTACGCAGCCAAGAAGGAGCTGGAAGAGCAGCAGGCCATTCAGATCGGGATGAAAGAAAAGTCGGAAGAGTTCAAAAAATCCGGCTCTGAGATCTATCTATGAGGCTGGTCAAAATGGCTGCCCAGCGAGGCCGCAGGCGAGTCCAAACCGGAGGCGTACCCTCAGGGGTACGTTGAGGATTTGGAAGACCTGAGAACGAAGCTGGAAGCCATTTTCAACAGCCGTTGTAAGGGGAAGACGCATGGGCAAGCCGAAACCTGCACCGTTACGCGAGCGCGATATCACCCGCCAGATTGCGCGGGAATATTATAAAGAATTCGATCAACTGATCGAGAGCGATGTCATCATCGTCGGCGCCGGCCCTTCAGGCTTGATCTGCGCCCACGATCTCGCCAGGATGGGTGTGAAGACCCTGATCGTCGAACAAAGCCTGGCGTTGGGGGGAGGATTCTGGTCCGGCGGCTACCTGATGAACAAGGCCACTATCTGCGCTCCGGCCCACAAGATCCTCAAGGAAGTGGGCGTGCCCTGCAAGCCCATCAAGGAATGCCCCGGCATGTATATGGTCGATCCTCCGCACGCGACCGGCGCGCTGATCGCGGCAGCTTATGATGCGGGGGCGAAGATCATGAACCTGACGCGCGTCGTCGATCTGATTTTACGCCGCGAGGGCGTACTCGAAGGGGTCGTAGTCAATAGCACCACCGCCGAAATGGCAGGGCACGATATTATCCATGTCGATCCCATCGCATTAGAGAGTAAGATCGTCGTTGACGCCACCGGGCATGACGCGGTCGTCGTCAACCTGCTGCACAAGCGGGGACTCTACCAACAGGTTCCGGGCAACGGCGCCATGTGGGTGTCGCGATCGGAAGAGGAAGTCATGGATCGGACCGGGGAAGTCTCTCCCAATTGCTTCGTGATCGGACTGGCCGTTGCAGCGGTGTTCGGCACGCCACGCATGGGACCGGCTTTTGGCTCGATGTTGCTCTCAGGCCGCTACGGCGCGGAGTTGATTCAGAAAAAATTGAAAGCAGGCAGGAGCCGATAGCTGATAGCGAATGGCCGATGGCGAGAGTGCGGAAATTCCGAACTGCTATTCGCCATACGCCATCAGCTCTTCTCTTTGATTATGGATGTCCAAGATTTTCTCATACAGGGCGACGGCAGCGAGGAAGACAAGCGCGAAGCCTGGCAACTGTTTCAGCAAGCCTATGAACAGCAGATGAAGGGGCAGTTGGAAGAAGCCGTCAGTCTGTACAAACTGTCACTGGCGACCCATCAGACGGCTGAAGCCTATACCTTTCTGGGCTGGACCTATAGTTTCATGGGCAAGCTGGACGAAGCGATCGAGGAATGCCATAAGGCCATCGCCTGCGATCCGCACTTCGGCAATCCCTACAACGACATCGGTGCCTATCTAATCGAAAAGGGCGACCTGGACGAGGCGATCCCCTGGTTTCAAAAGGCGATGCAGGCCAGACGGTATGAAAGCCCGGCGTTCCCGCATCTAAACCTGGGACGCGTCTACGAACGCCAAGGCAAGTGGAGCGAGGCCATCGACTGCTACAAGCAAGCCCTGGCCCTCAATCCGGATTACGCCCTGGCGAAGAAAGCCCTGGGCCGCCTGATCAGCTCACTGAACTAGATCGATCGACTTGCGATGAATACCACCATCCTCGTGGCCGTGACGGACATTTTCTTTTACACCAAGATCCGGGACGCTTTGCGCCCGCAAGGGTATACCTTGGAACGCATACGTCACCAAGAGGACGTGGCAGACAATACGTCTTCGGCAGATCCAGCCGCCCTGATCTTGAACATGAACGACCTCGCGGTGGATGCCTTCCAGGCCCTGGAAACCATCCAGCGTCATCCCACCCTGCGCGCACTGCCCATCCTGGCCTTCGCCAATCACGAAGAAGTCGACACCTGGCGCCGAGCCAAGGAGCTCGGGGTCACCAAGATTGTTTCGAGAAACGAGTTCTCGGCCCGCACGAGAGAGCTCGTCGAAGAATTGATCACGAACCGCGGCCGGCAAGCAGCCGCCGGCTCTGAGCTGAACGCCGACCGCTGACAGAAGAAAGCACAACCCCGATGAAACAGTCTCGCCTCCATGACCAGCACCAACAACTCGGCGCCACATTCGAAGACGTCACGGGATGGTCCGTGCCCGCGCGATATGGCGACGTCACCGCGGAACATGCCGCCGTGCGGAACGCTGCCGGATTGTCGGACTTGTCACAGCGCGGAAAGATTCGAGTCACCGGCGATGACCGCATCAAGTGGCTCCAGAGCATCATCAGCAACGATATCCTCCCGCTTCAGCCTGGGCAGGGCCGCTACTCCAGCTTCCTCACTCACAAGGGAAAAATGCTCGGCTATTTCCGGGTGTACATCCAAAGCGAGGCGGTCTGGATCGAGGATGTCGGTGAAGTCGGAGAGGCCACGTTTCAGGCGCTCCGAAAGTTTCTTCTCTACGGCACCAAAGCCAAGATGGAAAATTGCGCGGACAGTTGGGGCTTGCTGCTCGTGAGCGGGCCGAAATCCGCGGAGGTAATGGAAGCGGCATTCGGCGTCAAGGTCCAGACCTTACAACTTCTCCAGACCATCTCTACCACCATCGACGGCCACTCAGCCCTGATCATGCGCACAGAAGAAACGGGCGAGCAGGATCTGGAAATCCTGCTGCCTGCTGATGGACTTCAGGCGGCATGGAGCCGGCTCATGACTGCCGGTGCTCCGTTCGGCATCAAACCCGTGGGATCTCACGCGCGCGAACTTTTGCGGATCGAGGCAGGGCTTCCCAAGGCCGGACCCGATCTGAATGAGGAAATCGTTCCGCCGGAAGCCAACCTGGAAGACAAAGCCTTCAGCCTTTCAAAGGGTTGTTACCCGGGGCAGGAAGTGGTGGCGCGGATGGACACCTACGGAAACGTTCGCCGGCATCTGGTGGGGTTGGTGATCCAGGATCAGGCAGTTCCGGCACGGGGGTCAAAGCTGTTCAGCGGCGATCGGGAAGTAGGCTGGATCAGCAGCGCCGTCTTCTCACCGCAGCACAATGCCGTCCTGGCCTTCGGGTTTCCGCTACGCGACTTTTCTGCGCCGGATACCGAGCTGACCGTGGAAGCGGCAGGGACGCGCCATCAGGCAACCGTCCATGCCCTTCCGTTCTACGTTCGCCCTTAGCAGGATACTGAAAACGCCCGCCAGCAGCGATCTCTACTTTTCCGGATTGCGCACAGCCGATACGGCGGAGGCGAACCCGAGCAGGCTCTTCCGCTCTTCATCGTCCAAAGCCAGCAACAGATGGGTTTCTTCGGCATGCATCAGCCGGAGGCTCAAGAACGGTTCCTCACGGCGCTTTTCCCGGTTGTCCCACATGGCGTCGATCACTTGCACCTTGTCCAACTGCCCGACCGAGACGACATCGTAGCGGAAATAGGAATCGCCGATCACGATATCGAAAATGACATTCCCGGCCGTCAGGAGGAGAAGATTGAAGCGTCCTTGATCTTCGTATCCTTCCGGCAAAAACTTGTTGATATGGCACCGCGCGACTTTGCGATCGCCGAGGGCGGCGCGAAACTTGATCTGCAACGCTTCGTAATCGATCTGGAGCGCCTTTTCATCCGCGCTGGTCGCCCCGACCGCCGCATTTTTCGCCTGTTCAAACACGTCATCCGCCGACAACAACCCTGCCATAGCGACCTACTCCTTCGTTACAAGACTGCCTGATGTGTATGATGTCATCCAGAATCAGAGGCCGCGCGCGGTGCGCCGGGCGCGTATCGACCGGGCTACCCCGACCAGCCCGATTCCTGCCCACGCGAATTCCAGCAGGACGAACCCCACCCGTCGATCTTCAATCGCCACGATCCCTAACAGCAGAGATCCGATGATGTTCAATGCCAAATAGCCTGCATCCAGCTCTCGCCACGTGCCGGCCTGAATGAGGCCATAGGCGATCAGCACCATCAAGGCTCCAACCACCGATATGACCTGCATGACCATGGATAGGCTCGCGCACTGGATCCCAATCTGATTGGGGATCGGGGTACGGTACCTGGCTGCCGGATAGGATTGCAAGCGAATTCCCTGGCGGGCACGAGAAACGGAGCCACGCTTCTGGGGGCAGGTGAGCGCCGCCGTCGGGACTCATCAGCCGCGCGTGCTGCGTTGCATTTGCGAGGGGATCTCCGGCATACTTCGCTCGAATGACGGGAGGCACACATGAGCGGACAGAGCTGTTTAATCGATGGGTGTCAGGCGAGAGTGTATGCGCCGGCAGGGACCCGTTCTATTTGCAAAGATCACTTCCTGGGGTTTTTGACCTGGCGGCGCCGTCGCGGCCCCCAGATGTTCCGTAAATATGCCGGCATGACGATGGAAGAACGCGATGTCATTACAGGTGAGTGGCTTGAGACCCTGGGCACCAAGGATCTTCCTCACCCCATCCCTAGCCGGTGACCATTTCCTCCTTGACTCGCTCGCACGTCCCGCGCAGGTGCCTGCCAGTATATGAGGCGATGTCTTCCTGCATGCATCGGCATCTATCTCGGCCCCTCTGACCGCCGGGTTCCCTCGTGAGTACTCAGCAATTTTCCTTCCAGCGCCGCCTTGAGCAGTTGCGCGGTGTTTGAGGCCCGCAATTTCTTCATCATATTGGCCCGATGCGTATCGGCGGTCTTCATGCTGATGTTGAGCAATTCCGCAATGCTGCGGTTGGTGTGACCATCCCAGATCAAGCGAAGAATTTCCAGTTCACGCGGGGTAAGATCTTCCGGTCTACGCTTCGGCACGGACATGTCGGCGCCGCCGGACACCTCGCGGATCATCCTGGACGATCTGCCCACAGCCGCGTCTTGGTTGTTCCCCACCCTCTCTTGTTTTTCGGCCAGCATGGTACCTCTCCTTTTTCGTCAATCGCGGAGCTTAGGGTCTCATAAGACGCCGGTGGTTAATTCTCCCGTGCCACAACAGGTTTCGAAGTATCCCACAGGCGTTGGAGATACCCCAACACGGCCGTAATGGCCTGCGTGCGCGGTTGCCAGCTGCCTTGCGCGTTGCCGTTGAGTTCAACCCAACAGCCATCGACTTTTTGACGCACAATCAATCGTTCGAACATCCCATGCGTCGCCGGCTGAATGGCCAACAGATACTCCTGCTCTTGCCCGTCTTTGAGCAAAAACCCCTTTACCGTCATGGCATGATCCTCTTTCACAGGCTTGCAGCAGAGACTTGGACCTTCTTTCACTTCCATATTCCCTCCTTTGATCTCCCCAAGGTGTTCGCCCTACGACATCCACCAGGCACTAGATCAAAGCCCATGCCACGAGTGAGCACTGCACCCATTCAACGCAAATACAATCGCTTGCGTCATTTTGACGATGACAAGGAGACAACCGGCCTGTGTGTCACGATCACTGGAGTTGTGCCAAACCGTCGCCGTGAGACAGTCGAGCGACAACGAGGCAAAACGCTGCCCTGGCCGGATGCCCGAGCCTCTCAAAGGGATGTAGCGCTGATGATTTAGAGTGTGGACACGACGGGCGGGCGCCGGTCATTCGGCGCAGGCACAACCTTCGAGTGAACGTGTCGAAATATAGGTGAGATTGTTGGTGTAACGCGTGAATCCTTTTCGACGGCCATAGAGACGCAGGAGGCAGGATTCGCCTGTGCGTTGGACAAAGAAACTGTAATCGGTGCCGGACGGCGAAGACACGCCGAAGGGGCGAGGCCCTAACGAGCCGGTTGCCAACACGACGGTGGTGTTGACGGCGAGACGATTCGCCGTCTCCGGTGATTCACCCTCTTCGACGAGAATGGATTCGAGCTGACCGCGCACCCTTTGGCGACAGGATTCATCCGACAGGGTCGTGATCTGTGCCACCGTGGTGCATCCGGATAACAGGACAGCCCACCACCCGGCCCATCTGATGGCGAACCCGACTGGTTTCATGACGGACGATTCCCTATCCACATGGCACGGGCATCATTCACACAGCCATCGGGTGATCGGACGGAAACCTCACGCCGGCAAGCCGACATCCGGACTCCTGCGCTCAGTCGGGATGCCGAGCTTGCGCCGCACCGGATACCGTTACCCCATGACGGGGCTGCCGTGGTGATGAATCATCAACCACTCATCGCCGATCCGTTCAAACAGGTTGGTGGCGAGTACGCGGGTTTCCACCGGCTGGTCGTCCTGCCGGCTGGTGAGATGTTCGGTACAGATGACCCAGCCCAGGTCGCCTGCAACCTGCACCTGCACGTCGGACAACTCGAATTTCATAGAAAAGGTGTTGTTGAAGATCAGTACCCAGGAATCGCGGACCGCAGGCCAGTCGCTTCGGAGCGACCAGCCCGGGTGAATGCAGGTGACGTATTCGAGGTGGGCCCATACCTTATCCATCTGGAGCATATCCAGACTTTCAAAGGCGGCGTAAAAGGCGAGATTCGCCCGAGTGATTTCTTCGATGCGCTGTTCGACCACGGCTCGCTCCTGCGACGGTCCGGCATTGTACTGTAAACGCCGTTGCGGGTGCGAGCCTGAATTAGGCCGGGAGGGGACGGACTCGCGGGGAGCCGCCGCGCTGCCGGAAGTGGGACTTCCTCCGAGAGCGCGGGCCGCCGCGAATCCCTTCAGCCCGCGTGGGTGGCGAGCAGCCCCTCTTCCAGCGCCGTTTTTAACAGCTGCGCGATATTCGAGACACGGAGCTTCTTCATCATATTGGCCCGGTGCGCCTCTGCGGTCTTGATGCTGATATGCAACTGCTCCGCAATCGTGCGGTTGGTCAATCCGGCCCAGACCAGCTGCAGGATTTCCTGCTCCCGCGGAGTCAAATCCTCCGGGCGACGCTTCACCGCCGCACTCGGGCTCGACGCGAGGTGAAGTTGGGGTGATCCTGCTCGGGCAACATCCCCCTGGGCAATCCGCATTCTATTCTGCTCTTCATTCCACATGGCATGTTCTCCTTTATGTCAGGCGCTCCATCATGTCGTCCGGTCTGCCAATCCTTCCACATTCATAGATCTCACACAGGGCCCTTGGGAGCTGCATGTATCAAAGATCGTGCCATCGGCGTGGACAAAAAAGCTCCGTGAAATACTAGGGGCTTAGGCTAAGGACCTTTCCCGTGAGCGGCGGGCTGCGTCAAGGAGATGGCACAAGAGGCTGTATCACAGGTGTGTCATGTGACGATTTGCCGAGAGACGGCATGCGAAGACATCACCACGAACTCTGAGGACCGGCAAGGAGGAGAGTGTGAGGCAGGGGGCTTCGATCAGGCCATTCCGCCGAACGCCGTGAAATGCAGATTGGTGTCCAATGAGATGGTCGTGGACTCGGCTGAAGACTGTCGGACCGCATCCATGACCCGTTGTACCGCCAGACCGTCCTGAAACGACGCATCGATCTCGGCGTCCAAGCTTCCACGCAGACAGGCATCGACAAAACTATGCATCATGCGGAACAGGCAATGGGGTCGGCCATCCGAGGCTTTCTCCGGCAAGGGCACGACTTCCCAGGCGGGTTGCAGCGGGCGGCTGATTTTCAGCACATCCACCGACCCCCGACTCAATGAAGCCTTTAGCGCGCCCTCGCGGCCCACGACCTCGATATAGGCTTTATCGCCGGCATTCGGCGTCGCGCGACTGGCAAACATCTGCCCCTGGATCCCGCCGGCACAGGTAAATGCCGCCGACGCAATATCGTCTGTCTCCACGCGGGCAGGCTCGCCGGTCCTGGCGTCGATTCCTACCCGTGGGACCAGAACGGTATTGCCGGAAACGGCTTCGATCGGCCCGACCACAAACCGGACGAGATCGAAGAGATGCGACCCGACGTCATACAGCATTCCGGCCCCGGCTGAATCGAGTTGCTCACGAAAGCCGATCGGAGCACCAGGCCTCAGACCGTCCCAAGAATCATAGTGTACCACCACATAGTGCGGCTCACCGATGTCTCCGTTTCCCAATCGCCGCTTCAGTTCCTGCACGCCATAGAGGTACCGATAGGTGAAGGCGGTCTGGTGAATCTTGCCGCTCTCCTTCGCCACGCGAAACATATCCGTCGCTTCGTCCGTATTCATCCCGAGCGGTTTTTCACAAAAGACGTGTTTGCCGCCCGCGAAGGCAGCCAGGGCTTGGCGGGCATGGACCACATTCGGAGTGGCGATCGTGATCGCATCAAGGTCGGGCCGGGCGCAGACGGCTTCATAGTCGATCGACACGTCCGGAACCCCCATCCGCTTCGCCGCCGCCATGGTGCGCTCCCAATCCCGCCCGCAGAGCACGGCGACCTCTGCATCCGGATGCGATTGCACCCCCGGTACGTGGCAACACTCGGCAAACGCGCCGGCTCCGATGACTCCCACTCGTAACTTGGTCATTGGATCCTCCTGCAGAAAGCTGCCGTCGCTCGACCGCACTCGGCGTCGCACTCGTCCACTCCAGGCGGAGAGACTCGCGTGACATGAAGGCCGTACAGGCTACCTGGACTAAGTGTCCACTGTAGCTGATTCCCGGAAGACTGTCGAGACTGCTGTTTCTTGGAGGGAATGGTACGTAGTTTCATGGGCTACATGACACGGGGTGCGCCATGCGGGGCGAGCGGCGAGGCCTGCCTGAGACCGTTGCGTTACCCGGCGCGCTGCCCTTGGGCCGCCTGCCGCCCGACCAGCCATACGCCTGCCAGGATGAGGAGAATGCCCAGACATTCCCGCAGTCCAATCGTCTCGCCCAAAACGACGGCCGACAACAAAAGCGCCGACACAGGAATGAGGTTCACAAAGACGCCGGCTCGTGAAGCGCCCACGCCCTGTACTCCATAGAGCCAGGCTTGCTGCCCGAGTGCCGTGGCAAACACGATCAGGTAGAGTAACGTCAGCCAGCCGGATACCGGCACGGCGCTTGGTCCGGTCAGCAGCATTTTCCGATCGGTCCACAGAAGGGGAATCTGCAGCAGCAAGGAGAGCAGGAGTGTCGTCCAATTGACGGTCAGGGGAGACAGCCGCTCCATCACCTGGCGGCCACCGATGGAATACAACGCCCAGCTTACGAGCCCCAATATGACGAGCGTTCCCCCTATCCAGGGATGTTCTCCAAGCGGAGCGTCCCCTCCGACCCCCGACACCAGCGCCACTCCCGCAAACGAAACCGCGCATCCCCCGGCGACTTTCCTGAAGGGAATATCGCGCACCAGCAGCGAGGAGAGAAGCGCGGTGATGACCGGGCTCGCGCCGATCAGGACGCCGGCGGTGGAGGCACCGACATAGCGGAGGCCGAACAATGTCAACAAATGGTTGCCGAGTACGCCCAGTCCCAATAGGGACAGTAGCTTGAGGTCCCGTGCCGTGAAGGTAGTGTCGCCACCTTCGGTCCACCACCACAACGGGATCAAAATCGCCAGCGCACCGATGCCGCGAAAGAGTGACGTTTCGACGGCCGAAAAGGCCCCCAGCGCCAGCTTTTGCCCGACGATCGAACCGCCCCAGACTAATGCCGACATGGTCAGCGCCGCATAGGCGGCGGATGCAGACGGTTTTTCCATCACGCCGGTTCCTCGCTGATACCTCGCGCGCGATCGACAGCCCCGATCACCTTGTGCTCGCGGGTGTAATGACCCAGATGCCGTCCCGGATCGTCGCCAGCACGGCCGTGACACGCCTATCATTCGCGACGACACGATTCAGCGCTTGAATTGCCGCCGTCCGGTCGTCTGTTGGCGGGTCGGCGAGCACCTCGCCGCCCCACAACACGTTGTCGACAAGAATGACGCCGCGCGGTGAGAGCAACTCCATTGCGCGCCGGTAATAATTCACATAGTTCACTTTGTCGGCATCGATAAAAGTCAGATCAAACGGTCCGGTCAATTCCGCCATGGTTTCGAGAGCCGGCCCCATCCGGATCTCGATTTGACGGCCATGCGGCGACTGCGCAAAGAATCGGCGCGCCACCGCGGCAGACTCCTCATCCACTTCGCACGTCACGACTCGGCCATCCGCAGGCAATGCTTCGGCAAAGCAGAGGGCGCTGTAGCCCGTGAACATGCCGATTTCCAGAACTCGTTCAGCCCGCACGAGCCGGGTCATCATATGCAGGAAGGCCCCTTCTAACGGGCCAACCAACATCCGCGCATCGTCCATCCTGCGTTCGGTTTCTTCGCGGAGAGCCCGGCGCACCGGGGTTTCCGGCAGGGAATGGGCAGCAGCATAGGCCTCGACATTCAGCGGCACGAGATCGGCCATCGGTTTCACTCCGGGTGACAGTTATGCGACAATTTGCGCCGGCGGCGATCATACCACGGACATTCTGAAGAAAGAGCGCACACGTGAAGACCTTGAAGACCTTGGAACCGTTAACGACGCGGCTGCTGGAAATCCGGCGCATCCAGAGTGCCGCCTCCGTGCTGTCCTGGGATCAGGAAACCTACATGCCTGCAGGCGGCGGCGCCGCCCGCGCCGAACAACTTGCCACGCTGGAAGGTCTGGCCCATGAGCGGCTCGTGTCACCGCACATGGAGTCCTTATTGAACGAATGGATAGACCCCGCAACCGGGCAGGCGGCAGACAGCTGGGATGAACCGTCACGGTCGCTGTTGCGGGAAACCTGGCGCGATTTCAGCCGCGCGAAAAAGCTCCCCTCTCATTTCGTCATCCGCCTGAGCCGTGAATGTTCATTGGCTCAGCAGGCCTGGGTGACCGCGCGGACAGAAAGTCGATTCGCAAAGTTCCTTCCTTCCCTGAAAACGGTCCTGGGCCTCAAATGTGAAGAAGCCCAGTATCTCGGATACAAGGATTCGCCCTATGACGCGCTACTGGACACCTATGAGCCAGGCGCCACGGTGGCCCAACTCACACCCCTGTTCGCTCAGCTTCGCGCGCGACTGGTTCCGCTTCTGAAGCGCGTGCAAGCCAGCAACGTGACGATCGATGATAGCTGCCTCCATCAGACCTTTGACCACACGAAGCAACTCGAGTTCGGGCGCCTGGTTCTGGTCGCTATGGGGTATGATTTCGAGCGCGGCCGACTCGATCTTTCGGCTCATCCCTTTACGACCTCTTTTCACCCGACGGATGTCCGGGTGACCACGCGGGTCTTCGAGAAGGATTTGCCGTCCTGTCTCTTCAGTTGCATCCACGAAGGCGGGCACGGCCTGTACGACCAAGGGCTGGACGCGCGCTATTATGGATCGCCCCTCGGCGAGTCCGTCTCGCTCGGCTTTCATGAGAGCCAATCGCGGCTCTGGGAGAACTGTGTAGGGCGGTCGCGGGCGTTCTGGCAATGCTTCTACCCGATTCTTGAGCACACGTTTCCTGAGCAACTGGCCGGCCTGTCTCTCGATCAGTTTTATGCCGCGATCAACCGCGTCACTCCCTCGCTCATCCGCGTCGAAGCCGATGAGCTGACCTATAACCTGCACATCATGCTGCGCGTAGAAATTGAACAGGCGCTGATCGAGGGTCGCGCGCGCGCCGAAGATTTACCCGCTTTGTGGAACGACAGCATGCAGGCTTACTTGGGCATCACCCCTGAACAGGATGCCGACGGCGTCCTGCAGGATGTCCACTGGTCGATGGGGGCCTTCGGGTACTTTCCCACGTATACGCTGGGCAACCTGTACGCGGTGCAATTTTTCGAACAGGCGAAGCTGGAACTACCGCAATTGGAAGAGAACATCGCCGCCGGACAATTGATTCCGCTCCGGCACTGGCTGGAACAGAAGATTCACCGATGGGGACGCATGTTTACGCCGGACCATCTGGCCCGGCGTGTCACCGGTCACGGCGTGAGTCCGGAGCCGTTTTTGCGCTATCTCGAAATGAAATACGGCAACCTCTATCAGCTCTAACGGCTCAAGATTTTGCCAACAGGATCTTCGCAGCGTATCCCTCAGTAAGCCTACCACTCCCCCTGCACCGTCGGAGATTGTCAACTGACGGATCTCTCTAGGGCCATAACAGGGCCCTTCAGCTCTGGCGAGCCATCTGGACCGCATGGTACTCGTGAATCAGGCTCACGTGAGGCACATTTTTCTAGATTTTTACCCTGCTCACGATTGACAGATTGAGCATGTGGACGCTTGAAGGCATCGAATGATGCCGTCCAGGTTACGAGCTAAAGGGTTCCAAGGGCAGTTTCACAATCGCTCGAACTGCCATCGCAATGAACCAATGGGAAACGCATGGTCGTGAACGCATGTGACACGCTACCGGCGGTCAGAACCGACCTCAACATCCTGCTCGCCGATGACCATGCCCTCCTCCGGCGCGGCTTGAAAGAATTTCTGCAGGACTTTCTCACCGAAGATGGACTGACGCTTCACATCGCCGAAACCACCTCAGCCCACAGTGCGATTGATCAGATCCGAACCGCAGCCTGGGATTTGGTGATCCTGGACCTCAATTTGCCGGATATGCCGGGGCTGGAGGTCTTGCGCATCCTGAAATCTCTCCAACCGGCCCTGCCTGTCCTAGTCGTGAGCATCTATGCGGAACAACATTATGCTGCCCGTGCGATTCGAGCAGGCGCCCTCGGCTATTTGACGAAGGAGACCGGACCCGAGGAACTTCGTGCAGCCGTGTCTCGAATTCTCCAAGGCGGTAACTATATCCCGCCGCCGCAGCCGGAACAGGTCTCAGACCCGATTGTGAACCGCACCGCTTCGGGCGCCTGCGACCTCCCGGCGGTTCTCTCGGATCGAGAAATCGAAGTTCTGCAATGGATCGCACAAGGCCGGCGCCTGACTGAAATCGCGGAGCACCTCAACCTGAGCATCAAGACCGTGAGCACGTACCGGTCTCGGCTGCTCATCAAGCTCGGAATGAGAACGACCGCAGAATTGATTCGATATGCCCTGGATCAGCAGCTGGTCTGACACCACCATTTTCGTGAGAGGAGGCACACCTTCACGACACCACCACCGCCAAACCGGGCAGACATCTGCGCGATGGTTTCGGGCCGTCGCACGATGATCAATCGCGCGCTCTCATCACTTCGTGTCGGGGGACTATGGCCAATATCCTGATTATCAACGCCGACCCGAATCTTAAACGGCACATCAAGCTCGCGCTACCCGGCATGGAACACTTCGTTCAGTATAGTGCCAATTTACAGAACGCTTCCGCTCAGCCTCTCGCATCCAAACTGGATCTGGTCATCGCCCGCCTGGTCGCCGACGATGATCAGGGACCGGACGATCTGGTCGACCTTCGAGCAACGTTTCCGACTGCCCGCATCGTCGTCACAGCTGCCCTGCACGATTCTGCTCTGGAAGGGGAAAAATTTCAGCGTGTGGTGCGCGAGCTGCAAATCGAATATTGTTTGCTGGAGCCGATCGAGACGGGGGCCATGTTGCAGACGATTCAGTCGGCGCTGGCCCTGCCTCGGCGCCACTAGCAGGGCCTTCCCGAACGCCCGCCTGCAGCAAGGCGAGCGGTGCACAAACTAGATCGCCTCTCTCGACACGTGAGCGTCCCGGTCAGTAGCCCATCGCGGCATTCAGCTTGGCCAGCCGAGGCGGGGGCAATAGAAATTCTGCCGTCGTCTCGATTCGCGAAGGAACCAGCAGCGTCGTGTGAAACACGATGTCGCGGATGGGAATTTTGAACTCAGGTTGCTGCGGGGTGCTCAATTCCACCGATTCAACCGATTGCATAATGGCGGTGACATCCTGCGGCCCGTAGGTGGCGATGACGGCTTGCATGAGATCACGGACCTTTTCATTCGTCTCATTGCCGTCAATACTGTTCATCAGCAGCGGGAGGATCTCGTCGCGAGCCTGATCCGACGGGCTGAAGTTCTCGATTCGTTCCTTGCGCCGCAGTGAAGTCAGGTCGTTATCCAGATCCCGGCTGAAGGCTCCATAAGCAAACCGCACAAACTCGAAGTGAAATCCCTTCAGGCCTTTTCCGAACAGTTGCAGCTCGCAGAGAAAACAGAGCTGCTGTAGTTTGACGTCGCTCAACAGTCCGTAAGGCTCGGCTAATGAGAGCACATACAGCAGCAACGCCCGGTCAACCGTCATTTCATGTGACTTTCGCACCTGATGAAATCTCCCTCGTTCGGCCGCAACGGGGAGGACTATAAACAGCCCACTTCCGATTCGTCAATCCGCAGGTGTCTGCCCACCAACCCCCTTGACCCATCAGGGCATTTTCGTTTTTAATGAGCCTCTTTTTATGCTGAGTCACAGGTTATGAGCAAAGCTCTTAAAGAAATGGACGTGCTTCGCCAGCATCTGGCCAAGCATCAATTAAAGCTGACCCGACAACGCGAGCTGATTTTGACGGCGTTCCTGAGACAGGAACATGTCACCGCCGAAACGATGTACCATCAACTCGCCAAGAAAGATCCTCATCTCGGCCTCGCAACGATCTACCGAACGCTCAACCTCTTCTGCGAAGCCGGCATTGCTCAAGCCAGGCACTTCGGCACCCAGACGCAGTACGACAACATTTCCCACAAGGGACACCACGACCATCTCATTTGCACGGGTTGCGGGACCATTGTCGAGTTCGAGAATTGCGAGATCGAACGGCTGCAGGAAGAGGTTGCCACCAAGAACGGCTTCGTGATTCAAACCCATCGATTGGAACTGTACGGCCTCTGCGCGCGCTGCCGTCATTGACGGATTCCCGGCCCATCCGGTATCCTCTTGATAAGCTTATCAATTTCAACTAGGACGCCTTCGGGATGTCCTCACCCGTGGAGGCACGCCGCATGGCTGTATTCCCTCGCACTCTGTATGTCCTGACGCTGCTGCTTGCCCTGTCGGTCCTGGGGCCGTGGCCCCTACTCACCGCGGAAGCCGGCGACAAGCTGGTCGTCTACTCGGGTCGCGCCGAACGATTGATCAAGCCGGTTCTTGACGAGTTTCAAGCGAAGAGCGGCATTCAAATCGAACTCTTGTCTTCGGGCACGACCGAATTGGTCAATCGCTTGCAAGCTGAAGGCGACCATACTCCGGCCGATGTCTTTCTGACCAACGATGCCGGCAGCCTCGAGCATGCACGGGAGCTCAAACTCCTTCGCCCCATGAATATGCGTGAGGTGGAGCGGGCCATTCCTTCTCAATTCCGTGCGGCGGACAATAGTTGGATCGGGCTGTCCGGGCGATTTTGGATCGTCGTGTACAACACGAATCTGGTGAAACCCGAGCAAATCAAGTCCCTGCTCGACCTCGGCCAGCCCCAGTGGAAAGACAAAATCGCGATTCCCAATTCAGGCAGCGAGTATCTTCAGGCCGGCGTGTCGGTCATCAAAACAACGTTCGGCGACGACCGCACTAAACAATTCCTCCAGGGACTAAAAACCAACGCGGGGTCGCAGGTCTACCAGAAGAGCTCGCAGATTGTGGACGCGGTCGCAAAAGGGCAGGTCGCAGCTGGGATCGTGAACCACTACTATATCTATCGCCATCTGGCCGCGCAGCCGACCGCGCCTATTGCGGCCGTGATGACGGACCAGCAGGAAGGCGGCATGGGCGCCATTATGAACGTGACCGGAATCGGCGTCACCCGTGCCTCGAAACACGTCGAGAGCGCGAAATTATTGATCGAATTTCTGGTGGCGCAGGCTGGGCAGAAGCTGTTTGCAGACCTGGATAAGGAATATCCGCTGCACCCCGACGTCAAAGCCGACCCGGCTCTTGTCGATCGGCGCAGCTTCCGAGCGGCACTTGTTCCCTTAGCCAAACTCGCTGAACTGCGCGAGCCCACTCTGACCCTGATCGAGCAGGTCGGCCTTCGCTGATCGCTGTAGCCAAGCATGCTGACCGTCACTCGAGTTCCGCCGCCGTCTCCCTTACAGTGGGTCAGTCTTCTCACTGCCGCATTTCTGGTCCTTCCGACCGGCTACATCACGTATGTGGCGGTTACGGCCGCACCTGCCGTGTGGACTCGTCTCTGGTCCACACGCATCCCGGAACTGTTGGGAAACACCCTGTCGTTGGCCGTCAGCGTGGCATTGACCACATTCGTACTGGGGGTGTCTCTGGCGTGGATTACCGTCCGATACGAGTTCCCCGGCCGCCGTATGTGGGAATGGGCGCTCGCGCTGCCGTTAGCCATGCCGACCTACGTTCTCGCCTACGTGTATGCCCACCTCATCGGCATGGGAGGCCCGGCTGAACAATGGTGGCAGATGGTCCTCGGCCCTGATGCTCGACTGCCGTCGCCCCAGAGTTTTGTCGGCGTCACCATCATCATGTCCCTCGACACCTTTCCCTTCGTCTATTTGCTGGTGCGTGGCGCTCTCCAGAATCTCAATATTTCCTTTGAAGAGGTGGCGCGTGCCTGTGGCATCTCACCTTGGGTAACGCTCCGCCGGGTTACGCTCCCGCTCATCCGCCCGGCCATGGCGGCAGGGTTAGCGCTTGTCGTCTTGTATGTGATTTCTGACTTCGGGGCGGTGTCCTTGCTCAGGTACCAGACCCTCACGTATGCGGTGTACCAACAGATGACCAGCCGCTACGACCACACCGCAGCCAGTATCCTGAGCCTGCTTCTCGTGATCATGGCCATCGTCTTTCTCGCGACTGAACGGTGGTTCCGCCAGCGGAGCCGTTTCTATCAAACCTCGGGCCGATACCGCCGTTCGACACGGCAACACGCGGGCCTGCTGGGAACCGCCCTGCTCACCGGGTACGTAGTCCTCGTCTTTGCGGCCGCTTTCGGAATCCCCGCGGCAATGCTGATCCAGTGGAGCATCGACGCCATCTTGCAGGGGGCGCTGGATGCGCGGTTCCTGGGGTTTATCTGGAACAGCACATTTCTCGCAGCACTAGCCGCCTGTGGCGCCGTGATCATCGGGCTCCCGTTAGCGTATCTCGCCAGCCGACGCCCGACACGGCTGAACATCGCCTGTCTCCAAGCCGCCTATGCCGGTTATGCGCTGCCTGGACCTGTGGCCGCGCTGGCAGTGCTCGTCCTCTTTACGCACTTCGCGCCCGCGTTGTATGGGACAGTGGTCGTGCTCATCATCGCATATATTTTGCATTTTCTGCCGGTCGGTCTCCAATCCATGGAGCCGGCCCTACAGCAAATCACGCCCAATGTGGAAGAAGTCGCGCGCACCCTTGGGTGCACGACGCGGCACATGCTTCGTCGCGTGACGCTTCCGCTCGTTCGCAACGGGTTTATTGCCGCCTGGGTGTTGATGTTTCTTCAGACCATGAAAGAACTTCCGGCAACCTTGCTGTTGCGACCGGTGGGATTTGATACACTGGCCATCCGCGTCTGGTTGGAAGCCAGCGAAGAGTATTACCAACTGGCGGCGCCGGCCGCGTTGTTGATCGTCCTCTTGAGCCTTCCAGCGCTGATGTTGCTGGTGTCCAACGACTGGCGTGGACATGCGCAGGAGGGCGCCAGGTGAGTCTCGTCAACGAATCCATCCCGGGTGAACCACAAGCCAACTCCGGAGGGATAAGCTCGAACACGCTGGATACGACTGCAGGACGGGCGGCGGTTCTTGAATTACGCGACGTGTCATGCGCCTATGAGCCGACCCGACCGGCCGTCGAAGGCATCACCTTCTCGGTTCATCAAGGGGAAATTCTCTGCCTGTTAGGGCCTTCCGGCTGCGGCAAGACGACGATTCTTCGCGCCATCGCAGGATTTGAACGGGTGACCACGGGAAGTATCGCGCTCTCGGGGCAACTGGTTTCGTCGCGAGGCACCATGATGCCGACCGAACAACGGCATATCGGCATGGTATTCCAGGAGTATGCGCTGTTTCCGCATTTACGCGTCGACAAGAATATTGCGTTCGGTCTGCGCCACCTTTCCCGAGCACAGCAGCAGACGATGGTCGATGACCTCCTCGCGTTAACCGGCCTGCGGGGGCTGGAGCACCGCTATCCGCATGAACTTTCCGGAGGCCAGCAGCAACGCGTCGCCCTCGCCCGCGCGCTGGCCCTTCGTCCAGTGCTGCTGCTCCTTGACGAACCGTTCAGCAATCTTGATCCCGATATGGCCGGCCGTATGCGACAGGATCTCCACGCTCTGCTGAGACAAACGAAGACGACGGCCATTCTCGTCACTCATGATCACGATGAGGCATTTTCCATGGCTGACCGAGTGGCGGTCCTCAACAAAGGGCGTTTGGAACAATTCGATACTCCCGAAGCTATCTACCACCTCCCGTCGACTCCCTTCGTCGCCGATTTTGTCGGGCAGGCGGATTTTATCGAGGGGATCGTGAAGGATCACGTGGTGACGACCGAAATCGGTGACTTCCCCAACACGCAGCATTTCGCCACGGGCGCACGCGTCGTCGTGATGATTCGCCCCGACGATATTCACATCGTCCCGACCAAAGGTGCCGAGGCCCATATTCTCGCGCGGCAATTCAAGGGCTCGGAGAACGTCTACACCATCCAATTGCCGTCTGGCCAAATCGTGCATAGTAGTGAATCATCGCTGAGCATTTATCAGGTCGGGACCGCCATCGCCTTGCGCGTAGTGGCCACGCATACCGTGTTGTTTCCTCAATCCCCGGGCTCGCCGCAGGCAACGCTCTAACATCACAGCAATGTGCTGCTGCGATACCGGACACGACGCGCAAAGGCACGACAATCGATAGGAGGCGGGCTTCCCCGCCGAGCAACAACAGCGAGAGGTGGAGGATCGACGAATGGACGTGCTGAAGAATGCGGTGGAGTATGGAATTATCGGCTTGTTGATCGCCTTGAGCGTCTGGTCGGTCGCTGTCGCGGTTGAGCGGTGGCTTTATTACCGGCGCGTGAATCCGGCGGAGTTCACAGACATTCAAACCTTTGAGATCGCGTTGACCAAGCGGCTCGTCGTCATCGGCACCGTCGCAGCCAATGCTCCGTATATCGGATTGCTGGGTACGGTCCTAGGGATTATGATGACTTTTCATACGATGGGCACTTCCGGAACCATGGCCGTGAACACCATCATGATCGGCCTGAGCCTAGCCCTCAAAGCGACGGCCGTTGGGCTCTTGGTGGCGATCCCCTGCGTGGTCATGAACAACATTCTTCGCCGGCGCGTCGCGGAACTGCTGACGACTTTTAAGGTGCAACATGGAACGCGAAGTTAATCAGATCAACGTCATTCCCTTGGTGGATGTGATGCTGGTGCTGCTCGTCATCGTCCTCACCACCGCCACTTTTATCAGCACGGGGCAAATCCCGGTCAATCTCGCGAAGGCCAAGGAAGCCGGGGATCATAAGGATGTTCCCATCGTGGTAACCTTGACCGCCAACGGTGATCTGTTTTTGAACGACCGGCCGGTCCCGGCGGATGGCCTTAAAAGTGTGATGCTGGCACACCCGCGAGAATCCCTGGTAGTCGTTCGGGCGGACAAAGTCACGATGCTTGAGCGTTTTGTGTCGGTTGTCGATGAGATCCGCGGATTGGGCTTTCAATCTGTCAGTCTGGAGGTCGTACGCCTGTGACCCATCGGACTGCCGGCGTACCGGGCGCCTTCATCCGCTTGCGTACAAGTGGGTGGATTATTTCGCTCTGCCTGCATGGCACCGCCATGGTTGTCGCCGCCATGTTCGCCGCCAGGGTGGGCTTAGCACCGCCGTCAGCTTTGTTTCATTGGGACGTGACGGTCGTCAATCCGTCCGGCGCGCCATCTACGCCATCGCCGACGAGCGACCAGCCGCAGAGTGGCTCACAATCAGCGCGGATGCGAGCACCGAGCAGACCATCACCACCTCCGCACTCTGCTTCACGAGAACTCCCACAGCCGGCAAAATCGGCGCTGACCACAGACGTCACAGCTTCTACGCTGCAAGCGTCGCCCCCTGTGCTTGCTCCACCCTCTCGGGATATTGAACGGGAACCTCGCCAGTCTCTGGCATCTCCTCATTCCCAGCCTCTCGCAAGCCCCCATGAAGAAGTCGGAACGGAACCGCCCCCCACGACGGTGGCGGAATTCCCGTCCGATGCTCGGCAAGAGCAGGCACCGGCATCTCCACTCACCCAAGACAACGAGCCCTTGGGGCAATCCTTGTCACCGCCCCAAGCTGCTCATGCCTCACCTGAACAGCAGCTCGCCCCCACTGCAACCGCCGCCCTTGTCCCCTCAGCTCGCGACATTCCGGTGACCAGAAAGGCCGACTATGGATGGCTTGCAGGCATCCTCCTGCCGCGCATTGAAGCGCTGAAACACTATCCCGCGGAGGCACGGCTCAACCATGCCGAAGGTCGTGTGGTCGTCCGAATTGTAATTCAGGACGATGGGCACATTGCATCTGCCGTGATCGCAAAAAGCTCCGGACATGATCTGCTCGATCAGGCGGCACTTGAAACGATTCACCAGATCACGCCTCTCACGCTCTCCCAACCGCTCGAACAGGCTTCAGTCACGATACACATTCCCATCGGGTATTACCTGGACCGGTAAGACCCACAACTAGTCCTGGCAATGTCGCTGTTCCCAGCCTCGCAACACCCTCTCCTTGTCGAACGCTAATACATATGCCCGGCAACTCCCGCTACGCACCTGGCCGCCAAACCCTGCAGTGCCGCTGCCTCGCTCGAAATAGGTCCAGATTTCTCCCCCGTCGGAAGCTACCTGGGTCTTATGTGGAGACCCGTAGCGCTTTCCCACCATGTCCTGCGTCGCTTGGTTGACTGCGTCCTGAAAGTATCTGGAATTGCCGCTGCATGCACTCAACAAGCACAGGCTCAACACAATCCCCACGAGCTCGCCATTCAGGCGCCACCGACAAACATCGCCCAGTGGTGAAGGTTCGCGTTGGAGGGAATTACTCGGTGCCATCATTCATCCTCACTCTTCCTTTCAGATACGATGAGACCCATACTTTGCCGTCACGATCGACGATGACAGCACCCACCCCCGGCAACCGCTCAATCAACGCCAGCCCTCGTTCCCGGCCCATGACGAAGATGCCGGTGTCCAGGCCGTCCGCCGTCAGCCCGTCGCGTGCCACCACGGTCACACTTTGGCAATCGCGGGCCGGTCGCAAAGATAGAGGATCGAGAATGTGGTGATAACGCACCCCATCCCGCTCGAAATACCGCTCATAGTCACCTGCTGTCGAAATCGCCTCATCCTGAAGATCGATAAAGGCTAACACAGCCTCTTCCTGCCTGGGATGCCGGATGCCGAAGGGAAATTTCATACCGCCCGGAAGCCTGCCGAAGGTCCTGATATCGCCCGCGAGAGCCACCACCCCTGCAGTAGCCCCAGCGTTCTGCATCGCAGCAACAGCCCTATCCGCAGCGAAGCCTTTGCCGATCCCACCCACATCTACTCGCATTCCAGGCTTGGCTAAATAGGCAGTCCCTGCGGGGGCATTCAGGTGCAGCGAGCGCAAATCCGTCAGCGGGCGAACTGCCTGTAACACTGCGTCGGATGGAATCTGCTGTCCATCGACAACGCTCCAGGCCTCCACCGCCGGTCCGACGAGAATATTGAATCCGCCTTCTGTCAACCGGGCCATTTCGAGCGAGGACTTCAACACTTTCATCGTGTCAACGCTGACAGCAATGGCCTCCTTGCCTGCCGCAGCATTCACTCGCGAAAGCTCACTGGTTACAATCCAGGTACTGAGCAACTCTTCCAAGCGGCGCACTTCTTGAAATCCTGCCGTCGCCGCATCCTGTGCCCGCTGGCGATCCAACGCGACCGACGTGATCGTCACAAGCGTTCCCATCTGCATTTGCGTTCGTTTCACGACGACAGGAACGGAGTCGGGCCTTGTCGTCGTGCAAGCTGAGGTGAACAAGAGCAAAATGACTCCCGTCATAACTAAAAGTTGATATCTCATGCCCCCTCTCACTCACGAGCAGACGGAATCAAGAGGCGTTGACCACCCATTCATTCGCCTGGCATCGCTACAACACTTCACCAATGCACTCCACACAACTCGTATCTTCTGCGGCACGCCTCACAAAAGCAAATCCTCTCCCCAGTCGGGCGGAAGACTCCGTGATTTCGTCTTTCCAGATTGCAGAGGAATTGCTTGGCACGGGACATGCCGTGGCGACCAGACGGGATCCTTCTAATTTTAGTGGCGAGTCTTGACATTTCCTCACTGATCGGGATATTAATAATCGTTCTCAATTTCACCCACGAGCTTGACTACCCTATGATCACAGAAAAATCTTTTGCATCCCCCTCGTGCCACGAGAGTGAGACGCGCTGCGAATGCGGACAACTCATTGCGAAAGTCCGTGGGCAGGGGCTTGAGCTCAAGTGCAAGCGGTGCAAGCGCATCGTGGTCATTCCCTTCACGTCAATCGAAGGCTGGGCACCATCACAGTATGATTCGATCTAGGAAAGGAGGCCTTGCTACCCGGCATACAACAGGGCAGCGATCTCGCACATTGGTTTTCACCACAGGCCAGAGACCTTTGAGTCCCGAGTCCAACCACAACTTTACTCGCGGATGGAGGATCCCATGAAAGTTCGGGCACTCCTCGGGGCTCTGGTCTTAGCCAGTCTGCCGGCCATGCCGGTTTTGGCGGAAAATATGACCCCGGAGGACATTAAAAAATTGGTTGATGAGGCAGTCGAGAAACGGCTTCAGGAGCACGAACGACGTGAAGGAGGCATGCCACCTGGCCAGGCCGAAGCTGCGCCGACTCCACAATACCCCGTTGCCTCAGGCCCCATGACCGATATTCGCGTAGAGCGAAAAGGCGAAGAAAAGATTCCTCTAGGGTTCGGCTCTACCGGGTCCGGCAAACTCATTTACGCCAAGCCTTTCTTGAGCGCGCCCAAAGCGACGGTCGGTGGATATGCCGATGTGATGTATAACTCTTTGTCCCGTCAGAATCTCGACAACCCGAGCCGTAATTCATTCGGACAACAGCGGCTGGTGCCCTTTATTTATGCAGATATTACCGACCACATCAAATTTGCGACAGAAATCGAAATCGAGCGCGGTGGCTCAAACGCCCCGCAAGCCGGTGACGGGTCGATGCAGATCGAGTTCGCTCAGTTGGACTATCTCATCGATGAAGCGATCAATCTTCGAGCAGGTATTTTGTTGATGCCCGTCGGCAAGTTCAACTTGCTACACGATTCGCCCTTAAACGACCTCGTCGATCGGCCGATGGTCTCACGTATCGTGATCCCCAGCACCTGGTTTGAAGCCGGTGCCGGTATTTACGGAACCTTGTATCCCTCGTCACGGTCGAAGCTGGATTACGAAGTCTATGCCGTCAATGGCATGAGTCAAACAGCGGGCGGTATTACCGACCTCGGGGTGCGAAATGCGCGGGGCAGCGTCTCTCGAGATCGCGACGACAACAAAGCTGTTGTCGGCCGCATCGCATTCAGCCCGATGCTGGGTATCGAAATTGCCGGGTCCGGCTATCACGGCGCCTATAAGCCGGCAGCTGGAGCCGTTGGAACCGGCTACATCGACATGTTCGCGCTGGACTGGACACTTCAGCGAGGCCCGTTTGAAATCATCGGAGAGTCGGCGTGGACGAGAATCAGCAACAATAATGCGACCGGGGTGGCCAACCGAGCCATCGGACCTGCCGGCATGCAAGGGTACTACGTTCAGGGCAATTATCACTTCATGCCTGAATTTCTCAAGAAATGGGCGCCCAGCCATTTCACTGATGCTTCCACGTTTACGGCAGTCGTCCGATGGGAACAAGTCAACACGGACACAGACGACCGCACGAAACAGAACGCGCTGGGCGGCCAGCGGAAGCTGGAGCGCCTCACCCTCGGGCTGAACTTCCGGCCGATCGAAGACACGGTCATCAAGTTCGATTGGCAATTCAATACTCAGCAGGATGCAAAGGGGCTTGTGGCCGCCGGAGACCTCGGCAATGCAGGCAGCCCATTGAACGGGAACGGATTTTTAATCCAAGCAGCTACGTACTTCTAATTCAACCTACGTCCAAGCCGTTCCCACTTGGGGGGCGGCTTGGACAAACCGACGCAATAGTAATGAATCGCCGCATCTCACGACTCACAATCCTTCTGCCTTTCATGTTCTTGACTGCCTGCGCGTCACTGGGTGGGATGCACGAACGGTTCGCCGTGTGCAGTTACGATCATGCTTGGGAATCGGCGCTGGCTGCAGTCAAAGATCGTGCGATTGAAAAGCAGGACAAAGCCTCCGGCGTGATCGACACCGGATGGCTCGAAATTCCCATGCCGGGACGGACCTTTGGTGCCCTTCAACGAGACATGGGGGACAGCAAAGATCGGTCGCGGATTTCACTGGTCGTTAAACGGCTCGAGGATGTGACAAAGGTCGGCTTCATCGAAGAGCGGCAACGATGGGCGTTTCGCGGCGGCTCGCGACTCTTCGGGTGGACGGACACGGAACCCTCGACCGAGGTCATGATGGATATACAGAACCGTTTGGATACCAAATTAAAGGAGCATGGATGTTCAGTACATTGAGTGCGTACCGCACCCTGATCATACTCACAGTAATCATGGCATCGGCCTTTCCGGCACTGGCCGCGGAGAAAGTGTGGGACAACGAACTGCGCCGCTACCTGAAAGAGGATGACTTCAAGTATGAAGAGTTCATGACTGAGGAAGATGCCGTCAAGAGCATTCTCCCGAAGTCCCAACGCGTGCGCAAGGAAATCATTCGGCTCACGCAGGACAGGAAGGAACTCATCGAACAACGCATCGGCTGGAAGTTTCCTGAAGACTCGTTTGATCTCTATATCGGCGAGACAGGAGACAAGGTCGATGGGTATGCAATGATTCACAATACCATCGGTAAATATAAACCGATGACCTATATGGTCGGCGTCGACTCAAAAGGGAATTGCACCGATGTCGAATTGCTGGTGTTCCGGGATGCAAAGGGCAGCGAGGTAGGAAAGAAGCGGTTCAATTCGCAATATGACGGCAAGACGGTGTCGGACCCCATTCGGATCAACAAAGACATCATCAACATTAGTGGCGCCACGATGTCCGTCCGGTCGATGAATGCCGGCGTCAAGAGAGTGTTGGTGCTGGTGGACGAATTTTACTTGAAGCCGGCCGGTATGGGCAGCGATACCGTCGCAGTGCAGAAGGCCGAAAGGGGCCTGTTGGGAACCCTCTTCGGCAACTGAGGCCTCCGGGACACTGCACTGGCATGCGAAACTTTAATGCCCGATTCCGTCTGCGTGATTCAGACCGTCACATCCGGTTGCTGTACACGCAATTCCTTTTGCTCATGTTGGTCGGATTTCTGTTTTCCTTTTTCTGGGCACACAGCATGACCGGACTTAGCCCGCAAGGTATCGCCGACCACTATCGCGGCTCCGATGCAACCTTCGGCGAGCCGATGTCGTTCCGGGAGCTGGCTGAAGTCACGCATTTTCATCTCTTTACCATGCCGGTCGTATTCATGATCCTGGTTCACGTCCTCTATCTCACGCACGCCAGTCACGCCACGCAAGTCTGGCTGACATGGCTGTCCTTTGGGGGGGTCGCGCTCGATCTGCTCTCCCCCTGGCTGATCAGCTACATCTCTCCTGTTTTTGTGCTCACGATGCTCGCGGGCGACACGCTCATGATGGGCACATTTCTCGTCATGATGGCCATCCCACTATACGAAATGTGGATTTTGAAACAGCCGCTCATGGCCGGAAAACGCGGGGAAGAATGAGACGCGTCTAGCAGAACGCTGTAGATCCTGTTGCGGCCAGAGGTATCAGCCCAGAGCCCAAGATCATTGCAGATGGTCTTGGGCTCTGATTTTTTGGAGGCATCCTATGCATCAATCGACATCACCGACACCTGCCACGACGCAACTCGTCCTGGACCTCGGTCGGCAACTCTTCGCCCTGGACGCCCTGGAACTTCCTCGGGAGTCCCTTGAGGCGGTGCGGTTGCTCCAACTTCGGCGCCTGACTCGACGGATCGAGACCATCATTCCCGGGCACTTCGGGCATGGAGAACGCACCGCGCACTATGCGCTGTTGCTGGCCGAACAGCTTGGACTCACCGGAGAACAATGCCTCCACTTGCACTATTCGGCATTGCTGCATGACATTGGGCTCTTGTTGATGCCGGAGCATCTGCTCGGCGAGGCGGCCCCTCATACGCTGAACGAGTACGCCCTGATCCAAAGCCATCCCCGGGAAGGGGCCGCGCTTTTGACCCCCTATTCGTTTCTACAAGAACCCGCAAGGCTGATCGCCCATCATCACGAGCGATGGGACGGCGCCGGTTACCCCTATGGCTTGCGAGGTGAATACATTCCCAGCTCGGCGAGAATCCTCGCGATCGCCGACGTATTTGATAGCATCGTCAGCCGAACCAACTCGTGGGATAGCGCCCTGCGCACGCTCCGCGCCTCCTCCGGATCCCAATTTGACCCGAACTTCTGCGCCATATTCTACGACCTTCTGCGGAATCACGATCATTCTCGGGAATGCCAGATGTTCAGCGCCACCAGCACCGCCACGTACCCCGAACCGGCGACGGACCCTCCCGGCTGTATGTCCATACCCACTCTCGGCATCTAGGGTCATCGTCTGAACAATCATCCGCCCTTGAAACACATGCCAACACGACGGAGGTTCTTATGTCAGGCAAATCATCCACATCGGCTATTACTTATGACCGTCTGCACAGCTTCTCGTCAGAACTTCGAGTTCATTCGCCAGAATGGGCCGATCGATTGGAGCAGGTCAGGACGGAACAGGATCTTGGCGATCTCATATGCGATTTATTCAACCTGTCACACACGGTCATTCCTGGCCATCACCAGCCGACTCCGCCCCCATCACCAGCCGCGCGAATAGCGGTCTTTATCAATGAGAATCTGCATCGTGGCATCACACTGAAAGTTTTGGCGAATTTTCTGGGCTACTCGGAAAAATACTGTTCGAACCTGTTCTGCCGCGTCATGGGTGAGCCCTTCTCGAAATATCTCCGGCGGCAGCGTATCGAGCGTGCCAGTGCATTACTGACCACGACCGAACACAAGCTGGCACACATTGCGTCGCTGCTGGGCTTCAGCGATCAATTCTCGTTCAGCCACTTCTTTAAGCGTGCAACCGGACAGTCCCCCAGACATATCCGCGTGACGTTTGCTCGGCAGGAGGGACGACGCGTTCAGGCGTTTCCCGGCGGTTCATAGGGCGCCCCAACAAACAGGAACAGTCGCCCCAACTGTATGGACATCGTAGCGGATTAAGTCGGAGGGCAGAGAAAGCTACCTGTGGAACCCTGCACGTGCGTGGGAATTCGGGGTGGAAGATCGAGGCGGGCCGGCAAGCTCTCGATAAGCTCCCCGCCCCGCCTTGATACTCGGCTCTACGCTAAGACTTCTCGGAACTGATTTGCTCTGCCAGGTATCGCTCTTCACCGACTTGCTCGATAGTGCGCAGCTGTGTTTCAAACCAGTCGATATGTTCTTCCGTATCGACGATCATATCTTCCAACCGGTGCCGGGTTGTAAAGTCACCGACTTTTGCACAGTGGGCGATGCCTTGACGAAGCGCCTCGGCGTCCTCGCGCTCGAAAGCCAAATCGGCTTCCAAAAGCTCCGACACTTTGATCCCCGACGCGACGCCATCCAATTGGTCCATTTTTGGGACACCGCCGAGGTAAAGGATATGGTCGATCAGACCTGATGAATGACTGGTCTCCTCCTGGGCCAGGTGGCTAAAATGCTCGTGGAGCCGACCATATCCCCAATGCTTGCAGAGAGCCGCGTGCAGTAAATACTGATGTACCGCCGTCAGTTCGCTGACCAACACCTTATTCATAATATCGAGGACGCCCTCTTTCGCTTTCATGCCCAATCCCCTTCCTGTGCCGTCCCGGCGCGGGCCTAATTGTCCTTCTTGATTTGCTCAGCCAGGTAATTCTCCAGCCCGACCTGCTTGATCGTTTCCATTTGGGTCTCGATCCAATCAATGTGTTCATCCACGTCTTTAGCCATATCCTCGAACATGTGGCGCGTCGTAAAATCTGCGACCTTCGTGCAATGCACCACACCTTCGCTCAGAAGGGTGAGCATTTCCTGCTCCGCTTTCAGATCGAGTTTCAACTGCTCGGGAACAGTTTCCCCGATATGCACGGTGTTCATCCGCTGAACGTTGGGGACGCCTTCCAGGTAGAGAATGTGGCTGATCAATTCGTCCGCATCTTTCATTTCATCGATACTCCGCTCTCTGACCGTGTGATGGAGCCGATCATAACCCCAATTCGCGCACATCTTGGCATGGACGAAATATTGATTGATGGCGGTCAGATCCGCCGTTAACACCTTATTCAAAAGTTCAATGACCCCTTGTTTTGCCTTCATATGTCCCTCCTCCGGCCAAAAGTGTTGGACGTTCTCTAAGTGAGTGATGGGTTCGCCCCAAACCTTGCGCACGGTACGTATGCAATATTGTACTCCTTACTTAGAGATTCTCGATAGACTTGTCAACCATTCATATACGTATTTATGAGGGTGGTTATCAACATCGCCGAGAACGCTTCTCATTCTTCTCATCAGAATGCGAATGCTGGATCGAGCAGCGCAGAATGTGTTAGCCGAGACAGGATGAACAAGGTACTGATGAATACGGCCGGCGAGATGGGAATTGTGACGGGGCGGTGTCGGATCTGTCGTTAGCCGACTTCGCGGTAGCCGCACTCCTCGTTGCGACACTGCACCGAGCGGCCTGCCTGCTTGCTCACTTTTTCAATCAGAAAAGGCGCCTGGCAAGTGGGGCATGGCTTGTTGATGGGTCGATCCCAAAGCGCAAATTCACATTCCGGATACCGGCTGCACGAATAAAAGTTTCGACCTTTTTTTGTGCGCTTCTGCACCAGATCCCCGCCGCATCCTGGTTGCGGGCATTTCACGCCCAGAGCAATCGCTTTCGTCGTTTTACATTCCGGATAGGCGGAACAGGCTAAAAATTTTCCGAAGCGGCCGGACTTGACCACCATGGGACTTGAACATTTTTCACATTTTTCGTCGGTCGTCTCCTCCAACTTCGGCACAATCTTGACCGTCCCGTCGGGGAGCCTTTCAAAGTTTTGAGTGTTCTTACAGGGCGGGTCTTCCTTATATCCGGGGCAGGCCAAGAACTTGCCATTCCGCCCCCACTTGATCTCAAGCATGCGGCCACATTTTTCACAAGGCAGGTTGGTGGGCGGCTCGACGACGTCTTTCGGCCCGGGAATGTTTTGCGCCAGTTCCATTTCTTTGACAAAGGGGGTGTAGAATTCCCTCACTGCCGATACCCACGGCTTCGTCCCCTCTTCCACTTCATCCAGCTGCTCTTCCATATGTGAGGTGAATTCCGTGTCCAGCAGATCAGGAAATCCCTTCAACAAAAAGTCGTTGACCGTCCGACCCGTTTCGGTGGGCAAAAAGCGGCCCTCGACCTTCTCGACATACTTTCGATCCTGAATCGTGGAAATGATCGCCGCATAGGTGGAGGGGCGACCGATGCCCTTTTCTTCCAGTTCACGGATCAACAGGGCTTCATTGTAACGGGGCGGCGGCTGAGTGAAATGCTGCTTGGAGAGAAGGCCAGGGAGGGTCTGCTGTTCCTGCTCTACCAGATGGAGTGACTCTCCTTCACGAAGGACGGGAAGCTGCCTGTCCGATTCGTCATCTGACTCTTGCTCACTCTTGGGCTTCTGCGACGGCAACTCCTTGTCGGTTCCCTCCAGGTAAACGGCCGTATGGCCAGGGAATTTGACTACGGTGCCGGTCGTACGGAACACGTACCGCTCCGGTGTATCGACCGGACTGGAATCGACACGCGTCACATCCAGGATAGCCGGAACCATCTGTGAGGCAATGAAGCGATTCCAGATCAGCTTGTACAGATTGTATTGATCCTGCTCCAAAAACTGCCGGATCGATTCGGGATCACGAGCCGCCATGGTCGGGCGAATGGCTTCATGTGCTTCCTGCGCCGCCTTTTGCGTCTTGTACACATTGGGGGTCGCGGGCAGATACTCCTCTCCGAAACGCTCCCGAATGACCAACCTCGCATCCTCGGTTGCTTCGTGGGAGATTCTCGGCGAATCGGTTCTCATATACGTAATGAGGCCCATCGGACCTTCCGAGCCAATTTCCACGCCTTCATACAATTGTTGAGCCAGGGTCATGGTCTTCTTGGGCGTGAAGTGTAATTTTCGGGCAGCTTCCTGCTGGAGTCGGCTGGTGATGAACGGCGCAACCGGGTTTCGTTTCTTCTCCTTCCGCTCGATTGATTGAACCACGAACGGTTTGCCTTGCACCGCATTAAGGATCTGCTCGGCCTGCGCGTTGGTGCCGATATCGGCATCCTGCCCGTTGATGGAATGGAGCTTCGCCTCGAATGCCGGGGGGTTATCGCCGCGCAAGAGCGCGACGATCGACCAATACTCTTCGGCTCTGAATTTTTCGCGTTCCTGTTCGCGGTCGCAAATCAGCCGCACGGCGACGGATTGAACACGCCCCATGCTGAGCCCGCGCCGGACTTTTTTCCACAAGAGCTGGCTGCCCTGATACCCCACGATACGGTCCAGCACCCGCCGAGCCTGCTGAGCCTGCACCAGCTTCATATCGATTTCACCCGGCGACTTCAACGCGCGCTTGATGGCCGACTCGGTGATTTCGTTAAACAGGACACGGTACACCTTGCCGTCCTTTTTTTTCCCTTTGCCGTGCAACTCCTGGGCAATATGCCAAGCGATCGCCTCGCCTTCTCGATCGGGGTCAGGTGCTAAAAACACCGTATCCACCTGCTGGGCCTTCTTCTTGATGTCGGCAAGGACTTTAGATTTGCCTTTGATCGTGACGTACTGGGGCTCAAAGTCATGCTCCAGATCGACCCCCAGCTTGCTGGTCGGCAAATCTTTCACATGCCCGACAGAGGCCATCACGGAATAGCCGCGACCGAGATACTTGGTGATGGTTCGCGCTTTGGTCGGGGACTCAACGATGATCAGAGATTTCGCCATATGGCTCCACGTTCCTACCTTCCGGGCAGACTACCACACCCACTATAACAAATATCGAGAGGCTGTCAGCTCGAATCTCTCGATGAATCACGTCGAGAGACGCACATACTCGTTGCCTGGCAATTGACGCACACAATTCTTCAATTCCAGCGAAAGCAATATCGCCGCAACCTGTGCGGCAGGGAGCCCGCTACGCCGAATGACATCATCCACAGGCTGCGGCAACACCGATACGGCATCATACACCATCGCTTCTTCAGGCCCTAGTTGCACAACCGGCTGCTCGGCTCCGGTACGGGAGCCGAGTCGTTCACGAAACGCGGCATCAAGTTGCGGCAACAATTCATCCAGCACATCTTGCGCCGATTCAACAAGTCTCGCGCCGTCTCTGAGCAGACTATTGGGGCCGCGACTATTTTCGGCCTTCACAAAACCAGGGACGGCAAATACCTCGCGCCCCTGCTCGCCGGCCAATCGCGCCGTAATGAGAGACCCGCTTTCAACGGTCGCCTCGGTCACCACCACGCCAAGCGACAGCCCGCTGATGATGCGGTTGCGGCGGGGAAAATGGTAACTATGCGGCGCGGATCCGAGTGGCAGCTCCGAAAGGACCGCGCCTTGCCGCTCTATCGCCGCACGGAGCTGCTGGTGATCGGCCGGATACGTCCGATCCAGCCCGCACCCCATCACGGCAATCGTCCGTCCATTGCCTGCTAGGGCACCGCGGTGCGCGGCGGCATCGACCCCGCGGGCCAAACCGCTGACAATCGTAAATCCCATGCCTGCCAACTCGGAGGCGAGTTCCTCGGCCAGCAGTCTGCCTGCGGCGCTGACTTTCCTCGTGCCGACGATCGCCACGGCATGCCGATCAGTCTCCAGCAATGTCCCCTGGAGATACAGCAGCGGAGGAGGGTCCGGAATCGTCCTGAGCGGCGCAGGATACTGTTGATCGAGAAACGTCAGCACGGTGATCTGACGATGCTCCAACGCCTGGAGTTCCCGGTCAAGCTGGTCGACGGCATCCGGATCGGGCCCGCGGCCGATAGCATCGATCAGCGCGGGCCGGCAGCCGATTTCTTCCAAGCGCGCTTGGGGTGCCGACAGCACCGCCTCCGGAGACCCCATGGCTTGCACCAGCTTCAGCAGAATAGCATCGCCCACGCCGGCGATTGCGCGGAGCATCAGCCAGGGTCGCAGTGAGTGACTATTCACGATCGTCTGAACTCATCGCACATAGGGTGAGACGATCCAAGGACCGTTAGGCTGGGGAAAACCGGCAGCGGAGGGCTTTCCGGCTTGAATCGGGCGCCGACCGGGAATCCACTACATCACGACTAAATCGAACTGTTCCAGATGCAGACGATCATCGGGCGTGACTAAGATCTTGGCGCTATAGCGACGCTCGAGCTCTTCCACACCGGGCTGTTCCTGTTCCTGCAACAGCAGGGCCACGGCGGGATGTGCGCCGACCACCACACGCTGCTGTTCGATTTCGTGCCCGAGCCGCCGTACTTCACGGAAAATCTCGTAGGCCACCGACATCGGAGATTTCGTATATCCTCGTCCATCGCAGTAGTGGCACGGTTCGGAGAGAGAGCGCAGCAGATCCTCGCGCACCCGTTCACGGGAAATTTCGATCAACCCAAGGTCGGACACCCTGGATATCCTCGTCCGAGCCTTGTCCGAAGACATGGCATCCACCAATGCGTGGTACACCTTGTCGCGGTTCTTTTCCCGCTCCATATCGATGAAATCGACGATAATGATCCCGCCGATTCCCCGCAACTTCACCTGGTATGCAATCTCTCTCGCCGCTTCCAAATTGTTGCGCAGAATGGTTTCTTCCTGATCACGTTTGCCGACAAACCTGCCGGTATTCACATCAATGACTGTCATGGCTTCGGTGTGATCGATCACCAGATATCCCCCGGACTTGAGCCACACTTTACGGCTCATCGCGCGAGCGATTTCCTGTTCCACGCCCAGATAATCGAAGAGGCTTTCTTCCTTATCGTAGAAGTGGATGCGCGAGGTCTGTTCCGGAGAAAACCGCTGCACAAACCCTTTGATCGCGTTGAACTCCTCGCGCGAATCGATGAGCAACCGATCGACCCGTCGGCCGAAGAGATCCCGCACGACGCGGAAGCTCAAGCTCAAATCGCTATGCAAAAGGCTGGGGGCAGGCTGCTGATCACGTTTAGTTAAGACGTCTTGCCACAGGACATGCAGAAACTCGACATCGGAGCGCAACTCCTCCTCTTTGACGCCTTCGCTGACCGTCCGCACGATGTAGCCGAAGCCCGGCCGCCGCGCCCGCTTCATGATTTCTTTCAATCGCGCCCGCTCTTCATCGCGTGGAATCCGGCGGGAGACGCCGATGTGTTCCACCGTCGGCATGAAGACCAGATACCGACCCGGCAGCGAGACGTAGGTGGTCACCCGCGATCCCTTCGTGCCGATCGGACCTTTGGAAATTTGCACCATCAGCTCCTGCCCTTCGGAGAGCAGCTCTTCGATGGGTTTTGAACTTTGCCGCTTAGGCTTGGGCACCTCCGAGTCTTTGTTGTCGTCGTCGTCGCCCTCGACGAGGGTGTCTCCCGGCTCGATATCCATAGACAAGTCCGACACGTGCATAAAGGCCGCCTTCTCCAACCCGATATCGATGAACGCCGCCTGCATGCCCGGCAAGACTTTCGCCACCCGCCCTTTATAAATGTTCCCGACGTAATCCTGATCCTTGGCGCGGTCGCCGTACAGATCCGTGACGACGCCATTGTCCAACACCGCGACACGGGTTTCTTCCCGCGCGATACTGATTGCAATCTCCACACCCATAGACACTCCTTTAACCCCAGATCGGCCGGATCAGCAGACGCACGCGGAGGATGCCCGGGTGTTCCGTCTCGCCGACTATCCGGCCTCAACCTGGTTCACATGGTTATTTCACAACACGTCGGCCCCTGTCCAGGCATCGCCTAGTAAAACAGGGTCAGCCGACGTCGCTTGACGTTCAACAACAATCCCAATGACGCCATCGTCATGATGGTCGCGCTGCCTCCGTAGCTCACCAGAGGAAGCGGAATGCCCACGATGGGAAACATCCCCGCGGTCATGCCGATATTGACCACCACACAAAAACACAACATGGCGACGATGCCTGCCGCGAGTAAGGCCCCCAGCGTATCTTTGGCGCGCGCGGCTATTTCCAATGACACCCAGATCAGCGCAATAAACAGGGCTAGGAGCACCAGGACACCGACAAAGCCCCATTCCTCCGCATAGACGGCGAACACAAAATCGGTATGGCCTTCAGGCAGAAACTTCAGCTGACTTTGCGTGCCGCCATAGAGCCCTTTCCCCGACAGTTCTCCCGAACCGATGGCAATTCTCGACTGCAACGCATGGTAGCCCTTGCCTCCCGGATCATAATCCGGATCCACGAAGGCCATGACCCGTTCGCGTTGATAATCGTGCAATGACGCCCAGACCATCTCCCACACGAATGGAAAGAGCATGACCGACAGCAACAAAATGATCCCCAAGGCCTTCGAGCGGACGCCGACCATCAATAACATGGCCGCGTAGACGGCCAAAAAACTGAGGCCGCTGCCCAGATCCGGCTGTTTGAGGATCAACAACAATCCGGGCAAGACAATGAGCCCCGGCAGAACCACCCGGTGCAACCAGCCCACCCGCGATGCGCGTGAGTAATAGTTCGCCAGAACCAGAACGAGAACCAGTTTTGCGAATTCCGACGGTTGAAACGCAAATGGCCCGATGGGAATCCATCGCTGGGCCCCGCGGCTCGATTTCCCCATGAACAAGACGATCGCGAGCATGATCAAAATGACCGCATAGGTCGGATAAGCCAAACGCGCTATTTTGTGGTAATCGGACAGATACATCACGAGGAACGCGACGGTCCCCAGCAGAATCCAGACCAGCTGTTTGAGGTAAAACGGGAAGGCCGTGTCCTGAGAGTGCGTCACGCTATAGATCGACAGCACCCCGACGGACAGGATCACCGCGATCAGTCCCATGAAGCGAAGATCGAAACTATCCAACCCTCGACTGTCGATCACCCGGTCAATCATCACGTCTTCGGCCGCGCCTCAGCCGGAGCAGCCGGCGACTTCACCCGCCCGCTTGCCGGAACACCGTGCAGCACCTGGGGATAGGCTTTCACGTAGGCTTCGATCACTTCCTTCGCCAAGGGCGCGGCGGCCGACCCGCCATGTCCCATGTGCTCAGCCAGTACGGCGACAGCAATGCGCGGCGCCTCTACAGGGGCGAAAGCTACAAACCATGCATGATCCCGGAACTTTTTCGGGATGTCCTTCTCCGGGCCCGTCCGTAACGCCGCCGTCTGAGCGGTGCCCGTTTTTCCTCCGATCGTCACCAATGGAGACTTGGCCCGCGTGGCCGTGCCTTTCGTCACCACGTCGGCCAAGGCCGCTTTGATGAGAGCAAGCGTCGCGGGTTTGACCGCTAACTTCCCGCGCACCGTGGGCGGAAATTCCGCGCGCTCGCCCGTCGTGCGGTTCATCACGGCCTGCACCAGACGCGGCTTGATCGACAGGCCGTCGTTCGCCACCGTGCCGATCACACTGGCCATCTGCAAGGGGGTCACCGTCACATACCCTTGCCCGATGGCGGCCGAAATCGTTTCCCCCGGATACCAGGGCTGATTTCTCGCCTTTTGCTTCCAGGCGGTTGAAGGAACAATTCCTACGCGTTCCGACGGCAACTCCACACCCGTCTCCTGCCCGAGCCCGAATTGCTTCGCATACTCTGCGATCGTGTCGATCCCCATGCGCTGCCCGACGGTGTAAAAATAGACGTCGCAGGAATGAATGAGGGCTTCGTTCATGTCGACCGACCCATGCCCCCCCTGCTTCCAGTCATGAAACAATCGATTGCCGAATTGATAGCCGCCGTTGCACCGCACCATCGTCGCAGGCGTCACGGTGTTGGATTCGAGGGCGGCCGCGGCCATCACCACCTTGAATGTCGATCCGGGGGGATATTGTCCCTGGGTCGCTCGGTTGTTCAACGGCCGTCTTTCATTTTGAACGATCTCCACCCATTGCTTGTTCGTCAATTCTTTCGACAACAGGTTCGGATCGAACCCCGGCCGGCTCGCCATGGCCAGGATATCGCCGTTCGTCGGGTCCAGCGCGACGATCGCGCCTGATTCCTCGCCCAACAGGTCCTCAGCGACTTTCTGGAGCTTGGCGTCGATAGTGAGATAGAGATCATCGCCTGCGAGCGGTTTATCTGAGACGATGGCACGTTTTTCATGGCCGAGCGCGTCCACCTCGACGCTCTTTTGTCCCGCGCGGCCGCGGACCTGCCGATCGAACCATTTTTCCACGCCATACTGCCCGACAATGCTGCCTTGATGCAGGTCTGCAAAATCAGGCTTCTCCAATTGGTCGGCTGACACTTCACCGACATACCCAAGCAAATGCGCCGCGACATCCCCTGCGGGATAGTTCCGCTGCGATTCCACCTGAATCATCACGCCGGGCAAGTCCAAGCGGTGGGATTCGATCAGCGTCGCCTCGCGCAACGTCAGCCGGTCCTTCACCTTACGGGGCTGCAGTTTGCCGCCCTTCCCGGTTGAGAGTTTTTTCTGAATCACTTCCGGATCGAGGCTGAGAAGCGAGGCGAGTTGCGCAACCAACGCCTGCCGATCCTTCACGTCTTCCAGCGTGACGTACAAAGCAAAACTGGGAACGTTGTTGGCCAGTAAGACGCCGTTCCGGTCAAAAATCAGCCCGCGCGCCGGTTCCAGCACCACGGCACGCGTCCGGTTGTTCTCGGACAGATCCCGATAGTAGGGGCCTTCCCGAATTTGAAGATGCCAGAGGCGCAAGGCGAGGAGTGCCACGACCAAGAGCAGACCGACACGCAGAATCACCAGCCGCCGCTGAAGATCCAGAAGATCGGAATCGTTGAATCCTACCGTCGCCATGGCTGACCTTGGTCGGCCCCCGCGCGGAGACCGGTCCTCGCTTAGAGCGCTCCCTCCGTCACCATTCGATCGCCGGACCAGCGCTGGCGAAACAATAGAAACAGGCCCCCGCCCACCGCCGCGTCGAGTCCGGCCTGTACCAGCACGGTCGACCGCACACCCAGCCAGACCTCATCGAGCCCCGCCGGATTCATCGAGTACAGAAAGACCGCGCTGGAGAGACAGGAAATAATTGCGAGGCCCGCCGTCATGACGGCAGGGGTAATATGCGCCATATGCCGCCCGGCCAGCCCGGCGAGAAATCCGCTCCCGCCTTTCGTCACCACATTGATCCATAAATCTCCCGCCGACAGCATGTCCTGGAAACATCCCAGCAGGAGGCCGAGGATCAACCCGTCGAGTTCTCCGCCGAGAAACCCCACCAGACAGGCCGCCACCAGACCGAGATCCGGGCGGATGCCGAATAGTCCGCCGTAATGCAGCAGCGTCGTTTGCAAGGGCACCACCACCAGCGCCAGGAGCAGATACAAGACGAACTTCATGGTTTTTTCCGATCTCCATGAATCGCCTGAAGCAGCTTCTGCGCGGCGTCGGCATCCTCAAACGGCGCCGTGATGATCAGCACCTCGTCTAGTTTCGAGAGGTCCACCTCCGGCTCGATTTCCGCAGACTGAAAGAGATCGCCTTCCGATTTTTCGACCTGGATGAGGCTTCCGATCGCCAGGCCGCGAGGGAACGTCCCGGTTAAGCCCGAGGTGACCACCCGATCGCCCGCCTGCACTCTGGACAGCAACGGGATGTACTTGAGCCGCGCACGACCGTGGCTCGTTCCCTCGACGATCCCTTCATCACGAGTCCGCTGCACCACTCCGGCAATTGCATTGTTCGGGTCCGTGACCAACAGGACCACCGAGGAAGTCGAATTGGTTTTCACCACCCGCCCCACCACCCCGGCCGGGGTAATCACACCCATTTCGGTTCTCACCCCGTCATTCTCGCCTTTATTGAGGATCATCCCCCGGTACCAATTGGTGGCATCCCGCCCGATGACCTGCGCTGCCAGAGTCTGCGAGGGCAATTGTTGCTTAAAATTCAGCAACGCTTCGTATCGTTGCACCGCCGTCAGCGATTCGCGCAACTGATTGTTCTGCCCTTTGAGCAACTCGATATCGCGGTGGAGCTGGCGGTTTTCCTCATGCACGCCCTGCAAAGAGACGTAACCGTTCCACATGTCGGCAAGACCGTGATCTATGGAGGAAAAGGCGGCGAGCGGAAGACTGAGGACCTGCCCGAGCGGCCCACCGACATACTGCAACAGCCTCTGGCTTTGGCTAGGGAGCAAAAAGAGTGCGACGAGCAGGCAGGCGAACAGGACGATGGCGAGACGCCGAGTGCCGTATGTTGAGCGCGATATAGCCATCCACACTCGGGATGGAGATCATCGAGAGGTACTGCACTGCGACATAACCGAAACCTTGCGCAGGAGGTCCAACTCGTCGAGAATCTTCCCTACGCCCAAGACCACGGAGGTCAATGGGTCATCGACCGTAATGATCGGAAGATTCGTTTCTTCGCGAAACCGAGTGTCCATCCCCTTCAGCAAGGATCCGCCGCCAGTCAGTACGATACCACGATCGATGATGTCTCCGGCCAATTCAGGCGGTGTGTTTTCGAGCGCCACCTTGATGGCATTGACGATGGTTCCAATGGGTTCCTGCAAGGCCTCTCTGACTTCGGCATCATCCACCACCAGTGTCCGGGGGATGCCGGAGATCAAATCGCGTCCCTTGATCATCATGGTCTTCCGCTCTTCGAACGGATAAGCCGAGCCGATCTCGAACTTGATGCGTTCGGCCATATGCTCTCCGATGAGCAGATTATATTTCTTCTTAATATAGTTCATGATGGCGTCGTCCATCCGGTCGCCGGCCACTTTGACCGACTCGCTGTAGACGATGCCCCCGAGCGAGATCACCGCGATGTCGGTCGTGCCACCGCCGATGTCGACGACCATATTCCCCGAGGGTTCGGTGATCGGCAATCCCGCGCCGATGGCTGCCGCGACCGGCTCTTCGATCAGATACACCTCGCGTGCCCCGGCCAGCTCGGCGGAATCCCGGACCGCTCGTTGCTCCACCTGCGTAATCCGGGACGGCACGCCGATGATGATACGCGGCCGCACAAAGGCCGTGCGGTTGTGCGCCTTCTGGATGAAGTGGCTCAACATCGCCTCGGCCTTCTCAAAGTCGGCGATGACGCCTTCCTTCATCGGGCGCACCGCGAGAATGTTTCCCGGGGTCCGGCCCAGCATGCGCTTCGCGTCGGCGCCGACGGCCATGACACGTTCTGTCTTTTTTTCTACGGCCACGACGGAAGGTTCGTTGAGGACGATGCCCTTCCCTTGGACGTACACGAGCGTGGTCGCCGTCCCCAGATCGATCGCGAGATCGTTGGAGAACCACCCGAACATATCACTCATGAAGGCCACTAGAACTCTCCCTTCGCACGATGGCTGCGCTCAGCAGCCTCGAGGCTTTCAGTCCGATACATCCAGCTGCCCGCTCTCGAGCACTTGCGTCTTGGCAATTTCATCGCCCAACCGTCGGCCTTGCTCATTTCCAATGACCAGCAATCCTTCCAGCGACAGCACCGCGCCCCAGCCGATCCAGCCCACGTAGGGTATTTCAAATGCCAGTTGAGCCAAACCGCAGGGCAGATTGCGAATAATCGACTCCCGGAATCCCGCCGGGTCCCTTGTGCGTGGGACGATGGTTTGGAGTCCGATCAGACGCTTTCCGACGCTGCGCCCTCCACCGAACCCGTCGGCCAACAGGAGATAGGCAAGTCCGGCCAGGACACCGATGGGAGGAACCAGTTTGCTCACCGCTGCAACGATCAGGAGGTCGATCACTTTCGCGATGAAGCGATTCAGCACCTGGGCCTTGGGATAGACGCCCAGTTCGACCGGGACGCGCCCGATTGCCTCCTCCGCCACCGGAAATCTCCCCAATTCTTCGACACTATAGCAAATCTCTGTGACCTGCACAAACAAAGTCGCAATCTTCTCGCGCCCGCGCCCGGCGCGCTTCTGCCTCTTGCCTTTGCTGTCGCCGCCTGAGTAGAATCCGCGACACACAGCCGAAACGAGGCGCATGCGATGATCAAATTATTACGCGAAGCTGCTCACGACTACCCGTGGTTTCTCAAATCCATCATGGGCACGCTCGCCCTGGCCTTCGTCATCACGATGGGCTGGTGGGGGTTCGGCGACCAAGGCGGCAATGTCGTGGCTTCGGTCGGGGACCAGATCGTTCCGCTGGATGAATATCGTCGCGCCTATGAAAATACGTATCGCTTCTACAAGGATAAAGGACAGAACGACATCAAGGATGAATTCCTCAAGCAGTTTGTGCTGGAGCAGCTCATCGATAACCGCATGTGGTTGCACGTGGCCAAGGAGATGGGTCTGTCGGTGTCCGATGAAGACTTGCGGAAAGCGATCATGCAGCGAACGGAGTTCCAGAAGAACGGCAGCTTCGACCCCGAATCCTATCGCCGGCTGCTCGCAGCCAATCGCTTGACTCCCGCGTCCTTCGAAGCCATGGAAGCCAAGGACATTCTCACGAATAAAGCCCGACTGGTGATCATGGACGCCGTGGCCCTCACGCCATCGGAATATGCGGAGGCACAGACGCTGGTCTCGCGCGAAGGAGAAGCGGATCCGGCAAAAGCCGCCATTGCAAAAGAACGGATTTTCCAAAACCTGCTATTCCAAAAACAGCAGCGGGCGCTGATGGCCTATTCGGAATCGATGAAGACCAAGGTTCCGGTGAAGATTCACAAAGAGCTTATGTAGCGGCGATCACTCCCCTCGCAATCAACATCGCATCCCCGTAACTATAAAACCGGTATCGCTCCGCCACCGCTTCCTGATACGCAGCCCGTAGCGGTTCCAACCCCACAAACGCGGACACCAGCATGAGCAACGTGGTTCGCGGCAGGTGAAAATTGGTGACCAGCGCGTCGATGACCTGAAAGTCAAACCCCGGCGTGATGAATAAGTCGGCCGGTCCCTGAAACGGCTCGAGGCCGAGGCCGCCGCGCCCCGCAGTCTCCAGCGCCCGCACGACCGTCGTCCCGACCGCCACCACCCGATTCCCTCGCTTCTGCGCCAGTCTGATCTTTTCGACTGTGGTCGCGGTCACTTCTACCTGTTCGGCCAGCATCCGGTGCTCTTCTATTCGGTCGCTTGTCACGCTGCGAAACGTGCCTGGCCCCACATGTAACGTCACCTCCGCCAATTCAATTCCCTTGGCCGTTAGAGTCTCAACCAATTGAGGCGTAAAATGAAGTCCTGCCGTCGGCGCCGCAATCGCGCCTTCTTGCTGTGCAAACATCGTTTGATACCAGTGCTGATCGTCTTCCGAAGGCTCGCGCTTGATGTAAGGAGGAAACGGCATTGAGCCGGTGGTCTGCATGAGGGCATAGACGCTCGCTACCCCGGTCACCTTCAAGGTCGTCCTGGCCTGACCGCGCTCCACGATTTCACCACAGCCGCCGCCCAAGAAATCAATCAGCGCGCCAGGCCTGAAACGTCCCTTGATCAACACTTCCCACAGGCCTTGCCCCAGATCCTGCACAAACAAGAGATCGAGCAGTTTCCCGGTCGAGCGAATCCGGCCCGGCACTCGCGCCGGCATGACCTTGGTATTGTTCACCACCAGGAGATCCCCGGGCTGGAGCAGCGACGGCAGATCGGCCACCCGGCGATGGATCCGTGCGTGACTGTTGCGCTCCATGACCAGGAGACGTGCATCATGGCGGGGTATGACCGGATGGTCGGCCACAAGCACCGGATCAAATGGGAAATCAAACTCGCTGAGCAGCATCAGGGGGTTGGAATCACCGGCATCATCAATTGCGACAAGGCCGAGTTCCGCAATTCGGTTCCCGGATAGTAATACTGCAGAATACTGTTGTACGAATAGCCGAGTTCAGCCAATTCTTTTGCGCCCCACTGGCAAAGTCCCACCGCGTGGCCCGCGCCGTACCCGGCGAAGACCACCTCGGCGCCGATTGATTCGACTTCGAATTGCGTACTCGGAATGACCGTATAGCCGGCCGCCTTGCGGAGGTCTTCGCCCCGCAAGAGTGTTTCACCTCCGGAGTGCAAAATCCGCAAGCGCGCAACCCGCCCGGCACGGCTGTAGGCGACCGGCGTGATGGTCGCAATGGTTCCGACGGAAAATCCCTGCTGGCGTAAATTCTTTTCGAGCTGGTCGATCTTCACACTGGCCTTCCATTGATAGTATGGCGACTCCAGATCGAAGGGGCATTCGACACCCTTCAGGTATGGGAGATCTTTGTTGGCCCACACATTCACCGCATCTTCAGTCGGACCGGCGGCGGTGGAGGAAAACGCCGCGTAGATCGGTGCCTGCTGGTGGGTGACGACAATGCCTCTGGTGGATTCGACGGCCTCTTCGACTCGTTGATCGACTCCGGTGCGCCCTCGATAGACCTGATCCTGAATCGTGGCCATGACGTCATAATCCCGAGCGGCACTGAGCATTTTGTTGTACAGCGCGTAGGTCCGCGCCGCCACCGCCTGCACCTTCAACATCTCCGGATGCCAGGCCGAGCTGACTTCGGACGGCACCACCCCTTTCACGTATTCTTCCAAATCCACCTGATTCACGACTGAAACGGTATGCCCTTTGCGCGCCACCCGCACGACCCCGCTGATCGGAAGCGGAACACTCGCAGACCCGCCTTTGCCCACCACCAATGTCAGATTATTGCGGAGCGAGCGGATGAGAATCTGCCCCCCGGGGATACGTCGTCCATCGACCTGTATCCCGTCCCCTCGCGCTGCCAGATGGATGGGCGCATGCACGGTCCTCGTATCGCCGGTCTCGGTGACCAGGGCAAGCAGTCCATCCGAGCGCACATCGATGTACGGTGCATCCTGCACGAGTAAGACTCGGATGGATTCGGCTGAAGCGGGCGGCGCAGAGACGACAACAAGGAGGGTCATGATGCCCGCTCCGACCCAACTGGCAAGGCGATGTGGAATCAACGGCGAAAGAGCCATGAAAGGATGTACAACACGACGCTCAACAGAATGCTGAGCACAAGACTGGTAGCAAGCGGCACATGCAGGCTGAACCGCTCTCGCGTGATCGACAGATCACCCGGCAACCGACCGATCCATCCGAAGACCCCACCGAGACCAGGCCCTTTTTCAATGAGCGTCAGCAGCAGCCCGACCGCAGCCAAGGCCGCCCCGGCGATGATCAACAGGCGACCGATCCCGCTCCCGCCATCCATGGTTTATTGTAGCAAACATTCCGCAATTTGAACGGCATTCAGCGCGGCGCCCTTCCGGAGATTGTCGCTCACGACCCACAGATTCAGTCCATTGGTGAGTGATTCATCCACTCGCACCCGTCCGACATACACCTCGTCCTTACCGGAAACATCGAACGGCATCGGGTAGAGCTTTTTGACGGGATCATCATAGACGATAACGCCGGGCATCTCCGCGATGGCCGCCCGCGCCTCATTGGCCTTCAACGGCCGCTCGAGTTCCACGTTGATCGCTTCGGAATGGCAGCGCAGGACCGGCACACGCACCGTGGTCGCGGTGACCCGGAGCGCGGGCATATCCAGGATCTTGCGCGTCTCCTGAACGATCTTGACCTCTTCCGAACAGTCACCGCCGTCCCCGAATGATCCGACTTGCGGTAACAGGTTAAAGGCGATCTGATAGGGATAGACCTGCGCCTTCACATCTTGAAAGGACATCAGCGCCTTGGTCTGATCGACCAACTCATCCATAGCCGCCGACCCGGTCCCAGACACCGATTGAAAGGTCGTCACCACGACCCGTTTGATCCCCGCAGCATCGCGCAAAGGCTTGAGGGCCATGACCAGCGGAGTCGTCGTACAATTTGGAATGGCCACGATACCCCGCGTCATAACACGCAGCGCCGCCGCGTTGACCTCCGGGACGACCAGCGGCACACTGGGATCCATGCGAAACACCGCGCTGTCGTCGATGACGACGACCCCGGCCGCGCCCAATCGCGCCCCATAGTCCCGGCTAATGGCATCCGTGGCGGAGATCAGCGCGATGTCCACGCCGGCAAAGGAAGAGGCTTCCGTCAGTTCCTCCACTTTGTATTCTTTGCCCTGGCACGAGAGGACCTCGCCGGCCGAGCGCTTCGATGAAAAGAGCCGCAAGTTCTCGATCGGAAAGTTGCGTTCCTCCAGAATCTCCAGACTTTCTTTTCCGACCGCCCCGGTCGCCCCGAGCACGGCCACTGTGTAGGCTTGCTTCTTCTTCAACATGATACTGTCCTTACGCGGTCGCCGTGAGAACCCTGATGCGGTGATTAAACGTGTCCGCCACATACACGGTTCCGGCCGCATCGACCGCGACGCCAAATGGATAACTGAGGCTGCCTGCCAAGGCATCGCCGCCGTCGCCGCCGAACTGCGCGACGCCGGTTCCCGACAGGCGCGTGATCGTGTTCGTCCGCCCGCTCCATACCCGAATCAAATGGCTGTCTGAATCCGTAAGATACACCCTGCCATCGTGGCCAATGGCAATGCCCGCCGGCCGGGAGATGCTCAAAGAAGCAGGCTCTTCGGGGCCCTGATAGCGGTAGGTGCCGCCGTCTCCCGCCACTGTGGCGATAGCACCCGACTCCGGATCGACCGAGCGTATCCGGCTGTTGAAGGTATCCGCGACATACAAAACCCCGTCATCGCCCATAGCCACGCCGCTCGGCCCTGCTAAACTGGCCTGCACAGCCGGCACCTGATCGCCGCTGTAGGCCGCCGATCCGTCACCGGCTGCCGTCGTGATGATCCCCGTCGCCAGGTCTACCCGGCGAACGCGATTGTTGCTCTGATCGGCAATGTACAACGCTTCATCGGTGACGGCCAATCCGGTCGGTTCATTGATCGCTGCCTGAACCGCCGGCCCACCGTCGCCGGAATAACGCGCCTGGCCTGTACCCGCGACGTGCGTGATGATGCCCGTTTCCGCGTCGACTTTCCGAATGCGATGGTTCATGGTGTCGGCGATATACACATTTCCGAGGCGATCCACGGCTACGGCACTTGGAAAATTCAAGCGAGCGCGGCGAGCCGGGCCGCCGTCTCCTGAATCCTGCTCGATCGTCAGCCGTCCCCCGGTCACATACCGGACTGTGCCGCTCAAGTCAGTGACCTGCGTGTAGGCCTTGGTGCTGTCTGACGAGGTGTCGGCAAAAGGATCCTCATCTTCTGCTGTCTGCATTGCGACAGGCTCCGGCCCGGTCATCGGGCCGGCCGTCCCACCTGGTCCGATTCCGGCCACCGTCGTAATGATGCCTGTTCTCCGATCGACTCGGCGGACCACATGATTCTCGGAGTCTGCGATATACAGGTTCCCTTCGCGGTCCACGCAGAGACCTTTGGGTTCATTCAACGAGGCCGCTGCGGCGGGTCCGCCGTCCCCGGCATATCCGGGTTCACCGGTTCCCACGAGGGTCTTGATGATGAGGGTGGATGTCGTTCCGGTGGTCATATCCTAAGCCGGCAGATTCTTCACGATCGCATCGCCCATCTCCGTGGTCCCGACGAGGCGCATGCCATCGGCATGAATGTCTTTGGTGCGTAATCCCTGTTCGAGCGTTTTGACGATCGCCTGTTCGATGGCCGCCGCCTCCTTGTCCAACTGAAACGCGTACGACAGCATCATGGCGCCGGAGGCAATGGTGGCGATCGGATTGGCGAGATTCTTTCCGGCGATATCCGGCGCGCTGCCATGGATCGGTTCGAATAGGCCGACCTTGGCGCCGATACTGGCGGAGGGCAGCATGCCGATCGATCCGGTGAGCATCGCGGCTTCATCGCTCAAGATATCGCCGAAGATGTTATTGCAGAGCAGCACATCGAATTGCCGCGGGTTGCGGACCAGCTGCATGGCGCAATTGTCGACATAGATATGGCTTAAGGTCACGTCGGCATAGTTTTTGTGAACTTCCGTGACCACTTTTCGCCACAATTCGGAGGACTCCAGGACATTGGCCTTGTCGACCGACATCACCTTTTTGTGGCGCTTGCGCGCTGCGTCGAACGCCACCACTGCAATGCGTCGAATCTCGTCGGTCGTATAGACCTCCGTATTGAATCCGCGCTCGCCGCCGCCCGGCAGTGGTTCCACACCCTTCGGTTTTCCAAAATAAATCCCGCCGGTCAGCTCGCGGATGACGAGCATATCGATGCCTTCGATCACATCCCGGCGCAGGGTGGACGCATCGGCCAGCATGGGGTACAGCTTTGCCGGGCGCAAATTCGCATAGAGCCCCAGTTGCTCGCGGAGGCCAAGCAAGGCCCGCTCCGGGCGAATGCTGTAATCCAGGCCTTCCCATTTCGGTCCGCCGACGGCTCCGAGCAACACGGCATCACTGTGCTTCGCGAGCGCGAGCGTTTCTGCAGGGAGCGGGACCCCGAACTTATCGATGGCATGGCCCCCGACATCCGCCGCTTGAAATTCAAACGTATGCCCGAACCGTTCGGCCACCGTCTTTAAGACCTTCACCGCTTCGGGGACGATTTCACGGCCGACTCCATCTCCGGCCAGGACTGCAATTTTTGCCTTCACGCTTCGCTCTCCTCTCGGCTATTCAAGAACCGCCTCATCTTCCGCCTTCCAGGCGGGGTCGACCAGGCAAAGAAATTCTATCGATTCCGTTCCGGTATTGATCAAGGATTGCGTGGCTCCAGGGGGCACATAAATAACCGACCCTGCCTGCACCGCCATGGATGCATCGTCCACCTTCATCACGCCGTGCCCGGCGATGAAGTAGTACACTTCGGACGAGGCCAGGCGATGCCGCAAGGACTGCTTGCCCGGATCGAGCAATCCGTGCGCGAGGCTATAGCCTATCTTCAGCGCAGCCTTGCCCGGATGCAGCAATTCGCGCAACCGGGTATGGTCTCCCGCGAGAAATTCAGGGCATTGGTTAAGGTGCGTGCCGAACATGGTGCGCCGACTATGGGAGTACACGAAGATACGCTTCGCGTCCTGACCAGCGTGCATGTGCTGCTGAGGACGGAGGAATCTACCTTGCAGGTTACGATCAAATCAAGCTGACCTTGTGAATCCCTTCGGCTTGCTTTGCCGCAAAATACGCCAGCTTATTGAGCGCATTCAGATAGGCCCTGGCGGCCGCGGTGATGATATCCGTATCGGCGCCGTGACCGGAGACGGTCCGGCCATCTTCTTCGAGCCGCACCGACACTTCTCCTTGCGCGTCCGTTCCCCCGGTGATGGCATTGACGCCAAACATCAGCAACTTGCTCTTCGTGTGGGTCATGGCGGCAATCGTCCGATACACCGCGTCCACCGGTCCATCGCCCGTGCCGCTGTGGGACACCACGTTCCCATCGATCTCCAATTCGACCGTGGCTTTCGGCGTCTTATTCGTTCCACTTTCCACCTGGAACGACTTAAGGACTACCCGCTCGGACATCTTGGCCACTTCTTCGGAAATGATGACTTCGAGATCTTCTTCGTAAATTTCTTTTTTCTGGTCCGCCAGCCGTTTGAAACGTTCAAAGGCGTGATTGACCTCGTCTTCCGTCAGTTTGTAACCCAAGTCTTCGAGCCGTTGCCGGAACGCATGGCGCCCTGACAACTTGCCCATCACAAGCTTGACCTGCTCCAACCCTACTGACTCCGGCCGCATGATTTCATACGTGGTCTTATCCTTCAGCAACCCGTCTTGATGAATGCCCGACGTATGCGCGAAGGCATTGGCGCCCACGATGGCCTTGTTTGGCTGAATGACCATGCCGGTGATCTTGCTGACCAGGCGGCTGGTTTTCGAAATCTCTTCCGTCACCACGTTCGTGTCGGCCCCGTACCAATCCTTGCGCGTTCGGAGACCCATGACAATTTCTTCCAGCGACGTATTGCCGGCCCGTTCGCCGATCCCGTTGATCGTGCACTCAACCTGGCCGGCCCCCGCCACGACCGCGGCGAGACTATTGGCCACCGCCATCCCCAAATCGTTATGACAGTGGACGGAAATGATTGCCTGGCCGCTGTTCGGCACCTGGTCCTTGATCCGCTTGATCAAGGCGCCGAACTCTTGCGGAACAGCATAGCCGACCGTGTCGGGGATATTGATGGTTCCTGCACCGGCGGCAATCACGGCCTCAATCACCTCGCACAGATAGGCAGGATCAGACCGGCTGGCATCCATGGGAGAAAACTCGACATCGTCAACATAGGTGCGCGCCAGCTGCACCATCTCGACCGCCCGTTTCTTCGCCTCCTCGCGCGTCATCCTGAACTGATGCTTCAAATGGATATCCGACGTGGACAAAAAAGTATGGATACGCACCCTGGGCGCGCCCTTCAAAGCTTCCGAAGCCTTGGTGATATCTTCCGGCCTGGCCCGCGCCAGACTGCAGACCACCGGCCCTTCAACTTCCAAGGCGATCCGGCGTACCGCTTCGAAATCTCCCGGCGAGCTATAGGCAAACCCCGCCTCGATAATATCCACGCCGAGGCGCGCCAGTTGCTTGGCGATCATCAGCTTCTCTTCGACGTTCATGCTCGCCCCCGGCGACTGCTCGCCGTCCCGCAACGTCGTGTCGAATATTCTGATCATCCGAGTCATGGCCTACCTCCTCCTGAATTCCAGCATGCTCAAACGGGCTTTCCAACGCGGCCGGAGGCGCAGAAAACACCGGAGGCGTACCCTCTCGGGTACGTTGAGGATGTTTTCAAGCCGAGAACAAAGTTGGAAACCCGTTTCAGCATGCTGGCAATAAAAAAGCCTCCGCCCCTGGACAGGGACGAAGGCCTTGCGCGCTTCGTGGTACCACCCTGGTTCAGTGCCGGATACAGAACCTCTTCTCCGGCACCCTCATTGAATCCGTCACGCGGATCATTCGGGACTCATTACCACCCCACCGTCGAGGCTTCACAAGTCCGGCTCGGAGGCGAGTTCAGGAGGCCACCGGCTGGTTCGCACCGTCCACCAGCTCTCTCAATTCGGCGACCGCTCCCTACTACTCCTCGTCAATGCCGTTACGACTCTCTTGTTTCGACGACCGGTCCGTCCCCTTTTGCGACCGGTTTGCCTGCGCTCTTGGTGATCATTGTCCAAAGGCGCGTAATCGGACCTGATGCCGCATACCCCGTAAATGTCACGAACAGCATAGCCTGAGGCCAGGCGACAATCAACATCAAGGCCAGAATGCCCCAGACCAGGTACGTGAAATGATCGCCGCGCCGGAACTTCATATCCTTGAAGCTGCGATACTTGATCGTGCTGACCATCAGAAACGCCAGCGCAAACGTAATCACCAGAATCAGCAGCGGTTTGACTTCCGACCCCATCTGGGTAATGTGGAGGTCGAAGATGACCAGCGATGCAATGACTCCCGCCGCGGCAGGGATGGCCAATCCGGTAAAATATTTACTGTCGGACGTGCTCACCGTGGCATTAAATCGGGCGAGACGTACTGCCCCCATGGCAACGTACGCAAACATGACCGCCACGCCGAACATCCCCTGCCCGCTGAGCGCATAGGAGTAAATCAAGACTCCCGGCGCAACACCAAACGACACCACATCGGAAAGGGAGTCGTACTCAATACCGAACTGCCCGGTACTGTTCGTCAGCCGCGCCAACTTCCCGTCCAACATGTCGAATATCATGCCGACCAGGATGGCGATGGCCGCCACCAGATGTTGTCCGTTGAACACGGAGAGAATCGCGAACACGCCGCAAAACAAATTGCCTGTCGTACAGAGATTGGGGATCAGATACATCGCTTGACGTTTGCGATGCCCCTTTGCAAACGGAGGTCGCATGGTTGGTGATTTCATCGGAGTTCCCCCACGATGGTTTCGCCCCCTTTGACGCGGTCGCCCAACGCCACGCAGATCTTCGACCCAAGCGGAAGAAACGTATCCATGCGCGAACCGAACCGTATCAACCCGAACCGTTCGCCGCGCTGCACCCGATCACCCTGGCCGACCCAGCAGACGATCCGGCGGGCGATCAACCCTGCCACTTGCACACACAATACTCTTGCTCCTGATTCCGTCTTCAGCATCACGGCGTTCTGTTCATTGCGAAGCGTCGCTTCAGGCTTGCTCGCGACGAGGAACTGGCCGGGCTGATAACTGACCCCTTCAACGGTTCCCGCACAGGGCATCCGGTTGACATGCACGTCAAACACGTTCAGGAATACCGTCACCCGGATGCTTTTTTCCTTCAGATATCGCGGCTCGAACTCTTCCTCAATCGCAATGACTTTTCCGTCTCCGGACGAGACCACCACATTCGGCTGCTGTGGAATAGTCCGGCTGGGATTCCGGAAGAACCAGGCGGTGAATATCAAAAACCCGCCGGCCACGACCGTCGGAATGGTCCAGCCCGCCACCGCGGACAACAGCGTCACCCCCGCGAGACCACCGACAAACGGCAAGCCTTCTTTGACGATCGGTACTCCGATGGCTCGATCAGCCATACCCCTCCAGGCCTTCTCTCATGCTACCACGAAGAATCTGCCGGCAGTGTCAGTTTTTGTTCTTGTCGACAAGTTGATCTTTTTTGAGCCATGGCATCATGGACCGGAGCCGGCCTCCGACTTCTTCAATCGGATGCCCTTCGCCTTTTTTCAACAGAGCGTTATAGACCGGCCGGTTGGCCTGGTTCTCCAGCACCCATTCCTTGGCAAACTGGCCGCTCTGGATCTCGTCGAGAATTTTCTTCATTTCCTGTTTGGTCTCTTCGGTCACGACACGCGGGCCACGAGTAATGTCTCCATACTTCGCGGTGGTGCTGATCGAGTAGCGCATGTTGGCAATGCCGCCCTGATAAATCAGATCCACGATCAATTTCACCTCATGGAGACACTCGAAATAGGCCATTTCAGGTGCGTATCCTGCTTCCACAAGGGTTTCGAATCCGGCCTGGATCAGTGACGTCAACCCGCCGCACAAGACGGCCTGCTCGCCGAACAAATCCGTTTCCGTCTCTTCTCTGAAGTTCGTCTCGATGATGCCGGCCCGTCCACCGCCGACCGCGCTGGCATAGGCCAAGCCTACTTGGCGAGTGTTCCCGCTGGGATCTTGATGCACGGCCAGTAAACAGGGCACTCCGCTGCCCTTGGTGTATTCGGAGCGGACCAGGTGACCTGGTCCTTTGGGCGCAACCATAAACACGTTGATATCCGCCGGCGGGACGATCTGGCCGAAATGGATATTGAATCCATGCCCAAACGCCAAATACGACCCGGGTTTGAGGTTCGGCGCAATGTCCTGCCGGTAGATCGCCGCCTGCGCTTCGTCCGGTGCAAGAATCATGATGACGTCCGACGCCTTCACGGCATCGGCGACCGGCATGACCTTCAGGCCGCTGGCCTCCGCTTTTTTCCACGAGCTGCCTTCACGCAACCCGACCACGACAGAGGCGCCGCTTTCCTTGAGATTGAGCGAATGCGCATGCCCTTGGCTGCCATAGCCGATCACGGCTACTTTTTTTCCACGAATCAGCTGTAAGTCGGCGTCCTTGTCGTAATAAATCTTCATACGTCACTCCTGAATGTTCATAAGGCACATGGGTGGAAACGGTGGTGCAGAGGATGCGTGTTATTCTCGAGCGAGCTTCTTCGGTTGGCTGACGGCCGGGCGGATCGCTTCGCGCGCAATCGCCACTCGCCCCGTCCGAATTAGCTCCTTGATGCCGAGCGGCTGGAGCAAATTGATGATGGCTTCGAGTTTCTTCGGATCGCCCGTCACCTCGATGGTATAGGTCGAGGGTGTGGAATCGATGACATTGGCGCGGAAAATATCCGCAATCCGCAGCGCCTCGGCTCGGTCTTCGGCCTTCGTGTGAACCTTGATCAGCGCCGTCTCGCGCGACACGAAATCGCTTTCATTGAGATCCACGACCTTGATGACGTCGATCAATTTGTTGAGCTGCTTGACGATCTGCTCCACGATGCGCTCGTCCCCTGAGGTGACGATGGTCATCTGGGACATCGAGGGATCAAGGGTCGGCGCGACCGACAGACTTTCGATATTGAACCCGCGTCCACTGAACAATCCGGCCACGCGAGACAACACGCCAAACTTATTTTCAACGGTTACCGAAATGATGTGTTCCATGGAATTTCCATCCGCCGATCGCCGAGTTCCGCCGAAAGGCTACCGCTTTCAAACCCGGACCTCGGACGGCCTGTTCGGCCGTCAGCTCATTTGTCTTATGCCGTGAGAATCGTATCCTTGTTTTCGTCCGATCCGGTGCTGGGCGCGCCGGCCGTTCGCTGTTTCAGTTCCGGCGGATCCTCCAGAATCATCTCGTGATTGCAGCCGCCTGCTGGAATCATCGGGTAACAATTCTCGTAGGGATAGGTCGGCACATCCACGACCACCGGCTTGTCGGTCGAAATGGCCTCCTTCAAGACCGCATCAAGGTCTCCCACCTTGCCGGCACGCAAACCGACCGCGCCGTAAGCTTCGGCCAATTTCACAAAATCCGGCGTCGTGTCCAGATAGCTGGAGGCATACCGCCCTTCGTAGAACAGGTCCTGCCACTGGCGAACCATGCCGTGGAAGCGGTTGTTCAAAATGATGATCTTCACCGGCAGCTTCGACACCACGGCGGTCGCCATTTCCTGCATGTTCATCTGGATGCTGCCGTCTCCCGCCACGCACAGCACCAAGCGATCCCGGAAGGCAGCCTGCGCCCCCATGGCGGCAGGAAAGCCGAATCCCATCGTGCCCAATCCGCCGGAGGTCAACCAGCGATTCGGTCGCGCGAGTTTAAAATACTGCGCCGTCCACATCTGATGTTGCCCCACATCCGTCGCCACGATCGGATCACGATCCTTCGTCAGTTCATATAACCGTTTGACGACATGCTGCGGCTTGATTGCCCCGTCCGGCTCCTGTTGATAGGCCAGCGGATGCGCCTGCTGCCATTCGCGGATCTGGTCCCACCAGGGTTTACGGAGGTCCTTCTGATTCCCGTTGACCGTGGCCCGGAGAATTTGGTTCAACTCCCGCAGGACCGCCTTGCAATCACCTACGATCGGGATATCGACGTGGATGTTCTTCCGGATCGAAGTCGGATCGATATCGATATGAATCACCTTGGCGAAAGGGCAAAACTCCGACACCTTGCCCGTCACGCGGTCGTCGAAGCGCGCGCCCACGGCAATCACCAGGTCGGAATAATGGACCGCCATATTCGCGCAGTAGGTCCCGTGCATACCCAACATGCCCATCGACTGCGGATGTTCGCCCGGGAATGCGCCGAGGCCCATCAAGGTCATATCGACGGGAATCTGGGTCATCTCCGCCAATTCAAGCAATTCTTTCGCCGCCTGCGAAAACACGACACCGCCGCCGACATAGAGCACCGGCTTCTTGGCCTTCATAATGGCTTCAGCCGCCTGCTTGATCTGCCACTTATTACCTTCGTACGTCGGATTGTACCCGCGGATGGCGACGGAGCTGGGATAGGTAAACTCGGCTTTCGCCAATGAGACGTCTTTTGGAATGTCCACGAGCACGGGACCGGGGCGTCCGGTGGTCGCAATGTAGAATGCTTCTTTCATGGTCGTCGCCAGGTCGTTCACATCCTTCACAAGGAAGTTGTACTTCGTGCAGGGACGGCTCAAACCGATATTATCCGCTTCTTGAAACGCATCATTCCCGATCAAACTCGTCGACACCTGCCCGCTGATACACACGAGCGGAACCGAATCCATATAGGCATCGGCTAAGGCCGTAATCACGTTGGTCATGCCGGGACCGGACGTCACTAAGCAGACCCCGGCTTTTCCGGTGGCTTTGGCATACCCTTCCGCCATATGCCCGGCGCCCTGTTCGTGCCGGGTCAACACGACCTCAATATCTTTCTGCTGGTGCAGCATGTCGAAAATCTTCAAGACGACGCCGCCCGGCAAGGCAAAAATCGTTTTCACGCCTTCGGCCTTTAAGCATTCGATCAGGATTTCAGACCCTGTGAGTTTCATATCACCCTCCCCCTCGCGCATCTTGGCGAAGGACGTGTGTCGTCACGGGAAACACCGGTGCCTCTGCGTCATACGTACAACACAGACTGCTACGATCTTTGTGAAAAATCAATGGGTAAGATGGCGGATCGTATCACCAGCCCGCAAGTGAGGTCAAGAGAGCCGCGCGGTGAATTCCCTCTAGAACCGGCTGGTGCAGGCCCCTGTGTCGTGGTATACGCTGGTACCTGGATATGACCTCGATCCGATTGTCATGAGTTCCACGCGCGTCACGATCATGTCCCGCCGTGATTGTCATCTTTGCCATGTGGTAGCCCGCGTGGCCGCCCAGGTGCAGGAGGAGCTCACCTTCGATCTGACAATCGTCGACATTGATCGCGATGAACACCTCCGCCGGCAATACGGAGATCGCATACCTGTCGTGCTGGTGGACGAGCGAGAGGTGCTTTCCGGTAAGGTCACCGGCGGGGACCTGCGGAAGGCGATAAAAAAAGCGCGTTGGAGAAACCCTATAAGCCGGATTCTGTCCCGCGTGAAGCTTGCGCTCACACGGGGGTGATCATTTCTCTGGGACTCGAGTTACCTCGAGCCTCAAGCAACCTACCCGGAGACCTCGGCCGGGCCGGCCTTTCCGCTGAGCTCTGACGAGCCCGCGGGCGTCTCCCTATTTGGTCTTGCTCCGGACGACGCTTACCGTGCCGTTGATGTCGCCATCACCGCGGTGGGCTCTTACCCCGCCGTTTCACCCTTACCTGAGCCGCCATGAGGAACCGAGGTTTCTCAGGCCGGCCATCGGCGGTTTGTTTTCTGTGGTGCTGGTGTCGGATCGCTCCGCCTGGACGTTATCCAGCGTCCTTGCCCTTGGAGTCCGGACTTTCCTCCCGCCGGGACGGCCCGGCGAGCGAGCACCCGTGTCTCTCCAGCGCGCAAGCAAAGTATACGAGCCGGTGCATGGTGATTCAAGCAGCGAGCCGGATGAGCTTACCGTACTGCCGGCAACTCGTGGTTGGGCGCAGGAGGTTTCGACTGGTAGACCGGCATCGCCTCGGCCATCCATTCCTCGAGTTGCTGGATTCTGGTTTCGTGGCTCGGGTGAGTCGACATAAACTCAGAGGGAGATTTGCCCTCGGACAGCTCGCCCATTCTTTGCCACAACTGAATCGCCTCCCGCGGGTCATACCCCGCGTCCGCCGCCAACAATACGCCCACATAGTCTGCTTCCGACTCGTGTTTGCGGCTGAACGGAAGCAACACCCCGACCTGGGCGCCGACCCCTAATGCAGCCATGCCCGCTTGTGAAAGAACCGGATTGGCGCCGCTGACACCCAGGGCGATGCCGATCGCCTGCAAGGTCGTCTGCGCCAGGGTGTTCTGGCTCATTCGCTCGCCGCCGTGGCGGGCCAACGCATGCACGACTTCATGACCCATCACCGCCGCGAGTCCGGCCTCGGTCCTGGCCACCGGAAAGATTCCTGTGTAGACCGCGATTTTGCCCCCCGGCAGCGCGAAGGCGTTCATGGTCTTGTCGTCCTTGATGACCGTCACTTCCCAGTCAAATTGGTTGGCCATCTCACTGTACTTGGATCGTTTGGCGGCCTCGATCACTCTCGCGGCGACCCGTTTGACCGGCTCGATTTCCCGCGGATCGGTGGAGGGCTTCATTTTGGGATCGCTCTTGACCTCGGCGTAGGCCTGCGCGCCCATCTGCACCTCCTGCGACATCGGCATCATCATCAGCTGCCATCGCCCGGTGTAGGGATTGGTTTGACACCCGGTCGTCACCAGCAGGCTCACAATGCCGCAGGCCAGCCACAACCAGTTTGACGCGACGGCAGCCGTACGCCTGCTGCTTCGATCACATTCCATTTTCATCATACGCCTCCGCAAATTGACCAGCCTGGTATGCTCTGCTAGATTACGCCGCCGCCCTGCCCGTTTCCACCTGGGAGTTTCACCGAGTGCCGGCCACCAGCACGCTCTCATCGTTGAACCGCATCGGAATCGACGAATCCGGCAAGGGGGACTATTTCGGTCCTCTCGTGATCGCCGCAGTCTTCGTCACGCCGGCGTCGGAACAGGACCTGGCTGTGATGCGGGTCCGCGACAGCAAGAAAATCTCAGATGGACGCATTCTCGAGATGGCGCCCGATATCCGCTTGGTCTGCCCTCATAGCGTCGTCGCTGTCGGACCCCAGCGCTACAACGAGCTGTATGCCAAAATCAACAACCTCAACCGGCTCCTGGCCTGGGGCCATGCGCGGGCGCTGGAAAACGTGCTCCAGCAAGTCGACTGCGATTTGGCGATCGCCGATCAATTCGGCGATGAACGATTGATCCTTCGTGCGCTCCAGGAAAAGGGCAAGCAGATCCGGCTGGTGCAACGTACAAAAGCGGAGGCAGACTTGGCTGTGGCGGCCGCCTCGATTCTGGCGCGCGCGGAATTCCTTCTGCGACTTCAGCGGCTTTCGGAAGAGGTAGACACCGCGCTGCCCAAGGGGGCCTCTGCAGCGGTGGAGCTCGCGGGACGCATGGTGGTCAAGAAATACGGCGAGGATCGCTTGGGAACCGTCGCGAAACTCCACTTCAAGACAACGAAGCAGGTGCTGGCGGGAGGCTAGACGGATTCACCGAGTTCAAAATCCTTCGCTTGATCCTGCACCTGAGGACGTTTCCCTTCCGGAACGGGCTCCCCTTCCCAGTACAACATCCGGTAGCAATAGGGGCAGGTATAGACGTCGTCTCCCCGCTTCACTTGGGAGATCAATTGTGGCGGCAACTGGAGCCGGCAGCCGACGCAAATCCCCTCTTTGATCTGCGCCAGGGCTTGGTCCTTTCTGGTGCTTTTCAACTTGTTGTACCGCGCGAGGAGTCCCTTCTCGATTCGCGCCGACAATTGCACCTGCTGAGCTTCCAACGCTGCGAGTTCCGTGGCAAGACCGTGATCCTTCTCGTCGAGGATCGCCTTTTCTTTGACGAACAGGGCTTCCGATTCTTTGAGTTGCGCCTGGGCAGTGGCGATTGTCCGTTGAGTCTGTTCGATCTGCTCCATCGCCAGAAGGATCTTCTCCTCGATCTCGCCACGCCTCTTGTTGGCCAGCTCCACTTCGAAGAGGTGCGCTTGATATTCCTGGTTGGTCTTCAACTGGGCAGCGCGATCTTTCATCTTGCCGATGCGATCTTCGTGGGCCTCAAGATCCTTCTCGCTACTCCGCCGTTCCTTAATCAGCGCCTCGACGGACGCCGACGCCTCTTGAACGACCCGTCTGGCGTCCCGAAGAGGAGCTTCATTCAGTTCAAGCCGTTCCGGTATTTTTCGCCGTTGTTCCTTGAGGTCGGCGATGCGGAGATCGAGTTTCTGCAGTTCGATGAGCGGGGAAAGCTGGAGATTCAACGGGCTCCTTGTGCATTGCGCGAAAGCCGCGTCGATAGGACGCCTCTCGCACCGGAATCATCGTGAGGCGCTCAGGCTGGTGGGCCCACTAGGACTTGAACCTAGGACCAGCTGATTATGAGTCAGCCGCTCTAACCACCTGAGCTATGGGCCCAGCTCTGCCGGCCAGCGACCTGGCCTCAGCCTGCATTGCGGCACTCCTGGTTTGAGCGGCCTGATTCTAAAGCTGCCGGTCGGACAGAGTCAAACCGACTGTCCCAACCGCGCCTAGAGACTCTCGACAAAACTACGGAGCTTCTTGCTCCGGCTCGGATGGCGCAGCTTCCGCAACGCTTTGGCTTCGATTTGTCGAATACGCTCGCGGGTAACCTCAAAATCCTGCCCCACTTCTTCCAGGGTATGATCGGTCGCCTCGCCGATGCCGAAACGTTTGCGCAACACTTTTTCTTCGCGAGGGGTCAGGGTTTCCAATGCGCCGTTGATCTGCCGCTGCAAGTCATAGCGAATGGCCGCTTCCAGCGGAGAGACGGCTTTCTTGTCCTCAATGAAGTCCCCTAAATGACTGTCTTCTTCCTCTCCGATCGGAGTTTCGAGAGAAATCGGCTCGCGCGCGATTTTCAGAATCTTCCGCACCTTATCCAGCGGCAAGTCCATCCGCTCCGCAATTTCTTCCGGCGTCGGTTCGCGACCGAGTTTCTGCACCAGGTGGCGCGAGGTCCTGATCAGTTTGTTGATAGTTTCGATCATGTGAACCGGAATTCGGATCGTGCGGGCCTGATCGGCAATCGCGCGGGTAATGGCTTGCCGGATCCACCAGGTCGCATAGGTACTGAACTTATAGCCGCGCTTGTATTCAAACTTATCGACCGCCTTCATCAGGCCGATATTGCCTTCCTGAATCAAATCCAGGAACTGTAACCCACGATTGGTGTACTTTTTGGCGATACTCACCACCAACCGCAGATTGGCCTCCACCAATTCGGCTTTCCCGCGCTTGACCTTTTCCTCTGCCACATCGAGATGCTTCACCGCATCCTTGATCTCATCGGCGGATATCAGAGCTTCTTCCTCTTCGAGCTGACGGATGCGGCCCTTGGCGGCCTGATAATGCTTTTTGATGTCCTGCAGCACTTCTTCGGACAGCCCGGTCCGGCGCTTCACCGCCAGCAGATCTTTATGGGTTCGGCATAACTTTCTCAGCAATTCCGCGCCGGTTTCTCCGCCGACACCGAGGCGGCGCTGGCAGCTCGTGATCTCCCGCTCCGACTGGCGGAACAGCAGGTTCAGGTCGCGTACTCGCTGGGTCATGCGGTCTTTGAGAACGCCGTGCAGGTTCACCGACTCCATCTTGTCCACGACCTGGCCGCGCACGGTATCGATCTGTTTGCGCAGCTTCTTCTGCTTTTCCGGATCGGCCCCGACATGGCGAGCCTTATCGTACAAATCCTTCAGGGAGGCGGAAACCTTGCGAACGGCGTTCAGGGAGTCCAGCGTCTTAACCCGCAGCTCCTCGTAATCTTTTTCGACGGCTTCTTCTTCGAAATCCTCCTCCGTCTCCACCACCGGCACGATCTCCCGCACGTCGATCTTGCCGTTCTTGAGCTGATCGCGGAGGTTAAGGACAAATTCCAAGGTCATCGGCAACCCATAGACGACCGTGGCGATATCCTTCTTTCCTTCTTCAATCCGCTTGGCGATCTCGATTTCGCCCTCACGGCTCAGCAGCGCCACGCTGCCCATTTCTTTGAGGTAGAGCCGGACAGGATCATCGGTGCGGCTGAGCGCTCCAGGCGTCAGGTCGATTTCCTTTTCGTTTTCTTCCGAGGAATCGGATTCTTCGCTTTCCTCGATCGCCTCTTCCCCCTCGGCGGCCTTCGGAGTGCGCTCCGTCTCAGCGGACTCCACAATCTCAATATCCATTTCGCCGAACATGGTCATGATCGTGCTGAATTGGTCCGACGAAACGACATCCGCCGGCAAGGTGCTGTTGAGATCGTCGTACGTGAGAAAGCCCTTCTCTTTGCCGAGATTGATGAGCTTCTTCACCTCGCCGAGTAATTCTTGTTTCGGCATACCCTACTCCTTCACCGCAGACGTCAGCGCAACCGGCACCACACCGGCTTTCCGAATCCGCATATCGTTAATCAATCCGTTCAGGCGATGCACTTCATCCTCTCGCCGCTCGCGTTCTGCGACTTTCAACTCTTGAATCAAGGCCCCCATCCTCCGCTCCCGGCCTCGCCGCTCCAATGTCTCCAGGCACCCCGCAATGTGTGCCGGCACGTCATCATAATGTTGCTCCTGCATCGACAGCTCCGAGACCAACGAGCCGCAGACGTCATCGGATATCAAGGCATTCAACAGGTTACGGACGGATACCCGGCCGTCCGCGCCCAGATGCTGCATCGCACAGTCGATCAGCCTCCGGTACGCCGGCGTTGAGAACGCCTCAGGGGATAATTTTCGGACATCCGCGGCGGATAAACTTCCTTGTACGAGCAGGTGCGCGAGATCGCGCTCTTCCGGGTATACCTTGACTTTAGGCGGGGCTGAGAGGGCCTGAGGTTTCATGCTCCGGTCCGGGCGACGGTGGTCTTCCGATACGAGCGCCGGATAGCGATCGATCAACCGCTGCTGATTCAATCCCAGGCGTTCAGCCACCAGGCGAATGCGCTCTTCTCGCTCGATGGGATGGGCGCCTTTCTGAAGAATCCGCAAAACCGCGTCCACGGCTCGAATCCGGTCTTCGACGCTTCCCGACTCGGCGGAGCGCAGGCTATGCTCCACGGCAAAGTCCAGCAGGCTGGGCGCCGCTCGATGCAAAGCCGCAAACTCTTCGGCACCATGCTGTCGGACATAGGTATCCGGATCATCGCCCTCCGGAAGCGAGACAACCTTCACGCTCAAGCCGCTATTGACGAACAGATCCAGCGTCCGCAAGGCCGCCCGGACTCCGGCCTGGTCCGGATCGAACAGCAACACGATATTCGAGGCAAACCGCCGGATGACGGTAATATGCTCCGGAGTCAAGGCTGTGCCCAGAGTCGCCGCCACATGGCGGATGCCGGCCTGGTGCAAGGCCACGGCATCGAAATATCCTTCGACGATGATCAAGGTGTGCTGCTGACCGGCGGCTTCGCGAGCGGCATCCAACGCGAAGAGGGTCTGCCCTTTTTTAAACAACGGTGTTTCGGGGGAGTTCAAATACTTGGGCATCCCGTCTCCGAGCACCCGCCCGCCGAATGCCACGACGCGCTTGCGCAAATCCGTAATGGGAAACATGATCCGGGAGCGGAACCGGTCGTAATGGCCCGAGGCCGCGGTCTTCTGTGAACCATTGTGGTCGCGCGGGATCGAAAGACCGGCCGCGACGAGATCCGCCGGCGCAAATCCTTCTTTGAGCATGGCTTTGGTCAGACCGTCCCATTCCGGAGGTGCGTAGCCGATGTTGAATTGCGCCGACGTGTGCGGCGTGATGCCGCGGCTCTCGAGGTAAGCCCTCGCCTGCGCTCCCGCCGGCCCTTCCGTTAACACACGCTGATACCAGGCTCCCGCAGCCGCGTTGAGGCGTTCCAACCGGCTCAGTTGCGTGCGCGCCTCGTTGGAGTAGCCACCGGCCGCGTCAGGCACATCCACTCCCACCTTGCGCCCCAAATCCCGAACAATTTCGGGAAAGGCCGATCCGGTGAGTTTCATGAGAAACGTGTAGACATTGCCGCCGGCCCCGCAGCCGAAACAGTGAAAAATTTGCCGCGATGAGCTGACGGTGAAGGAAGGCGACTTTTCTTGGTGAAAGGGGCACAGGCCCTTGAGGTTCTGTCCGGTTCGAGTCAAGGCCACATGCTGGCCCACGATTTCCGCGATGTCCACTCGGTCTCTGATTTGGTTGATGACGTCGTCCGAAATCAGGCCTTGGCCCACGGCGGTCCTCGCTAGTGCCCGCAGGGATCCGACCGGTCAATGCCGGCTGGATGCCTTTGACGCGATTGAAAGTTGACCGTTCACCCTAACAAACGGTTCGCACATGTGTCAATCAAGGAGCCGCGCGGTTTATCCCGGAGGCCAGGCCATGTGCCTCCCGCCGAGGACATGCAGGTGCAGGTGAAACACCGATTGCCCGCCGTCCGCCCCGGTGTTGGTGACAATCCGATAACCGGACGCAGCCAGATTCTTGAGAGCCGCGACCTTGGAACAGGTCAACAGCAAATGGCCCAACAGTGCCTGATCGCCGTCCTGACAATCCTGGACGGCCGCCACGTGACGCTTCGGAATCACCAGCATGTGGACCGGCGCCTGGGCATTGACGTCTTCGAACGCCAGCACGAGATCGTCCTGGCAGACAATCTTCGCGGGAATGGCGCCTTCGACGATACGACAGAAAATGCAGCTACCCATTCGTCCCCCCTTCCGCTGCCGGTCGAATCCCGGACTTCCCGAATCTGGCTCCGAGTTCCCGGTACACCTCGCTCAGCGTGACATCGTGGTACCCGAGCACCAGGAGGGTGTGAAACAACAGATCGGCCGTCTCGTAAATGATCTCATCCCGCTTCTGATTCTTCGCGGCAATGATCACCTCGCCCGCTTCTTCGGCCACCTTCTTCAAGATACGATCCGCATTGCCTTGCAGGAGCTTGGAGACATATGAGTCGGGCTGCGGAGCGGATTTCCGCGCCAGAATCGTCTGATAGAGCCGTTCGAGAATCCCTCCGCCGGCATCCTGGGTCTTTTCCTCACCGGGTTGTCCTTGATCTGTCATGCGGGAAAAAAAGCAGGCCCGCTCACCGGTATGACAAGTCGGCCCGACCGGCTCGGCCTTCACCAGGATGGTATCCCGGTCACAATCGATAAACAGATCCTTCACTCGAAGAAAATGTCCGGACGTTTCACCCTTTTCCCATAATTTTTGCCGCGAGCGGCTCCAAAAATGAACGGATCTGGTGGCCAGTGTTTTCATGAGGGCCTCGTGATTCATGTAGCCCACCATGAGCACCGTGCCATCGAACCAATCCTGAATCACCGCAGGAATCAATCCTTGGCCGTCAAAGACTATGTTGCGACTGTCACTCGACATCAGAGGCTCCATCTACACGGCACCCAACCGAACCGGAACGCCGCGATCATGCAAATAGGCCTTGGCCTGTTGGATGGTATGGGTCCGGTAATGAAAAATCGAAGCGGCCAGCACGGCCTCCGCCTTCCCTTTGATCAGGCCGTCATAGAGATGTTCCAAGGTGCCGACGCCGCCTGACGCAATAACCGGAATCGACAGGCTGTCAGAGACCGCGGCCGTCAATGCCAGGTCATATCCGCTCTGGCGACCATCCTGATCCATGCTGGTCAACAGAATCTCGCCTGCTCCGTAGTCCGCCATGCGCTGCGCCCACTCGACCGCGTCAAGCCCGGTCTCTTTTCGTCCGCCATGAGTATAGACCTGCCAATACCCACCGGCCGCCGCACGCTTGGCATCCACCGCCACCACGATACACTGCGTGCCGAATCGCTGGGCCGCCTCACGAACAAATTCCGGCTGCTGCACCGCGGTGGTGTTGATACTGACTTTATCCGCCCCGGCATTCAACAAGGTGCGAATGTCATCCAGCGTGCGCACGCCTCCCCCGACCGTCAGGGGCATAAACACCCGGGCGGCAGTTCGCTCCACCACGTCGATGATGGTCTGACGGTTCTCATGCGAGGCGGTGATGTCCAGGAAACACAATTCGTCGGCGCCTTCTCCATCATAGATGGTGGCCACTTCGACCGGATCGCCCGCATCGCGCAAGTTGACGAAACTGACGCCCTTGACGACTCGGCCATCCTTGACGTCCAAACATGGAATGATGCGTTTGGTCAGCATAGAAATCGGTGGAGCGTGAAACGTGACACGAACCGGTTTTCGTCCTGCCCCTCTGCGCGATGCTCAATAATTGCCAATAGCGGCCACCGCCGCCCGATAGTCCAGCTTGCCGTCATACAAGGCCTTCCCAACAATGGCGCCCTCCACCCGGGGACCAAGCGCGCGCACCGCCAGCAAATCCTCGACCCGAGTAATGCCGCCGGACGCGATGACGGGGAACGCCGAGCATTCGACGACTTCCCGTAACGCTGCGAGGTTCGGTCCATTCAACATCCCGTCGCGCGCAATGTCGGTGTAGATCACCGCCCCCAATTCATGGCCGACCAGCTCCGCGAGGAGATCAATGGCCTTGGTCTCAGAAACCGTGGTCCAGCCCTTTACCGCCACCTTGCCGTCCCGGGCATCAAGACCCAGCATAATACGCTTGGGAAACTCCCGGCAGGCCTGCGCCAGGAAACGGCGGTCCGTGAGGGCTGCCGTCCCCAGGACGACGCGCGCCACTCCCGCATGGAGATATTTCCGCACGGTCTCGATGGTGCGGATCCCGCCCCCCACCTGCACCTGCGCGCTGACGGCCTTCATCACGGCTTCGATCTGAGGAAGGTTTTTCGGCTCTCCATCGACAGCACCGTTGAGGTCGACCAGATGAATGAGATGGGCCCCCTGCTCTTGCCAGCGCTTCGCGACCGACGGCACATCGTCGGAGTAGACGGTTTCGGCCGCCATATCGCCCTGCCGCAACCGCACGCAACGGCCATCTTTCAGATCGATCGCCGGGATTACACGCATGCCCACACCTGTTTTACCACCCTTATTTCCTTTCACCCGCTGCGCCGAACGGAAAGTCGTCCGCCAATTCGGTCGCCCCGTAGGCCGCCAACTCGTCAGCCGTGACGAACGTCCCGTACCGCTGCACGAAACCGAGCAGATCTTCCGTCATCGGCCGCTGCTTTTCGTAGTAGTTTCCTTCCCACAGAACCGTGCCGTCCGGCGCCACCAATTTCAGTTCAAATCCTACGGCAGCCGGAGGATCCGCCCCTAGCCGGCTTCCGACGCGCTCTTGATACACCAAGACCTTCCCGGTAAGGGCCGCATCCGCCCGGAGACGTTGCGCAATGTGGTGCGCGGGAATGCTCCCGGCCGAGGCGGCTCCTCCCGAAAGCTCTCGTGACACCCTCGCCGCTTCCTGAGGAGCCAGCACCTGCAAGCCCGGCTTGTTTTTCAACTTCTCCCACATGAGATCAGTGATTTTGTCGCCGGCGCCCGGAGGCACAAGATGCGTCCGCTGAGCCGGCTGATCGATCGTCGGAGGAAATGACAGCACGCTATCCGTTCGCCGGACCCCCGGAGGCACAGGAAAGGACGGCCCGCTCCCTTCCGAGACTTGGGGCGTGGCCATGGTCTCAAAGGGAATGATCGCAATCTTATGGACCTGATACCGGCCGGCTTGGGGATAAGATTGAGTCGTGACCTTGGTGCCGCTGCACGCGGCGACCGACAGTACCGCCAGCAGCATCACCAGGATCCGTGGAGCCTCGGCACTCACGCCCAGGCACCGAAATTCTTGATCACCTGAAGACCGACGGCCTGACTTTTTTCAGGATGGAACTGGCAAGCCACGACGTTGTCCTTCCACACCGCGGAAGCGAACGGCGCTCCATAGTCGGTCATGGTCGCCACCACCGCCGGATCGGCAGGTTCAACATAGTAGGAATGGACAAAATAGCAGTAACTGCCGGTCGCAATCCCGGCAAACGGCGGCGCGGGCCGCAGGATCCGGATATCGTTCCACCCCATATGAGGCACCTTCAACGACGGATCCAGAACAAATTTTTTCACACGGCCGGGAATGATTCCCAATCCCTTGTGCAACCCGAATTCTTCACTCTCCGTGAAGAGCAGTTGTAATCCCAGGCAGATACCTAAAAACGGTTTGCCGGATTGAATGGCGGCATGGATCGGAGCCATCAACTCATAGCGCTCGAGATTCGCCATGCAATCCCCGAATGCCCCCACGCCCGGCAACACCACGTGGCTGGCATCCGCGATGGCACGAGCATCACGCGTCACGACAGCCCGGTGTCCCACGGCCTCAAACGCCTTGGAGACGCTGCGCAAATTCCCCATCCCGTAATCAATGATGGCAATCATGTCGGATTCGCCTGCGAACCTTGACGGCGGTGACCGCTCCCCGTCCCACCCCTATTCGGCTAGAGGCTTCCCTTTGTCGAAAGCACCGCTCCCGAGAGCCGCACTTCCGGCATGGTCGCCTGATCCAGCGCCCGCGCGAGCGCCTTGAAGATGGCTTCCATGATGTGGTGAGGATTGCGTCCGTATTGCAGATTGACGTGGAGATTCAGCGCGCCATGGGTCACGAATGCCTGAAAGAAATCTTCAAAGAGCCCGAGATCGAAGGTCTTGATCTTTCGATCCGGCAAACTCACGTTGTAGACGAGGTACGGCCGACCGCTGAGATCCACCGTGACTTGCGCCAGGGTTTCGTCCAGCGGCACCGACGCCCAGCCGAATCGCTTGATGCCGGCCTTCTCGCCCAACGCTTGATGCAGCACCTTCCCCATGACGATTCCGACATCTTCCACGGTATGGTGCTCGTCGATATCGACATCGCCTTTGGCCTGCACCGTGAGATCGAAAAACCCGTGTCTGGCCAAGAGATCCAGCATGTGGTCGAAAAACCGGATGGAGGTATCGATCTTCCCCTGGCCTGTACCATCCAGGGTCCACTCGACACGGATATCGGTTTCCTTCGTCGCGCGATGAAGCGAGGCCTGTCTCGGGGCTGCGTTCTGTTTCATGAAAACCTGCTTTGAGCTGATTTGGCGTGCGCATCGAAGCCTTCAATATGCGCCAGTCTGACGATATGATCCTTGGCTTTCGCCAAGTCTTCCCGCGTGTAATGCACGATGTTGCTGACCTTCACGTAATCGTTGACCGACAACGGAGAAAAGAAACGGGCGGTGGCGCCGGTCGGCAACACGTGATTCGGGCCGGCCACATAATCGGCCACCGCAGGCGGCGTGTAGCGACCGAGAAACAGGGCGCCGGCATGGCGAATCTGCTCCAGGTAATCGAACGGACGGTCGACCGACAGGGTCAAATGTTCAGGCGCAATGTCGTTCGCCACCTGAATCGCCTCATCCATGGTGGAAACGACAAAGGCGACAAAATGTCGCGCGATTGACTTGGCGGCGATTTTCTCTCGCTGTAAGCCTTTCAACTGAACCTGGATGAGCCGCGCGACCTCTTTGGCCAGCGATGCGGAGGTCGTGACCAAATAGACCTGTGCATCTTCGTCATGCTCGGCTTCGCATAACAAATCGGCCGCCACATGCGCCGGCTTCGCCTCGCCATCCGCAACTACCAACAATTCGCTGGGTCCGGCCACCATGTCTATGCCCACGGTGCCGTAGAGCAAACGCTTGGCCGTGGCCACAAACATGTTTCCAGGCCCGACAATCTTATCGACTTTGGCGATCGTCTGTGTCCCGAATGCCATGGCACCGATTGCCTGCACTCCCCCGACCCGATAAATTTCATCGACGCCGGCAATATCCGCCGCGACCAGCAGATAGGGATTGATCTCGCCCTTTGGCGTCGGCGTACACATGACAATGCGACGGACCCCCGCGACTTTCGCAGGAATCGCGCACATCAGCACCGAGGAGGGATAGACGGCCTTGCCGCCAGGCACATACACCCCGACCGCATCGAGCGAGGTCACCATTTGGCCGAGCGTGGCGTTTTCCTCCTGATACATCCAGGTTTTCGTGCGCTGGCGCTCGTGAAACTGGCGCACGCGTCCGGCGGCATATCGAAGAGAATCACCCTCGTCTTTCCGAATGTGGTAATAAGCCTCCTTGACCTCCTCCGGCGTCACACGAATCTGATCGGGCGTGAGCGACACCCGATCGAATTTCTTCGTGTAGCGCAACACCGCACGGTCCCCGCCCCGCTCCACGGCTTGCAGTATTCCACGCACACTTTTCTCGACGCTGGCCGCCTGGGAACGCGAGCGGGTCGCGATTTTGCGCAACGCTTTGGCAAACGCCCGATCGCTACTCGCGAGAATTGTCATAACCTCCGTCCTGTGCCGCTGCGCCGCCTACCCCGGCGCTTCATAGAACCCACAACCGCCCGTGTGGGATGGGTCGGCCGTGTTATTGCGCGGCCACGGCTGCCCGCAGCCGATCGATCAAAGCCTGCACGGGCTCATGTTTCAATTTGAGACTGGCCCGATTCACGATCAACCGGGCAGTCGACTGCGTAATCACCTCTACCTCGGCCAGATCGTGAGCCTTCAGCGTACTACCCGTTTCGACCAGATCGACAATGCGATCCGCAAGTCCGACGATGGGGGCCAATTCTATCGACCCATACAATTTGACGAGTTCAACCGGCATCCCGCGTTGGTTGAAATAGCGCTCAGTGACATTGGGATACTTCGTCGCCACCCGGATCTTCGACGACCACCGATCCGGCGACGGCTGCCCCTGCAACGCGGCGACCGAGATTCTACACGCTCCCACTTTCAAATCCAACGGCTCGTAGACATCGCTCCCCTGCTCCAGCAGCACGTCTTTTCCCACCACACCGACATCCGCCGCCCCATGCTCCACATAGGTCGGCACGTCCGTCGGCCTCACGATGAGAAACGTCGCGTCGTTGGCGGCACAGTCAAACACCAACTTCCGGCTTTCCGAGGACAAACCGGGGCTATAATAGCCGGCCTGTTTCAGTAGATGGAGGACGGGGCCCAGCAATTTCCCTTTCGACAGCGCTATCGTGAGTCCTGTGGATGTGTGGTCTTGTGATCGCCTCGCCTTCACCGTCACGTTCCCTTCCTCCGCTCGATACTGGCCCCCAAGGTCCGGAACTTTTCTTCCAGCCGTTCATAGCCGCGGTCGAGGTGATACACGCGCGACACCTCCGTCGTGCCTTCTGCCGCCAGCCCGGCCACGATGAGGCCCGCGCTGGCGCGAAGGTCCGAGGCCATGACCGGCGCGCCCGTTAATCGTTCTTTGCCCGTAATGACCACCCGGTTACCCTCGACGCGAATGTCCGCGCCCATGCGCCGTAACTCCTCTACGTGCATGAACCGGCTTTCGAATATGGTTTCCGTCACCACGCTGGTGCCTTCCGCCACCGCCATCAAGGCGACGAACTGGGCCTGCATGTCGGTGGGAAATCCCGGATGCGGACTCGTGCGCACATTCGTTCCCTTCAGTCGCCCGGGGGCCTGAAGACGCACGCGTTCTTTCTCCTCGCGCAGGTCCGCACCACTTTCCCGCAGCTTCATCAAGAGCGGCTCCATGTGTTCCGGGCGGCAACGATCGACGACCACGTCCCCGCCGGTGATGGCCCCCGCCAGGAGATAGGTCCCGGCCTCGATGCGGTCGGGGATGACTTCATGGTCGGCGCCATGGAGTTCCGCTACCCCCTCGATGGTGATCATGTCCGTTCCCGCGCCGGCAATACGCGCACCGCGCTTGACGAGGAACGCCGCCAGGTCGCTGATCTCAGGCTCTTTCGCGGCGTTTTCCAGCACGGTCGTCCCTTCCGCCAGCACGGCCGCCATCATGAGATTCTCGGTGCCGGTGACGCTGGGTGTATCGAAGTAGATGCGGCTACCACGCAAACGGCGGGCGGTCGCCTTTATGTACCCATGCTCGATTTCCACCGTAGCGCCCATTTTTTCCAGGCCGGCCAGATGAAAATTCACCGGTCGAGATCCGATGGCGCATCCTCCGGGAAGCGACACCTTTGCCTCGCCCAGTCGGGCGACGAGCGGCCCCAGGACCAGGACCGATGCGCGCATGGTGCGGACCAGATCGTACGGCGCTTCCGTCGACGCGATGGCGTGAGCCTGCACAATGGTCTGGTCACGTTCCTGCGCGACGTTTATGCCCAGCATCCGCAGGAGCTTTCCCATGGTCAGGACATCGACGACCTGCGGCATGTTCGACAGAACACATTCGCCCCCGCCGAGAATAGTAGAGGCCAGGATCGGCAACGCGGCGTTTTTTGCCCCGCTCGTGCGGACCTCACCTTGGAGCCGCCGTCCCCCTTGAATGAGAATGTTGTCCATAGGTTTAGGCCGGTTTTTTCTCGAAACAGACGACGCGGTCGATCCCACCCTGATCTTGCAACACTCGAGACACATGAAACTGTCCTTGTTCCTCAGCCTGCCGGCACACCGCCGCAGCTTGGCCGATCCCGACCTCCATAAGAAGAACGCCTCCGGGCTTCAGATAGGCGGGAGCCTGCTCGAGCAATCGGCGATGCACATCCATCCCATCGCATCCTCCCGCCAACGCCAACCGGGGCTCGAAATCCCGCACCTCCGGTTGCAAGCCGGCGACATCCTCGTCCGCAATATACGGAGGATTGGAAAGCATTACGTGTACCTCTAGTGCCAAACCTTGCTCGGCGATCGGAGCCAGCAAGTCGCCATGAAAACAGGCAACCCGCGCCTCAAGCCCGTACTGGGCTATGTTGGCCCGCGCGACGACCAAAGCATCAGCCGAGACGTCGATGGCCGACAGTCGCGCCCTAGGCAGAGCCAAGGCCACGGACACAGCCAAACAGCCTGACCCGGTGCCGACATCCACCACTGTCGGGGCGTGAATGTGCGCGCATCGGCGAACCGCTTCATCAACCAGCAATGCACTTTCAGGGCGGGGGATGAGCACTGACGGAGTGACCTGAAAATCCCGTCCGCAAAACTCCTGCGTGCCCAAGAGATATTGCAGCGGCTCACGAGCGGCTCGCCGTGCAATCAGGCGCCCCACCTGCTCGCATTGTGTAACCGTCATCCCCCGTTCAGCCTGAACTCGCTGCATGAGCGGCGACAGGTTCAACACATGTTCCACTATCCAGGCGGCCTCCAGACCGGGCTGATCGATGCCGGCTGCCTTCAGCCGCGCTTCGGACTCCTTCAGAAGCGCGCCGAGACTCGTGGCGGAACATGCCATGTTGGCGACCAGTTGCCGGCTCATGGTGCTTCCAAGCTGGCCAGATGTTCGTAGTGCGCCCGAAGAGCCTGCACAATTTCTTCCAGATCACCCGCCAGCACCTGATCAAGCTTGTGCACCGTCAGTCCGATGCGATGGTCCGTCACACGATTTTGGGGGAAATTATACGTGCGAATTTTTTCGCTCCTGTCGCCCGTCCCCACCTGCGACTTGCGGTCTTGCGCGATGGCCGCCTCCTGCTTTTCTCGCTCGGCCTCAACAATTCGAGCCCGCAACGTCCGCATAGCTTTGGTCCGGTTTTTGAGCTGGGATCGCTCATCCTGGCAACTGACGACCACGCCGGTCGGGATGTGGGTGATGCGGACGGCCGAATAGGTGGTATTGACGCTCTGCCCGCCGGCACCGGAAGAACAGAAGGTGTCGATTCGAAGGTCTTTCGGATCAATGTGCACGTCCACCTCATCCACCTCGGGCATGACCGCCACCGTGACGGTAGAGGTGTGGATTCTTCCGCTGGCCTCGGTAGTAGGCACACGTTGGACGCGGTGGACGCCGCTTTCATATCTGAGTCGCCCGAACGCTCCCTTCCCTTCCAGGAGCGCGATCACTTCACGGTAGCCGCCGATCCCCGTCTCGGACGCATCGACGATCTCCAGGCGGAGACGATGCCGTTCCGCATATTTGAGATACATGCGGAAGAGATCGCCCGCGAATAGGGCCGCTTCGTCGCCTCCGGTTCCGGCCCGGATTTCCAGGAACACATTCTTTTCGTCCCGGGGATCTTTCGGCGTCAGAAAATCCTTCGCTCGCGACTCGATCTCCGACAGCTGCCGGTTCAGATGGTCGCGCTCTTCCACAAAAAGCTGCTTCATGTCCGTGCCGGTGGAGGAGTCTTGCAGCAGAGACGTCACCTCGTCGAGTTGTTTCTGGGCCTGGGAAAATGCGACAAACTGTTGAGCTGGCTCTTCCAGCTCCGTGCGCTCTTTATTGAGCTTGTGAATCATGCCCGGCTGATTGAGGACAATCGGATCCATGAGCTGATTCGTCAATTCTTGATAGCGCGCGGCCATCCCTTCCCACTTTTTCAGCAGCCCATCTTCCATGTCTCGTCCATTCCAGCCGCAGCGTGACGCCCAAAAAACAAGAGACCCTGCCCCAAAAGGAAGCAGGGTCTCCATGATGTCCTGACTGAGGCCTACTTGTCTTTTTTGGCGTACTTCTTTTTGAACCGTTCGACACGCCCTTCCGTATCGACGATCTTCTGAGTTCCCGTAAAGAAGGGATGGCACCCCGCACAAATGTCGACCTTGATGTCCCCGATGGTAGATCGAGTCTTGAACGTGTTCCCGCAAGCACAATGCACGGTCGCTTCACGGTAGACCGGATGAATTCCCTTTTGCATACCAGCTCCTCTACTGACCTTGATTCGTTGCCTCATCCTGCTCGCCAGGGTGCGTGACTTTACACTGGACAGGCCTGTACTGGCAAGCGCGGCTATCGATTCATGGACTGTAAAAATTCCTGATTGGTTTTCGTTCCGCCGATCTTGTCCATTAAGAATTCCATGGCTTCCATGGTCCCCAACGGGCTCAGGACCTTGCGGAGGATCCACATCTTGTTCAGGCGGTCCCGGTCAACCAGCAGCTCTTCCTTGCGAGTGCCGGATTGACTGATATCGATCGCGGGGAAGAGTCGCTTGTCGGCCAAACGCCGATCCAAGTGTACTTCCATATTACCGGTGCCTTTGAATTCTTCAAAGATCACGTCGTCCATACGGCTGCCGGTATCGATCAATGCCGTGGCCATGATGGTCAAGCTCCCGCCGTTTTCAATGTTGCGCGCGGCGCCGAAGAACCGCTTTGGCCGCTGGAGCGCATTGGAATCAAGACCGCCGGAAAGGACCTTGCCGCTGGGAGGGGCAATGGTGTTGTACGCCCGGGCCAACCGAGTGATGCTATCGAGCAGAATGACCACATCTTTCTTATGCTCGACCAGCCGCTTTGCCTTTTCCAACACCATCTCGGCCACCTGCGCATGACGCTGAGCCGGCTCGTCGAAGGTAGAACTGATGACTTCGGCTTTTACCTGGCGCTGCCAATCGGTGACTTCTTCCGGACGCTCGTCGATCAAGAGCACAATGAGGGTGACTTCCTTGTGATTCTTGAGAATGGCCCGGGCGATCGCCTGCAACAGCATGGTTTTTCCGGTCCGCGGAGCCGCGACAATCAAGCCGCGCTGGCCCTTACCGATCGGAGTCGTGAGATCCATGACACGGGTGCAATATTCTTCTCGGTCAAATTCCAGATTTAATCGTTCTTCGGGGTAGAGCGGGGTGAGGTTGTCGAATAAGATCTTGTCACGCGCGACTTCCGGGTCTTCATAGTTGACCTTTTCCACCTTGAGCAATGCGAAATAGCGTTCGCTCTCTTTTGGTGGACGAATCTGGCCTGAAACAATATCTCCGGTTCTCAGATTGAACCGGCGGATCTGTGATGGAGAGATATAAATATCATCTGGCCCCGGCAAATAGTTGGAGTCCGGAGCGCGAAGAAATCCAAACCCATCCGGTAACGTTTCCAATACGCCTTCACCAAAGACGACGCCGTTTTTCTCAGTCTGCGCCTGCAAGATGGCGAAAATGAGCTCTTGCTTCCGAAGATTTGCCGCACCCTCAATTTTCAGATCCCGCGCCACCTCGTTCAGGTCGGCAATCGACTTCTGCTTGAGTTCCGCCAAATGCATAACTTCCCCTTTAACCTGTGTCATACCTCTTCCCTATCGAGCTCTGAACCCGATAGCTCCCCAAATGAGAAAAACGATTTAGTACTCATGAACGAATTCACGGAGGTGATTTGTCTAGGCATCAACCCGTTGGTTGTTTTTATGGAAGGAGCGCTTTGATGAAGGCGTTATTGATTGAACATTTGCAGAAATGAAAGTAACCCACTGTTGCACACTCGACGCTTAAGCTGCCCTGGGATTTTTACGATTGGAATGAGCTCGGAAGCTGATGCACAGAAGGTAATGCGTTTTATTGGAATCGCGAAGTTGATGTGATTCTAGCGTTGGACCTTGCCATTGTCAACAAATTAAACCCCTTAAAACCCCTGAACCTCTTTCGTCTCCTCCGAGCCATTACAATGCCTCTGTCACATGAAGAGCGGGCGCCGTGTCGACGGCGAGCCGGCCATCGAGCCTGCTGCCTTTGGTTGCAGCTCAGCGACTGTTATGTTAGAAATCCGTCCAAGGAATATTGTGGCAAAATCAGATCACGACACACCCGACCGCATTTTCACGCTGGCTGAGGCCAATGAACTCCTTCCTCAACTCAATCAACGGTTTGCCGTCATTCGCCGGGCAAAATCCGTCATTGCGAACACAAAAGACGAGGTGAGCAAAGCCAGCGCAAACGCTGCGTCGGGAGGCGGCAGCCCGGTCGGAGCGCTCTATATTCGAGCCCTCCATGAAATCAGCGGCAGCCTGCAGACCATTCACGAGCTGGGAGTCGTCATCAAGGACGTTGATCTCGGACTTTGCGACTTCCCCTGTAAGCGAGAGGGACGAATCGTCTACTTGTGCTGGAAATTTGGCGAGGAAGAAATTCGTTGGTGGCATGAAGTGACTTGCGGGTATAAGGATCGCCATCCTCTGGATGGAACAACCAGCTAGCTCCTAATCGTATGAAATTTGTTATTCTTGGCTTCGATGGGCCAGACGGGCAGGCTAAGCGCAAAATTCACCGCGCGGCGCACCTGGAAAATTTAGCGCTCCTGGACCGCCAAGGAAGGGTTGTTCTCGCTGGCCCTCTCACTGACCAGTCTGGCAGCCTGATTATCATTGAGGCGGATTCACTTGAAGAAGCGAAACAGTTTGCGCAGAACGACCCTTATACCGTCCATGGAATTTTCGAACGCATAGAGGTTCATCCTTTCATGCAAGTCCTACCTGGGACATCCTCCGCCACCTGACGAACCCCGGCGTTCATCATCCGAGTTCTCCACCGCTGCGTCTTCAAACCTTTCCTGTTCTGTTTCGGCCAAGCGCGGCGCAAGCACAGGTCTTGTCAGATTGACAACACAAAAGATTGCCACCTATAATGCGCACTTAGCGTCGTTTGCGAAGGCATGAGACTTGTAGTTCAAAAGACCTAAGTGCCTTCTCGCGCGCTGGCCCTAAATTTCCCCCAAGTGGGCCTTCTGCTGTGTTGCAGAAAAACATCGAGAAAGCATAGAGTGACTTGACCCCACGCTTTAACCGATGGTGTCCCTTCTCCAAGTTTGTTAACCCCAAAAAGAGAGCAGGTTCGAATGACTCAGTATCGTGTGTTACCAGGCCCAGAACACTTCCTGCCACCGGCCGCCGCCTCGATGGGGATCTACCTCCCCAATCCAGGCGAGGCACATATTAACGGCGTCATTGTTCCGGAAGAAAAAGCCTACGAAGAGGCTGCTCGCCAATTTCTCTCGGCTCAGGTGCCGACCATCTTCCCTGGACCATTGGTGCTCTGGGCCTGGAATGAAAAGGCCGCCAAAAAGGCTGCCGCCGTCCGAAGTCTTTTCGAAACACTGAAAGAATGCGTGCAGCCCGGACAAAAACCGATGCTGATTCCCATGCCGGACTATCGCCCCAAATATCCCAAGATCAACCCCGAAGTCGAAATTAACCCAAACCACCCCAATCTGACGATCTGGCATAACAAGATCGACTGCTGCATGTTTATCGGAGTGCACTGTCACCAGGCCAACTTGTCCCTCAAGATTATACGAGGCGGGACGTCATGCTACACCGTCGCAATGTGCGCACAAGCTGGACATGAAGATGCGATGCTCTCCTTTAGAGACGCCACAGTCGAAAAAATCCTGAAGTTGGGCGAATGGATCCGCAAGTTGAAAGGCACCGTTAAACCAAGGCTGGCAGCAGCCAAGACCGGCGCTTCGAACTAATTATTTGAAGCACTGACAACGATTGAAAGGAGGCCGAGTCCATGGCGGAAACGAAATCCCACATCGGGACACAAAATAAAAAGGGCCAGACCTACACAGATCCGTGGAAAATGCTGAATGAGGCGCCTCGTAAGCCCTCCTTTTACACGGGAAGCGAGGTCATTAAAGAAGCCATCCGGCGTGCAAGCTGCGATGTGATGATTGCTTACCCCATTACTCCGCAAAGCGAAGCGGCAGCCCTCATCGGAGAATTATTCGCCGAGGGCTATATTGGAGATTATTTCCGGGGCGAAAGCGAATTCGCCGTGATGTCTCAATGTGCAGGCGCGGCTTTCGGTGGAGCGCGGGTGTTCACAACGACCGCCGGTCCAGGCACCATGCGGGCGATGGAGAACTTTCCGATGTGGGCTGGAGCCCGGCTTCCGATCCAAATGATCGTCACCTGCCGCGGCATCAACTCACCCCTGTCGATTCAACCAGACACGTTGGAGATTGCCTACCTCTTAAATACCGGTATGCTCGTCTGGCACGCCGAAACGGCTCAAGATTTTTTCGACTGGATCCTGAAGGGGTATATGGTTTCGGAGGAACCTGACGTTCACCTACCCCTCGCACTCTGCTGCGACGGATTCTTCGTCACGCATACGAAAGACGTCGTGAACCTGACCCCTACCGAAATGTGCCTGCCGCCGTATGACCCGTACCGTTCGCCGGTACCCTGCATGGACATGGAATGCCCGCCTGTTCGGATGATGCGCGATCCGTTTGTCATGAAGAGCAACTACATCAGCTATGCTACGCATGCCAGCTGGCAACAAGAAGTCTGGGCGGCTGTCGAGCGATCGAGAAAACACACGATTCATTGGCTAGACGGTTTGATTGACACCGAAAATGCAGACGCAGAGGTTATGATCGTTGCCTCCGGTACTGCCGTATCCCAAGGGCGCGAAGCTATCCGCCTTCTGGAGGACGAAGGTGTCCGTTGCGGGCTCGTGAAGGTCAAGTCTCTTAGACCATGGCCCGGAGAAGAAATTCGTGAAGCGACCAAGAATGCCAAGCACATCTTCGTCCCGGAGTTTAATGTGACGGGATGGCTGGCGAAAGAGATTAAGGCGACCATCCCCAACAGCGAACGCGTCCACGCCGGACCTCACGTCTGTGGCGGTATGACTATGCCGCCGGAAATCATTGTATCTGAAATTAAGACAGCTCTCGGATTGCGTTCCGAGTCGCTTGCTGGGCGAGGCAGCTGAAATTGCTTCTTTCGTAGTCCAGAGAACTGAACGATCAACTATCCCGATAGACACGCCGCGAGGAGGCATACATGAGCAAAGAGCGAATCAAAATTTCGCCGGATCTATATGACATCATGCCATCGGATTACCAGGATTTAGTCCAGAGTGCGACCTATGGGAAGGAAGACCGTGGATGGAAGGATATCGGAACATCGAAGGAATTGATTGAGCAGCACTCCTTGTGCGCCGGCTGCCCTGAATCAATGGCCTTCCGTTACATCCTCGCGTCCCTCCCCAATCCGGAAGATACGGTCATGGTTGGCTCCACGGGGTGCACGAGTCTGGTGTTCCCAATGGTGGCCGTGCACAATATTCATTCTCTATTCGGCAATCAAAACGCGATCGCCTCGGGCTTGAAACGGGCCCTGAGCGTCCGTTTCCCGGATCGAGTCAAAGATGTGGTTGTGTTGGCTGGTGACGGAGCCACGGTCGACATCGGACTGGACATGACCTTGCAGGCCTGGTTTCGCCAGGAAAAATTCACCACCATCTGTTTCGACAATGAGTTGTATGCCAACACCGGTGGACAAGAAAGCGGTTTGATGCAGAAGGGCTTCGTGGCCAAAATGGCTCCAGTTGGAAAGCTCTTTGATAAGGTTCGTCTTCCTGAAATCGCACGAGAGTCTGGTTGTCATTACGTGGTAAATTGCACCGTGAGCAAACCTTCCCTCGTCGAGAAAGTCATTCGGAACTCCGTGTTAATCGCCCGAGAAATCGGTCCAACCTATATCCAGCTGTACACGCCTTGCATCCTGGAAATCGGCAAGAACAGCATGGAAGGCCTCCAAGAAATGCGCGACTCCGAAAAGCCGACCGAGCGGTTTGCCTATAAAGAGTACGTCAGCGAACCGGCCAAGCAACTTTTGGCCGAGTTGGCGGCAAAAGACAAAGAGCGAAAGGCTGCGGCCAAACAATTGGCTGGGAAAGCTTAGAGAATCGGAGGTTTTCCATGATTAAGAAGAGACTGAATATCCGTATGTCCGGACTCGGCGGCCAGGGCGCCGTCACTGCAGCCCACGTGATGGCCATGGCAGCAAATCGGGATGGGAAATTCTCGATCTCCAATCCGTTCTTTGGAGCCGAAAAGCGCATGGCTCCGGCAGAGAGCTACTGTCGCATCGGTATTGAACGGATTTACGATCGAGGCGAGTTGGTGTTCCCCGACGTGATCGAGGTCTTTCATCCTCAGGTCATCACGATGGGGAAGAGTTACACGATGCCGTTCTACTCCGGCATCAAGGAAGGCGGCGTCGTGATCATCAACTCTGCGCAGAATCTTCTGTCAGAGGAGGATGTCGAGCGTCTGAAGGATCTGAATGTCGCCGTCTTCTACATCGCCGGGACGGAGCTCGCCATTGAGGTCGCTGGAACGGAATTGTCGACGAATATGACCATGATCGGTTCAGTCGCCGGAATCACCAAGTGCGTTTCCATGGAAGCCTTGGACGGTGCGCTTCAAGAGCGATTCGGGAAAAAATTCGTGGCCTCCGGAGGAACTGCTTCTCTGGACGAGGCCATCAAGAAAAAGTTCGCCAAGAAAGAGATGCTGCTCCAGAAGAACTTGGCCACCGTGAAACGTGCATACGAAATCGCCAGCGAGTGGGCCGAAAAGAATAAGATCGAGCTGAAAGTGGGCAATCCCGCTGTTGCAGCGTGAGCGTAAGAAAAGGAATCCAGCCACATGTATAACGTTGCTCAAGTGATCGATGACAAATGCACCGCCAAAAAGGGGTGCCGTCTCTGCATCATGTACTGCCCCGAGGCAAACTGCTTGGATCTCAACACCTCTAAGATGGTGGCAGAAGTCAACATTGACCGATGCAAGGGATGCGAATTATGCGTCGTCGTGTGTAACGCTGCCAAGCATGAAGCGATCGTGATGCAGGCCGTGAGTGCTACTGGCGAGTTAATCAATCGAAAGGGCGAATCTGCAGCCCTGGGGCAGGCGTACCAAGGCTAGAACAAGCCACTCAGGCTCTTTCATCAAACCCCATGGCGCCCTCGCCGTGGGGTTTTTTGTTAGAGGTCTGGCGGGAGAGGATGAGATGGAACAGGAAGACAATTTGCTCGGCGAACTCCTCCGCGATATTTCTGGACTCCTTCACGAATATCCTAAGGTGATTGAGCGACGCGCTGCCGCCATTCATGCAGAAGGGAAAGAGCCTGAGTTGGCGGACAAGCTTTTCAAGGCAGCCGATACGATGCGCGACAGCGGAAATCTGTACCTCACTTGGGCCAAACACTTTGCCGCATTGGCGGAAGGCAACACTGACGCGTCATCCGACGAAGATGAAACGGAAGACTTCGACGTGTAAAAAAGTCTCCCCCTTCGCGCTGCAGTTTTGTTACAATGCGGCGGTTATTGACTACGTCTCCATTCCCCGGTAGCTCAGTTGGTAGAGCAGCCGGCTGTTAACCGGCTGGTCGCAGGTTCGAGTCCTGCCCGGGGAGCCAACCTAAGAATATAAAAGGGGGTCCCGGCAACATACCGGGAGCCCCCTTTCTCATCTGCAACGCCTTCCCTACGCTTTTGACCCTGGATCGTGCTGTCTGCAGTTAGGCCGCTATCGTCCAATTGACTGAGGAGCGACTCCGCTTTTTAACACGATTTCGCAAATATGATCGAGCCGCTCTATGTGTTCATAGGCTGCCCACGGATCAGTCGCCACCGCACACACCCCGTGATTCGTTTGCCCAACAATGTCAAACTCCAAGGTGCCATCTTTTCTCAGGCCCAAACATTCCGCTGTCACATCGGCCAAATCACGGGATAAAGCAGGTAGCGCCGGCACGGTAGAACCGACACGGGTGTAGCGCGATATTTCAGGGAACTCGGCACTCATTCGCTGTAAATCAATGCCTGCATACATGGCGGCGACAATATGCGTCGCATGAACGTGGACGACTGTCCGTGTTTTTTTCGTATCCCGCTGGAGATTCCAATGCATCCAAAGTTCCCCCGAAGGCTGTTGCCCGTCTCGCACGTGAGGAACCAGCAGGCCGCTGGTCGAGTCGGCAATTACTTCCAATCGCACCACGTGTTCCGGATGCACAATCGTCTTTCGCCATCCGGACGGGGTGATATACAGATATTTGCCTTCCCGCTTCCGCATGCTGATATTCCCGTCCCTCGTCGTAATCCAGCCTCGCTCATAGACCCGCCTCATCACATCGCCGATCGCCGTCAGCATAGCTGCCTCCTCTTATGAAACAAGGCTCCAGCATCTGTTATCGGTTGGTTACCGGCAGGCCTTGAGCGGAAGACAACGACCTTTATCGACCGCAAAATTAGTTTGGGCCGCCCGATCAGTATTGGTTATGATGACATTCGTATGACTGGCCAGGACAGGTTTCATCCCGCGCTGCTGCTCCGAAACCCGCATCTCATGACGTTGATTCCTCGTTACTGGCCCCGCCCGGGATGGAAACAGCATCTGCCTTCTAGCGAACGTCTCTTCACGACCCAGCCTGGGACCCAGCTGCTCGGCATTTGTCATTGGCAGCCTGCTTCCATGACGGCGGCACCCACCGTCATCTTGGTCCATGGCCTTGAAGGATCGGCCGATTCCCACTATATGCGCGGGATGGCGACGAAGGCTTTCCGTGCAGGCCTCAATGTTATCCGCATGAACCAGCGCACCTGCGGGGGCACGGATCATCTGACCCCGACTCTGTATAACAGCGGCCTCAGTCATGATTACCGCGCCATCGTGCGCGAGTTACGCGAGCGCGATGGCCTAAGCCGCATCTGGCTCATCGGGTATTCAATGGGAGGGAATCTTGTCCTCAAGGCGGCAGGTGAACTGCAGCGTTCAGAACCCGCGCTTGCCGGGGTCGTGGCCGTCAGTCCGAATATCGACCCCACACACTGCGTCGCCGCCCTGGAGGAGCCGAGGAATTGGCTCTATCATGCGCACTTTCTCTCGAGTCTCAAATCTCGTATGCAACGGAAAGCGCGACTGTTTCCCGGCCAATGGAATCTCTCGCCATTGCGCTCGATGAAAACCATCACTCAGTTCGACGAGACCTATACCGCACCCGATGGGGGCTATCGGGATGCCTCGGATTATTACCATCGGGCCGGAGCGCGCCACGTGTTATCTGAAATCGCGGTGCCTACGCTGATTATCACCTCCCAGGACGATCCGTTCATTCCGGCATCGATGTTTGAGACGCCGGGAATCAGAAACAATCGTCATATTGTTTTGACGATGCTAGGGAGCGGCGGGCACTGCGGATTCTTCCAGAAGCGTCGGCCTGGAGAAGATCGCTTTTGGGCGGAGAATAGAATTATCGAGTGGCTGTCTTCCCGGTCGTGAGTTGACCGCAATGAGTTTTTTTACCTGTGCCATCCTGTATCATTGGGCACTGTAGATTCTTTCAGGCGCCGCTTCAGCCCCATACATCAGCGCAATCGGCGAACGCCACCAGTATGGAACTCGAGACAGTCCCAGTCAGCCAGGAAACTCCCGCCCTCAGGTTCGGGTTTTGATGGGCGAATCAGGCTTGCTGAACTGTTCCTCCAAACTCAGGTGGGGCCTCGCGAGAAATGCGCCCGCGAGTTTTCGACTCTCCTCGTAGAGCGGCTGAGTCGCCTGCCATTCCATCATCGGCGGGTTTACGGGAAGGCTCACCATGAACTTCGTACCATGCCCTACTTCGCTGACCACTTCTACATATCCTCCGTGTTCCTGAACAATTTGATGGGCGATGGTCAGCCCTAACCCGGTTCCCTCGCGTTCGCCGCTCTCATGCTTGGTCGTGTAAAACGGGTCAAATATGTGATCCAAGTCGTGCGGTTCAATCCCGGGCCCGCTGTCCTCGACCTCAATCTGAACCCACGGCTCATTGACCGCCTTGACGAGCTTTCTGGTGCGCACGGACAAACGGCCGCCCTGTTCCCCTCCGATCGCTTCCATCGCGTTGATGAATAAGTTGAGCAACACCTGTTTGATCTGTTGCCGATCCAGCTTGACGAAGGGCAAATCCGGCGCGAGCTCCTTCTGTATAGTGATGGCCTTGCTGCTCGCCTTCACCTCGATAAAATACAGGCAGGAAGACACCACGTCGTTCAAGCTCTCCTGGGTGAGTTTCGGCGTCATATACCGCGCATAGTCGAGAATTTCGTGAACCAGCCGTTCAATTCGTTCGACATCCTCACAGACCACTTGGCTGAACTGCTCCATGAATTCGACATCGTCTCGCCGATCGGGTGCCAGCTGGACGAATGTTTTGATAGACGTCAGCGGATTGCGAATCTCATGCGCGAATCCTCCGGCCATGGTTTCCAGTGATCGCAGCCGGTCGGTGCGGCGCATCAGCAACTGGGATCGGCGCAGGTCTTCATACAGGAGCGCGTTATCGATCGCGATGGCCGCATGCTGCGCCAGCGTTTTCAACAACGCCAATTCTTCCGTCGAATACATACCGTGATTCGCACGGCGCCCTAGATTGCAGAAGCCGACCAGGCGCTCCTTGCTGACCAAGGGGATACAGACTTCCGATTCCAGCGCCTTCAAGGTGCCCAGCAGCCGCAAGTAATCGGTATCAGCTTTATCATATTCGATTTCTTCTCGAACCAGGGCCGTTTCAGTTCGCAAGAGCGCCCGCGGAAATTCGCTCTCCATCTTGATGGGAGGCACAATCACATCTCTGGTCACAAAGCCGTATGATGCCGTCAAACTGTAGACTCCCTGTTCCTTATCGAGGACATACACCGACGCGGTCTTGATGTTCATCACCCGCGCCAGCGTTTGCACGATTTCCTTGGTCAGCGATTTCAGTTCAAGAATCGCCACCAGCGATTTGGAGAATTGCACGAGCGTGTCATAGGCATCATAGCGCTCGCGGAACAGCGTCTGCCCGATCGCCCGTTCCACGCCCTTTTGTAGATTGGCCAACCCGCTCGACACGATCACGAAGAGCCCGAACAGCACCCCGGCCAGGAGGTAGTGGAAGGTTCCGGTAAAAATCCGAATGACGAGCAAAATCATCATGTACGCCGGAATCAGCCCCGCGAGCTTGATCGACAACATGACTTTCGGCCTGGTCGGCGCAAAGGAGATGTCCATCAATTCGTAACGGGCAATCGCGTACGCGACGACCGTGACGGACAATCCCGCCAGCAAGTAGCCGACCGGATAGAATCCCACGCCATAGTTTTGCAGAAAGTCGAGGGAGGCCAGGAACCCCAGCAACAGCGCCACCAGGGTGTATTTCAATTGAGCGGATAGAAGAGGAGCGGATGTTTGATGGTCGCGGTACCCCTGATACAGCCGATACACCGTCAGGCCGCCGCCCGACACTACGTAGGCAACCAGCCATGGGTGAAGAACACCAGCCTTAGGGTACCGGCCCCAGTAATAGACATACTGGCCGTCCACTATATAGGTCGTGAAGAGGAGACTCCAGAAGAGCCCGCCGAGGGCATAATTGCACAGAATCACCCGGTCCTGCGCAGCCCCTGCGGAAAGCCTATGCGCGAAGTGATAAGTCAACGCAGGCAGAAACACGATCCCCGTATAAATGACTCGCATCCAGAACAGGGCTTCCGTCTCATTGGCGGCGGAGAACAGCATGAAGCAGCCGAACAACCACAGGCATGCGGCACCGCAAACGGCGCTGAAGACGGTATTGGAGGATGAGCGGGGATTGTTGCTGAGGACCCACAAGGCGCAGATCAGAAACAAGGTGCCGGCCAGCAACGGAGGGGTGGAATGCCCGGTTGCCCGATTGCTCAGCACCGCGCCGATGGAAGTCGCCACCACGATAATGGCCAGCACGATGGCATAACCCAGTCCCTTGTTCAGCACGACGCTGATATTCATCAGGCGGTACCGAACGATGGTATAGGCCATCAGGGCGGTGTACATCGTGATGAGCACCGTGCCGTACGGCAAGAGCGGGACGCCGTACCAGAGCGGAAAATTCGTAGCCCCGCCCGCGTATCCAATCACACTGGCGGCCAGCATGTAGGCATATTGATGGCGGCGGATCCCATTGGCATCGCGAAGCGCCACCCCCACGAGCGACGTAGCGTAGATCACGTACCAGAGGAAATACACGAGAAATGGGTGGAAGAACGGGCCGGGAACGGGCCAGAAGGAAAAAGACATCGCCGGATGCACCCCCGCGACAAACCAGGGGGTCGTATCGGCCAGCAGGAACAGTCCGGCTAATCCATAGCCGATCTTCAGCGCCCTGGCATGGCGAGCCGCAATGTCGAGAAAGGTGACCGTGTGGTGAAAATAGAGGATGGGGATGAGCGACGCGCCGGCCATGACCAGGCGCAACAGGCTCAGCGCAAGATCCTTGGATTCCGCGAGATGCCACCCGCAGTAGAAAATGCTCCAGAAGGCAATGCTCAAACAGTACAGCCCGTAGATCCGGTTGCGCGCCGCGGCAGGATCCCGGAAGTAGACGAACATTCCGAGCCCCGTCGCAGCCAACGCATTGACCAACGCGCTGAATGCGAGCACTTTCATATCAGCTACTCTGGGAGGACCGGCACCATCTCCTCATGCTGCCACCGTGATGTGCGCCATGCCCTTCTCGGCCACGGCAATGAGGGCTTGATTTCCGAACGTGGAATAAATTCGTGGGCGCGAGACGCCCGCAGCGCGCAGCAGACTTTCTAATTCAGTCTGATAGTGGAAATGGAAGGTGCCTTCGCCTTCGCGTTCCTTGATTCTACCAGAATTGTCCAGGAGGCGACGACCTTCCTCAACTTGATCCTTCGTCTGCGCGGTATCCACAAAATTGCGATAAATGGCCGACAGATCCGCATACGGCTTCAAATTGGAAATGACCAGCCGCCCCTGCGGAGTCAACACCCGGAGATATTCCCGCAGGGTGGAGAGGGGGTCCCGCACATACCCCAACACGAGATTGCACACGACGCGGTCGAACGAATGATCGGGAAACGGCAACGCACATTCGAGATCGGCCTGGCAGACGCGCATCGACATGGGTTCATAGGCCCGCAACCCTTCATAAAATTGCCCCTGCAACGTCGTGCCGACTTGCGAGAAATTCGTCATGGCTTGCGCCAGGGCCGCCGGCACGAAGTCGAGGCCGACATAGTCCGGGGAGCGAAAATCCCCGCGCTTGCCGTAGCGCTGCCGGAATGCGTGATTCAATTGCAGGAAGACGCCGAAATTCCCGTTACCGCACCCGGCATCCAAAATCCGCTCGCCCTGGTGGCAGGGGCCCATCAATCGATAGAGATGATCCATGAGGCGCCAGAAATCGGCCACATTGGGAATGGTCTGAAAGTTCTGCAAATAGTCTTGCCAGAATGCCACGTGATCCGATTTTTCCATCGGCCGCCGCTTCTTGCTCCGTTCGCGCTCCATCCGGTTCTGCATGCCGATTTCACGGTGGGACGGTTCGATCATCCGCTCCTGGCGGCGCACGGGCCAGAGCTCCTGCTGGCAACAGGCGGCAATCTGCCGGTAGACCGTGCGGGCTTTCCGCGGGCTCTCCTGCAGGCGATGTAACGCACCGGGCACGACGAAGGAATGGCGCACATACGGACCGATCGCTTCCGCGACCCGTTCGATGGAGGCCGGATCCACCCAGGCGTCCTGCTCGGCGTGAAACAGCACGACCGGAGTTCGCAGACGCGCGGCATCGCGTTGAGTCGTCAGCAGGTCCGCATACTCCCCTCGCACCGCATGCTCCAGCCAGCGGTCCGCGTCGATGGTGAGACCCAGGATATTCACCACGCCTTTGTGCACGCCCGCCAGATGCTCTCCGATCAAATCTTCTTGATGCACGGCCTCCAGCGTATGCCGGATATCCATGATCCCGTTGATCAACGTCAGCAGCCGCACATGAGGCACCCTCCCGGCGACCTTCAGCGCCACGCGGCCGGCCAGACTCGTAGCCACAAGCCCGATCGGTCGTCCCGGCCATTGATCAGCAACATGGTGCAGAACCGTCTCGAGATCGATCTCCATGTCTTCCAGTCGGAATTGAGTCACCAGACCGTCGCTTTCACCCACATGATTCACATTATCGTAGCGAACCACGTTGAACCCATTGCCGGCCAGATAATAGGCCAAGGGAACATAATCGCGCTTGCTCTCCCCATACCCGGGCGCCAAGACGACAATCGGGGCATCGGCCGCCGGCTCGGCACGCGGGCGGTCATGGCAGAGGGCGATCCGAAGACCGGAAGGCCGGAAACATTCGGAAAAGGTGCTGAGAACGGCAGGACCTTCGGCTAGAGCTTCGCCGCTCGGCTCTGGCCTCTGTGCCAACAGATGCTCAATGATGTCTTCGGCTTCCTTGGCCACCGGAAGAAATCGCACGCCCGCCAGCACCGTTCGTCCTGCCAGGGAGACGCAACCAGGACGGGCATCCGCTGGCGCCGGTCTGGTCCACACGACTTCGCCTGAAACCGCGCATAGTGTGATCGGCAAGGAGGAGGCGGCGGCGGATCCATGTAGCGCGGTCGATTGGAACCAGCGCAATTCGAGTTCCGAACCCAACAGGTCTTCCTCAGCCGACAGATGGACGCAGGCGCCGTTGTGGGACAAGTCGGTGGTCATGGCGGCCGCCAGCTGCCGCCCACCCTCGCGAGTCCGGAGACTTACTTCCGTGCTGAGCCCGACCACCACCCGCTGCTGGCGGCGCCGCTCCTGCCGCGGTCGCTTGGGACCTCGCACCAGATGAATGGGTGCCGCCCCACCTGGGGCCGGTTGCGAACCGGTATCGATGAGCGTTTCTTCACCTTCCTGGACGACCAAGGCCGCCGCCAGGCGCATCTGTTTCGACGGGGAGCGTCCTTCGCTGAGAAGCGCGGCCACGACCGCTTCGTCGGCGGCACTCAGGTGCACGAATTGGATGGCTAAGGTCACGGCAGTGTCAGTCCGCCCAGGCACAGGTATCGCCTCCCCGGAGCGAATCCCGCATACGATTCCGAGACTGTTCAGCGCGCCCTCCTCGGGGCTGAAACTTAATCGCATCTGCTGATTCAGCATGGCGGGAATCTCGGACACGAAGTCCATCGACAGGCCGCCCAGCCCGATGCTTTTCGTGATTCCTTTCCACGTCTGGCCCTGAAAGAACAGCTCCGTGGACAGGCGAAGAGCGAGACGACGAGAAGCCCGCCGTTCCGCGAGCGAAAGCGACCAGGCCTCGCTCGTTTTCTTCCGATCCGCCGCGGGAACATTCAGGCTATCCTCATGCCCGTGGAGGGCTGGTACCGGCTGAGTCACGTGAAGCGCAGTGATGTGAGACGACATACTATTCCTCCCGCAAATGTGAGTCCTGGTGGCGGTCCTGCCACGGCATCGTGGTGAATAACCAGTGGCCGCTTCGCCCCCTCATGCAGTGAGCTCCGGGCGAGGCTGGACTCTTGCAAGCGCACGAACGATTCCAAAATTGCGGGAGGATGTGGGATGGTCGAAACGGGGACGGATAAGCGGCACGCACGGCCTCAGTATAGGCACACAGCGAGGAGCTAACCTGTCTGACTTCGAAGCTTATTCTAGGGAATTAGACATAATTGTCAACTCATCACAAGAAAAAGAATGCCGCCGCATACAGGGAAAAACTTAGTTGTTAGCTGCAGGGCCGACTGCCCGTGGTGATGGCGCCCCTGAACGCCGGAGATCTGGCAACCCAAGTCAGAACGCTGACGACCGTCATGATACTGACGCACGCACATATGGCGAATACGTAATTGCAGATCGTCCTGACGATCCGCGCCGGACCGTTTCGCAACGGGCATGATCCACGGTCCTTCGCGCGCCTGTGAGAAAATGGGCAACACGCCGAGAGTAACTCTGCCACCCATAGAGAACGAGCCCGCCGCGCCGGTTGCTTTGAATCGGACAGGTATGTTACCCACAGGGCCTCACTTCAGTCTGACTGTACCGATCATGCGCCCTGCTGACGTCCGATTACAGATCGCGTTGCTGAGCCTGTCCATGGCCGGGTTTATGCTCGGTTGCCAAACCATGCCGCCCGTCACAGAGGGATATCCGCATCAGGAAGCGTTGCGGGGAAAAACTCTCCAGCAGGTCTTGGCCTGTGCCGGCACTCCATTGCAGAAACGAGAGGAGGGCCCGGCAACCATTCTCCGTTATTACCGGGAAGCGCCGCTCCTGGAAGAATCCATGGTGTCGTCGAAAGGGAGCCGGCCCACGGTCCACCATGGTTGTTGGGCCACGGTGATCCTTCAAGACGAACGGGTCGACCGGGTTCGATATCACTTTGTACCCGCTTCCGTGAATGCGTCCAACGATTGCGAAGAGATCTTCGCGAGCTGCCAGGAATGAAGACCAGGCGCCTCACCGCTGGACTGGTGCTGGGCCTGGTGGTGCTGGCCGGTGGCCTGGAACTTCTGGCTGGCTGGCTCTCACCCGCCTATGGGCTCGAAAAATATGGCCGCCCGCTCCCGTCCATGGACGAACCGGAACCCGGCGCGCGGAGAGAAGAAGAAACCCTCTTCGGCGGATATTTCCTCACCGGCGCATTTGTCAAGAATCCGACCTTTGCCGCCCGCCCTGACAATACGGGTCTCGTCGGCATGCGCCACATGCTGCATCTGGAAACCGACCTCTACAAGCAATACCTCACCTTTTATACTGATCAGAACTTCTTCTCGGATCGAACCAACGGGTGGGTTGAGTTATCGGAATGGGACAGCACCGTCGCATTCACCGGCGTCCTCGACCGCTTCAACTGGCGCGTGCAATATGAGCGCGATGCGCCCCTGGATCGGCGAGGCTTGAAACAGGCTTATGCCGATGTCCTCGTGACCGCGCGTTTTCAAGCCGTGCAAGACCTCGCCTGGTGGCGGCGCGCCTTGCCTCACCAGAATCTCACCGCCTATGCCGGAGCAGGTTGGCTGTTCCACAATAGCCAGTATTTCGCGCGACCCAATAATACCGGCCGCGCCCTGTTCCGGTATGTCGCCCACGCCGACCTGGACCTCTACAAGAACAGAGTCGTGCTCTATGGAGACATGAACTTCTTCACCGATCGGGAGGCGAGTAACACCCTGAACCCGTCGGAACTCGACTGGATCGTGGGCATCGCCGTGCGCTGGCAGGATATGGAGCTGGCGGTCTACCGTGAAGAAGATCGGCCTCTGGATCAACCAGGGCTGGTCCAGAAGTACGTTGCGGTGCAACTGCGCTTTGCGTTCGATGTGTCTAAAGGCGCGATCGAGCGAATGGGATTGAAGCGGTAGACGGGACCTATCTCTCGATCAGGTGACTCCGCACATCTTGCACATAGGTCTTGAAGGGATCGGCCATAAAAAACGGCGCGGCATCCCGCAACTTAAAATTCGACCAGTTGATAATATACTCGCAGGACGCGTGATCACCATAACTGTGGGCGACGTCCGCATCCGGTCCCTTCGCAGCGGAGTGCAACAAATGCCGGACCAATTCACCCCGGCCGAAGGCGCGCGTATTCCGCGGCGGATGGTATTCCGCGAGCTGCACGCTCTTGTCCGTCGTCAGGCGAGGCCCTCGCCCTTCCTCTTCAATTCCGTAGCAGAGTCCACGCGCTGGATGCAGGTTGTGATATTCCAGATCAAGACTCTTGAGCATGGGATCATCCCATGCCAGCTGTTCCGCCTCGCGGTAGGTTTCGAGCAGCCAGAGCTTTGAAGCCCAGTCGATCCGTCCCACCAGTTTGTCATAGCCGTGCCGCAAGTCGGTCAACACGGATTCCCATTGTTCCAGCACCCAATCCGTCTCTTCATCCTGCCCCTGGCAATGGCGCTGCGCCACGGCGAGAAACTGCTCTTGAATGTCGAGGGCGGAGATCGACTGCCCGGATTCCAGCTGGACGATCCATTGGCGATCCGGATCCCGCGAAATGTCCTGCAAGGCCTCGACCGGCTCGTTGATTCCCAATCCACGGGGCGCCTGCCCCGCTTCGATTAATTGCAAAACCAATCCGGTCGTGCCCATCTTCAACGCCGTGGCATATTCCGCCATATTCGAATCGCCACAGAGGAGGTGGATGCGGCGGTATTGGTTGGGATCGGCCAGCGGCTCGTCGCGCGTATTGACGATGGCGCGATTGTGCTGGACCCACTCGAAGAAATCGTTCACGATGTAATCGGCACGCTGCGAGATCTGAAACGGGACGATGGATCGATCCTGCGCATCCCGCAGGCCCGGCCGATGCAAAATGAGCCCGCCGATCTGCACCCATTCATTGGGATCACCGGCACAGCCGATCCGGCCCGCGCCGGTAAAGATCTGGCGGGTGACTAAAAAGGTGACGAGAGGTCCAAGGCCGCGCCGGGAAAATGGAAACTGGCGGGTGACGAGATAGTTTTCGTGGGACCCGAAGGTGGCATCGGTTTCGTGGTCGATATTGTTTTTAATGAGCGAGACCGTCTCTTCCAGGCCCAGCGCCGTTACAGCCTGCTGAATAATCCGGTCACCGGCCCGGTCCGATGCAACGAGATCGGCGAGAGTCGTACATTCCGGCGAGGCATATTCCAGATGCCCCATGTCGATGTAGAGTCTTCCGGCGTTGGTGAGAAAGCCGCCGTTGCCCGGTGGCTCATCGTGCCCGCGATGGTGCAGATCAAGGACTCCGCGACGAGCGACGTGAAAGATGTGATCCCGGATGCGCTGAGCGATCCAGGAAGGAGAATGGTCCGGCCGATCCTGATTGACCAGGAGGCCATATTCGGTTTCGAGCCCGAAAATACGATTCAGCATATCACCCAGCTGTCGATCACGGTTGACCCTGTCCCGCCCGGGGCCGCGCTTGTCACTCCGCCATGCGCCGAGACCTTTTTAATCAGAGCTTGACGCACGTACAGCCGGCGGCAGCAACCGGCCCAGCTCCTCCGGCCGGAGCGCCCGATATTTCGAGGAGCCAGGGCCATTTCGTTCCAGCACAACACATTCCAGCGACTTTTCGAGGACGGTCTGCCGCACATGAGCCAGTAGGGCCGGTTTGTCCGGCAGGGCCTCCGCTTTGGCTTTGGCTTTGTCCCCGGACTCGAGAACAGGGGTCGTTTCTCCCTCGGCCCGCTCGGCCGAGGCCTGCGCCAGAGATCCAACCGCCCAGGCGCAGAGGCCGATCTCGACGGCTTCTGCCAATGAGGCTCGGGCAAATTCCGGCTGCGCCTCGATCGATCGTCCCATCTCGCGTTGCACGGCCGGCGTCGCGCCAAGCGCAGCCCAGCCCCGCCGTTCCTCAAAATTCCCATCGTAGTTAATGGTGAGGAACAGGTCGCGCTCCGGTTTCGATCCCAATTCGGCCAGCAGAATTTTGGCGATGAAGGGCGCTTTATAAATTTCTTCAAAGGCCTGTTTGATGGTCGGCGCCAACCCATACTTCATCAGCCTCGCCCCCGTCACATCGGAGGGCGAGCGATTGAACCCTTCGACGTGGGCCATTTCCAGCAGCGAAAACCGCAATTTCTCCAGATCGGCCGGATGGCCCATGCCGCCAAGCGCGATACGATCATAGATCTCATAGAGCTTGGGCGTGCCGCGGCTGACCGTGAGCATCACAATGCCGTCGGCATAGACCAAAGCGACGACTGGAGCGCCCATCGCAAATTGTTCGTCGAGATAGTGGCGGCGATTACCGACCGCCTCGATCCACCGGTAAGGTTCTTCATACATAGTGCATCACCTTCCTACGGCAGACTATTGAAAAACCCCGCCAGCTGCGTTCTCTGTCGCGCGCCTCCCTGCGACGTACCCAACGGGTACGACTCAGTCGCCCCGCTCCCTGCGGCCTTGCTGGACAGCGTTTTTAAATAGTCTGAATAGCCCGCTGATTGAGTCTCTCTATTCTGCGAGAGTTGGCATGCAATTATCCGCACAAAACGTTCCATGGGTCGACTACAGCGCGCGGACCACGTCACGCTCATACAATGGCTTCAGATCGGCATTCGGGACGGTTTGCACGCCGGCGGCGGTAATCAGTTTCACGACCGGATAGAGATTCAGCTCACGATTCACCCCACCGGTGGCCGAATCGAATTCTGCCGCGCTGGCAAGCAATCGCAGCGCCTGCACGGTCGCCTGCTCTTCCGGTAACGCCGCGAGTGGTTGAGGCCCCCAGGTATTCACATAATGGAGGATGCCCCGGATGGTCGGCGAGCCGGACCCGGACACGGCGTACTCCACCGCTTCAAACTCGGCCCCCAGAATGTCGTAGAAATAAATCTTGGCCGCTCCCTGCTCCTGGTCATACCCGGCAAAGACCGGCACCACCGCTCCCGTGCCGGCCAACGCCGCCGCCACGTTTTCTTTGAGCAACTTAGACACTGCCCGAAGCTTCCCTTCAAAACTCAGTTCCTGCAGCTGCGTGCGGCGGTAGTACTTGAACGAATGCTCCAGCACGCGCACCATCTCATAGGCGGTGGCGGGCACCCCGGCAATCGCCAACACACTGTGGCGATCGATCTCCAACACCTTATCGGTACGGTCGTACATCACCATGTTGCCGGCGGTGGCCCGGCGATCACCCGCGACCAGCACTCCGTCGCGATACTTCAGCGCGAGAATCGTCGTGGCGTTCGGAATCTCCAGTCCCGCCGAGGCCGCCGCGGGATTACCGAACTGATAGCCCTGCTCTTTCAACAGCTGAAAAAAATCCCCTTGCATCCCCATCTCTCTTCCCCTCCGAGTCGTTCACTCCCGCCATTTCTGGCGGACACTGAGATCAGGGTTTAACTGCGCGCGTCCAACGAGGGCCTTCCGAGGCCGCGCGTTGCGCGAGCAAAAGCCCTGACTCGGTGGCCGGCCTCACTCTCCGGTCCGCTGCCGGTACCGCTCTGCTTGTTTGGGATCGACCTTTCGCATCCGCTTCAGTAGGTTATCCTTGTCCGGTGAACCTGTCTCGGGCCGCCGGGGTCCTCCGCCTTCTTCCGACGGGCCCGGTGGCTTCGGCATCGGATCGCCGGGAGCCTCCCGACGTTCCGGCATTAACATATATCGCATGGTTCTGATTCCTTTCGTTTTGCCCAAGCCGACAAAGCCTCAGCGGGAGACTCAGCGGTTTCGAACAACCCGGCACAGGCCTTCACGGCCTCCGGATCGAACAAATCGCCCATCTCCAGCGTACGAGCGCGCAACCCGCCGGCAAAGTGCACCCGCTCCCACTGCATCCCCTGGATCTGATCGGGAAACCGCCGGACGCATAATCCGCGCAAACCACCGCGGGTATCCGCAGGACCCGCCGTGAGGGCCTGCGCAATGTCACGCTCCGTCGTCATACGCCATGTCTTCCCCTCGGCTTCCAGACCGAGAAACAACCCGCGGTCGGGACTCAGATTGTGGTATTCCAAATCCAGGCTGGCGAGCCAGGGATCCTCCCACGCGAGCTGCTCCTCCCGCATGAAGGTTTCCAATAACCAGTGCTTCGTGACCCAATCCAATTTCCCGATCAGCTGCGCGCGATCGCCCCCGAGCGCCTGCAGGGTGTTCTGCCATTCATGCAGCACCCAATCTGCATCCGGATCGCTGCCGCTGCAAACGCGGCTCGCCGCATTCCAATATTCTTCCTGAATGGCCAAGCCGGTTAACATTCGCCCATCCTTCAACCGCACCCTGGCCTTGAGGTCCGGGTCGCGCGACAGCTGCTTGATGGCGGTCACCGGCTGGTCCAGTTCGATGTGCGGAGCCACGCCGCGTTGTAACAGATCCAACACCAGCCTCGTGGTCCCGACCTTGAGCGCGGTGGCGTATTCGCAGAAGTTGGCATCACCCACGATCAGATGCAGCCGCCGATACTTCGTCCGATCGGCATGCGGCTCATCGCGCGTGTTGAGGATGGGCCGGTTGTGCATCGTATCGACACCCAGCTCCGCTTCCATAAAATCTGCGCGTTGTGACAGTTGGAAAGGCCCCGGAACAAAGCCGGATTCCTGCGCTTCCATGCCCACCTTGCCCGCCCCGGCAACCAATTGGCGGCTCACCAAAAAGGGCAACAGCCCTTGTACCAGTTGCGGAAAGGGCACCGATCGCGGAACCAGATAGTTATCGTGGCAGCCATAGCTATGGCCGTGAAAGTCGGTATTATTCTTGTACAGTTGGACATGGGCGCCGCCCAGCCGCTGATTGCGACGATCAGCCGCCCGCTGCACAATGCGCTCCCCCGCCCGGTCATGCGCGATGAGATCTTTGAGCGTGCGGCATTCCGGAGTCGAATATTCCGGATGCGTGTGGTCGTTGTAAAACCGCGCGCCGTTCGGAAGGACCAAATCGCTTTTCATCTCATGGAAGGAGTACGGACGGTGGGCATCGACCTTGGCGAAGTCGTCCTCCTCCTTGTCCTGCTGCAGACCGGACACGCGGAAACCGCGCGCATCCTCGTGGGGATCTTCACCCCGGTAATCCCACCGCCGCTCGAACGCACCGGTCAGATGGGCGCGCACCAACTCCATCGATTCCTCGACCGGATCGACCGTCTCGAGATCTTCCCTGGTGATGCCATACTCTGTTTCAATACCGAAAAGATGCATAGATTTTACGTTTCACGTTTTACGCGTGATCCCTGACGCGTGCCCCACTCAGATAATCTGGTTCACCAATCGTTCTTCCGTCGGCCTCCCGCGGCGGAACGACGACACGCCCACCACCTGCTCGGGATGATGGTCCAACAGCTTCAACCACTCTTCCGCCGCATCGTCGGGCGGCAACATCTCCCCTTCTCGATACTCCTCCTGCACCGCATCGAGCAGATCTCGCAGGCGAATGCCGTCGCCGGCAGCCGCGCCCGTCTCCGTCACCGCCCGCTCAATCGCCTTTTCCTTTGCCCGCTGAACGATGGCCGAAAGAATGGCCCCGCTGACAAGGTCTCCGCGGTACAACACCTTGTTCTGCCCGTTTCGAAGACGGATGGACAGCACACGATTCTGATCCGTCCGTGAAAACAGAGTCTCGACCACCTGCTCGATGACCGCGCGGCGCGCCCTGTCGTGCGATTGATCGTGGTGCGCGAGCAAGGCAGGATCAAGCGGGAGCGCGGGCGTGAGATACACCGAGAGAATCTCCATGGCTGCCTCGCGATTCGGGCGAGCCACTTTGATCTTCCGATCGATCCGGCCAGGCCGCAGCACCGCCGGATCGATCAAATCCGGCCGGTTCGAGGCCAGGATGATCACGACATCCTGCAGCGATTCGATCCCATCCATCTCCGCGCAGAACATGGGCACCAGCGTATTGTTGATATTGAAGGACCGCATCGATCGTCTGGTGCCTAATACCGACTCCGCCTCATCGATAAAAATAAAGGGCAGCGCGCCTTCTTTGCGTCTGGCGCGCGCCTTGGCAAAGAGGTCGCGAACGATCCGCTCCGACTCGCCCAGCCACATGTTCAGAATTTCCGGTCCTTTGATGTGGAGAAAGGCTCCGCTCGTCACCGGAGGATTTTTTGCGTGACCGTCTGAGGCGGCCTGTCCCTGCGATTCCCGTACGAGCTGTGACAAACTGGCTGCCGCTGCTTGACCGATCAAGGTCTTGCCGCAGCCGGGCGGGCCATAGAGCAGAAATCCCTTCGGCTGCGTAAATTGATATTTCGAGAAGGTGTCGGCATGCAGGAGGGGATATTCAATCGCCTTCCGGATGGCGTCGATCGCCTGATGCTGCCCCCCGATCTGCTCCCACGTGACATTCGGCACTTCATCCAAGAGGTGCGTGCGAGCCTGGCGATTTTCAAACTTTTCGATCGCTATCCGGTGGGTCGGTTCAATGCGGACTTCATCGCCGGCCTTGAGATCCGCGCCGAGGAGGTCGCTCGATCGCTGCAGAATCAACGCCTGCCGGCCCATATCCTGTTCAAAACGGATCCGGCCGTCCGGCAAAATCTCCGCAACCTTCAACACCGGCCCGTTGCGGTCATACCCCAGGGCCTTGATGACCGTATAGGCCTCGTTGACCAGGATCTGCGTGCCGATCTTGAGGTCTTCCGCCGCAAGCCGCGGATCGATGTTGGCGTAATACTCCGCCCCCCCGACCACAATGCGCGCCACGCCCTCCGCCGGGACTTCCACGAGCAGGCCCACGCGATTGGCCGGCGCCGTGAGCTTCGCAACGACCTCATTGAGTTTTTTCAGTTCCGTATCGCGCCGATCCTGAGTCACCGATTGGGCCGTGACGACATGCCGTAACTTGTACAGGAGCTTCTGGCGGGGATCACCGTCTGGAAAGGCGGCCAGGCATTCGTCTATCAATTCGATCGGATCCGCAGGCGCCGAGGCGTCGCGCGACGGTGATGGACGAGCACCCTGGTTAGGCTGATCCGTATTCCGATGGTCACTCATGGTCTATCCTCCGGGCTGATGCAAACTCCCGTCATCCTAACAGGTTGTTGAGAAAGGTCGCCAGCGGCGTTCTCGCGGCGCGCAAAAGCTCAACGTACCACAAGGGTACGCCTCGCCTCTTCGCTGGCTGCGGCCTTGCCGGACGACCTTCCTGAACAACCTGCAACATTTTGACGTGGTGAGAGTCGACCAGCATCAAAAAAGACATGTGTGTTGCTGGGAAACGTCCCCTCGCCTTAGTTTCTCCATCTCAATTGACGGCCTGGAGGGTCGCCGTGGCCTGCAACCGGCGATTGCCGCGTGCGAATTCGATCGTGACTTGATCACCGACCTTGTGCTGCTCCATGAGATCCATCAGGTCCTCAATGGTCTCAACCGGCTGGCCGTCTACAGCCACGATAATATCGCCCAGCTCAATGCGGCCGCCGGCGGTCTCACGCGCGCCGTGCAGTCCGATCCGTTCCGCCGCGCTGCCGCGCCCGACCTTTCCGATAATGACGCCTTTGACACCCCAGCGTCGCGCCATGGCATCGGGGACCAAGGAAATACCCAATCCCGGCCTAATCAGCTTCCCATGCTTGATCAACTCCGGCACGATGCGATTGACCGTATCGACCGGCACGGCGAATCCGATCCCGGCAAAGGCCCCGCTGGGGCTGACGATCTGTGTGTTCACCCCGATCAGGCGCCCGCCGCTGTCCAGCAACGGCCCGCCCGAGTTGCCCGGATTGATCGCCGCATCGGTTTGAATCACGCCCTCGATAGTCCGGTTGCTCATCGATTTGATCGTCCGGCCCAAGGCGCTGACCACGCCGGTCGTCAACGTGTGATCGAGGCCGAAAGGGTTTCCGATCGCCAGCACCTTTTGCCCCACCCGTAAGGACTGCGAATTGCCGATGGTGACCGGCTGGAGTCCCGCTTCGGACGCCTGAATGTGAAGCACCGCGATATCGTGATCGGGATCGACCCCGATGACCTTCGCCTTATATTCGGTACGGTCCGCCAGCGTCACCGTGATCGAATCCGCGCCGTAAATGACATGGTAGTTGGTGACGATGTGGCCTTGCCGGCTCCAGACGAATCCGGTCCCGGACCCCTGCGGCACTTCAAACACGTTGAACGACCAGGGATCACGCTGCTTCGCCTGGTTGGCGATGAACACCACAGAACGGGTAGCCCGTTCGAACACCGCAATGGTCGCCTGCTCCTCCGGGCTGAGATCCGCCGGAGCGGCAGCCTGCGCCACCTGCAAAGGAAAAGGGCCATCCCCCGCCGCCCCCCGGGCCGGCAGCGAAAGCCCCATGACCAGGCTCGAGAACAACCAGGCAGCGACGCAGCGACCACCCATTCTCGTTGCGCTCAGACTCGCCGGTCGCATCTATTCACCCATCACCTGCAGCACCAGCTCTCTGGTTCGCGCGCGCGTATCGAAGTCCAGCACGACGATCTGTTGCCAGGTTCCCAAGGTCATCTCCCCATCCGTGAACGGAATCGTGAGCGACTGCCCCTGGAGCTGCCCTCGCAGGTGGCTATGACCATTATCCTCGCCTGCATTGCGCTCATTGTGCTGCCAGTGAGGGTCGGCGGGGACCAGCCGCTCCCACAGGGCTTTCGTGTCGGCGCGAATCCCGGGCTCATCCTCGACAATCAGCACCGACGCAGTCGTATGTTTGATGAACACCGTGACGATGCCCGCCCGCAACTCTGTCTGCTCAACGGCCGCCTGCACCTGCCCGGTGATATTTTCCATCCGGCTGTCGCCTTGCATCGGCACTCGAATCGATACTGTCTTAACGGCCATCCGTTACTCCTTACCCGCTTGCCTGAGAAACGCCCGTTCCCGCCGCGATAAGGCACGCCCCCTCGCCTGCTCCAGCAGGGCGTCAAACGCCCCCTCTGCCGCCAATTCATGCAGGGCCCGCACGACCGGACGGCTGATGATCCCTTCTTGCTCCAGGCCTGCAAGATAGCCGAAGGCTTCGGCCAGATCTTCGCGGCGTCGCACGTAATAGTCGCGCCCCCGGCGCTGATTGCTGAAAGCCTCGAACTGCTCGCAGGCGACGAGAATCTCCGCCAACTGCCGGACCCATTGCGCCGCGCCGGCCAGTTTCTCGGGATAGTAATAGTAGAGCATGATGCGTCCCATCCAAGGCGCCCAGGTCACTCCCATTCGGCGCAAGTCCGGTTTGACGAGGCGGAGCCGCGCCGCCAGACGGCGGGCATATCCCAGCCGCATCTCCACCTGCTCGCAGGCCCATGGGTCCAGCGTGATGCCGGCCGACTTCATCGGGCCTCGATACCGGGCGACAAAGGCTTCGGTCTCGCGGCCGTAGCGGGTCTCCGGATGGGCCGCCCGCCATTCGCGAGGCCGGGTGGGAATGCCTTGGTTGCGAGCCCATGACCAGATCCGCCCGAAGAGCGGCCGGTCGAGCCCGGCGCGCCCCAGGTCATGGAGGAGGCAGGCAATCTGATACTGTTTCACGCGCGCGGCGGGATGCCCCAAGCGCTGGGCGACTGCCGCGCACATCCGGGCGGTTCGCAACGCATGGGGGCAATCGTACCCCTTGATCAGCCGCCCGGGACGGCGCGGGTCAGGATAGTCGTAGAGCCGCAACAGCGTGGAGGCGAATGGACGGGGCACCAGCAAGGGAAGAGAGCTACGACGTGTACGTACCATGCAGGATGAGGCTGCCGGGGCGAAGATTGACCGCCCGGCAGAATATCGTTCATGAAAAGAACGTGTCAAGCAGACTCCCGCGCAGGGAGAGGATTTCCTCGCACTGGCCGCGGCGCTTTGTTATTCTGACCTTCAGTCGATCGATCAGGGGAGGACATCATGCGAATGACCCGATCCATGCAGCTCCTGGCAGGCGGCGGATGCCTCCTGCTGGCGGCAACAGCCGCCCCCGCAGCCACCTTCGATCAACTGGTGGATGTGACCGGCAAGGTCACCCCCTTTGTCACCCTGCGCAGCCGGGACAATTTTTCGAGCGAGTATCGCTACGACGTTACGGTCCGGAACAGCTCGCCCGATCTGTTTGTGGCCGACAGCCTCATCCTCGTCCTGGATCACATCACCAACACCGCAGGACAAGATCGCGAGAACCTGACGGGCGAATCCCTCTTGACGAGGATGGAAATCATCGGCCAGGACGGGACTACGGAAGACGGCAAACCCTTCTTCCGCATTCCACAAGGAGCAGGACCAGACCTCACACCGAACAGCGAAAGCCTTCCCGTCTCCGTCCGCATCCGCAATCGCGACTATGTGGCGGTCTTCACCCCTTCCTTCCGCGTCCTGGGGCAGCGGCGTGAGCCACCGAAACAGAAATCCCAGGCAGCCGCAGCCGCAGCGGCGGCAGCGCCACACAAAGCCGCCATCGACAAACTCATCCAGCTCCTGCTCAAGAAAGGCGTGATCACGGCGGAAGAGGCACGGACCCTCACCCAGCCATGAGCGACGCTTCCTGCAAAGCCTGCGTCGGGACCTGGCCAAGCGAGGAACATTTCGTCGCCGACTGCGGCCTCACAAAAGCCTATCTCCACGACGACCAATTCTTCCCCGGCTGGATGGTGCTCGTGCTGAAGCGCCATGCGACGGAACTGTTCCATCTCTCCCGCGAAGAACGCAGCGGCCTCATCGAAGAAGTCGCCCAGGTGTCCGCCCTGCTCGCCGAGGAATGGCAGGCGGTGAAAATCAATTACGAATTGCTCGGCAACCAGCTCCCACACATCCATTGGCACCTGATCCCGCGCCTCTCCCGGGACCCGGCTCCCCTCGAGCCGGTATGGCGCATCCCGCATGAACCGGTACGCCTTCAGCCGGACAGGTTGGCCTCGCAGGTAGACCGGCTCCGGACGATCTGGCCGATTCACCGGCTACAGGCGCCGTTCAAGCCGTAAGTATCGTCGGCCATGCCATTGCTCCCGCCAGCCAGGTCGAATGGGCAATCCCCTCGCACATTCTTCCAGACGGTGATTCGCACCCTGCCTCTGCATGTACTGGCGACGACCAGTATCCTGGGCGGGGCGGCGCTTTTCTATCACCGCTCCCTCTCAAACCCGGAAACCTGGGCCACCCTGGGCGGCTGGTCGCTGATTGGCTTGTCTGTCATCATCGGACTCGCCGGCGGGGTGGTCGCCGGCCTATTGGATGCCTCCCGGCGCATGGTGGAGCGGCTGGAGACGGCCCTGCGTGATTGGCTTCACACCTTGCCCGCGATGAATACGACCGGAGCAACACCGGGCCGGGACCTTTCCACCGTTCGGCAAGAATACGAAACGCTGGTCGATCAGGCGGTGGCGCAAGCAGGGCGTCGTCTGCGGCTTCCACAATGGCTTGAACGGTTGCTTCGCGCAGCAGTGCGAGGCCTGGTGGTCGATCGCTTCATCGCGTCCTGCACGTCGCGCGGCATTCATGTCGTTGCGCCCCAGGACTTTCGAAACTGGCTGCTCGCCGAAGGCGTGAGTCTGGGGCTCATGCCGGTCCTGGATCAATTGTCCTGGTGGCGCTACCTTCTCCTGGCGCTGCTGATGTTGCTCGCCGCCGTGGCGTTCGCGCTGGCCCTGTGAGGCGTGAGATCCCATGGAAATTTCTCGTCATCTATGTGTATATAGTCGAAGACTTTTTTACGTGGAGCCCTGCCAGCGCTTATGTTCTTGCAACGCCTCGCCGTCGGACAGTGGTTTTTCATCGTCACTCTGGCATTGCCGTTTCCCGCCCTTCCGGCCGGCGCGCAAGAAGAGCCTCCCTCCGCCGGGACCACAGGCACCGTTCAAGCGGAAGCGCCACCCGTCACCGAAACGCCGGTGGCTCCGCCGCCTGAGCAGAACGCGCAAGAGGCCGTGCGTGTGGAACCGCTTCCCGTCGAGCCGTCCGCGGCGCCGGTCCCGGTTACGCCGCCGGCCCCGGCCCCCCTGACGCCGCTCGAGACTCTAGAGAAGGCCCGCCAAGCCTTGCATATCGAACCGGATGCCCAGGAGCCCCGACTCACGCTGGGCAGAACTCTGTTCCAGCTGGGTGATACCGATGGCGCCATCGACGAATACCGGACCGCCCTGCGCTTCCATCCCACAGTCGCCCAAGCGCATCTCGATCTCGGCACCGCGCTCATGGCCAAGCAGGACTGGCGCGGCGCGATGACCGAGCTGCAAGAGGCCGTCCGCCTTGATCCCACGCTCGTACTCGCCCACTACAGCATGGGCACCATCCAATACACACGCGGCAACATCCAGTCGGCCATCAAGGCCTACCAGGAAGCGCTGCGGTTGAAGCCGGATTTTGCCGAAGCCCATTACCGGCTGGGACTGGTCCTCAAGGTAGCAGGCAAAGACAAGGACGCGGCGCAAGAACTTGAAGCGGCGGCGCTGGCCGGTCTGGCCAAGGCCCAGTACTTTCTCGGCAACGCCTATCGCTCGGGACAGGGAGTGGAGAAGAGCCAAATCATGGCGATCACCTGGTGGGCGCAAGCCTTCGAGCAGGGATTACCGGAAGCCGCTCAGGCACTGACCCAACTCCGGCGGCTGGCAGCCGTCAAAGGCAATCTGCAGACCAAACAGTCCAAAGCGGCCGCTGAAGCCTTCAAGAACTATTGCGACCAAATCTGGCTGGATTTTCCCGACCTCGACCGGGATCAGCCCACGGAAACCGTCGGCACGACGTTGCTGAAGCAGGGCCGCACGGCAGAGGCGCTTCCGGTGCTCCTGCGTGAAGCCTACGCCCTCAACGAAATCTCCCATGCGACATTGGTGCAACTGTATGAACAGGGGCTCGACGGCCAACTCCCCCCGCATGGCCAATGGATTTTGAGTTATCTGGAATCCACTGCCGCCGACGGCGCCGTTCCCTCCCGCATGGCGCTCGCGCGTATCTATGGGAAAGGCCTCGGACTCGCCCCCGATCAGGCCAAGGCCAAGAGCTATCTGAAAGGGTTGCCGAAGGATGACGTCAAACGCATCCTCGACGAAATCGCCGCCGAGCCTCCGAAGCCGTAACTAGCGGACGCATCCAACATCCGGTTCGTCAGCGACCACCATGCGAATCGCCACCCGCCTGTTCGTCAGGACTATCTGGCTCCAAGCCCTAGTCATGGCGCTAGCCGCGATCGCCCTCAGTGAAGTCATGTGGCTACCGGCACCGGCGACGCGGCAGGCGCTGGACTGGGCCTTGTACGACACCTGGATGCGCCTGCGTGCCCAACCGGCGCCGGACCCGCGCCTGCTCCTGATCGTCAGAGACCAGGCCAGCGATCAGCAGTTCGGCACCGGGTCCTGGGATCGCGCGCTCCCGGCGAAGCTGATCACCGCGCTGCATGATGCCGGAGCCGCCTCAATCGGCCTGGACATTCCGCTCGACGTGCCGAGCCCTCCCAATCTCGGAGGCGCCGTCAGTGACGCCCTGCTGATCGAAGCGGTGAAGTCAGCCGGGACGGTCTCCTATCCAGCGTTCATGACTCCCCTGCTGGACCAGGATGCAACCATCCCCTCCCCTCCGTCATCACAGCTCACGGCGGGAAGAAGCGCTGTGCAACCGACCCTCGATTTCGATCGCGTGGCCCGCCGCTCGCCGCTCTATCAACGGGAAGGAACGGGGGAACTTCCAACCTTGGGATTCGCGTTGGCCGTCACGTTCTGGCACATCCCGCCTCGTCAGATCGAAGGACGATCCGGACTGGTGCGGCTACTCAACGCCGGCCTACCGGATGGATCAACCCGTGACATTCCCATCCCGCTGGACCGTCACGGCCGGCTGCTCATCAATTTTGCCGGACATCCGTTTTCCACAGGCTTCTTGACCAGCACCGTACTGGATCTCTCCCGCTTGATCGACCGCAAAGACAGTGAAAGTCTCGGCGCGCTGGTCAACGAGAAAGCCGTGATGTTGCTCACCCAGCCCCCTCAACCGGAACGAACGATCCCATCCGGCGAGGAAGCTTCGGACATGGTCCTGCAAGCCCATCTGCTCCGAACGCTGCTCGCGCAAGACTGGCTCCGGGACCTGTCCCCGCTCGAACGACTCGTCGTGACATTCGCCTTCTGCTTCGGCGCGGCCTGGATGGTTCTCCGTCGGGCGGATTGGAAAGGCCCGGCGCTGGGCGCGGGCCTGTTGTTGCTTTATGTCAGCCTGAGTTGGACCATGCTGGCCACCGTCCACTGGGTGCTGCCGTTCGTCATTCCCGCCACTGCCACCAGCATCGTTCTCATCACCGGCAGCCTCCTCGGCCAGTCGGTGGCCACCAGACGTCTGGTGCTGCTCGAGCAGGATATGCTGCAGGTTCAACAGCATCTCGTGGCGGTGCGTGAAGCGCTGATCTACCGGGAAACGGCCGTGGAAAGCTTACAAGAGGATTTGGAATCCGCCCGGGCGAGCATGTCACAGTCCGCCTCCAAAGAAGCCGAATCGAGCCGGCTCGCTGCGGATCTGCAACTCAGGATCGCTGAGGCCCAGGCGCAGGAAGATACGACGCGGCAGCGGATGGACGCACTCGAACAGCAGCTTGAACGTATGCGGGCCGCAACCATCAGCGCAGAGCCGCTGGGCAACGTCGAACAAGAGGCACTTCGCCGCGAATGCGAGCAGGCCGGGATGATCACCAGTCACCCGGCACTCCTCACGATGTTTCGTGACCTCAAAAAAGGCGCGCGCACGACTGTCACGGTCCTGATCACGGGCGAGGCGGGAACCGGCAAAGAACTCTGCGCCCGGGCCGTCCACCGCTTGAGCCCTCGGGCGGCCAACCCGTTCATCGCCGTGAACATGGCGGCCATCTCACCGGAACTCTTTGAAAGCGAACTCTTCGGTCATGTCCGCGGCAGTTTCACCGGCGCGCATGCAGACCGCAAAGGCTATTTCGAACTGGCGCACCACGGCACGATTTTTCTCGATGAAATCGGCGACCTGCGGCTTGACCATCAAAGCAAACTCTTGCGGGTCTTACAGGACCGGTCGTTCTATCGGGTGGGCGCCGCAACCCCCACCACCGTGGATGTCCGCATCGTGGCGGCAACTAACAAGGATCTGCAGCGCGGCGTCTCGGAGGGCTGGTTTCGTGAAGATCTGTATTTCCGGCTCAAGGGCCTCGTGCTGCACCTGCCACCATTGCGGGAGCGCCGGGACGATATCCCGCTCATTGCCGAGGCCTGCCTGCGCGGCACGATGCAACAGACCCAACAGTCATCCCCGCGCCTTTCGGAAGAAGCGGTCTCGGCGTTGATGCAACACCCGTGGCCGGGCAACGTGCGTGAATTGCGGCAGTGCCTGGAGCAGGCCGCCGCGCTGTCGGACAATCCCGTCCTGTCTGCTGCGGATCTCCGCCTGTCCGGCACACCATTGCAGAGCAGCGGGCCGACTGGTCCCGCGCCGCTCTTACCGGATCCCGCGGGCGACCTCGCAGTGTTACATCAACTGCGTAAACTACGTTTCGACATGCAAGCGACGGCGAAAGCGTTGGGATGGGATCGGAGTACGGTGACGCAGCGGCTGAAAGGCCTCTGCTTTCAAGCGCTCGTGGATTCGGCCGGGGATCAGGCCAAGGCCGCGGCCGCGCTGGCCGGAGACCCGTCTCTCCTGCGTACCGTCGAACTGAAATTGATGGATTACCATGGCCACCTCATGGAGACCATCAGCCCGTTTTCCAGCGTGGACGAGGCCCTGCTCGATTGCAAGCGGCGTTTCAAGAACCTGCCCGAGCGCCACTTCAAATCCGTCGAGGCATTGGTGCGGCGGCATTTTTCCACATCATGATCCGAACGACACGCCGTTTTACCATTCATTAAATCGGCGCGGCGGCATAGCAACACAGCCCCAAGCGCAGAAGCTTTAGCTAACCAGACGGCAAGCGTGCGTATGACTGAAGCGGCGCAGGTAAGTTGGACAGAAGGCGGGCAGGCTTGTTCGGCCCATTGGCGTTCGGAATGGGGCGCGCCTCCGAAACGTGTGGTGATCGCCGACGACAGCATGACTGCCGATGCGGCCCATCGGTTGGCCTGTGAGGGGACCGCACTCCTCTGGCGCGGCGACTTCCAAAATGCGCGGCAGCTGCTCAACGCCATGGCCAGACGGGCGGACCGCCATCCTCCCAAGCCCGGCACTTCCCCGGCGGAGTCTTTTCATTTTCACCGCCAGACGCAATCTCGCCGCGCCCGCATCCTTGGCATGTTATTGGTCACTCTGGAAGATGATTATTCCATCCGGCTGCGCCGCGCCCCCGACCTCCGGCAGGCCTGCACCGAAGCCTACGGCCCGGCGACCGCTCGCGCATTAATTTCGCTGCGAGAGTTGCTCGGGGTGATCGGCGCACATGAATGGCGAAAGAACGGGCTCCAAGTCCCCGCTTTGGGCGATCGTATCTATCCGCACTACGGCGTGTTTTCGCCGATACGGAGCGAGTATGTCACGCTGGTGGCCGATGAGCCGCTGCCGCCTTGTTCGCTCGCCTTTGATATCGGCACGGGCACCGCGGTGCTGGCGGCTGTCTTGGCCCGCCGTGCGGTCCCGCGAGTCATTGCGACCGACCAGGATCCTCGCGCCCTAGCCTGCGCGCGGGAGAATCTCGAACGGCTGGAGCTGAGTAATCGGGTGGAAGTGGTGCAGGCCGATCTGTTTCCGGAGGGCACAGCGCAACTTATCGTATGTAACCCGCCATGGGTACCCGCACGGCCGACCTCGCCCCTTGAACAGGCGATCTACGATCCCGACAGCCGCATGTTGTATGGATTTTTGAATGGGCTGGCCGGCCACCTGGAGCCGGGTGGAGAAGGGTGGCTGTTGCTCTCCGACCTCGCCGAACATCTGGCACTCAGGTCCAGGGGCGAACTTCTCGCCGCCTTCGAGCGGGCCGGGCTTGTCGTCGCCGGCAAGTCCGACATTCGGCCGCAACATCCACGCGCTTCCGATCAGGCCGATCCTCTACGCGCCGCCCGCGCGGCGGAACTCACGTCACTATGGCGGTTGAAACGCCGATGACGGGCGAGGTGACTCCCTCACGCCACGCCGATGGCATCAGGGGATGAAGCGAGTGGGAAAGGGCCTTGCCGCCTGGCAATGGCCGGATGCGCACGGTAAACCAGGAAACCAGCGTTTCGTTTGCAGTTCCTTTAAGCGGCAGAGTTTTCGAGTACCGTCTCCGTTCGATGCGTAGATGCTCAGCGTAAACCGGTCGGCTTGATCCCCGCTCCCCGCATCATCCCAGCGATCGAAATAGGTCACCCCTTTGTACCGGAACACTCCATAGAGCTGGTAATTGGTTTCACCGGCCACGCGCCCGTCCTGGCGGGGATTCTGCAGAACCAGATTCGTCAAGGCGCGATCGATGCCGCCGAGGTTTTCCGTGAGCACCACAATGGGAGCCGAGTAGGCCCGGCCGACTGATCCATCATTGGTCGAACGGCATAGCGTGGAATGGAGTTTGAGCACCGGCTCCGCTTTTCCATCGTTATTGATATCCACCTGCGCCCAATAGGCCCACGGCTCCTCTTTGGTGCTGATTCTGCGGATCGCATCCTCGAATCGGCTGTCGTCGAGGACGGAATGGCCAGCAGAGTCGCTGCCGGAGGCGAGGAAATACAGGACCTGTTCCATCGCGTCGAGATGACCCGCCACATCAAACGGCTTCCATGCCGCAGGCTCCAAGTCAAACTGCGCACTGTACTCCCGCTCGCAGGCGGGGTGCACCGTCATCCGTTCCAGATTGTGTTTGCAGGCCTCACAGACGTCGATCCCCTGACCGAGCGTCAGTTGATAGTCGGCCGCCTGCACCAACGACACCATGAGAAGCCAGGACAACAACAGCCACGAGACCAATCGCTTCATCGAACGCATCTCCCTGCTTGAAGTCATACACAGGCGATCACTCGCGTTTTTGTTCGATCTTACAGCAGCACCCAAACCTCACAAACAAATTCCTGGAACTCCGCCGGGCCGTCGTCACGATAGCCTGCACCTGCGATGTTTCCCGAGAGCTCAGGCTCTCGAGAGGTCAACGCATCGCCCGATAGGAAGAGGTTGTGAGAAGAAGGCTGGTTGTTGCTGTCGAGTCGAGTGGAGTATCCGAACCTGCGACCAAGGCACAACCGGCTCGGGTGTTGTAGCAGGCAGCGCTCGTCAGAGGCAAGAGGGGGGATGCAAGCTTCTCCCTCACGAAGCTCGCGAAAGTATGCCATGCGGGGCCATCCCCGCATCCCCGCCGATCCCCGCATGAATCGCGCGTTCCACGCATCAGGCACGTTTCGCTAACTCTTTGTTCTGCCTGGGCTTTCTGATCGTGACCCCCACCACTTCGCCTGGCCTTTGCTTTGCTCTACGCACCGGCCAACGGCGGGTGCACGGCAGGAAGGGGGTGAGGCACAGCAAGCCGACCCGCCAGCGCAAAGCGATCGATCCTCCATCAGCAACCAAGGAGCCGGAGCAATCCAGCGCCACAACACAAGGAGTAAGCCACCATGCAGAAAGCCCCCACAGCCTCAGTCAGCGCAGGACCAGTTTCCCCCACCATCATCGGCCCCGATCGGGACATGAAGGATGTCTATATCCTGAGCGGTCTCGTCGGGTTCTTCGCCATCGTCGTCGCCGCCTTCTGGTACTACTCACAGGCGGATGAAGCGGCACATAGCAACCGCGCAACAGAGGCGCTCGATAGTACCCAAGTGTCCCAGGTCCTCAAGGACTCCACCGGCACGATGCCGGTGCCGGCTGCCATGCCGACCACTCATGTGGAGACCCTGCCATTGGCAGCGAGAAGTACGGACATCCTGCACGACGATATCCATTTTGAAATCGGCCGCAAAGGGTTGAGCGACGACGGCAAGGCTGCTCTACAGCGCCATGCGGACTTCCTGAAGAACGAACCGGATTGGGGCGTCCTGCTGCAAGGCTATACGGATCAACAGGGCTCGATGACCTTTAACAAGATTCTCGGCATGAAACGGGCTGAGACGGTCAAGCAACAGCTCATCTCCCTGGGCGTGCCGGAATCGGCCATCCGCACGGTGAGCCTGGGTGAGGAAGGCGCTCTGTGCATCGACCAGAGCGATGTCTGCCGGCAGATGAATCGGCGGGTGCATATGGAACTGCGAAAGATCGGCCTGGAACATATGGTGATTCCGGCCGTGACCACGGAGTCAGTGACGGATCCCTTCTCCAGCACCTCTGACTTTTCCTTGGAACCGGCTCCGGTCGATTCAGGCAGCGACAATGGTTCTCCTTCCGCTGATTCCTCCGACGGGGCTGAGTCTCCCATTGAATCGGCCACCGGCAACTGACGCAACGGGGCTCACCCTGGGAAAGACCCACGGTTTTTCCCAGGGAACCCCCTACCACGGAACACACCCGCATCGGACAACAAGAGGATCGCATGATGACTGAATGGTTCTTTGCTCGCCGCTCTCGACTTCATAGATCTGCACACTGCCTGATGGCCTGCATGCTGCTCGCCTGCGGTGTTGGCAGTCCTCCTGCGGACGCCCACTCGACCGACTCCCCGCCCAGGTTGAGCACCGGCGTCGTTCCTACCATGGGTATCAACGAGGTCACGGAAGGCTCGCTGCTGTTCCGTACCGAGCAGGCCGGCCGATTCACGCCGGCTCCTGTTCTAAAAACCGACGTGCGGATCGCCGTCACCGGCTCCATCGCCCGCGCGACGGTCCGGCAGGAATTCACGAACCCCAGCCACAGAAAAGGGGACTGGCTGGAGGGCCTGTACGTGTTCCCTTTGCCGGAAACGGCCGCCGTCGATCACCTGCGGATGCGAATCGGCGAGCGGATCATTGAAGGACAAATCAAGGAACGGGCCGAAGCGAAAAAGGTCTATGACCAGGCCAAACGGGAAGGGAAACGCACCAGTTTGCTGGATCAGGAACGACCGAACATCTTCACGACCTCCGTGGCCAATATCGGGCCAGGCGAGCGCGTCACGATCGAAATCGAGTATCAGGAAACCGTCCGATACGAGGACGAGCAGTTTCAGCTCCGCTTTCCCATGGCCGTAGGACAACGCTACATCCCCGGCACGCCGGTCATCATCGAAGGGCAGCCTCCAGCCGGATCCGGCACCATGTTGGACACAGACCGTGTCCCCGATGCCTCGCGCATCACGCCGCCTGTGCACTCACCGAAGCATGGCTCGATCAATCCCGTCAGCCTCTCAGTGACGCTTCAGCCAGGGTTCCCCATCGACGAGGTCAAGTCGCCGTATCACCCCATCATGACCATTCCGGACGCGGAAGGCGGCTATCATGTCACCCTCCGAGCCGACGCAGTACCGGCCGATCGCGACTTTCAACTCACCTGGCACCCGGCGCCGAGCAGCAAGCCCATCGCCACCGTCTTTACGGAGCAAAAGAACGGGGAGACCTATGCCATGCTGATGCTGGTCCCGCCGACACAGCATGCCGAGCAGGCGCCGCGCATTCCTCGCGACCTCACCTTCATCATCGATACCTCCGGCTCCATGGCCGGCCCGTCGATCGACCAAGCCAAACGGGCCTTGGCCGCGGCGCTCACGCGACTTTCCACGCAGGATCGCTTCAACATCATCCAATTCAACCACACCGTCCGCTCGCTCTTTTCAGTCCCTCAGCCGGTGACCATCACGACCATCAAACAGGCCGTCCGGTATACCGAGCAGCTGTATGCCGATGGCGGCACCGAAGTTATTCCCGCCTTGCGACAAGCCCTGAAGAGCCCGCCAGACAGCTCGAGACTGCAACAGATCATATTGCTCACCGATGGCCAGGTCGGAAATGAAGAAGAACTCTTCGAACTGCTGCACCACCGTGTGGGCAACCGGCGGTTATTCACCATCGGCATCGGGTCCACGCCCAACAGTTACCTGATGCGAAAGGCCGCCGAATTCGGCCGCGGCACGTTCACCTACATCGGCAAGGTGAACGAGGTCGAAGAGAAACTGGAGCGCCTGTTCAAGAAACTGGAACGCCCGGTGCTGGGGAACATCACCCTCGATCAGGCCGGCTGGTCCGGGCTGGAACAATATCCAGCCAAGATCGCCGACCTCTACGAAGGTGAGCCGATCCTGCTGGCCCTCAAGGCCAATGCACTCCCCTCGCAGGCGATGCTGCAGGGGCAGACAGGGGCCCGCCCCTGGGCGCTTCCCATCACATTCAACCAGGCCGCTGCGCATGGCGGAGTCTCTGTCTATTGGGCACGGCAAAAAATTTCCTCGCTGATGGATGAAGCCACGAAGGTCGGCAGCGGCGACGCCACGAAAACCTCCATCCTCGAGGTGGCCCTGGCCCACCATCTGGTGAGTCCCTACACCAGTCTCGTGGCGGTGGATGTCACCCCGGCCCGACCGGACATGACTGGAACCGACCAGGACCAGGCGATGAACGGGGCGGGCGCGCAGGAACTCGGAGCGTTACCGAAGACGGCGACCGGCTGGCGACTGCAGATCCTGCTGGGATTGGCGTCACTCCTGCTGGCCGCCTGGCTTCGAGAATTGCGGAAGACAGCCGCATGAACCGCAGCAGACCGCATGCGCCTCTCGTAATCTGGCTGATCGCGAGCCTCTTCGCCGTTGGATTGTGGCAGGTTTGGGAAGGATCATGGATCTATGCCAAGGCCGGGCTCGCTCAGCTTCTGCTTGAGCGGGCCTGGAGCCGTTCACTGAGTGGAGAACCCATGGCCAAGCCATGGCCCTGGGCCGACACCTGGCCCATCGCACGCCTGCAGGTGCCGCGTTTGTCGGTGGATCTCATTGTCTTAGCCGGCGCCTACGGGCGCACCTTGGCCTTCGGTCCGGGGCACGTCGGGTCGAGTGCCTTGCCGGGACAGGAAGGCACCATGATACTCGTCGGGCATAGAGACACGCATTTTCAGTTTGTGCAGAACCTGCAACCGGACGACCGGCTCGAAATGATGGGATCGGATGGAACGGCCCGCCAATACAGGATCATCGAACAGCGGGTCATGGATCAGCGGAGGGACAGCATTGCCACGAACCAGGAAGGCGAGGAGCTGATTTTGGTGACCTGCTTTCCCTTCGATGCGATCACAACCGGCGGGCCGTTGCGGTATGTGGTGCGGGCCGAAGCAGTGCCTTACGCCAAACGCTCATGAGGCTCTTCGGAATCCTGATCCGGCCGAACCGGGGCTGGAAGCTGCCGTTTCCCCGCTGTCGCGACTAGGCGAAGAGGCTGCGCCGTGCCGATGGTCCAACGCCTGTAGGCCAAGAGCCCCCACAACAAGAAGGCGCCCAACACGTAGTGGGACAACAGCAGCTTGCCTGCCCACCCGTTCGCCGCTTCCTCCCCCGCATAGATCACGGGAGCGGAAATAAGCAACCCGCAGAAGGCCATTGCCGCACCCCATCCGCCATGATCCGGGATCGGCAGCCGGTTCCCCGCATACAGCGACAGCGGCAGCAGCAGAAACAGGTAGTAATGTGTCCAGGAAATGGGACTGATCAGCAACGCGAGGCAGAGCACCATCGAGAGCTCAACATAGATCGTGTCCTTGCCTCTGCTGACCGGCTGACGCAAAGACACGATGCAGGATAATCCCACCAGCAGAACAGCGGCGGTTTGACCCGCCATCCTAATGTCCATCGGCGCCGGCACCGGTTTCCAGTCGTACAGCCGCGCCCCATCCTGGAACCGCAACAGCAGACCCTCGATCGATTGCACATTAAATGCGGCCAGGCCTTGGCCGGATAACGGCTGAATCACCTCGCGATACCATTCGACGTGACTGGCCCATCCGGCATACCACAACGACATCGCGGTGACGGTCATGAGCGTCAGTCCGTACCCCGTCACCACGCGCCACCGCCGGACGCCCACAAAATAGAGGGCGAACAACAACAGCGGGAGCTTGATGATGGCGGCCAGCGCGAAACAGGCGCCTGCGGATCGCTCCCAGCTGTTCTCCAAAGCGACGACACCCGCGATAAGCAGGAGGAGCGCGATGTGCGTCAGATTCCCTTCTTTGACGCTATAGACCAGCGGCCCGTTCGCCATGAAGAGGAGCACGATCAGCCACTTTCTCCACGCGGTCGTTTCCGACATCGACCAAAGCAGCCACAGGCTCAGGACCAGGCTCACAAGGGAGAGGATGACAAAGAGCCATTGCGCATGGCGCAGGGTGAGCATCGAAAAGGGCGTGAACAGCAGGGCCACGATGGGAATATTGACGAACCCGCACACCGGCGTATCCCAGCAGCGCACGAACAGGTGAGGAATATCGTCGATGATCGCACGGCCCGCAGGATAGTAGGCCACGGAAAAGTCAGAGAAGGTCACCGCCGGTTCGGAGACGCTCCAAGACCAGGTCAAGATACCGCAGAGCGTCAGACCCGCCAGACCACTGGCCGCGAGACCTCCCCGGTTCAATCGGATGGCGAGCAGTGCCAGCAGGCTGGGGAACAGCGCAAGGGCGTACACGAGTAGGTGCTGGTGCATAGGGCAGCACGGTCCTTATCGGCAGTCCGCACTGAAATATTGAGGCCCATTCCCACCGACTCCTCTCCCGGTAGCATTCACAGCGAATTTCCATGCCTCTGCTACATTTGACGAAGGCGGGCAGCCTGCTCGCCTTTTCTCGCCCTGGCATTCTGCGCCCTGCCGGGACAGGCCGCTGTTCCGCGATGTGAGTCTGTGATGAGCTTCATCAGCGACGGGAATACCGCTCGGCCACTTCCATACGATGACCAAGACCCCGAGGGCGGAGCAGCAGAACCGTCAACGTCGCCGGAGCCTCAGCCGTCTCCTCGTCCGGCCGTCGTGGACATCGTGGATGGCATCGTCGCGCTCCTGCTGGCAATGGCCGTCTGCGCCGGGTGCCTGACTATTGCGCAGGCTATGCCGCCGGTTCTGCTGCAATCGATGGATTTCTGGTTCGAATCCGACACGATCCGCGAAGTCTCCAACATGACGTCGAGGCAGGACGATCACTCCCGCACGTCCGTCCATCCACTGTTTTCCATCCTGACCTTCACGCCGACGTATCTGCTGGGAAAAATCCTGTCCCTGTCGTCGACTCAGGCGGTTCTCGCCATGACCAGTGTGATCGGCGGAATCTGGACAGCCGCGCTTTATCTCCTGCTGCGGCTGCTCGGGTGCCGGAAGTTGGATGCCGCCGTCTTCACAGGACTCGGGCTCTCGAGCGCGTCGGCACTCTTTTGGCTGCCGGTTCCGAATTCCTATTCTTGGGGATCCCTGTCGATCATGCTGGCGCTCATCCTGCTGCTCTTCGCCGAACAGCGCCAGGTCGGCGCGGGAATGTATGTGGTCACCAGCGCGTTTAGTTTAAGCATCACGGTGACGAATTGGATGGCCGGCCTTCTCGTCACGCTGGCGCGATGGCCATGGAAACAGGCCGCGCAACTGTCCATCAATGCCTTCTGTCTCGTAGTGCTCCTCTGGGGCGTGCAGAAATTTTTGTTTCCCTCGGCTGAGTTTTTTATCGGAAGCCGCAAAGAAGCGACCTGGATCAATCACCCGCAGTCCGGATCCAGCCTGAACATCGCTTCCTCCTTTGTCTTTCACAGTCTGGTTGCACCGGCGGTGCGATTCATCGATGACGACGGGTATATCCAGTTCGGCGAGGATTCATTCCGCCTCTCGCAACGACTGGCCTTTCAATTCTCATCGCCCGGTTCGGCAGGCCCGGTGGGATTGCCCGCCGTGGGGCTCTGGTCGGCCTTGCTCCTCAACGGACTCTGGCGACTCGTCACGATGGGCGAGCACCTCCGGTTCCGTCTTGTGGTGAGCGCACTGCTCGCCTTCGAGCTCTCCCTGCATATGGTGTACGGTGAAGAAACATTCACCTACAGCCTGAATTTCATCCCGCTGCTCCTGGCGGTGGCGGCGCTGGGGGCCGTCGGTACCGGCCGGAGAGCCCGGATCGTGGTGGTCCTCGCCGGCCTTCTCGCCCTCTGCGCCGGCGTGAACAACTGGCAGCAGTTTCAAGAGGCCAGGGCCGCTGCGACACATTTCACCTCCCAGCGAGAGCTGATGACCGGCATGATGGAACGCGATCCTGGGCGCCCCTGGCCCCGCTCGGTCGGGCACATCCCGCTGGCGAAGCCAGGCGCGTCCGAAGCCGAACACGCGTATCACGAACCAGGGGGAGACTTTAGCCCGCAGACTCCAAGTTTCGGCTTGTCCTTGTGGCTTTGCGATGCCCAAGGGCGACCGGTGCTGACCAGCCAGACTGTGCCGATCCAGGAGATTCAGCAGACGTTCGCGCCGTCGGGCGATCCGGATGTCCCGGCCATCGTCACGAAGACACCTTACTACGAGGCGACCTGGTCACGCCTGGATGCCACGCGCTGGGAACTCCGGTTCACGAATCGTTCCGCCTACCGGCCGGCGATCGTCGTTCGCAGCGTGGGACCGGCGGGAGGGCCCGTCACGGCGTTGGAGTGGACCGGTGAACGGGTGGGAGTGAACGACCGGTGGACGGTGCAGGTGACGCCGGCTCCCGCACAAGTCACGCTCGGCGATGAGACCCGCGACGGCTGGATGACCGCACAATCAACCGACAGGACGTGGAAGAACGGTTCAGGCTGGGGATACGCGCGCCTCATGCTGCAACCACCCCTGCCTACCACGGCGATTGAATATCGCGTGGTGGTTTCCGACCTGCGCATTCCCATCGAAATGCATCGCTGGTACAAACAGCCTTCGCGGCAGATTACTCTCAACCTGCCGGATCCGCGGTTTCAAGCATCCATGGATGCGCAAGTGGCTCATCTCATGATGGGATTGATCGCCGCGGAGACCAGGCCCGGCGATCCCGCAGTTTTCCACCGCGCCTGGCAACGGCAGGGCGCCTACATCGTATCGGCTCTGGCCCGTTCCGGAGGGGCCCATGCGAGCCGGGTGCTGTCTCAATATCTCGCCACGCATGATTTCGGCGGCGGAGCCGGACCAGAATCAGATGTCCCGGGACTCTCCATCTGGGCTCTCACAGAATCTTCCGCCTACACGGCCGATCGCCGGCACGATCAATGGCTCTGGCCGCACATCGTTCGAAAAACTCACCGTATAGAAGCGATGCTGGAGGCACAGGCTCCGATGATGGAGTCGTTCTCCATTCCATCCCCCTATGACCTGCAGCATGGGCAAGCGGTCCAAACAGCGATTCTGGCCAAACCTTCTCAGGATGGCCTGATCGTCGGCCGTGTGGGATCGGAATGGCCGTTACTCTATGTCAACGCTGTCAGCTATCGGGGGTTGCTCGCTGCGGCCGATTTTGCGGAACGGCTCGGCAAGCAGCGTCAGGCCGCGGGCTGGCGTGCGCGCGCCACCAAACTGCAAGCGAACTGGGAACGCCGGATCGAAAACAGCGGGGCTCCAAGCGGCATCTCGACCGTGCAGTTCACCCTTCCGAGCAACTCGTCTCACGATCATCACGACTTGGCGCAACTGCCGCCGACCTTGCGGCCCTCCGCCGAACAGCAGAGCATGGCCGCGCAGTTGGCACTGGCGCATGGAGCCTTGCGAGCAGGCCGCCCGGAAGAGGTCTGGGAAACGCTTCGCCGGCTCTGGGCCGCCCAGGCGTCGCCGGGTCTGTATACGTGGAATAGGCCGGCGCCCACGACCGAGGAGGTGGCCGACGGCTGGCAGTATGCACGGGGATGGCATGATCGGGCCACCGTGTCCCCCGACTATGAAACCGCTGCCCTACTCTTGCTGTTGCAACAGGACATGCTGGCCTATCTGGAGGACCGCGCAACAGACCCGGCCGTGGTGATCGGGGCGGGAATGCCTGCCTCCTGGCTTGCGCATCAGATGTCGGCTTCTGGACTCGCACTTCCCGGCGGCTCCATCGCGTGGCACTGGGATGGAGAGGCCATGCACGTCACGCTGCAGGGTCCGTCACGGACCATCAGGCTTGGCCCGGCATTTCCTCCGCAGGCGGAAGTGCGGATCACCCGAATGCCTTGAGCGGGATGCATAATACCCGAAACCTTTCTTCCCGCCCCCGTTCCTCGTTGATCGCCCTCGTCATCCCGATGCCCCCGTGGACGACTCGACCGGCTCTGCGCTGGTGGGGAATCGTTACGCGGAATCAAAGGCGAGGATCAGCCCGAGGATGGCGAGGTGTTGGTCCACGGTGAGCCGCTGAATACCCGTCGAAGAAAACCCTTCGCGGAAGAATCCGCCTTGTGACCCGGTCGATCGATCGTACCGGTGTTCCAAACGCACAATGATCAGCTGTTGCCCCACATGTTTCTTGAATTCGAGGGTGGTGGTGTTCGCCCAGAGCAATTGTTCATGCTCCGTCATCCGGCCCTGGGGATCCCAGTAGAATTCTGGCCGGACTGCGACACTCCATGGGCCTGCCACATGACGTTGCGTGAACAGGGCCGCCCCCATCCAGATCGCCCGTGGAGCGCCTGAGACATCGGCCATCCTTTCGGTTCCGACGTTGTATGATAAGGCCACTCGCCAATCGGGCTTGCGCCATTCCACGGTCGAATCGGAGAACGTCCGCCAATATTCTACAGAAGCCGCACGCTGGTCTGGTCCGACATACAGGTTTTCATAGAGGGTCAGATGGTCGGATACACGCCATTCCATCTTGGAGAGGTAACTGGGGCTGTCGTTGGCATGCGCCAGGTGCCGGTACTCGTTGATCACGTACAAGCCGAGTTCCAGCGATTTGGTCACAGGATAGGAGGCGCCCACTCCCAGCACAAAATTCGGGTTGTAATCGGTGATGTAGCTGCGCGTGTAGTTTGCGTTGTACTTCGCATAAAACTCTTCATAGGTTTTTGAACCTTTCATGAGACCGGCGGAGAAGGTGACACCATGTCCGACCGGCGCCAGATAGCTGACATTCGCGCGAGCGATGTGGCGCAAGGTATCGGCACCTGAAACAGGCCGGGTTCCGTCGGCCCTCGGCTCAGGGACCAGATCATTGGTATCGTACCCGGCTTGGAAGGCCAGTTCCACGCCCCAGCGAGAATGGGCTGCCGGGTCTTTTCGGAGGTAGAGCAGTCCGATGTTAGGGGCCAGCTCATTGATCCTCGGCGACGTTTCTTTGCTGCGCCACTGATGGTTTTCGGGATGATGCCCGCTCTGGGCGTAACTGAGATCGGCGAATCCGCCGTATTGCCAAAGATCCGTCGCGCGGGCGTCGTCCCAGCTCGCCGCGAAGACAACGACCGTCAGGAGAATGGCCACAAGCATGGAGGCTCGTTTTCGAGGCGATGCGACTGACTAAAAATCCACCTCGATTTTATTGACGATGATCCTGTCTTCGGCAAAATCCTGCGCCACCTGCTCTGCGTGGACCTTGCTTTCGTGATCATCCGACATGCCGCTGAGATAAATCACGCCGGGCTCGACGTTGACTTCTATCCGACTGAGATTCAATTCATCGGTCACGAGGAGCGCCTGGTCGATCCGTGAGGCCAGGGCATCATCGGCGGCATAGTTCCCTCCCGCGCAGCCTGCCAACCCGATTGCAGCCAGGCCGGACAAGAGGCCCAGCGTGACCAGGCGCCCTCCAACGGTGAAAGGAGTGCCGTTCTTCGCTGGCATGAACATTTACGACGTCGTCTGAGGAATGATGGAAATGCCGCCATTGGTTTCAAGCACCGCGTACTTGATCTGCTCCATGCGCTCGATGCCATGTTTCTCGCGAGCGGAAGACAGAATGTCCTGCTCGTCTACCCGAGACTTGCGCATCAACTCCTTCAACGGCCTTCCCTGCTCCACCAGCACCAGCGGCAAGCCCTCGAGATGACGATTCAACGCCGGGAATCGCTGCTTGAGCAGCGAAAAGGCAATGTCGAGGCCCACCAGGGACAGGATGACCAGCATGCCGTTGGTCAGGGAAAAATCATTGCCGATCATCGCGTTTTGCGTGGCTTCGCTGATGATCAAGAGCAGCACGAAATCAAAATTGGTCATCTGCCCCAGCGTCCGCCGGCCTGCGATCCGGAACAACACCAAAAGGAAGAGATAGATTATGAACCCTCGTAGAATCGCATCCATACATCCTCCGATTAGGGCCACACATAGTGGGTTATCGCCAACGGCTTGCCATCATCGACCTTGACCTGGCCCTGTATCACCCCGAACTCGTGAAATTGGACAGAGAACAGCACGGTCAGTGGGCTGCCATCCGTCTGGATGACAACATCATGACCGCCCTGACGCGCCTCGCCTCGGAGTGGCAGCGGCGAGACAGACAGGACTCGCACGGCGTCGAGGTAGGGGGCGTTGAACCAGATCCGGATTGTTTCCGCGCCGAGTCTCTTCTCAGGCGTCAGCGTCACGGCAATCTCGGCATTGCTCTCGACCCGGCCATAACGGTCATACGTGATGATGAGATCACGGCTGTCACTGTGAGCTATGGCCCGAGAGAACGGATGGTGACCGAACAATCCAAGGAGACCAGCCACCAGGATGCAGGCAATCCCCACCCACCCCACACGTTCTCGCCGCCAGTGGCGGTACTGATAAGGCAGATCCTGTTGGATTTCTAAGTCTTTTGCCATAGGGCCCTGGTCGATCATGGGCTATCCCGCTCGTTCTGAGAAATAGGGGAAACCCTAGGAGAATGTTGAAAATGCCCGCCGGCTTTGTTCTCGCATCGTTCAGAGGCTCAACGTACTCGGAGTACGCTTCGCCTCTTCGCTTGCTGCGGCCGCGCTGGACGGCCGTTTTGAACATCCTGTGCGCGGACTCTTCGTGCTCTCACACGGTGCAGCCTTGGCCTCCAGGGACTTCCGAATATTTTTCAACAGCGGAGCCTGCAAGGGGCGGCCTCACTCGGTGTTCACCTTTTATGACCAGGGAGTTCGCCAGGGCGCAGTCAACCTCGAAGCAACCGGTGACTTTGATGCTGTTCGACATTCTGGAGAGGGAAGGAGAGGCGACTCAGTATCGGCAGGCCCATGGGGTCGGATGATGTCCCGGATTGCGTGTCACCAGTTGTGCCGACGGAAATACCTGGGTATCCGAGGGTAAGGCGCAACCTCATACAGTCGGGTTTCTATCTCAGCCGGCTCGGGAAGCACAGTCGCCAGTGAAGCTGCGGCCAATTCCGGATAGTTGGCCTGAACCTGCTCCACCGCCTGTTGCCGCGCATCTTCCTCCTGGACCATAGACAACAGCACCAGCCGGCCATAACGGGGGGATTCCACGCCGAATCGCCAGGTGCCGACGAACACCGGCGGCCCATCAGGCACTGAAAACGAGGAGGCGAGATTCGCGATCGACAAAAACGGACCTTCGTGAATTTTCACCCGAGTCATGTCATACCGTCCCGGCGGGATGAACACGGCGAACTGCTTGTTGGCCTCACCAACGGGGATGTTCCAGCGCTGACCGGTAGTCGCCTCCATCAATTCGATCTCATCTACGACCGGCTCAAACTTTCGCGCACGCTCTCCGGTCAGCACCGTGACCACCTGCCCGACGATCAGAACCTTCCTGGTTTCCTCATGCGGCGAGACTGATGTCGGCGCATCCGTCACACAACTCTGTATGCCGAAGAACGCCAGCAGTGGTACGACCCACAGAGCCCAAGAAGACGATGGAGAGCGTGATTTCATTCGAAAATTATACACAACCTTCGAGCAGGCAATTCTACTTTGCGATGTGGAAGGCGGCCCCAACTCGCCTTCAACAGCTTCAACGATAAAACGGCGGCTTTGAGAACATGTTGGCCGAGAAAGGCGGTGGGGCGGCCAGGCAAGCGGAATAGACATCTGCGTAGCTATTGCGAGGCAAGCGAGAGGCTGTAACTGGTGTTCTTACTGCCGCCCCCATTGCGAATGAGCAGGCCTCGATCAATCAAATCCTTGATGTCACGTTGGGCAGTGGGCATCGAACACTTCGCCAGTGCTGCCCATTTTCTCGCCGTCAGCTTGCCTTCAAACCCGTCGAGCAATCGATTCAGCACCTTCCGTTGGCGTTCGTTGAGAGCGAGACCAGTATGGCGTTGCCAGAACGCAGCCTTACGCAGCACATCCGTGCATCCTGCCTCAGCGGCATCGATCGCATTGGACACGCATTCAACAAACCACAGCATACGCTGAGTGATGTCGAGATCGCCTTTCTGAGTCGCTTCGAGCGAAGCGTAATACGCGGGACGCTCGCGGTGAATCTGTCCCGCTAAGCTGTAGAATCGCTGAGGTGACTGTTCGGAACGCGCAAGACTCCGCTCTGCTAGCGCCCGCGCAATCCTGCCGTTCCCATCGTCGAACGGATGTATGGTGACAAACCAGAGGTGTGCGATCGTCGCATGGAGGATGCCGTCGATGGTGAGGGGTTCATTCAGCCATGCGAGAAACATCTCCATCTCAGCATCGACTCGCTCAGCCGGAGGCGCTTGAAAGTGAACCTTCTCCCGTCCGACTGGACCAGAGCGCACTTGCATGGGACCATCGGCATCATCTCGCCACCCCCCGGTCTTGATCTTGCGCACACCTGAATAGCCGGTCGGAAACAGCGCAGCCTGCCATCCGTACAGTCGCTCGCGCGTGAGAGGGGTATCCAGCTGGCCTGTCGCATCGAGCATCATCGCAACCATCCCCTCAGTGCGTCGGTCTTGGGGGCCGAGGGCGGCGCCAGGGACACCAAGCCGCCGTGCCACTGAGGAACGTACACTTGACGGGTCCAATCGTTCGCCCTCTATTTCTGCACTTTTAACGGCCTCTTCCGTGAGAGCCACAAGTTCAGCCTCAAGGCGTAGCTCGAAGCCCAACTGCAACCTTTTGCCGAGAAGCCGACCTTGCTTCAGGTGGGCATTACCGAGCGGGTTGAGCAAATGCTCAGCATTCCAACGGAAGTGCGGCCAATCAGGTAATTCCCAGATATACACATTCGCCTCACATCATGATGCGAATATACGCCGATTCTCATCACGATGCTAGATATTCACATCATCACTTGAGGCGAATTCGCGCTCGTTCGAGTCATTGGGTGGAACGGAGAACTTTTCTCAGACAGTGGCGGAGCATGACGGCAGATCATGGAAAGAGCATTGACAGTCGATTTAGAGCGGTAGAAGCAGCGGCTTGGTTTTTCGAAGGTTGGCTTATTTGTTCGTGAGGTGTCTGTGTGGGGCTGAGGATTCAGAGCAAGTTTTGGGCTGGCCACTCTTAAGGCGGAAGGAACAGGCGGGCACTGACTCCCTTTGTCGTTCGTGGCTGTCCGTCTGCCAGCGGTTACCTCATGTCCCCACCTGTCTGGCATACTCAAGGGCGGCAGTAACGTCGTGGGTCGTCAGCTCGGGGTATGCGTCAATGATCCGGGCTATGGTGTAGCCACCGGGCACCATGCCGAGGATGTTCCTCACCATAATGCGGGTGCCTCGAATCGTGGGCTTGCCGCTGCAGATGTTGGAATCGACAATGATACGATCATCCATGATGAGTTCCTCACTGACTAACCGGTTAGTCAGCCCAAGGCTAGGAGCTTGCACAGGTGCTGTCAAGACACGCCGATCGGTCCGAACAGGGCCGATGGAAGGACGAAGGTCAAACAGGACCTAACACCCCTACTTGCACTGGCAGAATTGAGGGGTGAGAGCAGCGGTGTCGCAAACCGCCAACAGGTTGATTCGTCGGGGATATTTCTGGAGCCGGCGAGTGGAATCGAACCACCGACCTGCGGTTTACGAATCAGGCCAGGACAATTCTTGAAAAGCTCGGTGTATCAAATGGTTTCCCCGTTTTAACTGCAAAAACAAGTGCTTGCGTGCATTCTATTGATTCGATGGATTCGAGGCGTATAGGTGGGTTTTGAAATTTTTTAGCACAAATTTAGCACACGGTTGTGGGGTGAACCCCTTCACTGAGACAGGTTCGCATTAGCACACTTTGGTTTGCTGCCATTTTATCTCAGTGGATACACCTTGTGTATCTAGGTTGATGCAATTGTTTCCAGGCGTTTTTGTTTTGTCGGCACAATGCTTTGATATCTGCAACACAATCCCATTGCCCGCAATTGGTGTGATGTATGCATAAACCACATCCATTCACAATTTGAGGAGGCTAATCATGTGGATGAGAAGAGCAATCCTTGTGGCATATGTCCTCAGTTTTTTTATCTTCTCTGTGGGTGTCGGGGGAATTTACGCCGGGCCCTTTTTTATCCCGAAGGGTAACCCAAAGATCAAAATCAAACCGAATGCCGGCGGCTATCAGCTGAATCTCTACGATCGAGAAGGAAAACTGTTTCAGTCTTTTGAGTCAAAAGCCTTTGCGTCTAAGCCCAAGTACCAGGCTTCGCAGGCTTTTAACAAGCTTCTCGAACGAGCGAGGAAGGAACAAGGCGCTTATATGCTGACCTCTCCTCAGGGAAAGGAAGGGGATGGTAAAGGTACACCCGTAGAGATCTGGAGGGCGGAGCCGAATAAGACTCGTGGTGAAAACCAGGCGAGCGAGGGGCCCACTGCGGATAACGCGAATTCGGCAGAGGAAGTGATCGCCTCATTAGGTGGCATCACGGCAGCTTGCGCAGCGGATGCAAAACTGTCAACCGATACGAATATATGTGATGAATTAGTTAATGAAATCGAGGAGGCTGTGGCCAACTTCTCGACGACCCTTCAGGGCCAGTAATTAAGGATAACAATTTTCTCAATGTGACAGTAGATGAAAGAAGACATTCGAATAAGATCACCGCTCGCGCTTGGATCTAACCCAGTCGGCAATAACAACGAACAGAGCCGGATGCTCGTAGATTTGACTGTGCTGCAGTGAAAAAGGGAGGGTCGGTTTCAGCCCGCTTGGTCGAAACAATGGCTCAAAGGTGTAACACTCACGCGGGACGGGCGGCTCTGGTTCTGCACTGATGTCTAGAGGAAGGTGTGGCAGAAACCTTCCTCCAGTTGAAGCGAAGGAGGCAAGATAGACTCCCAATACTGTATACAAAGCCACTTGCGGACTTGTCTTCAAGAGTAGGACTAAGCTCATGGCGACTCCAAGCGGATAGACACGGGAACGACTGAAATATGCACGGCCTAGCTTCTTTCGGAGAAAGTTGTCAGGCAGTCCCATGACCTCAAATACTCCGTTCAACAGCCAAAAGACAAGGTGAGCTGTCTTTAGCACATCACTTGCCTCATCGCCTGTTATTTTTGCAACAAGCATCTGGTTTTTTCCCAAGGATGGAGGCTCCATCTCTTTCACCCAGTAGCGAGCATTGTTTTGCCAAGTTTTAAAGAAGAGATTCAAGATGAGCGGAGACAGCACTATGACAAAGGCCGCTTTCGCCAGTGCTGGAAATCCTGTCCAGAATGGCAACAAGAAGATACCCAGCCATGTGAGGGTAAGGATGACGGCAGCATGGATGGCAAAAAGTCCCGAATTCGGATCTCGAAGACGTACAAGCAAAAAGGGAGTAGCCATGCAGATGATTCCAGAAATTCTTTCCGCAAGCTCCGGAACTCTGAGGGCATACATTGCTATGTTGCCACCATGGCTATGCGCAACAACGAAATGACGGGCTTCAGGAGACTGGCGGAGGTCTTCAGCCAGTTTCTCACGCAATCGGTAGGCTGCATTCCTTCGTGCGCGTAGTCCGTTTAACCCACTCCAGGTAAATTTGGAAACGGTTACTGTAGGTGGGAGACAGCCGGCACCTTGGTAGGACTGTTGAATACTAGCTTCAAGCGCGCGGCAGAAGATCGAATCAGGCATGGCCCAGGATGCGGATCTGGCAAAGGTCCCATGGACCGTGGTGACAGATATGACGTCTCGTCTCGAGGACATATTCCGATCAGGTCACGAGCCTCTAGCCTTCGACACTACCGTAGCTACTCAACGCGTCAAACTTTACACACCTAGATCACAGGTCTAACAGTTCCTAATATAAGGGTCGGGAGGGGTGTCAATGATTAAGGGGCGATCACCATTAAGCGCCTCAAGGTTAGAGCTTGCAAGCGGTTTATTCTTCGAGCGTTAAGGTAATATAGCCTTCGTCGTTTGCGTTTGGCTCCATCACTTTTCCGCACGTAATCTTTCCCTTTCCCCTAAAGTTACTCTCGGCCGGAGGCACTTGCGCAACAAACTGGGGAATAGAGACGCAATGGACACCGTTTTCAGTTGGCATTACGCGTATGAGTGTGGCAGCTATGAAATGGCAGTATCCTTCGAACATCGGATTAAACAGACCTTTGATTACAAGCAAAACTCCGTTAGAAATCTGCTTTTCCAAAGCTACTATTTCCAGAGATAGGGTATTCATTGGAGCGTCTATATCTAATGTGACAGGAATCACTATACCTGTCAGAATATTATCCACAATAAATGTTCGAACCTTAAGTTCGACAAAGGTCTTACGCTCAGAGTTTTTTCCCGTCGGCAATGACGAGGCCCTAAAAATGGTGGGATAATTAGGTTCTTGCTGAGGAGCATCCCGTTCTGCCATCGTAGCTTTTTGTTTTCGGACGGTTTGGTTTGGTTTTAGCTCAATTTGGAAGGTGCAAAGTGTACATGCAAACCCTTTATCTGGCGCCATCGCATCAGAGAGCGAAAGTGCTACACTAAGAACGTCAGAACCTGATCCAGTAATTTCCCCGATCATTTCCAATCTCCACAGTTAGCTCCCGCACTTGGTAATTCTCGCACTAATTACTTAAGACGAAAGCAGTTTACCTGGAGGCGCGTCAAGCTCGTGGCTCCTTTTTTCGACCGGAAGTGTCGAGTTCACATTATCCAGCCAGACAAGTGTTGTCGGAAGACGTACCGCCCACGACTCGCCGGATTCTCCATTACTTGGCGCCTTCTGTTGGGCTTCAATTTCAGCGGCTATAGAGAGGTACTGCTCTTCTTCAGGCCCTGGTGCTGGACCCCCGCCCCACATTATTCCAGCATACACATATAGCCACGACTGCCATTCAAACCCGGGACGTGCTGGAACAATGACTCGTGCTGATCCAGCCCGCAAGAAGCGTGCGAAATCTGGATCCTCACTATTAAGATCTGCCAGTTGTTCCCACTCCTCCTTGCCTGTCCAGAAGTAGGGATAAAGGACATACGTCATATTTTCCCATTCGAAAGCTTGCTCAATGAACTGAATTTCTGGAGCAGTCTCCACCGCTTTGTCGAGAATAACTTCTGGTGGAATAGGCTTGCCGCTTTCGTCACGCCGTTGAATTCCGTCACGACCTGAGAAATCCTCTGCCGTTAGCATTTCGATGACAGCTTTTTTGAGTTCTACGCGTGCCATTTCTGCGTTCTGCAGGGGCGATTGTCCTTTGATGGTGACACCAGCGCGTATGTCCCGAGCTGCTAGCTCTTCATCGTAAATGCGCTTCATCGCGTAATAGGCTTGTGCGATCTGTTCGTAAGTTTCAATTTGCCACTTTAGTAACTCTGTCTCCGTTGGCTCAAACTCCACGGTGATATGAATATTGTAACCACGTACTTTGTTTAAACGAACCGATACAGGTATTGGGGTTTGGTCAATATCTGGGAAGGTTTGCCATGAGCCATCCGGATTCGTAGTTGCGCTCATAGGTTTTGGCGGAACATCGTAATCAAATCCTTCGATGTTACCAATGGCGACATATAAGTCGTCAGAATTACCAACGGTGAGTAGAACGGAAGCATCACCGCCACCGAATGTGTCTTCATACCAGCCATGCACCCGCGCATACCATCGCTTGGCGACATATCCAACTGGTACCGTTATATCTCCCAACTTAGAAAAGTGCAGCTGGCCTGCGTCCCTTACTTCCTTTCTATCGTCAATTTTGACTGGACGTGGATTTATCGTATCCTTAGTGAAATTGACATTTGCTATATGTGCTTCGGGAAAAGGTTTGAGTCCGGGCGTCTTATAGCGAGCCGCAAGCTCCAGATAATTTTCTTGCGTCAGATGGTCAGGTTTAAGGTCAACAAAGTTCGGAGTATTCGTCACGGAATCGATTATTTCAATTTTAAGGGGAACCGGATTTTCCGAAACTACTGGCGGTTTCTTGTTGTCCAGCAACCACCGCAACCAAGCACCTGGCTCGGGAATTTGAAACTCAAGTAAGAAGCGATTGGGATATCGAAAAATCTGCACCCATTTGATTTTGTCCACCCACCGATACACGCCAACTATATGTTGAGCATTTTCTTTATTGTTCGTAAACGCATGTTTATTCACTTCTTCAATCCTGGAGAGCGATCGAGTGGTGCGCACCTGACGGACTTTTTCCTCAACACGGAGGACAGCTCTGGCGACAACCTCGCGAGCTGTCGTGCTAGCCTGTGACTGCGACTCATTGACAGAGTAGTCTAAATTCCCTCCGAGATGAGTAGAGACCGAGGTTGGGCCGTACTGACCAGATGTGTCAACACTCCCATCCACCCCGACATTCAGACTTGAGTCGCGGCTGGTTTCCGTGTGCAAGTCGAAGCGATCGGTGCTTTGTGTGTCGCGCTCATCTAGCTTGCTTCTTTCCTCGTCAGTGGTAAATGTTTCTTCATTTTCGGTTACCCGCGTGTGGCTGCGCTCTCGCACCTCGCTTGCCATCACGTTTTCGATATGAGCAAGTTCACCAGGCTCGTACCTGGCCCATTCGTCCCGGACAATGTAGAGGTCTGAAAATCCAGGCCGCCTGGCAAGCAAACTTTTTGGTTTCCGAGTTATGAATCTGTTTCCTGCGCTCAGGGCGACCTGCCAGTCGCCGCTCTCGGGATGCCAGACCACAATGTCGTCCTTACCGTCGCCATTGAAGTCTCCGACGAACGGAATCCAGCCGGAGCCTTGAGGCCAGTTGAGCAACCATGAGCCACCAATGGGGATGAATTTCGTCCCGTCGCTCACAGCGACCTGCCAATCGCCGTTCTCGGGATGCCACACCACGATGTCATCCTTACCATCACCATCGAAGTCACCCACGAGCGGTACCCAACCGGAGCCTGTCGCCCAGTTGAGCAACCACGAACCACCAACGGGGGTAAATTTCGTCCCGTCGCTCACAGCGACCTGCCAATCGCCATTCGCGGGATGCCAGACCACAATGTCATCCTGTGCACCGCCGCTGAAGTTGCCCACGAGTGGTACCCAGCCGGAGCCTGTCGCCCAGTTGAGCAACCACGAACCACCAACGGGGGTGAATTTCGTCCCGTCGCTCACAGCGACCTGCCAATCGCCATTCGCGGGATGCCAGACCACGATGTCATCCTTACCATCGCCATCGAAGTCGCCTACGAGCGGTACCCAACCGGAACCTGTCGCCCAGTTGAGCAACCACGAACCACCAACGGGGGTGAATTTCGTCCCGTCGCTCACAGCGACCTGCCAATCGCCATTCGCGGGATGCCAGACCACAATGTCATCCTGTGCACCGCCGCTGAAGTTGCCCACGAGTGGTACCCAGCCGGAGCCTCGCGCCCAGTTCTCTAACCAGGAGCTACCACCACCTCCTGATGTAGGTACAAACTCCACGGCCTTGCTGAGGGCCACTTGCCAGCTTCCGCTTATGGGATACCAGACTAGAAGGTCATCCTTCCCATCACCGTCGAAGTCACCGATAAAAGGCATTTATCTACCTCCTTGCCCCCAAGATGTCAGCCACAGGCTACCTCGTTGGAGATACTTCATAAACGGTTTTGGCAAGAGGACCGTACGCCACCGGAGCGAATCAAAAATATTGTCTCGGCTTTGCAATGCTTCGGGATTCTGAGCGGCAAGTTCAATCAACCCGAATACCAGCATGAGGCGATTACAATACATGGCGCGGGATGGTTCTTTGTCCTTTAGCATAGCAACCATGAGAGTTAACGCCACGTTTCTGCGGTTGGTCCACCAATTGGCTTTGTCATGGCCAATTAGGATCTTAGCATTGCCTGACAGAGTGCTCTCCACTTCGGAGCCGAGGGAGACAAGAATTTCTCGGAGCTTGCCACTTAGCTTTTCAATCTCCGGTCTATTTCCGACGCTAGTAAGCCAGTGCTCGATCTTACTCACTGGACTAGAGAACATATCCCCTTTATCCAAAACGGTGAATCCATCTTTCTGGAAACCAACGATAAAATCCGTAGGTGCCACTAGCAACTGCGTGACTACCTTGTCCAAAGGATGTTCCTTAGGAACGTGAGTCAGGATCACATTTTGGGGTTGATGATAGAGAGAAACATGCATTCCTGAATCTACAGCTTGCTTTTGTGGTGCCCGGGCAAGGCGGAATCGCATCAGTTCTGACATACTCAGATCCCTTTATTTCAAAGTGAATGATCGAGCCACAACAACAACCCTTCTCTGAACCATGCGTTTACATGATCGCCGATGACGCTCTCGCAATCTATACGCCCATCAAATAATCGTCAAGCGCTGTTTCGTGAGCATATAAGTAAATGGTTGTATTATTGCTAGGCCCGGATACATGCACGTTACGAAGCGATGCAATTAGATTAAATACTTATACATAACAATACTAATTCACATGCATCTCGCCTCAAGTCAAACGGCTCGTTAATCACCAATGAGCGGTGCTTCAGACTCTTCAAAATATATTGATCTGAACTGATCCCTTGAAGCTGGCGCATCTCATGTATTTTGGAGACTCCAAAGGACCCTTCACCAAACCCCGCACTCTCCTACGGCCAGGCATAAGCATAACCAAAACTGCCACTACTCATTTTGCAGGAGGGCTTGGCTGTCGATTACCTCTCACCCTTCTGCTGGAACGGAATTGATTCGTTAAACACTCGTTACAGAGTATCCCATCATCGATTCTGTCTCACCCTCGGCCTGATCGTTCCCAGAACGCGGGGAATGCCTTCCAAACTTTTTTTTCGCGCACGACCCAAAAACTAGGCCATTGCTGTTTCCTCCATGTCCTGCCTCGAACGATGCGCACAATTGCCGCTCTGAGCGCATGAACGCGCACATACGCATGCTTATGCCTACTTCCCTTCTGGCCTCCGTGTTCCGATAATTTGTCCGCTATTTGTCCCCTCGTGACCCCTCCTGTCCCCTCGAGGGTTCTTTACTGCGTGGTGGCGTTTGCATAAGGTCGGAGCGTGCAACGGATCGGTCACAAGGATGCAATGACACCACCAATGGAGCCCTGTTCAGAGCAACACCGTCGTCCGTCGCCGGGAGGTGATGCCGGTCCGCGCCGCATGCCAATAGGCTGCGGGGCGGAGCGGAATGGCCCCCGTCTTGGTAACACGGGGGCGCTACCCACAGCGCTCCGTACAGGAGTTCGATAGATTCTATGGATTCTGGCTTCACGCTCTCGATTGATTGGCTGGCGTTTACCGTCTTGGCCAGCAATCCCCAAGAGACCATGAAGGTCCTCGGCGGCGATTGGATTAAGGCCAAAGGCGGCTTCCGAGGGTATCCCTTGTCCTGGATGAGGACAGATGGCCTGCGTGGGGTCGGCAAGCTGGGCACCAATGCCCCTCGGCGCCCGAATGAAATCCATGTGGATCTGTCGGGCGGCCTGGCGTCAGCCCTGACACTGGATCAGATCCGAACCCTGCTCAAGTGGGTGCATAAGCAGCAAGGGCACGTCACTAGGATTGATTGCGCGCTGGATGATCGAGTGGGCACAGTGTCGGTCTCGACCATCAAACAGGCCGTAGCTGCCGGCCAGTGTGTGACTCGTGCAGCCCAAGTCCGGCATATCGTCTCCAACCTCACGCATGGGACCGGAGCGACGACCGGCGAGACCATGTACTTCGGCAGTCCGCAGAGTCAGACCTTGTTGCGAATTTACGACAAACGACTCGAACTCAAGAGTAAGGGACAAGAGAACTGGCAGGAGTACGGGACTCGGTGGGAGTTGGAACTGAAGAAGGATCGTGCCGAACCGTGTGCCCGAGCATTGGCAACTTTAGACGAAGCTGACTGGAAGGAGTTGGTGATTGGCTTGCTCCGGTCCTATGTGGATTTCCGACAGATCACGAAAGAGACTGAAGAAGAACGCTACCGGGCTCCAGTCTTGGAGTGGTACGCCCTCCTGACGGAGGGATTTCAGAAGGGGCGATTGGCCCAGGAGCAGCAGGTGCAGACCCTGCAGAACGTGAAACGATGGGTGAGTGACACCCTGACGCCGATGTTGGCGGTCATTTGTGCCACCCCTGGAGGGGAAGAATGGCTACTACGGGAAATTGTCAGGGGCATTGCTCGGTGGAAAGACCGACACCGGAACTTGCTCAAGCAACCACCCACTCGGTTTCACCGGTCTGCCGGCGGTCACGCGGGCAGCCCATGTTAGGGGGACTGGGGGTGTCGTCAGACTCCCCCGGTGTATCTACACATGCTTACCGTCAAAGAACTCTCGGCTTTGCTCAATATCAAGTCGTCCACACTGTACCTCTGGGTTTCCAAGAACAAGATTCCTTGCCGTCGCATTCATGGCCTCGTCCGCTTTGAACCTGAGGCCATCCAAGCATGGCTCGATGGCTTTACTTCCCCCTCCACCGAAAAGCCTCCGGGCGCTCCCCGGCAGAACGCTGAGGACGTAGACCACCTGATTGCGGCAGCCAAACATGCCGCCTATACTTCCCGCCACGGGGAAACCATCACACCGAGCCCACGCACGAAGGAGGAGCAGCATGGGGCTCGTTAAACGGAACAATACCTGGTGGATGTCATTTACGTTTCAAGGGCAGCAAGTACGACGATCGACAGAAACCTCGGACAAAAAGTTGGCCGAAGCCATCCTGAGCAAGATCCGAGTACAGATTGTCGAGGGGAAATATTTCGAAAAGCCGAAAGAAGATCCCTACACCTTTTCCCAGTTAATGGACCGGTATCTGAAAGAGCATGCGAGTCGCCGCGCCCACTATCGGCGCTATGTGAACATGGTCACGAATGTGAAGACGTTCTTCGGCAATCCTAAACTTTCGCAGATTACGCCGAAGACCATCGTTGCTTTTAAAGCGAAGCGTTATGCCGATGGCGTCATGCCGGCGACCATTAACCGAGAACTGGCCATGCTGAAAAAGGCCTTCAACCTGGCCTGTCGAGAATGGGAATGGGCAAAGGACAATCCTGTCTGCCGGGTGTCAATGGAGAAGGAGCAGAACTCACGGGACCGCTGGCTTACCGAACAGGAGGAAGCACGGCTGCTCATGGCTGCCGCCGCCTGGCTGCGGGAAGTCGTCACCTTCGCCGTTAATACCGGTATGCGTCGGGGAGAAATTCTTGCCCTCACATGGGCCGGGGTAGACTTCACCCGACGAACCGTCACGGTGTTTAAATCCAAGAACGGGGAACGGCGGACTATTCCCGTCAACCAAACCGTATTGGAACTGCTCTCTCAGAAATACGAGCAGGGCCGTGGGCTACGGGGAATTGAAACCCGGGTTGTGTTCTGCAGCGAAGCCGGTACCGAGTTGGACGGCAGCAATCTTCGACGAGGATTTACCTCAGCCCTGAAGGCGGCACAGATTGAGGATCTTCATTTCCACGATCTGCGCCATACCTTTGCTACACGGCTGGTCCAAGCCGGAGTGGACTTATACAAAGTCCAGCGGCTGCTCGGGCACAAATCTCCGAGCATGACCCAACGGTATGCTCATCACTATCCGGAAAGTTTGCGGGATGGGGTGGAGATTTTGGACCGGGGAAAGACCTTTAGCACAAATTTAGCACAACGACCATTTGCGCCAACGGTGGCAATGTAAGTGCTTGATAAATGGAGCCGGCGAGTGGAATCGAACCACCGACCTGCGGTTTACGAAGCGATCCCGAAGTAATTTCTCCACCTCATTCCACACCACTAAAACACACAGAAGAGCCTGATCCACCATTGGGTTAGGTGAGCCGTGCTTCGTCGTGTGGCGTTGTGCCTAAGACCGCCGGAAGCGGTCTCGATGGTTACACTTTTGGTTACACTTTTAAGGTGAGGTCGGGCGTGGATCAGAACGAGAAAGAAACGACTCAGCAAGCGAGAAACTCCCGTCCGACCAGCGATGCCCATGCGCGGGGTGGCGCAAGCCACCCGCGCAGGGGAGCCGCGCCAGCGGCCTCTCCTAAACTTGACAGGAGGACATTTCTCGGCAAACACACCTGGCCTCACATCACACTACCTCCCGCGGGGAATGTCTGGTCCATCACGATTCATGATTTCGGAAAACAATGGGTCGAAATGTCGTGGGGAAGGTTAGACCCGATTCAAGGCAAGAGAGGAGAGAAAGGCGCATCGCGGAATAGAAGGATGAACGAGGCACGGGCACGAGGACGGGCTAAGAGCACGATTCGTAAGAAATGCCTTGCCATCGGAGCCGACCATCTCGTGACCTTGACCTATCGAGCGAATGTAGAGAATCGAGACCGGGTGTTACACGATCTGGAACGGTTACGGCGGGCCCTCTCGCGGTCCGGCTGCTCTATGCCCTATGTAGCTGTCCTGGAACGGCAACAGCGTGGGGCGCTGCATCCTCATCTCGCCGTCAAAGGCTTTCAGGATGTTCGACTCCTACGACGATGCTGGTACAAGATCGTCGGGAATGGACAAGGGCAAGTCAATGTCAGAGGGCCTCGTCCCGGCAGTTCGCCGGTGAAGCTAGCGCGTTATCTCTCGAAGTACATCAGTAAAGATTTCGACAACATGCCGCGTGAGTTTGAGGAGCATCGGTACTTTTGCTCCTTAGGCGTTAAGGTGCCTACGGAAAAGCATGAATTCGTCTTGGATCGACGGGCAAAGGACGTTGAAAGGAAAATGTACAGCCTCATTCGGCAAGAGGCTTTGCGTCGCATCGGCGTCTGTTGCCGGCTTACGGAATGGATAGGTAGATCGGGCACCTATGGCTGGATGTCTGGGTTTGAAGATGGTTCGATACGTTGTGTTACGGGAAAGTCTGAACCTGTGCCGATTACTCTAAGCTCGTGACGCATTGCGCCGGCGCTTGCCGAAGCGCGGGCGCTCTTATGCGGGTTTGGGGGTGTCGAAGACTCCCCCTGAATTTTAAAAATCGCAATGCCTCACAGTCACCATACCCCCAGACCAGTTAATATTACGGGCCCCAATTTCTCCCACTTCTCACTTCTGAAATCTAGCGTTTGAGTGGCCAAAAAATCAGATAGTTGCCGACGAAGTGCTACTCTCTAAATCCATATCCAACATGCTATTATACTGGCCCGCATATCAAGTAAGAATCGCACGCTAACTGACAGTCTGCTGAAGTAGACTGTCAATGCTACAGGGGCAGTGCCTTAGGCACTTTACATTCACGTCGAAATCGAATACAATAGTATTCATTGCCAGCAGGAAACCAAGCTCCAATGTTCTACTATTATGGCCGGAAAAAACAGATCGCTAGACGCTATCCAGAACCCGCTTACGACATCATCATAGAACCGTTTGCAGGGGCAGCCGCTTACGCTCTACACGGCGATAGGTGGCAACGTGAAGTATTCTTGGTCGAGAAGGATCCTAGGGTTGCGGAGATTTGGAAATGGCTAATCGAGACTGCCACGCCTGCAACTATTGCCGCACTTCCCGAACTGAAAGTGGGTGAAAAGAGTTCAGAATTTCTTCACATTATTCATGCGGCAACAAAAATGGCATTTAAGTATAAGACCATTAAAGTCACACCGGTATTAGAACGCAACTGGGAAATCAGCAAGCGGGTGATGGCAACGAATCTGCATAAGATTAAACACTGGAAGATTGTTTGCGGCGACTACACTGAAGCGCCCGATGTCGAGGCGACTTGGTTTATCGACCCACCTTACAAATCTCATCCAGGCATGGGTTATGAACATGGTAGCGACAGACTTGATTACAATCGGCTTGCGGATTGGGTTGTTCGACGGCGCGGCGAGGTAATCTGTTGCGAAGGTATGTATGGTGACTATCTTCCATTCCAATCGTTGCTGACACTTCCAGGTGTGGCGGGGAAATTAAGCGAGGAAATGATCTTTTATCGTCCGGGCTCTGTCCAGAAACAACAAGACTTCTTTCAGTTTATTGACGTATAGCGCTAAGCCAGAGTAATACCGAGCACATGGGGATAGGTAGCTAGATACTCCTGGTCGTCAATTATCACTATCCAGCCATTCCCCATTTTCTGTTTCCCGCTAGTTCGCATCCCAGTAACTTTTGTATTTCTACCAGTGGTTCCGCTGATCTCCCCCCAGTCTTCACGCCCAAGATCGTTGGTGTAGAAAGCTGCAGTGAGGCCCGGATAGTCAAATCTGTCTGTCCTTTGCACAAAATCCCAGACGAGCCCCATCAATTCTTTGACTTCGCGATGATGGGCTTGCCAGGTTATCCCTGTGAGCCTGCCTACGCGCCGCTCACCTGCTCTAAGATTCGCTCCTTGCTCAATATTGCCAACCGTGCACTTTACTTCAAGGCCTGCCGGATAATTACGAAGCTGCGCCTCGGTTGCCTTCGCTCCTGCCACTGGAATGATATCCGGATGGCCCTTTTCAATTGGATTGACAATCCCTGTAGTTTGACTTGCAAGAGCATCGCAAAATATTGAACCGAGAATTGCGCTTACTGTCTTGAAATCTAGGCTCCGATAAAGACTGGCCGGAAGATCCGCCAGGATGGCGTTTGTCAGATTGGCTGCTTCAATGACATGAGCTGCGGTGACTTCAAACCCAACTTTAATTCTGAAACCATTTTGGACCCTGTAACTAATCAAGCGTGGTCTCTACTAAGCGCAATATGTGGCTGGGCCTTGTACCGAGCGCTTTAGCAAGTTTGGTTAACACAATGAGTGTTGGTGATTTAATCCCTCGCTCTAACTGACTAACGTAAGTGCGATGAACTCCGGCGCGCTGTGCGAGTTCTTCCTGAGAAACTCCTAAATCGATGCGCAGCTGCCTAATGCATTTTCCAATAGCTTCGTTTACGCCAATCACAAGCACATTTTCTTTTCTCGAATACCAAAGATCTACAGCCTATAGTATTCATTCCCCCTAGTGAGCCCGAGAAAGTATTCATTCCGCAGACTTGACTGTATATATCGTTACGATATATACACATATAACGGAGGGCTATAATGAGTCCAAAGCCGAAAAATACCCCGCATCGAGTCTTATTGTCGTTGCCTACGGATCTTTACAACACCATTTCACGCGTATCCGCTGCTATGGATAAGCCTCGAGCCGAAATCATTCGCGACTTATTGGCTGAACAGCAGCCGATACTTGAACACATGGCGACGATGTTGGAACAGGCCAAGGCGGGCAAACTGGATCAGGCCATGAAGGGTTGGCAGAAAATGACCGGGGAGGCTTTGAAAGGCCTGGGCGTGCTCATGTCTCCCCCGGATATCAAAAAGGCGAAATCGAAGTCGTAATAGGAGTGCGAATGTTCTGTGCGGCACAACCATTTCGAGATGAAAGGGGGTGAGGAAAATGTCAGAGCAAGTGCTTAAACGACTGTATTCCGTGAGGGAGGCGGCTCGCTACCTGGGTGTCAGTCCTTGGTCAGTTCGCAATCTTCAGAAATTACGGACTTTGCCCTGTGTGCGGCAAGGCCGTCGAGTGCTGTTCGATATTCATGATTTGGAACGGCATATCGAGAACCACAAAACGGAGGTCCATGATGGGCATGATCTATCGCCGCAAGAAACGTGATCCGACCACGGGCCAGCTAGAGGAACAAGGCCCTTACTGGATGAAGTATTACATCGAGGGCCGACCAATTCAGGAAAGCACAAAGGTTTTCGAGAAGGAGCAAGCCAAGAAGATTCTCAAGGTCAAAGAGGGAGAAGTCGCGGCTGGACTGTATCGCGGGCCGAGTATGGATCGAATCAGATTCGAAGACCTCGCCGCACTGGTCCAGCAGGACTACCAGATCAACAGGCGAAAAACGGTTCGACGGATCACCGAGTATCAGAAACACTTGGAACCATATTTCCGTAAGGCCCGAGTGTCTTCCATTACCACGGAACGGATCAAAGCCTACATCATCAAACGACAGGAGCAAGGGGCGGCTAACGGAACGATCAACCGGGAAATCGGCTTTCTCAAACGGATGTTCCGCTTAGGCTACCAACAGACTCCCCAACTCGTGGCCCGCGTGCCGCACATTCCCCAGCTCAAAGAGCACAACATACGCTCCGGCTTCTTCGAACATGAGGATTTCCTCGCCCTGCGCGGTGCCCTACCCGACTATGCCCAAGTTCCAGCCACGCTGGCCTACTACAGCGGCATGAGAATGGGAGAAGTATACTCCCTCCAATGGAAGCAGATTAACTGGACAGAAGGGAAACTATTCCTGAAGGCCCAGGATACCAAAACAAACACACCCCGGGTTCTCTATTTGACCGGGGACCTCTATCGGGTGTTATTGGCCTGGAAGACCCGATGCGACAAGAAATGGCCGAGCTGTCAGTGGATCTGCCATCGAGGCGGCATTCGCCTGCAGAGCTTCAAACGCTCCTGGTGGGAGGCCTGTGAAGCCGTAGGATTAGGACACAGGGTGAAAGATGAGAAGAAGGGACGGTCCGTGTGGGATGGGAAGAGACCTCACGATTTCCGACGCACCGCGGTGAGAAACATGATCCGGGCTGGAGTGCCGGAAAAGATCGCCATGGCCATTTCTGGCCACAAAACCAGGAGCGTCTTTGACCGGTACAACATCGTGAACGAACGGGACCTCGAACAGGCCGCACGATCACTCACGGCCTACTTCGAAAAGCAGACGGTTACACTTGCGGTTGCACTGGCAGAATTGCGGGGTGAGAGCAGCGGTGTCGCAAACCGCCAACAGGTTGATTCGTCGGGGATATTTCTGGAGCCGGCGAGTGGAATCGAACCACCGACCTGCGGTTTACGAAACCGCTGCTCTGCCAACTGAGCTACGCCGGC